>Ga0207773_100047_pt1 | contig 131054 bp, 113 predicted proteins | sample TtaePargueraPR_2_FD_187281 | JGI IMG/M metagenome (GOLD analysis project Ga0207773, IMG submission 187281) | Aerobic enrichment media microbial communities from Bioluminiscent Bay, La Parguera, Puerto Rico - Tt and M1 (3) (SPAdes) | ecosystem: Environmental > Aquatic > Marine > Unclassified ... | reverse complement strand
GTTGAACGTGGTGTTGACGGCGGTCGGTGGCGCTGCGGGGAAGTTGTTGGCCCGTTACGGCTTGAAGCCGATGAGGCTGAAGGCGCTTGGGGAGCGGTTGTGGAACCTGGGCGGGAAGTTGAAGGACGCGGTCGGTACGTGGATGCGGAGTCGTAAGACTCTGGACAGGGCTGAGGCGGCGGCGCCTGGTTGTAACAGTTTCGTGCCGGGGACTTTGGTGCTGTTGGCGGATGGTTCGTCGAAGCCGATCGAGGATCTCGACGTGGGTGATCTGGTGGTGGCGTCTGATCCGGAATCCGGTGAGACGGCGGCGAAGGCGGTGGTCGCCACGATCGTCGGGCACGGGGTCAAGGATCTGGTCGAGATCACGGTCGACACCGACGGTGGCCGGGGTGACGCCGAAGGTGTTGTGGTCGCGACCGACGGTCATCCGTTCTGGGTGCCGGAGGTGGGTGAGTGGCTCGACGCTGCCGAGCTTGAGGCCGGGCAGTGGCTGCGAACCTCCGCTGGTACGTGGGTTCAGGTCACCGCCGTGCGTCAGTGGTCCGAGACCCGTACGGTCCACAACCTCACCATCGACGACATCCACACGTACCACGTACTCGCCGGCACAACTTCGGTGTTGGTCCACAATGAGAACACCAATCCGTTCCCCGAGCGAGACTTGCGGAAGCTAAGAGACGAGCACGGTCGACCTCTACCGGATGTCGATGCGCCGCATTCGCAACTTGGTCGGAATAATTTGGGGAAGCCTTCCGAGTATAATGCGGCGCATGAGTTCGATGAGGACGGGCGCCTCGTTCGCCAAATCCACTGGTCGGATCACAGTGACCCATCGGTGCATACAAATCCCCATCAGCATCCGTACGATCCGGTCACGGGAAAACGCGGGGGAGTGTCAAGTTAACGGCTGATCTTGGTTGTTGAAGTGGTCAGAGGTTGGCCGGGGTGAGCCGGCCCTCGAAAGCGATCTGGAACGCGTTGAGAGGTGCCTTCCACCGGATGGTCCACCGGCGCCGGCCGTTGCCGGTCGGGTCCAGACTCATCAACGCCATGTACACGCACTTGAGCGCGGCCTGCTCGTTGGGGAAGTGCCCGCGGGCGCGGACGGCTTTGCGGATCCGGGCGTTGACGGACTCGATCGCGTTCGTCGAGCAGATGACCTTGCGGATCTCCACGTCGAACGCGAGGAACGGCACGAACTCGGCCCAGGCGTTCTCCCACAGCTTCACGATCGCCGGGTACTTCCGCCCCCAGGCCTCGCCGAACTCCAGGAACCGCTCGGCCGCCGCGTCCTCCGTCGGCGCGGCGTAGACCGGCTTGAGCGCTCGGGCGATCTTCTCCCAGTCCTGCCGTGCCGCGTAGCGGAACGAGTTGCGCAGCAGGTGGATCACGCACGTCTGCACGATGGTGCGCGGCCACACCGCCTCGACCGCCTCCGGCAGGCCCTTGAGCCCGTCGCAGACGAGCATCAGCACATCGGCCACACCACGGTTCTTCAGCTCGGTGAGCACGTGCAGCCAGTGCTTCGCGCCCTCACCGCCGTCACCGGCCCACAGACCGAGGATGTCCCGGTGGCCGTCCACGGTGACCGCCATCGCCAGGTAGATGGGCCGGTTCGCGACCTTACCATCCCGGATCTTCACATTGATAGCATCGATGAACACGACTGGGTAGACCGGGTCGAGTGGCCTGTTCTGCCACTCGGTCATCCCGTCGATGACCTTGTCCGTGATCGTCGAGATCGTCTGCTTCGACACCTCGGCGCCGTACACCTCGGCCAGGTGCGCGGCGATCTCCCCATGCGTCAGCCCTCGGGCCGACAACGACAGCACGAGCTCGTCCACCCCGGACAACCTGCGCTGGCGCTTACGCACGATCTGCGGCTCGAACGTCCCCGCGACATCCCGCGGTACCCGCACCTCGACTGGGCCGACGTCGGTCAGCACGGTCTTCGTCCGGGTGCCGTTACGGGAGTTCCCGGTGCCCTTACCCGCCGGGTCGTGCTTGTCGTAGCCGACGTGGTCGGTGATCTCGCCCTCCAGAGCGGACTCCAGGACCCGCTTGGTCAGCTGCTGCAGCAGACCGCCCTCACCGGTGAGCTTCAGCCCTTCACCACGTGCCCGGTCCACCAGCAACGCGATCAACTGCTCATCCGTGGCCGTACCCACCGACCCGCCTGCGGGCTCCTGCTCGATGGTGGTCTCGGTCGTCATCTGGCGCATCTCCCTTGATCAGCAGATCCGCCGTTAGTTGTACACACCCAAACGCGGGTTGCCCGAATCGCTGGAAGGGTCATGTTGATGAAGGAGTCTAGAATCTCGGCCTACTCTGTGACAGGGGAATTGCTGGCCTTAGCCGATATTCTTTGTGCTATTGGTGAGTTGGTTGGTTGCTGGCGGATGATTCAGTTTGAAGGGACGTCGCGGGCGGATTCCAGTCTCAATATCCTTCAGCTGGAGCACGCATTGGATGTCTCCCCTCAGGGGATCGACTATACGTGGCTCGAACTAATTTCTATTGCGCGCTCCGTTGAGCAGGCTATCGATTTAACAATTGTTTTACTTGATGAAGTGTCGAGGTGTGTTTTTGTGTTGGAAGCGCGTGATGGAACGTATTGGAGAGTTCTTTGTGAAGAATCGAATCACGAAGCTATTGCCGCCTTAGGTCGGGTCGAGATGATCAAGGGCGTCAGGATATATCGCTGACGCGTGATTTGCGGAGGCATCCAAGGCAGATTTGTACTATAGAGGAGCGGCCGGTGCCACATCGGCGGCGGACGCGCGCGGCAACCACCCGGCGGCTGCCGGCAGCGGCGTCACGTTCGGCGTTCCCGGGTCGGAGTGCGCTGACCTGGGCGCGCAGTGCCAACTCGGCCGGGCGGCCCAACTCACCGGCGACGCGGCTACCAGCTACCTGGCTACCCTGTCGTCTGGTCTACGCTACAGAGAGTGCGGGAGCGAGGTGCGACGAGTAATTCAAAATCTTCGAGATCGTCTATCCGATTGCCTTACTCGATCGGGCCTCGGCGTCGTTGGGGAGGGGTCTCCGGCGGCGGTTGATGCACTCTATCAGTACGCGGACTCAGAGGCTCGTCCCGAACTCGCACTTCGCTTTCTCCTAAGATTGCTTGTCGCCAGTAATTGCACGATCGGGCTCACTGAGTACGAAGATCTCCGAGAGGTCGGTGCGGCTGTGGGCTACGGCATTTATCTAGTGTCAACCGTGGAATTCTTGGTCGATTAGAATGACGCCTATTACTGTAGTCGCCGTCCGGATGGTCGAGCGTCGTCTCGTGGCCCGGCGGTGTGAGGGAGTGCGTTTGTGGCAAACGTCGAAAATGTATACAGCCGCCGACTTCACTGTGGTCGGTAAGTAGTGGTTGAGTTTAGGGTGACTTACGATGCGAAGGCTGATGCGGCCTATATCTATCTGGGTGAGGTGGGACCTGGCAGGGTTGCCTCTATGTACCCATGTGATCCGCTCCGGGTCGGTGGAATGATCAATCTCGACTTTGATGATAGTGGCAGGCTTGTGGGGGTGGAGGTGCTTGGTGCCGCATCGAAGTTGCCGCGAACTTTAATCGATCAGGCGGAAAGAGTGTGAAGTGATCTGCCGGTCCGGCCTGGGGTGACACCGACCAGGCGGTGCTGTCCCAAGCTGGTACGACGGCCAGCGGGTTCGTCATCCGCTGCAGTGCCGCGTCGAATCGCTGGGAGCTGGTCCTGCCACACCAGGACACCACCGACCCGGCGTCGACAGTCATACAGGACAACTTGACGTACCCGGAATGGGATTACTTCGGCCAGCACCTGGCGGTGGTCTACGACTCGGCGCGCCAGGAGGTGCGGTTCTACGTCGATGGTCAGCTCTCCTCAACCGGCACGGCCGCGTACACGGCCGGCTGGCGGGCGAACGGCGGCCTGCAGGTGGGCCGGGCGTTGCACAACGGGAGCTTCGGCCAGTACCTCACCGGCGTCGTCGACGAGGTCCGGGTGTACGCGGGAGCCGCCGACGAGACCATGATCGCCCGGATGTCAGGAATGGCGGGTGGCCCGATCGGGTGACCGTTCGCTGAGCGTGGCCTGCGTACCGGCACAGGGTGCGCAGGCCGCCGCGCTCAGCGCAGGCAGGAGTCGTCGGGGTCGATGGTGGTGGTGATGCGTCGGCCGATGTCGCGTAGCTGCCGGCACTGGGCCTTCGTCATCGGGTCGAAGACGAGTCGACGCACCTCGGCGACGTGGCCGGGGGCCGTGGCGACCAGCTTGTCCCAGCCGTCGTCGGTCAGCGTCGCGAGCGTGTAGCGGCCATCGGTCGGGTCCGGCGTACGGCAGACCCAGCCGCGCTTTTCCAGCCGGGTGACGACCTGCGACAGCCGCGACAACGACCCGTCGGCGATCATGGCGAGCCGGCTCATCCGCATGGTGCGCTCGGGCGTCTCGGACAGCGCGGCCATCACCTGGTACTCGAAGTGGCTGATCCCGGCGTCGCGCTGCAACTGCCGGTCGAGGGCGCCCGGCAGCCTGGCCAGTACGCCGACGAGGGCGAACCAGGTCTCCAGTTCCTCCTTGTCGAGCCAGTGCGGCTGCTCGGTCGGGGTGGCCATGTCGTCGAGTTTAGCTTCAAGCGTCAAGTGATCACGAGAGCTGTATCACTTGACGCTTGAAGTCATGGCGGACTAGCCTCACTTCAAGCTTTAAGCGATCCGACATCGGAGACAGACATGAACATCGTTCTTTGGGTACTCGCCGGCCTGCTCGCCGCAGCGTTCCTCGGCGCGGGGCTGATGAAGGTCAGCCAGCCGAGGGAGAAACTCGTCGAGAGGGGCATGGGCTTCGCCGCCGACTTCCCGATGGGCCTGGTGCGGACCATCGGCGCGCTGGAGATCCTTGCCGCGATCGGCCTGATCCTGCCGGCGGTGACCGGGATCGCCCCGGTGTTCGTGCCGCTGGCCGCCCTCGGCCTGGTCGCGATGATGATCGGTGCCGCGATCGTGCACTTCCAGCGCAAGGAGTACCCGGCGATTCTGCCCAACCTGGTCCTCCTGGCGATGGCCGCCGTCGTGGCCTGGGGCCGCTTCGGCCCGTACGCCTTCTGAGCCGACCCGCTCGATCCGACCCCGCCGGGGTCACAACCGGAAGAGATCTGACCAATGCCTGAGCTGTTCGAGCCGGTGACCATCGGCAAGTGGAACCTGCCCAACCGGGTCTTCATGGCGCCCATGACCCGCAACCGGGCGCAGCCCGACGGGGTACCCAACGAGCACGCCGCCACCTACTACCAGCAGCGGGCCACCGCCGGCCTGATCATCACCGAGGGGGTGCAGCCCAGCGCCGTCGGGCAGGGCTACCCGAACACCCCCGGCCTGCACACACCCGCGCAGGTCGACGGCTGGCGGCGGATCGCCGACGCGGTGCACGCCGCCGACGGCCGGATCGTCGCCCAGCTGATGCACGCCGGCCGGATCGCCCACCCGGACAACAAGCACGGGCAGGAGACCGTCGCGCCGAGCGCCGTCACCGCCGACGGCACCATGATCACGGCCACCGGCAGACAGCCGTACCCGACGCCCCGCGCCTTGACCACCGCTGAGCTGCCGCAGGTCGTCGACGAGTTCCGGCAGGCGGCGCGTTCGGCCGTCGACGCCGGCCTCGACGGGGTCGAACTGCACGGCGCCAACGGCTACCTGCTGCACCAGTTTCTCGCCCCGGTGACCAACCGGCGCACCGACGGGAACGGCGGTTCGCCGGCCGCCCGCGCCCGGTTCGTCGCCGAGACGGTAGCCGCCGTCGCGCAGGAGATCGGCCCGGAACGGGTCGGGCTGCGGCTCTCCCCGGCCAACGGCGCCAACGGGCTGGTCGAGGACGACCCGGCCGAGACCGCCGCCACCTACCGGGCGCTGGTCGACGCGATCGCCCCGCTCGGCCTGGCCTTCCTGCACCTGTCGATCGACCCGGCCGATCCGCTGCTCGCGGACCTGTCGGCCCGCTTCGGCGGCCCGGTCGTCGTCAACACCGGGTTCGCGACGGTCACCGACCAGGAAACCGCGCAGACCCTGGTACGCAGCGGGAAGGCGGCGGCCGTCGCGGTCGGTCGACCGTTCATCGCCAACCCCGACCTGGTACGCCGCTGGCGTGAGCAGGCTCCGCTCAACGAGGTCGACCAGGCGACGGTGTACGGCGGTGACGCCCACGGCTACACCGACTACCCGTTCCTGGACGGCACCAGCACCGCGGCCGACGCCGGATAGGCCCCGACGGCAGCACTGCGGCCCTGCGGGGCTCCGGTCTCGCGGCGCTGCGGGTTCAACGGACACGATGCCCGGAAATCCGGACAGGCCGCGACCGGGGCCTCGTCACCCGCCGCCGGCCCCGGCACTGTCATCGGTATGACCTCGAATCTGCTGCACCGCTGGCCGAGCGCGCTCGGCCTGGGGTGTGCCGTGCTGGTGCTGGTGGCCGGGGCCGGGCGTGAAGTTCTGGCGGTCGTGCTCGGTGTCGCCGTGCTCTGCTACCTCACCGCCGCCGCGACCCGGCGGCGCTGGATGGCCTGGGTAGGCCTCGGCGCCGGCTCGGGGGTGGTCGCGGCGAGTGAGCTGACCGGCCTGCCGTGGTGGGCCGGCCTCGGCTTAGTCGCGGTGGTGCTGGTGGCCGGTGGCCTGGTCGGGGGCGTACCGAGGGTGCCGCTCACCGCGCAGACGGTCGCGCTGCTCGGCTACGGCGGGCTCGCGGTCACCGCGGTGCTGGTCGTTCCGGCGGTCGGGATGGTGCTGGCCGGGCTGGCGTTGGCCGCGCACGGCGTCTGGGACGTCATCCACCACCGGCGTGACGAGGTGGTGCCCCGGTCGCTGGCCGAGTTCTGCGTACTGCTGGACGTCCCGTTAGGACTCGGCTTCCTGGCCCTCGCCGTCACCGGCACCGTTTCCGGCTGACCCAGGTGACCCAGGTGATCCGGCGGATTCGGCCGGGTCGTCCGCTGCATCGGTGCGGCTGCTGCGGTACGCGGCCCGGTAACCGGACGGGGTGATGCCGTACCGGTCCATGAAGGACTGGCGCAGCGCGTCGGTCGAGCCGAAGCCGCACCGGGCGGCGATCGCGGCCAGCGGTAGCCGGCTGGTGACCAGCAGGTGGGCCGCCGCCTCGGTCCGTACGCCCCGGACGAAACGGGCCGGGTTCTGCCCCAGGTGGGCGACGAACAACCGGGTGAGGTGACGTTCGCTGACCGCCGCGCGGGCGGCGAGCGCCGGCACACTCAGATCGGCGTCAGGCGCGTCCCGGATCGCCCGGACCAGGTCGCGGACCAGGCTGTGCTCGGGGACCGGGGCGGTCAGGAACATGCTGACCTGGGCCTGGTTGGCCGGCCGCTGCAGGTAGGTGACAAGCGCGCGGGCGACGTGGCGGGCCAGCTCCGCGCCGTGGTCCTCCTCGACGAAGGCCAGAGCGAGATCGAGGGCGCTGGTGACGCCGGCCGCCGTGGTCACCACGCCGTCGCGGATCCACAGCGGACGGGCGTCCACCCGTACGGCCGGGTGGCGGGCGGAGAGCTGGTCGGCGTACATCCAGTGGGTGGTGGCCCGCCGCCCGTCCAGCAGCCCGGCGGCGGCCAGCACCGACGCGCCGGTGCAGACCGAGGCGACCCGGCGGGACTCCCGGGCCAGCCGCCGTACGTGGGCGACCAGCCGGGAGTCCCCGGCGGCGGCGAGATGCCCCTCGCCGCCCGACACGATCACCGTGTCGAGCGGGCCACGGAGCCGTTCGAGCGCCGCTTGGGCGTGCAGCGTCAACCCGGACTGGCAGCTGATCGGCCGCCCCGCCGGGGCGGCGACCACCAGCTCGTACGGTGGGTCCGCGCCCCGGTTGGCGTAGTCGAACGTCGTGGTCAGGCAGGCGATGTCCAGCAACTCGGCGTCCGGGTAGCCGATCAGGGCCACCACCCGGGGCGGGGCAGCGCGGTGGCGGGTCACCTCACCAGCGTGCCGCACACCCGCCAGCTACTACATGTTGCCGTCGGCCCGCCAGTTCTGGAAATTGCCGCCGTTGCACGGCATGGTGTAGACCTTCCCTTGGCGGTCGCTGTCCAGGCAGACGTTTCCGTGGATGTGGTGCTGGAACTGGATGCGGTAGTAGTCGCAGCAGCTGCGGTTCCAGTTGGTCGGCTTCCACCGCTGGTACGGATTGTCCCTGGCACATGGCGAGGTGTAGACCTGCCCGGCCTGGTTGGCGTCGAGACAGCGACCAGTCTGCTTGTTCACGATCTGGTAGTGATCCCTGCTGATCCAGCCTTCGTCCCAGTTCTGGTAGTTGCCGCCGTTGCAGCCCATGGCGTAGACATCGCCGTTGTGGTTGCTGTCGAGGCACAGACCGGTCTGCCAGTTGCGGATGATGCCACCGCCGCCCGGAAGCGCCGCAGCCGGCGACGCTACGAGGGTGAGTGTGGCGAGAATGGAGATTACGGCCAACGCGCTACGGGCTGTTCTCCGCTGCCAGGTCCTGCCGATCGTACTGTTCTTTTGTGACATGCGTGTTTCCTCGCGGCGTACGATTGTGCACTGAGTCGCCGTTGACCTACGTGCTATTCGGTCGCCTGAGGTTATTTCGCGGACTTTGCGCCGAGCAACACTTCGTCCGGGATCACTGGGCGATTGCCGGGTGCCGGGCGCGGGCACCGGTCGACGAGGGCCCGCCGCAGCGGCGGGCCCTCGCCGACGCCGTCACTGCGCGGGCCCGACCGTGACTGTTGTCGTGGCCGGCAGACAGGAGTTGGTGTCGGCGGTCGCGGTGACCCGGGCGACCGCTCCGGCGCTACCGGGTGCGGCGGTGATGGTGACCGGATGCTCCGGGCTGCCGGGCCGGGTGACCGTCGGGGTGACGCTGACCCCGGGGTCGCCGGTGACGGTCAGGTGCAGCGCCGCCGAGGTGGTGCAGGCGGACACCACGAACGTCACGATCGCGGTGCCGCCCTCAGGCACCTCCACCTGCGACGGGCAGGCGATCACCATCAGCGCCGGCGGCATCGGCGCGGGCGTGAAGCCGACCTCGGGCGAGTCGGCGGTGGCCGCCGGGGCGACGGTGACGACCCGGGCGAACGCGGTGTGGCGGGGGATGCTCGGCGAGCCGTTGCGCAGCGCCGGATGGTCCGGTGGGACCTCGATGCCGTACGGGGCGCTGCTGTCGCTGCCGACCAGGATGTCGTTGATGTAGAACTCGACCCGGTCGATGGTCCCCACGTCGGTGCTGGCGTCGGCGGTCATCCGGACCGCGCAGACCGACACCAGGTAGCTGCCGTCGACCGGACTGGTCAGCGTCACCTCGGGCGCCGGCCCCGGCCCGGTGCCGTCGCACGGGTCACCGTTGATGGTGCAGCCCGGATCCTGCGGTCGGCCGCCGGTCCAGGCGCCGACGTACCCGATCTCGACCGACCCGCCGGCGGCGATGACGCTGTTCCACGTTGTCGGGGTGGCGGTGAGGGTCCTGCCGTCGAGGGTCCAGTTGGCGTTCCAGCCCTGCTGGACCGTTTCGCCGGCCGGCAGCGTCAGCACCAGTTTCCAGCCGGTTACCGCCGTGGCGCAATTGTTGGTGATGGTGATGTCACGGAAGACGCCACCGCTGTCCGGGCCGTTGTTCCAGTAGCTGCTCTCGATTGTCACCGTCAGGCAAGCGGCGCTGGTGGCGTCGCCGGCGGTCGCGCCGGCCGCGTGTGCTGGGGCGCTGGTCGCCGCCGTGCCGCTGGCGGCCAGGACGAGGGCGGCGGCGACGCCGGCCGCGGCCCGCCACCACGAGGTCCGGCGGCGGCTGCGGGGCACTTCATCGGTACGGTGGTGCGTCAGTGGGGTGGACGACAACGACATCGGGCTGGTCTCCTTCGATCCCAGGAACCCGTGCCGACCCAGCGGGCCGGCAGGACGGACGGCCCACAGATCTCCGCCGGCCCAGGCCACTGTAGGCACCCTCATCGTTACATCAGTGGCTCTCGATGCACAACGGGTGTGGCGGCGCGCTGGGCATGGCGTGGTGGTTGACGTGTCGGGTGTCGGTGGGTGCGTCCGGGCGTACCCGGACGCACCCACCGCCTCAGCTCAATGTCAGCTCACGTCCGGCGGTCACCAGTCGCCATTGATCGCCTTCGACACGGTCGTCTGGGTGCAGTAGAGGTCACCGCCGGCGGACCGGTTCTGGTAGCACGTCTTCCAGTAGACGATGCCGTCCTCGTCCATGTTGTAGTTGCACGACGCCCAAGTGCCGGCACCCTCGGAGTTGTAGCAGATGCCGGACCGGCCGTAGTCGGTCCACCAGTACGCGGCGGCCGACGCGCCGTCGGAGTCGCCGTCGTACACGTGGAACCAGTCGCCGTAGTCCTCGAAACAGGCCTGGTTGCCGGTCGAACCCTGGATCAGGCACCGCTCCCAGAGCAGGCCGATCTCGGCCGCACCCTCTGGTGCGCTGGACTTCGCGCCGTACGCGATCGTGTCGACGCTCGCCGGATCGACGGCGACGGTCGTCTCCGCCGTGCCGGAGCCATTCGCCGTGCCTGATGGTGCCGCCGATGCCGGGGCGGCCATGAACGCTGCGGCCGTGACTGCTGCGAACAGCGCAGCCAGGCTGGTACGGATCTTCACTTGTGTTCCTACTTCCTCGTCGTGATCGTCGAAATTCTGCCGACACCTCGGTGCCCCCGAGGCAGAGTTCGTTCGTCAACGAACGGGAGGTACCCCGTAATTCACTTGTGGATCCACTTCAGGTATATGGGCCCGGTAACCTGATGTCTCCCAACATACATAGCCTTCGCTGCCTCCGCGACTCGTCGTCGCGTTCGTGACAGCGGTCCCGGCCGGCCCTGCTGGGACGGCAGACCCTGCTGGGTGGCGGCGCCAGCGCATCGAGGGCTGCCGACGACGTGTCGGTCCGGCCGTGCCCGAGCGGGATGATCGGACGCATCCACGTCGCCGGATCGGTGATCAAGGCACCTCTGCCTGAGGTTGGATCAGGACTGGCTCCCGTAGGATTCTTTCACTTTCAGATGAGCGTCGAGGCCGTGCTCCTCGGCGAACGCGATAGCCCGCGCCAAGGCTGCTTCCAGCTCGTCCGTGCCGATCTTGGCTGGGTCGAGAAGGTACTGGAGGACCTCCATCACCGACTCCGCCGCCACCTCGTGCGGGATCTCCTCCCGGCGCTTCGCGTCCACCACGGAGGTGATCATCTCCTCGGTCGCCCGCGCATCGACCGACGTGCCTGCGGGCAGGGCGGCGCGAAGCTCCGCGACGAAGCGGATGATCTCGCCACGGCTGGCACCTTCCGGGTACTGCCGTTGCACCGCGAGGACGAACAAGGAGGTGGTCAGTGCTGCCACCCAGAGCTGGTCCTCGGGCGGAATATCTTCCTGAACGGTCGGCACGTCCGCAGCGTCGTCGAGAGTCAGCAACGTCCGCACCAGGGCAACCGCCCCTGGACTAATCTTCTTCACTCCACTCCTCCGCGAGCTGGTCGACCTCAGCGAGGAAGCGGTCCAACTTGTCTGCTGGTGCGTCCGAGAGTAGATGCCACAGCACGACGAGTTCGGTTTCAAGTAGTGCGCCCTGCTCAGCATCCTCAACGTCGCCGGTTTCGCCGGTCAGGGCCGAGATCAGCATTTTTTCGGCCAGCTCCGGATCAAGATTCAGCGTGGTGTCCGCGAACTTGCTGCGAACCTCGGCGACCAGGCGAATAACCTCGCCCCTGGTTGTCCGCTCCCCGAGCCGCTCGCGTGCGGCGAGGAAAAACGCTGCTCCGAGCACCAGGCCGAGCTCCTGCCACCCTGCTTCGTCAAGCTGCCGGCAGCGCTCCCGATAGGCACCTGGGTCGCCGTGGGTAAGCTCCCGGAGGAGTTCCAGGTACGGCTCGCGGTCAGTCGTCAATTTTCCGCCTCCGAGACTTCCTGTCGTCGAGCTTCTTCAGGATAAGGGCAAGCGTTGCCGCGAGTGCAATTGCGGCGGACTCGGCGGATTCAGCGTAACCGGGGCTTTGGTTGGAGGGCCCGGGCGTCGAGGGATGTTGCACCGTGGATGTGGTTCCCTTTGGCCCAAGCTGGGTTATCGCATCCGTTATCTTTCCGGTCACGTCGCCGGCGGTCTCGGCATTCTCAACACTCTTCTTGGCGACTCGTCGGTGCCAGCTCTTCGGGCGTGCGGTGCTTGCGACGATCTCCTCGCCGGAGGGCAGGCTGGTATCCGGGTTGGCCCGGCCGACGGGCATCGAGCCGGGCATGATGTGGTTGCCGTACCTGGAGAACGCCTCTGCCGACTTGGCGAGCAGGTTGCCGAGTCGGCCGGCCTTGGCCGCCGCGATCGCGGCATCGTCGACGGCACCCCGGATCTCACTGTGGTCGGACCCGGCGCCGGCTTCGTCGAGGTGCCGGTGCGCCTGGGCCAAGTCCGCTTGGGCGCGAGTAGCTCCGGCTGCGGCCTGGTCCAGTCGCTCGACGGCGGTACGGAGCTGGGCGACCACGTCGGCCAGGGTCACCCGAGTTTTCTCCGGTACACCCGTGCGTGCTCGACACACGCATCGATCCGACGGATGGTCAGCTCAACCTCCTTGATCGCAGCCTTGAAGTGCTCCCGGCCTTCGTTGACGCAATCGTGCTGGCTGTCGTGCACGGTGCGCAGCGCCAGGTCACCCGCTTCTGCCGCGACTTCCGCAAGCTGCTCGATGAGCTTCCTGGCCTCCTCGGCGGCTTCGATGGCCAGCCCGATACGCACCTTGACATCGTTGACCGACATGTAGGCATCCGTCCAGACGGGGGCGACGCAATCCGCGACGTGCTGCGCCTTCTGGTGACGTAAAGGCTACCGTCTGTCCGCTACGGGGACGGTCTGCTGGTAGGCACAGTGGACCAGCGGCGTAGCTGGTTGGCTGCTTGGCGGGATGCGGTACATGTGTGCCGTGTTGCCGGAACGATCTTCACCGACCGTGACGGGTGGGCGGTCGGTGCCCACGCCGCTCGCCGCGAGTTGAAGCTGACGCACGTCAACCCGGCGGGACAACGTGCGTCAGCTTCAACTCGAGACCGAGGGTGCGGTGTTGGCCGCCCGTGCCGGCGTTGGTGGTCACTGAGGGCGAGAGTGGAGTCAGGTGGGCGAGTCTGACCAGGGCGGTTCGCCCCGGCCGGGGTCGGCGTCGGGCTAGCCGGTCGAGTGGTCGGCAACGTAGGTGCCGCGTCCCTGTTGGCCGATGATCAAATTGCGGTCGTGGAGGAGCGACAGCGCGCGGTAGACCGTACCGGTGCTGACGTCGTAGGCATCGGCAAGCTCGCTGGTCGACGGCAGCTTCTCGCCGGGAGCCAGCTCGCCATTGTTGATCTTGGCAGCGATGTCGTCGACGATCTCTCGGAACGACGGTTTTGCAGTTGGCATGGGGTGTCTCCAGTTGGTTCGGCACCCTGATCGTGCCGCACCTGGATGACTTACTGCAATAACTAAGCCAAGTTGGTCCCGCAAAGGCGGGGTAGACATGCTGTAGTAAGTGCAGTAAGTTGAGCCGTGGTCGTCTCCGGTTGGTTCGGCAAAACGGATCGGGCGGCGGCTGAGCAGGTGGTATTGCATCGCCGGGTGGCCGGCAGACGCGGACGGTCAACCTAGGCAGGGAGGGGGGTGTGCGTATGTGCCGGCTACCCGGGACGGGTTGATGGCCGGGCTTCGTGCTCCAGGGCACGGTGATCGGATGCGCGCCTTCTGACAAGCTGTCGGCGTGTCGAGTCGATGAGGCGCAGTGGATCATCGGCCGGCGATGCCCTGACGAGACGCAGATGGCAACTCACCGGTGACCGGGAGAGGGCCTACGGCTTGCGCATCCACGTCGCCGGATCGGTGACGAAGATGCCCTTGCCTTGGTGGCGGCGGATCACCTCAAGGGCTTCGAGCCGTATGTGCACCAGTTGCATGGTGGACGGGCTGACCGTGTAGATCTTGCAAAACTCGGCGATCGACGGCAGCTTGTCGCCGGGTGCGTACTTACCTGCGCGGATGTCCGCCATGATCTCGTCGGCGATCCGCAGGTAGTCAGGCTTGGCAGGCATGACGCTCCTGCTTGTCGAGGGCTCCTCGCGTGGCGACTCCAATTTGATCACAAGGAAGGTGCGCGAGCAATGGAACTTGAGTTACTTGGCTTCCTCATATAAGTTGCTCCCTGCGGGCGCTCCTCGCGTGGCAACGACGGGGTGCTCGTGCACTGGTCGGGGCGGGGTGGTGGCGCGCGGCTTGCCCGCCCCGACCGCCCTACCCGAGCGAATCCCCGCGAAACCCGTAAACCCGTGAGCAGCAGAGATCCAGCATGAGCCGCTCCGGGGTCGTACTCGCCGAACGAGGCTGCGACCGCCGGAGCTGGGGCGACCCGTCGGCTGCGAGTCCTCCCGCTTCGGCCTTCCCGGCCGGCGGGTCGCCCCGTCCAAGCACACAGATACGCAGCACCAGCACCGGGAGCAGATCAGGCACAGCACCAGCGCGGCATCGCGTCGGCGGCACCAGCTGCCGGCGTACTCCTGACCGAAGGGGAACCCCGACGATGCGCAACCTTCTCCACCGGATCTTCAACCGACCAGGCCGGCGAGCAAACCGGGTGGTCGAGCCACCGCAGCACCTGCGGCCCCGCAACGCCGGAGTGCTCCGCAACGCCGGAGTGTTCCGTCGGCCGCCGTTGCGGCCCCGGATCCACCCCGGCCAGGTCCGCGACCGCCGGTTCCGCGAAGTGCGGCGCGGCCTCGACCCCGCCGAGGTGTACGCCTTCCTGCACTACGTCGCCGAGGACCTGACCGCCCTGCGGGACGACCTGCGGCGCACCGACGACGAGAACCTGCGGATCAAGCGGGCGCTGCGCGAATGGCAGTCCACCCAGACCCGGACGTACGCATGACCGCCGGGCCGCGTACCCAACTGGTGCTGACCGTCGCGAACCTGGACACCGGCGCGGTCGCCTCCGCCAGCGTGATGCCCGGCGACATCGAGCCGGAGCCGGCACCGCACGGCGGCTGGGAAATACCACTGTGGCCGGTGCGTGACGAGCTGGCGGCGCAGATCAAGGTCGACCGGTCGACGCTGCGTGACCTGCGATACCTGGACCACACCGCCGCGCTGGGGACCGATCCGGTGCTGACCCTGCCGTCGACCTGGCGGCCGGATCTGCCGGACGCCGCCCGGGCCGCCGGGCTTGCGGCGGCGCACGCCGGTCCCGGCCATCCGGCCTGGTCGATCCACTTCGGGCGTACGGCGGCTGAGCCACCGGTCAGCGTCGACGAGTCGTTGGGCCGGCTGTGCGCGCTGGCCGACCTGCTCTGCCTCGACCTGGTCGTCGAGGCCCGGTGGGGGGTGTTCGCGGCCGGCCTCAACTGGGACATCAGGTTCGAGACGCCCGGCGCGGCCGTGCCCCGTGATCAGCGCGGATACGCCGCGAGCCTGCCTGCTGCCGTCGACCGTACCGCCGTGGCGGACGCGTTGGCCGGGCTGGCCGAGCGGTCGTTGACCGCACCGGCGCACTTCCTGCTGCCGGCGCTGCGGTCGGCGGCACCGCCCGACGAGATCGACGTCGAACGGCTGGAGCGCCGGATCATCCAGGACTGCGGTACGCCGCCGCCGGTCCCGGCCGGCGCGGGGGAGTGGACCGCCGGGGCGCAGGCCATCTGGCGGGACCGCCGCTGGCGGCACACGTCGCTGTGCCGGATCCCGGGCCCCCGGCCGGCGATCCCGGAACTGGCCCCGGTGCTGCGCCGGACCTGGCAGCCGCCGCTGCCGCCGTGGCTCGGCGAACCGGTCCCAAGTGTGCCGTGCCCGGACTGCCACGCCACCGGCTGGCGGCACCCGGTGCTGACCTGCCGGCGGTGCGGCGGCCACGGCCGGCAGTTCGACGGTGTCGTCGTCACCGTCACCAATCTGCGGGACCGGGCGACGCACGTCGAGTGGCGGCCGAGCCGCACCACGAGCCGGGACACCGGTGCGTCTGTCGTCGAATCGGGTGGGCCGCCGGTGGTGCGGTTGCCGGAACGGTTCCGGCTGAGCCGGCTGGCCGGGGTGTTCGGCGTACGTCCGGTGGACCTGCTCGACCTCACCGGGGAGCGGGTGGTCCCGCAGGAGCTGCGCGAGGCGGTGGTGCCGGTGCTCGGCGACGGGCCGGACCCGATCCGGCGGTACGTGCGGGCTGCCGCCGCCGGTCGGCCCGGTGCCCGCCTACTGGTGCACGCGACCGACTGGGCGGAACTGCCGGCGTTCGACGCGTTCGCCGCGTTGGTGGTCGGGCTCGGCCTGGCGTTGCGGGTGACCGCCCGGGACATGCGGTCGTACGTCGACGACCCGATGGTGGTGCACGACCTGCTCTGGGGCGTCGAGGCGTTGCCGGTGATCCGTCCGGTCGATGACGCGAAACCGGCCGACGGGACGGAGCGGGTGGGCGAGCCGGAGCCGGTCGATGAGCCGGAGCCGATTGATGAGCCGTTGAGTCGCAGTGTGCAGCAGGCGATCGGCTGCTGCCTGCGCTACCTGGAGCTGGCGGTGGTCGAGTCGCTGCCGGCCGACCCGGCACGGCCGATCCCGGTGCCGCAGCAGTTGGTGCCGCCGGTCGTGCCGGACATCGTCGGGCGGCTCACCGGGATGGCCGCCGCGCACGCCGGGCAGGTGGTGGCCGCGCACCTGGACCAGGCCGGCTGCCGCTACTGGGTCGCCCCCAGCCGCTGAGGCTGATGCCACAGGTGCATCATGATGCACCTGTGGCATCAAGCTGAAAATCGCATCTGCCCCGGGCACCGCCCGGTGCATCCGAATAACCCGTTTTATCCAGCCTGACTTGGGCGGTTCAGGCGGACTTGCGGTCAGTGGTCTTCTTTGCGGCGGTTTTGCGGGTGCCGGACTTCTGCGTACCGCCGGCCTGTCGCGTACCGCCGGCCTGTCGCGTACCGCCGGTCTTTTGCCCGGCGCTTTTCGCGGCGGTCTTGCGGGCCTGGGCCTTCTCCGGCTGCGCCTTCTTGGCGGTGGTCTTCTTCTGGTCGGCGGCCGCTGCCTTCTTCGCCGGGGCCGTCTTCCTGGCCGGGGCCTTCTTTGCCGCAGGAGCGGCGGCGGCCTTGGCCGACTTGGCCGAGGTGATCGGGGTCGGCTCGGCCGGCTCCCGGTCCTCGCCAGCAGCCTCGCCGGGGGCCTCTCCGCGCGCCACCCGGGCCCGTTCGACCGAGGCGCGCAGCGCGGCCATCAGGTCGACCGCGGCGGCCGGTGCCTCCTCTTCCTCCTCCGGGGCGACGATCTCCCGGCCCTCCACCTTGGCGTCGATGACCTCCTGCAGCGCCGCCCGGTAGTCGTCGGTGTACTCGTCCGGGGCGAACTCGCCGGCCATCGAGTCGATCAGCGAGGCGGCCATCGCCAGCTCGGGCGGGCGGACCTGGATGTCGTCGTCGAGGAAACCGAACGACGCCTGCCGGATCTCGTCCGGCCAGAGCATCGTGTTGAGCACCAGCACGTTGTCGCGGACCCGCAGGGTGGCCAGCTGCTCACGTTGCCGGATCGCGACCTTGACGATCGCCACCCGGTCCGAGTCGGCCAGGGCGTCGCGCAGCAGCACGTACGGCTTCGTCGCGGTGCCTTCCGGCTCCAGGTAGTAGGCCTTGTTGTAGAGCATCGGGTCGACCTGGTCGGCCGGTACGAACTCCAGCACGTCGATCGCCCGGGAGGTGCTCAACGGCAGGTCGGCGAAGTCCTCGTCGGTGAGGATCACCATCTCGCCGCCGCCGAGGTCGTAGCCCTTGGCGATGTCGTCGTAGCTGACCTCCTCGCCGTCGACCGAGCAGACCCGCTTGTACCGGATGCGACCGCCGTCCTCCCGGTGCACCTGGTGGAACCGGATGTCCTTCTCCTCGGTGGCGGAGTACAGGCGTACCCCGATCGACACGAGGCCGAACGACACCGCGCCTTTCCAGATCGCGCGCATGGCTGATCCCTTCGCCACCACCGGCGGCCGCCGACCTGTCCCGCCCTTCCCCAAGGTCAAGATCACCAGGTCGGCCCGGTGTTGATCCAGGATCGCATCCGACAGAACTCAGCGCGACCACTTCGTTGCTGGTTTTACAGTGGCAGGATGCCGGGTGGACCGCTGCGGCCGATGCTCGCGACGACCGGGGAGCTGCCCACAGGCCCCGGCTGGTGGTACGAGTTCAAATGGGACGGAGTGCGCGCACTGGCGGATATCTCCGCCGGCGGGCAGCGGCTGTACGCCCGGTCCGGCGCCGAGATCACCATCGCCTACCCGGAGCTGTCCGGGCTGCCCCGCGCCCTGGACGACGCCCTGCTCGACGGGGAGATGGTGCTGCTCGACGCCGCCGGCCGGCCGTCGTTCACCCTGCTCGCCGAGCGGATGCATGTGCGGGATCCGGCGCGGGCGGCCCGGCTGGCCGCCGGTGCGCCGGCCACGTACATGATCTTCGACCTGCTGCGGCTGCGCGGCGCGGACCTGACCGGCTGGCCGTACCGGGACCGGCGGCACGCCCTCGAAGCGCTCGGGCTGGCCGGGCCGGCGTGGGCGGTGCCGCCCAGCTTCACCGACGGGCCGGCGACCCGGGCCGCCGCCGCCGAACACGGGCTGGAGGGCGTGGTCGCCAAGCGGCGCGACGCGATCTACCGGCCGGGTGCCCGCAGCCCCGACTGGGTCAAGGTCAAGATCGAGCTGACCCGGGACTTCGTCGTCGGTGGCTGGCGTCCCGGGGTGCGTCGGCTCGGCGGCCTGCTGGTCGGCGTACCGGTGCGGGACGCGACCGGCGCGGCGACCGGCGCGCTGCGGTTCACCGGCCGGGTCGGCGGCGGGATCGGGTCGGCGGCCGAGCGGGCCCTGCTGGCCGCGTTGGAGCCGCTGCGTGCCGAGTCGACGCCGTTCGACACGCCGCTACCCCGGGAGGACGCCCGCGGCGCGAACTGGGTACGCCCAGAGGTGGTGATCGAAGTACGGTACGGCCAGCAGACCCCGGACGGGCGGCTGCGGTTCCCCCGGTTCCTGCGGATCCGCCCGGACGTGCCGGCCACCGACGTCACCGAGGAGGACGCCGATGCGGGCTGACCGCAGTCTCGGCGCGGGCGAGCGCCGGATCCGGGTGGACGTCGCCGGCCGGTCGCTGGAGTTATCCAATTTGGACAAGGTGCTCTACCCGGCGGCCGGGTTCACCAAGGGCGAGGTGATCGACTACTACACCCGGGTCTCCGGTGCGCTGCTGCCGCACCTCGCCGACCGGGCACTCACCCGGATCCGCTACCCGAACGGCGTCGACGGCCAGTTCTTCTTCGAGAAGAACGCCCCGGCGAGCACTCCGGACTGGGTGCGTACCGAACGGCTGCCCACGCCCGGGTCGTCACGGGGCCGCGACCAGCTCGACTTCGTGATCGCCGACGACCTGCCCACCCTGGTCTGGCTGGCCAACCTGGCCGCGTTGGAGCTGCACACCCCGCAGTGGCGGGTCGGCGCCGACCCCGATCTGCTGGTCGTCGACCTCGACCCGGGGGCACCGGCCGGGATCGAGGAGTGCTGCGCGGTCGCGGTGCTGATCCGCGACCGGTTCGCCGACGACGGCATCGCCTGCTTCCCGAAGACCTCCGGCCGCAAGGGCATGCAGCTCGGCGCGCCGGTGTCGGCCGGGCAGCCGGCCGACGTCGTCTCCGGCTACGTGAAGCGGGTCGCCGAGGAGCTGGAACGCCGCTCACCGAAGACCATCACGTCGAAGATGGCCAAGCGGCTGCGCCCCGGCCGGGTCTTCATCGACTGGAGCCAGAACAACGCGGCGAAGACGACGGTGGCGCCGTACTCGCTGCGGGCCGGCCCGGTGCCGGCCGCCTCCGCGCCGCTGACCTGGCCGGAGGTGGAGGCCGCGGCGGCCGGCGAGCCGGGCGTCGTCCGCCAGTTCACCGCCGCCGAGGTGCTGGACCGCCTCGCCGAGTACGGCGACCTGCTCGCCGACCTGCTGACCGTCGGGCCGCCGGTCCCGCCCGCGCGGTGACGGCACCGGTCGAACCGGTGCCGGTCAGGGTAGGGCGGGGCCGAGGACGTCGTCGGCGTCGACGATCGTGTACGCGTACCCCTGCTCGGCGAGGAACCGCTGCCGGTGCGCGGCGTACTCGGTGTCGATGGTGTCCCGGGAGACCACGGTGTAGAAGTGCGCCTGCCGGCCGTCGGCCTTGGGCCGCAGCACCCGGCCGAGCCGCTGCGCCTCCTCCTGCCGGGAGCCGAACGTGCCGGAGACCTGGATCGCCACCGCCGCCTCCGGCAGGTCGATGGAGAAGTTCCCGACCTTGGAGATGATCAGCGTGGGGATCTCACCGTTGCGGAACGCGTCGAACAGCCGTTCCCGCTCCTTGTTGGTGGTGGAGCCCTGCACGATCGGCGCGTCCAGGAATTCACCGAGCTGGTGCAGCTGGTCGATGTACGCCCCGATGACCAGCACCTGCTCGCCGCGGTGCCGGTCGACCAGCGCCTTGACCACCGGCAGTTTGGTACGCGCGGTGGCCGCCGCCCGGTACCGCTCCTCGGTCTCGGTGACCGCGTAGCTCATCCGTTCCGCGTCGGTCAGGGTGACCCGGACCTCGACGCATTCGGCCGGGGCGATCCAGCCCTGCGCCTCGATGTCCTTCCACGGCGCGTCGTAGCGTTTCGGCCCGATCAGCGAGAAGACGTCGCCTTCCCGGCCGTCCTCGCGGACCAGGGTGGCGGTCAGCCCGAGCCGGCGGCGGGCCTGCAGGTCGGCGGTGAACCGGAAGATCGGCGCCGGCAGCAGATGCACCTCGTCGTAGATCACCAGGCCCCAGTCGCGGGCGTTGAACAGGTCGAGGTGGGTGAAGGCGCCCTTGCGGCGCGAGGTCAGCACCTGGTACGTGGCGATGGTGACCGGGCGGATCTCCTTGCGCTCGCCGGAGTACTCGCCGATCTCGTCGGCGGTCAGCGAGGTGCGGGCGACCAGCTCCCGCTTCCACTGCCGGCCGGCGACCGTGTTGGTGACCAGGATCAGCGTGGTCGCCTTGGCCTGGGCCATCGCGGCCGCGCCGACCAGCGTCTTGCCGGCGCCGCAGGGCAGCACCACCACGCCGGAGCCGCCGGCCCAGAACTGCTCGACCGCCTCCTGCTGGTAGGACCGTAGCGACCAGCCGGGCTGCCCGTCGCCGCCGGCGGTGTCCAGCTCGATCGGGTGCGCCTCGCCGTCGACGTAGCCGGCCAGGTCCTCGGCCGGCCAGCCCAGCTTGAGCAGGCCCTGCTTGAGCCGGCCCCGTTCGGACGGGTGCACCGCCACCGTGTCGTCGTCGATCTTGTCGCCGAACATGCCGGCGAGCTTCTTGCTCTTGGTCACCTCGGTCAGCACGGCCCGGTCGGTGGTCCGCAGCACCAGCCCGTACGCGGGGTCGTTGGCCAGCTGCAGCCGGCCGTACCGGTCCATGGTGTCGGCGACGTCGACCAGGAGCGCGTGCGGCACCGGGTAGCGGGAGAACTTCAGCAGCGCGTCGACGACGCTTTCGGCGTCGTGCCCGGCGGCGCGGGCGTTCCACAGGCCGAGCGGGGTGAGCCGGTACGTGTGCACGTGCTCGGGCGAGCGTTCCAGCTCGGCGAACGGGGCGATCGCCATCCGGCACGCGGTGGCGTCCGGGTGGTCGATCTCCAGCAGTAAGGTCTTGTCCGACTGGACGATCAGCGGTCCGTTGTTCACTGTCGGTATCCCCCTTCTGGCCGACCCACCAGTCTCGCACGCGACCGCCCGACACCGGGCGGCCCTGGTGACCGACGCCACTGTCGGAGTGACGATCGTTGCGTACCTGGTGAATATCGCAACCTCAGCGGCCGCTGCGGCGTCTTACCTCACGACGGCTGTCCTGGTCAGGACATGACCTGGAGGTACGCCAGGGCAGCGTCACACTGGCCGGTGCCGACGGACGCGTTCGATCCGCACCGTGACCCGTCCGGGCCGGAGAGGCAGCCCGGGGAGCGGCGACGCGGGCGGAGTAACGGGGGCGGGCGGTCCACACCCGTGCGACGGCCAGGTGGTGGCCGCCGGCTGCTGGCGACTCTCCAGCGAGCAGCCGGCGGCCGCCACCTCAGCGAGCGGGGGTGAGCCCGACGCCGGGGGTGTACCGCACCGGGACCGGGTCGATGATCTCGCCGACGAACCGGCCGTCCAGGTGGTCCAGGAAGCCGATCAGCTGCCAGCCGCCCTGGTCGGTGTCGGGTACGAGGCGTGGTGCGTACAGGCCGGGGTGGGTGAACGGCTGGGCGGCGGCGACGTCCCACGGGCCGGTGGTGGCGGTGCCGGGCACCACCCAGATCTGGTCGGTGGTCGCGCCCCGGGCCGGCGAGACGGCGTTGTTGGTGCAGAACAGCAGCAGCGGCTGTCCGTCGATCACCACCACCTGGGGGACCTCCAGGTGCCCGAAGCCCGCCGGTACGGACAGCGGTGGCCGTACCTGCCAGGTGGTCAGGTCGTCCGAGGTGGCGTGCCCGATCACGCCCCGGGTGTCGGCCGGCCCGGTGGCGGACCGGGCGGTGATCAGCATGTGCCAACCGGCGCCGGCCGGGTCCGGGAAGACCCACGGGTCGCGCCACGCCTGTTCGTACCAGGCGTCCCGGTCGAGCAGTTCGTACCAGGTCGGGTCGGCCTCGACCAGCGGCTCGGTGCCGTGCCGGTGCCAGGTGATCAGGTCGTCCGAGACGGCCAGACCGATCCGCTGCACCAGTCCTTGCTCGGCCCGGCTGACTCCGGTGTAGAAGAGGTACCAGCGGCCGTCCGGACCCCGGACGGTGCTGCCGGTCCAGGTGGCGAGGTCGTCCCAGGCGGGTGCGTCCGCCGGGACCAGCGCGTCGGCGACCAGCCGCCAGTTGCGCAGGTCGGTGGAGACCGCGTGGCCGATGCTGGCGCGGTGGTGCCGCCGGTGCGGGTCGCCCAACGCCCGGGAGGCACGCAGGAAGAACACGTGCCAGCGGCCGCTGTCGTCCCGTGCGTACCAGCTGTCCCACACCCAGTGATCCGGTAGCCGAAGCATGCCGGGAAACCTAGCAGTGAATCGGTTTAGCGCCAAGTTCGCGTCGTTACCCGCTGTGCTGGGACGGCCTCCAGAGGCCAGTTGGCGTCGCTGCTCAGTTGCTGTCCGCCGGCGCGGCGATCGACTTGCGGCGGTGCAGCGGCATCGGCACCATGCACCGCTCGGTGGATTCGCCGTCGAGCAGGATCTCCACCGCCCGCTGGCCCATCCGCTCGTGCGGCAGCGCCGCCGTGAACAGGCCGGGCCGCAGCCAGGTGGCGATCGGGTCGTCGTCGAACGAGACGACCGAGATGTCAGTGGGCACGGTCAGCCCGGCGTCGGCGATCGCCTGGTACGCGCCGAAGGCGAGGCGGTCGTTCATGCAGATCACCGCGGTGGGTGGGACGGATCGGGCGAGCAGGGTGCGCATCGCGGTGTAGCCGTGCTCGGGCAGCCACTCCCGGCAGAACGGCTCGGCGTACAGCGTGGCGTCGGCAGCCGACAGAGCGTGCCGGATGCCGAGCAGCCTGGCCTCGGCGGCCAGCGACACCTCCGGGTCGCGTTCCTTGAGGCGGTTGCGCCCGATCAGCGCGATCCGTTGCCGGTGGCCCTGCTTGAGCAGGGCCTCGGTCACCGCCCGACCGGCCAGTTCGTCGTCCGGCAGCACGCAGGGCAGGTTGTCCGGGCTGGTGGCGTTGAGCAGCACCACCGGGCCGCCCAGGATGGCCGGCGGCACGGTCAGCCGGCGGGTGGCCATCGCGGCGTAGATCACCCCGTCGACCTGCCGGTCCAGCATGGCTTCGATCGCGTACCGCTCGAACTCGGCGTCGCCCTGCGTCTCGGTGATCAGCAGTACGTGGTCGCGCTCCCGGGCGGCGTCCAGTGCGCCCCGGATCAGCCCACCGGCAAAACGGGTAGTTGCCACGATATCGGACACGAAGGCAATCGTGGCGGTTTTCCTGGTCCGCAGACTTCGTGCGGCGACGTTCGGGCGGTAGCCTAGTTCTTCGGCGGCGGCGAAGACCCGCTGGTGCGCCTCGACGGAGAGGCGCGTTCCCTCCCGCCCGTTCAGCACCATCGACGCGGCGGTCTTGGACAGGCCGGCCCGGCGGGCGACATCGGCCAAGGTGGCCCTGTTCCGCACTGTTGATCCTCTTGATGGGGGTTCACTGTCCACAGCACTGCCTCCGCCGGTCATGCCCATGCTCCATCATCCGATGCCGCCCCTGGTCCGGGGCAGGCGGGTGACCCGCCACCTGTGAACGAGCCGTTTCCGGACCGTTGCCAACTGGTCCTTGACAGCAACGAGCTTTTCGCAGCATGCTCTGCTAAATCAGTTTAGCTAGACGATCCGCCAGGCCACTCACGGCGGAACCCCAGCCGACGGTGCACCGGAGCCGTCGCAGGCGAAACATCACGAACCGCTACGCCGCGTGGGATCGGCGGGGCGGCGACAACTCAAGGAGTCCCGAGATGCGTAGATATGCGCGGAAGCTCCACGCCGGTCGCCCGGCGCTGGTGCTGGCGCCGCTGATGGCGGCCACCCTTGCCATCACCGCCTGCTCGGCCCCGGGTGCCGACCCGGTCACCGAGGACGACGGTGACACCGAGGTCAGCACCGAACTGGGCAGCGACCCGATCACCCTGGAGATGTACGCCGAGACCGGCTTCCCGCTGGCCAAGGCGCTCGCCGACGAGTTCAGCAACCAGTACCCGAACGTCACGTTCAACGTGCGTGAGGACCAGTTCACCGTCATCGTCGAGAACGCACCCCGGGTGCTGGCCGGCGACAACGCGCCGGACATCATCCGGCTGCCCACCATGATCGACCTGGTCTCCGACGGCCTGCTGAAGAACCTCGACCCCTACTTCGACGCGTACGGCTGGGACAGCTTCCCCGCCTCGCAGCTGGAGCAGTTGCGGATCGCCGACGACGGCACCCGGGGCAGCGGCTCGCTCTACGGCATGGGCCTCGGCTACAGCGTCACCGGCGTGTTCTACAACAAGGAACTCGCCGAGCAGGTCGGGATGACCGAGCCGCCGGTGACCATCGCCGAGTTCGAGGAGCTGCTCGCCGCGGCCAAGGACGCCGGCATCCAGCCGATCATGCAGTTCAACCAGGACACCGCCGGGATCAACTTCCCGCACCAGGCGCTGCAGAACCAGTACGGCGACCCGCAGGAGATCGCCGACTGGATCTTCCAGAAGGAAGGCGCCACCTTCGACACGCCGGCCGCGCTCAAGGCCACCCAGACCATCGAGAAGTGGGCCCAGGCCGGCTACTTCCCGGCGGACGCCAACGCCATCGACTACACCGCGATGATGGGCCAGTTCCAGGAGGGCAACGGCCTGTTCATGTTCAACGGTGACTGGGAGTCGGGCAACCTGGACAGCAACATGCCGGGCGAGGTCGGCTTCTTCCTGTTCCCGGGGGAGACCGCGGACGCCTCGCACGTGGCGATGTCCGCCCCGAACACCTTCGGGGTCGGCGCCAAGGCGAAGAACCCCGACGCCGCCGCCTTCTTCCTGAACTGGGTGCACACCAACGAGAAGGCCCGGGAGATCTCGGTGCAGGTCGGTGGCTCCAGCCCGGGCGGCCCGGCCGACCTCGAAGTGCCGACCGCCGCCGAGGGCACCGTACTCGCCCAGACCCTCGCCGCCAGCGGGCAGCTGGCCGAGGAGAACGGCGCGGTGGACTTCACCGCCAACGCGACCGGCTCGATCTTCGCCTCGGCGATCACCCCGGAGCTGCAGAAGCTGATCGTCGGCGAGCAGACCCCGGAAGGGTACGTGCAGGCGGTCCAGGCCCAGTACGAAGAGGAACTGTCTCGATGACGCTGCCCGCTACCGGCAGCACGTCACCCGCGCGGGCCCACCGGAACCGGTGGGCCCGTTCGGGCCGCTGGTCCGGCTGGTTGTGGGTGGTGCCGGCCCTGGTGATGTACGTGGTCTTCGTGGTCCGCCCGTTGACGCTCACCTTCCAGTACTCGCTCTACGACTGGAACGGCATCGGCGTCGCGCGGTGGGCCGGGCTGGACAACTACCTCACCGTGTTCACCGACTCCGACCTGCTGAAGATCATCGGGAACGCGTTCGTGCTGATCATCTTCTTCAGTTTCATCCCGGTCGGGGTCGGGTTGCTGGTGGCCAGCCTGGTTCGGCGGATGGCCACCGGTCTGTTCGGCACCGCCGTACGGACGATTCTGTTTCTCCCGCAGGTCATCCCGCTGGTCGCCGCCGGCATCGCGTGGAGCTGGCTGCTCTCGTCGTCCGGCGTGGTCAACCAGGTGCTGCGCGCCGTCGGCCTGGGCGGGCTGGCCCGGCCGTGGCTCGGCGACTTCGACACCGCCCTGCCGTCGGTCGGCATGATCGGCGCCTGGGTCTCCCTCGGCCTGTGCACCATCCTGCTGATCACCGGCATCGGCAAGATCGACCCGAGCCTGTACGAGGCGGCCCGGATGGACGGCGCCGGCCCGGTCCGGGAGTTCGTCGCGGTCACCCTGCCCGGCCTGCGCCGCGAGATCGGCGTCTGCCTGACGGTGACCGTCATCGCGGCGCTGGCCAGCTTCGACATCGTCTACATCTCCACCAGCGGCGGACCGGGTTACCAGACCACCGTGCCGGGCCTGGAGATCTACCGGCTGGCGTTCGCCCAGCGGCAGGTCGGCCTCGCCTCCGCGCTGGCCATCGTGCTGATGGCGCTGGTGCTGCTCTGCGTACTGCCGATCCAGCGTCTGACCCGGGAGGAGAAGGGATGAGGCTCAGCCGCAGCGAGCAGGTGACCGGGCGGGTCTTCCTGATCCTGCTGGTCCTGGTCACCCTGCTGCCGTTCGTGAGCATGCTGTCGGCGGCGCTGCAGCCCCGCGGGACGGTGCCGACCGGGTTGACCTGGCCGTCCGACCCGCAGTGGGGCAACTTCGCCGACGCCTTCACCGTGGCCAACATGGGCGCGCTGCTCAAGTCCAGCGGCCTGATCGTCGCCGGGGTGGTGCCGGTCGCCGTGGTGATCGCCACCATGGCCGGCTTCGGCCTCGGCCACCTGAAGATCCCCGGCGCCCGGTTCGTCTTCGTCTTCTTCCTGCTCGGTCTGACCATGCCGTTCGAGGCGGTGATCACCCCGCTGTACTACCAGATCCAGGACTTCGGGCTGCTGAACACCCGGTGGGCGATCATCCTGCCGCTGATCGGGCTCTTCATGCCGTTCGGCGTGTTCTGGATGCGTACCCACTTCGTCAACGTGCCGGCCGAGCTGTCCGAGGCCGCCCGGGTCGACGGCAGCAGCACCTGGCAGCTGTTCTGGCGGATCCACCTGCCGCTGGCCCGGCCGGCGATCGCCTCGCTGACCATCCTGCTGTTCCTCTGGACGTGGAACCAGTTCCTGCTGGCCATCGTGCTCGTCGACGACGGCACCAAGCGGACCATGGCCGGCGCGCTCGGCGCCTTCCAGGGGCAGTGGGGCACCGACCAGGTGCTGCTGTGCGCCGGGTCGCTGCTGATCCTCACCCCGACGCTGATCGTCTTCCTGATCTTCCAGCGTCAGTTCATCAAGGCCCTGCTGCAGGGGTCGGTGAAGGGGTGACCGTGTCCAATGATCCGATCGTCCACGGTGACGTCGCCGACGGCTTCGGCCGGGTCGCCGACGTGTTCCGGGACAACTTCGTCACCCGGGGCGAGGTCGGCGCCGGCCTGGCCGTCTACGTCGACGGTCGCCCGGTGGTCGACCTGTACGGCGGGCTCGCCGATCCGCGTACCGGCCGGGTCTGGCAGCGGGACACCCCGGCGGTGGTCTTCTCCTGCACCAAGGGCATCCTGGCGGTCTGCGCCTATCTGCTGGTGCAGTCCGGCCGGCTGGACCTGGCCGCCCCGGTCACCCGCTACTGGCCCGGGTTCGGTCGCAACGGCAAGGCCGACATCGTGGTCCGCGACCTGTTCACCCACCGGGCCGGCCTGCCGGCGCTGGACCGCGACCTGACCCGCGAGCAGGTGCTGGCCTGGGATCCGGTGATCGCCGCGATCGAGGAGCAGACCCCGCTGTGGCAGCCGGGTACGGCGTACACGTACCACGCGTTGACCTACGGCTGGCTGGTCGGCGAGGTGATCCGGCGGGTCACCGGCGTACCGGTGGGGGAGTTCTTCCGCGACACCCTGGCCGGACCGCTCGGCCTGCGGACCTGGATCGGGCTGCCGGCCGCAGAGCGGGACAGCGTGGCCTGGACGCTGGCCCCACCGGACAACCCGGTCAGCTACCCGGACCGGGTCAGCGAGCGGTCGCTGACCATGGGCGGCGCGTTCGACTTCCCGGCGGACGCCGCCGGCCTGGTCAGCTTCAACGACCCGGCCGTCCAGGCGGCCGAGGTCCCCGGGGCTGGCGGGGTCAGCTCCGCCGCCGGCCTGGCCCGGCTGTACGCCGCCTGCGTCGCGCCGGTGGCCGGACCCCCGTTGCTGACCACCGCCTCGGTGGACGACGCGGTGGTGGTGCGCTCGCAGGGCCGGCAGCGGTACGGCGGCCCGGACGCCGGGCAGCGCTGGGGGACCGGCTTCCTGCTCGGGTCGCCCCGAATCCGCCCGATGCTCGGCGACCGCAGCTTCGGTCACGACGGGGCGGGCGGGCATCTGGGCTTCGCCGACGACCGCTACCGGGTCGGGTTCGGGTACGTGCTGAACCAGATGGGGCCGGCGGACGACGACCGGGCCAACCGGCTGACCGCCGCGTTGCGGGACTGCCTGGACTGAGGCTCCGACCGGTCATTCCCGTCGGGCTCGGAGCGGGTATCCCCCGCCCCACCAGCAACAACTATATGTCCAGCCGATTTCTGGCACGTGTCTTGACATGGCCCGATCATCGCGAGCATGCTCAGCTAAATCAGTTTAGCGTCGATCTACTCGCCCAGCTTGACTGCCGGTCTCCGCTTGTGACCCCCACCCGCAGGCCTGGCTGGGCACACGCGCTCGCGCGGGAAGGAAGGACGCATGACCCTCCGCAAGAAGGCGGTTGCCCTGCTCGCCGCAGCCGCGGTGCTGAGCACCGCCGGGGCGGCGAACGCCCAGGGTGGCAACGGCGGCGGCATCACCACCGGCATCCAGAGCATCACCCCGATCACCGAGGTCTACACCTACGGCCAGCGGGTCTCCGCGGTGGCGGTCGAGTACGGCGAAATCGTCAACCCCGACTCGATCGACCCGAGCACCTACACCGTGTCGGACACCGTGTACAACTTCCGGTTCAACCCGATCGAGGACCTGACCAAGATGGCCGACCGGACCATCACCAACGTCTACACCAACAGCCGGGCGCACACCCGGTTCGACCAGCGGTCGGTCACCGGACGCTACGTGATCATCGAACTCGACCCGGCCGACGTGGGCGGCTGGACCGTGATCGTCTCGAAGTGCCCGACCTTCCTGTGCACGGTCAAGGTCAACCCGGATCTGCCGACCACGCTGACCCAGCGCAAGCGGATCCACGCCAAGCCGGGCAACGGCAACGGTCTGGGGCCGGTACTCGCTCCGGGCACCCCGCACCGGGTCCGGGCGATGACCGAGGAGCCGGTGAACCTGTTGGTCGACGAGTTCGCCTACGACTCGTACCTGAGCGGCGGCATGGTGCTGCCGTACCACTACCACCTGCCGAAGAACTACGACCCGGCCAAGCGGTATCCGCTGATGGTCGTGCTGCCCGGCCACGGGATGGGCTTCGACGGGGACAACACCGGGGTGCAGATCGCGGCGGACATTCCCGCGGTGGCCTGGCTGGAGCGTAAGTGGACCGGCAGCGACGAGGACGTGATCGTGCTCGCCCCGCAGAACCAGCGGGTCGGTGCGGCGGCCGAGGCCGCGCTGCTGATCAAGCTGATCGACCAGTTCGTCGACGAGTACAGCGTCGACCCCACCCGGATCTACACCACCACGGTCTCCTACGGATCGCAGCTGGCCTGGGCGGCGTTCGAGCAGCGGCCGGATCTGTTCGCCGCCGGTCTGATCACCGGTGGGTTCCAGATCAACGAGGAGCAGGCCGCCGCGGTGGCCGAGGCGGAGATGCCGGTGTACGTCACCCACGGCGTCAACGACCACCTGCTGAACATCTCGCTGGGACGCAACTCCCGCGACGCGCTGCAGGCGGCGCACGCGGCGCAGGGCAAGAGCGAGCAGGAGATCGCCGACCTGGTGCGCTACACCGAGTACGAGAACGACGCGTTCTCGCTGCCCGACTACCACGCCGCGTACGGTCCCACGTACGAGGACCGCAGCATCCTGAAGTGGCTGCTCAGCCAGCGCAACGACAGCGCCTCCTGAGCCGACGGACCCGGATCCGGGCAACCGGGTCCGTCTGACCACCGCCCGACCGTGAGCCCGTCGGAGGATCGCCGGATCCTCCGACGGGCTCACCCGTGTCTCCGGCCGCCAGCCCTGGCTCCACGGTCCGGCAACCTCTCGAAACGGTTCGAGTCAATGTTGTTATCGTAAACAAGCAGCGGCTGGCTGAAAGTGCTCGGCGGGTCGATGGGCAGTGAGGGTGCAGCAGCTTTCCCAGTTGCATCGTTACAATGCGCCGGAGACAGATCTAGTTGTCTCGATGTATTGAAGGTGTTAGCGATAACACCTATGCTCCTGCTGTGGGGCGCGGGGCACGTCCCACCTGCTTCCACCGGCCTTGTCGGGAGTCGGCCGGGTGTGGTGGCCGGCAGCGTTCCCGCCTTCCGAGCCGGGCCTCGGGTGCCGAGCGCTGCGGGCCGGGCGAGTCCACCTCGGTGAAGCGTCCCGGGCCACGCCGTGCGACGCGGCTGTCCGGCGGTGCCGGTGCCTGCTGGCGTCGGCCGCGGTGCCCAGCCCGCACCGTGGCCGACGCCGCCATCCCAACTTGCGATTCCGCTGAACCTTGCTGCCTGGGTACCCGGCGCCGTCGGCACCCATCCCGGAAAGGAACTCCAGTGCGACAAACAGCTGTCAAACGAGCAGTGCTGCTCGCGGCGGCCGGTGGCCTGGTCGCCTCGGCGGCGACCGTGGTCCTGCCCGCAACCGCCGCCGCAGCCGCCGGATGCTCTGTGGACTACGCCGTGTCGTCCCAGTGGCCCGGCGGATTCGGCGCCAACGTCACCGTCACCAATCTCGGTGATCCGATCGACGGCTGGACCCTCACCTGGTCGTACACCGCTGGACAACAGGTTACCCAGGCGTGGAACACGTCGCTGACCCAGAGTGGGGCACAGGTGACCGCGCGCAATGTCAGCTGGAACAGCGCGATCGCGACGAACGGCACCGCCTCGTTCGGGTTCAACGGCTCCTGGAACAACAGCAGCAACCCGACGCCCGGCTCGTTCACCCTCAACGGAACGGTCTGCACCGGAGGCGTGACCGACCCGACCACGGCTCCGCCGACCACCGTCCCGCCCACGACGGCTCCGCCGACCACCGCCCCGCCCACCACGGCTCCGCCGACGACACCGCCGCCGTCGGGGGATTACACGAATCCGGTGGTGTGGCAGGACTTCGCGGATGTGGAGGTGATCCGGGTCGATGACACGTACTACATGACGGCGTCGACGATGCATTATTCGCCGGGTGCGCCGATTCTGCGGTCGTACGATCTGGTGAACTGGGAGTTCGCGGGTCATGCGGTGCCGAGGTTGGAGTTCGGGTCGAAGTATGACCTGTCGGGGGCGCAGCGGGGATATGTGCGGGGGATCTGGGCGTCGACGTTGAACTACCGGCGGAGCAACGGGACGTACTACTGGGCGGGTTGTATCGATTTCAGTCAGACGCACATGTACACGTCGCGGTCGGTGGAGGGGCCGTGGACGAAGCATGCGACGTTGCCGTGTTATTACGACGCGGGGTTGTTGTTCGACGATGACGATACGCCGTATGTGGCGTACGGTAACGGCACGATCAGTGTGGCGCAGTTGTCGGCGGATGGTCGGTCGCAGGTGCGGGCGCAGCAGGTGTTCCAGACGCCGTCGAGTGTGGGGACCTTGGAGGGTGCCCGGTTCTACAAGCGCAACGGTAGCTATTACATCTGGTTGACGCGGCCGGCGAACGGTCAGTATGTGTTGCGGTCGACGAACGGGCCGTTCGGGCCGTACGAGATGCGGCAGGTGCTGTTGGATCTGCCGGGGCCGATCTCGGGTGGTGGGGTGCCGCATCAGGGTGGTCTGGTGCAGACGCAGAACGGTGACTGGTACTACATGGCGTTCGTGGACGCGTATCCGGGTGGGCGGATGCCGGCGTTGGCGCCGATCAGCTGGACGGGTGACGGGTGGCCGCAGTTGCGGACGGTGAACGGTCGGTGGGGGGTGAACTACCCGGTGCCGAATCTGCCGGCGCCGCCGCGGGTGGTGAAGCCGTTGACCGGGGTGGACACGTTCGCGGGGACGAGTTTGGGGCCGCAGTGGGAGTGGAACCACAACCCGGACAATTCGCGGTGGTCGGTGAACGACGGGTTGCGGTTGTCGACGGCGACGGTGACGAATGACCTCTACAGTGCGCGGAACACGTTGACGCACCGGATTCAGGGGCCGACGTCGACGGCGACGGTCGAGTTGGATTATTCGTCGATGCGGGATGGTGACCGGTCGGGGTTGGTGATGTTGCGGCAGTCGTCGGCGTGGGTCGGGGTGCGTCGGGACAATGGTTCGACCCGGGTGGTGGTGACGAACGGGTTGACGATGGACAGTAACTGGAACACGACGGGGACCGGGACTGAGGTGGCGAGTGCGCCGGTGTCGGGTGGTCGGGTCTGGTTGCGGGCGAATGCCGATATTCGGCCGGGTGCGGGGCGGCAGGCGCGGTTCTCGTACAGCACGGACGGGGTGAACTTCACGTCGTTCGGGCCGGCGTTCACGTTGAACAATGAGTGGCAGTTCTTTATGGGTTACCGGTTCGGGATATTCAATTATGCGACGCAGGCACTCGGCGGCGCCGTCACCGTCCGACGGTTCGAGCTCACGACGCCATGAGCGCCAGTCGCGACTTTAGGAGAGGAAAGGGAATGAGAAGACCCAGGAGTGTGCGCACCATGGTCGCGATCTCCGCGACGATCGCACTGTCCACCGGGATGGCGGTGGCGGTGGCCACCTCAGCCAGTGCGGCGTCGACGTTGGGTGCCGCCGCCGCCGAGAGCGGCCGCTACTTCGGCGCCGCCACCAACTCGTTCATGCTGAACCGCCAACCCCACGCCACCGTCCTCAACCGCGAGTTCAACTCCATCGTGGCCGAGAACGAAATGAAGTGGTACCACACCGAACCCAACCAGAACCAGTTCAACTTCACCGCCGGCGACCAACTCATCGCCCACGCCCGCGCCCGCGGCATGACCGTCCGCGGCCACACCCTCGTCTGGCACGCCCAACAACCCGCGTGGGCGGAGAACATGTCCGGCAGCGCCCTACGCAACGCCATGATCAACCACATCAACCGCGTCGCCGGCCACTGGCGCGGCCAGGTCCACTCCTGGGACGTCGTCAACGAAGCCTTCGCCGACGGCGGCAGCGGCGCCCGCCGCGACTCCAACCTGCAACGCACCGGCAACGACTGGATCGAGGTCGCCTTCCGCACCGCCCGCGCCGCCGACCCCAACGCCAAACTCTGCTACAACGACTACAACACCGACGGCATCAACGCCAAGTCCACCGCCATCTACAACATGGTCCGCGACTTCAAATCCCGCGGCGTCCCCATCGACTGCGTCGGCCTGCAGTCCCACCTCGGCACCAGCCTCGACCCCACCTACCAGCAGAACATCCAACGCTTCGCCGACCTCGGCGTCGACGTCCAGATCACCGAACTCGACATCCAACAGGGCGGAAACCAGGCCAACATGTACGGCCAGGTCACCCGCGCCTGCCTCGCCGTCGCCCGCTGCACCGGCATCACCGTCTGGGGCGTCCTCGACCCCGACTCCTGGCGCACCGGCGCCAACCCCCTGCTGTTCGACGGCAACGGCAACAAGAAACCGGCCTACGACGCCGTACTCAACGCCCTCAACGCCGGCGGCAACCCCACGCCGACGACCACCGCGCCGCCGCCGCCGACCACCCCGCCGCCGGCCACCACTGCGCCACCGTCCGGCGGCGGATGCTCCGCCACCGTCTCAATGAACTCCTGGAACGGCGGGTTCGTGGCCACCGTCCGGGTCACCGCGGGATCCTCGTCGATCAACGGTTGGCGGGTCCGGCTCACCGTACCGTCCGGAGCCAGCGTCACCAACGCGTGGAACGCCGACCGCAGCGGCAACACCGGTGCCGTCGACTTCACCAACGTCAGCTACAACGGCCAGGTCGGTGCCGGGCAGTCCACCGAGTTCGGTTTCCAGGCCAGCGGAAACGGCTCGATTCCGACGCCCAGCTGCACTGCCGGCTGAGCAGCTCTGGGCCGGTGCGGAGGCTGTCCTCTCCGCACCGGCCCCAGCCGCATAGCTCTTCCCGGTGGGCTTCCGTGCCCGCCCGATGCGCCCCGACCGTCCGTGAAATCAGGAGAAGTGCATGAAAAAGTGGAGAACCAACGCCGCCGTGGCGTCGGTCGGTGCCGTGCTGCTCGCCTCGGCCGCGGTGGCCGCTGCGACGCCGGCCGCCGCAGCCGCCGGATGCTCGGTGAACTACTCGGTGTCGTCGCAGTGGCCGGGTGGGTTCGGCGCCAGCGTCGCCATCACCAACCTCGGCGACCCACTTACCAGCTGGACCCTCACCTGGTCGTTCGGAGCCGGCCAGACCGTGACCCAGGCGTGGAACACGACGCTGACCCAGAGTGGTGCCACGGTGACCGCCAGAAACGTCGGTTACAACGGTGCCATCCCGACCAACGGCACGACCTCGTTCGGCTTCAACGGCTCGTGGAACGGCAGCAACCCCGCTCCCACCAGCTTCGCGTTGAACGGAGTGGCCTGCACCGGCGGTACCGCGCCGACCACCGCGCCTCCGACCACCGCGCCTCCGACCACCGCACCACCGACCACCGCACCACCGACCACGCCGCCTCCGACCGGGCCGGCCGACATCACGGTGAACAGCGGCACCCGCTACCAGACGGTCGACGGCTTCGGCGCCGCCACCTGGATCTGGGGCAGCGGCACGTGGTCGACCGCCGAAACCCAGACCATGGTCGGGCTCGGGCCCAACCAGTTGGGCCTTTCGATCATCCGGACCGGGATTTCCCCGGAGTCCGGTGAGTGGCCGGTCCAGGTCAACGCGCTGCGTACGGCGAAGTCGTACGGCTCCGACGTGAAGATCCTCGCGTCACCGTGGACCGCGCCGGCGGCATGGAAGACCAACAACAGCCGGATCAACGGCGGCAAGCTGCGGACCGACTACTACGACGACTACGCCAACCATCTGAACAGCTACGTCCAGTACATGCGCAACCAGGGCGTGACGGTCGACGTCACCTCGGTGCAGAACGAGCCGGACTGGCACCCGAGCTACGACTCGATGGACTGGAGCGGTACCGAACTGCGCAACTTCGTCCGGGACCACGGGTGGCGGGTGCAGAACACCGAGCTGATGGTCGCCGAGGCGGTCAACCTGAACTACAGCTACACCGATCCGACCCTCAATGACGCGACCGCCCGCAACAACATCGGCTACATCGGCGGGCACCTGTACGGCACCGAGGCGTCGGGCCGGCTGGGGCCGTACAACCTGGCCAACCAGCACGGCAAGCCGGTATGGATGACCGAGTGGAACCTCCACGAGGCGGACGGAAGCGGTTCGAACATCTGGGGCAACCCGAGCAACCAGACCGTCTGGAACGAGACGCTCGACGACATCATGCGTACGGTGCACCGGTCGATGGAGGCCAACTGACCGCCTACATCTGGTGGTACGGCAAGCGGTACTACTCCTTCATCGGCGACGGCGAGTCGGCCTTCGGCACCACGGCGGGAGCGCCGCTCAAGCGCGGGTACGCGTTTTCGCAGTACGCCAAGTACGTCCGTCCCGGTTACCAGCGGGTCGCCCTGACCAAGAGCTCCAAGGCGTCGCCGCTGGAGGTGACCGCCTACACCGGTGACGGGAAGACCACCCTGGTGATCCTCAACCGGTCGAACAGCGCGGTCAACGGTGCGGTCGTCCAGGCCCCGCAGAACGTCACGCGGGCGGAGCACTACCTCACCTCGCAGTACTCCAGCGCGGCCAGCCAGTCGGTGACGGTGAACGGCCAGCAGGTCACCGTCAACGTGGGCGCACGCAGCATCTCCACCGTCGTGCTCACCCACTGAGGGCAGCGGGTGCCGGTGCGGGTCCCCGCCCGCACCGGCACCCCGACCCCGACGGTGCCGGGCACGTCTGCCGGCACCGGACACGTCGGCCGGTGCCGGTTACTGTCCGATCCGGCTCCGACCTGCCAGTCTGGAGACAGCGAAGGGCAGCGATCGGGCCGGGAGGCGGTCATGGCGGTCAACGACAGTGCGGATCGACCAGGGCCGACCGACCGGGGCTACCCGGCGTCGGTCTCGCGGGCCACGTTGTTCTGGTACGCGTTCGCGTCGACCCTGCTCGTCGGCTGGTTTCTGTTCGGCTGGCTGGTGCTGCGTCAGGGCTTCGTCGACTCGGTGGGTGAGGCACTCGGCACCGGATTCGCGCTGCTGCTCACGGTGTCGGTGATCGAGGCGGCCCGCCGGCACCGGCACGACGGCCGGCCCACGGGCTGACGCTCCCGGGCGTACCGACCGGGCCGACCGGGACCGCCGCGCGGTCCGGGCCGACCGCCGTGGCAGGCCGCCGTACGGTCAGTCAGTCATGCACCACCGCGGCGGTCACCCGCTGCAACGCGAAGGTGTGCAGCGTCTCGGTCCGCTCGTCCTCGGCCCGCAGGTAACCCGCGCCGATCGACACCGGACGGACCAGCCGGGACGCGGCGGCACCGTGCGCGTCCACGTAGCCCACCCAGACCAGCGCCTTGTCCCGTACCGCCTGCTGCAGCACGGCCAGCGCCTGCGAGTGCGCCTGCACCGCCGCCAGTCCGTCGACCGCCTGCCCGGTCGCCGCCCGGACCGGACCGGGTGCGCGCCGTACCGCACGGGCCGCCGCCTCACCCCGGCGGAGCTGCTCGACCAGACCGCTGATCCGGGGGGCGGTCAGCTTCGGCGCGGCCAGCGGATCGACCGACCGCAACGTCACCGGATGCCGCACCGGTGCCCGCCGGGCCCGGGGCCGGCCAGTGCGCAGCGCGGCCCCGGTGCCGTCCTCCGGCACCGGGGCGTAGCCGGCCTGCCGCAGCGCCTCCAGCATCCGGCCGGCGGGCACCACGCTGACCAGCACCGTCGGCGCCAGCCGACGCAGCGACAGGGCGGCCAGCCGGCGGTCCGCCAGCACCGTGGCCAGCAACGCCTCGTCGTCGCTGCGCAGATAGCCGCCGGCCGATCCGGCGCGCAACCCGCCATGGGTACGCGCTGAGTCGTCGATCAGGTAGGTGAGGCCCTGCGGCACCGGGGTGCGGGACCGCCGGGCGAACAACTCATGCAGCTCGGCCGCCTGGTAGCCGGCGTCCAACGCCCGGCGCACACTCGCCGGCGTGACCCGGTGCACACTGGCCGCCCCGGTCGACTCCGGCTCGGCGACCAGCTCCAACTCGGCTGCCAGGGCCGGCTCGGGTGGACCGGGCACCACCACGGTCAGGTCGGCCTGCACCAGAACGTGATCCACCGGGGACGGCAGCAGGTCGTCCAGCGCGCGTTCCACCGTCGACGCCGCACCTCGGTGCTCCCGTTCGGTGGCCCGTACGCCGAGCGGATCGTCGTCGGCCGCGATGTCCCGAGCGTCCCGGCCCTCGCCGGCGAGCAGCGAGCGGCCGTACCCGGTCAACACGCCCAGCCCGGTGACGCCCAGTTGAGCCGCCTCGTCGAGGACCTCGCGGTGCAGCTCGTCGCGTCCCCGGCTGCGCCGCGGCGCCTGCCAGGCGAGCAGCGTGAGCACTTCGTCGGCGGTCGGCGCGGCCCCCGGCGGCAGCGCGGCCAGCACCCCGAGCACGGTACGGCGTACCGTCGGCGCGCCGGCCCGCTCCACGTCGGTCGACAACGCGGTGATCGGCCGGTCCCGGTCGTCCCGGCGGCCGATCAACCCGGCCCGCCGGGTCATCGCCAGCCACGCCCCGGCCAGCCGCTCCCACCGCCGGGCCACCGGTTCGTTGATCCACTGGTCGTAGTTGCCGGTCGGCAGGATCTGCTGGTCGACGGCGGTGCGGCTGGCCGAGGCGGGCAGTTCAGCGGCACCGAGCAGCCCGGCGGCGTACCCGATCTCGATCAGCAGCCCGGCCAGCGACTCGCTGACCCCACCGACGCGGGCCAGCCGGCGCAGCTCCCGCACCCCGATCCCGCCGGTACGCAGTAGCGGCGCCGGCTCGGCGGCCAACGCCTCCAGCAGCGCGCCGGCCAGCCGGACCAGCTCCATCGCCTGCCCGGCACCGGTCGAGTCAACCGCCTTCGGATCGCGTTCGGCGGAACCGGCGGCTGGCGGGTCGGGGCGCAGCGCGCCGAGCGGCCCGGTGTCCCGGCGCAGCAACAGCCCGACCTCGCGGGGCAATTCCACGGCCTGGCTGCCGGCCGTCGCCGGCTCGTCGGTGACCACCGCCAGCAGGCCGGCCTCGACCAGCCAGCGGACCGGGCTCACCCCGTCGCCTGGACCCAGGGCGGCCGGGGCAGCAGCGGCCGGGACGGTAGCGGCCGGGGCAGCGGCGGCCGGGGCGGTAGCGGCCGAGGCTTCGCGGGCCTGAGCGCCGGCGGCCGGGCCGCCAGCGGCGGTAGTCACCGTGCCGAGCGGCGGACCGGCGGCGAGCCGGTCGAGCACCGCCCGGGCCGACGGCGGGGCGCTGAGCAGCGTCCGGCGCAACGCGGCCGGATCGGCGCACCGTCGCGCCACCCGGTCGCCCAGGTCGGCGGCGGGCCGGCCCAGCCCCGCCGGGTACGGCGAACTCGCCTCGTCCACCCCGCCGGCCACCCGGAACCGCCCGGCCGACCCGTACAGCAGGCAACGGGCCAGCAGCCGGTCCACCGCCGCGCGGACCTGGGCCGCAGTCGCCCCGCTGCCCGGCGCGGTGGCCATCGCCAGCACCGCGTCCAGTCCGACGGTGGCGTCGGCGGTGTCGGCCGAACCGGCCCCGGCCGACGGCTCCCGGCACAGCCGCGCGGCGTCCAGGATCCGCAGAGTGAACTCGTCGAGGTCGTCGAGCGCGCGGGCAGCGGAGACCCGCGACTGGGCCCGGGCGGCCAGCGTGGCGATGTCGGTCGGCGCCGGCACCACCAGATCCGGACGCAGGCGCAGCAGGTCACCCAGCTCCGCGTCGGAGCGGGAACGCAGGTGGTCGGCGAGTGTGTTGGCCATGGTTGTTCCACGCTAGCCCGCCGGACGCCCCAGGTGGCCTCGGCCGTCCGGAGCAGATGCGCCGACTCGGGAGTCGCCCGCATAGGCTCACCCTCCGGCCGCCACCCGACCGGCCACCCGCGCCGGCCGGACCACCCGTCGTGGCGGGCGTGACGAGGGAAGGACACGCGCATGTCGCCGGTGGTCGGATTCGACCTGGACATGACATTGATCGACTCGCGGCCGGGGGTCGCCGCCACCTACCGGGCGTTGACCGAGCTCACCGGGGTGCAGGTGGACGCCGAGGTCGCGGTGTCCCGGCTCGGCCCGCCGCTGCGCCACGAGATCAGCCAGTGGTTTCCGGCCGACCAGGTCGATGCCGCGGTCGAGCAGTTCCGGTCGCTCTACCCCCGCTACGCGGTCGGTCCGACCCTGCCGATGCCCGGGGCGGTCGCCGCGCTCGAACTGGTCCGGGAGCAGGGTGGGCGGGTGGTGGTGGTCACCTCGAAGCTCGGCCGGCTGGCTCGCCTGCACCTGGACCACCTGAGGCTGCCGGCGGACGAGGTCGCCGGGGACCTGTTCGCCGAGGGCAAGGCGGTCGCCCTGCGCGAGTACGCCGTACAGCTGTATGTGGGTGACCACACGGCGGACATGGTGGCCGCGCGGACCGCCGGGATACCGGGTCTCGGGGTGGCCTCCGGCCCCTGTTCGGCGGCTGAGCTGCGGTCCACCGGAGCGGCTGCGGTGATCGACGACCTGACCGGATTCCCGGCGGCGGCCGACGCACTGCTCCGGCTAGCCTGGTGAGGTCAATCCTGCGAGTGAAGTCGAGGTCAGTGGTGCCGACGGGTCGAGTGAAATGGTACGACGCGGGAAAGGGGTACGGATTCGTCACCAGTGACGAGGGTGGCGACGTGTTCCTGCCCAAGGGTGCGTTGCCGGCTGGCGTCACCGACCTCAAGTCCGGGCAACGGGTGGAGTTCGGGGTGGTGGACAGCCGGCGCGGCGCGCAGGCGCTCGGCGTACAGCTGCTTGAGGCCCCGCCGTCCGTCGCCGAGCTGCGTCGGCGACCGCCGGAGGAGCTGCACGGACTGGTCGAAGACATGATCAAGGTGCTGGAGGCCAAGGTCCAGCCGGACCTGCGGCGGGGCCGGTTCCCGGACCGCAAGACGGCGCAGACCGTGGCCCAGCTGGTGCACGCGGTCGCCCGCGAACTGGAGGTCTGACCTGCGGTCGCGGTCCCCGGACCGCAGTGGTCGGCTGGTCTACCGCCGCCGTAGCTGGTCGTCGGGCGGTGGCGCGAGCAGCCCTGCCGTCGGTGGGGTGAGCCCGTGCGCCGCCGCCCGGTCCAGTAGCGCGGTGACCGCCGCGTACCCGTCGGCACCGAGGTCGGCGGTGAACTCGTTGACGTACAGCCCGATGTGCCGGTCCACCACGTCCGGCTCCATCTCCTGGGCGTGCGCCAGCACGTAGTCCCGGGAAGCGCCCGGATCGGCCCAGGCCAGTCGGACCGACTCGCGTACCCAGCCGGCCGCCTGCGCCGGGTCGACGACGCCCCGTCGGGCCAGGATCGCGCCCAACGGGATCGGCAGGCCGGTGTCGGACTCCCACCACGCCCCGAGGTCGACCAGCGCGGTGAGCCCGTACCGCTGGTAGGTGAACCGCGCCTCGTGGATCACCAGCCCGGCGTCGTACCGGCCGGCGGCGACGCCGGGCATGATCTCGTGGAACGGCACGACCTCGATCCGGGCCGGCGGCCGACCTGCCGACCAGAGCCGGAACAGCAGGTACGCGGTGGTCCGCTCGCCGGGTACGGCCACGGTCGCCCCGGTCAGGTCGCCGGCTGACCAGCGACCCTCCCCGGCCGTACCGTCGGCTGCGCCGCCGGTCAGCAGCAGCGGGCCGCAGCCCCGGCCCAACGCACCCCCGCAGGGCAGCAGGTGGTAGTCCGGCAGCAGCCAGGGCAACGCGGCGAAACTGACCTTGACCAGGTCGAACTCGCCGCGTTCGGCGGCGGAGTTGGTGACGTCCACGTCGGCGTACCGGACGGTGACCGGCGGGGCGTCCGGCACCAGCCCGTGCGCCAGGGCGTGGAAGACGAACGTGTCGTTGGGGCAGGGGGAGAAAGCCAGCCGCAGGGTCACGTCAGCCACGGTAGTCGGCACTGCGGCTGGTCAGCGCGCTGGCCGCCGTGGTCAGCGCGGCCAGCGCCCACGGGATCCGCCAGCCGGCCCGGTCGCGCGGGCCGACCGGGTTGGAGATGGTACGCAGCTCCGCGAAGGGCAGCCCGGCCAGCTCGGCGGCGCAGGCCACCCCGTACCCCTCCATGGCCTCGGCCACCGCGTCGGGGTAACGGCCGGTGAGCGTCCCGGCGGTCGTCGCGGTGCCGGTCACGGTGTTCACCGTCAGCACCGCGCCGGGTACGGCGTCCGGCAGCACCGTCCGCAGCCAGCCGGTGAGCGCGCCGTCGGCGGGGGCGACCGCGGTGCCGAAGCCGAGTTCGTCGATCGTCAGGAATCCGTCCGGCGACTCGGCGCCGAGGTCGGCCGCGACGCTGCGGGTGGCGACGGCGGTCTGCCCGACGGCGATCCGGTCGGGGAACCCGCCGCCGATCCCCGCGCTGACCACCGCGTCGTACGGGCGTCCGCTGCTCGCCGCGAGTGCCAGCTGCCGGCTGGTCCCGGCGGCGGCGGCCGCCGAACCGACCCCGACCACCGCGACGTCGACCGCTCGGTCGGCTGCGTCGCCCGTCGTGCCGCCGCCCGCCGCCGTGCCGCTGCCCGCCGTGCCGCCGCCCGGGGCGATTCCGCGCCGGAGGGCGACCGCCTCGGCCTCGACCGCGGTCACGATCAGAATCCGCACCTGCCGCACCCTACCCACCGCGCCTTCCTGGACCTACCGGTCGCCGGGCAGGGTCGTTGCCCGGCCACTCGTCACCGGCCCGTGGGTCGACGTCTTACCGGCCCGTGGGTCAGCGTCCGGCGTCCGTCCCGTGGGTCAGCTTCCGCTGTCCGGCCCGTCGGGTCGATCGTCCTCGGCCGCGCGGCGCAGCGTCGACGACGGGCGGTAGATGTGGAATCCGGGTGGCGTCGGATCGTCGTCGTCGGCTTGGCCGTCGGCCCGGTCGTCGTCGCGGTGACCGGCGGGCGCGCCGGCGGCCGGGACGCCGACCGGCTCGGCGCCGACCGGGCCGGTGCCGCCGCCCTGCCCAGCGCCGACCGGTGCCGGCGGTGCCGGCGTCGGCGGGGCGGGTCGCGGACGTGGCCGGATGCGGGCCGGGACGATCGACCGGCGGGCGCGTGGCGGAACAACCGTGCCGCCGTCGTCGGGTGAGCCGGCGTCGGGCGTACCGGGGTCGGCGTCGCCTGATCCGGCGGTGCCGGGTTCGGGCGTCTCCGGGACGTCGTCGGCTGCGTCGTCGGCTGCGTCGACCGGTCGGCCGTTGAGCCGGTCCTTGCGCTGCCGGCCGGCGACGATCATCGCGCGGGCGGCGGCGAGTATGCCGAAGCCGGCCGCCGCGACGACACCGACCCGGCCGTCCACCGGAATCAGCCCGAACGCGCCACCGGCGACGAACGACAGCATCAGAATGGTCTCGGAGTGGGCGAATGCGCTGGCCCGCAGCCGTTCCGGCAGCCGCTCCTGGATGGTGGCGTCCACCGCGAGCTTCGCAATGCCGCTGATGATCGCGGTGACGAAACAGAACAGCGCCACCATCAGCAGCGAGAACTGCAGGGTGGCGAGTACGCCGACACCGGCCACGATCACCAGCCCGCTGGACTGCAGGGCGAGTGGGCGGTTGATCCGCATCCGGCTGCCGATCGCGGTGGCGGCGAAGCTGCCGGCGGCCAACGCCGCTCCGACCAACCCCAGCGCGCCCTCGTCGCCGAGCTGCTGGCGGAACACCACCGTGGACAGATCGCCCGCCTTGATCGCGAACGCGAGGAAGAGCAGCAGGAAGCCGTAGAGGCAACGTAACGTGCCGCTGCCGACCAGGGTGGCGATCACCAGCCGGCTTCCGGTGAGAATCCGCTGCCGGTCGGTGCCGCGCCGCAACCCGAACACCCGGAACGCGCGCGGCACCCGCTCGGCGGGCTCGGAGTCGGCCCGAGGCGGCAGCCGCAGCGCGATCACCATGCCGACCAGGAAGATCACCGACGCGACCCGCAGCGGCCACTGCGGCCCGAACCAGAACGCCGCCAGCCCCAGCGGTGCGACCAGCGCTCCGGCGATCGTGCCGTAGACGCTGGCCCGGGCCCCGGCCTGGGACAGCCCCAGCCCGGCCGGCAACAGCCGGGGCACGGCGGCGGAGCGGCCGACGCCGTACGCCCGGGACAGGGCGAGCACCCCGAACGCCGCCGGATACAGCCCGAACCCGTTCAGGTGGTCGGCGATCAACCAGGCCAGGAAGGCCCGGCCGAGCATGGTGGTGGCCAGCGCGTACCGCCGGCCGTGCCGGAAGTGGTCGAGCACCGGGCCGACCACCGGGGCCAGCAGCGCGAACGGGACCATCGTCACCAGCAGGTAGAGCGCCACGCTGCTGCGGGCCTCGCCGAGCGGCGCGCTGAAGAAGATGGTCCCGGCGAGCCCGATCGTGATCAGCGTGTCCCCGGCGCAGGAGGCGGCGTGCAGGTCGAACAGGCGCGACATGCCCGGTTCACCGCCCGCCCCGCGGTGGCGTACCTGCAGAACCTTGTGTCCGGCCCAGCGACCGCTGTGCGCCGTGCCGCGCAGCACCGCGCGGGTGCCGCGGAAGGCGGTCCCGGCCGTGTGCCCGAGCGAGCGAAACAGCCCCATGCGCCCATCCTCACCTATCCGCAGCCGTCCCGTCTCGGGCTGTGCCGGTTTTCGCGGTCGCGGGTCCGGGTCGGCGGGGAGTGCCTGCCGACAACGAGTCGCCGTCGGCGGGGGAGTGCCTGTCGGCGGTGCCGGCCGGTAGGCAACAATGGGACGGTGACCAGGAGCACCGCTCGTGCCGCCCGCCTCGACTCGGTCTGCGCCAAAGCCGTCGACGTGGCGTACGCCGCGCTGACCGACGCGGTGGATCCCGCCGAGGTCGGCGAGCACCTGCAGGCGGTCGCCGAAGGCGACCGGCTGGTGACCCACCTCTTCGACTGCCATCTTGCCGGGTACCAGGGCTGGCGGTGGGCGGTCACCGTGACCCGGGTGTCTCGCAGCCGGCAGGTGACCGTCTGTGAGACGGTGCTGCTGCCCGGCCCGGACGCGTTGCTGGCACCGGGTTGGCTGCCCTGGCACGACCGGCTGCAGCCCGGTGACCTGGGCGTCGGTGACCTGCTGCCGACCTCGTTCGACGACGACCGGCTCGCGCCCGGTTACCTGCAGTCGGACGACCCGGCCGTCGAGGAGGTCTCCTGGGAGCTCGGGCTCGGCCGGAGCCGGGTGATGTCTCGCGAGGGCCGCGCCGACACCGCGCAGCGCTGGTACGACGGCGAACACGGCCCGCAGGCACCGATCTCGGTCGCCGCGCCGGACACGGCCCGCTGCGGCGCCTGCGGGTTCTACCTGATGCTGGCTGGGGCGCTGCGGCAGGCGTTCGGGGTGTGCGGCAACGTGTACGCACCGGACGACGGCCGGGTGGTGAGCGTGGACCACGGCTGCGGCGCGCACTCGGAGACGCTGACCGGCCCGGCGGTGACCCCGGTGGACGAGTTGCCCACGGTCTACGACGACGGCGAGGTCGAGACGGTCACGATGCGTTCGGGTCCGGCCGGCGACTGACCTGGTCGGCGTGGCGCCGTCGCCGGTTGGCGTCGTGCCGCAGCATCACCGCGAGCCCGGGTAGCCCGAGCAGGAGACCGGCCAGGCAGGTCCAGAGCCAGTCGGTACGCCCGGTGTCGGCCAGCCAGTCTCGGGCGAGCAGGCAGACCAGCCCGGCGATGGCCCAGGCGATCATCCCGCCGACGGCGAACGGCACCATCGGTGGGTCCAGCGGCGCCGGTCGGGGTGCCCTCGGCAGCCGCACCGGGCCGGTCGGGGCGTCCGGCGGAGTCATCGGCGGCGAGTCGGGCACGCTACCAGGGTACGTCCCGGTTGATCGAGACCGCCGCGACGGGCCGGTCGACCCGGACGGCGGGCGGCCGGATCGGCGATGTCGCGGGACGTAACCGGATGGACCTCCACAGGTAACAGCTGATCTGAGACGATGCGCGCAACCCAGTCAACCTGATGATCAGCTGTGAGGACCCATGGCGACAGTGCCGGCAGAGACGACCGGGTCGACTCCGGACCGCAGCCCACGTAACGCGTTCGACCGGTTCTTCGAAATCACCGCCCGCGGCTCCACCCCCGGCCGGGAGGTACGCGGCGGGCTGGCCACCTTCTTCACGATGGCGTACATCGTGGTGCTCAACCCGTTGATCCTGGGTAGCGCGGTCGACGGCGAGGGCGCCGCGCTGGCGATCCCGGCGATCGCCGCCGCGACCGCCCTGATCGCCGGGTTGATGACGCTGCTGATGGGGGTGGTCGCCCGGTTCCCGCTGGCGCTGGCCGCCGGTCTCGGGGTGAACGCCCTCGTCGCCTTCGAGATCGCCCCGCAGATGACCTGGGCCGACGCGATGGGCCTGGTGGTCATCGAGGGCGTGATCATCCTGGTCCTGGTGCTGACCGGGCTGCGTACCGCCGTCTTCCGGGCCGTGCCGACCCAGCTGAAGACCGCCATCGGGGTCGGCATCGGGCTGTTCCTCGCGTTGATCGGCTTCGTCAACGCCGGGTTCGTCACCGGTGGCACCGCGTCGCCGCCGCTCGGCCTGGGCGTCAACGGCATGATCGCCACCTGGCCGGCGTTCGTTTTCGTACTCGGCCTGCTGCTCACCCTGGTGCTGGTGGTCCGCAAGGTGCGCGGTGCGATCCTGATCGGCATCCTGGGCTCCACGGTGCTGGCCATCGTCGTCGAGGCGATCGGCGGGTTCGGGCCGGCCGGCGGCCCGGACGGCCAACCCGGCGGTTGGGCGTTGACCGTGCCGAGCCTGCCCGACCAGGTCTTCGGCATGCCCGACCTGTCGCTGCTCGGCAACTTCTCCGTGCTGGGCGCGTGGGACTCGGCGACCTGGCTGATCGCCCTGATGTTCGTCTTCACCCTGCTGCTGACCGACTTCTTCGACACGATGGGCACGATGGTCGCGGTCGGTCAGGAGGGCGGCCTGCTCGACGCCGAGGGGATGCCGCCGAGGACCAAGGAGATCCTGGTCGTCGACTCGATCGCGGCGGCGGCGGGCGGCATGGCGAGTACGTCGAGCAACACCTCGTACATCGAAAGCGCCGCCGGGGTGGCGGAGGGCGCCCGGACCGGAGCGGCGAACCTGGTCACCGGCGGGTTGTTCCTACTGGCCGTCTTCCTGTCTCCGCTGGTCGAGGTGGTGCCGTTCGAGGCGGCGTCGACCGCGCTGGTGGTGGTCGGCTTCCTGATGCTGACCGCGGTGCGCACCATCGACTGGACCGACTACGAGATCGCCATCCCGGCGTTCCTCACCATCGTGCTGATGCCGTTCACCTACTCGATCTCCAACGGGATCGGCGCGGGGGTGATCACCTTCGTGCTGATCAAGCTGGTGAAGGGCCGCGCGGCGCAGGTGCATCCGCTGCTGTACGGGGTGGCCGCGCTGTTCACCCTCTACTTCCTGCGGCATCCGCTGGAGTTGCTGATCGGCTGAGCCGACCGCCTCGTCGCTTCGTCTGCCGGCACCGGCGGTACCCTGGTGCCGCCGGTGACGGTGGTCATAACGGCTGGTCGATCGGTGTGTTCGTTAGTTAGGCTAACGAACGTGACGGAGTGGGCGGTGATGGGAGAGCAGCAGGTCACGGCCGCGCAACTGGCGACGTCCCTGCGCGATGCCATCACCCGACTCAACCGGCGGGTCCGACGGGCCCGGCCGGTCGGCGATCTGACGGTCACCCAGCTGTCCGCGCTCACCAGCCTGGAGCTGGCCGGTGCGATGACGCCGCGGGAGCTGGCCGACATCGAGCGGGTCCAACCGCCGACGATGACCAGGATCGTCGCCAAGCTCGAGGAGCGCGGACTGGTGCAACGCACCCCGCACCCGACCGACGGCCGCCAGGTGATCCTGTCAGCCACCGAGTCAGGCCGCGAGGTGATCGCCGGGTTTGAGCGGATACGTGACGAGTGGCTCGCCACCCGGCTCGCCGCGCTGAGCCCTGCCGAACGGGACACGTTACGGCAGGCGGCGGAGATCCTGCAGCAGGTCGCCCGCGGCTGACGCGACAGTCGCCATCGGGTCCGCTTCGTCCCATGTGGATGACGCGTACGATCCGAGGAGGCGCACCCCGAGTGCGGGCGACACTGAACACCACCTTCCAGTCCCTACAGGTCCGCAACTACCGGATCTTCGCAACCGGGCAGCTGATCAAGCTGATCGGTGTGTGGATGATGTTCATCGCGCAGGACTGGCTCGTCCTGCAGCTGTCGGACGACTCCGCCACCGCGCTCGGCGTGGTCGTCGCCCTCCAGTTCACCCCGGTGCTGCTGTTCACCCTGATCTTCGGTCGGCTCGCCGACCGCTACGACAAGCGGCTGCTGCTGTTCGTCGCCAACGCCATCTGGTGCGTGCTGGCCCTGGTGATGAGCGTGCTGGTGCTGACCGGCGTGGTGGCGCTCTGGCACGTCTTCGTCTTCGCCGGCCTGCTCGGCGTCGGCAACGCCCTGGAGACCCCGGTCCGGCAGGCGTTCGTCTCCGAACTGGTCGGGACCCCGCTGCTGCCCAACGCCCTCGCGCTGTCCTCGGCGACGTTCAACACCGCCCGGATCGTCGGCCCGGCCGTGGCCGGGCTGGCCATCGCGGCGTTCGACGTCGGGCCGGTCTTCCTGATCAGCGCGCTCGCGTCCACGGCCCCGCTGGTCGGACTGGTCCGGATGCGCTCCGGCGAACTGCACCGGGTCGGCCTGCCGGTCGGAGCGCAGCGGGACGCCGCCAAGGTGGTCGACGGGTTGCGCTACGTCGCCCGCCGCCCCGACCTGATGCTGCCGATGGCCCTGATGGCCGTGCTCGGCCTACTGCTGTTCAACTTCCAGCTGACCCTCGCCGCGTTGGCCAAGACGGTCTTCGAGACCGGTGCGGCGTCGTTCGGGCTGTTCACCACGGCGCTCGCGGTCGGCGCGCTGGCCGGTGCCCTGGCCGCCAGCGGCCGGCGCGACCGGCCGTCGGTCTACGTCGTGCTGGGCAGCGCGTTGACCTTCGCCGGCCTCGGCACCCTGGTCGGGCTGGCCCCGACGTACTGGCTGGTGGTGCTCCTGCTGCTGCCGACCGGGTTCTTCATGGTCTACTTCGCGCAGGCCTCCAACCAGCGGGTGCAGCTCGGTGTCGACCCGGCGTTCCGGGGCCGGGTGATGGCGCTGTGGGTGCTGGTCTTCCTGGGCACCAACCCGGTCGGCGCCCCGATCATCGGCTGGGTCGCTGAGCGCTTCGGTGCCGGGGCCAGCATCTGGCTGGGCGGCCTGCTGTCCTTCCTGACCGCCGCCGCCGCGCTGGCCTGGCAGTTGCGGCGCACCGGCGGCCGGCTGCGGCTGAGGTGGGCACCGATGCCCCGGCTCTACGTACTGCCGGCCCGACCCGCGCCGGCCCACGCCGGAGCAGTCCGGGCCTGACCTGGAGCCGTACTGCCCGGGGCCGGTCAGACCAGGCCGCCGGAGGTCGCCGGCGGCCCTTCGGCGGGTCAGGAACTCGCGCGGTCGGCCGGGCCGCTACCGAACAGGACGTCGTCCCAGCTCGGCAGTCGCTTGCGGGGCTTGCCGGAGCTGTCGGCCGGGGTCTCGGTGGCACCGGACGCGGCGCGCCGGGGCCGCAGCACCGCCAGGGACGGAACCGCCGGGACCTCCTTGGGTGCGTCGGCATCGTCGTCGAAGGCGGAACCCGCGCCGCCGCCGAGCAGGGCGGCGGCGCCACCGGCCACCGGCCGCTGCCGGGGCGTCTCGGCGTTGGCCGCCGGCTCCAGGCCGCGACCGGCCGCCGAACCGAGCGGTCGGTCCAGCGAGGCGAGCAGCGCGTCCCGCCCGGCCCGGATCGGGTCCCGGCTGGGTCGTGGCTGGTCACCCGGGGCAGCCGGGAGGCCGTGCCCGCCGCCCCGGCCCGGCTCGGCACGCGACGGACCGGGCAGCGCGTGCCCGCCCCGCTCCGGTGCCGGCTCCTGACCGAGGATCTGGGTGGGCCGCTCGGTGCAGAGGTACTGCGCCATGTCGTCGTGCGGCGAGATCACCTGGCGGCTCTTGTCGAGCTCCCAGATGGCCTGGGCGGTGGCCTTGCCGGACGGCCAGGTGGCGATGATCCGCCAGGTGCCGTCGTCACGCCGGTACGCGTCCCAGGAGATCTTCTCCGCGTCGATGCCGTGCTGGGCCAGCCGGCCGTCGACGACCTCGGCGAGCGGGGCACCCTTGTCGGAGTTCTTCAGCCTGGTACGCCGGGCGTGCTGGGCGAGCATGGCCCGCTCCTGCAGCACCGGTCCGGCGTAGCGCAGCACCCGGTCGACCGGCACCCCGGCGATCCGCGCGACGTCGTCGGCCGACTCGCCGGACCGGATCCGGGCCTGGATGTCCCGGGGGGACAGTGACGGCTGGGGATCACCGGGCTGGCTGGCCACGGTCAACGTGGTCGAGCTGTCCGGGTCCGCCTGCACGGCGGTGGAGACGCGGTCGTCGATCGGTAGGGCGAGCAGTCGGCCGACCTCGTCAGCGAGGACCAGGGCCTGACCGTCCTCGGAGAGGGCGACGAAGCGTACTGGGCGCATCGCGTTGCCTCCGTCCCGCTGAGCTGCCCCACGCCGCAAGGTCGACCCGCCCGCGACGTCCTCCGCACACGGTACGCCGATAAGTCACCCGATGGGAGTAGGCCACGCCGGGCATGTCGAGTGAGCTGCCCCGATCCGTCCGGCCGGGCGGGTCGGGTGGCGGACGGTGATCGAGCGTCGGCGATCACGGTCGATCACGGATGGTCAGCGGTTGATCGTCATCCTAGAGCAAACCTGCCGGTTCGGCGACAATCAACGCCGAACCGGCCTTATCGCCCGATATGCCTCAGAGTCGCTCGATCACGAAGTCGACGCAGGCGGTCAACGCCTCGACGTCGGCCGGGTCGATCGCGGGGAACAGCGCCACCCGCAACTGGTTGCGGCCGAGCTTGCGGTACGGCTCGGTGTCCACGATGCCGTTGGCCCGAAGTACCTTGGCGACCTTGGCGGCGTCCACTCCGTCGACGAAGTCGATGGTCGCCACCACGTTCGACCGCAGTGCCGGATCGGTGACGAACGGGGTGGCCACCGCGGACCGCTGAGCCCAGCCGTAGATCGCCGCCGCGCTCTCCGCCGTCCGCTTCGCCGCCCAGGCGAGCCCACCCTGGGCGTTCATCCAGTCGGTCTGCTCGGCGGCGAGGAAGATCGTCGCCAGCGCCGGGGTGTTGTAGGTCTGCTCCAACCGCGAGTTGTCGATCGCGGTCACCAGGTCCAGGAACGCCGGGATGTACCGGCCGGACGCCTTCACCTGGGCGGCCCGGTCCAGGGCAGCCGGCGACATCAGGGCCAGCCAGATGCCGCCGTCCGAGCCGAAGCACTTCTGCGGGGCGAAGTAGTAGACGTCGGTCTCGGTCGGGTCGACCTCCAGACCACCGGCGCCGGACGTGGCGTCGACCAGCATCAGCGCACCGTCGTCGGCCCCGGCGACCCGCCGGATCGGCACCGCGACCCCGGTGGAGGTCTCGTTGTGCGGCGTCGCGTAGACGTCGACGCCCGCCTCGGCGACCAGGGCCGGGGCGCTGCCCGGCTCGGCCTTGTGCACCGTCGGCTCGCCGAGGAACGGCGCGTCGCGTACCGCCTTGGCGAACTTGGCCCCGAACTCGCCGAAGCTGGCGAACTGCGCCCGGTCGCGGACCAGACCGAACGTGGCGACCTCCCAGAACGCCGTGGTACCGCCGTTGCCGAGAATCACCTCGTAGCCATCGGGCAGCGCGAAGAACTCGGCGATGCCGCGCCGCAGCCGGGCCACCTCGTCGCGGACGGTGCGCTGCCGGTGGGAGGTGCCCAGGTAGCTGGTGGCGACCTCGGACAGCGCCTCTACGGCTGCCGGGCGGACCTTCGACGGGCCGCAGCCGAACCTGCCGTCGGCGGGCTTGATCTCGTCTGGGATGCGGATGGTCGCAACGTCAGCCACGGTGGTCAGCAGTCCTTCCAGATGCGCTACGGGTCGACCAATCCTCGCACCCGACCGGCTGGCCCCGGGGTGTGGTCCCACGTCTGCGACTGAGGCGTGCCCCACATCCCCCGGGCCGGTGCCGGCGGAATCCGTACCCGATCAGGATCGGTGCCGGACCAGGATCCGTGCCGGATCAGACGTCGTGCGGGACCGCGTCCCAGCCGGCGACCTGCTGCGGCTTGCGCGGCTGCGGGCCGACGTACCGGGCGGACGGGCGGACCAGCCGCTTGAGCCGCTTCTGCTCCAGGATGTGGGCGCTCCAGCCGCCCATCCGGGCGCAGGTGAACATCGAGGTGAACATGTGCGCCGGCACCTCGGCGAAGTCGAGCACCACCGCCGACCAGAACTCGACGTTGGTCGCCAGCACCCGGTCCGGCTTGCGGTTGTGCAACTCCTCCAGAGCGGCCTTCTCCAGCGCCTCGGCCACCTCGTAACGGGGCGCGCCGAGCTCCTTGGCGGTGCGGCGCAGCACCCGGGCGCGCGGGTCCTCGGCCCGGTACACCCGGTGACCAAACCCCATCAGCCGTTCGCCGCGGTCGAGCACGCCCTTGACGTACGACTCGGCGTCGCCGCTGCGCTCCACGCCCTCGATCATGTGCAGCACGCGGGACGGGGCACCACCGTGCAGCGGTCCGGAGAGCGCGCCGATGCCCGACGAGATGCAGGCGGCGGCGTCGGCTCCGGTGGAGGCGACCACCCGGGCGGTGAAGGTGGAGGCGTTCATGCCGTGTTCGGCGGCGGAGATGAAGTACGCGTCGACCGCCTTGACATGCCGCGGGTCGGGCTCGCCACGCCACCGGCGCATGAACCGCTCGACGATGGTCTGCGCCTTGTCGATCTCCTTCTGCGGCACGGCCGGCAGACCGAGCCCCCGGGCCGACTGGGCGACGAACGACAACGCGGTGACCGACACCCGGGCCAGGTCCGCGCGGGCCTGCTCGTCGGAGATGTCGAGCAGCTGGGACAGCCCCCAGTACGGGGCGAGCATGGCGACCGCCGACTGCACGTCCACCCGGATGTCGCCGGAGTGCACCGGCACCGGGAACGGCTCGGCGGGCGGCAGACCCGGCCCGAACCGGCCGTCGACCAGCAGTGCCCAGACGTTGCCGAAGGAGACCTGTCCGATCAGATCCTCGATGTCGACGCCGCGGTACCGTAGGGCACCGCCCTCCTTGTCAGGCTCGGCGATTTCGGTCTCGAATGCGATCACACCTTCGAGACCCGGTTTGAAGTCGGACATGTGGCTCTCCTGGTGGGGATTTTGGCGGTGCTGCCCGAGCGCCCGGTAGAACTGCTGCAGGCTGCCCTGAACGGCTTTCACTGACGTCCGTGTGCTGCGGTGACTGGTCGTTCGTGCCCGGTGGGTGACCGGTTGTTCGTGCCTGGTGGGTACCCAGCGTAAGTTCGGTGCCAGGGGTAGCCCTAGTTCAGGAGAGCGACGTGACGGGAGACACACCGCGACCGAGTCTGCCGCGTCGTGACTATCGCGGTGCCCCGGAACTGCGTCGCCGCGACCTCGCCGTCAACTGGCACACCCAGTTCGCCCGGTGGTTCGCCGACGCGGTGGCGGCCGGGTTGCCGGAGCCGAATGCGATGGTGCTGGCCACGGCCGACGTCGATGGGCGACCGAGTACCCGGACGGTGCTGATGAAAGGGTACGACGAGACGGGAATCGTCTTCTTCACCAACTACCGGTCCCGCAAGGGCACCGAGGCCACCGACAATCCGTCGGTCAGCCTGCTCTTTCCATGGTTCGCGATGTCCCGGCAGGTGGAGGTACGTGGGGTGGTGGCACCGGTCCCCCGGGTGCAGACCGAGGCGTACTTCGCCACCCGGCCGCGCGGCTCCCAGCTCGGCGCCTGGGCCAGCCCACAGTCGCGGGTGGTGCCGGACCGCGCGGCGGTCGACGCCGGTCTGGCCGCCGCCCGGCGGCGGTTCCCGGAGCCGACCGTGGTGCCACCGCCGCCGCACTGGGGCGGCCTGCGGGTGACGCCGTGGACCGTCGAGTTCTGGCAGGGTCGGGCCGACCGGCTGCACGACCGGTTGCGGTACCGCCGGGATGCCGGCGGTGGCTGGTCGATCGAGCGGATCGCGCCGTAGCGCAACCTTTAATTTACTCTTAGCTATTGTGGATCACTGGCCGGCGGGTGACCCGCGAGCTGGATTGAACCGTTATCGTCGCCGCATGGACAACGTCGATGCACGTCCGGGCCCGCCGTCCGGAGCGCAGTGGACGATCGCGGCGGACGGGCACGAGGCCGTCGTGGTCGAGGTGGGTGGCGGGCTGCGGGCGTACCGCGCCGGTGGGGTCGACTACGTCGACGGGTACGCCGAGGACGAGCTCTGTGTCGGCGGTGCCGGCCAGGTCCTGGCTCCGTGGCCGAACCGGATCCGCGACGGCCGCTACACCTTCGCCGAGGTCACCCGGCAGCTGCACCTGTCCGAGCCGGACCGGCACACCGCGCTGCACGGGCTGGTCTGCTGGCTGCCCTGGCAACTGATCACCAAGACAGCCGACGAAGTGGTGGTCGGCTGCACCCTCTTCCCGCACCCCGGCTACCCGTGGTCGCTGGTGCTGCGTACCCGCTGGGCGGTCGGCGCCGACGGACTGCGGGTGACCCATCAGGTGACCAACGCCAGCGCCGAGCCGGCACCGTTCGGGCTCGGGGTCCATCCGTACCTGCGGCTGCCGGACACCGTCGTCGACGACCTGACCCTGCACCTGCCGGCCCGCAGTCGGCTGCTGGTGGACGGCCGGCTGCTGCCGATCGGTGCGGCGAAGGTGGCCGGTGGCGAGTACGACTTCACCAAGCCGCGGCGGATCGGTCCGGTGGTGCTGGACACCGCGTTCGGCGATCTTGACCGGGATCCGTCGGGCGGCTCTGCGGTCCGGTTGTCCAACCAGGATGGATCGGAAGGCGTGACGCTCTGGGCCGACGCCGCCTTCGGCTGGTGGCAGCTGTTCAGCGGGGACACCCTGGCGGAGCCGCGCTACCGGCGGTCGGTGGCGGTCGAACCGATGACCTGCCCGCCGGACGCGTTCCGGTCCGGGCGGGATCTGATCGTCCTGGCGCCGGCCGAGACCTGGCAGTCGAGCTGGGGCATCCGGCCGGGGCAGGAGCCGGCGGGACCGGGGTCGGAGGGCCGGTGATGGAGTTCCGCGACGCGGTACGTCGGCGGCGGATGGTCCGCAACTACGATCCGGACCGCCCGGTACCGCCCGAGATCGTCGACCGGTTGCTGGAGCATGCCATCCACGCGCCGTCGGCCGGGTTCTCCCAGGGCTGGGGTTTCCTGGTTCTGGACCGGCCGGACGACCGGGCGGCGTTCTGGGCGGCGACCACCCCGGTGGCGGCGGACCCGGACACCGAGCGGCGCAGCCGCTGGCTGGCCGGCATGACCCAGGCACCACTGATCATCGTCCCGCACGCCAACCGGTCGGCGTACCTGGACCGGTACGCCCAGCCGGACAAGGGTTGGACCGACCGCGACGAGGCGCGCTGGCCGGTGCCGTACTGGCACATCGACACCGGGTTCGCGGCGCTGCTGATGCTGCTGACCGCCGTGGACGAAGGGCTGGGAGCCTGCTTCTTCGGTATCCCGCCGGAGCGCACCCCGAATTTCCGGGAGGCGTTCGGCGTGCCGGACGAGTTCGTCCCGATCGGTGCGATCACCGTCGGCTACCGGGCACCTGACACGCGTTCCCCGTCGCTGCGTCGCGGTCGCCGTCCGGTCGACGAGGTGGTTCACCGTGGCCGGTGGAACGGTTGACCGGGGCCGGTTGCCGGCGGTGACGCTGCGATACGGGCCACAGGATCGCTCCGATTGGTCGCGGCAGGTCGCTACGCTGGCAGACGCGCTGGCGTACGGTGGCGTCCGGCCGGCGGGTGACGGTTCGGCAGACAGACGGTCCGGTAGGCGACATGGGAGGAGCGCGCCGTCGTGATCTTCAAAGCGGTGCGGGACGGTCGTCCTTACCCTGAGCACGGTCTGACCCTGAAGCAGTGGGCGGAGATTCCGCCCCGCCCGCTGCGGCTCGATCAGCTGATCACCACCAAGCGGGAGCTGGCGCTGGACAAGCTGCTCGCCGAGGACTCGACGTTCTACGGCGACCTCTTCCCGCACGTGGTCCAGTGGAACGGCGGTCTCTACCTGGAGGACGGCCTGCACCGTGCCCTGCGGGCCGCGCTCCAGCAGCGCAACCAGATCCACGCCCGGGTGTACCTGCTCATCCAGCAGCGGGCCGCCGGCTGACCTGCCGGCCCGGCCCGGCCCTGCCTGCCGGCCCGATCCGTCCGCCGGGCGTGATGCTCCGCCGGCCGGCTCCGGATGCGGTTGTCGTACCGGGGCCGTACGGTGAATCCAGACGTCCCGGCGGTGGGCCGGCGTCTGGTGAGGACGGTGATGGGGATGTCCCGTAGCGGCGATGTCAACACTCCTACTCGGGAATTTCCGGAATATCCCGACGGTACGCCGGAGCAGGCCGGGCCGGTCGAGCCGGCTACGCCACCGGCGGAGTCCGGCGGGCGTCGACGCGGGCTGCTCGGCCTCGCCGCAATCGTCGGCCTGGTCGCGGTGGTGCTGCTGTCGACCCAGGCCGTCGGGTTGCTGCCGAACTGGCGCAACCCCTTCGCCCAACAGGAGACCGATCGCACTCAGCCGCCGGTGCTGCAGTCGATCCAGGATCTCAGCCGGTTCGTCGCGGCGGAGGGCAACTACCAGGTCGTCGTCGACCTTGAGCAGGACCGACGGTACGTGCCGGATTTCCTGCTCAACGAACGAACCCTGTTCGTCGGGGTCGGAACGGTCGAGGCATACGTCGATTTCGGGCAAATCGGCGAGGAAGCCATATCTACCTCTGAGGATGGTCTTTCTGCGCAAATCGAGTTGCCGGCCCCGCAGTTGACCGACGCGGATCTCGATCTCGACAACAGTTATGTCTTCGCCGAGGAGCGCGGCCTGCTCAACCGTCTCGGTGAGGTGTTCGGCGGTGACCCGAACCGGCGGCAGCAGGTCTACCAGTTGGCCGAGGACCGGATCACGGCCGCCGCCCGGGAGAGCGGGATCGCCGGGCGGGCCGAGGAGAACACCCGCAAGATGCTGACGGGGCTGCTGCGCTCTCTGGGATACGAGGAAATCTCAGTCACCTTTGTGACGCCGTAGACATTTTCGCAGGCTGTAACCGCCCGTAAAGGATGGTGATACGCCGGACCGAATCATCCTTCGGTCCGGCGTTTTCTGTCCAGGGGTGGGCACTCGTTCCGCGTGGGTCGCGCTAGAGTGAAGTCGAGGGCCGGATCCGCAGAAACGGCGGGCCAGAAAATGAAGTTGACTCATGACTGGTACGGCGGCCTGGCTGTGGTCAGTCTCTAATTCGGGGGTGCACCCGTGGCGCGTTCGGTGCGCAACGACGAGGTCGAGGTCACTGTCCTTCTGCCGTGTCTGAACGAGGCGGAGACGCTGGAGGTGTGCATCCGCAAGGCCCGCCGGTCCCTCGACGAGCTCGGGGTCCGGGGCGAGGTCCTGGTCAGCGACAACGGCTCCACCGACGGCTCACAGGAAATCGCCGTACGCGCCGGTGCCCGGGTGTCGCACGCCCCGATGCGCGGCTACGGCGGAGCACTGATCAACGGCGTCGAGCAGGCCCGCGGTCGGTACGTCATCATGGCCGACGCGGACGACTCGTACGACCTGTCCGACCTTGGACCTTTCATTCATGAATTGCGGCGCGGTCGGGACGTGGTGATGGGGAACCGGTTCCGCGGCGGTATAGCCGACGGCGCGATGCCGTTTCTGCACCGTCATCTCGGCAACCCGGTGCTCTCCTGGCTGGGCCGCCGGCTGTTCAACCTGAACGTGGGCGATTTTCACTGCGGGATCCGTGGGTTCAACCGGGACCGGGTCCGGCAGTTGCAGCTGTGCATGCCGGGCATGGAATTCGCCTCCGAACTGGTCGTCCGGGCCGCGCTCAACGGCTACGACATCACCGAGGTGCCGACCACCCTGCGCCCCGACGGCCGGAGCCGGCCGCCCCACCTGCGGACCTGGCGGGACGGCTGGCGTCACCTGCGGTTCCTGCTGGTATTCGCCCCCCGGAAGATGCTGATCTGGCCCGGTGCGGTGCTCTTCACGGTCGGCCTGATCGGCACCGTCACGTTGGCCGTCGGCCCGTTGGTCGTCGGCGGGATCGGGTTCGACGTCAGCACCCTCGTCTACACCTGTCTCGCCATGCTCGCCGGCGCACAGCTGCTGCTCTTCGGAGCGTTCGCGCTGATCTACGGCAGATACGAGGGCATCACCGACCTGCGACAGTCCGACCGGTGGAGCCGGTACGTCAGACTGGAGACCTGCACTGCCGGCGGGATCGCGTTGATCCTGCTGGGTCTGGCCGGCACCATCCTGGCGGTCGCCACCTGGGGTGCGACCGGCTTCGGCGCCCAGGACGCGAGTGACACCATGCGGGTAGTGCTGCCCTCCTCGACCGCGATCGGCCTCGGCGCGACACTGATCTTCGCCGGGCTCTTCTCCAGCCTGCTCAGCCTGCGGCGGGTCTCCGTCGCCGTGGCCGATCAGCAGATCTCGGAGCCAGGCCCGCTGGTCGTCAGCACCCACTGACCAGGACGGCCCGCCGATGCACGACATGGCCGGCGCGCGTCACGACAACGAACGGTTCCGCGGAGCACCATGACTGTCGAGACATCCCCGGCCGGCGCTGGCGAGCCGCCCGGCCGGGAGGTCGGTTCGCCCGGCCGGGAGTCAGGCTCGCAAGGCCGGACGGCATCGGGCCGGATCCCGGAGCAGGACAATCCGGACGGATCTCGTAGACCGGAGTCAGGGCCAGGGCCGGGTCGGCCCCGGGTCAGCCGGTTGCCGGCACTGGCCGGCCGGCCGGGGCTGCTCGCCGTACTGACCTGGCTGGTGGCCACACCGGTGGCGGTCGTGCTGCCGTCGGTGGCGCGCGCCGACCCCTTCACGGTGGCGGGTCGGGCGCTGCCGGTCGCCAGTGGCCTGCTGCTGGTCTGCCTCGGCGGACTGGCCGCTGCCGCCGTTCGGCGATGGCAGCCCACCGCGATGCCGGCACTGGCCGGAGTCAGCGCCGGCCTGGCCTCGGCCTGGCTGGCGCTGATCCTGCGGGCCGCGCTGTACGGCACCCCGTTCGGCTTCGGTGGCCTGTCCGGGGACATGCTGCGGATGACCGCCACCGCCACCCGGTACACGGTCACCGTGGCCAGCGCGGACACCACGGTGCCCGGGCTGCCGTCGGAGTACCCGCCGCTGTACGCCTGGCTGGTCGGCCGGGCGGCGGTGCTGCTCGACCAGCCCGCCTGGCGGTTGCTCGGCGACGCCGAGGTGCTGTTCGTCTCGGCGTCGGTGCTGGTCGGTTTCCTGCTGTGGCGCCGCCAGGTGGGTCCCTGGACGGCGCTGGCGATCTCCTGCGTGGGGGTGCTGGCCTGGTCCGACCCGCGGAAGGCGTACGAGGTCCTCGCCTTGATGGTTTTCATCCCGTGGGTGCTGGAGACCTTCACCCGTCCGCCTCGCAGCCGGCTGCACTGGCTGGCCTGCGGGCTGCTCGGGGGTCTGCTGGTGGTGCTCTACCAGGCCTGGCTGGTCTACGCGGCGCTCGGCCTCGCGGTGATCGTCGGGTTGGCCTGGCGGGCCGAGCCGGACCGGTGGGCGTACCTGCGGCGGCTGCTGCTGGTCGCGGCGGTCGCCGCCGTCTCGTCGGCGTGGTACGTGCTGCCGTACCTGTGGGCGTTGACCACCGGCGGCGGCGGACAGCTGGTCTCCGACCTGTTCGTGTCGCCGTACTACCTCGACGGTCTGCTGCCGTTCCTGGAGCGGGGTGACCTGCCGCTGCGTGGCCTGCAGCTGGCCGGCCTGGTGGGCTCGGTGTGGCTGATCCGGTCGACCTGGTGGGCCCGGCCGCTGCTGCTGATCGCCGCCGGTGCGTTCGCCTACCGACTGCTGTCGCTGGTGCGGTTCGTGCTGACCGGGCACACCGCCTTCGCGCACTACACGGCCCGGCTGTACGGCGTCGTACTGGCCGTCGCCGGGGTGCTGACCCTGGTGCACGCGGTGCCGCTGCTGCTGCGCCGGCTGCGGATCAGCCCGCCGGTCGGGCTGGCCGGCGTGCCGCTGGCAGTGCTGCTGGCCTGGGCGGTGCCGGTCTACTCCACGACTTGGATGCCGGGCACCAGCGGCTCCGGTTCGGGGTACGCGGCGGCCGCGCACGCCGAGCCGCTGCCCGGCGGCGGCTACCCCCGGTACGCGCCCGACACCGGCCGCGCTGACTGGTTCCCGGTCGAGCCGGTACGTCGAGCGGTCGAGCAGGTCACCGGGCCGGGCCCGGACCGGGTCACCCTCAGCGTCGACGAACGGCTCTTCTCGTACCTGCCGTGGCCCGGTTACCTGAGCAACGACCGGACCGCGGCGGGCACCCTGTCCCGGTGGGACGAACGCCGGGCCGAGCTGCGCGATCTTGCCGACCAGGCAGACCCGGCGGCGTTCGCCGCCGAGTCTGCGGCGACCGCGTTCGGGCCGATCGACGTCTTCGTCCTGACCCGGGACGGCGACGAGCTGATCTGGCGTGACCTGCGGTTCCATCGCGACCAGTTCGACCCGCGGTACTGGGTGGTCCGCGACGACCTGCCGGGACAGGTCGTGGTCTCGGTCCGTCGGTGACCGTGGTCGGCCGTTCCTGGGGCGGGCGGTGCCCGGGACGGGCGCTCAGTACGACGTGGCGAGGTTACGGTCCTCGTTTGGCATCACGATCCACAGCGCCAGGTAGATGATCACCTGGGTGCCGGGCAGCAGCAGCGAGAGCAGGAAGATCAACCGCACCATTCCCGCTGAGATGCCGAACCGTTGGCCGAGCCCGGCGCAGACGCCGGCAATCATCCGTCCGTTGCGGGGACGTACCAGTTTGCGGCTCATCGGACGCTCCTTCGGGTGTCGTTGCTGGCCGGTCTGCCACGTTCCACGGTAGGTACGCCGGGAGGCGGTGGCCTCGGTCCACGGACCGATTCGCGGCGTGGCTCCCGTACGGCGTTACCCTGACCGATTCAAGATCATTCAGGGGGCCGCGCCCGGGTGGCGTCATCTCACAGACGTGCGAGCTACCCGCATTGTTCACCGACTGCTAATCTTGCCGGCGTTGCCCACGCTGACGCTGCCCCCACCCTCGTCGGTGCGCTCGGGCGACGACACCCCTCGGAGCGCCTCGCGCGCTCGTCTAGACGGAAGCGCGCGAATGTGACACTGGCGATCCTGATTTCGGCGAACCGGGCTTCTGCTACCCCCACCAGCGCCGATGCCGGAGAGTTGCGTACCGCAAGCGGATTGTCGCTTGACGATCACCTCCGGGAACAGCTTGCGGCGGTCGGCGCGGCCGAGGTGCGGACGGCGGAACCGGCCGGCGTCGCCGACCTCGTCGAGCGGGCCGGTGGGCCGGTCCTGCTGTGCGCCACCGACGTCGTCGCTCACACCGAGGTGATCCGGGTCCTCTCCGTGGCACCGGCCGAGTCCACCCGGGCGCTGCTGCTGCCCGCCGCGGACGGCTCCGGCGGCGGTCAGGCCGCCGCCGTCAGCGCGCTGCGCGGCCGGATCATCGAAGTCACCACCGGCCCGGCCACCACCGGCCCGGCCACCACCGGCCCGGCCACCACCGGCCCGGCCGGCGCTGGCCGGCTTCCGCTCTTCGGCGGCGTACTGCGGGTCGGCGTCGGTGACCTGCCCGCGTTTGCCACGGCGGCCCGGGCCGCCGCCACCCGGCGACTGCCCCCGGGCACCCACCCGCTGGACGCGATCCTCGCCGAGTTCGTCGCCGACGGCGCCGTCGTCGGTGCGTACCCGCTGCGGCACCTGGTGGCCCGGCGGGTGGCCGACCCGGTCGGTCTGTCCGACGCCGAGGCCCGGATCCGTGCCGTCGACCCCGACCGGGCCCGCCTGCGTCTCGTGGTGAAGGAACAGGACGACCTGTTCGCCACCTACTTCGTGAGCAGTTGGTCACCGATGGTCGCGAAGCTCGCGGCCCGGATCGGGCTGAGCCCGACCGGGGTCACCGCGATCTCGGTCGCGTTCGCCGCCGCCGCCGCGCTGTTGTTCGCCGTCGGTGACCGGCCGCTGCTGCTGCTCGGTGCGGTCCTGCTCTATCTCGGCTTCGTGCTCGACTGCGTCGACGGCCAACTGGCCCGCTACACCGGCCGGTTCAGCGCGTTCGGCGGTTGGCTGGACACCATCGCCGACCGGGGCAAGGAGTACCTGGTCTACGCGGGGCTCGGCGTCGGTGTACACCAGGCGGGACTGGCCGGCGGGTGGGCGGCCGACGGATGGGTGCTGGCCACCGCAGCGATCGTGTTGCAGACCGTCCGGCACATGACCGACGCCTGGTACGGGGCGCTGCACGACGAAGCCGCCCACCGGACGCCGAGCCGGCCGGCCACCGGCGCGTCGGCGGGCGGGGTCGGCGGTCGGCTCAGCCAGGCCTCCGATCGCGTGCTCGCCGGGCCGCGCTCGCCGATCTACTGGGCGAAGCGGACCATCGTCTTCCCGATCGGCGAGCGGTGGGCACTGATCGCCGTCACCGTGGTGCTGTTCGGCCCGCTGGTCAGCCTGTGGGCCGTACTCGGCTGGGGGCTGCTCGCGGCCATCTGGACGGCGGGCCTGCGGACCCTGCGGGCCCGGTCGATGCGGGTCCCGGTACTGGCGGCGGTGGACACCGCGAACTACCGTGACGACGGTTTCCTGGCCGGTCGGATCGCCGGTCTGCTGACCGGTCGGTCCCCCGCCGGGCAGTTGCCCCTCGCGGTGGCCGCTGCCGGGACAGCCGCGATCCTGTTGGCCCTGACCACGACCGGCGTGCTGTCCGGTGCCGGTGCCGTTCTCGTCGGCGCGGCGGCCCTACTGGCGGCCGGCTCGGCCAGCGCGGCCCGGCCGGCCACCGGCGCGCTCGACTGGCTGGTGCCGGCGGCGCTGCGGGCGGCCGAACTTCTCTTCGTCGTCGCGGCCGGCGTGGTCGCCGGCGTGCCGGCCGCGGTCACCTACGGACTGCTGCTGATCCTCGCCCTGCACCACTACGATCTGACCGCCCGGCTGGAAAAACGGCTCGACGGACCACCGCTGCGCCGGTGGAGCCTCGGCTGGGACGGCCGAACACTGCTGCTGGCCGCCGCCGCTGCCGGACCGATGCTGCTCGCTCCCGGGCTGCCCGCGACGGTCACCCCGGTCGCGGTGACCACCGGTGTGGTCGCCGCGTTCGCCGGCTACCTGATGCTGCACTTCCTCGTGACCGCGGTGATCGATCATCGGCCGGCGGCGCCGGATCGAGCAGCGAATCACCGCCCGCCGGGCGCCGTCGCCCGGATCCCGGCACCCCGCCGGCGGCCGGCCATGCCGGTTGGTCCGGCTCCCTCCCTCCACCCCGCCGGCCGCCCCGCCGGCACGATCGCAGGTGATGACCGATGACGTTGATCAGTATCGTTGTGCCGGTGTACAAGGTGCAGGGTTACCTGCGGGAGTGCCTTGACTCCATCCTCGGGCAGTCGTTCACCGACGTCGAGGTGATCGCGGTCGACGACTGCTCGCCGGACACCTCCGGGCAGATCCTCGCCGAGTACGCCGCCCGCGACCCCCGGCTGACCGTGCTGTCGCTGCCGGCCAACGTCGGCCTGGGCAAGGCCCGAAACGCCGGCCTGGACGCGGCGACCGGCGAGTATGTCTGGTTTCTGGACAGCGACGACTGGCTGACCGACGGTGCGCTGCGGGCGGTCGCCAACCGGCTCCGCGACACCACCCCCGACGTGCTGATCGTCGACCACGTGCGGGTCTTCTGGAACAACTACCAGGCGGGTAGCGCGCTCCGTCAGGCCTTCCCGACCTCGCCCGGCGCCGAGGTGTTCGACGTGCGGACCCGGCCGGAGACGCTCAAGGTCCTGCACACCGCCTGGAACAAGGTCACCCGCCGGGAGTTCCTGGTCGATCTCGGGCTGCGGTTCGAGGCAGGCTGGTACGAGGACGTGTCGTTCACCTTCCCGCTGCTGGTCGCGGCCGAGCGGATCACCGTGCTCGACCGGGCGTGCGTCAACTACCGGCAGCGTCGCACCGGGGCGATCACCCGGACCCGCAGCGCCCGGCACTTCGAGATGTTCGACCACTGGGGCCACACCTTCGACTGGTTGGACGCCCGCGGCCCGCAGGCCGATCCGGTCCGGCCCGAGCTGTTCGGTCTGATGATCTCCCACTACCTGATGGTGCTGGGACACGGCGGTCGGCTGCCCCGCGAGCTGCACCGGGAGTTCTTCGCCCGGGCACACGCCGACTACCAGCGGCGGCTGCCGGCCGGCGGCTACCCCGAGCCGGACGGTGTGGAAGGGCTGAAGCGGCGGCTGCTGGCCGCCAACCGGTGGCGTACCTTCGCCGCCTTGCGGGTCGGCCAGCAGGCCCGCAAGAAGCTGCCCTCGGTCACCCGACGGTTCGGTCGGCCGGTCAAGCGGCGGCTGATCAACATGGCCCGGGCCGGCCGGCGGACGTTGCTGCGTGGCTACTACCGGCTGCAGCTGCGGCTGCCGATGGACGAGTCGCTGGCGCTGTACGCCGCGTACTGGTATCGGGGCTACAGCTGCAACCCGGCGGCGATCCACGCCAAGGCGGCGCAGATCGCCCCGCAGATCAAGAGTGTCTGGGTGGTCCGGCGGGACCGGGCCCCGAGCATGCCGCCCGGGGTGCCGTACGTCGTCGCCGGCACCCGGGGCTACTACCGGGCCCTGGCCCGGTCGAAGTGGCTGATCAACAACGTGAACTTCCCCGACTACGTGCGCAAGCGGCCCGGCTCCGTGCACGTGCAGACCCACCACGGCACGCCGGTCAAGGTGATGGGCCTGGACCAGCAGCGGCACCCGATCGGTGCCACCTCGATGAACTTCTCCCTGCTGCTGCGCCGGGTGGACCGGTGGGACTACAGCGTCAGTGCCAACCACTTCTCCACCCAGATGTGGGAGCGCGCCTACCCGGCCAGCTTCGAATCGCTCGACACCGGCTATCCGCGCAACGACCGGCTGGCGCTGGCCACCGACGCCGAGGTGGCCGCGGCCCGGGAGGCGCTCGGGATCGCTGCCGGCGAGCGGGTGGTGCTGTACCTGCCGACCCACCGCGAACACCAGCCCGGCTGGCGGCCCGACTTCGACGCCGACGCCTTCGCCGAGGTCCTCGGCCCGGATGCCTGGCTGCTGATCCGCAGCCACTACTTCCACGACCGGCAGCGGACCGGCCGGGCGCCCAACGCCCCGGCCAGCGGCCGGGTCCGGGACGTGTCGGCGCACCCGGTGGTCGAGGACCTGTACCTCGCCGCCGACGTGCTGATCACGGACTACTCGTCGGCGATGTTCGACTACGCGATCCTGGACCGACCGATCGTGATCTACGCGCCGGATGCCGCGGCGTACGCGATGGCGCGGGGCGTCTACTTCGACATCACCGCGGAACCCCCGGGAGCGGTCGCCACCACCTTCGGCCACCTGCTGGACGTGTTCCGTACCGGAGCGGTCGACGACGACGCCGCGGCCAAGGCCCGGACCCAGTTCCGGGGGCGGTTCTGCCACCTCGACGACGGGCACGCCGCCGAGCGGGTGGTCCGCCGCGCGTTGCTCGGCGAGCCGGCCCAGCCGGCTGCCCGCTGACCCCGGTGGGCGCACTGCTCAGCGTCGTCACACCGATCTACAACGTGGCACGCTACCTGCCGGAATGCCTCGACTCGCTGGCCGACCAGACCCACCCGGACATCGAGTTCGTCCTGGTCGACGACGGCTCCACCGACGACAGCGGTGAGATCGCCGCCGCGCGGGCCGAGGTCGACCCCCGGTTCCAGCTGATCCGGCAGCCGAACCGAGGGTTGGGCGCGGCCCGCAACACCGGAATCCGCGCGGCCAGCGGCGACTACCTGGCGTTCGTCGACAGCGACGACGTGCTTCCCCGGTATGCCTTCGAGCTGCTGGTCGGTGCGCTGGAGTCGACCGGTTCGCAGATCGCCTCCGGCAACGTCCTGTTGTTCAACTCACGCGGGCTCTGGCAGTCTCCGCTGCACCGGGGCACCCACCGGCGGACCCGGCTCGGTGCCCGGCTACGTCGCCGCCGGAACCTGATCTACGACCGGCTGGCCTGCAACAAGGTGTTCCGGCGGGACTTCTGGACCGGCAACGAGCTGTGGTTTCCCGAAGGGGTGCGGTACGAGGACATCCCGGTGACCGTTCCGGCGTACGCTCTGGCTGCGAAGATCGACGTGCTGAGCACCCCGGTCTACCATTGGCGCCAGCGCGAGGCCGGTGCCGAGGAGTCGATCAGTCAACGGCAGACGGAGATCACCAACCTGGTCGACCGGTTCGCGGCGGTGCGCAGCGCCAGCCGGTCACTCGCCGCGCTCGGCAACCGTAGGTTGAAGAACCACTACGACACCATCGCGTTACGCAGCGACCTGCGGATGTTCCTGTACCTGCTGCCGGACGTGGCGGACGAGGCGTACCGGCAGCGCTTCCTGCAGTTGGCCGGCGAGTTCCTCGCCGAGGTCGACCCGTCGGTGCCGGACCGGCTCGAACCGGGACTGCGGGTGGCCTGGCGGTTGGCTGGCGACGGTCGACTCGCCGAGCTGCTCACCGTGGTGGCGGCGACCCGGCTCGGGCAGAAACCGCCGGTGGTGCCGGACGTCCCGGTACAGCTGTACCGGCCGGACCGGCGGTTGCGTACCGCCCTGCGGTCGGTCGCCTGGCGGGGCGGCCGGTTGCGGATATCCGGGCACGTCTACCGTGCGCCGCAGGTGGCCGGCGCACCCTGGCTACGGCTACGCGCCCTGTGGCTGCGCGAACGGGGCCGTTCCGGGCGGCGCGTGCCGGGGCCGGCCCACTCGCGGGTGTTTGCTGGTCGCGGCTCGGCGTCCTGTCAGTCGGCCGACGACCCGCCGGCCGGGTCGGGGTTCGACGCATCGTTCCGTACGTCGGCGCTGCGGCCCAGCTCAGGATGGCGGACCGGCACCTGGCTGGTGATGACCGGCGTTGTCGACCCGGCCGGACCGCCGGTCAGCGGACCGGTCAAGGTCGGCGAGATCCAGCCGGCCCTCCCCGCTACCTGGGTGGCACCCGGGGTACGGATCGTGCCGGTGGTGTACGACGGTGCGCTGCGGTTGCGGGTCGAACGACCCAGGGTGTGGGCCACCGCCGCCGAGGTCGACGACGACAGCCTGGTGATCAGCGGAACAGTCGCCGCCGGTGTCGCGCCGCCGACCGCCCTGTCCCTGTCCCGGGCGCCGGCGGTGGTGTGGCGGCGCTACCCGACCGCCGTCGGCGGATCCGCCCGGACCGCCGCCGATCCGGCGGCGGCCGGTCCGGACACCGACGAGGCGACCGGAGCTGTCTTCAGCTGTCGGATCCCGCTCGCGGATCTGCTCGCCGGGGCTGCCGTCCAGCGACCGGCGCCGGTCGGTGATCCGGTGTCGGGCTGGTTGGTCGGCTACCGGCTCGGCGCCGACCGGACCGACGAACAACTGCCGGTCGGGGAGGGCTTCGTCGATCTGCACCCGGTCGGTGGGGGTCCGGGCCCGTTGGTGGAGCCGGGAGATCACGGCAACCTGACGATCCGGATGCTGCCGACCGGTCCGGTGGTCACCTGGGCCACTGTAGACCAGGGCGGGGTGACGATCGGCGGTGAGTGCGCGGTTGGTGACCTACCGTCCCTGGCCGTCCTGCGGCACGCCGACGACCTGCGGGACGCGGCCGCCCCGGCGGACCGCGACGTGCCGGTGGAGAGCGTCGACGAAGGCTGGCAGGTCCGAGTGCCGGCCGCCGGCCCGGACCAGCTTGAACCGGGCCGCTGGTGGTTCGGCTACCGACCGGGCGCCGCTGACCAGGTGTGCGACCTGCCGGTGTCCCTGCGTATCCGGGACGGCCTGGGCAGAGCGGACGGCACCGGCGGCAGGCAGCCGCTCCGGCTGCGACTGGAGCCGGACCGGCTGCACCGGGTCGCCCTGCTGGCCAGTTGACGGCGATCGGCCCGGCCGCCGCGACCGGTCAGCTGTCGGTACGGCGCGACCGGTCAGCTGTCGGTACGGCGGGACGTCAGCCGCCGCCGACCGGACCGTGCCGTCCGCCATGCCCGGCGGAGCAGGTTCCGGCTCTGCCGGGCACCCATCTCGGACAGCCATTGCGGACTGCGGGCCAGGGTGCCGGCGGTGCCGTCGGTGACGACCAGCGTCGGCCCGGCGGCGTCCGGCGTCAGCCAGAGCACCCGGGTGCCGACCCGGGTCGGTCGGGTGCCGAGGGTGCCCCGGCCGCCGCGCTCCGGACCCGGCGGTACGGCGTACTCGCGGCCGCTGTCCCGGACGACCAGCCGGACCGGGTACCGGCCGGGAGCCAGCTCGCCGGCGGCCAGCCGGCAGGACCAGCGCAGATCGTTGCTCTCGCGGTACTCGACGGTGACCGGTTGGCGGAGCAGCCCGTCACCGACCTCCAACAGCAGGTCGGAGCGGATCTGACCGGGCTCGCCGTCGATGCCGGCGCAGCGCACCGTGCCCTCGACGACGACTGTCGGGCCAGCGGCTGTCGGGCCAGCGGCTGTCGGGCCGGTGACCGGCCGACTGCCCCGCAGCGCCTTGACGCTGACCGTCACCTCACGGACCCGGAGCAGATCGCGATAGGTGTCGAAGTCGGGGTGCCCGAGGTACGGCTGGCCGGCGTGCACCCGCAGCGGTCGGCTGGAACGCGGCCGGCGTACTGTCGCGGCGTCCTGCTCGTAGATCGCGACGGCGCGCAACCCGGCCCCGGCGTTGCCGACGAACTCGCTGGCCACATCGATCGGAATGTCCTTGAAGAGGCTGTGCATCCGGGCGGTGAACTCGGCGAGCTGATCATCGTCGCAGCCGGCCGCCGCCCGCCACGCGTAATGCAGCTGCATGTAGGCGATCCACCGGTACACCGCTTCGCGGTCGTCGGGGCGCAGGTCACGCACCTCGTCGGCGAGCCGCTCAATGATGGTCAGATGCTGCATGATCCGGGCCGGCTGGCTGCGGGAATCCATCAGCGAGGAATTGTCCCCCCGCTGCCGGTAGAGGTAGCTCAGCCGGGGAGTGAGGATCGTCCGGGGCGACCTGGCCAGCAACGGAATGGTGAACAACACGTCCTCGAACGCGGTGCCCTCGGTGAACTTGACGCCGACCGCGTCGACCAGATCCCGGCGGAAGATCTTGTTGCAGGCCGACGGGTTGCCAACCAGGTCCGGGGCGTGCGCGATGTGCTCGACGACCCGTTCACCGATGAGCAGTTCACGACGCCAGGCGGGGTTCGGCCGGGGCGGCAGCCCTTGCATGTCGCCGACGGCGATCGCCGCCTCGTGGCGGTCGGCGAGCCCGGTCAGGTGACTGAGCGCGCCGTCCGGGTAGATGTCGTCCGAGTCGAGGAATGCCAGGTAACGGCCGGTGGCGAGGCGCACGCCATGATTGCGGGCCGCGCCGAGCCCGGCGTTGTCCTGCCGGATGTAGCGCACTGCGGTGGCCTGACCGGCGTACCGCTGGGCGATCTCGGCTGACCCGTCAGTCGAGCCGTCGTCGACCACGACGACCTCGACCAGATCCCGACCAGGCTGGCGTTCGATGGATGCGAGCGCTTCCGCGAGCCATTTCTCTGTGTTGTAGACCGGCACGACGACGCTGACCGTCGGGGATGGCACCGCGTTCACCTCACGTCACGACTGGGTAATCTGGATCGGTGACCCTGATTCGTAGAGTACGTCGCGTGCTGCGCCCGGCACGGCGGATGGTTGGTCGGTTACAGCGCATGGCCGGCCGGCCAGCGGCGCAACTCTACAGCCCGAACGTTACCGCGAGCGACGTTCGTCTTTTCGTCGGCGTCGCCGAGCGCAAGGGTGATCGTCAGGGCGTAACGGCGGCCCTGCTCCGGCTGGTGCAGCGCGGGGCGGCGAACGAAACCGAGCAGCGGCGGGTCCGGTCCATCGGCGTCGGCGCACCGGCCCCGGCCGCCGACCCGCCGCCGGCAACCACCGACCGGCCGACCCCGGTCACCGACCCGCCGCCCGCGGGTCGACCGGCCGGCGACGCAGTCCGGCTCATCCTGCACCGACCCGATCCGGCAGCCCCGATCGAGGCCACCGTCACCGGCCGAGCCGCACCGCTGTCGTACTGGCGTCCTGCCTGGGGTGAGTTGCCGCCTGACCTGCGAGACCAGCTCACCGCCAGTGTCCTCACTCGACTCGCGGCGACCGGCGGAGTCGTCGAGGTGCGCGCCGGCGACCCGGCCAGCACATCCGTCGCCCGAGCGGTCGCCGCCGGCACCGGTGCACGGTACGGTGGGCAGCCGTGATCGTTCCCTGGCGCCGTGGCACCTCCGACGGACACCTGCTTGATGACGCGCTGAGCGCGCTGGCCGCCGCCGACTGGTCCGACACCGACCGCCCCCCGGTCGCCTGGCTGCACTGGCCGGTCGACACGGCCAATCCGTACCAGTCGTTGCTGTACAGCCGGTTCTCCCAGCACAACCTGACGCCGATCCGGGTCCGCCGGCTCGACCAGCTGGACAAGCTGCTGCCCGCACTGCCCGACGGCATCGGTCGGGTGCTGCATGTGCACTGGCTCTACGACGTCACCTCCGGTTGCACCACCACCAGCCAGGCCGAAGCGGCGGTCGATGCCTTCGCCGAGCGGCTGGAGACCCTGCGCGACCAGGGCGTACGGCTGGTCTGGACGGTGCACAACCTGCTTCCGCACGAGACCGTGCACCGGGCGACCGAAACCCGACTGCGCCAGGTGATGCTCGCCGCCGCCGACGTGGTGCACCTGATGCACGACAGCCACCTCGACATCCTGCGGGACACTTTCGGAGCCGAGCCCCGACGCGTGGTGATCGCCCCGCACCCCACCTTCGCCGGCGCCTACCCGGACTGGGTGGACCGGCCCGCCGCCCGCAGCCACCTCGGCATCCCGCTCGGCGCCCGGGTGCTGGTCACCTTCGGGCAGGTCCGGCCGTACAAGGGGCACGGCGACTTCCTCGACGCGCTCGACGTCGCGGTCCGGCACGACCAGCGGCTGCGCTGGCTGGTCGCCGGCAAGGTACGCGAGGAGGCCGGCGGCCCCGAGTTCATGCGCCGGGCCGCCGAGCACCCGGCGGTGATCTTTCATCCCGGCTTCGCGCCCGACACCGACGTGCAGTACTTCCTGCGGGCGGCCGACGCCGCCGTCTACCCGTACCGGTCGTCGCTGAACTCCGGCGCGCTGGCGCTGACCGCCGGATTCGGCCTGCCGGCGTACGTGTCGACCGGCACCACCGTCGGTGGTCTGCTGCCGGACGCCGCGCTGCGCCGGTTCGACCTGTCCGACCCGGACAAGACCGCCGAGACGATCACCGAGTCCGGTGGGGCCTGGGACCGTGCCGAGCCGGTCCGCGCGGCGGTCCGTGACCACGTCGAAGCCCTGGCCCCGGCAAAGGTCAGCGCCCGGTTCGCGGCCGAATTACGGCGGCACCTCGACCCGCTGGCGTGACGGGGCGTCCAGTGGCTGGCGACCCTGCCGACTGGTCGCGCCGCCGGCCTCAGCCGGCGCTGTACGCGTACCGGGCGGCCCGTTCAGCCAACCACAGCCACCGGCGCTGCACCGCACCGCTGGTCGCGGCGACCATGCCGAGCGCGTCGGTGCGCACCCTGTCCAGTGCGACGGCGTCAGCCGCCGGGGCGTCGAGCAGCCCGGCGCCGTCGCGGAACGCCTCCGCCTCGGCCCCGCCACCGAACCGGGGAGCGACCTCGTCGCGCCAGAAGTCCGCCCAGTCCAGCTCCGGGTTCCAGCCGAACCGGGCGTACGCCAGATAGCTGATCTCGTTCGTCGGGTGGTAGGCGCCCGCCTCGCCGAAGATGGTCAGCCCTCGCATGCCGGCCGCGCCGACCCGGGCCGCCATGTCGGCGTACAGCTGCGGCACCCAGGAGTGCCGCTGCCGGTTCCACTGCGATCCGGCGTGGGTACGCAGCACGTTCGTCGTATGCGGTAGCGCTTCGACGTGCGCGGCGGTCAACCGGTCCCGGTTGTCGTACCAGAACCCCCGGTTGACGCAGTACTGGTAGGCCACGTCGTCGGGCAGGTCGGCCAGCGGACGCTGCGCCGGCAGGTCGAAGATGTTGTCCCAGTAGACCTCGACCAGGTGCCGCAGCGGCACCCCGGCCGGCCCGGTACGCCGGGCCGTGTCCAGCAGCGTCGGGTAGACCGACCGCATCGCCTCGTACGACCAGGAGGTGCGTTCACCGCCGGTGCGCCGGGTGCACCGAGCGCAGGCGCAACTGCCGTAGTCGCCGGTCTCGAAGTTGATCCCGCCCACCGGGATCGTCTCCAGCAGCCAGTCGACGGCGTCGCGATTCCAGGCCAGATTGTCCGGCTGCGACGGGCAGGCGGCCATCATGTACTCGCTGGCCGGGAAGTGCAGATCGCCGAACTCGTCGATGTCAAAGCCGACCTTCTTCGGCAGCTCGGCGGCCAGGTCGGGGCGTTGCCGCAGCCAGGTCGCCAGGTTGTAGCGGTGCCGGCCGTCGAAGTAGATGCCACCGTAGGCGTTGACCCCGATCCCGGCGATGATCCGCACGCCCCGCTCGTTGGCGTACCCGCACAGGTCGCGGGCCGCGTCGACACCGCCGTGCGCGTCGCGCAGCAGCCCGTAGACGACGATCCCGCCGATCCGTTCCCGGCTGCAGAAGTCGACCAGTCGCCGGTAGTCGGCGCCGAACGCGTCGGCTGACTTGGCGTACGGGTTGAGCGCGCCGATCTCCTGTAGGCCGAGCTGGCGCAGATCCCAGTTGGTCGAGTGGTCCCAGGTCCACAGGGTGCGCAGTGCCAGCCCGGGTGTCTGCTCCCGTACCCCCACCGGGACCCGGCGTTCGGTGGCCAGCTCGGTCAGCTCCCGGGCGGCGTAGATCAGGCCAGCGAACGGGTCGCCGGTCAGCCGGATCCCACCGTCACCGGTCGGGTCCGCACCCGGCCCGCCACCGGCCGGAACCTCGATCCGGTAGGTGCCCTCCGGCAGCGCCGGGTCGGCGTCGAGGTGCACCGGCACCCCGTCGGTGGAGCTGCCGAAGGTCTCGGCGAGCAGCCGGGCGGCGTACGGCGCGGATTCGGCACCGCGTACCTGGACTCCGGCGATCCGGCGTAACTGCGACATGTCTACCTCCCGAGGGATTGCGGTGTGGCGGCCAGGTACTCGGCCACCTCGATGGCCGTCCACACCCCGTGCCGCCAGTACGGGTCGGCCTCGCACACCGCACGGGCGGCGTCGGCGTCGGCGGCCCGCACGATGAGCACCGACGCGCTCAGATCGGCGTACGCGCCGGCGACCAGCGCGGTGCCGTCGGCGAGCAGGGCGGCGACCCGGTCCAGGTGGGCGGACCGGTGCGGCCCGCGCCGCTGCGCCGCGTCGGCGGCGTACCTGGCGGTGACCAGGTAGGTCGGCTCGAACTTCACGCGTCACCGCCGATCGCTTCGAACAGCCGCTGCATCGCCACCCGGTAGACCGTCTGCGGGCGGCCGGCTCCGGTGCTGACGTGCACTCCGACCTCGTCGGCGTAGCCGGCGGCGCGCAGCGAGTTGAGTAGCCGGCGTGCCGAGCGGGCCTCCACCCCGTACGCGTCGGCCAGGCCGCGGGCGGTGACCTCGTTGGGGTCCAGCTGATGCAGCGCCTCCAGCAGGCGTCGGGTGGACAGCGGGCCGAGTTTGAGCTGCTCGGAGACGCGCAGGATGCCGGGCGCGGTCTCCCGCAGGCGTTGCTTGACCGGGCTCACCCGGGTGGAGTGGATCTCCCCGTCGGGGAAGACGACGTGGGTGTCGCCGCTGCCCCGGCTCAACGCGAGGGCCTTGCGGGCGTTGTCCTCGGCGGCGGCGATCGTCGTGCCGGCGCCGAAGCCGACGGTGTGGCCGCCGTCGACGCCGCGCAGGGTGAGCAGGGAGGCGTGGCCGGCCCGGTGGCGGGCGAGGGCACTGTCCACGGTGCCCCGGGTGGTGGTGATCACCATCGTCCGGTCGTCGATCATGCTGAGCCGCCCGCGCATCCGTTCGGCGTGCTCCAGCAGCGCCTCGCGCAGCCGCAGCCGCTGCCGTTCCACCTCGTACGGGTCGTGCCGGCGGCTGGCCGGCTCGGCGAACTCGATCATCATCACGGCGATCTGGGTGGCCCGGGACTGCCGGATCTCGGCGGCCAGCCAGGCGCGGCGCAGCGCGTCGCGCACCGAAGCGCGGGTGTGCTCGACCCGCCAGACCGGCACGCCCGCCTCGCGCAGGTCGCGGTGCACTGCACCGAGGCAGGTCAGGCAGGCTTCGACGGCACCGGTGGCGTACCGGTCACGGTGGTAGGCGGTGACGTCGTCCAGGGTGGCGTAGAGCAGTCCGGTCGAGTCGGCGATCGGCAGGATCTCGGTCGGTGCGGGCACCTCGATGTCGTGGTATGTCTCCCGTACCACCCCGGCCTCGATGGTGTCGACGCTGACCGTCGGCAGCTGCCCGCCGGTCGCCAGCAGCATCCGGGACAGGGTGCGGTAAAGGTCGATGCCGCCGTGGCGGATGTAGTCGACCTCGGCGCGCAGGTCACCGGCGGCGGTGGCGAGCGCGTGCGGGATCCGGCCGGTGAACAGCAGCACCTGGCAGAGCTCGTCGAGCTCGCGGGCCAGTTCCGGGGCCTGCTCCGGCCGGGCGTACGCGCGGCTGGTGAGTTCGCCGGCCCGCCCTTCGCCGGCGGCGACCTCCTGGACCAGCCGGATGGAGTCCTCCGGCCCGATGATGCCGATCATGTGTTGCTGCCTCCACGTCGTCGCCGGCTCGCGGGCGGGCTGCTCAGCCAGGCCGTTCAGCCGGTGTAGACGGTGCCGGTGATGCTGGCCGACAGTGGTGCCGCGAGCAGCACCAACGCCGACGCCACATCTTCCGGCCGGCCCAGGTCGGCTTCGATGCCGGCGACCCGGCCGGCATCGACCCCGTTGGTCCGCGCCTCGTCCAGCGAGCGGCGCATCAACGGAGTGTCGATGTCGCCGGGGCAGAGCGCGTGCACTCTGACCCCCCGTGGGCGAAGCTGGCGGTCCAGGGTCAGTGCCAGGCCGTGCAACCCTCCCTTGCTCGCGCCGTAGGGTACCGACCCGGAGCCGGTCAGCACGCCCGCCTTGGAGCCGACCAGCACGAGCACCCCGGTGCCGGCGGCCAGGTGCGGTACGGCGTGCTTGGCGACCAGGAACGGCCCGGTCAGGTTGACCGAGAGCACCCGGTGCCACAGCTCGATCGGCACACCGGTCACGTCCAGGCCCTGGCCCTGCATGATCCCGGCGACATGCAGCACCGCGTCGATGCCGCCCCAGGCGGCGGCGACGCCGCCGAACGCGTCGGCCACCTCAATCTCGACCGTGACGTCGACCTGACGGGAGTACGCCGTGACACCGAGGTGGCGGACCTCGTCGGCGGCGCGGGCCGCGCCGGCTCCGTCCGCGTCGAGGACGGCGACCGCGGCGGCGCCGGCCGTGGCGGCGGCCCGGACGGTGGCCAGCCCGATGCCGGAGGCGCCGCCGAGCACCACGACCCGCCGTCCGGCCAGCACGGGCGCCGTACCGCTGGCCGGTGTGGCCGCCGCCGGGTCCTCCGCCGCCGGGTCCTCCGCCGGCGGGGTGTCCCGGGCGTCGCTGGTCACGCGCCGACCGTCCGGCGCACGGCGGCGGCCACGTCGGCGGCCTCCGGCACGACGGCGGCCTGCAGCGCCGGTGCGGCCGGCATCGGCACATCCGGGCAGGCGACCCGGGCGATGGGGGCACGCAGGTCGGCGAAGCACTCGGCGGCGGCACGGGCGGCGATCTCCGCACCGAAGCCGCCGGTCAGGTTGGCCTCGTGGGCCACGACGAGCCGGCCGGTACGGGCCACCGACGCCGCGACGGTGTCGAAGTCGAGCGGGTTGAGCCAGCGCAGGTCGATCACCTCGGCGTCGATGCCGTCGTCGGCGTGCAGTTGCCCGGCGGCGTCCAGCGACGCGGACACCATCCGGGACCAGGCGACCACGGTGACGTCGGCGCCGGTGCGGACCACCCGGGCGCCGCCGACCGGCTCCACCGCCGCGTCGGTGCGGACCTCGCCCCGGGTCGGGTAGAGCATCCGGGCCTCGGCGACGACCACCGGGTCGTCGCAGGCCACGGCGGTACGCAGCATCTGGTACGCGTCGTCCGGAGTGGCCGGTAGAGCCAGCCGCAGCCCGGGGGTGTGCGCGAAGTACGCCTCCGGGGAGTGCGAGTGCTGGGCGCAGGCACCGGGTGAGTAGCCCTGCTGCATCCGGATCACCAACGGCACCCGCCACCGGCCGTTGCTGGCGTAGTGGATCGTCGGGATCTGGTTGACGAACTGGTCCATCGCGACGAACGAGAAGTCGGCGTACATGATCTCGGCGATCGGCCGCAGGCCGGTCATGGCCGCGCCGAGCGCCATGCCGAGGAAGCCGGACTCGGAGATCGGGGTGTCGAAGATCCGTGCCGAGCCGAACCGCTTGTGCAGCCCTTTCGTCGCGCCGAACGGCCCGCCGGGCAGGGCGACGTCCTCGCCGAAGTAGATGGTGTCGTCCCGGCTGTCCAACGCCCAGGTGAGGGCGGCGTTGACGGCCTGGATGTAGCGCAGGGACTCAGACATGGACGTGCTCCTTGACGGTCGCCGGGTCGGGCAGCGGCGTGGCGCGGGCGGCGGCGACGGCGGCTTCGATCTCGGCGTCCACCTCGGCGTCGATCGCGTCCAGGGCGGCGGTCAGCGCCGCGTCGGCGGCCTGCCGGATGCGGGCGAGCGGTTCACGCTGGCGGGCGGCGGCGATCTCGCCGGCCGGCCGGTAGTGCTGGGCGTCGCCGCTGTAGTGCCCGACCAGGCGTTCGGTCATTGCCTCCACGATGGATGGGCCGGAGCCCTCGCGGGCGCGGGCCACCGCCTCGTCGACGGCGGCCGCGACCGCGTCCGGGTCGTTGCCGTCGACGACCCGACCGGGTACGCCGTAGCCGGGTGCCCGCTCGGTGAGCTGGCGTACCCGCACCATGTCGGAGATGCGCGACATCTCCGAGTAGACGTTGTTCTCCACGACGACGACCAGCGGCAGGTCCAGCACGGCGGCCATGTTGATCGCCTCGTGCACGTTGCCCTGGTTCATGGCGCCGTCGCCGATGCTCACCACCGAGACCGCGCCGGAGCCGGTGCGCTGCGCGGTCAGCGCGGCCCCGGCGGCCACCGGCACCCCGGCACCGACGATGGAGTTCTCGCCGACGAACCAGCGGCTCGGGTCCGACAGGTACGGCGAGGCGGCCCGGCCGCCGCACAGCGCGCTGTCGCGGCCCATCATCTCGGCGAACAGTCCGGCGAGGTCGACGCCGCGAGCGATCGCCCAGCCGTGGCCACGGTAGGTGGCAGTCACGTAGTCGCCGTCACGCAGCGTACGGCAGGCACCGACCGGGATCGCCTCCTGGCCGTTGCACAGGTGGATCGACCCCGGGATCTCGCCGCCGTCCTTGAGGGCGGTCAGCCGCTCCTCGAACCGGCGGATCCGGGCCATCGACCGGTAGTCGTCCGGCAGCCCCATCACACCCCCAACGCTCATTGGTCCCTTATTGAGGCTCGTTGAGAATGGAGCCTAGACCAGGGCCATCATGCTATGGAAGAGTGAGGGGCAAGTTTCTGGCCGTTATAGGTCTCAAATTTTCTGGGAGCAGCTATGGAGATCGCCGCCGTCGACTCGGTGGTGCTCGGCGACGCGCACTTCGTCCAGGTGCACACCGCCGACGGGCTGACCGGCGTCGGCCAGTCCGCCTGCTGGGGCTACCCCACGGCGGTGCACGCCGTGGTCGAGGCCTTCCGCCCGTACCTGCTCGGCGCCGACCCGCGGCGGATCGAGCACCACTGGCACCACCTGTACCGGATGGGGCCGTTCCGCGGCTCGGTGCTCACCGCCGCCGTCTCCGCGATCGACATCGCGCTGTGGGACCTGCTCGGCAAGCGACTCGGCGTGCCCGTCTGGCAGCTGCTCGGCGGCCAGGTCCGGGACCGGATCCGGCTGCACCTGCTGCTGGGCGGCACCGGCGCCGACGACCTGGCCGCCCAGGCGGCGGCCGCCGTCGCCGACGGCTTCACCGCCGTCAAGTTCGACCCGCTGCCGGCCGACCACGCGAACCTGTCGGTGGCCCGGCTGGTCGCGCAGACCGAAGCCACCACCGCAGCCGTACGCGACACCGTCGGGCCCGACGTCGACCTGCTGATCGAACTGCACCGCAAACTCACCCCGCTGCAGGCCGAATCGGTCGTACCCGCACTGGCCCGGCACCTGCCGCTGCTGGTCGAGGACCCGATCCAGATCGACAGCGTCAGCAGCCAGGCCGACGTGGCGCGTCGGGCGGCCGGCGTACCGATGGCCAACGGCGAACGACTGCACACCATCTGGGAGTTCAAGGAGTTGCTCGCCCAGGGCGGTGCCCAGTATGTGCGCCCCGACGTCGGCCTGGCCGGCGGACTCAGTCACGCCCGTAAGATCGCCGCCCTGGCCGAGGCGCACCACGCCGCCGTGGTCACCCACAACTGCCTCGGCCCGCTGCTGACCATGGCGTCGGTGCACCTCGACGCGGCGATCCCGAACTTCGTCGTGCAGGAGTACTCGCCACTGGACGACACCCTCGCCACCGGCCCCGCCCGTCCGGCGGTCCGCCGTGACGGCGGCTACCTGCCGGTGCCCGACCAGCCGGGCCTCGGCGTCACCCTCGACCTGACCGACGCCGCACCACTGGACCTCACCGGCCGGCCACTGACCCGGATCCCGCGCCGCGCCGACGGCTCCGTCGCCTACGCCGTCTGAGCCCGGCAGCCCCGGCCCGCCCGACCCGGACCCCTCCGGCGTACTGTGTCACTCCAATTCCGCCGGGTCGGACGAGCGAGGGGTCGATACGCTTGTCGGCATGTCGCAACCGACGCCCGAGACCCGTCCGGACCGGCAACTGGTCTTCGCCTCCGACGAGGTGATGGGCCGTATCGCGCAGCAGGTCCAGCCGCAGATCCAGCAACCCGCGGCGGCCGAGCTGGTACGGGTCACGCTGTTCGCCTACGTCTTCAGCGGGCTGCCGGCCTTCGTCGTCCTCGCGGTGGCGACCGCCGTCGCGCCGTCGGCGACCAGCGGGGCCAGCGTCGCGGCGACCGCGCTGTGGGCCCTGCAGTTCGCCACGCTGATCGCGATCTCGGCGGTTGTCACCACCCTGGTCCGGGGGCCTGCCACCCCGGCTGAGCAGGGCGCGGACACCCCGCCCAGCCGGGTCCTGCTGCGTGCCGTGCGCGGCGGGCTGCTCACCATCGCCTGCGCGGCACTGGTGCTGGCGTGGCAAGGGCTGTCGGTCGGTCAGATCGCGGTGCTCGCCGGGATGATCGCCGCCCTACTGCATCTGGCACCGATGTTCATCGCCCGGCTGCTACTGCGTCGCCGCCAGCACGGCGAGGCGGCGGCGCGGTAACTTCACTCCGGCTCGACCGGTAGCCACAGCTCGCAGGTCGCGGTGCTGAAATCGGCGGCGCGGTCGAGCACCGCGACCATCGACGGACCCGGCCGCAGCCGCCACGGATTCGACGGAAACCATTCGGCCGCCGTCGCAGCCCAGGCCGACTGCAGGGCCTGCGGGTACGACCCGGTGATGCGGAAGACCGCCCACCTGCCGGCCGGTGCCGCCACGGCGTCCAGGTCGGCGGGCGTGGGCGTCTGCGCCGCGACCGCGACCCCGTGCAGGTAGGTCAGCTCGCTGCCTTCGGTGGCGTCCGGGTCGAGGTCGGCGAAGACCTGCAAGATGCCGGCCGGCTCGGTGTCGCACAGCGCCTTCAGCCGCAGATGCTCCTGCGCCGGCAGCGCGGCGATGTGCTGCTGGATGTGCGGGTTGACGCCGTGGTGGATCAGCGGGACCCGGGTCGCGTGTCCAACGAGCCGAAACTCGGGCCGGTCGACGATACGGGTGTCCATCGGGATGCTCCCTTCGACGGTCAGGCGGAACCTGAGCTGTGACTGGCTGCGAAGAGGACCTCCGTCGCGGCGCACGTCACTCGGGCCGACACCGTGGACCGCCCGGAACGCCCGCCCGAACGCCTCGGTCGAGCCGTACCCGTGCCGGACGGCGATGCTCAGCAGATCGTCGTCGCCGCGCACCAGCTCGGCGGCGGCGACCGTCATCCGGCGGCGGCGCACGTACTCCGACAGCGGCATCCCGGCCAGCGACGAGAACATCCGCCGCAGGTGGTACTGGGTCGTGCCGACCGTCCTGGCCATCGCGTCCAGGTCGAGCTCCTCGGTCAGATGCTCTTCGACGAGGTCGACCAGCCGGTTGAGCGCCGAGATCACGTAGGCCTCCTTTCGACGTCCAGCCTGGCCGAGCGCACCCTGGCGGCGCCCGACCGTCGTGGCCCGATCCGATCATCCGGCCGCCGACGCGGGTTTGGGCGCCGATCAGGCGTCAGCCGATGATCGGGCTGCGGCGTTCGAGCAGCACCACGTCGCGCCAGCGGCCGTGGTGGCGGCCGACGCGCTCACGGGTGCCGATGGTGCGGAAACCGCAGGTGCGGTGCAGGGTGAGGCTGGCGGTGTTCTCCGGAAATATTCCAGATTGGATGGTCCAGATGCCGGCCTGCTCGGTCGAGGCGATCAACTGCCGGAGCAGTAGCCGGCCGACGCCGCGCCCTCGGGCGTCCGGGTGGACGTAGACGGAATGTTCGACGACCCCGGCGTAGACGCACCGATCGGAGACCGGGGTGCAGGCGGTCCAGCCGAGGACGGTGAGGTGAGCGGCATCGGCGTCGACGGCGACCCAGCGGTGGTCCGGCAACCGGGTGGCGGTGAACCTGTCCCAGCCGGGTGGTTCGGTTTCGAAGGTGGCGTCGCCGGTGGCGATGCCGAGGCGGTAGATGTCGAGCACGGCGTCGCGGTGCGCGTCGGTCATCGAGGTGAGGACCACCGGTGGCGTCGCGCCGGCGGCGGTCACTGCCCGGCTCCGGTGGTGGTGGCGACGTCGAGGAGCCGGGACAGGGCGGCGAGCCGGGTCGGGACGATCCAGTAGTACACCCAGGTGCCCCGGCGCTCGCAGTCGATCAGGCCGGCTTCCCGCAGCACCTTCAGGTGGTGGGAGATCGTCGGCCCGGTCAGGGTGAACGCCTCGGTCAGGTCGCAGACGCACACCTCGCCGCCGGCCTGGGACGCGATCAGCGACAGCAGTCGCAGGCGTACCGGGTCGCCGAGGGCCTTGAAGCCGGGGGCCAGGCTCGCCGCCGCCTCGTCGGTGAGCGCATGGTCGGTCAGCGGGGCGCAGCAGGTCGACGTGTCCGGCACGACCGGCAACTCTTGTCTTGACACGCGTCTAGTTTGACAATCATCAAGACAGTGCGCAAGCTTGCTGCTTAGATAACAGTCTAATCAGCGATGGGGTACGGGATGTCCGTTGCCAACTCGCGCGCAGGTCACCGCCGCGACCGGCGGCTCGTCCGCCGCCGGCTGCTGCTCGTAGCGGTCCGCCCTCGGGCGGGCGGCGGGTGGCCCGGATGGTCGAAGACCGGGTACGCCCACAGCGGCTCGCCGTCGGCGTCGGCGACCTCGGCGAACAGGTGTGCCAGCGAACGGGTCCACCGGGCCTGCACCTGCGACGCGGCGGTGACCCGGCTGGCGTGACCGAAGCCGTCGCGGGTCCGCAGCACGCAGATCAGCAGCAGCCCCTGCCGGTAGATGCGGTAGTCGTAGATGCCGGCCTCGTCGATCAGCGCCGACAACTCCGGCCAGACCTCGGCGTGCCGCCGCTCGTACTCCTGCTCGGCGCCGGGGCGCAGCCGGTACACGTAACACAGCTGCGCGCCCGGCGCCTCGCTGTCGGCGGGTGCGCTCACTTGCCAGAGCCCGCGAGCGCGCCGGAGACCAGCTGCCGCTGGAACACCAGGTAGACGATCAGCACCGGCAGCAGCGCCACGATCAGGCCGGCGCTGACCAGCGGCACCGACACGTCGTATTGGCCGGACAGCAGCGACACCCCGACCATCAGGGTCTTGGAGTCCGACCCGCCCATGATGACCAGCGGCAGCAGCAGGTCGTTCCACATCCACACGAAGTTGAAGATGGCCAGTGCGGCCAGAGCCGGGGTGGCGATCGGTACCAGGAGTCGGAACAGGATGGTGAAGTGCCCGGCACCGTCCATCCGGGCGGCTTCGATCAGCTCGTCGGGAACCTGCTGGAAGTAGCCGGCCAGCTGGTAGGTGCCCAGCGGCAGGCCGAACGCCGCGTACGCCAGGATCAGCCCCTGGTATTCGCCGGACATGCCCAGGTCGAGCACGGTCTGGTAGAGCGGGTAGATGATCGCCTGGCTGGGGATGGTCAGCGTGATGATGATCAGCAGGAAGACGGCCTTGCCGCCGCGGAAGCGCAGCTTCGTCACCGCGTACGCGACGAGCAGCGCGGCCAGCACCGACAGCACCAGCCCGCCCGCGGTGGTGATCAGCGAGTTGAGCAGCAGCCGGGGCATGTCCATCCGGCGGAACGCCTCGACGTAGTTTTCCAGGGTCACTCCGGTGGTCGGCAGCCCGAGCGGATCCTCGGCGAAGCCGTACTGCGTCTTCAGCGAGCTGATCACGGTGAACAGCAGCGGGTAGATCGCCGCGACCGCGACGACGACCAGCGCGAACGTCAGTAGGTAGCGCCCGAGTCGGGCGGTGGTCCGTCGGCTCATCGCGGCTTGCGGGTCCCCTCTTTGAACATGTGCCGCACGGAGAAGATCGACAGCACGGCGACGAAGACGAACAGGGCGATGCCGATCGCGGACCCGTAACCGCGGTCGAGGAAGGTGAAGGTGGTCAGGAAGACCAGGTACTCCGGCAGCATGGTGGCGTCACCGGGGCCGCCCTGGGTCAGCGCGTAGATCAGCGGGAACAGCCAGATCAGCACCCCGGAGGCGCACAGCACACTCCAGTACGCCACGGTCGGGCGCAGCATCGGCACCACGATCGAGAACAGCCGTCGCCAGAAGCCGGCCCCGTCGAGGTACGCCGCTTCGAGCATCTCGTCGGGGATGGTGGCCAGCCCGGCCAGGTAGGTCATCACCCCGAGCCCGAAGAAGCTCCACAACGCGACGGCGACCAGCGAGAAGAGTGCGCTGTAGCGGCCGTTGAGCCAGGCGATCGCCAACGGGTCGAGCCCGATCGTGCGCAGGCCGGCGTTGATCGGGCCGTCGGGGGCGAGGATCTGGCGGAACATGATGCCGACGACGATCGGCGCGATCGTGTACGGGACGAAGTAGACGGCCCGGAAGAACTTCCAGCCGGGGGCCCGCTGGTGGATCAGCACCGCCAGCACCAGCGGCAGCACCACCCACACCGGCAGGGTGGCGACCACCATCAGCGCGTTGCGGAAGCTGGTGATGACCATCGGGTCGTCGAGCATCCGCAGGTAGTTGTCGGCGCCGGCGAACGTGGCGCCGCCGAAGCCGGCCGACGACTCCATGCTGGTGATCACGCCCCGTACCAGCGGCACCAGTTTGAACGCCACGGCCAAGGCCAACGCCGGGGTCACCAGCAGCGCGGCCAGCCACCACTCGCGGGCGTGCCGGTGGCGGCGGGCCGGCCGGCGGGCGGTGGTGGGCGTACGGTCGGCGGATGTCGGTTCCGGCGCAGGCGCGGTGGAGAGCGTCATGCGGTGTCCTTAACCTGGCAGGGGTACCGGTCGGTGGGCAGGCGGTGCCGGCCTGCCCACCGACGCGGCGGTCAGTTCTGCTGCTTGGTCGGGCTGCGTTCCAGGGCCTGCTGCATCTGTTCGGCCCAGGCGTCGACGGTGAGCTGGCCCAGCGTGACCTGCTGCCAGCCGCGGGCCAGCGCGTCGGCCTCCGGGCCGGAGAGCATCACGCCGGCGTGCAGGGTCGGGTCGGCGACCAGCTCCTGGATCTTGAGGAACGCCGGTGAGTCGGGCAGCAGTGAGGAGTCCACGTTCGTGTTCAGCGGCTGCCCCTTGGCGTACTCCACCCACAGCTCGCCGTTCTCCTTGCTGGCCAGCCAGGAGATAAAGGTCAGACCGGCGTCCTTCTTGTCGCTCCACTGGGTGACGCCGTAGACGGCGCCTTCGATGCCGGAGAACTTCTGCGCCAGCGGCGCGTCCGGGTTGATCACCGGCCAGCGGGTGACGCCGAGGGTCTCGTCGCCGAGGGCCTCGCCGAACGCCTGCCAGTTGACCGCGTCGGAGATGATCGTGCCGGCGAAGGCGGCGTCACCGCGCTGGAAGATGTCCGCGCCGTCGGGCAGCATGGTGATCGACGGAGCGTTGTCGTTGGCCCAACCGCTGGTGGTGATCTCCGCCAGTTTTTCCAGTGTGGACACCAGTTTCGGGTCGGTCCAGGAGATGGTGCCGGACAGCAGGGCGCGGATGTCGTCCTCGGTCAGGTAGTTGCGGGCAATCTCCGGGAAGTCCCAGTACGCCGGGAAGGTGCCGGACAGCCCGAGCGCCAGGCAGGTCTTGCCGGTGGCGGCGACCGCCTCGCAGGCCGCGCCGAACTCGTCCCAGGTGGCCGGCGGCTGTTCCGGGTCGAGCCCGGCGGCGGCCAGCACGTCCTTGTTGTAGTAGAGGACGTTGCCCTGGTAGGAGAACGGCACGCCGTAGCAGTTCTTGCTGGTGTCGAAGTCCTCGCAGGCGCCGCTGTAGGAAACCAGGTCCTTGTTGATCTCGGCCGCCTGCTCGCCGAGCGGCACGTACGCGTTGCGCCGATCGAACAGCTCCAGCCCGGCGTTGTTGGCCATCACGTCCGGCCCGGACTGGGAGGTGATGTACGGTCCCTGAACCTCGGGGTACTTGTCGAACGGGACCGATTCCATCTCCAGCTTGATGTCCGGGTGGCTGGCCTCGAAACGGCTCTTGACCTGCTGCCAGTATTCGGCACCGCCCGGCTCCCAGGTCAGCACCTTGAGGGTGACCGGTCCGTCGGCGGTGCCGTCGTCACCGCCGCAGCCGGTGAGCAGCACGGCGGCTGCCGTCCCGGCGGCGGCGAGGCCGGCAAGGGTACGTCGTCGATTCATCGGGTGAAGCTCCTAATCAGCGAGAGGTGTGGCGGATCCGGTGGGTGGCGCCGCCGGCGGCGGCGCTGGCGGCGATGGCGGCGGCGACTTGGACCACGTGCAGGCCGTCGGCGAGCGGTACGACCGGAGTCGGGTCCCCGCCGTCGATCCGGCGCAGGAAGTGTCGGAGCTCGGCCGCGAGCGCACCGCCCCCGTCAGCGGGCGAGAGCAGCCAGTCCGGCGCCTGCGTCCGGTCGGCGGCCTGCACGAGCAGGGTGGGCCGGCCGAGGTCGACGTGACCGACCCCGTCGGTGCCGTACACCTCGACGAGGTCGTCGGTGTGGTTGGGCGCGTGTTCGGGCAGCAGGTAGCTGTTGCGGATCGACGACACGACGTCGTTGGCGTGCCGCAGTTCCGCCCAGACCAGGACCGGCGTGACCGATCCGGGTCGGGTCCGGGCGGCGGCGCGGACCTCGACCACCGGCGCCTGCGCGTACCACAGAGCGAGGTCGATGTCGTGCACCGCGGTGAGCAGCGCGGGATGCTCGTGCGGGAAGAGCCGGCTCAACGCGCGGGGCCGGTCCCGGCGCGATGAGACGGCCAGCACCTGGCCGAGTCGGCCGGCGCGTACGGCGTCGTACAGTGCCCGGTGCGCGGGGCTGAACCGCAGGATGTGGCCGGGCTGGCAGAGCACGTCGTGCGCCTGGGCGGCCGCGACGATCGCGGCGGCGTCGTCGACCGTCGTGGCCAGCGGCTTCTCCACCAGCACTGGCACACCGGCGGCGAGCAGCGCGACGGCGACCGCGCGGTGGACCGGGCCGGGTACGCAGACCGAGGCGGCGTCGGGCCGGGCCGCGGCCAGCAGTTCGGTGACGGTGCCGAAGGTGCGGCCGACGCCGTACTGCCGGGCGACGTGTTCCCGGGCGACCGGGTCGGGGTCGACGACGGCGTCGACGGTGACACCGAGTGATCGGTAGGCGGCCACGTGCCGGGTGCCGAACGCACCTGCTCCGAGCACGGCGACCCGCGGTCCGGAGTTCATCGGTCCACCGCCCCGGTGGCCGGCGCCGGTTCGGCTGGTGCGGACGGCTGTGGCTGCGCAAGGCCCGGCTGCGCCGGGGCGGACGGCTGTGCCGGGATCGTGGTGCCGGGCTGGGCGAGCCCGCCGGCGAGGACGGCCCGGGTCAGCCGCTCCAGCACCGTCACCCCGACGCCGATGCACCGTTCGTCGACGTCGAACGAGCCGGAGTGCAGTGGCGCACCGCCGACTGTGCCGTTCGACACGCCGAGTTTGACGTACAAGCTGGGGCCGAGCGCGCCGAGCAGCGCGAAGTCGTCGGTGGTCAGCGGTGGGACCGACAGCGGGTGCAGGTCGACCAGACCGGGCAGTACGGCGTCGGCAAGGGCGACGAGCCGGTTCGCGTTGCGTACCGGCGGCATCTCGTTGGCCCAGGTGAAGCGCAGGTCGAGGTCGAGAGCGTCGGCCTGCCCGACGGCGACCCGTTCGATCGCCTGTTTCAGCCGGGCCCGGGCGGCCGGATCGTGGGTGCGCAGTGTGCCGGTCGCTTCGGCGCGTTCGGCGACCTGGCTCTGGCTGGCGCCGCCGGTGATCGTGCCGATGTTGAAGGCGACCAGATCGTCGGGGTTCTGTGCCCGGGCGACGGCGGCGTGCAGGGCGGTCACGGTGGTGGCGAGACCGAGAATGGCGTCGCGGCCGCTGGCCGGGGTGGCGGCGTGTGCGGCCCGGCCGACCAACTCCACGCGGAAGGCATCCTTGGCGGCCATCGCGGTGGTCCGGTCGACACCGAGGGCTCCGGCGGGTAGTCCTGGCCAGCAGTGCAGGCCGAGTACGGCGTCGAAGCGCCGGTCGGCGAGGGCCGGGTCGGCGAGCACCGCGGCGGCCCCTGAGTCGGCGCCGAACGGGATCTCCTCTGCGGGCTGGAAGAGCACGGTGACGCTGCCGGCCGGTGGCGGGTCGCCGGCGATCCGGGCGGCGACCCCGTACGCGACGGTCATGTGTACGTCGTGCCCGCAGGCGTGGCAGACGCCCGGGGTACGGGAGGCGTAAGGCACCTCCTTGGCATCCGACACCGGGTACGCATCCATATCGGCCCGAATAAGTACGGCTGGTCCAGGTGCGGCGGAGTTGAGCTCCAGAACCAGTCCGGTGCCGGCTACGCCAGTGTGTAGCCGGCCCAGTGGTCCCAGCAGACTCTGCAGTGTCGCTGCCGTCTGCTTCTCCTCGAAGCGCAGCTCAGGGTGCTGGTGAAGTTGGCGCCGTAACTGCGTCAGCGCTTCGACCTCGTCGCGTGCCAGCGTCACCTAGCTTCACCTCACGTGTGACATAAATCCGGACCTAATAGAGACAGAACCTAGGTCAGTGGGTGCGTCGCGTCAATGGGCTGGTCGGATCCGGGTTAGGGTCCGGCCATGGAACGGGCCGACGCACACCTGCACCTGTTCGCCGACGGCTATCCGGGCCGGTACGGCAGATCCCCGTCAGGCGGGCAAGAAATATCCGTATACCAGGACATACGACGTGAACACGGGATCAGTCGTGCTCTCGTGGTCGGCTACGAGGGCGAGCCCCGCTTCGCCGGCAACAACCACTACCTGGCGAGCCTCGCCGCCGTACACGACTGGCTGGCCCCGGTCGCCTACCTGCACCCCGGCGGACCGAAACCCGGCGCGCACCGGGACGACCACATCGATCCGATCGAGAGCGGCGGCCGGCGGAGCCAGACCGGTGACACCGCACCCGGCCACTGGCTGGCCGCCGGGTTCGTCGGCTTCGCCGCGTACCTCGGCGACCGGGACAGCGCCGACTGGTTCGCCGACTGGTTGACTCGGCACACCGCCACCGTCAACCGGGCGCACTGCCTGCTCAGCGTGAACGCCGTACCGGCCGCCGTCGCCCGGCTCGGCCCGGCGCTCGCCGCGGTGGGCGACTGCACGGTGCTGTTCAGCCACCTCGGTCTGCCGGGCCGGCAACCCACGCCGCCGGCGCCGGCGACGGCAGCCACCATCCTCGCTCCGCTGGGCGAGCTGGCCAGGCTGCCCCACGTCGGGGTGAAGGTCTCCGGCCTGTACGCGGTCAGCGACCCCCCGTACGACCACCCGCACGCGGCCGCCCGGCCCTTCGTCGAGCAGCTAATCGAGTGGTACGGGCCACAACGGCTCTACTGGGGCTCCGATTTCCCGCCCTGTCTGGACCACGTCTCGTTCGCCCAGACACTCGATCCGGTCGGCCTGGCCGGCCTGAGCGTCGGCGAACATGCGGACGTGGCCGGCCGGAACCTGCTGAGGGCTCTCGGCGACAACGGATGACGGCCGGTCAACGGTCGTGCACTCGGGGCCGGGGCTCACGCCACATCGGCCAGATCGGCGGGCCGTCGGGCAGCCGGACCGGCCCGTGCGGCCGGTAGCCGTGCCGGAGGTAGAGGTCCCGGTTGCGGGGCGTGGTCGCCTCCAGGTAACCGGGGGTGCCGTAGCCGTCCAGATGCCGGTGGTGGTGCCGCAGCAGCGCACTGCCCAACCCGCCGCCCTGCCGCCATGGCGCCACCGCCAGGTAGGCCAGATGCCAGTGCGGCTGCCACGGATGGTGCGCCGCCAGGATCCGGCCCAACGCGGCGAAGCGGGGTTGCCACCGTCCGGTCGCGGTGAGTAGCTGGAGCTCGTGATCGCTGACCGTCTCCGGCTCGGTGGGCGTACGTCGCCCGCGCGGGTGCCAGACCGCGACCCCGCTGAACTGACCGGCGACGTGCACCGTGCCGCCGGCCCGGATGGCGTGCTCCAGCTCGATGGCGAACAGCGTCCGGAAGACCTCCGCCCGTGCCTCCAGGTCTTTGACCAGCCACTGCGACACCGGCGCGATCAGGAACGCCTCGGTGAGCAGGGTGGCGGCCTGCGGGAGGTCGTCCACTCCGGCGGTACGGATCGTCACGGCGGCTGGGTGGATCGCGGTCATCAGCGGCCTCCTGCCGGTCGGCGTATCTGCGTGACGGGTGGCCCGGCCGGTGGGCCGGGTCATGCAGATGACGCCCGTGGGACCGGGCCGGATGGCGTAGCGGCAGGTCAGATGCCCGACACTCGTACTGTCGGTGGTGGATGCTGCAATACCCCGACCGGCGTCGGTGTGACGACGACGCCGCAGGGTTCGACGAGTACGCCGACACCGTGGTCGCCGCGATCGGCGGCCGAGCGGACGCCGTGCTGGTCGCGCATTCGCTCGGCGGCTTTACCGGGCCGCTGGTGGCCGCCAGGGTGCCGGTGCGGATGCTGGTGCTGCTCAGCGCGATGATTCCGGTGCCGGGTGAGACCGCCGGGGACTGGTGGGCGAACACCGGGCACGCGGCCGCCCTGGCCGGGCAGCCCGAGTTGGACGTGCTCGCGTTGTTCACCCACGGGATGCCGGACGACTTGGCGGCGGAGGTGCTGCGGCACGACCGCGACCAGTCCGGCGCGCCGTTCGGGCAGCCCTGGCCGCTGCCGGCGTGGCCGGATGTACCGACCCGGTTCGTCGTCTGCCGCGACGACCGGTTCTTTCCCGCCGGGTTCATCCGTGGCCTGGTCGCGCAGCGGCTCGGCATCACGCCCGACGAGATCGGCGGTGGCCATCTGGCGGCGCTCACCCACCACCGGGAGCTGGCCGACCAGTTGGAGGCGTACCTCCTCGACTGACCCAACCGGGATTGCCCGCCGAGCGTGAGCCCGGCGCGCAACCGGACCGGGGGCGTCGCAGACCTACGACGCCCCCGGTCCGGTGCAGTGCCTGTCGGAGCCGGTCAGGGTCGACTCGACCGGGCCCGGGACAGGATCACAGCTCGAGCGACCAGGTGTTGATGTAGCCGGTGTCCCCGCTGAAGACGTCGCGGACCCGCAGCTGCCAGGTGCCGTTGGCGGTCTCCGAGGACAGGTTCACCGTGTACGTCTCGATCACGTTGTCGGCTCCGTCGAAGAACGCCCAGCTCTTCAACCGGTAGGAGGAGCCGTCCGGGGCGATCAGGTCGACGATCAGGTCACCTCGGTAGGTGTGCTGGATGTTGACATCCACCGTCGACGACGACGAGGGGGTGCTGCTGCAGCCGCTGATCGCGATGCTGCTGCTCACCCACGATCCGCTGTCCGGGATCGCCACGTCGGTGCCGTTGGTGCCGGTGCAGCTGCCGCCCGGACCGATCACCGTCAGGGTGAACGTCGCGGTACGGGTCGCCGAGCTGCCGGTGCCGGTGACGGTGACCGGGTAGCTGCCGCCCGGGGTGCTCGCCGAGGTGCTGACGGTCAGGGTGGCCGAGCCGCCCGAGGTGACGCTCGACGGGCTGAAGCTGGCGGTCGCGCCGCTCGGCAGACCGCTGGCCGAGAAGCTGACCGACTGCGCCGAACCGGACGTGGTGGCGGTGGAGACCGTCGCCGTCACCGAACCACCCGGGGTGGTCGAGCCGGACGTCGGGCTGACCGACATGGAGAAGTTGTCCGCCGGCGGGGTGCCGTCGTTGACCACGTACAGCAACCGGTTGGGCGAGCCGCTGCCCGGGTTGCCCACCGCGCCCACCGTCGCGTTGTCGTACAGGTAGTCGCGGACCTCCTGCGGGCTCCAGCCAGGGTTGGTCGAGGCGACCAGGGCCGCCGCGCCGGCCACGTGCGGCGCGGCCATCGAGGTGCCGCTGATGGTGTTCGTCGCGGTGTCGCTGGTGTGCCAGGCCGAGGTGATCGACGACCCGGGGGCGAACACGTCAAGGCAGGTGCCGTAGTTGGAGAAGCTGGACCGGCCGTCGTTGCTGGTGGTGGAGCCGACGGTGATGGCTTCGGTGACCCGGGCCGGGGAGGTGTTGCAGGCGTTGGCGTTGCTGTTGCCCGCCGCCAGGCTGTAGGTCACACCGGCCGCGATCGAGTTGCGCACCGCGGTGTCCAGCGAGGTGTTGGCGCCGCCGCCGAGGCTCATGTTGGCCACCGCCGGCAGTTCGGCGTTGTCGGTCACCCAGTCCACCCCGGCGATGACACCGGCGGTGGTGCCGCTGCCGGAGCAGTTCAGCACCCGGACGCCGACCAGCGTGACGTCCTTGGCGACGCCGTACGCGGTGCCGCCGACGGTGCCGGCGACGTGCGTACCGTGGCCGTTGCAGTCGTCCGCGGACCCGCCGTCGACGGCGTCGAAGCCGCTGACCGCCCGGCCGCCGAAGTCGTTGTGGCCGAACCGGATCCCGGTGTCGATGATGTACGCGTGCACGTTGGACGCGGTGTTCGGGTAGGTGTACGAGTCGTCCAGCGGCAGATCACGCTGGTCGATCCGGTCCAGCCCCCATGACGGCGGGTTCGGCTGGGTGCCGGTGATCCGTACGGTGTGGTTCTGCTCGACGTACTCGACCGCCGGGTGGGCGGCGATCCGGGCCGCCTGCTTGGCGTTGGCGGAGATCTCGAAGCCGCGCAGCGCGGCGGTGTAGGTGCGGGCGACCGTCCGACCGTGCTGGCTGGCCAGGTTGCGGGCGGTCGCGGCGACCTGTCCCCGGGTGACCGCGCTCTTCTTGAAGACCACGATGTAGCTGTCCGGTACGGCGGTCGGTCCACCAGCGTGCCGGATCGTCCCCTCCGGTTCGGCGGCGGTGACCGGTCCGGTGACTGCCGCCACCATGGCCAGTGCGGTGGCACCGACGATGATGATCCTGCGGGGGAGATTCATCTCCCGTCCTCCCATCAGATCGGCAGGCGTCAGTCCGCTGACGGTGACAGCGGATCAGTGAACGCCGATCTTGCTGAGAGTAATCTGAGTCGACACTGGGAAGTTATATTCCGAAACGTCTATACCACTGGTGCGATGGAACCGACGGGATCATCGCCCACCTGCAAGGCCGTGCCCGAAGAGCGGGTGGTGCCGGGTGGTCTGAAACAAGGAATTTTCATGATCGCCCTTGGTGGGGGCCGGTGATCGAGGCTCAGCGGGAGACCAGCCGACGGCGTACCCCGCGGGCGTACTTGCGGGCGACGAAGACGGTCGCCCGGCCGAGGCTGCGGGCCCCACCGACGGTGACCGTCTGCCCGGCCCGTCGGCCGCCGCGCGGTCCGGCCGTAGCCGAGCCGCCCGCCGCGCCCGACCCGGCTGCGGTCAGGTCGACCACGTCGTACTCGCTGCCGGTCTCCCACCGTTGCCCGTGGCTGGCGGCAACCGCCTCGACCAGCGCGCCGTCGGCGGTACCGGCGTGCAGCGCCCGGCTGCGGGCTGCGGTGGACCACAACTCGACGGCGTGGGTCGGGGCACCGGCACCGGCCGGCAGCACCCGGAGCAGCCCGCACCGCCACTTCTCCATCGCCGCGACCAGCGAGCGGACGGTCCGCGGACCGACGCCCAGCCGGGCCGGCACCCGGAGCAGGTACGGCGCGGGGAAGGCGGTCACCGGAGCGCTGCTGACCATGCGTACCCGTGGTTCGCTGCGGTACTCGGCGGCCAGCAGCCGCAGGTCGGCCCGGCCGCTGTCGGTCCCGCTGCTGTCGGCTCCGCCGCTGTCGGTCCCGGCCACGGCCCAGTCGCCGACCAGGGCCACGTGCAGGTCGCGCTCGTCGCCGCCGAGCAGCCGGTCGACGCAGGACCGGACCACCTGGTACGGCTGGTCGACCGGTACCACGGCGGTCACCAGTGGCACCTGCCAGACCCGGCCGGGCCGGTTGCGACGCTCGCGGGGGAACGGCACCAGGTCGGTCAGCTCGGCGTCGGCCCGCTGCCCGGTGGTGACCGGATCCGCCGGGGCGGCCGTCCACAGCGTCGCCGCCGGCTCCGGCACGAACACCGCCCCAGCCTGCGCCAGCCGGTAGGCGACCTCGACGTCAGTGCCCTGGAACCGGTCGGAGCCGGCCTGGTAGCGATCCCGCTGGAAGGCGTAACCGGTGCCGGCGGCGGCCAGGAATACGAGATGGTCGGCGGTGCGGAGCTGATGCGTGGTGTCGAGCAGCCGGGCCAGCCCGGGGTCGACCGTACTGCCCGGGAAGAGCTGGCCGAGGGTGCCGGCGCTGGCATGGGCCACGATCACGTCCGGGTCCGGGGCCCGGCCGGAGAAGATCATCGGTACGGCGACACTGACCGCCGCCGGACTGGCCTGCTGCCAGCGGGTGAGCGCCGAGACCAGGTCCGGTGCCGGGACCGCCCCGGCCGGAATCCGGACGATGATCTCGCCCTTCGCGGTGCCGACCTGGTCGGCGAAGTCGCTGTCGGCGGTGACGGTGACGATCTGCAGCAGCCGGTCCGGGTACCGCTGCTGGCGCAGCGCGGCGACGGTACGGGCGGCGCCCGCCGGGTCGCCACCGTCGCCGACCACCAGCACGCTCACCTGGGCGGTGGGCGCCGGGTGACCGGGCTCCACGGGGGCGATCAGGGTCCAGTCGTTGTGTGGTGACGGAGCGGCGGACACGGCACCAGGCAGGGACACGCGTGCAGCGTACCGGAAGCCTGGCCGGTAGCCTCTGCCGTGATGTGGGTCGGTGTCGCGTGCGTCGGCCCGATGTGGTGCTCCGAGCCGGAACGACAAGGTGGCGCAGGGTGGCGGAGAATGCGGTGGGTGGCGTCGTGCGCGGCGGGAGCCCCGATCACCGGCGCTGGTGGTGGCGGGTCCGATTGACTGATCGACCGGATGGCCGCCCGGTGTCCGGGCCGACCACCGGGGCGGCCCGCCGGGCGCTGGTGGACGCCGACTCGGTGGCGGCGCTGCGCCGCCTGCTGGCTGAGCCGGCCGCGGCCACGCCGACCCGCCAGCTGGTGGTCCGGGTACGCCGTTGGCGTCCGCCGACCGCCGGCTGGTCCGGCCGGCTGGGCCCGGTACCGGGCCTGCGGCGGCACCGGGTGCGGCTGCCGCGCGGTGGCGGCAACGCACGGCTGAGCGTCGACCTGGCCGAGCCGGTCCCGCTGCACGATCTGCTCACCGCCGCGCTGGCGGTGCTGGCACCGGTCCGGCCGTTGCCCCGACCGGCCAGCGCCGACGTCGCGGCGGTCGGGGTGGCGCCCGGCTGGCTGCCGGTCGACGCCAACCACTCGGTGACCGGGGCGCTGACGACGAACCCCGAGATCCGCGGGTACGACGTGGTGCTCGCCCCGGACGCGGCGACGCTGGCCGCGCCGTCGGACCTGGTCGGGGTGGCGGTGACCGCCGGTGGCACCGGTGCCCGGGTGGCCAACCGGCAGCCGCTGGTGCTGATCGATTCGGCGGTGGCGAACCCGGTCGGCCGGGGCCGCAGGTACGGGCCGACGGAGCCGACCGGGGTGCTGGAGTTCCTGCCCGGCGACCCGGTGCCGGGCTGGCAGGTGCGGCCGGCTGAGTCCGTCCCCGCCCCGGCGAATCCGGCACCGGTCGGGGCGGATTCCCCGGCAGCCGGTGCGGTGCCGGTGGCGCGCGGCGGGTTGGCCGGCGTGCCGCTGTCCGGCGACCAGCTGGCGGCCATCCGCCGGTTCACCCATCTGATCTGCCCCGACGTGCCGGCGGTCGCGCCGGCGGCGGAGGCGACGCTGCTCGCCCAGCTGGCGGCGACCGGTGCCGTGCTGCGGGTGCCGCAACTGCCGCCGGCGGTGGCGGACCGGCTGGCCGAGCCGCTGCTGGCGGTGCTGCACAGCGACCTGCCCGGGGTCGGCGCGGATCCGTTGGAGTGGGAGATCCGCAGCGTACGGCAGCGGTCGGCGGCGTTGCGTGGGCACGCCGCCGCGTTCGCCGCCGGTGACGTCACCGCCGACACGTTTCCGGCGCTGGCGGCGCCGCCGTCGGTGAGCGCGGTGCTGGTCACCCGGCGTCCCGAGTACCTGCCGGACGTGGTGCGACAGTTGGCCGGGCAGACCTACCCGGAGTTGGAGATCGTGCTCTGCCTGCACGGTATCGAGTTGACGGCGGACCTGCGGGCGCGGCTCGGTGAGTGCGGCCGGCCGATCCAGATCTTCAGCGCGCCCGCCGGGTTCAGCTTCGGCGAGGTGATGGGCGCGGCGACCGCGCGGGCGCGGGGCAGCCTGGTCACCAAGGTCGACGACGACGACGTGTACGGCCCGGAGCACATCTGGGACCTGGTGCTGGCCCGGGAGTACTCGGGCGCGATGCTGGTCGGCAAGGCGGCCGAGTTCGTGGTGCTGCAGATGCTCGGGGTCACGGTCCGCCGGGCCGCGGTGCCGCCGGAGGCGTACGGCGCCCCGGTGGCCGGCGGCACGATGTTGATGGCGCGCGGTGACCTGGAGGCGGTCGGTGGTTGGCGGCCGGTGCCCCGGTCGGTGGACCGTGGCCTGATGGACCGGGTGCTGCGTGCCGGCGGGCTGATCTACCGCACCCATCCGCTCGGCTACCTGTACGAACGGCGGGCGGCCGGGCACACCTGGGACGCCGGTCTCGACTACTTCCTGCGGCGGGGCGGCCAGCAGTGGGACGGGGTACCCCGGCACCCGGAGTTCGGTACGTCGCCGGTCGGACTACCCGAAGTAACCGCTCGGTAATCCATCCGACCTCCTGGTAATCGAGTTGTCACAATATGAACATGGCACGTTTACCCGATGTGCCAGGGCGATGGCGCTCGTCACAGTCATTCGGGGGCCGGCAACCGATGGCTGGGGGAGGTGACGGTGACCACCGTCGCGCTCAAGGATGTATCCAAGGTCTTTGCCGACGGGACCGTCGCCGTCGACAAGGTCAACCTCGACGTGAACGACGGTGAGTTCATGGTGCTCCTCGGCCCGTCCGGCTGCGGCAAGTCGACCGTGCTGCGGATGATCGCCGGGCTGGAGGATCCGAGCAGCGGTGCGGTGCTGCTGGACGGCGAGCTGGCCAACGACATTCCGCCCCGGGACCGCCGGGTCGCGATGGTCTTCCAGGATTTCGCCCTCTACCCGCACATGTCGGTGGGGGACAACATCGCCTTCCCGCTGCGCCTGTCCGGAGTGGAGACGGCGTCCCGGCAGGAGCGGGTGGCGGACGTCGCCAGCGCGTTGGGCATCGGCGACGTACTCGCCCGCAAGCCCAGTCAGCTATCCGGTGGCCAGCGGCAACGGGTGGCGATGGGGCGGGCCATCGTCCGCCGTCCCGGCCTGTTCCTGATGGACGAGCCGCTGTCCAACCTGGACAGCGGGCTGCGGGCGGAGCTGCGGGCGGAGATCTCCGGGCTGGTCCGCGAGCTCGGCGTCAGCACCGTCTACGTCACCCACGACCAGGCCGAGGCGCTCACCATGGCCGACCGGGTGGCGATCATGCGCAAGGGCGTGCTGCAGGACGTCGGCACCCCGACCGAGGTGTACGGCCGGCCGGCCACCCTCTACGTCGCCGCGTTCCTCGGCAGCCCTCGGATGAACCTGCTGGAGGCATCGGTCTACGTCCATCTCGACCGCTACGTCGCGCTCAACCTGGGCGAACAGACCCTCTACCTGCCCTGGACCGATCTGCGCGCCCGGGCCGTGTCGCACTACCACGGGGAACGCATCGTGGTCGGCCTGCGGGCCGAGGCGCTGACCCCGGTCGCCCCCGGCAGCCCGGGTGATGTGCTGCAGGGCCGGATCCGGTTCCTCGAACACCACGGCCACGAGTCGCTGGCCTACCTCGACATCGGGGCCACCGCGATCGTGGTCGACGACCTCGCCGGCACGGCGGTGGAGCCGGCCGGTGCCGGCGGCCGCCTGCGCCGGTTCGGCGGCGTGATGCAGCGCCTCACCGGTCGGTCCGTCGGCCGGGCGGCCGTCGGCGAGCAGTCGGCCGAGTCCGGCCCGGACCGGGAGAGCGTGCTCAGCGACCCGGGGCGGCATCACCGCCGGCCGGCCGAGCTGGCCGTGCGACTGGCTCCGTACCCGGCGGTCACCCCCGGCCATCCACTGGCCGTCTCGGTCCGGATGGACGCCCTGCACTTCTTCGACGAACGGGGCGACCGGATCGACGTCGGCTGGCGATGAGTGGGCGGCTGGCGATGAGTGACTGACCGGTCACCATGGGCTGGCGCGCCGGTGGAAACCGAGCCGGCCGACCGGAGATCAGGTTAGATTGGCTGCGTGCTCGGTCTACCCGCTCATGTGACCGCCTGCCTGTTCGACCTCGATGGGGTGTTGACTCAGACCGCGAAAGTGCACAACGCGGCGTGGGAGGAAACCTTCAACAACTTCCTCCGCGCCCGCGCAGACGAGACCGGCCAGCCGTTCCAGCCATTCGATCCGGGCGCCGACTACAGCCGGTACGTCGACGGCCGACCACGAGCCGACGGGGTGCGTTCCTTCCTCGCCTCGCGAGGCGTTGAGCTTCCCGAGGGGTCGGCGGACGACCCCCCGGAGGCCGACACCGTGTACGGCATCGGCACCCGGAAGAACGAGGTGCTGCTGCGACGCATCGCCGAAGACGGGGTGCAGGTCTACGACGGTTCATTGGCCTACCTTCATGCTGCCCGCTGGGTCGGGCTGCACCGGGCCGTCGTCTCGGCCAGCGCCAACTGCCGGGACGTGCTGATCGCGGCGGGGATTGAGGAGTTGGTCGAGGTGCGGGTAGACGGGGTGATCGCGCGCGAAAAGGGCCTGCGGGGCAAGCCGGAACCAGACACGTTTCTGGCCGCTGCCGCGCAGCTCGGCGTCGAGCCGGGCAACGCCGCGGTGTTCGAGGACGCGCTGGCCGGCGTGACGGCGGCGCGTGCGGGGGAGTTCGGCTGTGTCATCGGTGTCGACCGGGTCGGCATCGGTGACGAACTGCTCGCCAACGGTGCCGACATCGTGGTGAGCGATCTGGGGGAGTTGCTGGTCGGAGCCGAACGGTGATCCGCGAACGGGCCTACCCCGTGGAGCCGTGGCACGTGCGGGAGACCCGGCTCGACTTCGACATCCTGGCCCAGTCGGAGTCGGTCTTCGCCCTCGCGAACGGGCACGTCGGATTCCGCGGCAACCTGGACGAGGGCGAACCGCACGGCCTGCCCGGCACCTACCTGAACTCGTTCTACGAGTTGCGGCCGCTGCCGTACGCCGAAGCCGGCTACGGCTTCCCCGAGTCCGGCCAGACGCTGGTCAACGTCACCAACGGCAAACCGATCCGGCTGCTGATCGACGACGAGCCGTTCGACGTGCGCTACGGCGACCTGCTCTCCCACGAGCGGGTGCTCGACCTGCGGGCCGGTCTGCTGGACCGTCGGCTGGAGTGGCGCTCGCCGGCCGGGCGTACCGCCCGGGTCCGTAGCACCCGGCTGGTGTCGTTCACCCAACGGGCGGTCGCGGCGATCTGCTTCGAGGTGGAGGCGGTCGACGAGCCGTTGCGCATCATCGTGCAGTCCGAGCTGGTCGCCAACGAGGAGTTGCCGGCACAGAGCAAGGACCCGCGCGTCGCGGCGGTGCTGGAGACGCCGCTGCAGGCCGAGGAGCGGCTGGTACAGCCCGACGGCGGGCTGCTCATTCACCGGACCAAGGCCAGCGGGCTGCGGATGGCGGCGGCGATGGGGCACGAGATCGACGGCCCCGGCGAGGTGTCGGTCAGCACCGAGGGTTTCGACGACTGGGTCCGGACCACCGTCTCCTGCCTGCTGGAGCCGGGGCAGCGGCTGCGGATGGTGAAGCTGCTGACGTACGGCTGGTCCAGTCAGCGCTCGTTGCCGGCGCTGCGCGACCAGGTCGGCGCGGCGTTGGCCGGCGCCCGGATTTCCGGCTGGGAAGGGCTCTGCGCCGAGCAGCGCAAGTACCTCGACGACTTCTGGGGCCACTCGGACGTGCGGGTGGACGGCGACCCGGAGATCCAGCAGGCGGTCCGGTTCGGGCTGTTCCACGTCCTGCAGGCCGGTGCCCGAGCCGAGCAGCGGCCGATCGCGGCGAAAGGGCTGACCGGACCGGGGTACGACGGGCACGCCTTCTGGGACACCGAGATGTTCGTGCTGCCGGTGCTGACCTACACCCAGCCGGGGGCGGTCGCCTCGGTGCTGCGCTGGCGGCACTCGACCCTGGACCAGGCGCGGGAGCGGGCCCGGATGCTCGGGCTCAACGGGGCGGCGTTCCCGTGGCGGACCATCCGTGGCCAGGAGTGCTCGGCGTACTGGCCGGCCGGCACGGCCGCGTTCCACGTGGCGGCGGACATCGCCGACGCGGTCCGGCGGTACGTGCACGCCACCGGGGACGTCGAGTTCGAGCGGGAGATCGGCCTCGAACTGCTGGTGGAGACCGCCCGGTTGTGGCGTTCGCTGGGCCACCACGACCGGCACGGCCGGTTCCACATCGACGGGGTGACCGGGCCGGACGAGTACACCGCCGTGGTCGACGACAACATCTACACCAACCTGATGGCGCAGCGGAACCTGCTGACCGCCGCCGACTGCGCGCTGCGCTACGCCGACCGGGCCTGGGTGCTCGGCGTCGACGACGAGGAGACCGCGGCCTGGCGGGACGCGGCGCTGTCGATGCACGTCCCGTACGACGACGAGCTGGGTGTGCACCCGCAGTCGGCCGGGTTCACCCGGCACCAGGAGTGGGACTTCGCCGGCACCCCGCAGGACCACTATCCGCTGCTGCTGCACTACCCGTACTTCGATCTGTACCGCAAGCAGGTGGTCAAGCAGGCCGACCTGGCGCTGGCGATGCACTGGCGGGGCGACGCGTTCACCGAGGAGGAGAAGGCCCGCAACTTCGCCTACTACGAGCGGCGTACGGTGCGGGACTCGTCGTTGTCGGCGTGCACCCAGTCGGTGATCGCCGCGGAGACCGGCCATCTGGAGCTCGCCCACGACTACATGGGTGAGGCCGCGTTGATGGACCTGCACGACATCAACCGCAACACCCGCGACGGCATCCACGTGGCCGCCCTGGCCGGGGCGTGGCTCGCGCTGGTCGCCGGCTTCGGGGGGATGCGTGACCACGGCGGGGAGCTGACCTTCGCTCCCCGGCTGCCGCAGCGGATCAACCGGCTGGAGTTCGCCATGATGTGGCGGGGCCTGCGGCTGCGGGTGGCGGTCCAGCACGACGAGGTGACCTATTCGCTGCGTGACGTCGACCCGAACGCCACCGTTGACCTGACCCACCACGGCGAACCGATCACGGTGGCTGCGGACAAGCCGGTCACCCGGGCGATCCCGCCGGCCGCTCCGGTCGGTCCGCCGCCGCAGCAGCCGACCGGCCGGTCACCGGTACGCCGGTCGGCGCGTACCGACTGACGGTTTCTTCGCGCGGTGCCGGGCCGGCCCGGCACCGCGCGAAGCGAGGTCAGGTCACAGCAGGGACAGATGTACGTGGTTGGTGTGGTCGCTGTTCGGGTCGCCGCCGGCACCGCTGTAGGAACTCCAACCGGTGGTCGGTGACCAGAACTGGCGGTACCAGATGACGTAGAGGATGCCGAGCTTGTCGGCGTTGCGGACCAGGAAGGCGGTCAGGTTGTTGCCGTACAGCCGGTCGTCGCCGAAGGCGTCGCCGCCGAACCCTTGCTGCTGGGCGGAGAAGTCGCAGGCCCGCCCCTTGGGGTGCTCGAACGGCCCGCCGGGGCGGAAGCAGGAGACGAAGCGGGTGAAGCCGGCCTTCTTCGCTTCGTTCAGCGCGTGCATGGTGCGCGGCGTGATGCAGCCGCTCGTGGTGGGGTCGTCCAGACTGCACGACTGGGACGGCCAGGAACCGTCCGAGTTGCGCGGCGCCTGGGCGGCGACCGGCGAGGTGGCCGAGACGAACCCGTTGGTGGCGACCGCGCCGACCAGTTGCAGGGCCTTTTCGGCCTCTTTCTTCTGACGGGCCATCGCCTCGAGTTGCTGTTCCTCGCGGGCCACTTCGGCGTCGATCGCGGCGACCGCCCGGGCGGCCTGTTCGCGGGCCTCGTTGAGCTCCCGGATCCGCTTGTTGTCGTGCATGGCGATCATGTCCAGGCCTTCGGCGCGTTCCAGCAACGCGTCCGGGTCTGCGCTGTTGAGCAGGACCATCACCGGGGTGATCCGACCGAGACGGTACGAGTTGGAGGCGACCTGGCCGATCTGTGGGGTCAGCGCCGCTATCCGTTCCTCGACCTTTTCCAACTCGAGGTTGAGTTTCAACTGGCGTTTGCGGGACTCGTCGACCGCCGCCTTGGCTTCGACGTAGCCCCGGCCGGTCGATTCGAGCACTTCGCTGAGCAGTGGCGGGGCGCCTTCGTCGTCCGGATCCTGAGCGGCGGCCGGCGACGCTACGACGAAGCCGGCGAGCAGGGCGGCGACGGCGGCGAGGGCCGCGGCCGTCGGAATCCGCCGGCGGAGGGGTGCGGTCATCCTGTTCCTTTCCTTGGCCGCCGACCGAGTTAGCTGACGGGTTCGGGACGGAACGATCCCTACCGCTGGCGCGGATTCACCCCGGTGGAAACGTGGTTCCCCGGCTCACCCCGGAGGGTGATTGGGCGGCGGTCACCGCCGGCACCGGTGGGCGCCGCCTGGCGGAGACCGCCGGCAAGCTTACCGGATCGGTCACCGGCATCAACACCTCGACAATCCTGACTGAGCTGGAAAAATCCGTTACCAGGCAACGACTTTCGGTGATGTCCACTTTCTGCGTTCGGCGGCGTACGACAAGTCGTCAGGCGGGTCGGATTCGCTGCGCCGAGGTTAGCGGCTGACTACAGTGCGTATGAGGAAAAGTGGGAAAGTCGCAGCGTCGGACGGATCTTCGATGAGAGATGGCGATTCCCCGGTCGGGCCGCCGGACGCCGACAGCGTGGTGGTGATCGGCCTCGGCCGGTTCGGTGGTCAGGTCGCCCAGTCTCTGCTCCGTCTCGGCCACGACGTGCTGGGCATCGACGAGCATCCCAAACGGGTGCACCGCTGGTCCGAGCGGCTGCCGAGGGTGGTCGAGGCGGATTCGACCGATGACCAGGCGTTGCTCCAGTGTGGCGTCGCCGACTACCCCCGCGCGGTGGTCGGCATCGGCTCGGACGTCGAGGCCAGCATCCTCACCGTGGTGGCGCTGACCGAGCTGGGTGTCCCGGAGGTCTGGGCGAAGGCGATCACCGCCAAGCACGGCCGGATCCTCGCCTCGGTCGGCGCGCACCATGTGATCTTTCCGGAGGCGGCGATGGGTGACCGGGTGGCCCACCTGCTGGCCAGTCGGATGCTCGACTTCATCGAGTTCGACGACGGGTTCGCCATCGCCAAGGTCTGCGCCCCGCCGGACGCCGCCGGCCGGACGTTGGCCGAGTCCCGGCTACGTCAGCGGTACGGCATCACGGTGGTCGGGATCAAGGAGCGGGACCGGCAACTGAGGTACGCGGGACCTGAGACGTTGATTCCGCCGGATGCGCTGCTGATCGTCGCCGGGGCGACCACGGCGGTTCAGCAGTTCGGCCGGTGAACATGGGCGTGACCGCCTCATCACACCTTCATTTCGTGAGCTGATCAGCCGCCGGACTTTCGCAAACTCGTGACTCAGGCTACAGTCCCTGCATGGGAGCGCTTCCATCGATGGATGTGCCCCGCTGAAGTAGTCGACGCGTGGCGCGGCGATGGCGACATCACCGTGTCAACCGCACAGCTCCCGAGGCTGGCGGCGGGCCAAGCCCGGACTCCGCCGCCAGCCCGCGCACCACCTGTCGAGAGGAGGTGGAACCAGAGCCACTCGCGTGGCCCGGCTCCCGCGCGTCACGCACGACCTGGACGCCAGACCGCTCGTGCGTGTTTAGCAACTGATGGTGGGGACGGGGGTTGCCCTCCCCGTCCCCACGCTAGTCCTCGATTGTTACGGCGGGGAATCGCCGACAAGTCAGGACCGCGACGCCGGTCCGTCCGACAGCGCTGCCCGGCCTGCCGATGCATCGGCAGGCTTCGTTGTGTATGGGGCCTGGGGCAGCGGCTGGGCTGCCGCGCCCGGCCTGTGGCGACGGTCGGACCGGGCCCTTTCCGTCGTCGCGCAAGGGTTCGAGGCTCGTCGATCGGTAGTGGGCAAGCTCACAGTCGGTCGATCCGCTGGTCGCGACCGGACGATCCGGTCGCGCGCCGCCGGCGCGGTGGTGCCCGGCTAGCCAATCGACAATCATGGATCTCAAAGTCGCTGGTCCGTCCCGGCGGCCGCACCGAAAGCGAGACGTCCATGCCGCAACCGCCGCACCGCTGCCGCCGGTGGATCCGGCGCGATCCCAACCACACCCGACGCCGGCTCGGCGTCGCGGTCGCCGCCGCACTGCTCGGGCCACCCCTGCTGCCGGCGTCCGCGGCGCTCGCCGCGGCGGACACCGAGCCGCCGACCACCCCCGGCACCCCGACCGTCGCCGAGATCAGCACCACCGACGTCACCCTGGTCTGGACGGCTGCCACCGACGACGTCGGGGTGACCGGCTACGAGGTCGCCCGACTGCACACCGACTACGTGGTGATCAGCACGACCCCCGACAACGAGATCACCATCGGCGGGCTGGGGCCGTCGCAGACGTACCAGTTCTGGGTGTACGCGCTCGACGCCGCCGGCAACCGTTCGCCGGCCAGCCCGAGCCTGCGCCTGACCATGCCGCCCGGCGACGACCAGCCACCCACCGCGCCCAGCGCGCTGACCACCACCACGATCGGCGCCGACTCGGTCACCCTGCGGTGGCAGCCGTCCGTCGACAACGTCTACGTCGCCTGGTACGAGGTGCTGCGAGTCGACCCTGACGGCTCCACCACCCCGGTGGCGACCGCCCCGCAACACCCACCGACCGGACCGACCGCCCGGGTCGGCGCACTGCGGCCGCAGACCGCGTACACCTTCGTGGTGCGGGCCCACGACGACGCCGGCAACACGTCACGACCGTCCGAGCCACTGACCGTGCGGACCCTGCCGGCGGCACCGGTCTGCGAGGTCAGCTACCAGGTGGTGAACCACTGGCCCGGAGCCCTCCAGGCCCAGCTGACCATCCACAACGCCGGACCGGCCGTGATCGACGGCTGGACCCTGCGCTGGACCTTCCCCGGCGACCAGCAGATCAGCCACCTGTGGGGCGCCGAACCGGTCGACCTGATCCCGCCGGACATCACCGTCACCAACACGCCGTGGAACAGCCGGATCCCGGCCAGCGGCAGCGTACAACTCGGTTTCGTGCTCAGGTACTCGGCGGACAACACGCCGCCCACGGACTTCCTGCTCAACGGCGACCGGTGCACGTCCTCGGGTTGACCCCTCGTCGAAGACGCGCTGGTGACGGCGGCTTGCTAGCCTCGCCCGCATGCGGGTGCTGGTGGTCGAGGACGACCCCGAGGTACGCAGCGCCGTCGTCACCGCGCTGCGCTCCGGCGGATTCGCCGTCGACCAGGCGGCCGACTGGAGCCAGGCCGACCTGAGCATGAGCATCAACGACTACGACTGCCTGGTGCTCGACCGGATCCTTCCGGAAGGCGACTCACTGCACCAGCTCGGCCACCGACGGCGGGCCGGGCTCACCACACCGGCCCTGGTGCTCACCGCGCTGGACAGCGCCGGGGACCGGATCGCCGGCTTCCAGGCCGGTGTCGACGACTACGTGGTGAAGCCGTTCGTCACCGCCGAACTGGTGCTGCGGGTCCGGGCGCTCTGCCGACGCCGCGGCGCAACCACCCCGCCGCTGCTGCGGGTGGCGGATCTGGAGGTCGACGCCGCCCGCCGGGAGGTGCGCCGCGCCGGCGTCCTGCTGACGCTCACCCGCAAGGAGTTCGCCGTCCTGGAGATGCTGCTGGTCCGGCGCCCGGCGGTGGTCAGCCGGAGCGACCTGTTCGAACACTGCTGGGACGAGCTCGCCGACCCCAGCTCGAACGTGGTGGACGCGGTGGTCGCCCAGTTGCGCCGCAAGCTCGGCGAGCCGCAGCTGATCCACACCGTACGCGGGGTCGGCTACCGGGTTGGCGGGGCGCCGTCGTGACCGCCGGCCGGGTCGGCGGGGCGCCGGCGTGAACCGCCGCGACCGGCGGGGCGGCAAGCCGCTGCAGACCGCTGACCGGCTGCGTAACCTGAGGATCCGGATCACGCTGCTGGTGATGGCGATCAACGTTGTCGGCCTGGCCGGAATGGGTGCCGTCGCGTTGCTGGTCGACGGACGGCAGCGGGACGAGGTGGTCGCCGCCGAGCTGCGGCGTACCGCCAGCACCGCCGCCGCCCTGCTCTACTACGAGTCCGGGGCGCTGCAACTCGACAAACTGTTCGACAACGCGGTCGCCAACGGCACCACCGCCGTCTACGTCTACGAGGCCGGCCGAACCGACCTCAGCCTGGTCTTCGCGTACCCGGCCCGGCTGCCGGTCGTCCCGCCGGACAACCTGCTCGCACCGGCCCGGACGGTCTGGACCTCCGGCACCGAGCTCGCCGGCGGAGTCGGCGACACCGCCGGTACCCCCACCCCGCTGCTCGCCGTACCGTTCGAGCACGCCGTCACCGGGGCGGTGGCCGGCGCCGTCGTGGTGCTCGGCGACACCGGGCCGGCCGAGACCGCCAACCGGCGGCTGGCCCTGGCCCTGGTCGCTGGCGGCGTCAGCTTCACCGCGCTGGCCTGCGCCGGCGGTTACCTGCTCGCCCGCCGCGGCACCGAGCCCATCGCCGACGCGCTCAACCAGCAGGAACGGTTCGTCGCCGACGCCGCGCACGAGCTGCGCACCCCGTTGACCGTGATCCGTGCCGTCTCCGAGACCGCGCTGGCCGAGCCGCAGCGCCGCCCGGCGGCGCTGCGCCAGGTGGTGCGCTCCGCCGACCGGCTCGCCGACTCGGTCTCCGTCCTGCTCACCCGGGCCCAGCTCGTCGCCGGCCTGCGCGACCTGCGCCGCGAGCCGTTTCGCCTGGACCAACTGGCCGAGGAGGTGCTGACCGACACCGTCGTCGCGCCGCACCGGGCGGTGCCGGTCACCGAGGCGGTGGTGGCGTACGGCGACCCGGCGCTGGTCCGGATCGCGCTGCGCAACCTGATTCAGAACGCGGTCCAGCACGGTCGGGCCGCCGACCAGCCGGCCGAGATCCGGCTCGAGGTCACCGGCGGACCGCCGACCGTACGGGTACGCGACCACGGCACCGGGCTCAGCGAAGCCGTCGCCGCCGCGCCTGAGCAGCGGTTCCGCAGCGGCACCGAGGACGGCACCGGGCTCGGGCTGGCCATCGCCAGCTGGGTGGCGCAACTGCACGGCGGGCAACTGCGGCTGGTCAACGCCGAAGGCGGCGGTGCCGAGGCCCGGCTGCGGCTGCCCGGCGGTCAGGGCGGGTAGGGCGGTATGCCCGAGCAGACCGGCCAGTGTGCCGGGACCACCCGATCAGGGCACGTAGACCGCGTTGTCGCCGTCAGGGCGGATCGCGAACCAGATGCCCGACTGGCCGTGACCGTTCGCGTCGCCGGGCATCCGGTCACCGGCGTACCCGTACAGCGGCCAGCCGGCCAGGCTCAGCTGCCGGCTCCCGTCGGACCGGTCGAAGCAGCCGACCAGCTGCCGGTCGATCCCCTCCACCCGTACCTCGCCCTCGCAGGGGGCCGGAAGCCAGGACTGCCGGCACTGTCCCTCGCAGGCGGACCAGGTCGGTGCCGCGGTGTCCCGGTCGGACCGGTACAGCACGAACCCCTGCGCGTCGATGACGATCTCGTCCAGCGTCCGGGAGTCGACCGCGTACAACGCGGTGCCGGTCGCGGTGGACGACGGCGCGGCGGAAACACCCGCCGGGGTCCCCGCCCCGGGGTCACTGCACCCGGCGAGGACCAACCCGGTGAGGGTCAACACCGCACTCAGGACCAACCGTCTCATCAAAACCTCACGCTCCTACCAGCAGGATAGGCGGGTCCGACCGGGTACAGGAGGTGGACGTGCGCACGTTGCTGCGGCCGACGGCGGTGCTCGGCCTGCTGTCGGTGCTGACCGGATGCGTCGCGGCCGGCGGCGAGCAGACGGCACCGGCCAGCGCCTGCGGCAGCCGCATCGCGGTCCTCGGCCCGCTCTCCGGTGACTCGGCCGACCTCGGCGGCAACGTCCGCGACGGCGCCCGCCTGGCCTTCGACCAGTACCGGGCGGAGCATCCGGACTGCCCGGTGGAGCTGGTCGAGTTCGATTCGCAGGGCGACCCGAAGCAGGCCCCCGCGCTGGCCCAGCAGATCGTCAACGACGCCCGCATCATCGGGGTGGTCGGTCCGGGTTTCTCCGGCGAGGCCGAAGCGGCACTGCCGATCCTCGACCAGGGTGGCGTCGCCACCATCACCACCTCGGCGACCCGTACCGAACTCAGCGAACGCGGCTGGTCCACCTTTCACCGGCTGGTCGGCAACGACGCCGCGCAGGGGCGTGCCGCCGGTCGGTACATCGACCAGGCGCTGGGCGGCACGGCGGTGTTCGTCGTCGACGACGGCGGGGCGTACGGCCAGGGGCTGGCCGACCAGGTGGCCGCCGGACTCGGCGCCAAGGTGGTGCAGCGGGCGACGGTCGCCGCCGGTGCGACCGACTTCAGCGCGGTCGTCGGGCAGATCCGTTCCGCCGACGCCGACGTGGTCTTCTACGGCGGCTACTACGCGGAAGCCGGTCGGCTGCGCCGCCAGCTCCGCGCGGCCGACATCCCGGCGACCTTCGTCGCCGGTGACGGGGCGAAGGCGGACGGCTTTCTCCGCGAGGCCGGCGACGACGCCGAGACCGGGGTGGTGATCACCTGCCCCTGCCTGCCGCCGGAGCGGGCCGGGGCCGAGTTCCCGCAGCGCTACCGGGAACGCTTCGGGGTGGATCCGGGCACCAACTCCGCCGAGTCGTACGACGCGGCGACGGTGTTCCTCGCCGGAATCCAGGCCGGACACGGAGACCGGGCCGCGATGGCCGCGTACGTCGACGACTACGACGCGCCCGGGGTCACCACCCGGATCGCCTGGACCGGCACCGGTGAGCTGGTGGCGTCGTCGGTGGTGGTCTGGGCGTTCCGCGTCCAGCAGGGCCGGTTCGTGGCGGAGCGGTCCATCCCGGCAAGTTGACCTGCGCGCCCCTGGCGGGCGCGTCCGTGCACGTGGCAGAGGAGTTCAGTCATGACCCTACCGACCACGGCCGGCAGTGGCGGTGCCGGCGACGCCTGCACCGGGGCGGGCAACCGGCCCGGTGGCGGCACCGAGAAGGTGCTGCGCGCCGTCGCGGCCGGCCCGCTCGGCGCGTACCCGTTGCTGGAGGCCGCGTTCTGCTGGAACGAGCGGCGGCCGGTCGGCTGGCGCCGGCTGGGGGCGGCGTCGGCCACCGCGGACCGGCAGCTACCGGTGGCGCAGACCGAGCAGCCCGCGGCCGCGGCCCGGACCGCCCGCCTGCTGTCCACGATCACCTGGTCGGTGACCAGCCCGGTCGGCGCATGCACGTCGCTGACCAGGGTCGAGGTGTCCTCGGACGGGTACCACCGGGTGTTGCGGGCGTTGGCCGGCGCGTGGCGCGACGGGCGGCGGATGCTCGGCAGTCCCGGGGTGGCGGCCGCGCACTACCCCGCTGCGCTGGCCGTCTGGCGGATGGCCGCGCTGCTGGCTCCGGCGGACCGGACCGCCGGGGTGCTCGCCATCTCGGTGAGCACCCCGGCGGCGGCGCTGCTGCGAAGTGCCGCACCGGCGTTGGCGCTGCCGCACACGGTCGTCGAGCGCAGCGGGCGCAGCACCGTGATCCGGGTGGACCGCCCGACGCTGTTCCGCCGGCTGCTGACCGAGATCGACCCGGCCGTCGCCGGTTCGGGTGACGGCACCCCCGCCGGACGGCCGGTGGTGGCGGTCGGACGCCGGCTGCCGGCCGAGTCGATGCGCCGGCTGGCAGCCGCCGGCTGACCGGGCCGTCGGCCGGGCCGACCGAGTCCACCGGCCGGGCCGACGGAGCCCGCAGCCGGTCAGCAGGTCAGCCGGCGGCGGCGGGGCCGGTCCGGGGGCGCGGCCGGCGGGTCAGCCCGAAGCCGACCACGCCGCCGACGGCGGCCAGTACACCACCGGCCACCGTCCAGATCCACCGACTCGTCAGGCCGGGCAACCAGCCGCTGAACCAGCCGACGACACCATCCCACCAGGACTCTTCGCTGACCTGTCCGGCGGCGTCGGCCGTGTCGGTGCCGTCGGCCGTGTCGGTGCCGTCGGCCGCGCTGGTGAGCACCGCCCCTTGCCGTACGGTCGGCGTCAGCGGCGCCTCCAGCCGGCCACCCTCCGGGCTGGTGTCGCCCGACACGTCGGCGCTCACCCGCAGCTCGACCTGCACCGGCAGGCCGAGGTCCTGCTCCGGCAGGTCGGTGACGGAGAGCCGGACGTAGTAGGTGCCGGGTAGTGGATCGGCGGACCACGGCTCCGCCCAGGCCCGGACCTGCCGCAGTACGCAGCCCGCCTGTACCTGCCGGTCGGTGGCGGAGCCGACGGGTGCCTGCATTCCTGCGGTACACGGCTGGCGGCGGCGCAGCCCGTCGAACACGTCGATGGTCCAGGTCGACGCGCCGCTGCGCGTCGCCGGATCGGCGAGAGTCACGGTCGCCGCGATCGAGCTGGTCTGACCGGCCTGGGCCGGGAACGACCAGTACAGGTATTCGCCGGTCGCGGCGGAGACCCGGACCGGCTGGTCGATGTGGACCGCCGCAGCGGTGAGGAACGACGTACCGGCCTTGGTGAGAGTGGCCTCCGCCGGTGCCGGGGTGGGGCCATCGGCCGCCGCCGGGGTCGCGACGAGAAGGACGGCGGCGCCAGCGGCGCCGACGGCCAGGCCGGTGCGGGTCAGCCGAAATGTACGGCGGGTCAACTCAGCTCTCCTTCCAGACAGTGGTCCACCAGCGGGTCAGCCAGCCGGCGAGGACTCCGGTGACCAGCCCGGCGAGGCTGAGCACGATCAGCAGCAGCCAGCCGCGGCCCAGGCCCGGGCTTTCCGGGGTGGGGGAGGCGGCCACCAGATCGACGGTGAGCTCGATCGGCATGCCCGGGGCGTCACCGGCCGCGCCGGCGGCGGCGAACGAGTTGCTGACTACCAGGCAGACCTCGGCGGGCGGTGGTTCCACGCCGGCGGCCGTCGGCACGGCGGCGGACGGAGTACCGGCCAGGTCAGCAGTTCCATCGGTGTCGTCGGCCCGGTCGGTGCCGTCGGCTTGGTCGGTCCCGTCGGTCCGGTCGTCTTCCGGGCCGGCGGACCAGCGCAGGCCGGTGGACAGTACGTCGGTCCGGCCGCTGCCGGCGTCGGTACCCCGGACCAGTTCACGGCCGTTGGGATGGACCGCGCGGAGCAGGATCCCGTAGTCCCGGTTCACCGGGCGGTCCAGCGCGATGCTCACCGAGGCGCGCAGCTCCTGGTCCGCTCGGATCGGTACGCGGTACCAGCGGTGCTCCTCGAAGCGTTCCCGGTCGGTGTAGACGCCGGCCGCGAGCAGTGGTGCCGCCGTGCAGTCGGTGCTGCCGGTGACCAGCTCCGGGGTCTGGGTGTAGGTGTCCTGGGCCCGGTCGACCAGCTGGTTGATCCGGTCGGCGAGCTGGTCGGCGCTCTGCGCGGTGGTGTACGTGCCGCCGGTGGCCCCGGCGATGCAGACCAGCTGCTGGCGGACCTTGTCGTCGAGGGTGAGGCCGAGCGTGTCGACGATCAGCCGGGTGCCCTGGGCGGCGAGTTCCCGGGCGACGTCACACGGGTCGGGTGGGGCGCAGGTGTCCTCACCGTCGGTGATCAGGACGATGCGGCGGGCGGTCTCACCGGAGCCGAGATCCTTGGCCGCCTCCCGCAGGGCCAGCCCGATCGGGGTGAAGCCGGTGGGCCGCAGGCTGGCGATCGCGGCCTTCGCCTGGTCGCGGTCGACCGGCCCGACCGGCACGATCTGCTGGGTGTCCTGGCAGCCGAGTGCCTTGTCGTCGCCGGGGTAGGTGGCCCCGAGGACCCGGATACCCAGGTCCGTGCCGGCCGGCACGGCGTCGACGACCTCGTTGAACGCGCGTTGGGCGACGGCCATCCGGGTCTGGCCGTTCATGTCGGGCTCCCGCATCGAGCCGCTGACGTCCAGGACCAGCTGCATCCGCAGGTTCTCGGTGGTCTCGTCGGCACCGGCGGGCGGGGTTCCGGGCAGGATGATGACGCCCAGTAGTCCGATCAGGACAGCCTGGGCGGTACGTCGGATGATCACCGGGCGATCCTAGTGATCATCCAATGTGCCCTCCACAGTGGCAGGGCGCGGCCCGGCGCGGGATCGGGCAGCGGCCACGAGGTTGCGACCGGGCGGTCGTCACGCGTACCGGCTCAGTCGCGGTGTGGGGCCTCGAACAGTTCGGTGACCATCTTGGCGTAGTCGCGGGCCATGTCGCCGAACTGGTAGCTGCGGGCGGCGCCCCGGGCAGCCAGCTCCACATGCCTGCCGCGCAGCTCGGTCGAGGCCAGCAGGGCGTCGGTCAGCCCGTCGCGGGCCGCCGGATCGAAGCCGATGGTGTACGCCGGATCCAGCAGCGCGGTCAACGCGCCCACCCGTGGCGCCACCACCGGGCGGCCGAACGAGACCGCCAGATGGAAGCTGCCCGAGTTGAGCACCGTGCGGTACGGCAGCACCACCGTGTCCGCGGCCTTGAAGTAGAACTGGACCTCGTCGTCCGGGACCGGATCGAACATCGCGGTGATCCGGGGGTCACCGTCGCAGCGTTCGGCCAGCCCGTCGCGCGGGTCGAGCCGTTTCGGCGCCCCCGCGACGATCAGTCGCAGCCGGGGATCCTGCTCACCGGCCGCGTTGAACGCGTCGAGCAGTTCGCTGACCCCCTTGTACGGTCGGATCCCACCGAAGAACAGCAGGACGTGGTGGTCTGCGGCGTACCCGAACCGGCGACGGGCCGCGAGCCGACTCACCGAGTCGGGATACACCCCGAGGTAGCTGCTGTGCCGGACGATCCGGACCTTCTCCGGCGGCAGCGGATAGTGTGGCGCGGTCGCCGCCACCGTCTCCGGACAGAGCAGGTGCACGACATCGGCCTCGGCGGCGAGGTAGCGGGCCAGCTCCTTCTCCACCTCCGGGAACTTCCACTCGTGCGGGAAGACGTTGTGGATGGTCCAGATCAGCCGGCCGCCCCGACGCCGTAGGTCGGCGATCCGGTTCTGGAACTCGGCCAGCCGCGCCGCCGCCTGCTGGACGTCGGTGGCCGGGTGCACGATCGGGTCGGTCCAGTGCACGTGCAGCACGTAGTTGTCCAGCCGACCGGCGGCCAGGTGCGGGGCGGCGGAGACCCGGACGGCGTCGGCGACCGGGAACCAGCGCACCCCGACGTCGCGGAGACCCGACATCAGCAGCTGCTGGTAGGGATTGTCCACATAGTAGGGGTACGTGCCGACAAACCGGCTGTTGGCCCGGCGCGGCTGCGGGTCCAGGCCGTCGATCACCGCGTGCAGGTCCGCCGCCCGGCGGGCGAACGAGTGCCGCTCGCGTACCACTGCGGACAGCTGGCCGGCCAGCGCGACGGTGCCGGCGGGGTCGCCGGTCAGCCGGGCGATCAGGTCGCCGAGGCTGGCCGCGTCGCTGTACGTGGGCAGCTCCGCCAGCCCGAGTTCGGCGAGCCCGATCCGGCAGTTCGTCAGTGGCAGCGCACCCGCCGCCAGGCTCTCCAGCAGCCGCGAGTTGACGTTGCCGTACGGCCGGGTGGTGTGGTTGAGGTCGTCGAGCACCAGCAGCGCCCGCCGGTACAGGCCCGGCAGGTTGAAATAGCTGGTCGGGCCGCCGGCGTACCGGGAGAAGTACGAGTTCAGCCCGCGCTGCTCGCCGAAGACGACGAACGGGAAGGTGATGTCCACCCCGCGCAGGCACTGGTACAGGTGCCGCTCCCGGCCCCACGAGTTGACCGTCGTCACCGCGCCACCGCGGACCTGGTCGGCACCGGGCAGGGTGAACAGCTCGGTGTCCACCCCGAGCGGCAGCAACCCGACCGGCCCGTCGTAGTGCTCGCGTAGCCGGCTGACCGAAGCGGACGAGGAGGCGACCACCGTGTCGAACAGGGCGAGGTGCGGATGCTCTCGCCAGCGGTCGGTCTCGTTGCGGACCCAGGCGACGATCCGGCAGCGGTCCGGCACGGTCAGCGGGTCGAACGTTGGGATCATGGCGACCGCCACGTCGGTCTCCGGCGGCAGCTCCGCCCAGCGCTCCGCCGGCAGGTACGCGACCTCGTAGCCGTGTCGCTGCAGGTGGCGGCCGATCCCGACGGCGACGTAGAGGTCGCCACGGCCGGCGTCCAGGTCGACGGTGGAGACGCAGAACACCACCTTCACCGCGTCCGAGCGGTGGAACCGATCCTGCCCGCAGGCCCGCCGGTAGGCGTCGCACAGCACCGGATCAGCGGTCAGCCCGTGAAACTGGGCCGGCACGTTGGTGGCCGGCATATTGGTGGCCGGCGCCCTCCGGCCCTCCGAGCTGTCGGCACCGGCACCGGTGCCGGTCGTGGCGCGTCGGTTGGTCGACCGGCTCCGTCGGCGTTTGACGGCCCGCAGGCCCTCGTTCGGCCGGAACACGTACCGGACCATCTTTCCGGCCCGGTACGTGTTGCTGTTGGTCATCTTGTTGATCCGGGTCTGCAGCCTGGTGGCCGTCTCCTGCAGTTCCTTGACCTTCTGCTGCGAGTCCTTCAGCTTCGCCTGGAACTGCGTCCGTTCCTGCTCGGCCCGGCGCAGCGTCTCACGGGCCTGCAGCGCGTCGAGTCGTTCCTGGCCGACCAGGTCCTGAGCGAGGCGGAACTGCTCGTCCAGCTGCCGGTGCCGGTGCTGCAGGTCGTCGAGTTGCGCGGCCAGCCGTTCGTTCTCGGCCAGCGCGTCGAGGTGGGCCGAATGCTCGGCGGTGAGCCGCTGCTCGGCCAGGCTGATCCGGACCGCTTCGGTGGACGGCCGGCACTGCATGACGTACTGGTAGGTCTCGGCCTCCGCACCTAGCTGGGCTACCACCCGGCGCAGCTCGGCGCTGATCTCGAAGGCGCGGGCCCGGTGCGGAGTCTGCTCGGCGGACCGGATCGTCCGGTGTGTCGCGCTGACCAGGAACCCGTTCGACTCGAGCAGCGTCTGCATGCTGGTCCGGGTGAAGAAGCGCAGGTGGGTCGAGTCCAGCAGGCCCGTCCTGGTGTACTCGAAGTTGCCGGTCATCAACTGGATGATGATCGACTCGTGCGCCATGTTCGGGAAGCTGACGACCAGCAGGCCGTCCGGAGCGAGGATCTTGTCGTCACGCAGAGCGCGCAGGACGGAACCCGGCTCGATCAGGTGCTCCAGTACGTCGGCGAGGATCACCACGTCGTACTCGCGGCCGGCCAGCACGCCGGGCCAGTCCGGTTCCCGCAGGTCGACGACCATCGTCTCCTGTACTCCGCCGGCCCGGGCCTCGGCGAGCGCCTCGGTGTCGACGTCGGCGCAGGTGACGGTGCGCCCCGCGACGGTGGCGAGCATGCCGGAGACGACGCCCGGCCCCGAACCGAGGTCGAGTACCCGGGGACCACCGCTCGCCGCCAGCCGGTAGACGGCGGCGGCGGTGTTGTTGGTGTCCTCCGGCTCGAAGCTGTAGGAGTATCTGCTCAAGTCCGTCTCCGCGGGTGCGCCGTGGGCCTCGTCGGCCGGGCGGTGCGTAGTCGGGGCGCAGGGGGTGGCTGAACAGCAACTTTACTGGATCAACGGGGTGACCGGCGGCGAAGCGACAGCAACCGCGTCAAATCTGGTTGGCGATCCGTCGGGCTCCGCGCGGCTGGCGATCGGGCTCGTCTCCGGCTGACGATCCGCTCGTCGTCTCCGGCTAGCCGCAGACGAGTGCGTCGATGTCGTCGCGGCGGCCGAGGCGACCGTCCCGGCCGTCGGCGAGAGCCAGTTCGACGAGCTTCTCGTAGCCGACGCGCAACTGCGGGGCATGGGTGGCGACCTGCTGGAGCCAACAGGTGGCGAACGCCTCCAGCTCCGACTCGATCTCGCTCAGCGGGGCGGTGAAGAACCGCTTGCTGAAGTGCAACCGGTTCCGGCACATGTAGTAGACGTAGTACGGCGGCGGGTATCTGCCGGCCGACCGTTTGTAGTGCCAGACCCGGGAGTAGGGAGCGAGGACGGTACGCCAGCCGGCCTGCTGGGCACGCAGGCAGTAGTCGGTCTCCTCGTAGTACAGGAAGTAGTCCTCGGACAGCAGACCGATCTGGCGTAGCGTCTCCCGCCGGATCAGGAAACACGCGCCGGTGACATAGTCGACGTCGCGTACCGTCCCGTCCGGCACGGACGGATCGAACACCCCGGCGTCGGCGTGGTACGTGGACCCGTGGCCCTTGATCACGCCGCCGTTGAACAGAATGCGGGCCGGGTGTCCGCCGTCGAGGATGCGGCTGCCGACGATCCCGGCGTCCGGGTGCTCCTCGGCGGTCTGCAGCAGACGGGTCAACGTCTCCGCGCTGACGACCGCATCCGGGTTGAGCAGCCAGACGAACTCGGCGGACGACGCCAGTGCGGCCCGGATCCCGATGTTGCAGCCAGCGGCGAAGCCGACGTTGTCGCCGGCCGAGACGACCTCCACGGCCGGATCCAGCAGGTCGGTGAGATCGGGTCCGTGGTGCTCCCGTTCGGTGTTGTCGACGACGATCACCCGCTGGTCGGCGGTGTCACTGGCCTGCAACGAGGTGAGGCAACGGACAGTGTCGTCGTAGTGCCGGTAGTTGACTACGACGGTTGCTACCCGCGGCCCGATCCGCACAGGTGACCTCCCGAACGGCAGGCGTCCGTAGCCGGTCCGTCCACCTGGGCCGAGGCTATCAGCTCGGCCACCGGGTGTACGGCGGACCGCGCGGAGCCGGTCCGCCGTACACCGCCGGGTCACCGCCAGGTGTCGGTGAGGGTCGTCGCGTCGCCGGCCGGGGTGGCACTGCGGTTGCCGCCCGACTCCCAGTCGACGGTGCCGTCCGGTGCGCGCTTGACGTACTTGTACTCGAAGGACTCACCGGCCGGCAGCGTGACGCTGCCCGACCAGACCGGGTAGTCGTCCGGAGCGAGGGCGACCGCCCTGGTCGGGTCCCACGAGCCCAGCGCCGGGACCGAGCCGACGACCAGGACGTCCTGCCCGTACCAGGTGGTCGCGGTGACGTCGAAGGTGACCGTGACGGTGCCCGGCTGCTCGCCGCCGGAGTCGGGCTGGCCCCAGGTGGCGGTGAGCGGGGTGCCGCCGACGCCGGTGCGGTTCGCGCCAGCTTCCCACTCGACGATGCCGTTCGGCGCCACCTTGACCAGTTTCCACTCGAACGCCGTACCGTCCGGGACGTCGACGGAGCCGGTCCAGGTCGGGTAGCTGGCCGCGTCGGTGCCCAGCGGCGCCGCGCCGGCCGGGTCCCAGGAGCCGAGTTCGGGTAGTGAGCCGACCACCCGTACCTGCTGACCGGGCGTGGTCTGCACGGTGGCGGTGACCGGGGTGCCGTCGCCCGGGGGCGGGTCGACCGGGCCGCAGCCGGCCGGGTCGGTGCAGTCGAGCCGCGCCGCGACGTGCAGTGCCACCGCCCGGTTCGCCGGGATTTCGGCGTGGAAGTCGCCGTCGGTGACGGCGATCGTGCCACCGGTGCAGGTGCCACTGTCCGCCCGGTAGGTGCCCCGGGCGACGTTGCAGTACCAGCCGTCCGGCAGGTCGGTGGTGAAGCTGCGGCTCCAGGTGCCCCCGGTCGCGTTGAACGCGGCGTACCCGCGGTCGGCGCGGGCGAAGCCGAACCGGCCGTTGCCGTCGGTGACGACGCCGCCGATGCCGGTGCCGGCGGTGGCGTTGCGGAAGCTGACCATGCCGGCGACCTGCTCGTCGCGGTGCTCGCAGATCCACTCGGCGCTGGCGCAGTCGGTCGGCAGCGTGGTGCCGTCGCCGGTGCTGGGCGGGCCCTGGGCGACCACCGGGCCGAAGGCGTAGCTGGACATCAACTGCGGGGTCCCGTACGGGTGGGCCAGCATGAACGCGTCGGCCAGGTAGTAGCGGTCGCCGTCCTGGTAGGTGAGCGTCGGGGTGGCCCGCTGGGTGTCGTGGTTGTCGATGAAGACGACAGCCTGGTCGCCGGTCAGCCCGCCGTAGTCCGGCAGGCTGGCCAGCTGGGCGATGTTGCCGTCGCGGAAGGCCGCGGAGACCGCCCGCTGGTAGTCGAAGTTGGTGACCTTGCCGTACGGCGCGTACGCGGTGTACGGGATGGTGCCGTCGCCGTACACCTCGTGGAACAGGTCGGGCCGGCCGCCGAAGCCGGGCACGTCGTCGAGCCGGGAGATGATGTCCGCCAGGTGGGCTTCCTGGACGTGTTTGGCGGCGTCCACCCGGAACCCGGCGACGCCGAGGGCGATCACCGAGTTCATGTACTTGGCGATCTTGCGGCGTACCTCCGGGTCGGCGGTGTTGAGGTCGGCCAGGTCGAGCAGTTCGCAGTCCTGCACCTCGGTCTTGCTGCCCCAGTCGCTGATGGTGCGGTAGCAGGGGCCGAAGTCGGCGTAGCCGTAGCTGTCGCCGGAGCCGTCGCCGAACAGGTCGGGATAGCCGTACTTGCTGTAGACGGTGCCGGCGCTGCCTGGCCCGCTGCCGACCGATCCGGTGCCGCTCATGTGGTTGAGCACCATGTCGACGTAGATCTTGACGCCCTGGTCGCGGCAGCGTTCGACCATGTCGACGAAGTCGGCCCGGTCGCCGCGCCGGGTCTGGTCGATCCGGTACGAGACCGGCTGGTAATCCTGCCACCACGGATAGCTGGCACCTTCGGCGCTGGGCAGCACCACATGCTCCTGCGGCGGGGATACCTGGACCCCACCCCAGCCGTCCGGGCCGAGTGTTGTCTCGCACTCCTCGGCGATGGAGTCCCACCGCCACTGGAACAGGTGCACGATCGCGTCGCCGTTGCCGACGGCGGTGGCGGCCGCATCGGCGGTGGCGGTCGCCTCGGCGGTCGCGGCCGGGGCCGCTGCGGGGGGCGTGGCGGCGGCGGTGGCGGTGGCGGGCGCGGTCAGGGTGACGGCCAACGGGATCCCGAGGATGGCCGCCACGGCGGTGGCCACCGGTCTGGACACGGTCGATCCGGGTACGGACATCGGCGCTCCAATGCTGGTGATGGCCTGCCTGCGAGGAGGCAGGCAGCAGGGTCCTGAAAAATCCTGCAAGGATCGCAAGTACTTCCAGGCGTGTGGTGAGGGTAACAATCAGACGTCTCGCTGTGAACAGCTTGTTTCGGCCGGGAGCTTGAGGTGTGTCGGATGGCAGTCCCGGATCGGGCTGCAAGATCTGACCTCTGCTTGCAGCAGATCCGTCGAACTGCGCTCCCGGCCCGGGTCAGCCGGCGGTACGCGGAGTCCGCCCCCGACCGCCGACGGCCGGCCGACCGGCGGCCCCGACCGCCTCACTGACCGCCGCCGCCACCGCCGGATCGGCGTCCGGACGGGACAGCAGGATGAACTCCACCTCGCCCAGCGGCGGCAGATCGGCCGGGGTCACCGGGGTCAGGCCGGCCGGCACCAACCGGGCCGAGTGCGGCAGCAGGCCGAGACCGGCGCGGGCGGCGGCCACCAGCCCGCCGAGACTGCCGCTGGTGCAGGCGATCCGCCACGGTTGACCGGCCGACGAGAGCGCGGCGAGCGCCTGCGCCCGGGAGATGCTCGGCGGCGGGTAGACCACCAGCGGCACCGGTTCCCCGGCGGTGCGCCGCGGCGGCGTCGGCTGGTCCGCCGCGCCCAGCCAGACCAGCCGGTCACGCCAGACCAGGGCGCCCCGGGACTGACCCGCCAGACGTTTGGCGAAAACCAGGTCGAGTGCCCGGGCGTCCAGCAACTGGTGCAGTGTGCCGCTCAGCGCCACGGTCAGCTCGACGTCGACCAGCGGGTTGCGGCGGCGGAAGGTCTGCAGCACGTCCGGCAGATAGCTGGAGATCAGGTCCTCGGAGACGCCGAGCCGCAGCTTGCCGCGTACCACCGTGGTGCTGAAATGCCGGCGGGCCCGGTCGTGCGCGTCGAGAATGTCCCGGGCGAAGCTGATCATCGCTTCGCCGTCCACCGTCAGCTGCACGGTGTGCGTGTCGCGCAGCAGCAGCGGCCGCCCGGCCGCCTCCTCCAACCGCCGTACGTGCGCGCTGACCGTGGACTGCCGCAGACCGAGCCGCTCGGCGGCCCGGGTGAAGCTCAGCAACTGGCTCACCGCCAGGAAGCTGCGCAGCTGGACAGGCTCGTACACGATCCGGATGTTATCGCGTTACGCGATGACAGTCAGTACGGTGATCAGCTTTCCCGCTGATGGGCCAGCCGCTCAGAATGGGTGGACCACCCCCTGTCTACCTGGAGCACCCGGATGCGCTGGCCCCGCTGGCTGATCATCGACCCGTTCATCGCGATGCTGTTCGCCGTCGTGGCGCTCGCCGCGCTGCTCCCGGTCCGCGGTACCGCCGCCTCGGTCGCCGGTGTCGTCGCCAGCGTCGGCATCGCCCTGCTGTTCTTTTTGCACGGGGCCAGGATCGCCCCGGCGGCGGCGCTCGCCGGCGCCCGGCACTGGCGCCTGCACACCGTGGTGCTGAGCACCACCTTCGTGGTCTTTCCGCTGCTCGGCCTGGCCGTCGCGGTGATCAGCCCGCAACTGCTGCCAGCTGACCTCTACCAGGGGGTCCTCTTCCTCTGCGTGGTCCCCTCGACGGTGCAGTCGTCGATCGCGTTCACCTCGATCGCCCGGGGCAACGTGCCAGCCGCCGTGTTCAGTGCGTCGTTCTCCAACATCGTCGGGGTCGCGCTCACCCCGCTGCTCGCCGTGCTGCTCATGCAGAACACCGGTGACCTGCGGCTGACCGCCGGTTCGATCGGATCGATCGTCGGGCAGTTGCTGCTGCCGTTCGTCGCCGGTCAGTTGTCCCGGCGGTGGACCGCCGACTGGATCGGCCGGCACAAGAGCCTGACCTCGGTGGTCGACCGGGGCTCGATCCTGCTGGTGGTCTACACCGCGTTCAGCGCCGGTGTGGTCGCCGGGATCTGGCAGCAGATCGCCGTCAGCCAGCTGCTGGTTCTCGGGGCCACCGTCGGCGCCCTGCTGGCGGTGGTGATGGGGCTGCTGTTCGGCGTCACCCGGCTGCTCGGCTTCGACCACGCCGACCGGGCCGCGACGGTCTTCTGCGGTGCCAAGAAGAGCCTGGCCACCGGGTTGCCGATGGCGGCCGTGCTGTTCAGCCCGCAACTGCTCGGCCTGCTGGTCCTACCGCTGATGATCTTCCATCAGATCCAGCTGATCGTCTGCGCGGCCCTGGCCCGGTGGTGGTCGAACCGGGCCCCGGTCACGCCGTCCGGGCCCCCGAGCGAACCCGCCGAGCCACGAGCGCCAGAGCGCCGAGCACCAGCAGGCCGAACACCAGTGACCCGCCCATCACCGTCGGCGCGGTGAGCATCCCGCTCAGAATCGACGCGGGTACGCCGACCACGCCCGGCTCCGGAAAGGTCAGCCGACCGGTCGCCTCGTGGGCGACGGTCCCGCTGCGCAGCCGTACGGTCACCGTCCACGGTCCGTCGGGCAGGTCACCCGGCAGCTCGACCAGCACCGATCCGGTCTCCCCGGGCAGCAGGGTGGTCCCCCGTACCACCGGGAACGGCCCGGCCCGCGCCCCGGCCGGCCCCTCGGACAGCTCCACCTCGCCGGTCAGGTCGACGGCCCGGCCGCCGGTGTTGCGTACCCGGGCGCTGAGCGACGGCACACCGGCGTCATCGCGGGCCGGCAGCAGCCCTTCGATCTCGAAGTCGGAGCGCGGCTCGCCGCCCATCCCGACGTCGAGATAGACCCGGATGCCGACCCGGTGCACCTGGCGGACATCGCCCTGCACTCCCTGCCGGTCGCCCGGTTGACCACCGCCGGTGCCGCTGTCCGCACCGTTGCCGTCGTCGTCCGTGCCATCGTCTGCGCCGTCGTCGTCTGCGCCGTCGTCCGTGCCGGTCGCCGCCCAGATCACTGCGTACCGCTCGCCCTCGGATGCCTTGGGCGGCACGGCGATGGCCACCTCGACCCGGGACTGCTCGTACGGTGCCAGATCCAGTCGGGGCCGGTCCACGGTGATCCAGGAGGTCAGCTCGTTGCCGGTGCCCGTGGCGGCGAAGCGGAACCGGCCCTGCTCGATGCGGGCGGCGCCGGCGTACACCTCGATCCGTCGGTGCAGCCCCGAGTTGTTGACCACCAGCACCTCACGCCGGATGCTGGTGCCCGGCGGTACGTGGTCGACGATGTACCGGTGCGCCCGCGGATCGGCACGGCGCTGCGTGGGCGCCTCCAGCAGTTGGATGCCGATCCCGCCGTCGGCGGCGGGCGCCGGCTCCGGGGCCGGGGCGGCGCCGGCCCGGGCCGGGTGGCCCAGACCGGCGACGCAGCACAGCAGGACGGCGAGCGACAGCCACCGTCGACGGTGGTCAGGCGACCGAATGGGTCACCGTCCCGGTGTAGGTGCCGGCGACGTTCGCCAGCGGTACGTTGACCTCCAACGTCGGGTTCCAGGACGCCGAGTTGTTGCCGGTGCCGCCGGCGTGGGTGAACGCGGTGATCGGGGTGGTGTCGCTGAGCGGTTCGGCCGCGCCGGCGTCGGCCTGGCCCGGGGTGAAGGTGCCGTTTCCTTCGGTCGCGGTCGCCGCGCCGGACCAGTAGTCAATGTTGCCGGGAGTGACGATCTCGCTCGCGTCACCGCCGTCGTCGGTGGTGAAGTCGGTGGCCTGCACCTCGGCGGTCCAGGACGCGTCGGCGGCGGCCCGGGTGTCGTCGACGGTCACCGCGCCGAGCTGGCCGGTGATCGTCGTGCCTCCGCCGCCGTTGCCCAGGTCGGCGGTGCCCGGGACGGTCATGTCCAGGGTGCCGGCGTCCAGGTCGAAGGTCGTCGTGGTGTCCTGCTGGGCGGCGGCCGGGGCGGCCGCCAGGGCGATCGCCGTCGCTGTCGCGGCGCCGACAGTCAGGAGTCTGCTGGTACGCACAGGTTCGCTACCTTCCTTGTTCGGTCTCGGTGTCTCCCGGGTTCGGGACGGAACCGGCGTGCAGTCGCGCCGGGCCGACTGATGGGCGGGGCGGGGTGAGGTGGTCAGCGGACGACGACCGAGTCGAGCTGCTCGGTGCCGTACCGCTCGATGTACTGCTCCAAGGTGTCGTCGCGTACGGCGCTCCAGAACTCGACGCCGCGATCGGTGTCCAGCCATATCACCCACTGATCGCCGACGTACCCGGTGTTCGCCACCGGAGCGGTGACGAACCGGACGTCGTTACGGATCTTGCGTAGGTCGAAGGTGAGCTGCCGGAGCTTGTCGTTGGTCAGGCCGTCGTCGACGGTGACGGTCGCGGTGATCGCGTCGAGGAGCGCGCCGAGCTGTCGTGGGCTGGTCAGAGTGTCCCGGTCGAGAGTCTCGTCGAGCAGCGCGCGCAGGTAGTTCTGGTGGCGGCGCATCCGGTCGAAGTCGCCCTCCGGCAGGCCGTAGCGCTGGCGTACGTACTTGACGGCCTGCTCGCCGTCGAGCCGCTGCGGTCCGGCGGGCCAGCTGGATTGCAGGCTCGGTCCGGGCGTCCCGGCCGGGATCTCCACGGTCACTCCACCGACCGCGTCGGTCAGGTCCTGCAGCCCGACGAGGTCGATCAGGGCGACGTGGTCGATGCGCAGCCCGGTCACGTTCTCGACGGTCTGCACGGCGAGGCTGGCGCCACCGAGCGCGTACGCAGAATTGATCTTGAGGTTGCCGTGCCCGGGGACCGGCACCCACGAGTCGCGGGGGATGGAGACGACGTACGCCCGCTCCCGGTCGGCGGTGATCCGGACCACCATCAGCGAGTCGGTCCGGCCGTACGGCCCGGTGGGGGAGTCCGCGCCAGTGGCGCTGGAGGCGAGGCTGTCGACGCCGGCGAGCAGCACGGTCAGCCCTTCCGGCGTCGGTGCCGGCCGCTGGTCGGCCGGGATGGCGGCGAACGGGTCGGGGATCCGCTTGATCTCGCCGAGGTAGTAGTGGCTGACGGCGGCCACCCCGGCCACCCCGGCGAGGGCGGCGACCACCAGGCCGGTGATGCCGAGCAGGGCGATGCGGCGCAGCCGGCGACGGCCGTGCCGGGCCGGTGGCCGCCGGTGCTGGCCACTGCCGGCGCTCGACCGGGTCAGCGTCACCGGGCTGGTCGCCGAGGCCCCCGGCTGCCGGTCGGACCACTGCGGCTGGTCCGTCGACTGCTGCTGGACGGTCCATTGCGGCTGGTCCGCCGCCCAGCGCGGCTGGTCGGCGGCCGCCCACTGGTCGTATGTCTGGTCGGCCGTGGCCCATTGGTCGTGCTGCTGGTCGATGGTCCACTGGTGTGACTCGGCCCAGTCGTCGTCCGCCGTGGCGGGGCGGCGCTGGCCCTGGTCGTGCGTGGGCAGGTCGGCCCAGTTCTCCCGGGCCGGTGCCGGATTGTCCTGATCGTCAGGTCGCCCGGTCAAGTGATCACCTCTGGCTCGATCGCTGAGAGATCCAGGCTAACCAGACATTACGGATCTATAACGCCAATCGGCGAAAATCTAGACGAGACTCGGGCTGACCGGCGTCGTCGGGTGAACCGGATCGACAACTCGACACCCGGCGCGGCCAACTGGGGTTAGCGTCACAATATGTCAGCAATAGTCGGTATTGTCGGTGATGCGGGTGGCCGCCAAGAAGGCGTCGACCAACTCGCCCTGGCCTGCACCCCGCACGACCTTCAGCAGACCGGTCGCTACCTGGACGACCGCGCGGCGATCGTCGCCCGCTGGTCCGACGGCGACCGGGCGGCGACCGGGTCGCCGTACTCCGCGACCCGGTCGCCGCACTACGCGGCCACGGCGGACGCGGTCGCGGTCAGCTGCACTGCCCAACCCGACCTGCTCGACCTGTACCGGCGGCACGGTACGGCGGCTGTCACCAGGCTGACCGGCGACTTCGCGATCGCGGTCTGGGACCGCGACCGGAACCAGCTGCTGCTGGCGGCCGACCGGACCGGAGAGCGGACGCTGTACTGGCGGCTCAGCGGTGGCCAGCTGACCTTCGCCTCGCAGCTGCGGGCGTTGCTGGCCGATCCCCGTACCAGCCAGGAGCTCGACCCGGTCGCACTGCACCACTACCTGACCTACCGGTACGTCCCCGCGCCGTGGACGATCTACGCCGGCATCCGCAAGCTTCCCCCGGGCACGTCGCTGACCTGGGCGGACGGGCGGGTCACCACCCGTCGCTACTGGACAATCGACGCCGCTGCCGGGCCGTCGGCACCGGGCATCGACCAGGCCGCCGAGCAGCTCCGCGGGCGGCTGGTCGACGCCGTGCGCTCCCGGCTGCCGGCCACCGGGTCGCCGCACGTGCTGCTCTCCGGCGGGATCAGCGCCACGCTGGTCGCGGCCGCCGTGACCCGCAGCACCAGCGTCAGGACGCACACCTGCTCCGTCGGGTTCGGCGAACCCCGGCTCGACCAGCGGGCGGCGGCGCGAGCCGTCGCCCGGGCGCTCGGCACCGAGCACCAGGAGTATCTGGTGACCGGGCTCGACCCGGCCGTACCGCAGCAGATCGCCGGCCTGTTCGACGAACCGTTCGCCAGCCCGGCCGCGATCCCGGCCTACCTGGTCGCCCGGTACGCCGGGGTGCGGCGGGCGGAGGCGTTCTGCGGCCTCGGCGGTGCCCTGCTGTACGGCGGGTTCCCGCACCACCTGCTGCTCGGCTGGCTCAACGGCTGGCCGCAGCGGCCGGCCGGACTGCCGGGGTTGCAGCGGGCCGGGGCCGCGTTGGTGCGGCGGAGCATGGCCGGGACCCCGGTGCGCCGGTTCGGCCGGCTGCTGGAGGTCGCCGGCTGCCCACCGCCGACCCGGTACGCGCGGATCGTCGCCGAGTGCAGCGCCGAGCAGAAGAATGCCCTCTACCTGGCGCGGCTGCGCGACGAACTCGCCGACGTGGACAGCGGCCTGCTGGCCGAGGCGGCCTACCTCGCCTCGTCGGGGGACTCCCAGGCGGCCCGGATGACCGATGCGGACCTGCTCGGATACCTGCCCGGCGACGTACTCGCCCGGTGGTCGACGGTGTCGGCCGGCGCGGGACTACGGATGCAGGCGCCGTTACTCGACCACCGACTGCTCGAGTGGGTGGCCGGCCTGCCGGCATCGTGGAAGGTGCCGGGGCGGCGGCGGAACCTGGCGCGGCGGGCGGCGGCCGGCTGGTTGCCGGGCCGGGTGGTCACGTCCGATCCGGTGGACGCCCGGCCGCCGCTGGCCAGCTGGCTGCGAGCCGAGCTGCGCGAACTCGCCCGGGACCTGCTCACCGACCGGACCTTCCAGGACCGTGGCCTGTTCCAGCCGGCTGCGGTCCGCCGGCTGCTCGACGAGCACCAGGCCGGGCTCGACCACGCCGGCGAGATCTATACGTTGCTTCAACTCGAACTCTGGCTGCGGCACCGGACGGGGTCGGTGAGAGACCCCGCACTTGCTGGTCAGCGCGACATGACCTTGGAAGAATCGGGGTACGGCAGAACCGGTGCCGGAGGTTGCCCGGCGGCGGCGTCGCCAACCGGAGACCTTCGGTAACCGCGCCGGAACGGATAGTGTGATCATCATCGACGCGCCGGTCAACCAGGACCGGCGTCGCTGTACCTGCTGCACGTACGTGGAGGTGGAGTTCTCTAAATGACCGACCCGACCCCCACCAAGGCCTCCGGATCCGGCGACAAGTCCGGATCGAGTGAAAAGTCGGACTCAACCAGGCCGCCGGAGTCCCGGCGTCCGTTCCAGTTCTCCTCCTGGGCGGAAGCCAAGTTCATCGCCGACGTGCTCCGCACCGAGACCGTCGGCGGCGGGCTGCTGCTGCTCGGCGCGGTCATCGCGCTGATCTGGGCCAACTCACCGTGGGGTGACGCCTACACCGACCTGGGCCAGTTCGTGCCCTGGCCCGGTGGGGCACCGCTGCACCTGGACGTCGACCTGGCCCACTGGGCGGCGGATGGCCTGTTGGCGATCTTCTTCTTCGTGGTCGGTCTGGAACTCAAACGCGAATTCGTCGCCGGTGAACTGCGCAGCCCACGCCGGGCCGCGCTACCGGTGATCGCCGCGGTCGGCGGCATGGCCATGCCGGCGCTCATCTACGTACTGATCAACCTCAACACCGGCGACAGCGCGCTGCGCGGCTGGGCGATCCCCACCGCCACCGACATCGCGTTCGCCCTCGCCGTGCTCGCCGTCATCGGCTCCCACCTGCCGCAGGGCCTGCGCGCCTTCCTGCTCACCCTGGCCGTCGTCGACGACCTGCTGGCGATCACCATCATCGCGTTCTTCTACACCGAACAGGTCAACTTCCTGGCCCTGGCCGGCTCCCTGCTGCCGCTGCTCGCCTTCGCGCTGCTGCTGCGGTTCGGCAGGACCTGGTGGTGGGCGCTGATCCCACTGGCCGCCATCACCTGGACGCTGATGCACGCCTCCGGCGTACACGCCACCATCGCCGGCGTACTGCTCGGCTTCATGGTGCCGGTGCTGCCCCGCAAGGGCGAGCAGCACGGCATGGCCGAGCACTTCGAACACCGGTGGCGGCCGATCTCCGCCGGCTTCGCCGTGCCGGTCTTCGCCTTCTTCGCCGCCGGGGTGTCGCTGCGTGACGGCGGCATCGGCTCGGTGCTGACCGATCCGGTGGCGATCGGCGTGATCGCCGGTCTGGTCCTCGGCAAGACGATCGGCATCCTGGGCGCCACCGGGCTGATGACCCGCTTCACCCGCGCCGACCTGGGCGGGCTGAAATGGGTCGACCTGCTCGGGGTGTCCCTGCTGGCCGGTATCGGGTTCACCGTCTCGCTGCTGATCGGCGAGCTGGCGTTCGGCGCCGGCAGTGACCGCGACGCCCACGTCAAGGCGGCCGTCCTGATCGGCTCGCTGACTGCGGCGCTGCTCGCCGCCATCGTCCTCAGCCGGCGCAACAAGGTCTACCGGCGGATCTCCGAACAGGAACGGCAGGACCGCGACGGCGACGGGATCCCGGACATCTACCAGCAGCGGCCGCAACCGACACCGGACGACGACCGGCTCTGAGCCGGATTGGCAGCGGCGGCTGTCGCCACTGACCCGTCTTCGGCGGCGGCCCCGCACCCGGTCGTACCCCCTGGTTCTGCCTCTAGTCGAGGGACAGGTCCAGCAGCGACCGGAGTGCGGGGCCGTCGCCGTCCAGCGTGATCCGCCGGGTCAGCCGCACCGACTCCAACATTCGCCGGTCGTGCGTGACCAGCAGCAACGTGCCGGTGAACGACGCCAGCGCCGACTCCAACTGCTCGATCGCCGGCAGATCCAGATGGTTCGTCGGCTCGTCGAGGACCAGCAGATTCACCCCGCGCGCCTGCAGCAACGCCAACGCCGTACGGGTCCGCTCGCCCGGCGACAGGGTGGCCGCCGGACGCAGCACGTGGTCGGCCCGCAGCCCGAACTTCGCCAGCACCGTACGGGCCTCGGCGGGGGCCAGGTCGGCCGCCGTCCGGAACGCGTCCAACACCGGCTCGTCGCGCAGGAACAGTTGGCGGGCCTGGTCGATCTCGCCGACCACCACCCCGGGGCCGAGCCACGACTCGCCCGAGGCCAGCGGCAGCCGCCCCAGCAGCGCGCCGAGCAGCGTCGACTTGCCGGACCCGTTCGGCCCGGTGATCGCCACCCGGTCCGCCCAGTCGATCTGCAGATCCACCGGGCCGAGGGTGAACCCGCCTCGGCGTACCACCGCCCGGCGCAGCACCGCGACCACCGCGCCGGCCCGGGGCGCGGCGGCGATCTCCATCCGCAGCTCCCACTCCTTGCGCGGCTCCTCGACGACCTCCAGCCGCTCGATCATCCGCTCGGTCTGCCGCGCCTTCGCCGCCTGCTTCTCCGACGTCTCGCCCCGCAGGTGGGGGATGAACTTGTCGTTGTCGGTGGCCTTGCGCCGCGCGTTGCGGACGCCTTTCTCCATCCAGGCCCGCTGGGTACGGGCGCGGGTTTCCAGCCCGGCCCGGGTGTCGGCGTACTCCTCGTACGCCTCCCGGGCGTGCCGGCGGGCCACCTCCCGCTCGGCCAGGTACGCCTCGTACCCGCCGCCGTAGTGGTTGACCTGCTGCTGGGCCAGATCCAGCTCGACCACCCGGTGCACCGTACGGGCCAGGAACTCCCGGTCGTGCGAGACCAGCACGGCACCGGCGCGCAGCCCGGTGACGAACTGCTCCAGCCGCGCCAGCCCGGCCAGGTCCAGATCGTTGGTCGGCTCGTCGAGCAGCACCACGTCGTAGCGGCTGAGCAGCAGCGACGCGAGCTGGGCGCGGGCCGCCTGGCCGCCGGAGAGCGCCATCGTCGGCTGGTCCAACGTCACCGTCAGACCCAGGTCGGCGACCACCTGCTCGGCGCGTTCGGCCAGGTCGGCGCCGCCGAGATCCAGCCAGCGTTCCAGCGCCACCGCGTAAGTGTCGTCGGCACCGGGCTGGCCGGTGGCCAGCGCCTCGGCGGCGGCGTCCATCGCCTGCTGCGCCGCCGCCACCCCGGTCCGGCGGGCCAGGTAGTCGCGTACCGACTCGCCCGGTCGGCGCTGCGGCTCCTGCGGCAGCAGCCCGACGGTGGCGGTCGGCGGGCCGAGCGTGACCGTGCCCGACTCGGGCGTGTCCACCCCGGCCAGGATCCGCAGCAGCGTCGACTTGCCGGCACCGTTCGCGCCGACCAGACCGATCACGTCGCCGGGCGCGACGACGAGGTCCAGCCCGGTGAAGAGCTGCCGGTCACCGTGCCCGGCGGACAGGTCTCTGGCGATCAACGTGGCGCTCATGGCCCGGCGATCGTAGCCGCCGACCGGCAGACTGTGCTGCATGATTTCCACGCTGGCGATCGACTGCGGCGGCGGCGGCATCAAGGCGTCCGTACTCGACGAGGCCGGCACAATGCGGGCCCGGCCGCTGCGGGTGCCGACCCCGTACCCGCTGCCGCCGAAACGCTTCGTCGACACCCTGCGCGGGTTGAGTGACCAGCTGCCGGCGGCCGACCGGGTCACCGTCGGGATGCCCGGCATGATCCGGCACGGGGTGGTGGTCGCCACCCCGCACTATGTGACGAAGGCCGGTCCGCGGACCAAGGTCGACCCGGGACTGTTCGCCGAATGGTCCGGCTTCGATGCCCGTGCGGCGCTCGGCGCCGCCTTCGACCTGCCGGTACTGGTGCTCAACGACGCCGAGGTGCACGGCGCCGGGGTGGTCGCCGGCACCGGCTGCGAACTGGTCCTGACCCTCGGCACCGGGCTCGGCTGCGCGCTGTTCGACGGCGGCCGGCTCGCCCCGCACCTGGAGCTGTCCCAGGCGCCGGTGCGCTGGGGGCAGAGCTACGACACCTACGTCGGCGAGCACGAACGCCGGCGGCTCGGCGACGCGTTCTGGTCCCGGCGGGTACGCGGCGTCGTCGACGGTCTGCGACCGGTGTTCTGCTGGGACCGGCTCTACCTCGGCGGCGGCAACTCGCGGCTGATCCGGCCCGAGCAGGTGGCCCGGATGGGCGACGACGTGGTGGTGGTGCCGAACACGGCCGGCATCGTCGGCGGCGTACGGGCCTGGACGCTGATCCGACCCTGAGACCGGTCCGACCGCGAGACCGGCCCGACCCCTGAAACCACTCCGGCCCTGACTGGTCTGTGCCGGGTCGTCCTGAATCTGACTGGGTGACCGGCGGATGTCCGGTACGGGAACAGTCGCATTCCGCCGGTGGTTGTGCCAGCGTCAAGGGTGTCGGTGATCGCGACCGGGAAGGTGGGGCGGCCATGGATCTGTTGGAGGAGTACCGCCGGGCGAACCTGTACTTCGAGTCCGGCGATCCATCCGGGGCGGCCCGGTTGCTGGAGCCGATCATCGCCGCCGAGCCCGACAACTCGGCGGTCCGCCAGCTGCTGGCCCGCTCCTACTTCAAGTCGGCGCAGCTCGGCCGGGCCGAGGAGCAGCTGCGCGAGCTGATCGACCGCGACCCGAGCGACCACTACGCCCATCACGTGCTGGGCCGTACCCTGGAACGGCTCGGCCGGCCGTCGCAGGCGCTGCGGCACCTGCGGCTCGCCGCCGCCATGCGCTCCGAGCACTCGGACTACCTGGCCGCGCTGCGCCGGGTCGAGGCGAAGGTCAACGGAAGGGCGTCGTGAAGATCAAACTGGACCTGCACGACATCTACAACCGTGGCCAGGACATCGATCGGGCGCTGCGGGGTGTCATCGACGAGGCGGTGGCCAAGAAGGCCACCCTCGTCGAGATCATCCCCGGTAAGGGCTCCGGCCAGCTGAAAAAGCGGGTGCTGCGGTTCCTCGACCAGAAGGACGTCAAGCAGCTCTACCACCGGGTGGAGAAGGACTCGAAGAACTTCGGTCGACTTTTCGTCCATTTTCGATGGAAGTGACTCCATCGCTGCGCCGGTACCGACTCCGTCGCTGCGCCGGTAGCGACGCCACCTATCGCGGGCTGAGGGCCGCCATCGCCCGGTCGACGTAGTCGGCGAGTGAGTGCTCGGTCGTGGACGCCAGCCAGGCGTGCTGCGCCGCGACCAGGCAACCGAAGGCGGCGGCGGCGAGCGCCCCCGGCGTCGGGTCGTCGGCGGCGTACGGGGCGCCGGCGGCCTCGGCGCGCTCCCGTAGCACCGCGACGACGGCGTGCTGCATGCTCTGCAGCTTGCGCAGGTAGACGGCGAGCAGCGCGGGCGTCTCCAGAATCACCCGCTGGACGGGCTTGCTGACCTGCTGCTGGCCTGACGTGTCTGCTGTGGCGTCCACGATGTCGAACAGCCGGCGTAGCGACGTCCAGACGGGTTCGTCGGCGGGGCGCTCCCGCAGGTTGGCGAGCATGTCGTCGGCACCGAGGTCGAACTTGCCAACGACGATGTCCTCCTTCGTCGCGAAGTAGCGGAAGACGCTGCGTTGGGACATGCCGACGGCCGCCGCGATGTCGTCGATGGTGGTGGCGTCGTAGCCCCGGGACACGAAGAGCTGCAAGGCCGCGTCGGCGATGTCGCGCTGCACCGCTCGGCGGGTGCGTTCGCGCAGGGTTGGCTGCTTTCCAGTCATGATGTGGCCCAGCCTAGCACCGGCCGTCGCAGTTGACAGTAACTGACAGTTTCGGCGTACAGTGTCGTCATGACCAAGGTGATCGTCATAACCGGATCCAGCGACGGCATCGGTGCCGCGGCCGCCCGCCAGCTGCACAGCGCCGGCCACCGGGTGGTCGTCGTCGGGCGCTCCCCGCGCAAGACCGAGGCCGTCGCCCGCGAGATCGGCGCGGAGCACTTCCTCGCCGACTTCGCCCGCCTCGACGAGGTACGCAAGCTCGCCGCCGAACTGGACGCCGCGTACCCGCGAATCGACGTGCTCGCCAACAACGCCGGCGGCGTCTTCGGCGACCCCACCAAGACGACCGACGGCTTCGAGCTGACCTTCCAGATCAACCACCTGGCACCGTTCCTGCTGACCCGGCTGCTCATCGACAAGCTGACCGCGTCGCGGGCCACCGTGATCCAGACGTCGAGCGTCGGCGCGCGGCTGGCTGGCAAGCTCGACGTCGACGACCTCAACCTCGACCGCAACTTCGACCCGGTACGCGCCTACAGCGCCGCCAAACTGGAGAACATCCTGTTCACCACGGAGCTGCACCGCCGCTACCACGCCGAAGGTATCGCCGCCGCCGCCTTCCACCCGGGCAACGTCGCTACCAGCTTCGGCACCCAGTCGGCGAGCCGGCTGATGCGGTTCATCACCACCAACCCGGTCACCCGGGCCATGCTGACCACCCCGGAGAAGGGCGCCGACCAGCTGGTGTGGCTGGGC
>Ga0207773_100045_pt1 | contig 133378 bp, 89 predicted proteins | sample TtaePargueraPR_2_FD_187281 | JGI IMG/M metagenome (GOLD analysis project Ga0207773, IMG submission 187281) | Aerobic enrichment media microbial communities from Bioluminiscent Bay, La Parguera, Puerto Rico - Tt and M1 (3) (SPAdes) | ecosystem: Environmental > Aquatic > Marine > Unclassified ... | reverse complement strand
GACGTAGATATTGTTAAACTCTTGCATGACCTGCCCCCTCGATGTGGCTCTGTGTTTAGGGTTATTTCCAGCCTCCAAACATAACCCACGATGTCGAGGCTGGGCAGGTCAATCCATGATGTCTACGGTCGGTTACCGGGAAGCGGCGGACTTAGTTGCGCTTTGCCAGTGCCCCCGGCTTCAGGGGGATCATCCGGAAACCGTAGCTGTAGGACGCAGCCGGAATCTGGTATTTCTCCAGTGGCCGGGCACCCCAGGAGTTGTCGCCGCCCACGCCCATCTGCTTCCAGTCGATATTCACGCTGACCAGGTCCTTCGGCTTCAACTCCGCGCCGTGCAGGCGCACCGCTTTGCGGTCGTGCTCCAGGTCCGACTGCAGCAGCGGCAGCGCGGACATGCTCAGCAGTTGCTCGCCTTTTATCAGCAGGCCCGAACCGCTGTCGTCCGCCAGGGCCATCCAGCGCACGTCGGTCTTGTTGCCGGTTTCCTGGGGGCGGGAATAGTCGTGGTATTGGGAATCCACGTCGGCGCTGTAGAGCCCCACGGCGGCACCGCTTTTGCGGTCTTCATAGCTCTCCTGCGGACCGCGCCCGAACCACTGCAGTTGCTTGTACTCGCCTTTCAGCACCAGGTTCATGCCCACCCGGGGGAGGACGGGCAGGTCGTCCTTCAGCGGTTTGAAGTGGGCGCGCACACGGATTTCACCGGAGCCCAGTATCCGGTACTCGGTGGCGAATTCGGCGGCCTGATCGCCGAGCCGGTACAGCGCGGTGACCACGGCGTTGCGCGGATCATCGACGCTGTGGCGGAATTCCACCAGCTGTGCTTCCCGGGTGGCGGTCTTCCAGGTTGGGTCTTTCAGCATCCAGGCAGCGTCGTTGTCGGTGGGAGCCCGCCACAGGTTGGGGGTCAGTCCCTTGATTAGCAACTCCTTGCCGTCGACCGCGTAGGACACCATCTCGCCGCTGGATTTATCGAACTGCACCGAGAAGTTTTTGCCGCTTACCACAATCCCGCCTTCGCTGTCCTCGACATTGACCTTGGCATCGCTCTGCTTTGCTTCCGCCACCTGGCTGGGTGCGTAGAGACGGAACTGGTCCCAGGCGACGATATGGTCGCCGTCAAGCAGGGGGATCGCGTCCTCTTTGGCGAGCGCCTCTATCGTCAGGTGGTATTCCGCCGCGGGATTTCTGTCGTATTCCGGCAGTTTAAGCTGGAACGCCTCCTGCTCCCCGGCTTTGGTGCCCAGCGCGGGGCCTTTGCCTTCCGCTATCTGACGGCCGTCTTCCAGCAACCGCCAGCGGATTTCGAACCGGTCGGCAGAGAGGAAATTGTGGCGATTCCACAGGGTGAATTGCAGGCCGGATCCTAGGGGTTGCGGTTTGTCCGTTTCGAACTTCAGCGGCTGGTAAACTTTTTTCACTTCCCAGGCGTGGGGATTCAGGGTGCGATCCGGCTGTATCACCCCGTTGGCCAGGAAGTTGTCCGAGTCCGGCCGCGGGCTCTCGCCGAAGTCGCCGCCGTAGGCCAGTATCTCCACGCCGTCTTTGTTGGTCTTGTACAGGGTCTGGTCCACCCAGTCCCAGATAAAGCCGCCCTGCAGCTGTGGGTACTGATAGATGGTATCCCAGTATTCCTGCAGGTTGCCGATGCTGTTGCCCATGGCGTGGGCGTATTCCGCCTGGATCATCGGCTGGGTTGGGTTGCTCTCGGCATAGTCGACCATCTCGTGGATAAAATCGTACATGGGCGTGTAGATATCCACGTAATCCAGGGTGGATGGGCCGTCCACCGTGCCCCAGCCGCCGTAGGTTACCGGGCGAGACGGATCGTTTTCCCGTATCCATTGGGCACTCTTTTCAAAGGCGGGACCCAGCCCGGCCTCGTTGCCCAGGGACCAGAGAATCACCGAGGGATGGTTCTTGTCCCGCTCCACCATATTGGCGACCCGAGCCAGGTGCGCGGCCTCCCATTCCGGCTTGTAGCCCAAGTGGTATTTTTCGCGCGCAGACGGATCTTTTTCGGCGGCCTTGTTGCCCTCTTCCATATATTCGTGGGACTCGATATTGGCCTCGTCCAGCACGTACAGGCCGTACTGGTCGGCCAGCTGGTACCAGCGTGGATCGTTGGGGTAGTGAGAGGTCCGCACGGCATTGATATTCAACTGCTTCATCAGTCGGATATCCTCGATCATGCTCTCCAGGCTCAGCGCCTTGCCGGTGCGCGGATCGTGCTCGTGGCGGTTGACGCCGCGAATGGTCACCGGCACACCATTGACCAGGAATTGGCCGTTCTCCATTTTCAGGTTGCGGAAGCCGATGGGCTGTCGGATAACCTGGGTGTCATCGTCGCCGCTTGCATTCTTGAAAAGGGCTTCGATGGTCAGTTCATAGAGGTTTGGCGTTTCCGCGGACCAGGGTTTGACTTGGTCAATTTCCCCCGCGATCTGGAGCCGGGTGTTTTCGCCGGCTTCCAGGGTGCGGGATTCGCTGAACACGACTCCATCTTTGTCGCTCAGCGCAACCGTGACTTCGGTTGGAACCTTGCCTGCTTCAGCACCGGCGAAGTCCAGCTCCAGCGCAAAGACGCCGTTGCGGTAACTCTCGTCCAGGTCGCTGGTAACGGTAAAGTCTCGGATATGGGTGTTTGGAGTGGCGAAGGCGTAGACTTCGCGATCGATGCCGCTCAGGCTCCAGCTGTCCTGGTCCTCCAGGTAGCTGCCGTCGGACCAGCGGTACACTTCCACGGCGATCTTGTTGTCGCCAGGCTTGACGTAGGGAGTGATATTGAATTCCGCCGGCAGTTTCGAGCCCTGGCTGTAGCCCACCTTTTGGCCGTTGACCCACAGATACATGGCGGAGTTGACCGCAGCGAAGTGGAGGAACACCTCTCGGTCTTGCCAATCATCCGGTATTTCGAGGGTCTTGATATAGGAACCCACCGGGTTGTAGTTGTGGGGAATACGGGGCTGGTCGGCGGGAAATACATAGGGAATATTCACGTAGTGGGGGATGCCGTGTCCTTGAAGTTCCCAGTTCGAGGGAACCTGGATGCTTTCCCAGCCGGAATCGTCGAAGTCCGTCTTCCAGAAATCCATCGGGCGGTCGCCGGGTTTCCTGACCCAGTTGAATTTCCATTCACCGTTCAACGAGCGGAAGTAACGGGAGTTTTCCCGGACGCCGGCGTCAGCCAGCTGGCGGTTTTCATAGGCGTAGAAAGTCGCTCTCGCTGGCTCCTTGTTGATCTGGAATATACCGGGATTTTCCCAGTCATTGGCTTCCGCCGCGGTGGAATTTGCGGATGGCGATTGAGTTGCCGAGTTGGGCTCCGGCTGGCGGTCGCATGCTGACAGGAGTGCTATGCTGGCGGCGAGCAGACCGCTCGACAGCAGCCGGAGGTTGTCTTTGTTGGGTTTATCCATGGCTTGTCCCTCACGGGTATCGATTTATCTTATGTAGGTTATTCTTAGAGAAGACGCCGGGTTTGCGCTCCAGGGCTCCCCAGGTGGACCCGGCTATCCTGACTATCGGCTTCATAGGATGCTCTGGCATTTATGGTTATTGGAATTCCTAAAACTCTCAATCTGCAGGGTTGGCGGAAGTCGCCGGATAACATCGCAAATTTCTGCCAATCTTTTTAGAGAACCTCTGAATAAGTCCATTTCGTCACTCCGGCGAAGGCCGGAGTCCAGAGAAATCAACGCGATCTAGATTCCGGCCTTCGCCGGAATGACGACATTCAAGGTTCCTAAGATGATCGGCGTGGCCGGGATTTAACTTCTATCGCTTGTCGAAGCTCCGTCGCCGGCAAGGCCCTGCAACGTCGGCGTCACCGGCTTGATGGTGCCGTCGTCGTTGAACTCCAGAACGTCGATACACACTTCCCGGTGGTAGCCGGCGGATTCGCCCAGGAGGATGCCATTGGGGCGGTTGAATCGGTGGTACACGATATACCACCGGTCCTCTCCAGGGGCTTCGACCACGGAGTTGTGCCCGGTTCCGTAGATGCCGAGTTCGGGTTTCTTGGCGATCACCAGGTTGTCTTCCGGAATCCGCAGGGGGCCGGTGGGCGAGTCGGCCATGGCGTAGCGCACCCGGTAGTCCTCGCTGCGGGTGTCGTTCTCGGACCAGAGGAAGTAGTAGGTGCCGTTGCGGTAAAACACCTCGGCGCCTTCCCGAAATGTCTCGTCCGGGGTCATCACCTGAATGGAATCCCGGTCAATGGAGACCATGTCCTCGTTGAGTTCGGCCACCGCCAGATAGCCGTTGCCCCAGTAGAGGTAGGATTTGCCGGAGACCGGGTCTGTAAATACGTCCGGGTCGATTTCCTGGCCCCCTGTCACTCCGTCCGGTTTGAAGTCGATCAGGGGGCGGCCGGAATCGGTAAAGGGGCCGGCGGGGTCATCCGCCACGGCCACACCGATCTTTTGCGCGGCGGTGAAGTAATAGTAGTAGCGGTACTTTTTACCTTCTCCGTCCCGCCCGTCGACGACTTTCTCGATGCCCGTGGGCGCCCAGGCGTTTCGGTCCGCCCAGCTCACGTCCTTTTTAAGATCCAGGATAACGCCTTCATTTTTCCAATTTACCAGGTCGGTGGAGGAAAAAGTTTCAAAAAATGTTCCCGACCAACGGTAAAAGCCATCACTGGTGGGATACAGGTAATACTTCTGGTGCTTTTCAGAAAAGAAGATTTCCGGGTCGGCATAGTAGCCGTCCAAAGCCGGGTTGCCGTCGATTTCGGCCGTCACCTGGTAGGTTCTATCGGCCAGCCCGGTTTTGGATAGGGTGTAACTCACCGCCCCAGCGGAGAAATCCCGGGGACCGTCCGGGCTGATGGCAAAGCCTTCCGCCAGCCTGAATTCCGGGTCGAGCCGGCTCAGGTCCGTGCCGGGCTTGGCGGGTAGATAGATGGTGCCATCCACCGCATCGATTGCCAGGTTGCCTTTCCTCACCTCGGTCGATTCAGAGGAAATCACGGCCGCTTCCACCGGCCCCCACTGTTTTTGCAGGGTTTCCGCTTCGGCGCGGGTGATAGGGATCACCGAGCCGTGCCGGGGATGGAAGTCCATGGAGATGTCGCCGTCGATGACGGAGAAATTCTCCAGGTCGTCGCTTTCGGTAAACTGGTACTTTCCGTCCATGTAGACGTCGTACATGAGGATGTATTTATCCGATCCGATCAGCTTGAAGACTCCGGATCCCTCCACGGGCTTTTCAGTCTGTTGCAGGTGTTGGTCCTGCAGCACATAGTCCCCGGTCAGCTTTTCTGAGACCGCTTTCTTGATGCCTTTGCTGGAACCCTCGGTCTTGAAGAAGAGATGGTATTTGCCATCGTGGAAGACGATATCCCCGTCGATGGTGGCATCGTTGGTGGGGCTGAAGTAGAGCTGTTCGGGCACGGTGGCGAGCCCGGTGAAGTCGTCGTTGGCGAAGGCGTAGTAGATGATGTCGGGGCCGTCGCCGGACTTCATGGACCAATAGAGCATGTAGCGTTCGCTCTCAGGATCGTAGATGGTTTGCGGCGCCCAGACTCGCATTACCTCCCCGAATTCCTCGGGGAAGGTCTGCGGAATATCGACGATGCTGGAGGTCCAATGGGTCAGGTCATCGGATTTCATCATCACCATGGCCGTGTTGGACCAGCCCTGTTCGGGGACGTACAGGTCGGTAACCGTCATATAGAAGGTCTTGCCGTCGGCGCCCCTGAGGATATGGGGGTCTCTGACGCCGCCGGAGGAACTGATGCGCTTCGAATCGATAATGGGCTTGTTGCCGTTGAGTGCCCGGTAGTGGTAGCCATCCCAGCTCAGGGCGTAGCGGATGGCTTCCTCGCCGGGATCGTTGCCGAGAAAATAGGCGAACAGGTAGGCCGCATAAGGAGAAGCTTCCTCCTTCCGGGAGTTATCGGAGCAGGCGCTGGCAAGCAGACCGGCCGCGGTCAGAAGGATAAGGATTGCGGAACGGAATCCGCCGGACTTTCGGGTATTCGAGTAGCGGGCTGGTCTGTGCATTATTTTCATCGGTTTCTCATCAATCGCTCGGTCTGGGACAGTTAACGCGGGATGCCATGATCTGCCAAGATCGGAACTGAAAGCGGCTCCCTGGTCAGAAATTATTTTAAAACTGTTTCCACGGCTTCCCCCGTCGCTGTGATCCTTGGTCTGAGGAGAAGCTATCGCCTTTGGTCAACCTTCATGGGCATGCCCAACATATAGTATGACAAATACTATAATACTATAAAGAGGTTATCGATAACTCAATCTTTTCCTTGAATGAGGGAAGCACTCCCCCTCTTCTGTGACACGCTGTGAAGACCGGACGCGGCGCCGAGGTCATACCTACAAACATCAGAATCGCGGAAAAGTCCAATTTTGTCGCGCTAAATTGCCTTCTAACGGGTCCCAATACCGCCGAAAATGACAATCAATGGCAAAACGTTTCGACAGACTCATTGCCATTTTCGGAGGAGATAACGATTATGAAGACCCAAGTTGCGATTATTGGTGCCGGCCCATCCGGCTTGCTGTTAGGACAGCTGTTGCACAAACAGGGTATCGACAATGTGATCATCGAGCGCCAGTCGGCGGAATATGTGCTGGGCCGTATCCGCGCCGGCGTACTGGAACAGGGCTTTGTTGACCTGATGCACGAAGCCGGTGTTGCCCAGCGTATGGACGCCGAGGGGCATGCGCACGAGGGGTTTGAAATTGTCGTCGGCGAGCGTCGAGAGCGCATCAACCTGAAAGAGCTGACCGGCGGCGATACCGTGATGGTATACGGCCAGACTGAAGTCACCCGCGATTTGATGGAAGCGCGTCAGGCCAATGGAGCCCCGATTGTCTACGAAGCCAAAAACGCCCAGCTGTACGACCTGAAATCCGAAGCGCCTTACGTGACCTTTGAGAAAGACGGAGAGTCGTACAAGCTGTGGTGTGACTATGTGGCTGGCTGCGATGGTTTCCACGGCGTGTCCCGAAAAAGCATTCCCTCCGACATCCTGAAAGAATACGAACGCGTCTACCCGTTCGGCTGGTTGGGTATTCTGTCAGACACTCCTCCCGTTTCAGAAGAGCTGATCTATGCCAAACACGAACGCGGCTTCGCCCTGTGCAGCATGCGCTCGTCCACCCGCAGCCGCTACTATGTGCAAGTGCCGCTGACCGAAAAAGTCGAAGACTGGTCCGATGAGCGTTTTTGGGAGGAGCTGAAAGCCCGCCTGCCCAGTGACGCTGCCGCCAAACTGGTTACCGGCCCATCGCTGGAAAAAAGTATCGCGCCACTGCGTAGCTTTGTCGCCGAACCCATGCAGTACGGTCGCCTTTTCCTGGCCGGAGATGCGGCGCACATAGTGCCGCCCACCGGTGCAAAAGGGTTGAACCTGGCGGCCAGCGATATTCACATGCTCTATACCATCCTGGTCAAAGTCTACAAGGAAGGGCGCACTGACCTGATCGAGAAATACTCGGAAACCTGTCTGCGTCGCATCTGGAAAGCCGAGCGTTTCTCCTGGTGGATGACCACCATGCTGCACAAGTTGGATAATGACGACATCGAGCGAAAGCTGATTGAAGCGGAGCTGGATTACACCCTGACCAGTGACGCCGGTCGCCGTACCATTGCAGAAAACTACGTCGGCTTGCCTTACGAGCACCTGTCGTAAACCGACACTAAACCAGGCGGAAACCGATACAGAAGAATTTGCCGTTTGAGCGGATTCAAGCTCAACTGGTATCCCCATCGGCAATTAAAGATAGGAAAGGGAGGTGCCATGTCCGGTACCCTTCACCAAATCGAATCCCTGCGATTTCACCTGCACCATATTGCCGGCCTTGAATCCCTGTTGCAGAACGCATGCTTCGTCCATATCGACAACACAGTCATCGACTTGATGATGGAGCAGGCAACTCGCTTCAGTGAGGAAGCCCTGGTTCCCCTGGCGGAACGGGGGGATCGACAAGGGTGCCGATTGAGCGATGGCCAGGTGACACTTCCCGAGGACAGCGCGTCAGCCTATGCTCAGTGGTGTGCACTGGGCTTCCCGGCACTGCCCATCCCGGAAGCGCAGGGCGGGTTCGGCTTTCCGCGGGTGGTGCAGCAGGCCATTCAGGAAATGCAGGATGGCGCCAATCTGGCATTCGGTATGCTTTGCATCAACCAGCGCTGTGCCGCTACCGCCTTGCTGGCCTCCGCCAACCAGGCGCAGATGGATACCTGGTTGCCATTGCTGACCTCCGGCGAGCTGGCGGCCACCATTGCCATCAGCGAACCCCAGGCCGGCTCTGATGTGGGCCGTATCCGTACTCGTGCCCAGCGGAAGAATGACGATACCTGGCAGCTGAGCGGCACCAAGTTGTGGATCTCCTACGGGGATCACAATGCCACCGACAATATTCTGCACCTGGTATTGGCCCGCACCGGTGAGGCGGGCACTCGGGGCCTGAGCCTGTTTGCCGTCCCCAAGTTGCTGGATGGCCAACCCAATGGCGTAGGGGTACTGCGACTGGAAGAAAAAATGGGCTTGCACGCCTCGCCCACCTGCGTACTGGAACTGGAAAATGCCACTGGCTACCTGATCGGCGAGCCGGGCCGGGGACTGGCCAGCCTGTTCCCCATGATGAACGCCATGCGCCTGGCGGTCTCCGTGCAGGGCTCGGCGGTGGCCAATGCCGCCACCTCCCACGCGTTGCAGTACGCCCGGGAGCGCCCCCAGGGCGGGCGGCCGGACCAGCCTGCCATACCGATCATTGAACACGCCGACGTCAAACGCATGCTGCTGGAGATGACCGCCAAAAGCGAATTGCTGCGCGCCCTGAGTATGCGTACGGCCGGCTATCTGGACCTGGCCGATACTCTCAGCGACGCCGAGGCAACGTCGATCCGGCAGCGAGCCGAACTGTTGTTGCCGGTGGCGAAAACCCTCAGCGCCGAGTGGGGCTTCGAGGTCGCCAGCCTGGGGATACAGGTGCTGGGCGGCTACGGCTACACCAGCGATTACCCGCTGGAACGCATGGCCCGGGATATTCGGGTGGCGGCCGTCTACGAAGGCACCAGCGGCATCCAGGCGCTGGACTTCGTCAAGCGCAAGCTGCTGGGGGACCAGCTGGCCACAATACTGGCACTGCTCGACAGTATATCGACCGACCTGGCCGGCAGCACGCCGGGCAATCCTTTGCACCAGCCCTTGACCGCGATGCTGGCAAGCTATCTGCCCTTGCTGAGGGACCTGTCGGCCCGCGAGTTTCCTCCGGAAGAGGGGGCCTATGCCATATTGCGGCTAAGCGGTTTGCTGTTTGGCGCCTGGAACGGCCTGTGCCTGTACCGGGCTGCGACACAGGGCGTGTCCGCCTATCAGCGGCGCCTGTGCCAGGCCTTGTCTTGGTTTTCCACCGGGCTGACCGCGGAATTTGACGCCTGGGCCGCCAGGGCCCGGGTGGGAAAACTGGAATTGGCATTGGAAAATGATTGACAGGCTTCTTACCGCTAAAATAGTATGTAATACATACTAATTAATTGGCATCCTAAATTAAAAAAAACACTAACAATAAGAAACCAAAGAACCAAAAATTATATTGGTTATTGCGAGGAGAGGATCCATGAAATTTGAACGCCTGAACCCACTCACTGGCGCCGTCGCCAGCCAGGCCACCGCCATGCAGCCCGCCGACGCCAGCGCGGTTGCCGACAAGGCCCAGCAGGGCTTCCCCGCCTGGGCAGCCATGGGCCCCAATGCCCGCCGCGCGGTTTTGATGCAGGCGGCCGACCAGTTGGAAGCTCGTCGCGACGACTTTGTCCAGGCGATGATGAATGAGGTAGGCGCCACCGCAGGATGGGCCATGTTCAACCTGACCCTGGCTGCCAGCATGGTGCGCGAGGCGGCATCACTGACCACCCAGATCAACGGCGAAGTGATTCCCTCCGACCGCCCCGGATGTGTGGCCATGGCGGTGCGCGAGCCGGTGGGTGTGATTCTGGGTATTGCGCCCTGGAACGCGCCTATCATCCTGGCTGTGCGCGCCATTGTGACCGCACTTGCCTGCGGCAACAGTGTGATCCTGAAAGCCTCTGAAGTCTGTCCCCGTACCCATGAACTGATCATTGAAGCCTTCGCGGCAGCGGACTTCCCCGAGGGCGTTGTCAATGTGGTGACCAACGCGCCGGCCGATGCCGGTGACGTGGTGGGTGCCCTGATCGACCACCCCGCGGTCAAGCGCATCAACTTTACCGGCTCCACCGGGGTCGGGCGCATCATTGCCAGGCGCGCCGCCGAACACCTCAAGCCCTGCTTGCTGGAACTGGGCGGCAAGGCCCCCTTGATTGTCCTCGAAGATGCCGATCTGGATGAGGCGGTGGCCGCCGCCAGCTTTGGCGCCTTCATGAATCAGGGGCAGATCTGCATGTCGACCGAGCGACTGATAGTTGTGGCCGCCATCGCCGATGACTTTATGGCCAGGTTCTCCGCCAAGGCCAAGGCCATGGCGGCCGGTGATCCAGCCAAAGGCGACACGCCACTGGGCGCCGTGGTGGATCAAAAAACCGTCAGCCGCGTAAATAGCCTGATTGACGACGCCCTGGCCAAGGGCGCGGCTCTGGCGGTTGGCGGCAAGGCGGATAACGTCATTATGCCGGCCACGGTGATTGACGGCGTCACACGGGACATGGACATTTACAGGGACGAAAGCTTTGGCCCTGTGGTGGCCGTCATTCGGGCCAAAGACGAGGCCGATGCCATCCGAATCGCCAACGACAGCGAGTTTGGCTTGTCATCATCTGTCTTTACCCGCGATACCGCTCGCGGCTTGCGGGTCGCCAAGCAGGTGCAGGCTGGTATGTGCCATATCAATGGTCCCACCGTGCACGACGAGGCCCAGATGCCGTTTGGCGGTGTGGGTGCTTCCGGTTACGGCCGCTTTGGCGGCAAGGCCGGCATTGATCAGTTTACCGAGTTGCGCTGGATCACCATGGATACACAGCCTGGTCATTACCCTATCTGATTGAGCCAATTTTGAAATACAGTTTTTTAACCTAGTTATTGATGAGTTTGTAGGAATTTTTATGTCTTCACCAAGAGCCGAGCAGGATACCGTAGCGTTTAAAGTGGAAGAGGGGATCGCCTGGGTCAGTTTTAACCGTCCGGAAAAGCGCAACTGCATGAGCCCGGCCCTCAACCGCCAGATGATGCGCGTGCTGGACGAGCTGGAGTTCCGTGGCGATGTGGGTGTACTGGTATTATCTGGTGAAGGCACCGCCTGGTCCGCCGGTATGGACCTGAAAGAATATTTCCGCGAGCAAGAGGCGAAAGGCCTCGGGGCTGTACGTCAGGCGCAGCGCGAATCCTATGGCTGGTGGCGTCGCCTGCGCTGGTACCAGAAGCCCACCATCGCCATGGTAAACGGCTGGTGCTTCGGCGGCGGCTACGGCCCATTGTTTGGTTGTGATCTGGCGTTTGCCGCCGACGAAGCGCAGTTCGGTCTGAGCGAAATCAACTGGGGCATCCTGCCTGGCGGTGGCGCCACCAAGATCGCCGTGGAGCTGTTGAATTTCCGCAACGCCATGTACCATGCCATGATGGGTGAAAACATCGATGGTAAAAAAGCCGCTGAGTGGGGCCTGGTAAACGAGTCCGTGCCACTGGATAGCTTGAAAGCCCGTGTAACCGAAGTGGCCAAGGTACTGCTTGGGAAAAACCCGGTTGCCCTTAAAGCCACTAAAGACGCTATCCGTCGTGTGGGCGAAATGACCTACGATAACGCAGAAGATTACCTGGTGCGCGCCCAGGAAGCGGCCAACAGCTTTGATGACGATGGTCGCAAGGAAGGCATTAAGCAGTTTATTGATGACAAGTCTTACAAGCCGGGCTTGGGGGCTTACGACAAATCCAAGCAGCATGCTTAAGACGGTCGACATGTCAACTCGCCGACTTGCATAGGCGTAGGGTGTAATGAGCCTTGGCGAATTACACCGGTACGTTCTGGCAACAGCAGGCGAGTATTTACCCCGCCCGGCTCCGGCACACTCGCATAATATTCGGAGGCTACTGTGACAACACCGGTGGTAGATGCTGTTGCGACTCACACCCGGAACAATCCCGCGGCACTGGCCTGCATGGATCTGGACAGCGGAGTACGCTGGACTTACGGCGAGTTTGACCGGGCGATCAATCGCGTGGCCAACTGGCTGGTGACTCGTCTGGGACCTGCCAGTGGTGCGCGCGTGGCTACCCAGGCGCGCAATCGTGCCGAGACCATGATTCTCTACTTGGCCTGCGTACGAGCCGGTGCGATTTTTGTGCCGCTGAATTGGCGCTTGTCGGCCGCCGAGGTATGTCAATTGCTGGGCGACGCCGCGCCCAGCCTGTTCTTCTTCGATGTCGAATTCGAGCTGGCCGATATTGATATTGATGCCTGGCCGTTGTCCGATCTCCTGTCGCTGACGCAGTCCTGTGACGAAGCCGCGGTTGAAGCCCGTCGCGACTTTAACGACACTTCACTGCTGCTATACACCTCCGGTACCAGCGGCAAACCAAAAGGGGTAATGGTTACCGAAGCCAATGTTTTCTGGAGTAACGTCAACTTTAGCCTCAGTAACCGTGTCTCCTGCGAGAGTGTATTCCTGTGTGATATGCCATTGTTTCACACGGCGGGTCTGGTCACCAACGCCCGCGCGCCCCTGACGGCCGGCGGGGCCCTGTTGGTCTCCCGCGGGTTTGATGCGAGCAAAACCCTGGCGCGTATTGCCGATGCCGGGCTGGGCATCACCCATTATTTTTCCGTACCGCAAATGGCACAGATGCTGTGGAATCACCAGGACTTTGCCCCGGAAAAACTGCGGGGACTGCAAGTCTACGCCACCGGCGGCGCTCCCAACCCGGCGGCGCAGATTGAGCGTTTCGTCAACGCCGGCATTCCCATGTCTGATGGTTTTGGCATGACCGAAAGCGGTTCCAACTTCGGTATGCCAGTGGCCAACCGGCAATTGCTGATCGACAAAGCCGGTTCCTGTGGCCTGCCATATCTCTGCCTGGAAACCCGGCTTGTCGGCGATGATGGACAACCGGTGGCAATCGGCGAGCCCGGTGAGCTGTGGGTGCGCGGCCCCTGCGTGTCGCCCGGTTACTGGAACCAGCCTGAGCTGACCGCGCAAGCCTATACCGATGGCTGGTTCTGCACCGGCGATATTGCACGCAAAGACGAAGATGGTTTCTTTTACATCGTCGATCGTAAAAAGGATATGTTCATTTCCGGCGGAGAAAATGTCTATCCTGTTGAAGTGGAAGCTGCTATTGCAAAGCTGGATGCGGTCGCCGAGGTGGCGGTTGTAGGTGTCCCAGACGACATCTGGGGAGAAAGGGGGGTGGCCTTTATCGTCGCAGCCACCACCCTGGAAGTCGACACAGTTCACCAACATTGCGAAAGCCTGCTCGCCAAATACAAAGTGCCCAAGGAGTTCGTCCTGGTGGACAGCATACCGCGCACTGGCAGCGGAAAAGCTATTAAGCCGCAACTGGTGGAGCAGGCCAAACAACTTGAGCAGATCAAAAACCTCTCATGGGTGAAAGGTGAAGGCCCAGTACTACAGTGAATTTGTCAATAGCGGGCATTTGTCCATCCCGGCCGCAGTCACTTTGGTGCGGCGACGGCCCTGTAGATTTTCGGGCGGGCGGGGTATAGTTCATCGGCAGGTATTATTAGACAGGACGCATTGATGAACCAGACCGTGACCAAAATCGAAGACGATGTGGTTGACCGCAGTACGCTCGAAGACAAGCTGGGTTTTCGCATCCGCATGGCCGAGCGGATGATTTACAAGAAGTTTATCAACGCCGTGGGCATGACCCCGGTTCAATACAGTATTTTTACCCTGGTGGCCGAAAACGAGGGGATGTCCCAGGGCGTCATTGGCGAAGCGCTCAATATGGATCGCGCCTCGACCATGGAGATTATGGGTAAGCTGGAAAAGGCCGGTCTGATTGAACGCCGGAAATCACCCGTAGACCGTCGCCGTCACGCCTTATACCTGACGCCCAAGGGTAGAAAGGAAATTGCCGCGACAGAAAAAAGAGTTCGCAACACGGACGATGCATTCAAATCGCGACTGACCGACCGTCAATTGCGTGATCTGGTGCGCTACCTGGATATGTTGGGCCGGGAATAAATCCGGCCGGAGTGCATCTGGCTGCATTGTGAGATTCAGGAGAGGTAAGGGATAAAACGCACGGACGCGACAACTATCCTGACATAGGCGGATAACGCCGGGAAGATGAGAGAGGTAACTTCATACATCATTACAAGTATGTATAGCATACATTCATTATAATAATTAGCCGAGAGGCCACAATGAAAAATCAGCGTAAAACCCTATTGGCATCCGCCATTGCAGCACTGGGCATGCCAACTCTATCCCCGGTTGCAGCCGCAGCCGAGTCCTTTGCCATTGAAGAAGTTACTGTCACGGCTCAAAAGCGCGAGCAAAGCAGCCAGGACATAGCCGCCGCCATTACCGCACTGGGCACTGAGCAAGTGGTGAATTCTGAAGTCAATAACATTCAGGATATCCAGAATATGGCGCCGAGCCTGCAGGTAGGCGAGAGCTTTGGGTTCGCCCAGGTGATGATTCGCGGTATCGGCACCGATAATCCCTTCGCCGGCGGTGATCCGTCCGTAGCCATGCACATCGACGGTGTGGTGACGGGGCAATCTTCAGCACAGTTCGGTTCGCTGTTTGACATCCAACGTATTGAAGTTCTTCGCGGACCTCAGGGAACCCTCTATGGTCGCAACGCAACAGGTGGCTCCATCAACGTCATCACGCTCAGGCCCAGTGACGAACCCTCGGGCTATGCACGCTTTACCGCGGGTAATTACGAACTCACAAAATTCGAAGGCGCCGCAGGAGGCCCGCTATCGGATAGTTTGCAGGGCAGACTTGCAGTGCGTGTCGTCGATCGGGGTGGCTATGGAGAAAATATCGCCACTGGAGAGGACATAGACGATGCGGTTCAGCAGTCGGCGCGTGCCCAACTGTATTGGCAGCTCAATGACACTATGGACCTTCGACTGGCCGCTGAGTATCACGAGGAAGACGACACCAACTACATGCCAAAATTCCGCGCGGCCTCCTACGACCCCGCACCCCTGGCGGCGCTGGTGCCACAGCCGGTAACCGGGACACGTGCGTCGGACCCCAGGGACATCAATTCCAACGTGGATTTGCAGAATAAGCGCGATCAGAGTTCATTCACCCTGGAATACAACTGGAGCATCAATGACAATTGGTCGCTGACCTCGATCACCAATAAGCAGACGTTTGATAAGACTCCACAAGCTGATTTCGATATGACCGAAGAGGATTTCTATCTTTGGTCTGAACGCTTCGAGACCGATCAGAGCAGCGAAGAGCTGCGTTTGAATTTTGAAGGTGAGAAGGCGCATGGCTTGGTCGGGCTCTACTATTACGCTGAAAAAATTGACTCTATCAACCAGCTGGATCTGGCTCTCAACCCCGGACCGCCGCGTTGCACTGTGGCTGATAATGTCTCCCCGTCACTCCTCAATGCGGATGTAGAGGACATTTGTTTTAATTTCAGCGGAAGTAGTGAAACGGAAGCATATGCTCTGTTTTCCAACCTGTCCTATGCACTGTCCGGGACACTGACACTGAATCTGGGTGGCCGCTACAGCTACGAGAAGAAAGAAGGCTTTACAGATCGGTGGATCGTGCCCGGTCTTGTTACTCCACTGACTTATACCGATGAAAAGAGCTTCAACCACTTCTCCCCCAGTGTTCGACTGGAATGGCTGGCGGGTGAGGATTCTATTGTTTACGCCAGTTATTCGGAAGGTTTTAAGAGTGGAATTTTCCTCACTGGACAGACTTCCCCAGTATTGGAGCCGGAAATTGTCGATGCCTACGAAGTGGGGCTGAAAGGTATGTTTCTGGATTCCCGTCTGCGTTTCAACGCCGCGGCGTTCTATTACGATTATACGGACTTGCAGCAGGGCCGGAGCGTCCCCGCAGGTAGCAGCGGTTTTACTCTGGTGTACGAGAACGCAGGCTCAGCTGAAGTCAAAGGGGCCGAAGCCGAGTTTACATGGCTGGCGACGGAACAGCTCAGGATCGACGGTTCAGTCACTTATCTGGATGCCAAGTTTGAGGATTATGTCACCACCGATCCTTTCGATACCGTCTTCCAGCAGTTGGGATTGATTCCCGCCGATGTGGATCTGTCGCAGCAACTGGCCGGGAACCACATGGTGCAATCGCCGGAGTTGGCCTGGAGCCTTGGTGCCACTTTCGACTTCCAGCTTCCGGGAACCGACTGGCTGGGATCGGCCAACGTGTCCGCGGCCTACAAGGACCGGGTGTATTTCTCCCAGTTCAATCACGAAGCCTTGAGCCAGGAAGCCGTAACCACCGTCAACGCATACGTCAACTTTGTTTCTGCCGACGAGCGTTGGAGTGTGAATCTCTGGGGTAAAAACCTGACAGATGAAACCATCTACATGGGTACTTTTATCCTGAACAGCTCTCGCACGAACGCTGGTTTCCTGGCTCCGCCAAGGACCTATGGCGTGACGCTGGGATACAACTTCTAGCCTTTGCATACCCCCGCGACCAAAAGCCATTGGCGAATGGGGCGGGGGACTCCAAAATCAGGAATAGCGAGAGAAACCTTTAACAAAAGAAGACAATAATGAACATCACCGATCCCAGAGACATAATTGCCCGGTCCCCCATGAGCCGATTGCAGATCGTGGCAGTGATCCTATGTATCCTGCTTAACGCCCTGGACGGCTTCGACGTGCTGGCCATCAGCTTCGCCTCGCCGGGCATCGCCAGCGATTGGGGCATCGACAGGGCAGCGTTGGGTTTTGTGCTGTCTATGGAGTTGATTGGCATGGCGGTGGGTTCGGTATTGATCGGCAATCTGGCGGATCGCTTCGGCCGCCGTCCCATTATTCTTGGCTGCCTGGTGGTAATGGCCAGCGGTATGTACCTGGCGGCCCTGGCCGAGGGTGTGGTCACCCTGTCGATCATGCGTCTGTTCACCGGTGTGGGGATTGGCGGCATGCTGGCCGCCATCAACGCGATGGTGGCGGAGTTCTCCAATGTTCGTCGGCGCCACCTGGCCGTCGCCCTGATGGCGGGCGGCTATCCGGTTGGTGCCATTATCGGGGGTTCCATTGCCTCCATGCTGTTGGCCCATTTTGACTGGCGGGCCGTATTTTTGTTTGGCGCTGTTGTCACCGCCATCTTTTTGCCGCTCGTCTGGATGTGGCTGCCGGAGTCGGTGGATTTCCTGACCCAGAAACGCTCGGCGGGTGCCCTGGACAAGATTAACGGCATTCTGAAGCGTATGGGCCATGCCACGGTCGACCGTATTCCGGACATTCAGCCACAGGAAACCCGCGGCGGTATTCGCGAGCTATTCTCGCCGGGCCTGATCCGCATTACTCTGCTGCTGATCGTGGCCTATTTCACCCACATTATGACCTTCTATTACATTCTCAAGTGGATTCCTAAAATTGTGGTGGATATGGGGTTTGTCGCTTCCTCGGCGGGTGGCGTGTTGGTGTGGGCCAATGTGGGCGGGGCCATGGGCTCCCTGGTGCTCAGCTTGCTGACCCAACGATTTGACGTGAATCGTCTGGTGATCGGCGCCCTCGTCATGGCCTTTGTGATGGTCACGGTTTTTGGCTACGCACCGGCCGATTTGCAACAACTGGCCATGTTCTCCGCACTGGCCGGCTTTTTCACCAATTCCGCCGTAGTCGGCATGTATGCCATCTTCGCCCGGTCATTTCCGACCCGGGTCCGGGCCGGGGGGACGGGATTGGTGATTGGCCTGGGACGGGGTGGAGCGGCTCTGGGCCCGATTGTGGCCGGATTTTTGTTTGCCAGTGGTCAGTCTTTACCAATGGTATCGTTACTCATGGCGATGGGATCGCTGGTGGCGGCCGCCGCACTGCTGGCGCTGGGACGCCGGCCCGCAGCCCAGGGTGCTGCCGCCTGCGCGGAGGCCTAATTCAGGGGCCTCTGAATAACTATAGCCATCCCGGTTCAGTGGCTTGCTAGCTTCATTCGCATACTATAGTATGACAAATACTATAAAAGTGTTATCGATGACTCTCTCTCACAGAGATGGAAGCCGCTCCATCGGCCTCCAGATAAGAATATAGAGAGCATGAAGGTGAAGCATAGCGATGGTGAACACAGAGGCATCGGGCGTCTGTGCCCGGCAATCCCAGCCAAATCCCTGCGCGACGAGCGTTCCAACCTGGCGCTGGTCAATGCGATCCAATCCATGTCGTCGAGAGAACCCGTTTCACGAAGAGGGGGCGGTCGGCGTCACCTTTTTCCCGAAAATCCATCGCGCTGGCGAGCTGCTCGAGCCAGTGAGCATAGGTGGGCATGCCTACCGCGCGGAACAAGCATTCGAGGAGAAATAAATGAACTACAAACAAATGGCGACCATTGCTGCCATTGCAGTCGCGGTCGCGTCATGCACAACGGAACCACCGCCTCTGGCATCCGGCCTCGATGCAAACGGCCACCTCGTATCCCTGCTGCAGAAAGGTGACGGTGAGTTCGACTACCGGCGTTTTCCCGGTGGTGTGCAAATCCGCCTGGGGGATACGGTCAAGAACATCATCTTCTACGGCCCCAGGACGGTCAGGGTCAACAGCAACCTGGGGGATAACTACTGGCAGCACCCGAGCCTTGTGGTCATCGACCAGCCTGATCCCATTGCCTTCGAGCTGGAGGACGGCGGCACCGCACTCAAACTCGCCTCCGCGGAGCTGACCATAGAGATTGATAAAGACAGCGGCTCGCTGAGTTTCAGCGACGGTAGCGGCAAGCTCTACACCCGGGAATCGGCCCGCGCGCCCCAGCGCATCGAAAAGATCGGGATCGCCGATGCGCCCAGCTACGAAGTATCCAACACTTTCTCCCTTAAAGGGGATGAAGCCATTTATGGATTCGGCTTTATCAATGAGACCGAGATCAACCGCGGTACCCAGGAAGCGCTGTTGAACCGCCGCAACCAGGAGCTGCTGTTGGTCCAGACCAACGTGGGTAGCGTCATCCCGGTAATGATGTCCACGGAGAACTACGGCATCCTGTGGGATACCTACTCCGCAATGAAGTTCAAAGACAATGCCGAAGGTGCGACCCTGTGGGCCGAGAGCGCACCCGGCGGCGTGGATTACTACTTCATGGCCGGCGACGATATGGACGGCGTGGTCTCCGCCTACCGCGACCTGACCGGCGACGCGCCCATGTACCCCAAGCAGGCTTTCGGCCTGTTTATGAGCAAGGAGCGTTACAGAACCCAGGAGCGTATCGTGGAAGTTGCCCGCAACTTTCGCGAAGAGGGCTTTCCCCTCGATTACATCGTGCAGGACTGGCAGTACTGGGGCGGTGGCGAATGGGGCGGTGAATGGGATGGCAACTGGAGCGGCATGATCTGGGACCCGGAACGCTTCCCCGACCCGGAGGCCATGACTTCGGCGATTCACGACCTCAACATGAAACTCATGATTTCCATCTGGCCGTCGGTGGGTAACGACACTCCCCTCGCCGCCGAGCTGGACAGCCACGGGCTGCGCTTCGAACCCTTGCACTGGATTTCAAAGAAGGCGCGGATCTACGACGCCTTCAGCGAACAGGGCCGGGAAATCTACTTCAAGCATGTGAAGTCCGGTTTGTTGGATAAAGGCGTCGATGCCCTGTGGATGGACGGCACGGAAGTGGAAGTGGGCTCCGCCTGCTGGAACGCCGGTGAGGTTGCCTCGGACATCAAAAGCCTGGGCAACAACGCCATGGGTGATTTCTCCCGCTACCTGAACCCATACACCCTGATGACCACCCAGGGCACTTACGACGGTCAGCGAGCCACCAGCAACAAGCGGGTATTTACCCTGACCCGTTCGGCCTGGGCGGGCGCGCAGCGCACCGCGGCGGCCTCCTGGTCCGGCGATATTCAGGCGAGCTGGGATACGCTTCGCCAACAGATCGCCGGCGGCCTCAGCGTCACGGTTACCGGTAATCCCTACTGGACCAACGACATCGGTGGCTTTTTCGTGCCCGGTTATCCGGGCGGCGAGCAGAATCCGGCCTACCGCGAACTGTTCACGCGCTGGTTCCAGTATGGCGCCTTCAACCCCATCATGCGCGTGCACGGAACCGACATCGAGCGCGAACCCTATATTTTCAAGGAGCTGGATCCGCCCGTATACGACGCGCTCAAAAAGGCGGTTGAACTGCGTTACCGCATGCTGCCCTACACCTACAGCCTGAGCTGGCAGGTCACGGAAAATGACTACACACTGATGCGTGCACTGGCGATGGACTTCCCTGGGGATACACGGGTGCACAATATCAACGACGCCTTCATGTACGGCCCGTCCCTGCTGGTACACCCGGTCACCAGGCCCATGTACAACCTCCAGGACCCGCCCGCCAAGACAATTCCCGGTAACTACCTGCGCACGCCGGACAACCAGCCCGGCCTCGCCGGCCAGTACTTCAGCGGCCGCAACTTCGAGCAACCGGCCGGCGAGGTGGTGGATACGGTGCTGGATCATACCTGGCCGGGTCCGCCATTGGCCGATTTCCCGCCGGGCCTGTCGAGCCTGAGCGACTTTTCCGCGCGCTGGAGCGGCAGCCTCATCGCACCGGAAAGCGGCGAATATGAGATCGGCCTCGAAGGGGATGACGGCTTTGTCCTGTACCTCGATGGTGAAAAGGTCATCGAGGACTGGAAGGGCGGCGGCCGCCGCTACCATGGCGTCAGGCGCAAGCTGGAGCAGGGCGAGCCCGCGAAGCTCGATATCGAGTACTACCAGGGGGAAGGCGGCCGAAATATCCGCCTCTCCTGGCGGACGCCAAAGGACCTCATTGAGCTGGAAAGGAACCGGTCCAAATCCGATTTCAGTGTCGCGACTTATCTACCCGCCGGGACCGACTGGTACGACTATTACAGCGGCGAGAAAATCCGCGGTGGCCGGCCGCACACGCGCGAGACGCCCCTGGACATCATCCCGCTGTATGTGCGCGCCGGCTCCATCCTGCCCACCGGTCCCCTGCAGCAGTACGCCACGGAAAAGCCCGACGCGCCCTACGATATTACCGTCTATCCCGGCGCGGATGCGGAATTCACCCTCTATCAGGATGACAACGAGACTTACGACTACGAGCGCGGCGAGTATGCGACGGTTGCCCTGAGATGGGACGATGAGAAGAGAACCCTGAGCATCGGCGAGCGCCAGGGCAGCTTCGCTGGAATGACTGAACGGCGGGAGCTGAGTGTTCGCCTGGTTTCAAGCGAACATCCAGACTCGCAGACGCGGAAAGTGATCTATGACGGGTCACCAATCCAGCTGGGTTTTTGATGCATGCGAAGAGGCTCGCTGGGAGAGCCTCTTCAACGTGTTTCAACGTTCACGCCGAAATCCGGCGATAAAAAGACATTATTGCCACGGATGGTCATTTCGCCCTATGGGTTGCCAGCCACATTGGCGCATTATAGGATGGCAGATCCTATAAAGATGTTAACGATAACTCGAATCCCGCTCATGGAGGCGGAAAGGACGGCTCTCCGGCGGATTCCAGAATAAGAATAGCGAGAACAAAGTGAAACCTAGCGATGATGGGTGCGGCCGCAGCGGCCGACTTCTGTGTGGTGTGGCGGCTGTCGTTTTGGGCCCGCTCCTGTTTGCCGCGGACGTGAACGCGCAGGCACCGCAGGACGGTCCCGTTTACAGGGACCCGGAGGCGCCGGTGGAGCAGCGGGTGGAAGATCTGCTCGCGCGCATGACCCCGGAAGAAAAAATTGCCCAAATCACCACCATTTGGGGCGCGAAGAATGACCTGCTGACGCCCTCCGGGGCCTTCGACAGCGAGAAGGCCGGCCGCGAATACCCCGCGGGCATCGGCCACCTGGCGCGCCCCAGCGACCTGCCCGGCAATCCCTACCGAACCCCCTATCGCGACGAGCGCTCCACCGTGGAGCTGGTCAACGCCGTCCAGCGGCACGCGATCGAGAAGACCCGCCTCGGCATCCCCGTGCTGTTTCACGAGGAGGGGCTGCACGGCTACTCGGCGTTCGGCGCCACCCATTTCCCGCAATCCATCGCCCTGGCGAGCAGCTGGGACCCCGAACTGCTGGAGCGGGTGTTCACCGTCGTGGCCCGAGAAATCCGCGCGCGGGGCGCCCATCTGGTGCTGGCGCCCATCGTCGATGTGGCCCGGGACCCGCGCTGGGGGCGCATCGAGGAAACCTACGGTGAGGACCCCTACCTGGTCGGCAAACTCGGCGTGGCGGCCGTGCGCGGCTTCCAAGGAGGGGGGCAGGGAGACAAGCTGCCGCTTCCCGAAGGGCGGGTATTCGCGACCCTAAAGCATATGACCGGTCACGGGCAGCCGGAGAGCGGCACCAACGTCGGCCCGGCGAATATTTCCGAGCGGGTGCTGCGGGAGATATTCTTTCCGCCTTTCCAGGCCGCGGTGCAGCGCGGCGGGGTGCAGGCGGTGATGGCCTCCTACAACGAAATCGACGGCGTGCCCTCGCACGCAAACCGCTGGCTGTTGCAGGACGTGCTGCGCGGGGAGATGGGTTTCGAGGGCGCCGTGGTCAGCGATTACTCGGCGATCAAACAGTTGGTGGGTTTTCACCACGTAGAACCCGACATGGTCTCCGCCGCCGCCCGCGCCCTGCGCGCCGGTGTGGATTTCGACCTGCCCGACGGCGACGCTTATACAAAACTCCCCGAAGCGTTGGAGAAAGGCCTGGTTGCCCAGGCAGAGATCGACGACGCGGTGCGGCGCATGCTGCGGCTGAAATTTCTCGCCGGCCTGTTCGAGAACCCCTATGCGGATGCCGACCATGCGGAGGCGATCACCAACAATGCCGAGGCCCGGGCGCTCGCCCTGGAGGCGGCGCGCAAGTCGGTGGTGCTGTTGAAGAACGACAAGGCGCTGCCACTGCACGCATCGGCGAAACAGACCATCGCGGTTGTCGGCCCCCACGCCGCCCAGGTCGACCTGGGCGGATATTCCAATGTGCCGACCCACACTGTCACCCTGCTGGAAGGTATCAGGAACAAGGCCGGCGGCAACACGAAGGTGGTGACCGCCGAAGGCGTGCGCATCGTGGAAGAGGGCAGCTGGTACGACGACGAGGTGGTGCTCGCCGACCCCGAAGAGAACCGGCGCCGCATCCGCCAGGCGGTGAAGGTCGCCCGCAAGGCGGACGTGATCGTACTGGCGATCGGCGGCAGCAGTGCGTTATTCCGCGAGGGTTGGGGCGATAGCCACCTCGGGGACCGCGCCCGGCTCGACCTGACCGGTGAACAGAAAGCGCTGGCGGAGGCGATGTTCGCCCTGGGCAAGCCGGTGATCGTCACCCTCTTTAACGGCCAGCCCCTGTCCATTCCGGATATCGTCGAAAAGGCGGATGCTGTTGTGGAGGGCTGGTACCTGGGCCAGGAAGCCGGCCAGGCGATGGCGGACGTCCTTTTCGGGGACTACAACCCGGGTGGCAAGCTGCCGGTCACCATCGCGCGCTCGGTGGGTCAGCTGCCGATGTTTTACAACCGCAAGCCGAGCGCGCACCGCGGTTATCACCACGGCACCACGGAGCCGCTGTTTCCCTTCGGCTTCGGCCTTTCCTATACGACTTTCGAAGTGGGCGCCCCTGTGCTGTCCTCACCGACTATCAAAGCCGATGGAAAGGTGCGGGTCTCCGTCGATGTGCGCAACACGGGCGACTTTGCCGGGGACGAAGTGGTGCAGCTTTACGTGCGCGACCTGGTGAGTTCAGTGACGCGCCCGGTGAAGGAGCTCAAGGGATTCCGGCGCGTAACGTTGGAGCCTGGTACTGCCACCACGGTCAATTTCGAATTGTCCAGGGATGAACTGGCGTTCTGGAATGCCGATATGGAGTACGCGGTCGAGCCGGGCGAGTTCCGAATCATGGCCGGGCCGGACTCGGTCAATCTCAAGTCCGCGACACTGGCGGTCGTACCCTAACCCTGGGAACGCCGAGCTCCAGCTCGGCAACGGGCCGCAGGCCCGCCCCGAAACAGGAAAAGCAAGATGTCCAAGCGATTCACACTGATTATCTCGGCCGCCCTGCTGGCGGCCTGCCAGCCGAAGGCGGACGTGGACCAGGTGCCAGTCCCCGCCGACACCACCACCTACACCAACCCGATCCTCCACGCCGATTATTCGGACCCGGATGCGATACGCGTGGGCGACGATTTCTACATGGTATCGTCCAGTTTCAACAGTGCCCCCGGCCTGCCCATTCTGCATTCCCGGGATCTGGTCAACTGGCAGTTGATCGGGCACGTCTTCCAGCAGCAGGTACCGACTGACGTATTCGCCAGGCCCCAGCACGGCAAGGGTGCCTGGGCGCCCTGTTTCCGGTACCACGATGGCAAATTCTGGGTGTTCTACCCCGACCCGGATTTCGGCATCTACGTCACCACCGCCGATGACCCGGCCGGCCCCTGGAGCGAGCCAAAGCTGATCCTGGCGGGCAAGGGCATCATCGATCCCGCGCCCCTCTGGGACGACGACGGCCAGGCCTACCTGGCGCACGCCTGGGCCGCCAGCCGGGCCGGTTTCAACAATGTGATCACCCTGCACAAAATGTCCGCGGACGGCACCGAGGTGCTGGGCGAAGGCAAAGTCATCATCGACGGCGGCGACTATCCCCTGCACCACACGGTGGAGGGGCCCAAGTTCTACAAGCGCAACGGTTACTACTATGTGTTCGCGCCGGCCGGCGGCGTGGAAATGGGCTGGCAGACGGTGTTTCGCGCCCGCGATATCGAAGGCCCCTACGAACACAGGGTGGTGCTCGCCCAGGGGAATACCCCCATCAACGGCCCCCATCAGGGAGCCTGGGTGACCACGCCGGGGGGCGAGGACTGGTACCTGCACTTCCAGTACAAGGAGGCCTACGGCCGTATCGTGCACCTGCAGCCGATGCAGTGGCGGGACGACTGGCCGGTGATCGGTCTCGACGAGGACGGCGACGGCAAAGGCGAGCCGGTCCTGAGCTACAGAAAACCTGAGGTCGCGCGGCCGTCGCCCGATTTCCGCATCGCCGCCGGCGACGAATTCGGTTCGGTAAAACTCGGGCCCCAATGGCAGTGGAATGCCAACTGGCAAGCCGACTGGTATTCCCTCGGGGACCGCGAGGGCTGGCTGCGGCTGGCGGCCCAGCCGTTGCCGGCGGACGCCAAGGTCCCGAACCTGTGGGAAATGCCCTCCCTGTTGCTGCAGAAATTCCCCGACCGGGAATTCCAGGTGACCACGAAGCTGCAACTGGGCGGTGAGCAGCCCGTGGATGCCGGATTGCTTATTTACGGCTACGACTACGCCTGGCTGGGTTTGCGCAGCGGGGACGACGGCTACCAACTGGTGCACGAGGCTTGCCCCGGCGCGATGACCGGCTGTGTACTGCGGGAGACGGTGGTGGCCAACCTGGAGGAGCCGGTGATCGAAATCCGCGCCACCGTAAGGGACGAGGGGCGGGTGCTCTTCGCCTATCGGGCAGGTGGCGAAACCTTTACCGATTTCAACGAAGGCTTTCTGGCCAAACCGGGGCGCTGGGTTGGGGCGCACTTCGGGATATTTGCGCGATCCGGCTCCCCGACCGGTGGAGGATATGCCGATTTCGATTACGTGAGGGTAGCGGAGGGCGCGCAGTGAGCGCTACCTGGTAAGGATAAAACGATAAATACCACTGGATTACAATAATGGCTTCGACGATTCGATCCCTTCTTTCCCTGCAAGCCGTGGCGACCTTGTTGTTGTCTGGCGCCGCGGTGGCGGACACACTGGTTTCCGACAAGGTCTTCAACGCCGACCCCTCTCCCCATGTATTCGGCGGGAAGCTGTATCTGTATGCCACTGACGACCAGGGTAATAGCGGGGAGTATTGGGATTCCACCAGTTGGCGGTTGTTCACCTCCCGTGATGCGGAAACCTGGGAGGACCAGGGCACTTTCCTGTCAGCCGACGTGTTCAAGTGGGCCGACAAAAATGCCAAAGCCTGGGCGCCGAACGCTATCGAGCGAAATGGCAAGTACTATTTCTATGCGCCCGTCGGCGGCACACAGATCGGTGTTGCTGTCAGCGATGTACCTGGAAGCGGCTTTTCGGACCCGATCGATAAGCCCCTGGTGGAAACGCCGCGCGACGCCAACGCCGGGGATGAGCCGATTGATCCTTTCGTGTTTATCGATAAGGACCAAAAAGCTTATATGTACTTCGGCACCCGCGTGCCCAAGGTCGTAGAGCTGGGTAAAGATATGACCAGCCTTGCCGGCCCGATCGAAGACGTGGAAATCAAGGGGTTGCCCGAAGGTACCGGCTATGGCGAAGCGCCCTATTTACACCAGTATCAGGGACAGTACTATTTCACCTTCTCCACCGGCTGGCCCGGCCGGATCGTGTATGCCACCGGTGACCACCCAAGGGGTCCCTTTACCTATCGGGGCGTGATCCTGGATTTTCTGGAAATCTCCACCAACCACCAGGCCATTGTCGATTTTGAAGGGAAGACATTGTTTTTTTATCACGACAATCGGCTGCCGGGCGGTGGCAGTTTCAAACGCTCTATAGCCGTCACGGAATTAAAATACGACAAGGATGGCAATATCCTGCCAGTAGCAATAAACGGCTGCGGTCATGCGACGTCCGATGAGTGCTGGCGGAAGTGAAGGTCTGTGGCTTGGGTAGGTGCCATCCGGCAGTAAATTCAGGTAGGGTAAAATGTCACCGACTTCTGGAAAAGTTTCTTTGAAAAACAACAATCACGCCAGGCGTACCGCCGTCACCATTCACGATGTCGCCCGACACGCGAAGGTTTCCGCGATGACCGTTTCCCGGGTGATCAACGGGCAGAATAACGTCCGCGAGCCGCTTCGCCAGCGTGTCCTCGAATCGATTAAAGAGCTCGACTACACGCCCAATATTGCCGCCCGATCGACCCGTGTCGGTATGGGCGTGACGCGTGTCGGCATACTCTTCTCGAACCCTTCCGAGAGCTACCTGAGCAAGACCATGGTCGGGAGCCTGGAGCAGTCGCGAAAACTCGGCTGCCAACTGATTCCCGAGTACTGCGCCGGTATCACCTCGCAGAAGAAGGCGGTAAATCGCCTGGTCGAGGCCGGTGTGGAAGGGGTCATACTCCCGCCTCCCTTGTGCGATTCCGAAGCGACGGTGCGTATGCTGACCGGCCTGGATATCCCTGTGGTGGCACTGGCAACCGCCGTGCCGCTTGCGGAGGTGTCCGCGGTGTATATCGACGATTACCGCAGTGCCATAGCGATTACCCGCCACCTGATCAAACTCGGCCACCGGAAGATTGCTTTCGTCAAGGGCGATCCAGCGCACACGCCGACCCAGCGGCGGCTGGACGGCTTCCTCAAAGCGATGGAGGAGGCCGGCCTGGCAGTGCCCGGGCACTGGATTGTCCCTGGCCGCTTCACTTACAAGTCCGGCCTGGCGGCGGCGGAAAAACTGCTGGGAGGAGGCGAATTGCCCACGGCAATTCTCGCCTCCAACGACGATATGGCGGCGGCCGTGGTCTCCATGGCACAGGGCCGCGGAATCCGCGTTCCCGAGGAATTGAGTGTCGGCGGCTTCGACGACACGCCCATTGCCAGCATCATCTGGCCGGAAATGACCACTGTGCACCAGCCGATAACAGCCATGGGTGCCGCGGCGGTGTCCATTATCCACCAGATGGTCACCGAGCTGAGGAGTGGCAGGGCGCCACGGGTCGTCCACCAGCGCATGAGATACAAGCTCGTCAAGCGGGGTTCCACAGGGCCGGCGCCGGCCTGACGGGTTTATACATTGCCATTCATTTTGCCTCCTGTATTGGCAATGGGGTTGTTCATTTTGCGCGCTGGTGTGATCGATGGTTTGCAAAGTGCTCAAAGATGAGATTGTTTTTCCAAACAGGAAAATTGATGTCAAAACGGGTTATCAAATGTTTTAATTTCATTTATATTACAAAGACAAAACAAAAATATGAGTGGCCCCAAAGTCTGCACCTCGCTTCCCGGTCTTTGGATTTCTATCGGGTTTGGCGGTTGGGCTTTTTTTGTACCACTGGTTGTTATCGATAACAAAGAATCAGCGATCAGGCCAAAGTGTCCGGTGCCGTGGCGCGCCGGAGCCGGCGAATGAGGGAACTGTTTATGGCAGAGTCGGGTAAAGAACCGGGTAAAGAGTTGGGCAACGGGCAGGGGCGTGTTGCCCAGTCCGTACCGGGTGTTTCGCCAGGCCGGCGGAGCCCGAGCTGGATGCTGGCGAATATTGGGCTGCTGTTCGCGTTCTTCGCCTGCGGTTCTACAGCGCAGTCAGCGGCGGCGGAAGAACTGGTCGTCTATCCGCCACCCGCACCGCCGGAATTCTATTCCCACCACAACGACGATTTCACCGTGCGGGTGCGCCAACCCGGCGGGCCCTGGCAGGACCTGTACGAATACAAGGTGATGGTGGACCTGGACAAGCCCCAGGCCGCGAGTATGGTCCGTTTCGATATGGACGGCCCGGTGGAGGTGTCCGTGCGCAAGAACAACGGCGACTTTCGCTCGGTGCGCGTGCGGCCCGAGGCCGCGGGCGTAGAGGCGAAGATCGGCCGCTTCGGCCACACTGCCACCTTCACCCTTGACCAACCACGTAAACTGTCCGTGGAGTTCGATGGAGACAGGCTCCACAACCTCCATGTGATGGCCAATCCTATCGAGGCGGACAAGCCGGATCCGAATAGTCCGGACGTCATCTGGTTCGGCCCCGGCGTGCACGAACCGCCCGAAAACGAGCCGGGTTTTCGCATTCCCTCGAACAAGACCGTCTACCTGGAACCCAGTGCCCTGCTGCGTGGGCCCGTGATTCTGGAGCGGGTGGAGAATGTGAAAATTCTCGGTCGCGGCATGCTCGACAGGCCGGATCGCGGTTTCCAGGTCACCTTCTCGAAGAACATCCTTATCGACGGGCCCACGGTGCTCAACCCCAAACACTATACGGTGTTCTGCGGCCAGAGCGAGGGGCTTGCCATTCGCAACATAAAAACCTTCAGTGCCGACAAGTGGTCCGATGGCCTGGACTTTATGAGTTGCTCCGATATCGAGGTGGACAACGCCTTCCTGCGCACCTCGGACGACAGCATCGCCATCTACGGGCACCGCTGGGAGTACTACGGTGACGCGCGCAATTACCGCATCACCAACTCGGTGCTGTGGGCGGACGTAGCGCACCCCATCAATATCGGCCTGCACGGCAATGCCGAGGAGGGCAGCGAGGGTGAGGTGATCGAAGACCTGGTGTTTCGCAATATCGACATCCTCCAACACGACGAAGACGACCCCAATTACCAGGGCGCTATGGCGGTCAGCAACAGCGACCGGAACCTGGTGCGCAATCTGCTCTTCGAAAATATCCGTGTGGAGGATTTCCAGGAGGGCCAGCTCCTCAACCTGCGGGTGGTTTTCAACGAAAAATACAGCGGGGCGCCGGGACGCGGTATCGAAAATGTAACTTTCCGAAACGTCAGTTACGCGGGCCCCAACAGCCACACATCGGTAGTGGCGGGTTACGACGCGGAGCGCGCTGTCCGCGGTGTACTGTTTGAAAACCTGAGAATCAACGGGCGCAGGATGCGCAACGCGGCCCAGGCGAACCTGGACATTGGCGACCATGTTTCCGACGTGAGATTTCGCTAGCGGCTGTATGAATTAATAGCCGCTGGCAGTCCGAAATATTTCTGTAAAAAGGGTTGCCATGGAGGGCGTGATAGAATAACGTAGTATTTATCATATAATAAAAGAGGTCATTCAACAGGCGGTCGCACCGCCTCCTGCCGGGCGGCGGTCGCAAGCGCTTCCCGGACTCCGAAGGCCAATCCCGATGCGGTTGATTCGGGAGATTCGTGGCGCTGTTTTCTGTTATCGATAACCGCTGTCTCCGCGGTTTTGAGGTGTCAATCATTGTTATCGATAACAGTCTCGCTCCGGCATACGCCGGGGCGCAAGCTGCGCAACCCCTGTGTCGCGAGCAGGCCGGGGGGCGCGATAGGTTGGGTTAATAAAACGCTGATAGGGCGTATCTATAAATTCCCGTTCGCCTGCGGCGAACCCCAAACTGTTCAACAAGAAGACGATGATGAGGAGATAGTAAAATGATAATAAAGTCCAAAAAGCTGTCCGTCGCTATTGCGGCCTACACCACCTCCCTGATGGCCCTGTCGGCACCGACCTTCGCACAGGATGAAAGTGAGAAGGACCCGGCGGCGCTCGAAGAGGTTACCGTGACTGGCATGCGCCAGAGCATGGAGACTTCCGTTCTAATCAAGAGAAACACGATGGAAATCGTCGATTCCATCACTGCCGAGGATATCGGCAAATTGCCCGACCCGAACGTGGCCGAAGCCCTCACGCGCATCCCCGGTGTGCAGGGTTATCGCTACGGCGGTGAGGGCGCCTCTCCGGTTGGTGAGGGCAGTGGCCTGACCATCCGCGGCCTCTCCGGGCAGACCGCCTCGCGCCTGGACGGGCGCGCCTATTTCACCGCCGGCGGACGCGAATTCAATATCGAAAGTGCGATTCCGGGCATGATCGCCGGCGTCGATGTGTACAAGAACCCCTCCGCCGAGCATATCGAGGGCGGTATCGGCGGCCTGGTGAATGTCCGCACCAGGAAGCCACTGGATTTTGACGAACTCACTTTCAGCGTTGCTACTTCAGCCCGCTACAATGATCTGGCCGAAACCGTGAAGCCGGAAATATTTGGCCTCTTTGCCAACAAGTGGGAGACGGGGCTGGGCGAGATGGGCGTGCTGGTGGCCCTCAACCAGCAGGAGAGCCACAACCGCTCCGACTCGGATACCATCTTCGGCCGTGGACCGCAGTTGCGCCGCGCGGTGCGCGCTGACAGTGCCGACTACGCTCTCCTCGACGGCGCCGACCAGTCCTATTTGGGCCGCTCGGATATCAGCTATTTGGCTGATGCGAACTACGAGGACTATACCGAGGCGGAAAGAGCAGGCCTGATTACCGCCCTGGGCCAGGAGAAGCAGGTCTTCCAGGAGGACATCAACCGCGTGCGCAAGGGCGCGAACCTGGCCTTCCAATGGCGCCCCAGCGATACCCTCGAGTTCTACGCCAGCGGTAACTATAACTACTACCTCTACGACCAGGACTACCGCTTCATGGTCTTCGGCGACAGCCGCACTGTGCAGAACCTCAAAACCGCCGACTATAACTTCGACGAAGAGTTCATGAACCGAAACCTGAACGGCGACGCCAATGAACTGGTGGCGGGACAGCGGCTGGCGAGCGGCACCTTCCTGGGTTCGAACCTGCAGACCTGGGGCGGTCACGAAGAGCGCCCTTATGAGACCTGGACGACAGCCTTCGGCACCGAGTGGCAGGCGACGGAAAAGCTGAACGTGCGCGCCGACCTGTCGTACATCGAGGCCACCCAGACCCAGGATAATCGCCGGGCCGATTTCGTGCCGGTCGCCGGGCTCACCTGGGACGTCACCCGCAATCTGATGAGTGATATCCACAAGCTGGACATCTCCGGTCCGGACCTGAGCGATCCGTCCAACTTTGTGTTCAGGGACTACCACAACGGCTCCAACCAGCAGTGGGACGACGACGGCTGGGCGGCGCAATTCGATTTCAAATACCAGCTGGACCTGCCGTTGCTGGAAGACATCAAGTTTGGCGCCCGCTACGCGACCCAGCGGGCCGATTACAAAAACTTCAGCTACGGCGGTATTCCCCTGACCAGCGACGGCCTGCCGCTGGCGGCGGACCAGTCCAACGGCATCCTCGTCAGCTCACTGTCGGGTGTGGTGGACAGGTCGCCGACCAACTGGCTGGACGGCGATGCTGGCTACGGCGGTGGCTACGTGGTCTACGACCCCTCGGCGCTGAGCGGCAATCAGGTGCGTAACCAGTTTGCGGCGGCGAACATTCCCGAGGACGGCGCGATTCCGGAAATACTGACCGCTCGCCGCCATTCCGAAGAGGAGAGCCTCGCCGGTTACTTCATGGCCGATTTCGCCTACGAGGAATTCCTGCGCGGTAATGTGGGCGTGCGCGTGGTGCAAACCGATCTGTACGCGCGGGCCATGGTCACCGATCAGAGTGGCAACATAGTGCCGAATTCCGACGATGCCTCCTACGTCGACGTGCTGCCGTCGCTGAACCTGACTGGCTATATCGACGAGGACACACTGCTGCGTTTCGGCTACGCCAAGGGTATTTCCCGGCCCAGCCTCGGCGCGCTCAATCCCACCATCGGTGTCAACCAGAACAATGGCACCGGCAGCGCGGGCAACCCCGATCTGAAACCGCTGGAAGCCGATAGTTTTGACCTGTCGTTTGAGAAATACTTCTCCGGTTCCAACTACGTATCGGCCGGCGTCTTCTACAAGGATATCGACGGCTTCTTCACTGGCGTGGGCAAGTGTGAGAGTGTGGCAGCCTTCCCGTCCTACGACGCTGAGGAGACAGGGGTGAACAACGGCTGTCCCGCGAACCAGTACTTTATCACTCGCAGTGTCAACGCGAAGAAGGGCAGTGCCAAGGGCGTGGAGCTGGCCTTCCAGAGCTTCCTCGACTACGACTTTATGCCGGAAGCGCTGCACAACTTCGGGGTCATGGGTTCCTATACCTACCTGAAGACCGAAAACCCGGTTGATCTTGCGCGCGATGGCGTTTACGTAAATACCCCCATGCCTTTCCAGTCGAAGAACAACTGGACGCTGGCGGGTATGTACGAAGACGACTTCATGTCCGCGCGCCTGGTCTATACCTACCGCTCCGACTTCGTGTTGTTTGGCGTCGACCAGTGGCCGAGCTGGGCGCGCTATGTGGAGGGATACGGCATCCTGGATGCATCAGTGAACTTCGCGTTGTACGATGGCCTGAGCCTGTCGTTCAACGCCTCCAACATTACCAACGAGGCGCCGGACCGCTACTCGGGCGAACCGGGAGGTTACACCTCACCCTTCTCGGTGCAGCACTTTGTCAACGGCCGCAACTTCGGCCTGGGCCTGCGCTACAAGTTCTAAACAAACAACGCTGTTTGTCTCCCGCTTGATGGGCGCCCCCCCGGGCGCCCCCTTTTCTTCCTGCCTCAGTAGCGGGGAAGGCGCAGGAGCGGCGGCGGAACTTGGATAGAATCATTCAACAACGAAAATGCTGTTCAACAAATGCGTTGTGTAGAAGAAATACCACAGGCGAACGACGATCCCAGCGCGGCTGGTTTCCGCCGCAGGGCGGAACAAGCCCGCGCATGGATGCACGATGCGTGCTTCCCGCTCTGGTCTGAAAGGGGTGTCGCCGACACGGGGGGATTCTGGGAAGCGCTGGATATCCAAGGCCAGGCGCTGGAAAATCCCGTGTCCCGCGTCCGCGTGCAGGCGCGCCAGGTCTATGTGTTTGCGCTGGCGGCGCTGATGGGCTGGCAGCCCGAGCGGTCGCTCGAACTGGTGCGCATGGGCCTGCGGACATTGCACCGGGCCTGCCGCAGGGAAGACGGTTTGTACGGGACCCTGGTCGACCTCGGGTCGCAGTCCCTGTGCGACGACCAGGCGAGCCTCTACGACAGCGCCTTCGCACTCTTCGCGCACGCCTGGGCGGTGCGCGCCGGGGCCGGGCACAAGACCTTTGCCGAGGGTGCGGCGTTGAACGGCGCGATAGATCAAGTGCTGCGCCGCCCCAATGATAGCGGGGCCTATTTTGAGCAGCTGCCCGCAACAGCCAGGGTGGAACAGAACCCGCACATGCACCTGCTGGAGGCATCCCTGGCCTGGTACGAGGCAACCCGGGACGCGCGCGCCCTGGCCCGGGCCCGCAGCCTGCGGCGCCTGATGGAGACTCGCTTTGTCGACCCGCAGCTGTCCGGTCTGCGGGAGACCTTCTCGGAGGATTGGGGCCCGCACAAGTCGGACAGGTTCGAGGCCGGGCATCAATACGAATGGGTCTGGCTGCTGCACGAGCAGGCGCGGGTCTGCGATGAGGGGCTTGCTCCCGTTGCGCCTATGCTCTATCGCAAGGCCCGCGAGCTGACCCTGCCGAACGGCCGCTGCTACCTGTCCCACAGCCTCGAAGGCGAAGTGCGGGAGCCGGTGCACCGCTGCTGGGGGCTGACCGAGGCGCTGAAAGCCGAATTGGCACTGGTCCGCGCGGGCAATCCCGATAACATAGCGGGTGCCAATGCGGTTTTCGACCGCCTGTGGGAGGACCACATTGAGAGCGCGGTTTCCGGAGGCTGGCTCGACCGGCTGGACGCATCCGGAAAGTCGATCTCTACCGATATGCCGGCGAGTACCGGCTATCACCTGCATTTGGCGTTTAGTGAACTGATTGACGTTGCAAGGATTTTGAGTCGATGAGTGTGATGGAACTGGATACTGCAGAATTGACGGTGAAAGGGCTGCTGGGCGGCATTGAAGGCGGCGGCACCAAATTTAATTGTGCAATAGGCCCGTCCCCCGAAGAGGTATGGGCGAGGACCAGTTTCCCGACCACCACGCCGGAGGAGACCTTCACCCGGGCGATCGATTTTTTCCGGGAGGCCAAGGCCGAGTTCGGGGACCTGGGTGCGATCGGCTTGGCCAGTTTCGGCCCTGTGGACCTGGACCGACAGTCGCAATATTACGGCTATGTCACCACCACGCCGAAACCCCACTGGGCCTACACCGATGTGGTGGGGGGGCTCTCCCGCGCCCTGGAGGTTCCGGTGGCCTTCGATACGGACGTCAACTGCGCCACCCTCGCGGAGGGCGCTTTTGGCGCGGCGCGCGGACTGCGGAATTTCGTCTACGTCACCGTCGGCACCGGTATAGGTGCCGGGGTGGTGTCGGATGGCAGGCTCTTGAACGGCGCCATGCACCCGGAGGTCGGCCATATGCTGCTGCCCCGGTTCGACGGGGATAAGACGTTTCGCGGCTCTTGCCCCTATCACGGCGACTGCCTGGAGGGCCTGGCCGCGGGACCGGCGATCGAAACCCGCTGGGGCTGCAAAGGGCAGGACCTGCCGGTGGACCATCCGGCCTGGGAACTGGAGGCCGACTACCTGGCGGCGATGTGTGTCAACCTCACCGTCTGCTATGCGCCGGAGCGGATCGTACTCGGTGGTGGCGTCATGTCCCAGGGGCAGCTGTTTCCGATGATCCGCACCGCCTTCACCCGTTTGCTCAACGGCTATACCACCTTGCCGGCGGCCAACGATGCGAAAAATTACATAGTACCGGCGGCACTCAACGGTCGCTCGGGCGAGGTGGGCGCCATGATCGCCGCCGAAACCCTGCTGGCGCAGGGGCGAGAATCAGTAGAAGAGGTGCTTTGTGTTTAAAAAGATCTATTACTCGACCCATCCGGAAATGATGGACGGTGTAAGCAATGAAAGGCTGCGTGAACGCCACCTGGTCACAGGGCTCTTTATCCCCGATGAGATTTCCCTGAATTACACTCACGACGAGCGCATGATCGTCGGCGGAGCGGCGCCGGTGAATGGCGCGCTGAAACTGCCCGCCCAGAGCGAGCCGGAATCCGCCGCTGGCAAGCCCTTTCTCGAGCGCCGGGAGCTGGGTGTCGTCAACGTGGGCGAGGGGCCGGGCACTATCGAACTGGACGGCGAAACCTGTGAGATGGCGCCGAAAGACGGCCTCTACGTGCCCATGGGTACCGGAGAGGTGGTGTTCAAATCGGCGGACCCCGCCAAGCCCGCCAAATATTACCTGGTATCCACGCCCGCCCATGCCCGCCATGCGGTGACCCATATCAATATCGCCCAGGCGGTGCCGCTGGAAATGGGGTCACTGGAGACCTCCAACGAACGGGTCATTTACCAGTACATAGTCCCGAAGACCTGCAAATCCTGTCAGCTGCTGCTGGGCCTGACCATGCTCAAACCCGGCAGCGTCTGGAACACCATGCCGCCGCACCTGCACGACCGGCGCTCGGAAGTGTATTTCTACTTCCAGCTGGGCGAAGACGGCCGGGTTTTCCACTTTATGGGGCAGGAGGACAAGCTGCGCCATATCGTGATGAAAAACGACGAGGCGGTGATCTCCCCGCCCTGGTCGATACATATGGGCTCGGGAACCAGGAATTACGCCTTTATCTGGGCTATGGGCGGTGAAAACCTGGATTACACCGACCTGAATGTACTGGATATCTGCCAGTTGAAGTAACGGAGAGAGTATGTCGATTTCCGCATTCGGCCTGGAAGGCAAAGTCGCACTGGTCACCGGCGCCAATACCGGCCTGGGGCAGGGCATGGCCCTGGCGCTGGCCGCGGCCGGTGCGGATATCGCCCTGGTCGGGCGCTCGCACCCGGCGGAGACGCTGGCCGGAATCGAGGCGGCGGGCCGCCGGTCGCATTTCGTCAAGGCCGACCTGTCTTCCGCCGAGGGCGTTGCCGACATAGTGGCGGCGGTGGTGGAGGCGCTCGGCAACCTGGATATCCTGGTGAACAACGCCGGCATCATCCAGCGCAACGACGCCATCGATTTTACCGTCGAGGAGTGGGACAGTGTGATGGACACCAATTTGCGCACGCTGTTTTTCCTTTCCCAGGCGGCGGCGCGGCAGATGATCGCCGTTGGGTGCGGGGGCAAAATCATCAATATCGCCAGCATGTTGTCCTTCCAGGGCGGGATTCGCGTACCCTCCTATACGGCGTCGAAAAGCGGTGTCATGGGACTGACCAAAATTCTGGCCAATGAATGGGCGCCGCACGGTATCAACGTGAACGCCATAGCGCCAGGTTACTTCGCCACCAATAACACCGCCGCCCTGCGCGCGGACGGGAAGCGCAATACGGAAATACTCAGCCGTATTCCGGCGGGGCGCTGGGGCGAGCCGTCGGACTTGGGTGGCGCGGCGGTATTCCTGGCCTCACCCGCATCCGATTACGTGCAGGGCATTACCCTGCCGGTGGATGGCGGCTGGTTGGCGCGATAATGGGAGTTGCAATGCTGCCGAGTTAAGGCTTGGCACCCTGTAGGAGCCTGCTGTGACCGCCATGGACGGGGGGCCGCCCGGCGGTCATGCAGACAATACATGGAACAGTTGTGTGCCACGGCGCACCCTGGGTTTGAAAGATAAAAAGCATAACCAGGTCCGGAAAATAATAACTAAGCGGCGGTTCTTCTCTTCGGGAGACCCGCCTGCAAACGAAGATGAGAGGTAAGCCCCAATGGCAATAGTGGCAGATGTCCAGGGTGATGTTTCCGCAGTGGAGAGCAAACCGCTCTCCAAAGAGGCGGCGTCGCTGAAGTTCCGGCTCTATGTACTGATGAGCGCATTCGTCTTCGCCTATTTCGGGGCGCAGGCCATGAGCATTTCCCTGCTTTCCAACTGGCTGAAGAGTACCCTTGGCCTGAACGGCGAGCAGATCGGTATTGTATTTGCGGCCAATTTTATTGCCGCGCTGATCACGCAGCCGCTGTATGGCTATATTTCCGACAAGGTGGGCCTGCGACGCCACGTGCTGCTGTTCCTGGCGATAATGGTCGGCCTCTGCGGCCCGTTTTTCGTCTTCGTCTACGAACCCCTGATCAAATCGAATATTTTCCTGGGCGCCGCGCTGGGAGGCGCCTATCTCGGGCTGACCTTTATCGCCGGTTCCTTTGCGCTGGAATCCTATGTGGACAGGGTGGGGCGCAAGTACGGATTCGAATACAGCCGCGTGCGCCTTTGGGGTTCCCTGGGATTTGCCTTTGCCGCCTTCTTTTCCGGCACACTGTTCAATATCAATCCCCAGATCAATTTCTTCATCGCTTCCGCGGCGATACTGATTCTCCTGCCTGCATTGCTGTTCCTGAAGATGGAAACCACCGCCCAGGACCTGGAGGCGTCGTCGAGCCTGAAAGTGGGCGATGCCCTGGCGGTGCTCAAACTGCGGGAATTCTGGGGATTCATGGTGCTGATACTCGGGGTGACCAATCTCTACCTGGTTTTCGATCAGCAGTTCCCGGTTTATTTTGCCTCCCAATTCGCCACCGAGGCGCTCGGTCGGGAGATGTTCGGCAGGCTCAACTCGGCGCAGATATTCCTTGAAGCGGGCATGCTTTTCGTTGCGCCGTGGATCGTCAATCGCATCGGCATCAAGCGCGGACTGCTGTTCGCCGCCGGCATCATGATCGTGCGCATTACCGGCTCCGGCCTGGTGACCGGGCCCCTGGCCATTTCCTGCATGAAAATGCTGCACGCGATCGAGCTGCCGATCCTTGCCGTGTCGATATTCCGCTATATAGCGGCGCACTTCGAGAGCCGTCTGGCATCCACCCTTTACATGGTCGGCGTCAGTTTCGGTCACTCGCTGGGGTTGGCGATCCTGTCACAGCCGGTGGGCAGGGCCTACGACCTGTTCGGTTTTGCCAATACTTATTTAATGATCGGTGCCGGTGCCCTGGTGTTCTGGATCGCGGCGATATTTACCCTGCGGCCCGATCCCCGGCCGCAGGGGCAGGAGTCCGACGCGGGGAGGAGTTCATGAATACTTACGCACAATCCGTTGATAGACCGGACTATTCCATCGAACGAGAGCCGTTGCTCCAGGCGTTCGACGCGACATTCGATCCGTCGAAAGACCGGGATCTGATCCGCGCCGCCATCAATACCGCATTGAGCCGCATCGACGCGGGGTTGGAGACATTCGGGGACCAGTACCCGGCGCCGTCGAGCATCGACGGCGTCTATGCGCCCATGGACAATGTCGAGTGGACAAACGGCTTCTGGACCGGCCTGTTGTGGCTGGCTTTCGAACTTACCGGGGAAGAGAAATACAAGTCGGCTGGCCTGAAGCAGGTGGATGATTTCCGGGCCCGCATCCTGGATCGCGTGAACGTCGACCACCACGACCTGGGCTTCCTCTATTCGCTCTCCTGCGTATCGGCCTACAAACTCACCGGCAGCAGGGCCGCCCGGGATGCGGCCGTGGAAGCGGCCAATCTGCTCTACAAGCGCTACCTGCCCAACGCCGGCATTATCCAGGCCTGGGGCGACCTCGATGACCCGGAGCAGGCCGGGCGCATGATTATCGACTGCAACCTGAACCTGCCGCTGCTTTACTGGGCCGCGGCGGAATCCGGCAACAAGGTGCTGAAACTGGCCGCGGACAGCCATATCGAGAGGGCCGCACGCCATATAGTGCGCGCGGACGGTTCCACGCACCACACCTTCCATATGGACCCGGTTTCCGGTGCGCCGAAATATGGCTCCACCCACCAGGGATTTTCCGACGATTCCTGCTGGTCCCGCGGCCAGGCCTGGGGCATTACCGGCTTCCCGCTGGTCTATCGCTATTGCGCCAATCCCCGTCTGGTGCAGCTGTCCGCGCGCCTGGCCAACTACTTCCTGAATCGCCTGCCGGCGGACAGCGTCTGCTGCTGGGACCTGGTGTTCACGGATGCCACCCGGGAGCGCGACACCTCCGCCGCGGCCATAGCGGTGTGTGGGCTATTGGAGCTGGGCAAAAACCTGCCGCAGGCCGACCCCGATATCGGCAGCTACCGCAACGCGGCCATGGCGATTACCCGCAACCTGATCTGGAATTACTCCTGTGCAAGCGGTGATGCCGGCACCGGCCTGTTGCAAGAGGGTGTCTACCACATGCCCAATAACGTGGGTGTGGGCGAGAGCTGTATCTGGGGTGACTACTTTTATATGGAGGCCCTTGTCCGTCTTACGCGGATCTGGGATCCCTACTGGTGAGATAGAGATGACACCAATGTTCCTGGACTGGCTGACGCCATTCTCCTTAGTCTGTTAAAAGTAGAACGCCTGCCAATGGATGGTTTTACCGAAATTATAAACAATTGAGGCGAAGACTTATGAACCGAAGAGACGCTTTAAAGCTGGGAGCTGCAGGAGTAGCGAGCCTGTATATCCGTCCAGCACTGGGTGAGGTGGATAGCCTGAAAATAGACATAGCAAAAGGACCTTTCAAGCCGACCTGGGAATCTTTATCTCAGTACCAAACCCCCGCGTGGTTCCACGATGCCAAATTCGGAATTTGGGCGCACTGGGGGCCTCAATGCGAGCCTGAGGCTGGAGACTGGTATGCCCGAGGTATGTACCAGGAAGGCTCCCACTATTACAAATATCATGTGGAGAAATACGGGCATCCCTCAAAGTTTGGTTTTAAAGATGTAATCAATGTATGGAAAGCTGATAAGTGGGACCCCGATCGTTTAGTGCAACTGTATAAAGATGCGGGCGCCAGGTATTTTATGGCGATGGCCAACCATCATGATAATCTTGACCTTTATGACAGTCGTTATCAGCCCCATTGGAATTCCACTAAGGTGGGGCCTAAAAAGGATATTATCGGTGGCTGGGAAAAAGCGTCTCGCAAGGCTGGATTACCCTTTGCAGTAAGTGTTCACTCGGCCCACGCCTGGAGCTGGTTTGAACCTTCACAGTTCTCGGATACAACAGGTCCTTTAGCGGGAGTGCCTTATGACGGCAAGCTCACCAAAACCGATGGGGAGGGCACTTGGTGGGAAGGCCTGGATCCCCAAGAGCTGTACGCCCAGAATCACCCCCTAAGTGAAAATAGTCACGATTCAGCCACCATACACAAGCAATGGAATTGGGGGAATGGAGTAACAATACCTTCAAGTGCCTATATCGATAAGTTCTATAACCGGACAATAGACTTGGTCGATAAATACAACCCTGACATGGTGTATTTCGACGATACTGCACTTCCTTTATGGCCTATAAGCGACGCAGGACTTCGAATAGCTGCGCATGTATACAATAAGAGTTTAGAGCGCAACGACAAAGTACAAGCAGTTGTTACCGGAAAAATACTCGATGCCTTCCAGCGTCAGTGTTTGGTTTGGGATATAGAAAAAGGCCATAGTAATAATATAGAGCCGTTTCCCTGGCAAACCGGTACCTGTATTGGTGGCTGGCATTATGATCGCAATCTGTATTTGAACAAGAAATATAAGTCAGCTGAAGCCGTTATACACAGCCTGGTCGATGTAGTGAGCAAGAATGGAAATTTGATGTTAAATATACCCGTGCGGGGAGACGGCAGCATCGATGAACTGGAAGAGCAGATCGTATCGGAGATCGGCGTCTGGATGGGCCTCAACGGGGAAAGTATATACGGCACAAGGCCCTGGAAAATATTTGGGGAAGGGCCGCAACAGGAAAGCGCAGCCGAGTTGCAAGCCCAAGGCTTTAATGAAGGCAAAGGCAAGCCATACAGCTCAGAGGATATTCGTTTCGCGATCAAGGGCAATAAGCTTTATGCAACGGTAATGGCTTGGCCCGATAGCGGTAAAGCAGTCATAAAAAGCTTGCGGACAGGCTCGGCCTATCATCCAGGGAAGATAAGCCGGGTCAAACTGGTCAGCACCGGGACGTCGCTTGAATTTGAGCGTACCCAGAGAGGCCTTGAGGTCCAGTTCCCACAGGAAAAACCCCAAGCTGCCTATGCCAATGCTTTAGAGATAGTTTGAGAATGTTTATTCACAAGCTGATTTTTTTCATCCTGACCGCGGGATTGGCCATCGGGGCACCCGCATCTGAGGCTGCGCCCAATGGATTTCAGGAAAAACTGACTTCTCCGGATGGGCGCTACGTCCTGGATGTTGGCCGTGCGGTGAAAAAGGGTGAATCATCGAGTATCACCTATCGGGTGTCCTACGACCGCCTTAAAGTGATCGAGGATTCGCAACTTTCCATTTCACTCGACAATCACCTTTCCGAATGGGCGCTGGCAATTAAGGAAAGGCCGGAAGGTGGCTGGATGGACGGCCTGGTACTGGTGGATGTGAACCGGGAGCAGGTGGACTCTGTCTGGCAACCGCCCTACGGCGAGCGCAGCCAGGTGGTGGACAAATACAATGCACTGACGTTGACCTTCCAGCAAGCGGCCAGCGCCAACTACAAAATGGATATCCAGCTTCGCGCCTACAATGAAGGTATCGCCATCCGGTATTACTTCCATGAAAACCCCACCGGCATCTACTACCGGGTGGTGGATGAGGAGACCGAATTCAGGTTCCCGAAAGGAACCCTGGCCTGGTTCGAACCCTGGGCCCAGGGACCCTATTCGCTGCTGCCCCTGTCCGATTGGCCCGGCGAGAGTGAGCGCCCGCTGACCTTACAGCTTGAGAACGGGCTCTACGCCAGTATCACAGAAGCGGCAATGGTCGACTTCGTCCGCACTAAATTCACCCTGTCCGAAAGCAGGCCGAATACCGTGCGCACGGCGCTTTACGAGCCGGTCGACAAGGTGCCCTATTTCGCCACCCCCTGGCGGGTCGTAATGGCGGCGGAAAAGCCGGGGCAGCTGATCGAGCACAACGATATCCTGCTGAACCTCAACGAACCCAGTCGCATTGCCGACACCTCCTGGATAAAGCCGGGCAAGATAGTCCGCGATATGACCCTGACGGAGGAGCGCGCCAAGGCCTGGATCGACTTCGCCGCGGCGCACAATATCCAGTACCTGCTGTTCGACTGGAAATGGTACGGGCCGGCGTTCACTTTCGACACCGATGCCCGCACGGTGGAGATCGACCTGGACCTGCCGGAAGTCATCCGCTATGGGAAAGAGAAGGGCGTGGGCATCTGGCTCTATGTCAACCAGCAGGCGCTGCTGAAACAGGACCACGAACTATTTCCCCTCTATAAAGAATGGGGCATCGCCGGGGTGAAATACGGCTTTGTGCAAGTCGGTTCGCACCGCTGGACCACCTGGCTGCACGAATCGGTGGAGCGCGCGGCGCGGAACCAGCTGATGGTCAATATCCACGACGAGTTCCGGGTCACCGGCGAGCAGCGCACCCTGCCCAATATCCTGACCGTGGAGGGCATCCGCGGCAACGAAGAGATGCCCGACGCCACCCACAACACCATTCTGCCGTTTACCCGCGGCATCGCGGGTATGGGCGACTACACCATCTGCTACTACAGCGACCGTATCAAGACCACCCACGCCCACCAGCTGGCGCTCGCGGTGGTGATGTACAGCCCGCTGCAGACGCTGTTCTGGTACGACGCGGCGGCGGATTACGGCGGTGAACCTGAGATAGAGTTTTTCGAAAAGACGCCGACCGTCTGGGACGAGACGCGGGTGCTGAAGGGGGAAATCGGCCAGTATATCGCCGTCGCCAGGCGCTCCGGAGACCAATGGTTCGTCGGGGCCATCACCAACAACGATGCACTGCAGCTGGAAATCAATCTCGACTTTCTCGACGAAAACAAAGAATACACGGCGACGCTATACCGGGATAACACTGAGGTATCAACAAAAACCGGAGTCTCCCTCGATATAAGAACAGTGGAACAAGACACCGTATTGCCTCTCGACCTGATGGCATCCGGAGGGGCGGCCATATGGATTCGGTGATGGTACCCGGCTTTTATCGCTTCTTTCCTGTGGTCCTAGTTTGGCCCGGCAGGGCTTCCTGTCCAGTAGTAATCAGGCTGTATCTCTCTCTTTGCAGCCTGCATTTAGGGGCAGGGCGCCGCCGGGCAATTTTTTTCTAACACAGGGAAGGGCGCTGCGGCCCTGATTTTGGCGGCATTTTTATATGGCGACCATGGATCGCTGTGAGTATTTCTGCGTTCAATTTAATTTATAAGATAAATAATACATTGATTTTCAAAATTTCCGGTTAACGGGATGTGCCAGAGTCTGCCGGCCTGGGTGAAGTCCCCGTTTGCCTGATATCGCTGCGGATGGAGTGATGGTTTGCTCCGGTGGTTTGTGTGGTACCGCGGCAACTGCGTAATCGCGAAAACTACATAAAAAAAGATGAGAGAAATCATGAAGATAATAAAACTGAGAAACTTCGCCGCAAGGTTTACAGGCATTGTGTTCGCGGGGGCTGTCCTCGCGGGATTGGCGCTCGCAAATGCCACCCATGCCGACAGCGGCGAATCCATCATCACCGACAATATTGTCCAGATCAACGAAACCACCTCACCTGCCGGCTTCAAGCACCCGGGAATCCGCTTTACCAGGGCGTCGCTGGAAAACCTGCGCGCCCAGGTGATTGCCGGCCAGGAGCCCTGGGCCAGCTATTACGAAGGCATGCGCCGCCGCTGGTGGGCGGGTGACGTCGGCCCGAGAAACCACGATGGCAATGGCTTCCCGCGCTTTCCCGGCATCTACGACAACCGCACGGTGGCCTATTTTATCGACGATGCGCAGATGGCCCTGATGCACGCCATTCAGTACGTTGTCACCGGTAATGAATGGCACCGGGAAAAAGCCATGTTTGTCATCCAGGTCTATTCGCGCATGGACCCGGCGGCCACCGCCAACTTTCCCGACGTGCACATTAAGATGGGCCAGCCCATCTACCATATGACCGCGGCGGCGGAAATTCTGCGCTCCACCTCCACCACCCGGCCGGATCTGGAGTGGACCCAGGAGTTGACGGACAACTACATCAATAACTTCCTGCAGCCGCAGATGGATGCCTATATCCGCAAAGACCACTACTTTATGAACCAGTACTCCTACGCCCTGTTCGGCAACGTGGCGGCGGCCATCTTCGCCGACGACCGCGCGGCCTATGAACAGGCGGTGGAGTGGACCACGGTGGGTTCCGCGGCGGAAAACCAGGGTTGGGTGGGGTCCATCGAGCGCGTGTTTCGCCGGATGACCCACAACGATGAAACCGGCGAGCCGCTGGCCGATCCCCATGTACAGCTGGCGGAGATGGGGCGCGACCAGCCCCACGCGATCGGCAATGTGGACAGCCTGTTTGCCATCTCGCAGATCATCTCCAGCCAGGGTACCAAGGTGGACCCGGTAACGGGCAGGGTTTCCTCGGCGGTCGATGCGGTGGACCCGGTACACTTCAGTGACGACGCACTGCGCAAGGGCTATATCGAATTCATCAAATACAATATCGGCTACGATATCCGCTGGACGCCCATCGCCAACAGCATCCTTGCCGATGGCAGCATCGACTCCATCTACAAACACGTCAACGCCCAGCAGCGCGGCCGCCTGAATGGCAACGTCTATTCGGCACTCTATTACTACTTTAAATACAGCGCCGGCTACGATCTGAGCGAGGGCGAGAACCAGTTTATCCAGCTCGCCTACGACAAAAATTACCAGTCGGACTGGCCGGGCATTCGCCGCGGCGACTACTGGGGTCCACGGGAGCATATCTACGACAGTGAATTCTGGGCGCATCTGCCCGCGTCTGCCGCCGACACCTCAGTGCCGCCTCGCGGTGAGCCGCGGGAAATTCTCGACGAGCCGCCGGCCTGGGGCCCGGGGCATCTGATTGAGTTTGAACTCAAGGAAGTCGTGCTGGACGGCACCGCAGAGGAAGTCTTCGAGGGCGATCTCGGTTACCTGCGGGTGCAGGCCGACGAATATGAGCCCACCAATTTTACCCTGTGGCGGGAGTGGTTTCGCTCGGGGATCAATTCCCTTCGCGTGAGAACCGATGGGCCGGCGCGGCTGGAGTTTTCCCGCGCTCACAAGGAGGCCCCGACCTCTTCCCTGTATCTCCCCGATACCGGCGGCGAGTGGCGCTACGTGTCGGTGGACACTACCCGCCAGGATACCGGCGGCTCCGCCGAGCTGCGGTTCTTCCGTGTATTCGGCGAAGAGGGCGCGGTAACGGTGGATTTCGACCACGTGAACCGGGATGAGGCGGCCAATGGGTTGGCGCCGCAGTTCAGCAGCCTGTCGACGGATATCGTCAGCTACGCCGGCGGCGCCTTCGAGCGTTCCTTCGCCGTCACTGCCGGAACAACCGATGTGGTCTACTCCCTGGCGGGCCAGGTACCGGCTGGCGCCAGCATAGATCCGGCTACGGGTCACTTCGAGTTCGCCCCGGGTAGCGGGCAGGAGGGCGAGTATCGCCTGCAGGTGGTTGCCGAAAACGGCACCTATAAAACCTCCCACACGGTGAATATCACCATCGCCGCATCCGCGCAGGAAGCAGTGGACCTGATCGCCGCCACCCTGGATACGGAAAAACGCTATGTCTCAGCCACGCGGATTGATTTCTACGCGGCCAAGGCCGCGGCGGAAAGCGCGATCCTGGAAATGGCTCCCGCCGCGAAAATCGATGCGGCATTGACCGGGTTCCTGGCGGTCTCCAGGCAGCTGCGGGAACTGAATCCGGTGATTGCGGAGGGCGTGGCCAAGGATGAACTCGGTCCCGAGCCGGACGGCGTACGACTGGATTATCCGAACATGGTGGCCTGGAGCAATACCTGGCTGGGAGCGCTGGTGGACGGCAATGCCGGCTCCTTCAACAGCCGCTGGGGCGACCCGACGGTGACCCTGGATTTCGGTGCGAATTTCCGCATCCGCCCCACCGCCCTGCATATCCAGGCGCGCCAGGGCTTCCCTGATCGCCTGCTGCGCGGTCACCTTGAGGGCTCCCACGATGGTGAGAACTGGGTGCGCCTGACCGACGACGCCGTTTACGGCGGGGAAATGCAGCGCCTGGCGATCTACCCTCAATATCAAAACACCCTGTTCCGTTACCTTCGCGCCATTTCCCCGGACTGCCCCTGCCCGGTATTTGATCTTGGCGAGATGTACCTGTTCGGCGAGCGCAAGGAGGTGAATAACGATCTGGCGAGCGCGCCGGAGCGCTGGTTTGTCGGCCAAACCCTGGAGATTCCTGTAGCGGTCACACCGCCCCAGGACGATCCGGTGGAATTTTCCGTGGACCTGCCGGCAGGAGCCGTGTTCGACCTGGACAAGGGCCTGATCACCTGGACGCCCACGGCCGACCAGATAGGAGAGCACACGCTTACCATTAGTGCCGACTACGGTTATACGTCGACGGAAGTCCAGCTTCCGATCATCATATCCGACAGTGCGGAAGCCGTCGTCGACGAGCTGTTAGCGGCAATAGGCCCGATGGAAAACTATTCGGCGTACAGCCAGGCGATGTTGGCTGAGGCTGTGGCAGATGCACGTGCGACCGCAACCAATCCCGACCTCGGAGTTGAGCTAAAACTTCGCGCACTCGATCTGTTGGAAGAAGCCATTTCCCTCCTCGAGTCCCGCTCCGGGAAAATCAAGACGGGTCTCGTAGCCACGATCCTGGCTTCACACCAGATGTGGAATAATCCCGCTCTCGACCCGACGCTCAGTGGGCTGCCCGTATTCGACAGCGATTACAGCACCATCATCTCTCTACAGGATGCCAACGGTACCTGGGTACAGGCCGATTTTGGCGAGGGTCGCTATGCTGCCCTGACAGAGGTAAAGCTGTTCCCCCGGCCGGGTTTCTCCCTGCGGCTGAATGGCGCCACCATTACCGGATCCAACGACGGAGAAAATTGGACGCTGTTGGCTTCGCTGCCGGCGGATGCGTATACGGACACCTGGGACAGTTCGCCCAGTACTCTGGAAGTGGCGGACAACAGTCAATATCGCTACCTGCGTTTCAATGGCGGCACAGGTTCACACGGCGATGTCGCTGAGGTGGAATATTTCGGCACTAGCAATGCCGATGTCGATGACCGCACCCTGGCCTACCTGCTCACCAAAGCCGCATTCCTGAATGAAGCAGACTGGACTGCGGAGAGCTGGCGGAACCTGATGGACGCAGCTGCCGCGGCCGATAGCCTGATCAACGGGGCTAGCGGCGCGACTGCACTGGCCGAGGCCACCGAAGCACTGGACGCGGCACTGAATGCGCTGGTTCCGGCGTCCGGCAACCTGAGTTTCGATGGCGTTCCCGCGCGCTGGTTTGCCGGCGAGCCGCTGGAATTTTCCATCTTCCCCGACGGTGTTGCGGACCAGGGCGTGCTGGCCGCCGCTGCATTGCCCGACGGCGCCACTTTCGATCCGGTGTCCGGGCTGGTTTCCTGGACGCCGGGCGACGACCAGCAGGGCGAGCAGACACTGCGCTTTACCGTCTCCTTCGGCTACACGCCAGTGCGCCTCGAAGTGGCGCTGCCGGTGATTATCTCCGCGGATGCCAGCGCGGCGCTGGATGAAATCCTGGCGGCCGTGGGCCCGCGGGAGCAATACACCGGTTTCAGCCTGGAGATGCTCGCTCGAGCCGAGTCTGATGCCCGTGAGATCGCTGCGGATCCGTTGGTGAATCCGTACAGAAAACTCTCTTACCTGGGGCTGCTGGAGCAGGCGATATTGCTGCTTGAGCCTTTCAGCGATGTCATCGATGTATCGGGTGAGTCAAGCATTCTGGCTTCTCATCAGCAGTGGGGCAATTCCGCTGTGGATGTCACGCTCAGTGGCCTGCCAGCCTTTGACGGCAATACCGGTACCTTTGTGGATTTGCAGTCCGCCAACGGCACCTGGATCCAGGCGGACTTCGGCGAGGGCCGCTACGCCAATTTGACCCAAGTGCGACTCACACCACGCATTAACTATGGCAAGAGACTCAACAATACCGCTATAGCCGGTTCCAACGATGGCGAGAACTGGACGACGCTGGCAAGAGTTCCGGGCAATCACTATGGTCCCAGCTGGGACAACAAAGTGACCACGCTCGAGGTGCCGGATGCCGCGGCCTATCGCTATGTGCGTTTCATCGGTGCCAACGGTTCCCACGGCAATGTCGCCGAAATTGAATTCTTCGGCACGCACAACTTTGACTATGACGACCGCACCTTGCCCTACCTGGTCGCGAAAGCGGGCATCCTCAACGAGAGCGACTGGACCGCGGACAGCTGGCAGTACCTGATGGACGTGGTGGCGGTTGCACAGGCGGTGATCGCCGACCCGGCTTCCGGCGAATCGCTGTACGCCGATGCCACCGAGACGCTGGACGAGGCCCTGGATACACTGGTGCCGGAAGCCAGCTACCTCGGCTTCCTCGTCGGAGAAGCTCAAGCCAGCGAAGCCGACGGCAGCATCACGCTACTGGTGAAGCGCAGCGGCGGCAGCCTGGGTGTGGTATCGGTCGGCTACGCCACAATGGCCCAGTCCGCGTTCGCCGGAGAGGACTTTGTGAATGCCAGCGGTACGCTGACCTGGAGCGACGGTGATATGGCCCCCAAAGCCATTGCCGTATCGCTGGTCGACGACGGCTACCTGGAGGACACCGAGCAGTTCGCCGTGAAGCTCGATGGCGCCGGCAACGGGGTTATCGGGGAATCCGGCGAGGCCCGGGTTACGCTGATCGACGACGACGGCGATGCGCTGCCCGGCCTGTCGATCGCCGACGCCTCCCTGGTCGAGGGCGACGGGAAACTGCCGTCGGCAGCTTCGATGCGGTTCGTGGTGTCCCTGTCCGGTAGCGCCCGCCAACCGGCGAAAGTGCAGCTTCGCACCCATCCGGGAACGGCGGACAACGGCCGCGACTTTATTCCGCTGGGGCGCGTGCTGCACTTCGCCGTCGGCGAGAAGAGCAAGACCGTCGAGGTACGGGTAAGGCCGGATGAAAAGTCCGAAGGCGATGAGCAGTTCACCCTGGAGGCCGGTTGGGTCAAGGGCGCCGAACTGCAGGACGGCGTCGGTATCGGCACCATTCTGGACGACGACTAATCATCCGCGAATCACTGTGCCCTGCGCCGTCAGCAAGCCCCGGCTCGCCAGCCAGTCCCGGCAACGCTCGATCCAGTTGTCCGGGGTGGTGGGATTGTGCAGGCCGAAACCGTGACCGCCCTCCGGGTAGACGACAAGTTGCGCCGAAACGCCCTCGGTGTTGAGGGCCTGGTAGAAGGCGATACTGTTCCCGACCGGAACCGCCCGATCATCGCCGGCGTGGACCAGGAGGGTGGGCGGCGTCCCGGCCGTTACCTGGAGTTCGTTGGAGTAACGCCGGACCAGCACCTCGGGCGGTTCGGACCCCAGCAGGTTTGTGCGCGATCCAAGGTGGGTCAGCCTCTCGGTGAAGCTGATAACGGGGTAGACCAATACCATAAAATCGGGTCTGAGGTTGTCTTTCTTCCAGGCGGCGACCACCGGGTGATCGAAGTGGGTACCGGCAGTGGAGGCCAGGTGTCCGCCGGCGGAAAAGCCGACGATACCCACACGGTTCGGATCGATATGCCATTTTTCCGCGTTCCGGCGCACCAGCCGGAAAGCCTGCTGGGCATCCTGCAGGGGCCCGGTGGTTTTATCGGTCATATACCGATCGCTCGGCGTGCGGTACTTGAGCACAAAAGCGGCCACGCCCATCTCATTGAAAGCCCTGGCAACCTCGCTGCCCTCCTTGACGACGGACAGCCCCGTATAGCCGCCACCGGGACAGATGATGACCGCGGTCCCGTTGGCCTGTTGCGGATCCGGCAGATAGATCGAAAGAGTGGGGCGGGAGATCTTCAATTTAAAAGTGTGTTCCGCGGAGGGGTCCCTGACAGACTCCTCGTCAGGTGCTTCGATGGCGTTGGGTATTTCACCGGGGTACAGGGGGATGGTTTCCTGGGCATCCGCCGTGGCGGCGACTCCGAACAGGAAAGTGAATAATATCGTGATTCTAGTCATGTTTTCTCGCTCTTGTTTAAATATATGATAAATAATAATATTTGTTTCGGAGAGAATGATCGAGGAACGCCGTATTTGTACCCCCTGGTTACCTTGACAGGAAGTGGCAGGCAAGAGCTCAGGGTTTACATCAACCGAAGGGGGAATGGTACCGGACCAGATAGCGGTTGACCCCGAAGGCTACGGCCCGTATTACAAAATCGATAATTGAAGCGGGATATTGATGATGAAGATTACGGATGCCAAGGTGATTGTAACCTGCCCTGGCAGAAATTTTGTGACGCTGAAGGTGCTGACTGACGAGGGCGTCTACGGCCTCGGCGATGCCACTCTCAACGGTCGGGAGTTGGCTGTGGTTTCCTACCTTCAGGATCACGTGGTGCCCTGCCTGATTGGCCGCGATCCGCAGCAGATTGAGGATATCTGGCAATACCTCTATCGCGGCGCCTACTGGCGTCGCGGACCGGTGACCATGACTGCCATCGCGGCGGTGGACACGGCGCTCTGGGATATCAAAGCAAAGATCGCGGGCCTGCCCCTCTACCAGCTGCTCGGGGGCAGATCCCGGGACGGCGTCATGGTTTATAGTCATGCCAACGGCCGCGACATCGAGGAAACCGTCGATGCGGTGGCGCACTATATAGAGCTGGGTTACAAGGCCATCCGGGCCCAGACCGGGGTACCCGGCCTGGCTTCCACCTACGGCGTGGCCAAGGGTAATAAGCCCTATGAACCGGCCGACGCCGCGCTGCCGACCGAGAGCCGGTGGTCCACCGAGAAGTACCTGGTCCATGTACCCAAACTGTTCGAAAAGCTGCGCGAGAAATTCGGCTTCGAGCATCACCTGCTGCACGATGCCCATCACCGCCTGACGCCCATCGAGGCCGCCCGGGTCGGTAAAGACCTTGAGCCCTATCGCCTGTTCTGGCTGGAAGATTGTGTTCCCGCTGAAAACCAGGAAAGTTTTCGCCTGATTCGCCAGCATACGACCACGCCCCTGGCGGTCGGCGAGGTTTTCAACTCCATCCATGACTGTCAGCAGCTGATCACTGAACAGTTGATCGACTATATCCGCACAACCGTGGTCCACGCGGGCGGCATTTCACATTTGCGGCGTATTGCCAACCTGGCCGACCTCTACCACGTGCGCACGGGCAGCCACGGGGCCACGGATCTGTCGCCCGTATGTATGGGAGCGGCGCTGCACTTCGATACCTGGGTGCCGAATTTCGGCATCCAGGAATATATGCATCACACTGAAGCAACCGACGAAGTTTTTCCGCACGATTACCACTTTGCGGACGGCTACCTGTACCCGGGGGAGAAGCCCGGGCACGGTGTGGATATCGACGAGGAACTGGCGGCCAAGTATCCGTACAAGCCCGCCTACCTGCCGGTAAATCGCCTGCAGGACGGCACCCTGTTTAACTGGTAATTGCTTTGGGGTTAGAAGTGCGCAAAGACATCGTAGATTCGGGCATTAAGAAAACTCTTCGGAAAATCTTCCCAAAAGGAGCGCGGAGAAACATGCCGTTCTCACGCTGGCCGGGGTTCCTTGCCGGACTGGCAGCCCTGTGGCTCGCCTTCTCGGGCCCGCTTTCAGCCGCCGAACTGCCGAGGCTGGAAAGCCGCGACGGAAACCACGCGTTGATGGTGGATGGCGAGCCCTGGCTGATGCTGACCGCCCAGGTACACAACAGCAGTGCCTGGCCGGCCGCCTTGTCCAAGGTCTGGCCGGTGGTCGACGGTATGCAGGCGAACACGCTCCAGGTACCGATTGCCTGGGAGCAGATCGAGCCGGTTGAAGGGGAGTTTGATTTCAGTTTCCTGGATCAGCTGCTAAAAGAAGCGCGGGATCATCAGGTGCGCCTGGTATTGCTCTGGTTTGGCACCTGGAAGAACAGTGCGCCCCATTACACGCCCTCCTGGGTGAAATTCGACAATGAGCGTTTCCCCAGGATGGTGGGCCCCAAAGGCGAAATACACTTCTCCATGTCGCCCCATGCCCGCACGACCCTGGAGGCGGACAAAAAGGCTTTTGTCGAGCTGCTCAAACACTTGCGTGACCGGGACCCTCAAAACACGGTAATTTCCGTGCAGGTCCAGAACGAGCCGGGAACCTGGGGGCTGCACAGGGACTACAGCCCGGAGGCGGAGAAGCTGTTCCAGGCCGACGTGCCCGCCGAAATCGCGCAGGCGCTCGGCAAGGGCAAAGGCAACTGGAAAAAACTTTTTGGCGATGACGCGGCCTATTATTTCCACGCCTGGGCCATGGCGGCTTATATGGATGAAATCGCTGCGGCCGGCAAGGCGGTGAAGAACCTGCCGATGTACACCAACGCCGCGCTGCCGGAGAGCCCCTTTGGAGAAGATCCTCCCAAGGCTATCGTCACCGGCGGGCCGACTCCCTGGGTGATCGATCTGTGGAAAGCCGCAGCACCGCATATCGACTGGTTGTCCCCGGATATCTACCGGCGGGACGACAAGGTATACCTGGGTTTTCTGGACCGCTACGCCCGCGATGACAATCCCCTGTTCGTGGCCGAAACCGGTAACGACCGCGAATATGCCCGCTACTTTTTCGCCACCCTGGGGCGGCGGGGCATAGGCTTCTCTGTCTTTGGTATGGATGAGACGGGCTATTCCAACTACCCGCTGGGAGCCCGTGAACTGGATCAGGATATCATCGAGGAATTCGCCCGCATCTATCGCCTGTTCCACCCGATGCAGCGGCGATGGGCCAAATGGGCCTATGAAGGCAAGGTCTGGGGCTTGGCCGAACCCCTGGATGAGTCCCATGCGAACCAGGTCCGCGCGAATGACTATCTGATCAAGGCCAGCTATGGGCGGCCGCAATTTGGCCGCAGGACACCACCCGAGGGCAACGTCTATCCCCGCGGTGGCGTAGCGGTGGCACAGGTGGATTCCAACGAGTTTCTGGTAGCGGGTTTTGACACGCGGGTGGAGTTCGAGCTGGCCGATCCCCAGGGGCGCCATCTGCTCTTCGATCGGGTGGACGAAGGCTATTTTGATGCCGACGGCGAGTGGGTGTTTGTCCGGCGCTGGAACGGCGACCAGACGGATTTTGGCTTGAACCTGGACGCCAGCGGCCGTGTGTTGCGCGTGAAGTTGGGTTGGTATTGATGCGGGCGGGCCACTGGCCTGCTTGCCGAGCTGGGCTCGGCGCTCCCAGTGAACCCCTGACACCTATAATAATGTGATCTTATGATGGTAAATACTATGCGTTATAGCATAAGAGTGCTCGCACTGTTGGCGGGGTTGTTTTTATTGATGCCGATAGTCGGCTGCCAACCAGCCGATAAAGAATTTACTATTGCAGACCAAAACAGAATAGTCTCCATTGTTTACGATGCCGAGGGTTCTACATTAAATTCCATAGTCGCACATTTGTTGGCACGGGATATAGAAGCCGTCATCGGTCGAAAACCGGAAGTGTATACCAGCCTCGAAAACGTTGCGGGAAATGCCATTATCCTTGGGGATGCCACTTCCAGGATGATCCGTGGATATATCGACACTTCTCGCCTCACCGGAGAATGGGAGACCTTCGGGTATATTTTTAAAGCCGAGCCTGCTGCGGGTATCAATCAGGCGATGTTTATCGTGGGAAGTGATCCCAGGGGCATGGCTTACGGGACGTTTGAACTTTCAAAAAAGCTGGGTGTCTCTCCCTGGTACTGGTGGGCGGATGTGCCGGTTGAGAAGAAGAGCTCTTTATCCGTAAGCAATCAGGACATTTTTTCCACCTCTCCTTCGGTTAAATACCGGGGAATCTTTCTCAATGATGAAGGGTGGGGTCTGGAACCCTGGGCATCCAAAACATTTGAACCCTCAGTTGGCAACATAGGCCCAAAAACCTACGCCAAAATATTTGAGCTGATGCTGCGCCTGAAAGCCAATATGCTATGGCCGGCGATGCACCCGAACACGGTGCCTTTTTTCCAGGTGCCCGGAAATGTGGAGGTTGCCCGGGAATGGGAAATCGTGGTCGGGACCTCCCACGCGGAACCGATGCTCAGAAACAACGTGGGAGAATGGGATCACGACACCAGGGGCGATTTCAATTATCAAACCAATGCCTCCTCCGTTTACGAGTACTGGGAACAGCGTGTAAAGGAAAGCCGGGGCCTGAACGCCATCTACACGGTAGGTATGCGGGGTATTCACGACACCGGTATGGTGGGCGCCGGCTCCATGGAAGACAAGGTTAGTCTGCTCGAAAAGGTTATTTCAGATCAGCGGGGAATGCTCAGTCAGTATATCAACGACGATGTGTCCGAAGTGCCGCAGTCGTTTACCCCGTATAAAGAAGTGCTCAAGATCTACGAAAACGGATTGGAGCTGCCGGAAGAAATAACCATCCTATGGCCGGACGATAACCATGGATATATCCGGCGGTTTTCCAATGACGCCGAGCAACGCCGCTCCGGGGGGGCGGGGGTGTACTATCACCTGTCCTATCTCGGCGCGCCTCATCCCTATATCTGGCTGTCCCCGACATCGCCTGCCCTGGTCTGGCGTGAAATGACCCGCGCCTGGCAGCAGAACATGGATCACATTTGGATTGCCAATGTGGGGGATCTGAAACGCCGCGAGTGGGAGACCGAATTTTTTATGGATCTCGCCTGGGATATCAACGCATGGACGCCGGATAACCTGCGGGATTTCTTCGAGACGGTGGCTTCACGGGATATTTCCCAACAACACGGGAAAGCAATATCCGACATGATGTGGGAGTACTACCGGCTTGCCACCGAACGGAAACCTGAATTCATGGGTTTCAACGAATCCCAATGGGCCGGCTATCCGCCCATTCGCGACCCCCTGTACAGTCTGTGGCATTACGGTGACGAGGTCGAACAGCGGATGCGCAGCTACCAGGACCTGAGAGCCCTCGCGGAAAAAATCTCGAAAGCGCTTCCCGAGACGGCCTCGGATGCATACTTCCAACTGGTGCACTATCCCATTGCCGGCGCCGCCGCCATGAACGAGAAGTGGTTGTATGCCTATAAAAGCAGGGAATACGCCAAACAGGGACGGGCTGCAGCGAACCTGATGAGCGATTCGGCGTTCGCGGCGTTCGACCGGATTCAACAACTGACCCGCCATTACAACCAGGAGGTTGCCGGTGGCAAATGGGAACATATGGTTGATTATAGGCCCGGGTATCAAATGGGTTCTTCGGTATTTTTTGAACCGATCACGACGCGTCTTGAAACTAAAGGCGAGCGCGGCGTGGGTGTTGCCATTGAAGGGCAAACGCAACCGTTAAAACCGCTGACTGGTTCCCTTCCCGGCATCACAACCCGGGAGTCAACGATTACATTGAGCGCCGCGGAGGCAGATATACTTGGCGATTTCACGACCGGCGAGGATTCAGAAGGCACCTTTGTCAGGGCGGCGCAGGACGGGGCCCGTTTCCCCGTTGCCGACCTGCATTGGGATACGATTCCCTATGTTGTGGACGGCGCTGCAAAAGCGCTGTTTGAATTTTATCTGGAAGACGAACCCGGCGGGGTTCACACCCTCTATTTGTCAGTCGATCAGCCGGATGAAGACGGCAAAACCTGGTGGGTGACAGTCAATGACCATAAGTCGGTCAGCGTGCAGGGCTCCGCCGGCCGGACCCGAAAGCTCGAGATCGGGGATTATGTGTTGCGACCTGGCCTGAACAAACTGGTGGTTCATCCGCCCGGGGCCGGAGCAAAGCTGTATGGGGTGGAATTCGTGCAGGAATCCCGACAGCTGTCTCCGGTGTTTACGGAAGAGAACCGTCTCCCTCCATTGAATCGTTATAGCCAGGAGCGTCGTTTTATCGACATCTTTAACCGGGGGCAGGACCCGGAGGAGTGGTCGGCTAAAACCAGTGCCCCCTGGATTGAACTGAGTGATGACGGGGGTTTGTTGAGCGATGGCTCGGAGCGTATCTGGGTGACGGTCGACTATGATAAGGCACCTGTCGGCGAGGATCTCAATGGCGACATAGAAATTACGGATGGAAAGCAACGCTATCGTGTAAATGTTCCAGTATTCAATAAAAAGCTGAATACCTCGTCTGGCGCCTACATAGAAACCAATGGCGCAATTTCCATGCCGGCCAGCCAGTACAGTCAAAAACAGAAGGGAAGGGCGGCCTCCTGGCGTTCGCTAATCGGATTGGGGCGCAGCGGTTCGGCCATGCTGCTGGAGCCGATGCAAGGGTGGTACATTGAGGATTTGTCGCAGGTTCGTCGGGAATCCCCGGTTCTGGAATATGAAATTGTTGTCGTCGAGGGCGGAAAAGCGGAAGTTCTCGTAGAGGCTGTTCCGGCGTTTCCTCTGGAGGTGTCCCGGCAATTGCGATGCGCCATTAGTATTGGTGATGAGGACCCCCGGTGGATTACCTTCAATATGGGTGACCCGGGCGCGCAACCCTGGCAGGATAATGTGCTGGAAAGTCGTATGGTCGGAACTGGGGAGCTGGACCTTGAGCCCGGTACATACCGGTTCAAGCTGTGGGGGACAGATCCCTCCGTTAATGTCGATCGAATCACGATTGACTTTGGAGGCTTGAAGCCATCTTATGTCGGGCCATCCGCAACAAGAATAAACCGCGACCGTGAGGATTAGGAGTAATCATGAAAACTCTTTTTGCCCGGGTGATAATATTTTGCGGTATCGGCGCCGTGCTCTTGGCGTGCGATAGTCGAACGATCAACCGTGAGGATTCGAGCGACACGGCGGAGCTGCCGCAAACGTCCGTTCGCGAGCGGATTCTGCTCGACGAAGGCTGGCGTTTTATGAAGTACGCTTCGCGGGAGGACGCCGACGGGCTGATCTACGATGTGCGGCCGGAGATCGAGGACCACCGGGACGACCGGCCCGCCGATGCCAAACCCACAGAGGCGGTCGCAGTCGAGTCGAGTACCTCGGCGCTCAAGCCCTGGATTCTGCCCTCGGCGAACGACTTCATTAAAGACCCCGCCGGGCGGTTCCAGCGCCCGGCGGGCAATCCAGGCAGCGATTTCCCGTTCGTGCAGACCGGATTTGACGACGGCGATTGGCAAGCCGTACGGGTGCCCCACGACTGGGCGATTGAAGGCCCGTTTATGGCCGGCGAGAATGCCGCAGTCGGCGGCGGCATGGGCCGCCTGCCGAGCCCGGGAGTGGCCTGGTACCGAAACAAGCTCGATATTCCGGCGTCGGATGCCGGAAGATCCATTTTCCTCGATATCGACGGTGCCATGTCCTACGCCATGGTGTGGCTGAACGGCCACCTCGTCGGCGGCTGGCCCTATGGCTACGCGTCCTGGCGCCTGGATATTACGCCCTTCGTGGTGCCCGGTGGCGAGAACCAGCTGGCCATCCGCGTGGACAACCCGCCCGACTCTTCGCGCTGGTATCCGGGGGGTGGCATCTACCGCAATGTCTGGCTGACTAAAACCCATCCCGTCCATATTGGCCAGTGGGGCACCCGCGTCACCACGCCCCAGGTGTCCGAAGCCTTCGCCAGGGTCCATTTGGCGGTGTCCATCGACAACGACTCGGACAAAGATGCCGCCGTGACCGCGACTACTAAGCTGTATGCGCTGGACACCGAGGGCCGGAAAGCCGGGGAGGCGGTTGCCCGTTTCGAACCGCTTCAGGTTGCGCTGGCCGCCGGTGAAAGTGCCGAGCTGGAGAGCGCGGTTACCATTGAAAAACCCCGCCTGTGGGGACCGCCGCCCACGCAGACGCCTCACCGCTACGTAGCCGTAACTACTCTGGAGCAGAACGGGCAAACCCTCGACCGCTACGAAACCCGCTTCGGCATTCGCGAGCTGCGCTTCGATGCGGAGCGGGGTGTGTTCGTCAACGGCGAGCCCATCTACCTGCAGGGCGCCAACCAGCACCACGACCTGGGCGCTCTCGGGGCGGCCTTCAATGTGCGCGCGGCGGAGCGCCAGCTGGAGATGCTGCGCGAGATGGGCGCCAACGCCATTCGCATCGCCCACAATCCGCCCGCGCCCGAGCTGCTGGAGCTGACCGACCGGATGGGCTTCTTGGTGGTGAACGAAATCTACGATGCGTGGGAGCGGAAGAAAACGCCGCTGGATTTCCATCTTATCTTTCCGGATTGGCACGAGCCGGACCTGCGCGCCTTTATTCGTCGCGACCGCAATCATCCCTCGGTAATTATGTGGAGCGTCGGCAACGAAGTCGGTGAGCAGTACACAGATGAGGCCGGGGCGGCCGTGGCGCAGCGTCTGCACGAGATCGCCAAAGAAGAGGACCCCACCCGGCCGACGGCCGCGGCCATGAATTACGCCAAGCCGCACATGCCGCTGCCCGGGGTGATGGACACCATCAGCCTGAATTACCAGGGTGAGGGCATCCGCGACGCGCCGGCCTACGCCGGTCTCCCGGGTATACGCACCGCGCCGCTGTACCCGGAATTTCACAAAACCTTTCCCGACAAGCTGATCTTCAGTAGCGAAAACGCGGCCGCCGTGAGCTCCCGCGGAGAGTATCTGTTCCCGGTCACCCGTGAAATCAGTGCACCGGTCAAGGACGGCGACGGCGGCGACCCGCAGTCCGGCCAGGTCAGCGCCTACGAGCTGTACAGCACGCCCTTCGGCTCCTCTGCCGACAAGGTCTTCGGCTCCCTGGCGAAGCATCCCTATGTCGGTGGCGGCTTCGTCTGGAGCGGCTGGGACTACCTGGGCGAGCCCACGCCCTACTATTCTTCGCGCAGTTCCTACTTCGGCGTCATCGACCTGGCTGGATTCAAGAAGGACCGCTTCTACCTCTATCAGTCTCACTGGCGGCCCGACCTGCCCATGGCGCACATACTGCCGCACTGGAACTGGCCGGAGCGTGTTGGCAAGGTCACGCCGGTGCACGTATTCACCTCGGGCGACGAAGCGGAGCTGTTCCTGAACGGCGAATCCCTGGGGCGCAGGAAAAAGGGGGAATACGAATATCGCTTGCGCTGGGATCAGGTGAGATACCAGCCCGGCGAGTTGACAGTGGTGGCCTACAAGGAAGGGGAGAGATGGGCGACGGATACCGTGCGAACCACCGGCGCGCCGACCGGTCTCGAAGCTGAAGCGGATCGCCCGGTCATCCGGGCCGACGGTCTCGACCTGGCCTTCGTGACGGTGAAGGTGGTCGACGAAAACGGGCTGGTGGTACCCCGGACACACAACGATCTGACCTTCACCGTCGAAGGGCCCGGTGAACTCGTGGCCACTGACAACGGCGATCCCACGAATATGGTGCCCTTTACCTCGGCTGAGCGCGCGGCCTTTAACGGCCTGTGCCTGGCGATCGTGCGCGCCAAACCGGGGCAGGCGGGCGAGATCAAGCTAACGGTGTCGGCCAAGGGCTTGCGGGACGCGGTGATCGATATCACCGCCGAGGGGTGACTTGCGAAACTCCCTCCCTGTAGGAGCGGGCCATGCCCGCGATCGGGATTCCCGTTATCCACAGAATAAATAGTTACCAAATAGACCGCTTATGCGGTCGGGTTCTGCCCTAAAGAGTTAGTTTGGAAAAATGAAAAAGAAATCAATCTTCTTTGTGGTGGCGGCATTGTTCATCAGTGCATCAGGATGTACCAATGAGCAGTCGTTTTATGCCGCAGAAACAACCGTTGGGACTGGACAAGCGTCACTGCTGGAAAATTCAGCAGAATTTGAACAATTCACGTCCGTACAACCCACTGACACCAATATAGAGTATTACGGCCGCTGGGACAAAAGTGATCCGGGTTCTTATCACAGCTATTGGGGCGGAGCGTACCTGAAGGTCAGATTTACAGGGACCAATGTAAGAATCAAGTTAAATAAAGCGACTACACTTCTTGTGAAGATCGATGATGCCGCTGATAAATTGCTCAGCAATGTCAATGGGACTATTGATTTAACGCCCCATGGGTTGCCCCCAGGAACACATACGCTAAGGGTGGCAGCACAGTTTGATGGAAAGGAAATCGCATTTAACGGATTGATGCTTGATTCAGGAGCGACGACGGTAGCCCCTTCAATCTCCAACAATAAGATCATTGAGTTCGTCGGCGATTCGATTACTACCGGTGCGGACACCGCCTATGGAAATGGCGCTGCATTCGCATGGTTGGCTGGCGATTTGTTGGGTGTCGAGCATACGCAGATTTCAGATCCGGGCATAGCGCTCGTGGATGGGTACGGAGCGCACTCTGTGGGAATGGAATCTGCCTATTCCAAATTGCAGACACCCAATTATACCGCAACGTCAAACTGGGATTTTTCTACCTATAGTCCCGCGGCCATTGTTGTAAACCTGGGCTCAAACGATCGTTACACCGATATCGACCCGGCGCTTTTCCAAAGCCGTTATATCGATTTCCTGGCATACCTGAGGAATATTTACCCCGACACCGAGATATTCGGCCTAAGGCTTTTTAACGGTTGGTTTGAAGCTGAAGTCAAAAATGCGGTAGATGCCAGAATCGAGGCGGGGGACGACAAGGTGCACTATGTCGATACCACAGGGTGGCTCGAGGGGTATGGAACTTCCAATCCGGTAGACTATGTAAAGAAAAGCGGCCCGAGTGTGCACCCCTCGCGCCTGGGCCATGCAAAAGCCGCCAAACAACTGGTTCCTGTCTTAAAGCCCTACATGCACACGGCTTATTTGCCGAGCGGAAAAATGCGGACTGTAAACCCATGAAAAGTACACTCGTAAAACCTGTCGCTATTGCAGCAGGGCTGCTGGTAGCCACAGCCCACGCATCCGGCCAGGAAATCATCCTACCGGATTTGCACGCTGATCCGTCCACTCGCGTATTTGATGAGAAGTTTTATATACCCTTCCCATGACGCCGAAGGCGCACGCAACTGGAAAGGTATGATGGATTGGCATGTTTTTTCCACAGTCGATATGGAGACATGGACCGATCATGGTGTCATTTTCAGCCTCCAAGATATTGCGTGGGCCGATGACCTGGTCGGGGGAAGGCTGGTTTCCAGCCCATCCTCCCACACCATCGTGTGGACGCTCCCACAGTGCACCTAGACATCTTGTAACAATGTAATGATTATGATGAAGAAATTACTGTTTTTATTCACAATTATTATGACAGTCATCCCCGCCATGGCCATGGAAAAACTGATCGTCAACACCGACAGCAGGGAGTTCATCTCCCTGAACGGTACCTGGCACACTATCGTGGACCCCTACGAAACCGGCTTCTATACCTACCGGTACAAGGAGCGGGGCGAGGGCGACCGCGAGGCCTACTGGAACAGGCCGGTGGCGAGGGACAAGCTCGACCGCCTGGAACACGGATATCGGGACACCATCCAGGTGCCGGGGGACTGGAACTCCCAGAGCGATGCGCTCACCTACTATGAGGGCACCATCTGGTATCAGCGGGATTTCGACCTGCGCAAACTGAAAAAGGGGGAGCGGGCCTTCCTGTATTTCGGCGCGGTCAATTATGAAGCCCACGTCTACCTGAACGGCAGGAAGCTGGGTATGCACAAGGGCGGGTTTACCCCGTTCAATTTTGAAATTCCCGCGGATCTCATCACGGAAAAAGACAATTTCCTGGTGGTAAAGGTGGACAATAAACGCCACGCGCAGGAGATTCCCACCCTCAATACCGACTGGTGGAACTTCGGCGGCATCACGCGGGACGTCAAACTGCTGATTACACCGGATAATTTTATCCAGCAGTATGCCCTGCAACTGGACCAGGCGCAGGAAATCGATAAGGCCAAACGGAGTAAGAGCTTCCGCCTCGCGGGAAGTATCGATCTCAATCGAGCGGTCAGCGGCTCCAGGGTGACCGTCGCCATTCCCGAACTGAAACTGGAGCGCAGTTACAAGGTCGACGGAAACCGACTGGAATTCGAACTGGAGGTCGACAATCTGGACCTGTGGTCGCCGGACGATCCCAAGCTGTATCAGGTGGAGCTGGCCTTCAACGGGGAGAAGCTGACGGACGAGATAGGCTTCCGCAAGATCGAGGTTTCCGGAAAGAAAATACTGCTGAACGGCGAGCAGATATTCCTGCGCGGCATCAGCGTACACGAAGAGATCCCCCAGGACGCGCGCCGAGCCTTTAGCCGGGGCGACGCGAAACAACTGCTCACCTGGGCCAGGGACCTGAACGCCAATATGGTGCGCCTGGCTCACTATCCCCACAACGAGCAGATGACCCGCCTGGCGGATGCCATGGGGGTCTTGGTGTGGTCGGAGATTCCGGTCTACTGGACCATCGACTTCGGCAGCACCGAGGTGCTGAACAAGGCCAAAACCCAGCTGGAGGAGATGATCGTCCGCGACAGGAACCGCGCGTCGATAATTATCTGGTCCGTCGGCAACGAGACCCCGGTCAGCCCGGTGCGCACCAGTTTTATGAAATCCCTGATCGACAAGGCGAGGTCCCTCGACGACAGCCGCCTGATCTCCGCGGCGCTGGAAGTCGGCTACAACGGCGATGTCAACCGCATCGACGATCCGCTGGGGGAATTCACCGATATTGTCTCGGTCAACGAATACCTGGGCTGGTACGGCGGTCTGCCGGACGATTGCCGCACCGCAAAATGGGAAGTGGCCTACGACAAGCCGCTGTTCTTCAGCGAAACCGGTGCTGGCGCCAAGGGTGGCTACCACGCGGACGAGAAAACCCGCTGGAGCGAGGAGTTCCAGGAGTGGTACTACGAAGAGCAGGTGGCCATGTTCAAGCGCATGCCGGATAACTACAGCGGCCTCTCCCCCTGGATACTGGCGGATTTCCGCTCCCCCCGCAGGAATCACCCGGTGTACCAGGAGGGCTGGAACAGGAAAGGCCTGATCGACGACAAGGGCAACAGGAAAAAGGCTTTCGATGTGTTGCGGCAATACTACGTGGAACTCGAGTCCGGAGCCCACTGATTCGGGTACCTCCGGCAAGATAATGCGAAAGACCTCGCTGTGGGGTGAACAGAGGAGAATGATGATGAGGTTGTTGCGTTTTGGCAATGTTGGAAAGGAAAAGCCCGGTTTGCTGGACAGGGAAGGCAATATTCGCGATCTGTCCGCTCATATTCAGGATATCGATGGTGCATTCCTGAGTAGCGAAATGTTCAACCGGGTGCAGGACCTGGACCCGCTCAGCCTGCCGTTGGTGGAGGGCGAACCCCGTATCGCCGAGCCGGTTTCCCGCGTGGGCAAGTTTATCTGTGTGGGCCTCAATTACGCCGACCACGCCCGCGAGTCCGGTATGGAAGTGCCCGCGGAGCCCGTACTGTTCATGAAAGCCACTTCCGCCATTACCGGCCCCTATGATCAGGTACAACTTCCACCAAAGTCGGAGAAAAGTGACTGGGAAGTGGAGCTGGGCGTGGTGATCGGCCGGGAAGCCAGATACGTATCCGAAGCGGACGCCATGAACTACGTGGCCGGTTTCTGCGTGGTGAACGACCTCTCCGAGCGGGAGTATCAACTGGAAAGGCAGGGCCAGTGGGTAAAAGGCAAAGGGTGTGACACCTTCGGCCCCATCGGTCCCTGGCTGGTGACGCCGGAGGAAGCAGGAGAAGTGGAGAATGCCAGTATCTGGCTGGAAGTGAACGGCGAACGGGTCCAGAACGGCAACACCGATACCATGGTGTACAAGGTGCCTTTCCTGGTGCACTACATCAGCCAGTTCATGAGCCTGCAACCTGGAGACATCATCAGCACCGGTACGCCACCGGGAGTCGGCCTGGGCATGAACCCGCCCCGGTTCCTGAAGGAAGGCGATGTGATGCGCCTGGGCATCGACAACCTGGGCGTGCAGCAGCAGAGCGTGGTGCGCTATTCCGCTTTATAAACGCGCCCTAGGGAGGTGGCTCAAGGGTAGGCTCCGGCTGGCTTTGCTATTCATAGACTCGTCATACCGGCGCAGGAACGTCATGCCGGTATGACGAAAGCGCTCCGTGAGGGCGAACACAAGGTTCGCCCCGGTTGGATCAGTGGGTATAGGTCAGGCAGTTGACCGAGTCGCCACTGGTACCCACCTGTATGCTGTTCGCCGCGCACTCGAAGTCGTCGTTGTGCTTGCAGTCGGTCATCTTGCAGGCGCCGACACCGGCGGTGCGGTTGCTGTGGGTGTGGTGGGCGTTGCCGTAGAAGGTGTCGCAGTCCGGGTCTGTGCCCGTGCCGATGGTGATCGCCTTGGCGTGGCAGGCGGCATTGGCGTTGAAGGCGCACTGGGTGGCGGCGCAGTTGGCGACTTCGGGCATATCGGTGGCAATGATCATGGCGGGCCTCATCGGGCTGGTATCTTTCGTTGCAGCCTAGCCCAGGCATCGACCAATCGCCAATGGCCTTGCCGGAGCCCGATCGGTTATAAAGTGCTCTGACGCGACAACTATTCACCTGGCCCAGGTCGTGCGGAGTGAGTGAATGATCGGCAAGCCCTTCCTGCTCGTTTTTGCCCTGCTGTATGTGGCGTTGCTGTTTGCGGTGGCCTGGCGCGCCGAGCGGCACAAGCAGTGGCTGCTGCGCTACCGGCCGCTGGTCTATGCCCTGACCCTGGCGGTCTACTGCAGTTCCTGGACCTTCTTCGGCGCCGTGGGCCAGGCGGCCAACAGCACCTGGAGTTACCTGCCCATCTACCTGGGGCCCATGCTGTTGTTCCTGTTAGGCGGGGCTTTCCTGCGCAAGCTGATGCTGGTGAGCGAGCGACAGAAGGTCACCTCCATCGCCGACTTTATCGGTTCCCGCTACGGCAAGAGCCAGGGGCTGTCGGCGCTGGTGACCGGGTTGGCGATCGTCGGCAGCCTGCCCTACATTGCCCTGCAACTGCGCGCGGTGGCCATGGCCTGGGACGCCACGGGTGCGGGGCCGGACTCCGGCGGTCTTATCGACCTGGATACGGCTTTCGCCACGGCGCTGATGATGGGGCTTTTCGCGATGCTGTTCGGCACCCGTCACCTGGAGGGACGCGAACGCAACCGCGGGGTGGTGGCGGCCATTGCGCTGGAGTCGGTGGTGAAGCTGTTCGCCTTCGGCGCCGTGGCGGCGCTGGCGGCCTGGCTGCTGGCCGACGGCAATACCCCGGTGAGCGAGCTGCACCTGGACCCGCTGGTGCCCGATGCCAATTTCCTCACCCAGACCCTGCTCGCCACCGCGGCCATCATCTGCCTGCCGCGCCAGTTCCATATGGCGGTGGTGGAGTTCCAGGACAGCCGCGATCTGAAATGCGCGCGCTGGCTGCTGCCGCTCTACCTGGGGCTCTTCTCGCTGCTGATCCTGCCCATCGTCCTGGCCGCGCAGCCGCTGCTGGCGGTGGGGCTGTCGGACCCGGACAGCCTGGTGCTGACCCTGCCCATGGTGGCCGGCAACAGCCCCCTGACCCTGCTCGCCTTCATCGGCGGCTTTTCCGCCGCCACCGGTATGGTGATCGTGGCCGCGGTGACCCTGGCGGTGATGATTTCCAACGAACTGGTGGCGCCGCTGTGGCTCACCCTGAGCCGCTTCACGCCGCTGTCCGCGGCGTCGCTGGGTAATCACCTGCGCCTGATCCGCCGGATTAGCATACTGCTGCTGTTGCTGATGGGGTGGGGCATGCACAGGGCCATCACCGGCGTGGCGCCGCTGGCCTCCATCGGCCTGTTGTCCTTCGCCGCCGCCGCGCAGCTGGCGCCGGCGCTGCTCGGCGCCCTATACTGGCGCCGCGCCCACCGCCTGGGGGTGCTGGCGGGGTTGGTGGTCGGCTACGGGCTCTGGTTCTACTGCCTGGTGCTGCCGGCGGTCTTCCCGCAGCAGCCGCTGCTCGCGGAGGGGCTGTTCGGCCTCGCCTGGCTGCGGCCGGAGCAACTGTTTGGCCTCACCCGGCTGGACCCCCTCAGCCACGGCGTCTTCTGGAGTCTGCTGGCAAACATATTGCTGTTTGCAGTCGTGTCCCTGCTGTGCCGCCCGCAGCAGCGCGACCGCCGCCAGGCGGACGCCTTCGTAAAGCTGGGGGAGCTGGATCGCGGCGCCGACCTGGAGGTCACCTCCATCCAGGTGGGCCAGTTGAAGAGCCTGATGCAGCCCTTTGTCGGCCGCAAACGCCTGGAGCAGATCTGGAGCGGCTTCGAGCAGCGCAGCCAGCAGCGGCTGCTGGCGGACGATGCCGTGCCGCGCTTCGCGGCGGCCGAGGCGGAGAGCACCCTCGCCGGTATCGTCGGCTCCGCCACCGCGCACCGGGTGATGAACCTGCTGCGGGCCAACCGTCCCTTCCAACTGGAGGATATCGCGCGGCTGGTGGACGGCACCTCGCAGAAGCTGCGCTTTTCCCAGGAACTGCTGCAGACCACGGTGGAGACGGTGGGCCAGGGCATCAGTGTCGTGGATGCAGAGCTGCGCCTGGTGGCCTGGAACCAGCATTACATCGCGCTGTTCGACTACCCGGAGCGGCTCCTGTACATCGGCTGCCCGGTCGAGAAGCTGTACCGCCACAACGCCGAGCGCGGCCTCTACGGCGAGAAGGCCGACATGGACGCGGCGATAGAGCGGCGCCTGGCGCTGCTGCGCCACGGCAGCGCGCATCGCTTCGAACGCCGGCTGCCCAACGGCACTATCGTCGAGGTGCGCGGCACACCCATGCCCGGCGGCGGCTTCGTGACCACCTTTACTGATATCAGCGATTACCGCGCCGCGGTGGACGCGTTGGAGGAAAACCAGCGCACCCTCGAGGAGCGGGTGGCACAGCGCACCGCGGAGCTGCTGGCCAGCAACGAGGCTCTGCAGGCGGAGAACCGCCGCCGCGCCGAGGTGGAGGCGCAGATGCGCGAGCTGCACGCGGCCAAGACCCGCTTCCTGGCCCACACCAGCCACGACCTGCTACAGCCCATCAATGCCGCGCGCCTGTTTATCGCCTCGGCGCAGCAGAAGGCGGAGCGCAGCGCCTGGGACGCAAATAAATGGGGAGAAGCCCTGGAGGATATCGGCCATATCGACAGCGCGCTCCACTCCGCCGAGCAACTGATCAGCGCGCTGCGCGAGATCAGCCGCCTCGACGCCGGCAACCTGACCCCGAGGCGAGAGCACTTCCCGGTCGGCGAACTGCTCGACGGCCTCACCGTGGAGTGCCAGGCCATCGCCGCCAGCCGCGGCCTGCGGCTGCGCTACGTCCGCACCAAAGTCTGGGTGCTCACCGACAGGCACCTGCTGCGGCGCATACTGCAGAATTTCCTCAGCAATGCACTGCACTACACCGCCAGGGGCCGGGTGCTGGTCGGCGCGCGCCGGCGCGGACCGGTGCTGGAAATCCAGGTGTGGGACACGGGCCCCGGCATAGCGCCGGAGGCCCAGGCGCGGATCTTCGACGAGTTCGTGCGGCTGTCTTCCGCCGACAGGCCCGCGGACAAAGGCCTGGGCCTGGGGCTGGCGATCGCTAAGCGCAGCGCCGAGTTGCTCGGGCATCCGATCGGTGTGCAGTCGGCGCCGGGGCGGGGAGCCATGTTCAGTATTCGGGTGCCGCTGGGGATCGCGGCGGTACAGGCGGTTCCGCGGCCGCAGGCGCAGAACGGCGGCGGCGACCTGTCCGAGCTGCGTGTGCTCTGTATCGATAACGAGGCGTCGATACTGCGCGGCATGCAGAGCCTGCTCGCCGGCTGGGGCTGTCGGGTGACCGCGGCCAGGTCCCTGGACGAGGCGCTGGCCGCCTGGCCCGCCGGGGAGCCGCCGCAACTGGTGATCGTCGACTACCACCTGGATCACAATGAGACGGGGATCGGCGCCCTGGAGGGGTTGGCACGGCACTGGCGGCAGCCGCTGCCGGGCATACTGATCAGCGCGGATATCTCCGAACAGGTGCGCGAGGCCGCCCTGAATCGCGGCTACTTCTACCTGTCCAAGCCGGTCAAACCGGCGGCGCTGCGCAACCTGGTACGGCGCCTGGCGCGGCGGCCGGTACCCCTGGTGGATAAGTAGGCTACTCCCGGATTCCAGCGCAACGCGCCTACATCCGGGCTACGAAGTTCCCACAAACCGTAGTCTGGATGCAGCGAAGCGGATTCCGGGAGCGGGGCTCAGGCGTGGGCTGGTTTCGGCGGCGGGGCAAACTGTCCCGGTGGCTCCACATCCAGGCTGCCCAGGGCCAGTACCGCCTGGGTGCGCGAGTTGACGTCCAGTTTGCGGAACAGGGCGGTCAGGTGCGCCTTGACCGTGGCCTCGGTGACCTTCATCTCATAGGCGATCTGCTTGTTCAGCAGTCCCTCGGCGAGCATGGTGGCGACCCGGAACTGCTGTGGGGTCAGCGTTGCCACCACGTCAGCGACGGCCAGCTCGGGGGAGTCGCTCGCGCACTGGGTGGCCACGCTTTCCGGCAGCCAGATCTCCCCGGCCAGCGCCCGCCGCAGTGCCTCGGCGATCGTCTCCACCGGTGCCGACTTGGGCAGGAAGCCACAGGCGCCATAGTCGATCGCGCGGCGCATGACCTCCGGTTTCTCGTTGGCGGAGACCACCATCACCGGCAGTTGGGGGTGCTGTCCGCTGAGAAAAATCAGCCCGCTGAATCCGCGCGCGCCGGGCATATGCAGGTCCAGCAACAGCAGGTCGCAGTCGCCGTGTTCGGCGGCGCGGCGCTGCAGGCTCTCCATGTCCTGGGCCTCGTACAGCTCGGCGGCGGGGAACGCATGGGCAATGGACTGGCACAGGGCGCTGCGAAACAGCGGGTGGTCGTCGGCGATAATGAACTTGTGCACCGCATTATTGGTATTCGAGTGCATCTTCATTGCTCCCTCATCATCAATACGCCCATTGGGGAAGGGCAGTGCGTACACGGATTTCTATTTTTCTTTAAGTGTACGTTGATGATCCGTCGCTTTCTTATTATTTACAACTATCGGCTACGGCAACTGCAATACTTCACTTCTGTAGGGCCGGCGGCAACGTGAATGCCTGGAGCGGCCGGGCGGCCCGTGGCCGCCATCAGGATAGGGGTATCCGGCGAGATCGATCGCGGCCATGGGCGGCTCCTACAGGGGGGCTACACTACGCGGTGGCCAGCGCGGCGCGCCCGTCGATCAGCTGCCGCACCACCGAGGGGTCCGCCAGGGTGGAGATATCCCCCAACTGGTCGCATTCATCGGCGGCGATCTTGCGCAGTATGCGTCGCATGATCTTGCCGGAACGGGTCTTCGGCAGCCCCGGCGCCCACTGGATCACATCCGGGGTGGCGATGGGGCCAATTTCGCTGCGCAGCCAGTTGCGCAGCTCGATGCGCATCTCCTCGCTGGGCTGCCGGTCGCTGTTCAGGGTCACATAGGCGTAGATGCCCTGGCCCTTGAGGTCGTGGGGGCAGCCCACCACTGCCGCCTCGGCCACCGCCTCGTGGGCCACCAGCGCGCTCTCCAGTTCCGCGGTGCCCATGCGGTGGCCGGACACGTTGAGCACGTCGTCCACGCGGCCGGTGATCCAGTAGTAGCCGTCGGCGTCGCGGCGGGCGCCGTCGCCGCTGAAGTACATGCCCTCGAAAGTGCTGAAATAGGTTTCCACGAAGCGCTGGTGATCGCCGAACACGGTGCGCATCTGCCCGGGCCAGCTGTCGAGGATCACCAGGTTGCCCTCGGCCGCGCCGTCGAGGAGGTTGCCGTCGTTGTCCACCAGCGCCGGCCGCACGCCGAAGAAGGGGCGGGTGGCGGAGCCCGGCTTGAGCGCCGTGGCGCCGGGCAGGGGAGTGAGCATGGCGCCGCCGGTTTCCGTCTGCCACCAGGTGTCGACGATGGGGCAGCGGCCGCGGCCGAAGCTGTTGTAGTACCACTTCCAGGCCTCGGGGTTGATGGGTTCCCCCACGGTGCCCAGCAGGCGCAGGCTGTCGAGGCTGGCGCCCGCCACCGGTTTGTCGCCCTCGGCCATCAGCGCGCGGATGGCGGTCGGGGCTGTGTACAGGATATTGATGCGGTGTTCGTCGATGATCCGCGCCATCCGGGTCACGTCCGGATAGTTGGGTACGCCCTCGTACATCACCGTGGTGGCGCCGTTCGCCAGCGGGCCGTAGAGGATGTAGGAGTGGCCGGTGACCCAGCCGATATCCGCGGCGCACCAGTAGCGCTCGCCGGGCCGGTAATCGAAGACGTATTGGTGGGTCAGGGAGGTGTAGGTCAGGTAGCCGCCACTGGTGTGCAGCACGCCCTTGGGCTTGCCGGTGGAGCCGGAGGTGTAGAGGATGAACAGCGGGTCCTCCGCGTTCATTTCCGCCGCCGGGCACTCCTCGCCCTGCCGGGCGATCAGCTCGCCGTAGTCGCAGTCCCGGTCCGCATCCCAGGCGACTTCGTCGTCGGTGTAGTTGACCACCACCACCCGCTCCACGGACGTCTCTTTGCACAGCGCCACCGCCCTGTCGACATTCTCCTTCAGCACCACCGAGCGGCCGCCGCGCCGGCCGGCATTGGCGGTGATCACGATGCGCGACTTGCCGTCGTCCATGCGCCCGGCCAGCGCCTCGGGAGAGAAGCCGGCGAAAACCACCGAGTGGATGGCGCCGATGCGCGCGCAGGCCAGCATGGCCACTGCCGCCTCGGGAATCATCGGCAGGTAGATGGTCACCACATCGCCTTTCTGTATACCGAGTGATTTGAGGCCGTTGGCAAAGCGGCAAACATCCGCGTGCAGCTGGCGGTAGCTGATCTCCCGCGACACACCCGGCTCGTCGCCGACCCACAGGATGGCGGGGCTGTCGCCGCGCGCTTCCAGGTGGCGGTCGAGGCAATTGGCGGAGACATTGAGGGTGCCGTCGGCGTACCAGCGGATATGCAGGTCTTCTTTGGCGAAAGATACGTCCTTGACCCGGGTGTAGGGCCTGATCCAGTCCAGGCGCCGGCCCTGCTCGCGCCAGAAGCCCTCGCTGTCGTCGATGGAGCGGCTGTAGAGTTCGAAATAGGTCTCTTCGTCGAGCAGGGAGTTTGCCGCGTAGGCCGCGGGTACCGGGTAGACGGTTTCTCCTGTTGTTTCGGGCGCGGGGGTTTCGGGCACGGGGCACCTCATCATCCAAATGTTCTGTGGGGCATTCTGCATCGACACCGCGCCTGGGGCGTATTAGACAAAAGTCGAAATAGACATTGGTCTAGAAAAGGGGACAACATAGACCAATGGTTAGTACCGGCCACCGCTATTTCGGGCTTAGATCTGCTCCGGGACCACAAAAACCGGAGATGAGGGAATGTTCAGCAGAAATGAAAATAATGCGGTGCGTCTTCCTGCAGGTCGGATGGTTTTATCGGCGATGAGTTTGATACCGCTGGCTGCCGCGGCGCAGACCAGTAACGAAGAATTGCAGCTGCGTATCGAGGAACTGCAGGCGCAGGTCGCCGAACTGGCCGAGCGCGCCGGGGCGGCGGAGCGGCAGCCGGCCGCGATTGACAACCCCGAGCCCGCCGCGACGCCCGGCGGCACCCAGATCGAGATCGGCGGTTTTATGAAACTCGACAGCCAGTTCAGCGACTACTCCGATGGCGGCGCCGCCACCGCCGGCATTGGCGAGGACTTCCTGGTGCCATCCACGATACCGATCGGCGGCGAGGGCGGCGACACCAAATTCCACTCCCACGCCAAGTCGTCGCGGCTGTGGATCAAGAGCCGCACCGCGGTGGCCGGCGGCCAGGTGAACACTCACCTGGAGCTCGATGCCATGGCCAGCGGCCAGGGCGACGAGCGCATCAGCAACTCCTCCGCCCAGCGGCTGCGCCACGCCTATGTGGACTGGCAGGTGGACGGGACCCGCGCGCTGCTGGCGGGCCAGACCTGGTCCACCTTTTTCAATGTGGGCGCGCTGCCGGAGGGCATGGATTTCGTCGGCCCGGTGGGCACCATCTTCGAGCGCCAGCCGCAGCTGCGCTACACGCACAAGATAGGCGCCGGCAGTGTGCAGTTGGCCGCGGAGAACCCGGCCACCACCCTGTACAACGGCACAGAAAATCCCTACGACGACAACGGCACGCCGGACATAGTGCTGCGCTACAACAACCGCATGGGCGGCCTCAGCTACTCGGTGGCCTCCCTGAGCCGCGAGCTGGCCTACGATACCGGCACCGGCAGCGAATCCGCGCGCGGTTACGCGATCAGCGTCTCCGGCAAATACCAGCTGGGGCGCGACGATATCCGCTTTATGCTGAGTTCCGGCAACGCCCTGGGGCGCTATATGGGTCTGAACGGTTATCGCGCCGGCATTATCGAGGCGGACGGCGAGATCGAACTGATCGACCAGACCGGCGGCTTCGTCGCCCTGCGCCACCTGTGGAATGAGGAGTGGCGCAGCAACCTGGTGCTGTCCGCCTCACGGGCGGACAACCCGGACACGGTATCCGACACCACCGCGTCCGCTTACCGGAGCCTGCACCTGAACCTGCTCTACTCGCCGATTCCCAAAATGACCCTGGGCGGCGAGTATATTCTCGCCAGCAAGACCGTGGAAAATGCGAGCGGTGCCCTGGCCGACGACGAGGGCGAGTTGCGGCGGCTGCAGTTTTCTGTGAAATATGTGTTCTGATTGGTGTCCTTGTAGGAGCGGCGGGGCGGATGGCCGCCCCGCCGCTCCTACAAGGCGATGACTGAGAGTTCCGACAACCGATAATAACTACGGAGTAATGACAAATGAGTTTCGAAAGCGAACAACACGCGGATGACTACTGGAAGGAGAACCTGCGCCTGATGCTCACACTGCTGTGCATCTGGTTTGCGGTTTCCTTTGGCTGCGGCATCCTGCTGGTCGAGGAGTTGAATGCGATACGCCTGGGGGGCTTCAAGCTCGGCTTCTGGTTTGCCCAGCAGGGCTCCATCTATGTGTTCCTGGCGCTGATCGTGGTGTATGTGCACAAAATGAACAAACTGGATCGCAAATATAACGTGCATGAAGACCACGAAGAACCCGAAGAGTTGGAAGAAGCACTCGAAGAAGAGTTCGGCCAATAGGAGCAGACCATGGATATCCAAACCCTCACTTTCCTGATCGTCGGCGCCACCTTTGCGCTGTATATCGGTATCGCCATCTGGTCCCGCGCCGGATCCACCCACGATTTCTACGTCGCCAGCGGTGGCGTCAACCCGGTGGCCAATGGCATGGCCACGGCGGCGGACTGGATGTCGGCGGCCTCGTTTATCTCCATGGCCGGCCTGATCAGCTTTATGGGTTATGACGGCGCCGTCTACCTGATGGGCTGGACCGGCGGCTATGTGCTGCTGGCGTTGTGCCTGGCACCCTACCTGCGCAAGTTTGGCAAGTTCACGGTGCCGGCCTTTATCGGCGACCGCTACTACTCGAACACTGCGCGCACCGTGGCGGTGATCTGCGCGGTGTTTGTCTGTTTCACCTATGTGGCGGGGCAGATGCGCGGCGTCGGCGTGGTCTTCTCGCGTTTCCTCGAAGTGGACATCACCTGGGGTGTGGTCATCGGTATGGCGATCGTCTTCTTCTACGCGGTGCTCGGCGGCATGAAGGGCATCACCTACACCCAGGTGGCCCAGTACTGCGTACTCATCTGTGCCTACCTGGTGCCGGCGATCTTTATTTCCATCATGATGACCGGCCACGTGATACCGCAGCTCGGTTTCGGCTCCGAGCTGGCCGACGGCTCCGGCACCTACCTGCTGGACAAGCTTGACGGCCTTTCCACGGAACTCGGCTTCGCCGAGTACACCTCGGGGACCAAGAGTACCGTCGACGTCTTCTTTATCACCGCCGCGCTGATGGTGGGCACCGCCGGCCTGCCCCATGTCATCGTACGCTTTTTCACCGTGCCCAAGGTGCGCGACGCGCGCAAATCCGCCGGCTGGGCGCTGCTGTTTATCGCCCTGCTGTACACCACCGCGCCGGCCATCGCCACCTTTGCGCGGGTGAACATGATCGACACCATCAACGGCCCCGATGCCCAGGGCACCCTGCGCGAAGAGGCGCCCAGCTGGATCGACAACTGGGAGGGCACCGGCCTGATCAAGTGGGAGGACAAGAACAGCGATGGACGTATGTTCTACTCCGGCGACGAGCGCAACGAGATGAGCATTGACCGCGACATCATGGTGCTGGCCAACCCGGAAATCGCCAACCTGCCGGCCTGGGTGATCGCGCTGGTGGCGGCCGGCGGTATCGCCGCGGCACTGTCCACCTCTGCCGGCCTGTTGCTGGTGATCTCGACCTCGATCTCCCACGACCTGCTGAAACGCAACCTGATGCCGCATATCACCGACAAACAGGAACTGCGCTATGCGCGGATGGCTTCGGCGGTGGCCATCTGTATCGCCGGCTACCTGGGGATCAACCCACCGGGTTTTGTGGCCCAGGTGGTGGCCTTCGCCTTCGGGCTTGCGGCTTCGTCCTTCTTCCCGGCGATTATCCTTGGCATCTTCAGCAAGCGCATGAATAAGGAGGGGGCCATCGCGGGCATGGTTTCCGGGATCACCTTTACCGCGGCCTATATCATCTACTTCAAGTTCATCAATCCCGCGGCCAATACCGCGGACAACTGGTGGTTCGGGATCTCGCCGGAGGGCATCGGCACCCTGGGCATGCTGCTGAACTTCGCCGTGGCCATCGGAGTAGCGCGCTTCACTTCCGAGGCGCCGAAGGATGTGCAGGAAATGGTGGCCCATATCCGCTTCCCGAAAGGCGCCGGCGAGGCCAGCGCGCACTGACCGCTGACAACTCCTGCCAACCTTGCGAGCACTCGGGGTTCCCCCGAGTGCTCGCCTTTTTCTATTTTCCCCTGAAAATTGTTCTCCTGGGCGAGGGGAGATTTCCTCAGGCCTCGACTGCCCGATCGCGGTAACCGCCCGGGCTTTGCCCGGTAACGCGGGTGAACTCCCGGTGAAAGTGGGATTTAGTGGCGAACCCCGCCCGCAGGTACACCTCGGTAATAGTGAGCTGTGGCTGCTCGCGCAGGAGTCTTTTGGCCAGCATCACGCGTTGATCGTTCAGGTACTGGGTAAAACTGGCCCCGTAAATGTCGTTGATGGCCCGGGACAACTGCCGTGCCGGTACGCCCAGCAGGCGAGCGCCGCGGGCGAGATTGATACCGGCCTCGACCCGGAACAGTTCACGTTCGCGCACCAGGGTTTCCCAGCGCTGGAGCAGGACGCGCTGTTCGCTCGAGGATGTGGCCTGGTGGCTGCCGGGCCTGTTCTTCAGTTGGTGCACCCACTCCAGCAGCGGGGCGCGGGTTAGAACGGTGATCATTGCGGCGAGATGCAGCAGGAGAAAAATACTGCCGCCGAAGGTCAAAACGGCCGATTCCTGTGGCGGGATCCCGGCGTCGATCTCCCAGGCGGCGGCGACTTCCGTGGCCAGGTTTACCAACATCACCGCCGTCAGTATCCACAGGCAGTGGCGTGCAGACACTGCCTGCCGGGTCGGGAAATGCGGCGCCGGCGTCAGCCTGTGCAAGCGGATCGCGCCCACCAGGTAAGCGGCACAGCTCGCGACAATCAGCGGGTCCACCCATTGCCACTGCCCGGTGAGTATCGCCAGTGGTACGGGTACCAGGCCCGCCGCATGGGGGAGAAGTTCCCGCGGGCGCAGCCGTTGCGGGGCGACCACACTCAGATAAAAGCAGTACCACAGCGGCCCCAGTGCCATGGCGGACATGGGGCGAATCAGGCCGGCCGACGGCCAGAGTCCGCTGAACGCGGCGGCGCCGAGCAGGTTTTGCCAGGCGCACAGCAGGTAGTTGGCGCCCAACAGCCGGGCGCAAAGCGGTTTGATGGCCCGGCTGGACAACAGGCTGATGGCCAGCAGCGCGCAGAACAACCCGGAAGCCAAAAACAGGGTGGCGGGAGCCGGCATGGTGTCCTCCATCGCGTTTGCCGTGTCCTCGATCGCGTTTTGGGACGCATGATAGCGCGTTGGCACGGAATCATGGCGGCGTGTTGCTACAGGAGAGCCATCCCTATGAAACCATCCCTGAAAGCGTTATTGCCCGGTGTTTTTGTGCTGCTGACACTGCCGGCCGCGGCGGACAGTGTCCTGATTCGCGACGTACAGGTCGTATCGCCCCATGCGCCGCCGAGCGGCGAGGCCGTCAATGTACTGATCGATGACGGGGTTATCCGTGTCATCGGTCCGGAAGCGCCACCGGCCGGGGCGGTGATAGACGGCAGTGGGCGCTACCTGGTGCCGGGCCTGATCGACACCCATGTCCATTTGCAGGGGGTGCCCGGTGAGTCGCCGGAGATGCCGGCGGCCGTCCGCAAGCAGGCGCTGGAACAGATTCCCAGAAGCTATCTGTACTTTGGATTTACTTCGGTGCTGGATCTTTTCAGCGCGGATGAGCTTGTCGAGCAGTGGAACAGTCAGCCGCTGGCGCCCACCGCCTATCATTGTGCGGGCGTGCCCATTCCCGGGGGGTATCCGCTGGCCGCCCTGCTGCCGGAAAGCGGGCAGTTGCAGGGGCCGGCGGCACGTTTTTATCAGTACGATCCGCGCCGGCAGGAGTTGATGTCCGCCACCCCGGGCAGTGAGCGCCACAAGCCGGCGGCCCTGGTCAGCCGTATTGCCGCCACCGGTGCGCGCTGCATCAAAACCTTTTATGAAACGGGGTATGGCCGCTTGAAAGGTCTGCCGGTACCGACGCCCGAAATGACGCGCGAGTTGGTGGCGGCGGCACACGCGCAGGGGTTGCCGGTGTTTATGCACGGCAACAGCTTGGCGGCCTACCGGTTTGCGCTGGATACCGGAGTGGACATGCTGGTGCACGGGCTCTGGCACGGGGTGGAGGCAGCTGATACGGCAACGCTTGCGCGCCTGGCCGATACCCTCGCCGAGCGCGGCCTGCGCGTTCAGCCCACCATCGGGGTGATCCACGGCGAGCGGGAGCTGTTCGATCCAGCGTTCTTCTCCAGGCCCGGCGTGCGCGATGCCCTGCCCGATACCCTGATCCGCTGGTATGGCTCCCCGGCGGGTCAGTGGATGGCGCGGGAACTGGCGCAGGGTTTCGGGGGCGTCGAGCGTATTCGGGCTGCCATTGGCGCGCCCCTGGTGACGGTGCAGCAGTTCACCCGTCTGTTGGCAGAGCGGGATGCAGCCCTGGTGTTTGGCAGCGACACCCCAAGTGGCCCCATTTATACGCAGTTTGCCGGTATCAATGGCCGCTGGGAAATCCAGCGCTGGGCGGAGCAGGGCGTCCCGCCCGCGCGCCTGTTCCGGGCCGTGACTCTGGACAACGCCCGCCTGCTGGGCATTGAGGATCTCGTCGGCAGCGTGGAGGTGGGTAAGCGTGCCGACCTGTTGTTGCTGGGGGAAAACCCGCTGGCGAGCACCGGGGCTTATGACAGTATTGAATGGGTGATCCTGGCCGGGCAGCCCATCGAGAGGCGGGCGCTGTCCGCTCGGGCGCCTGTCACAGATGAGCTGAAATAGGTGGAATCGAGGTCGGGGGACTTCGGCGGCGGCCGCTCATGCCTCCCAGGCCATCAGCAGCAACTTGTTGTCGTCTCCCGGCAGGTTTACTGTCCTCTCCTGTCGCAACCCGATCTTTTCCAGCAGGCGCACCGAGGGCGTATTGTCCGGTTGGGCAATGGCGACGACGCGCTTCAGGCCGATCGCCTCGCGAGCGTATTCCATCACCGCGCGGGCCGCCTCCAGCGCATAACCCCGGCCGCGGAAGTCCGGCAGGAAGGCGAAGCCGATATCCGCGTCGTCCAGGCCGTCGCGCCTGAGCAACCCGCAGGTGCCGATGGGGGTGCCATCCCTGAGTTCGACTTTGTACAGGCCGAAGTCGTACTGGCGGTACATGGCCATGGGGCCGTCGACGATATAGCGGCGCGCCTCGTCGATACTGCGCACGCCGCGGTCGCCGACGTTGCGCAGGAAATCCGGGTCGTTCAGTATCGCCAGCATCAGTGGCGCGTCGTCTTCGTCGAGTTCGCGCAGGGTCAGGCGCGGAGTCTGTAACAGGGCCATGGCGGAGTCCGTTTACGAAATCGCTATTCTGCCGGGCCGATGGCGACTTGTCAGCGCAGCGTGTGCAGGAACTGCAGGTGGCGCTCGTACTGGGCGAGGATGTCGGTGAGCAGCTGGTCCGTGGTCCAGCCCATCACGTCGTAGTCCTGGCCGCCCTCCTGCAGGTGCACTTCCGCACGGAAGTATTTGTCCCCGGAGCCGTCGTCGGTGGTGTCATCCAGCTCCTGCTCGGACAAGTCCATATGTTCCGGCATCTGCGCGCTGGGTTTCAGGTGTGCCTTGGGGTGAATACCGTAGAGGAAATCCACTTCGTCGCCCTGGAATACCTGCAGGTAAACATAGTGGTTTTCGCCGTGGGAGACTTTCACCGAGTAGCCGTTTTTCTCCATTTCGCCGGCGAATTCCCTGAGCGCCGGCTCGCCCACATCGCGGATATATTCCCGTACTTCCTCCAGCGAGGGCAGTTGGATCAGGTTCCTGAGCCGCCGCTGCCAGCTCACCGGGTTGTGCGCGGTGATCGGCGCTACCGGTGTCGCCTGCGCCTCCCGCTTGGCGGTATCGGTGCGCAGGGCCGACACCAGGCCGTAAATGGCGGTGAGCAGGATCAGCGAGAAGGGCAGGGCGCTGGCGATCACCGCGGTCTGCAGCGATGCCAGGCCGCCGGCCAGCAGCAGCGCTATGGCCACGATACCGATCAGCAGGCACCAGAAAACCCGCTGCCACATGGGGGTGTCGTCGCGACCGTGGGAGGCGAGCATATTGACCACCATGGCCCCGGAGTCCGCCGAGGTCACGAAGAAAACCACCACCATGATCACGGCGATGAACGAGAAGGTACCCGACAGCGGAAACTGCTCCAGGAACTGGAACAGTGCCAGCGACTGGTCTTTGCTCACCACTTCGCCCAGGGAGGTGAGTCCTTCATTCAGGATCATGTGAATCGCGGAATTACCGAACAAGGTCATCCACAGCAGGGTCACGCCGGCGGGCACCAGCATGGCGCCGACGACGAATTCGCGAATGGTGCGCCCGCGGGAAATGCGCGCGATAAACAGGCCCACGAAGGGCGACCAGGACATCCACCAGCCCCAGTAGAGAATGGTCCAGCCCCCCAGCCAGTCGGTGGGTTCGTAGGCGTAGAGGTTGAACGTCTTGCTGACCAGCACCGACAGGTAGCTGCCGAAGTTCTGCACAAACGCCTGCAGCAGGTATACGGTGCTGCCGAGCAGCAGAACCATAAACAGCATCAGGCCCGCCAGGCCCATATTCAACTGCGACAGCCGTTTGATGCCCACGTCCAGGCCCATCACCACGGAAATGGTGGCGAGAATCGTGGTCACCACGATCAGCACCACCTGGGTGGCCACGCCCAGGGGCACGCCGAACAGGTGGTTGAGGCCGGAGTTGATCTGCAGCACGCCGTAGCCCAGGGTGGTGGCTACCCCGCATACCGTGCCGACGATGGCGAAGACGTCCACCGCATCCCCGATGGGGCCGTAGATGCGCTCGCCGATCATCGGGTAGAGGGCCGAGCGCAGGGTCAGCGGCAGCTTGTGGCGGTAACTGAAATAGGCCAGTATCAGCGCCACGATCGCGTAGATGGACCAGGCGTGCAGGCCCCAGTGGAAAAAGGTCAGCACCATCGCCTGGCGCGCCGCGTCCACGGTGCCCGTCTCGCCCACCGGCGGGTTCAGGTAGTGCATCACCGGCTCGGCCACGCCGAAAAAAAGCAGGCCTATGCCCATGCCGGCGGAAAACAGCATCGCGAACCAGGAGCCGTAATTGTAGTCCGGCTCGGCGTGCTCCGGCCCCAGCTTGATCCCGCCGAACCTGGAGATGCCGATCACAACTACGCTGATGAGAATGATCGCCACCACGAGCACATAGTACCAGCTCATATTGGTGACGATGCCCGCCTGCAGCGCCTTGAAGCGCGCGGTGGCATCGTTGGGGAAAAGCACCGCATAGGCCACCAGCAACAGCAGTGCCCCGGTCGCGGTGTAGAATACCGGCGGGTTGAAATGGCCTTTGTTGTTGTGGGTTCGGGAGTTCATTGCAGAGTTTCCACGAATATCGGGTTGGCGGCAGGCTAAAAATTGCGCCCGCCGGATTCAGCATAGTCAGGGCCATTGTATAGGCAGTTGACAAATAACCAGGCAGCTGTTCATGTTGGAAATTTCTAAAAACCTGGCCATTCCGCTGGCGGAAATCGAGATGACCGCCGTGCGCGCCCAGGGCGCCGGTGGCCAGAATGTCAATAAGGTATCCAGCGCGATCCACCTGCGCTTCGATATCCGCGCATCCTCGCTGCCGGAAGAGATCAAGGCGCGCCTGCTGCAGCTGCGCGACAGCCGCATTTCCTCCGATGGCGTCGTGGTGATCAAGGCGCAGCGCTTTCGCACCCAGGAAAAGAACCGCGAGGATGCGCTGCAGCGCCTGGCCGAATTGCTGGAAAAGGCCACCAGGAGGCAAAAGAGGCGCATTCCCACCAAGCCCGGCAAGGGAGCCAAGGAGCGGCGCCTGCAGCACAAGACCCGGCGCGGGCAGGTGAAGTCGCTGCGCGGAAAAGTGCGTGAGTAGGGGTTGCTGTGTCGATACTCTCTGTTTCGATTCCAGCTTTCATTGACGTCGTCATACAGGCTCTGCGCCGGAATGACGACAGTGCTCCGCAGGGGCGAACCTCGCGTTCGCCCTAACACGATAGGTGGAAACTATGTCCAAGCGCTACGATGCGACCGAGTTGCAAAATTTTGCCGGCGAGCTGTTCCAACGCGCCGGCCTCGCCGCAGACCGGGCCGAGGTCATGGCGAAGGTGTTCCTGCAGGCGGACCTGCTCGGCTTCACCACCCACGGGCTGAACCGGGTGGCGAGCAACCTGCGCTGGCTGCTGGGCGGCGAATCCCGCCGCGACGGTGAGCCGGCGGTGCTGGCGGACCGCGGCAACTGCTTCAACTGGGACGCGGATTTCCTGCCCGGCCCCTGGGTGCTGACAAAAGCCGTGGAACAGGCGCTGCAGCGGGTGCCGGAAGAGGGCGTGGTCACCGCCACCATCCGCCGCAGCCAGCATATCGCCTGCCTGGCCGCCTACCTGCCACCGGTGATCGAGGCGGGTTGCGTGGCCCTGCTGACCTGTTCCACCCCGGCGGAGAACACCGTCAGCGCCCAGGGCGGTATAGATCCGCTTTTCTCCGCCAACCCCCTCGCCTTCGCCGCGCCCGCCGGCGACTACCCGCTGCTGTTCGATATCAGCATGTCGGTCACGGCCGGTGGCTATGTCAGCCGGGCGCAACGCGAGGGAAGGAAACTGCCGGGCAAATATCTGAAGGACAGCGCGGGCAATCTGTCGGACGACCCGGCCGCGTTCGAAAACGGTGGCAGCATACTGCCGGTGGGCGGCGCCGATCACGGTTACAAGGGCGCTGCGCTGAGCGCCATGCTGGAAGTGTTGTCGATGGCATTGGGTGGCTACGGCCGCGGTGATGAATCGGCAAAGGAGGACGATGAGGCCAACTCGGTTTTCCTACAGATCATCGACCCGCGGGCCTTTGGTCCGCGCGCGGATTTCCTGCGCCAGACGGCAGCACTGTGCAACCTGTGGGAAAACAGCCGCAGCGACAGCGATGCGCCGGTGCGGGTGCCGGGCCAGCGCGCCTGGGCCGCGCGCGCGAAGCAGTTGCGCGAGGGTGTCGAGCTGTATCCGACGATTATGCAGGACCTGCAGCCCTGGGCGGAAAAACTGGATGTCGCAATACCACAACCGATATCGTCGAGGTCCAGTGGAGTCCTCAAATAGCGTGCGTTTTGTAGGAGCGGCCGGTGGCCGCGATCGGTCTGGGGACACGCCCAGCCATTGATCGCGGCCACCGGCCGCTCCTACAACTGCTGCGAGCCCCGAGTCCCGGGCCATTCCCTAGTGATAGGGCGAACGCGCCTGCACTTCCTGGTACTCCGCCTCGCGGAGCCCCAGCTCATACTGCAGATCCTCGATTTCCACGCCCAACTCGCTGTGCCGATCCTTCAGGCGGGCGATATCGGCCAGCAGCACAATGCGCTCCTCCTTGGTGGCCTCGTCGCTGACCAGGCGCGCGCTCATGTCGGTGATATCGTCGAGGATATGCTCCCGTTCCTGTTGCCGATCGCCGATGGCACCGGCGACCTGGTTCACCGCGCTGCGGGCAAGGTAGATCTCGCGCCCGGCCTGGTGGCCGCGCAGGAAGAGGCCCTCCAGGTCCGCCGGGCAGACACCGTTGTAGCCGCTGCCGGCGCGGCCGAGGCGAAAGCCGCGCTGCTCGGTGCAGTAGAGTTCCAGCCCCTCGTCGCGGCCGGCGCGGTAGGCGACGGTATCCGGGCGCACGCCGTGGTCGGCGCAGGCCTGGCGGCGCCTGCCCAACTGCGCGACCTGCAAGCCGGCGGCGCCGTCCTCATAGCCGATCGCGCGCCAGTCTGCGGTCAGGCACTCCTCTTCGCTCATGGTGGCGCAGCCGCCGGCCAACAATATCATCGCTATCGCTGCGGCCAGGGCCGCGAGTGGTTTCGTTCTGCTTATTGATTTCACTGTCTGTTCCCGTCACAGGAGGCGTCGGGGTGCAATTTATCCCATTGAGGCTGACTGCCACCTGAAGCAAACATGGAAAGTGCGACTTGTGTCGCAAAATCAATAGGGCGGCCATCGGGGCGGTTGAGTCCACGCGAATCCATGCCCTGGCCCCGTATTGGGGCGCCACCCCGTACTAGGCTAGGGGGATAAAGCGAACAAGAGGGAACGCCGATGAGTGATTTTGCCCGTATGACCGCGGTGGAGTTGCTGGCCGGGTATAAAGACAAGTCGTTTTCCCCGGTGGAAGTCACCAGAGCGCTGCTGCAACAGATAGAGCGCTGCAATCCGGCCGTCAATGCATACTGCCTGGTGGATGAGGAAACCAGCCTCGCCTTTGCGCGCGAGTCGGAAAAACGTTACTGGAACGGCGAGACCCGGGGCCTGCTGGACGGCGTACCGGTGGCGATCAAGGACGTCTTCCTGACCCCCATGTGGCCGACCCTGAAGGGCTCCAAGACCATCGACCCCGAATCCACGCTGGGCAAGGTGGCACCGGCGGTGGCGGCGCTCGCCCGCAACGGCGCAGTGCCCCTGGGCAAGACCACTACGCCGGAGTTCGGCTGGAAGGGCGTCACCGACAACCCCATCGACGGTGTCACCCGCAATCCCTGGAACACCAACAGGACCGCCGGCGGCTCCAGCGGCGGCAGCGCCGCGGCCGTGCCCCTGGGCATGGGTCCGCTGGCGCTGGGCACAGACGCCGGCGGCTCCATCCGCATCCCCGCCGGCTTCTGCGGCATCGTCGGTCTCAAGCCCAGCTTCGGCGAGGTGCCCCACTGGCCACCCAGCCCCTTCGGCACCCTGGCCCACGCCGGGCCCATGACCTGGACGGTGGCGGACTGCGCGCTGATGATGAATGTGCTGAGCGAAGCAGATTACCGCGACACCCAGGCGATACCGCGGCGCGATATCGACTATTTCAACGCCATCCGGGGGGAGCCGGGAAAGCTGTTGAAAGGCCTGCGCATCGCCTTCAGCGCGGCGCTGGGCTATGTCCAGGTGGATCCGGAGGTGGAGCAGGCGGTGCGCGCCGCGGTGCGCCTGCTGCAGTCCCTCGGTGCCAAAGTCAGCGAAGTCGACCCGGGCTTCGACGATCCCCTGGCCGCCTTCGGCCACCTGTTCTACGGTGGCGCCGCCAATGCGCTGCGCTCCCTCGGCAGGCGCCAGCGGGCGCTGATGGACCAACAACTGGTGGCGGTGGCCGAGAAGGCGGCGCGGCTGTCGATGCTGGATTACCTGGCCGCGGTCAACGAGCGCACCGCGCTGTGCGATCGCATGGCGCATTTCCACCGCAAGTACGATCTGTTGCTGACGCCGACACTGCCGATCACCGCCTTCAAGGCCGGGCGCGAGGTACCGGAGAACTGGTCCAGCACCCGCTGGCCCTCCTGGACGCCGTTTACCTACCCGTTCAACCTGACCGGCCAGCCGGCGCTGTCGGTGCCCTGCGGTTTTTCCCCCGGGGGCCTGCCGATCGGGCTGCAGATTGTGGGGCGGCGTTTCGAGGACGCGACCGTGCTGCGCGCCGGCCAGGCCTACCAACTGGCCGCGCCGCTCACCGACCGGCGCCCGCAGCTGTTCTTCGAGGGCGCGGTCCCCGGGGAGAAGGCGAAGGGGGAGGAGGCGTGAGCCGGTTGGATTTCGATTTTTACGAGTCCGAGGACCCGGTCTGGAACCCGGCGCTGTTGACGATACCCGTGCCGGGCATCCGCAAGATGGTCAACCTGGCGGCAACCATGGACGACGTGATCCACCTGTCAATCGGCCAGCCGGACGCGCCGGCGCCGCCCCATGTGATCCAGGCCGCGGTGGACGCGCTGGAGGCGGGGCAGACCGGTTACACCATGGACGCCGGCCTGCCGGAGCTGCTCGAGGCCCTGGCGGAGTACCATAACGAGCGCTACCGCGACGGCGCCCGCTATGGCTGTGAGCTCTCGCCGGAAAATATCCTCGTTACCACCGGCGCCACCGAGGCCATCTACCTGGCGCTCACCGCCATGTCCGCGCCGGGACGCGAATTCATCGTGCCGGACCCGTCCTTCATGCTCTACGCGCCGCTGATCCGCCTGAACGGCGGCGAGGTGCGCTATGTGGCGACGAGGGCCGAGAACAACCACCAACTGGACCCGCAGGAAGTCATAGATGCGATCGACAAGAACACCCACGCGATCGTGCTCAATTCGCCCAGCAATCCCACCGGTACCGTCTATCCCCGCGAGACAGTGGAAGCCATAGTGCAGGAGGCCGCCTACCGGGGTATCTATGTGATCAGCGACGAGGTCTACGATCACCTGGTGTACGATAACCGCGATTACGCCAGTGTGCTGTCCTGCTGCTCCGACCTGGATCACGTGATAGTGATCAGCAGTTTTTCCAAGACCTTCAGCATGGCCGGCATGCGCATCGGCTGGATGATCGCCAGCCAGGGCGCGATCAGGAAGCTGCGCCGCTACCATATGTTCACCACCACCGTCGCCAACACCCCCTGCCAGTGGGCCGGCGTGGCCGCGCTCAAGGGCGACCGCGGTTTCATCGACGGCATCATCGAGACCTACAGGAAACGCCGCGACCGCCTGGTGCAGCTGGTGGAGAAAACCCCTTACCTGGAGGGCTATATGCCGGAGGGGGCTTTTTATCTTTTTCCGTCCCTGCCGGAGGGCGTCAACGGCAACAATGTCGCCCTGCGCCTGCTGCGCGAGACCGGCGTCTGCACCATCGCCGGCGACACCTTTGGCGAGTCCTGTCGCAATGCGCTGCGCATCAGCTACGCCACCTCCATCGACAATATCGAAAAGGCGTTCGAGCGGATTATTCCGTGGATGGAGAAGCAGGATTTTGGCTGAATGGCGATTTTGTCGCGGGGAGCTATGCCAGCGGCGCGCTGGCGCCTCTCTCCGCGGGCCACTGCGGCGGGAATGTGCAGGATGGTGAGGGTCTAAACTGGAAACTCAGAACCGATTTTTGGCATAGCCCCGGGCTGCTGCGCATGAGTTTAGACCCCCTATTGCCGGAACAGCTGTATCAGCACTGCCCGCTGGAGTGGCTGGAGCCGGGAGAAGAGGCGGAAAAGGCCGCCGATGGTCCGGCCTTCGGCCAGGATCGCGCCATGGAGGCGCTGGAATTTGCGCTGGATATGTCCGACAGGGGCTACAACCTCTACGTGGCCGGTTCCGTTGGGCTGGGCAAACACAAACTGGTAAACCAGCGTATAGACGCCTGGGCGAAAGAGCAGGAGCCGGCCCCCGACCTCTGCTACATCCACAATTTTGACGACGAACACAGGCCCAGGGCGCTGGTCCTGCCCGCCGGCACAGCGCGGCAGCTGCGGCGCGATACCGACAACCTACTCGAGCACCTGCTTACCGCCATCCCCGACATCTTCCGGAGCGACGAGTACCGCGCGCGCCGGGACGAACTCAAGCAGGAAGTGGACGACCGCGAGGAGGAGACCTTCGCCGAACTGGTGGAGCGCGCCAGGGAACAGGGTATCGGCGTGGTGCGCACCTCCTCCGGTTACACCATAGGACCACTGGTGGAGGGCGAATTCATCAGTCCGAAGAAATTTTCCGAATTGCCGGAGGAGGAACAGGAACGGCTCAAGGAAAATATCGAAAAGGTCAACGTCGACCTCAAGGAAACCCTGGGTCGCGCGTTGCGCTGGCACGAGAAACTGGCCAAGGACGTCAAGCATCTCAACCGCGAGTTCCTGCACCTGACCCTCGACGAGCGCATCGACTGGCTGCGTCGGCGTTATAAAGGCGTGAGCCAGGTGCGGGACTTTATCGAGCACTTCAAGCGCGATGTGATCGAAAACGCCGACGACTTCCGCGCTGCCGGTGAGCGCGGCCAAAAGGAGAGCATTTCCGCCAGCAAACTGATCCGCTCGCGGGAATTCACCCGCTTCCGGGTGAATATCCTCGTCGACAACGGCGATGCCGAGGGCGCGCCGGTGGTCTATGAGGACAATCCCACCTACGCCAACCTGCTCGGGCGCATAGAGCACGAGTCGCAGATGGGCACCCTGACCACCCACTTCAAGCTGATCAAGGGCGGCGCCCTGCAGCGGGCCAACGGCGGCTGCCTGATACTGGACGCACTGCGGGTGCTGATGACTCCCTTCGCCTGGGAAACCCTGAAACGCGCCCTGCGTTCGCGGGAGATAAAAATCCAGCCACTGGAATCGCACCTGGGGCTGCTGTCCACCATCACCCTTGAACCGGAGCCGATTCCACTGAACGTCAATGTGGTGCTGATCGGTGAGCGCTGGCTCTATTACCTGCTGAAGACCTACGATCCCGAGTTGTCGCAGCTTTTCAAGGTCTACGCCGACTTCTCCGAGGACATTGCGCGTGAGCGCGACAGCGTGGTCACCTACGCGCGCCGCATCACCGCCCTGGCCCACGGGGAAGCGCTGCGGCCACTGTCCAGGAAAGCTGTGGCGCGCTTGGTGGAGCAGGCATCGCGCCTGGTCGGCGATGCGAGAAAACTCTCCCTGCACAGCGAGCGCATGGCCGACCTGCTGCGCGAGGCGGACTACTGGTGCCGCCGGGAAGGCGCGGACTGGGTAAGCAGGGCGCATGTGCAAAAGGCCATAGAGAGGCGCGAGTACCGCCAGCGCCAGCTGCAGGAACGGCTGCAGGAGGCGATAGAGCGCGACATCCTGATGATCGACACCGCCGGTGAGCAGGTGGCCCAGGTCAACGGCCTCTCGGTGATCCAACTCGGCGACACCGCCTTCGGCCGCCCCTCCCGCATCACCGCCACCGCGCGCCTGGGCAGCGGCAAGATGGTGGATATAGAGCGCGAATCGGAACTGGGCGGGCCACTTCACTCCAAGGGCGTACTCATCCTCGGCGCCTTCCTCGCCAACCGCTATGCCTCCTCGCAGCCGCTGTCCTTGTCCGCGAGCCTGGTGTTCGAACAATCCTACGGCCCGGTCGATGGCGACAGCGCCTCCCTGGCCGAACTATGCGCGCTGCTCTCCGCCGTCGCCCGGGTGCCGCTGCGCCAGTACCTGGCGGTGACCGGATCGGTCAACCAGTTGGGCCGGGTGCAGGCGGTGGGCGGCATCAACGAAAAGATCGAGGGCTTCTTCGATCTCTGCCGCGCCCGCGGCCTGGATGGAAAACAGGGCGCAATTATCCCGGCGGCCAATGTGCAGCACCTGATGCTGAAGGCCGAGGTGGTGGAGGCGGTGCGCGTGAAACAGTTTGCCGTCTATGCGGTGGAGGACGTGGACCAGGCCCTGGGCCTGCTCACCGGGCTGGAGGCGGGCGTTGCGGACAAGAATGGCGAATACCCGGCGGAGTCCTTCAACGGGCGGGTGCAGTTGCGGCTGCGGGAACTGGAGGAGGCCCGCTCGCGCTTGTTGCGGCGGGACCTGGGCAAGCTGGAATCGGAAGCTTCGCCGGAAGCGCCGGTCAAAGGTGGGGAGGACGATACGCCCGGCCGCGACCGCTATTGATGCATCTGCATTAGTGCCAGTTGCCACTGAACAGCTCCCCTCTCCCGCTTGCGGGAGAGGGGTTGGGGGAGAGGGTGCGGAAACTTGCGCGGATGGATCAACTACTTCGGCATCGCAAATCATTAATTGCGGCTAATGTCCGCGATATGCGGCCGGAGTTGAGGCGAAAAGCGCCGTAGCAGAACTCCGTCCACAGCTTGCTGTGGCGCACTGCATTGTCATATCTCTGCCAACACCGCCACCCAAAGGATCGTCAGGAAGACAAGAGATACTGCGAAGACCGCCGAACGTAATAGGTAGTGGTTTATTGTGATATGAACAACGGTATGTGCGTATCTTGCCCCAACGAAACCCCATGCGCCTAACACCGATAGCCTGCTTTCAAGCCCCGACGCAATTGCAAGGACAGCAGCTGCGTAGAAAATGGGGGGAACTTGGAAGAGATTATTGAGGTTGTTGCAAACTTTTGTGACGTAGCTTGGCGGTTGCGGACCCTCGAATAGACGGTAATGTGACAGGTTAACATCACCGCTCCTGACGGCGTACATGCGGACGACGAATGCGAAGCCGAACATAATGGCGACCAAAGCCAGCATAGCAATGAGTGGGTAAACCATAGCTTCCTCTACTGTTCAATTCGCGGATAAATATAACGCCGTCAGAGCCTGCACAGCAAGCGTTTTAATGGCCTGTTTATCAAGGCCATTGCTTGCTGTTATGTGAATTTCTCATCTATGCCCCAAGTAACGGCAAGTGCTTAACGTTTTTGTATGTCATAGCCAACTCTATGCAATGCCGAATGACTTTATTGGGGATATCGTCATTTACACGCAGCACAATGGCGCGATTACCTTCAAATTCCAATGCTTCTGAATACAACTCACGAAACGTATCGATGAGCTTCGTTTGACAATGAAAGAATAGAAAATATTGATTCGGAGATTTGGATTTCCAGTCCATTCGTACAGGACTGCCGCTCTTGACTTGGTAACTCGGTTCTCTCCACTTTAAAGTTTCGTCGATTTCGCCTAAATTTAATTCTTTTGCAACGCTAAACACCAATTCTCTCAACTGAAGAATAAGTGGCCTGATATGCTCTGGATAGCTGTCGAATTTCTCTTTAATTTCAGCTTTCATGCCTGCGCTTCTCATTACACACAAAGTCGCCAGGAGCAGTCACCGACTCCCAGCTATCTAAGAACCGTACTTTCGGGTTTCCTCGCATACGGCTCAAGCCCCTCAAAGGTCCTGGGTGAACCTGGTGATTTAGCTCGTTATCAATTCCGTCTTGCACCATACGACGCCAAGCAGCGTCCTGCAATATGGTGAGCCGCTTCAGTATATGGACTTTGTTGTAACGCTTTTGCCAGGTCACCTTCGCGATACGCCGCTGCAGACGGTAAACCTGGTAGCAGGCTGTCTCGAGAGTTACGACAGTTCATCTGGGTTGACCATACTATCCATTCCTGGCTCCTTACCTGCTCAGTGCTGGCAGAGTTGAGAGTTCCTCGCGGCCTTCTCTTCCGGGCAGGGCCCGCAGGTTACATTGTCCCGGAAGTATCACGCTCGGAAATTACTCTCCACCAATGTGACAGTAGGAAGCCGATGGTAGAAGATAAGGTTACATCGTTCAGAGAAAATGAACTCCTGTGATTCTTTAAAGTTTGTAACAGAAATTTATACAACTTCATGTCGCAAATAACACTTGGGTAACCTGCGCCGCTAGGCGTTAGGTTGACACTTTTTTTAGCTATTTATTGGCTGATAATAGTTGCTTAGCCTCTTCAAGTAGCTCTTCTCCCACATCATCATAAATGAGTTCAGATATTTCATTTATATATTCGACTGACTTCTCATGACCAGATATTGCTATAGATTTGGCTGCTAACCCCATCAGATATTCTGTCCCACCAGTGCGCAGCGCATAGCATACAGCCTGGCCTGGTCATGCGGACTTTAGCGATGCGCGATAAGCTGAAAAAGTGCATATACCAATAGCCTGCCCAGCTGAATTTGCTTGATTGCCATTGGTTAAGAGTTCTGGAATGTCTTTTCCAACTACGTTACCCATACAGAAATCCATGAATTTCTCTACAGTTTTCTGGCATTCCGATGGATCACCCTCATAGTTTCGTAAAAATCCAGATTGTGGATTGTTGCAGAATCCTGGCACAGCCGTAATCTTAAAGTTGTGGAACCAATCCATTTTACTCATTTGAGGCTGGCCATTAACAATTTCAGGATCAATTACCCTTCGCTCCGCCGGGGGAATGTAAGAGCTGCTTGAGATTGGAGCCTGATTTTAGCTTGCATATGCAGAAAGCCAAAAAGCTAAAGCTACTATACTTATGATCTTCATGTTTTCCTCTCTTATTTATTTTACGCATAACATTGCGCTCTGGGGCAGTTTACTTTATGTGCCTTTGTGCAAAAATACGAGCGTAGCGAGCTGCAGAAGTGTGCATAAAGTAAACTGTCCCTCAGCAGCGCTTGGTTAGGCGAATTACCCACTATAGCCCTCAATGTGCTGTTTACCTGAATCTCCAATTTCTTCCCACTCAGCTTTTGAGCCAACAAAAAGATGATGTGCTACTTTAAGATTGGTGGTATCCGTGGATATTAAGCTTACAGGGACATACATATTATTTTCATCGTTTTCACCGGGAACCGGAGAGCCACAAACTACACAGAAACTCGTTTGCCAATCATGTTCCGGCTTTGACCATAGACGAACACGATCTTTGCCTTCCGACCACTTGAAATCACCTTTACCTACAATGCTAACAGCAATTCCCATGCTTCCGGTCGAGCGACGGCAAATTGAGCAGTGACATATAAAAACATCTGAAATTTCTCTATTTATTTCAAACGACACCGCCCCGCAGTTACAATTTCCTTTTACCATTGATTAAATCCTGATTTAACGCCTAACGATTTATATCGTAGCCCAAAAGGCCGATCTTCCCTCGCCTCATATCTCGAGACGCAATTGGTGCCAGCATGCACTGACTCTCTTTGAGCATCAAGCATGAGGCCAATATTGTGCGATCATGCGGTATTGGGTAAACAGTCCTCGAGGTTCATATTCGCATTTTTATACTCTCCTTTAATTCTTTGATTTTATTTGCTTTTTTACCAATTCCTGTGCCACTCCATTAATATCGGCCCCGAGGGCCGAAATCCTTCCGGCAATTTGGTCGCAAGGGCAAGACGCCGCGGGCAAGAATCCCGATGGCCGCAATGCTTGCGTGCTGAAGTCCATAGTGAAGTCCATTGGGTCAGTGCCATTCAGGCCTGACCCCACTTGCCTGGACTCCACTTGCTCTGTTGATTGCTGTTTTATACATTTTTACTTCTCTAAATTAGGTCCGACAGCCGATACTCCTTGGTTTTGAATAAAGTATTTTCTTTATTCATCTTGGTGATTTTATACTTGACCGCCACGCCGTAATCGATTTTTGTTCTCGAAGCACTTGCTTTCGTGACGTTGCTAAAAGCTATCGCGTTTTTATCTAAAGGCAAGCTATTCAATGAAATTAATTTGGATTCTGAGAGCGGTGCCAGCTCAAGTCCTATTTTAGATGAACTGGCGATCTTGTCATTATGATAGAAGGATATACTGTCAACTGTAATGTAATTTTTTGTTTTGTTTTTCAAGTAAAACTTTCCATCTTTGAAAATCAGACCGACAAATTCATCTTCTTCGCTTATGTATTTTGGCAGTACATTTCTATAAGAAATTGACTCGATTACTACATCTACTCCGAACTCAGTGGCGGAAGAATTGACTTCTTCAGGACACTTAATTGTATAGTTGACGTTAGCAAAATTTCTGTTTTCACATGTTACCGATAGGGTGGTGGCTGCTTTTCTAAGCTTTCCCGCTGTTATTGAATTTCGATTTTTCGCGAGAAGAATTAGGCTGTCTATCGTGTTAGCCTCAACGCGATCAACCCCACTTCTTGAAAGAAGTCTATTTTTTACAACTGATATATTACTTTTAAAAGCCGATGCGTCGTTGTTAAAAAGTCCAGAGTCATCACGTAGGTTGATTTTGGGTGCCACATTTGCCTTATAGCCGGACACTATTTTTTCATAAAGCCCATCAAACCTCGTCATTTCGGTGTTGTATTCATCAAGATACATAAGATAGCTTTGTCCTACATTTTCGTAGGTATCTATGAGCTTCTTTTCCGCCTCTTTCACTGAGGATAGGTACTTGCCTTGATCAAATTCTACTGCTCCCGGTGGCATTGTTGCTCCTAATCCAAACGATAAAGCTGATAAAACCACGTAGCTCGTTGTTTTTTTGGCAGTAAAATCTGTCCCCTTGGTTCTAAATAGGCTTTCATCTTCCGTCTTGCAGGTAACTTTTTTATTTGTTAGTTCAACAACTCCAGTCAAACAGTCTTCTTTTTGAGTGGTCCACATTGGCTTCAAATCTGGAAGTCTTACCCAAGGCTCACCTTCAACATAGTATTCTGCGAATTGAGTAAAAATATATCCACCTTCTTTCCTTTCTAGCTTTCCATAAATAGAGTGCTTCTGGCTGATACTATCGTGCCCTTGGTTGTTGTCATTGAGGTTTTGGTGTTGTGTCGCGCAGCCACCAAGTATTGCAACAAACAAAGAAATTATTATTGATTTCATTTAATTTAATACTCCTGCTTCTTCTTTAATGTACAATTCCGCGCTTTGCGGAAAATATGAAGCGCAGCGAAATATTTGTCCGACAACAGCGCCTCGTTAGCTGCTGACACGGACAACTACGCCCGCAGCAATAATTTGGCCATTATTCTCTAAATTGATGCCAGCATGCTCTGAACCCCTTTGGGCGTCAAACCTAACGTCAATACTGTACGATACGTACAATATTGGGAAAACAGACCCCAAGGCTCATATCCACATTTTTATACTCCCCTGTAACTCTCTGACTTTATTTGCCCTCTTGACCAATTTCTGGGTCACTCCATAAATATCGATCCTGATGACCGAAATCCTTCCGGCAATTTTTTCACAAGGGGCAATGTGATTTTCTGACCCGCTGACTCAAAACCTGTATCGCGTATTGTATTCATTGAGGCGCCGATGGATGGGAATTCACTATGGTAAATGAATCTGGGCCGGAGGCTAAACACCTCCGGCTGTCCGATAACCCGATAGAGCATCCCTGTCTGTGTTGTACGGCTGGATACAATATTTTGTTTCGGTCTCAGCAACGGTATCATTCCGCGGAAATCACTTGTTATTCGATAACTCCAAAAGAACACCGTTCGGGAATACGCAGTAATGCTGATTGTGTTGAAAGTTGGAAAGAATTTGCGTGCACGATTTATCGGATTCTGCTATAGGTTCCCACCGATTCTTATTTGCATCAATGCGCGCGAGCTCATAGTTTGTAGAGTTGAAGTTGGCGGAAAGGCTCCACATATAGCCGTTGGCCGTTGTTTCTAGATAGATGTCTCGTGGTTGATACGGGGGCTTCGGCAGTTTGCCCCAGTTGTTGCCAAGATCATCACTGAAGTGCGCGTGTGAAAACATTCCGCCGGCAAGCCACACGGCCATTAGATCGCTTTCGGCGCTGTAGGAAAATCCAGTGAACTTTTTTGGTGGATCTATTTTTCTAACCGAACCTGTGGAAACATTCACTTCAGCAAGCGTTTCTTGTGGCATTGATACGAACAGGGACGTCGCGTTATTCTCTATTCTTGGAGATGCAAAGACTTTAAGCGTTTGCGCACACTCGACCACGGCAATTTCCTCAAGTTGCTCGCCCGCAATACTGTATATTTTTACGGTTGGCTTTACGGTTTGTGCCTCGCTCAACTTGACGCCAAGTACCTCGTCGGGAATCCACGTGCTGACATAGAGAATGCCGTTAATTTTTCTGATGTCGACAGCCAATTCCCCGGTTCCGAACGTCGATAGCCGTTTCCATGTGGTGCCCCCATCAATGCTTTCCAATAATTCCCCGGATTCCAGGGCTGCCAATATATGACCGCTAGCTTCATATCGAACGGCAGTGACTGCTTCCAAGCTTCCGGTTGTCATTAAATTCCAGGAATCTCCAGTCTTGTATCTAATCGCTCCTAGTGTCGTACCGAAATACTCCGATCCAGCGTCGTCTAGATACAGCGGCGTTACAGGTGAGCTGAAACTCTGGATGTGCACTAACGCGTTTTCGTGCGTTAGGTCATCGAAGCCCATGGATTTTCCTCGTTGTCCGGCTTCTCCATATGCCACCACCCAATCAGCGATCAGCCCAAGACCAGTAGAGCCGGTGGAAATCTTGCCTAACGGAAGTTTGCCGCTGGCGGACCAGGTAATGGACCTGTTTGGATCAAAGATCTCGAGGTTTTCTTGGACAATCCTAGGTTGGCGTCGGTCAGTGCGCGGCTGCCAGGCAAGGGTGTATGCCCCACCACCTAGGTTGACGGGTACGAGGTTTCCGAGATCTGTTACGCCGTGAGCCTTCAGCTCAATCTCGGGAAGACTGTTTTTCTCGAATGTAACTAAATTTGTGTTCACTATCCCCGGGATAATCATTCGAACGATTTGATACTTTCCGGTCGGAATCCAGGTATTGATTCTTCGGTGCGCCAAGAAGGTACTGTCCGTGTAGACGGATACACGTTTCCCGTTCTCGCCTTGTAGCTCCAGTCCAACTATCTCCTTGGAATGAATAGCACCTGTGAGATAGCCGTGGTCACCCGCCAGCTCGGAAGGTTTTTTTTCAGGTGCGGTAGCGCATCCTGCAGAGAGCGTGATAAAAATCGCTAGTACTACGGAAAACTTGTTTTGGCGCATAGAAATATTCCTGGAGGTTTGCCTGTTGTTCAAAAATGTTGACCACATCCCTGGTTGCCAGGCCGATTGGAAGATGATCAATTGCGATACCCCCGGTTCGAGTTGTGGGACTAAAGACGAACCTGAAACCGAACAACGCGGCGCGATAAAGCGTGGTTTAAATTCTTGCTAATAATTTGAACGGCGGGGGGCAGAATACCGCGATGCACCCTCTTTGCCAATAAAGATTTCCGACTACTAACCACATTAATAATTTGCTACCGCCTCTTTGAGGGTGAAAACATACTTCCTTGGAGGGGATAGGCACAACCGGGAAAACATGCAATAACAGCGCACATTTCAGTTGAATGCTGGTTTTCTGAAACCAGTTTCCTTCCATATGAAAGAATATTCTATTTCGCGCATGGAATTTATATCGTAGCCCCAAAGGCCGATTTCCCCTCGCCTCATATCTCGAGAGGCAATTGGCGCTAGCATGCTTTGATTTGAATGGGTAAGACACCGCGAGCAGGAATCCCGATGGCACAATGCCTGCGTGCTGAGTATCGCCAGGTACGACAATACGGAACGGCTCCTGTACACCTATTCCAATGCCAGGTCCCTTTCCACGTCGATGGGTTGGCGATTGAACGGCCGGAGTTCCCCTGTGAGATTGTTTATTTTTTCGTCAGCTCCCAATTCCTGCCGGGCTTAGGCTTATATGGTTCCACCGTCATCCTTGAACTTTTTCCAGACGCCCCTATCTAACCGCCAATCAATCGTCTGAACCATCTTTTAAACGGGCATTCCCCGGTCTGTTTTCCGAGAGCAATGATTTCTTCGACTGATGGGCACCCCTTGACCGGTGCCGGCACTGGATCGCCGCATGAGGCCAGGGTATCTGGCCCGACCCGCCGCGCCCCGGCGGTAGCCGCCTTTGCTTCTGTTTTGCATACCCACCACTGCCACCGAACCCCAACGGCGCGGCCGCCGCCGCGCCGCTGATTCCTGCCTGTAACAACAAAACCCATCAACCTGAAACAATGTAAGGAGGACAAGGTGCTGGAAGTCAGCCATCTGAGCCGTTGCTATGGCACTTTCAAAGCCGTGGACAACGTATCCTTTGCCATCGGCAAAGGTGAGATCGTCGGCCTGTTGGGCCACAACGGGGCCGGCAAGACCACCATCATGAAGATGCTCTCGGGCTACCTGGAGCCGGATGCGGGCGCTGTGCGCATCGGCGGCCTGGACCTGGCGGCGCACGCGAAAAAGATACAGCGCGGCCTGGGCTACCTGCCGGAGAACCTGCCCCTCTACGGGGAGATGACGGTGGCGGATTACCTGGACTATGCCGCCGAATTGAAGGGCCTGGCCCGCGATGCGAAGCGGGTGGAGATACGCCGGGCGGTGGCGGCCACCGAGCTGGCCGCCAAGCTGGACGCGCCCATCAACACGCTGTCCCGCGGCTTCAAGCAGCGCGTCGGCGTGGCCCAGGCGATCCTCGGCCGGCCCCGGCTGCTGATCCTGGACGAACCCACCAACGGCCTGGACCCGACCCAGACCCAACAGATGCGCGAGCTGATCCGGGAGATCTCCCGCGAGGCTACGGTGATTCTTTCCACCCACATCCTGCAGGAGGTGGACGCCCTCTGCGACCGGGTGTTGATCATCAATTCGGGCCGCCTGGCCGTGGACGAGAAGCTGGATCAACTGCGTTCCAGCAATGCCCTGCTGCTGGAGACCTCCGGCACAGACGCGGCGAAAACGCTGCAGTCCGTCGACGGCATCGTCTCCGCGGAAAGTCTGGCGGAGCAGGGCAGCTACCGGTTGGCACTGGAGGAAAATGCGGACCTGCGCTCGCTCAGCGCGGCCGTGGCCAAAGCCGTGATCACAGCCGGAGAAGCGCTCTACCGCCTGCAGCCTGAGCTGCGGGACCTGGAGAGCCTGTTCCGCCAGGTGAGCCAAACCGGCGGGATCGCGAAAGAGGAGCTGAGCCATGCAGCCTGATACCAACAGCAAATCCAACAGCAAACCCAACAGGAACCTGACAGGCCGCGTCGCCGGCAAGGAAATCACCCTCTTCTTCGCGTCGCCGGTGGCCTACCTGTTCCTGGCCTGCTTTGCGGCGGTGAGCCTGTTCGTGTTCTTCTGGGGCGAATCTTTCTTTGCCCGTAACATCGCCGATGTGCGCCCGCTGTTCGAGTGGATGCCGCTGCTGCTGATCTTCCTGTGCAGCACCCTGACCATGCGGCTGTGGAGCGAGGAACGCCGCAGCGGCACCCTGGAACATGTGCTGACCCAGCCGGCGCCCCTGTGGCATTTCGTGTTGGGCAAGTTCGTCGCCTGCCTGGCGCTGCTCGGCATAGCGCTGGCGATTACCCTGCCGCTGCCGGTGACCGTGGCGTTGATGGGCGAACTGGACTGGGGGCCGGTACTGGCCGGCTACCTGGCCACCTTCCTGCTCGGTGCCGCCTACCTGAGCATCGGCCTCTTCGTGTCGGCGCGGGCCAACAACCAGATCGTGAGCCTGATCGTCGCCTCGGCCCTGTGCGGTGTTTTCTACCTGCTCGGCGCACCGGTGCTGACGGCGCTGTTTGGCAACAGCGCCGCCGAGTGGCTGCGCCTGCTCGGCACCGGCTCGCGCTTCGACGCCATCACCCGGGGGGTCATCGACCTGCGCGACCTCTACTACTACCTGAGCCTGGTGGCAGTGTTCCTGGCGCTGAACACCCTGGTATTGGAGCGGGAGCGCTGGGCGTCCGGCGGCAATGCGGCAAATCGCAACCGCTGGCGCGCGGTGACCGCGCTGCTGGTGGCCAACGCCCTGGGCGCGAACCTGTGGTTGGGGCAGATCCACAGCCTGCGCCTGGACGTGACGGAAGGGCGTCTCTATTCGATCTCCCCGGCCACGCGCAACTACCTGGCGCAGCTGGAAGAGCCGCTGCTGATCCGCGGTTATTTCAGTGCCAAGACGCACCCGTTGTTGGCCCCGCTGGTGCCGCAGATGCACGACCTGCTGCGGGAATACCAGGTGGCCGGCAACGGCCGCGTGCGCGTCGAGTTCGTCGATCCGGCGCGGAAGCCGGAGCTGGAGGAAGAGGCTAACCAGAAATACGGTATACAGCCGGTGCCATTTCAGGTAGCGGATCGTTACCAGGCCTCCATCGTCAGTTCCTATTTCGACGTGCTGGTGCAGTACGGGGATGAACATCAGGTACTCGGTTTTCGCGATCTGATCGAAGTGAAGGCGGGCAGCGAGACGGACGTGGATGTGCAACTGCGCAATCCGGAGCACGACCTGACCCGCGCGATCAAGAAGGTGCTGCATAGCTACCGGGCCGGCGGCAAGCTGTTCGACACGGTGAAAGGCGAGCTGGCGTTCACCGCCTATGTGTCCGCGGACGAGCGGTTGCCACAGCAGTTGGTGGAGTTCAAGAATGCGGCGCGCGAGGTGGCCGAAAAGCTGCAGGCAGATGCCGGCGGCCGCCTGTCGGTCGAGTTCGTCGACCCCGACGCGAATGGCGGTGCCGTCGCCCAACGGATTGCCGCCGACTACGGCTTCCAGCCCATGGCTGCCGGCCTCTTTGGTGAGCCCTTCTACTTCTACCTGACGCTGGCCAAGGAGGGGAAAGGGAGCGACCAGGTGGTGCAGATACCCCTCGACGACCTGAAAAAGGAGAGCCTGGAACGCAACTTCGAGGCGGGCATCAAGCGCTTCGCCAGCGGCTTCACCAAGACGGTGGCACTGGTGGCGCCGGAGCCGGACTTCAGCCAGGGCGGCTTCGGCGGCGGCGCGCGCTTCTCGCAATTGGAGAGCCTGCTCGGTGCTGAACTCAATATCGAGCGCGAGGACCTGGGCGATGGCCGCGTGTCCGGCAACGCGGATATTCTGCTGCTGCTGTCGCCGCGCAATCTGGACCAGAAACAGCTCTACGCGGTGGACCAGTTCCTGATGCAGGGCGGCACCGTAGTGGCGGCCACCTCGCCCTACAGCGCCAGCCTGGGCAACCGCAGCCTGAACCTGGCGCCGGTAGAGAGCGGCCTGGACAAATGGCTCGAACACATGGGCCTGAAGCTGGAGCGCAAGCTGGTGCTGGACCCGCGGAACAGCGCTTTCCCGGTGCCGGTTTCACGGAATATCGGCGGCTTCCAGCTGCAGGAACTGCGCATGCTCGACTATCCCTATTTTGTCGACGTGCGCGGCGACGGCCTGAACGGCGACAATCCCATTACTGCCAACCTGCCCCAGGCGACGATGAGCTGGGCCTCGCCGATCGTCGTGGACGAGGAAAAATCCGCGGAGCGCCAGATCACCGAACTGTTGAAGAGTTCCGAGGGCGCCTGGCTGTCCGCTTCCACCGACGTGATGCCGCGGCTGGTGGACGGCGCCGTCAGCGCCTTCGCGCCCGAGGGGGAAACCGGAGCCCGGCTACTCGGCGTGATCAGCGCCGGCCGCTTCGACTCCTATTTCGCCGACAAGCAGTCGCCGCTGCTGGCCGAGAAGCTGGCGGAGAAAGAAGAAAAGGAGGACGCCGATACGGAGGGCGAGAAGGCGGCGGAACTGGAGGCCTTGCCGGCGCAGATCAGCCGCTCGCCGGAGTCGGCGCGCATCGTGCTCTTCTCCTCCAACGACTTCCTGCGCGACCAGGTATTGCGCATGAGCGGCTCAGCCGCCGGCAGCGAGTACCTGAACACGCTGCAGCTGGCAGCCAACAGTGTGGACTGGGCACTGGAGGATACCGGCCTGTTGTCCATTCGCTCCCGCAGCCACTTCAACCGCACCCTGCCGCCAATGGAGCACGGCGCCCGGTTGTTCTGGGAATACCTGAACTATCTCTGCGCCCTGCTGGCGCTGGTGTTGGTGGCCCTGGTACAGCAGCTGCGCAAACGGGCGCGGCAGCGCAAATATCGGGAACTGCTCGCGGGCTGAGGCGCGCCCGCGGCGAAATGAGGAAATAAACACTATGAAAAAACTGCAATTCTATCTGAGTGGTTTTCTCGCTGTGCAACTGGTGCTGGCCGCGGGGCTCCTCTGGCGCGACCAGCGCCAGCAGGACATGCAGCAGCAGCGCGAAGTGTTGCTGGCCGTGGACAGAAACCAGCTGCAGCACCTGGAAATCAGTGCGGGGAATAAAACGGTGGTCCTGCAGAAAAATGGCAGCCAATGGCAGCTGCCGGATCTGCAGGGATTGCCGGTGGACAGCGCCAAGCTGGATGCGCTGCTTGAAAAACTGGCCGGGTTGCAAAGCGGCTGGCCGGTGGCCAGCAGCCGCGCCGCCCGCGACCGCTTCGAAGTGGCGGAGGACAAATTCCAGAAGCGCCTGCGCCTTTTCACCGGTGAGGGCGAGCCAGCCGCGGAGCTGTTTATCGGCAGCTCGCCCGGTTTCCGCAAGACCCATGTGCGCGGTGCGGATGACGACGCCATCTACGCGGTGGAATTAAACAGCTACGAGCTGCCCGCCGAGGCCGACAGCTGGCTGGACAAGAAGCTGCTGGCCGCGGGTGAGGTCCAGGCCATCGCTGGCCCGGACTACAAGCTCGCCGAGCGCGACGGCAAGTGGCAGTTCGCCGAGGGCGGGGCCAAACTGGACGAGAGCAAGGCGCGCCAACTGGCCAATGCCCTGGCCAACCTGCGCATCACCAGAGCTGCCACTGAGGTGCCCGAGGCGGAGGCTATCCACATCCAGGTCACCACCGATAGCGGCGAACTCGACTACGAGTTTATACAGGCGGACGAGCACTACTTCGTGCGCCGCGGAGACCGCGAGCAGCTGTTCGAACTCTCCCGCTACGACTACGAGCGCATCGCGGACCCGCGCAATCAGGCGCTGGTGCTGGAGGAGAAGGGTGAGGTCGAGCAGACGGTGGAGGAAAAAGGGGAGGGGGATTCAGCGGCGAATAGCTAGTGCGAAGATTGGATTCGAGGGGCGGCCTGCGGGCCGCCCTTTTGTTTGGGACAATTGTGATATGAATGACGTAATTGTGTGGATTTTTGAGACATGGTTGGCAGCTAAATTTGCATTGCGCTAACGGATTGATGTGCCCCATCGATTCCAATATTCTGGCTGGGCACATTAGTGCAGTCATGGAAAGTCAAAAAAAATTCAATAATTAATGTATCGCCTGTACAAGGCGTTGCTGCTGATAACAATAACGAGAGAGGACGGGCATATCATGCATTCCTATTCATTCAAATCGCTGTCTCTGGCCATCGCCGCGCTGACGCTGCCGGTATCGGGTGCCTTTGCGCAGACCGGCCAAACCCCCTCGGCGGATCAAGGTGTCATGGAGGAGGTTGTCACCGTCGGTACCCGCAAGGAAGGCGTTTCTCCCACGGAGACCCTGTCACCGGTGGACCTGGTCGGCGGTGCGGAGCTGGCGGGCCAGGGCAGTTTCGACCTGACCGAATCGCTGGCCAAGATAGCGCCGTCGTTCAACACCCAGCGCTTTCCGATCGCCGACGGCACCGCCTTTATCCGCCCGGTGACCCTGCGTAATCTGTCCCCGGACCAGACGTTGGTACTGGTCAACGGCACCCGCCGCCACCGCTCCGCGCTGGTGAACCTGCAGCTGGCGCCGCTGGGCACTGTGAACCAGGGCGCCCAGGCGGTGGACTTTGCCGCGATTCCGTCCATGGCCATCGAGCGGGTGGAAGTACTGCGCGACGGCGCCTCGGCACAGTACGGTTCCGACGCCATCGCCGGTGTGGTCAACGTGGTCCTGAAGGACGATGCCGAAGGCGTCAGCGTGTCCGCGCAGAGAGGCGAGTATTTCGAGGGCGACGGTACCCGAACCAGCCTGGCCGCTAATGCCGGTTTCGGTCTGGGTGACAATGGGTATGTAAATGCCACCATTGAGCACTCCACCGCCGACAAGACCTGGCGCGGTGAGGCGCGCCCGGACGCGGAGTTCGTCGGCAGTGTGGTCGGCGCGGACCAGGTGCCGCTGGACGGCCTGGGCCAGCGTTGGGGTGACCCGGAAGTGGAAACCCTCAAGCTGTTCGTGAATACCGGTTACGATATCAGTGACAGCGTCGAGCTGTACGGCAACTTCGGCTATTCCAACAACGAGACGATCTCAGATTTCTTCTATCGCGGCCCGGTGCTGGACCCTGAACACGAGTTCACCGCGCGATCCACTCTGCAGATGGATTCCGATGGTGACTTTATGCCGGACCCGGCGTCCCAGTCGCTGATCGACAGCATCACCGCACAGGGGCTGAACCCCTCCGATTACCTGGTCGCGGACAGCTCCAGCCCCAGCGGCTATGTGCTGCGAAACCCCATCTACAGCCTGTTCCCGGGCGGCTATAACCCGCAGTTCGGTGCCGAGATTGAGGATATTTCCGCAGTGGTTGGGGCCCGGGGCGAACTGGACAGCGGCCTGAAATGGGATCTGCGCGCGCGCACCGCGGAGAACGAGGTGGCCTATGTGCTCGAGGATTCCATCAACCCGAGCCTGGGCGCGCTGTCTCCCACCAGCTTCAATCCGGGTACCCTGACCCAGGAAGAGACCAGCCTGAATGCAGATTTCGTCAAGCCGATAGAGACGGGAGTCTTTGCCTCACCGCTCAACCTGGCCTTTGGTGCCGAGTGGCGCGATGAGACCTACTCCATCGGCGCCGGCGACGAGGCATCGCGGGTCTCAGGGCCCACCGCGGCGGTGTTTGGCGTTGGGTCCGACGGTTTCCAGGGCTTCCCGACCGAAGCCGAGGGTAGCTACAGCAGTGAGAGTATGGCGGCCTACGTGGACCTGGAAGCGGACATCACCGACAGCCTGACCCTGGGCGCGGCGCTGCGCTTCGAGGATTACGAGGAGTTCGGTTCCACCTCTGACTGGAAGCTGTCCGCGCGCTACGATTTCACCGAAAACTTCGCCCTGCGCGCCACCGCCAACACCGGCTTCCGCGCTCCCACGCCGGGCCAGGTGAATACCCTGAACGTAACCACCACCTCGGACTCCAGTGGCAACCTGATCCCCAATGGCACCTACCCGGTCAACCATCCGGTTGCCGAGGCCTTGGGCGCGGTTGCGCTGACCCCGGAGGAATCCACCAGCTTTACCATCGGTGCGGTACTCTCTCCGTTCGACAACACCAGCGTGACCATCGATTACTACCACATCGATATCGAGGACCGCCTGGCGTTGCGCAACAACACCATCGGCGCGGCCGAAGTGTCGATGTTGGAGAATGCCGGAATCGGGAACGCGGCGTTGTTGGAAGGTAGCAATGCCAACTTCTTCGTCAACGCCTACGATTCCGAAGTGTCCGGTATCGACCTGGCCATCACCAGCGATTTTGAGATCGCCGGCAACCTGCTGACCGTGGACCTGCGCCACAATCACAACCAGCAGGAAGTGACCAGGGTGGCCCCCAACACCATCAATCAGTCGCGGGTATTCGACCTGGAAAACCAGGTGCCCAGCGATCGCACCACCCTGACCTTCGATTTTGATACCGGGGAGATGTTCAGCAGCTATCTGCGCTTTAACCGTTACAGCGATTGGAAGTCGACCTTCGGCCTGTTCGGGCCGGGTGATGCCTCTGATGCATCCAGTTACAGCGGCGAGGTCCTGGTTGATCTGGAAGCGACTTTCACCTTCCAGGAAAACTACAAGCTGGCCCTGGGCGGCGAGAATATCTTCGACGTACAGCCGGATGACGAGGCGGATCCCACCCTGCAGTTCCTGGGGGTGCGCCAGGCTCTCACCTCTCCGTTCGGGTTTAACGGCGGCTTCTGGTATCTGCGCGCGAGTGCGAGCTTCTAAGGCTTTTATCAGCCGTTACAGTAACAAGGCCGGCACCTGTGTGCCGGCCTTTTTTGTAGGGTCTGCAAGCAGGCTCCAGGCGGACTTATGACACCTGCGGTATATCCCCGTCGCCACTATGCGTCCGCTGCTGCGACAGCATCTCCGCGGTCACCCGCGCGTTGTAGTCCATCACCATCTGCGGCTCGTCGGTAAAGACGCCGTCCGCGCCCATGGCCGCGACCAGGGCCAGGTCATCCGGGTTGTTGACGGTGAACACATAGTTCTTCAGGCCGCGCCTCCTGGCATCGGCGATCAGGTCGGGATCGGCGAAGTCCAGGCTCAAGTGCACGGAGTAGGCCTTCAGCGGTTCGGCGCAGGCGGCCAGGTCCAGGGGGACACCGTCGATCAGCACACCTCGGCGAACCTCCGGCAGCAACTGCAGGCTCTCGTAGAGCTGGCGGTGGTTGAAGGAGGAGAGCAGGTACTGCTCGAAGGAGGCGCCGCTGTCGCGCACGTAGGACTCCAGTTCCCGCGCCACCAGCGCGGCGCAGTTGGGGCCTTTCATTTCGATGTTCAGCTGCGCATCGCTGCCCACCAGTTCCAGTACTTCGCGCAGGGTGGGTACCCGGCCCCCGCAGGGCAGTAGTTTCCCGCGGAGGATTTCCGGGCACATATCGGTGAGCAACTCGCTGCCGGCGATCAGGCGGCCGAGGCGGCGGTCGTGTTTGACCAACAGCTGGCCGCCGACATTCCAGATATCGATCTCGATACCGTCGACGTCGAACTCCAGTGCGTGGGCGATGGCCTGCAGGCTGTTCTCCGTGGCCCGCTGGCGGTAGCCGCGGTGGGCGAAGCAGAAGAGGGGACCGGGAGTCTGCATGACTTACTGACCTCGAGAGTTTGCCAGCAGCGTGCCTATGAAGTATGACGCCGCAGTTACAGCGTCACCATGTTTGTGACTGTTTTTTGGGCGATTTGGCGCTGGAATGAGCCCAAACCGGTTTCAGTCTCCGGCCAGGGCGCGGTAGCGGCCGCGGTGGAAGACCAGCGGTTCACCACCGCAGGCGCGGAATTCCAGCACCTCGCCGAGCAGTATGGTGTGGTCGCCGCCGTCGATACACTGGGCCAGGCGGCAGTGGAAATAGGCGGCGCAGTCGTCCAGCCGCGGCACCCCGTCGCGGCCCGGCTGCCAGTGCACCTGGCCGAACTTGTCGGCGCCGCGGCCGGCGAAGAGGTTGGAGATGTGCTGCTGGTCCGCTTTCAGCACGTGCACCGCGAAGTGCGCCTGCCCGGTGAAGGCGTCGTAGCCGAGGGACTGCTTGTCGATGCTCCAGAGCACCAGTGCCGGGTCCAGGGAGACGGAGTTGAAGCTGTTGACGGTCATGCCCACGGGCTGGCCCGCCGCGTCCCGGGTGGTGACCACGGTGACACCGGTGGCGAACTGGCCCAGGGTGTCGCGCAGGGCGCGGCTCTGCTGGTCTGCGTGGGACAGGGCTTTGGGGCTGTCTGTGCTCATACCGTCGATTAATTTTTGTGCAACATCTGTATTGGCCGCCATTCTACGGCAAAAGCGCCGTCATTGCGCGTTTTGCCTGGTCGGCAGGTCCTTATCCGTCTTCCGTGTAGGAGCGGTGGGGCGGCCATCCGCCGGTGGCCGATTGTGTGCTCCATGCACAATCGGCATTCCCTCCATTCATGGCGGTTGCCGCTCGGGATAAACCGGATAGTCCGATCGCGGCCATGGGCCGCTCCTACACACACAAAGGGCCTGGGATCAGTCGGCCATCAGGGGCTCGCATTCGGCGGCCAGCCTGTCCCGCTCCGCTATGGCGGCGCCGGTGAGGGCGAAGCCCAGCAGGCGGCCGTCGTCGGCGCGGAACTCCGCCCGCACGCCGCTCTCGGCGCTGTCGATCTGCCAGTGGCCCTCGGCGCCGGGGCGCGGCGGGCAGACGGTGGTGGGGCGCAGGGTGGTCTTCACGGCCACCGGGATGGCGCCGTAGCACACCGGCGTCGGTGTGCCGCTCAGGGTCTTGGCCAGGGCGCGGGCACAGGCCATCAGCGGGGCGACGAAATAGAGCAGGTGACCGTCCACCTCGGCGCAGTCGCCGAGGGCGTAGATGTCGGCGTCGCTGGTCTGCAGTTGGCGGTCCACCGCTATGCCGCGGTGTACCGCCAGGCCGGCGGCGGAGGCGAGGCCGGTGTTGGCCTGCAGCCCCAGGGCGGCCAGGGCGGCATCCGCCTCCAGATGCTCGCCATTGTCCAACTGGGCGCGGATACCGCCGCCGCTGCGGTCCAGGCGTTCGACCCGGGTGTTGCCGTGGAAGCGCACACCGTGCGCCTCGAGGGTGCGCTGCAGGTCGCGTCCGGCGGCCTCCGGCAGCAGGGTGGCCAGGGGCCAGTCCAGCGGTTCCACCATTTCCACCTGGTAGCCGCTCTGCACCAGGTCGTTGGCAAACTCGCAGCCGATCAGGCCGGCGCCGAGCAGCAGCACGCGTTTGCGCCCGACCATGGCGGTGCGGAAGCGGTGGTAGTCGCCGAGGCTGTTGATGCGGAACAGGCGCGCCTGGCCGTTGCCTTCGATAGCCGGCAGGGCGCGGCAGCCGGCGCCGGTGGCCAGCACCAGCTTGCCGTAGCGCAGCTCGGCGCTGTGGCCGCCGTGGTCCGGCACCAGGGTCAGGATTTTGGATTCGGCGTCGATGTCGGTGACCTGGGTGTGGACCAGTATCTCCGCATTCAGCTCCCGTGCCATTTCCTCGGCGGTGGCACTGGCCAGTTGCTGCGGCGTCCTGCCGTGGGCCAGGGAGGCGGACAGCAGTGGTTTGGAGTAGAAGGCGCCGTCGTCGCCGGTGACCAGCAGCAGCGGCGTGGACTGGTCCAGCTTGCGGAATTCGCGCGCCAGGTTATAGCCGGCGAGGCCGGTGCCGATGATGACCAGTGGTTCCCTTCCTTGCTCGAGGGCGCCGCTGTCGACGGCCGCCGCCGCCGCCGGCGCCGGTTCGGCTTCCGCCCCGGCCACCAGCACCATATCGAACTCCCCCTTGCCCACGCCGCACTGGGGGCAGCACCAGTCCTCGGGGATGTCCTCCCAGCGGGTGCCCGGCGCTATGCCGTCCTCCGGCCAGCCCTTGGATTCGTCGTAGACCCAGCCGCACACCATGCACTCCCAGATGCGGTAGGCGGCGCCCTTATCGGCCACAACCGGGGCGGCCGCAACGGCTTCCGCGGGCGTGAACGGGGCCGCCTCCCGCGGCTGCGGTTCGGCCGCCACCTCGAGCATGGCGAAGTCCTGCTTGGCCGCGCCGCACTCGGGGCAGCACCAGTCGTCGGGGATATCCTCCCAGCGGGTGCCCGGCGCTATACCGTCCTCCGGCCAGCCCTTGGCTTCGTCGTAAATCCAGCCACAGATCTGGCATTCCCAAACTCGGTATTCGGCCATTGGTCCCCCGGTCAAATGCAGAAAACCCGGCTGGGGCCGGGTTAATGGAAATTGAACGGGGGAATATTAAGGAAAATCTTCGCGGAAGTCCCTAGAAACGGCTTCTATTCGGTATCCCGCTGGGCGATGTTGGTCAGCGCGCTGTGGTAGACCTCGGCGATTTCCCCCGGGTGGGTCATGGAGATGCCCAGATCGTGCACCAGGCCGTCCCTCAGGCCGTAGACCCAGCCGTTCACCGACAGCGGCTGCCCGCGGCGCCAGGCGTCGCGCACTATGGTGGTCTGGCACACGTGGATGACCTGCTCCAGCACATTCAGTTCGCACAGCAGGTCGGTGCGCTCCTGCTGCTGGAACAGGTCGACCAGCGTGTGGTGCTTGTCGCGCACATCCTGGATATGACGCAGCCAGTTGTCGATCAGGCCCAACTGCTGGTTCTGCAGCGCCGCCTGCACGCCGCCACAGCCGTAGTGGCCGCAGACGATGATGTGCTTCACCTTGAGGATCTCCACCGCGTACTGCAGCACCGACAGGCAGTTCAGGTCGGTGTGCACCACCACGTTGGCCACGTTGCGGTGTACGAACAGCTCACCGGGCAGCAGGCCGACGATCTCGTTGGCGGGCACGCGGCTGTCGGCGCAGCCGATCCACAGGTACTCGGGGGACTGTTGTTCGGAGAGTTTGAGGAAAAAGTCCGGTTTCTGCTCGCGGGTGGCGAGGGACCACTGTTTGTTGTTCTGTAATAGATGCTTGAGCGGGCGCAATGGGAATTCCTAATGTGACTGTTTGTCCATTAGGCCTGCAGCATAGCGGTTTTGCCTGTGGCGGCCAAGTGTAATCTCCGTGAACTTGCGCTGCACTATCTGTTAGGCTGCGACATATCGATCCGTCAATCCAGGGAGTGGAAAACCATGGGCAGAAGAAGAGGGCGACTATCCCGGCAGCGGTGGCAGCGCTCCTACCGCGCCAGCCCGCTGTGCCGGCACCGCAAGCGCGTGCGCTGGCTGCTGGCGCAGCGCACCCGGCTGCACGACTACCTGCGTCGTTTTTCGACGCTGGAGGATGAAGGCCATAAGAATTACTTGCAGTAGATGGGAACACCGATGAATGAAACCGCAACCGCAGTGAGCACAGTGATCGCGGATTACCGCGATGCAAAACACGGCCGGCATATTATGGCGCTGATGGACGAGTACGCGCGCGATCCCTTCGGTGGCGGCGAACCCCTGACCGATGATTGTCGCGGGCAGTTGTTGCAAAAACTGGCGGATTTCCCCGGGGCCTTCAGCGTGCTGGCCTACCGCGGCGACGAGGCCCTGGGACTGGTCAACTGCTTTACCGGGTTCTCGACTTTTGTCTGTAAGCCGCTGGTCAATATTCACGATGTGGTGGTGAGCGGGAGGGCCCGGGGCACCGGGATTTGCACAGAGATGCTGGCGCTGGTCGCACGCGAGGCGAAAAATCGCGGCTGCTGCAAGTTGACCCTGGAAGTGCTGGAGAAAAACCTGCCCGCGCAAATCGCCTACCGCAAGTCCGGCTTCAAACCCTATACCCTGGACGAGGAAATGGGGCAGGCGCAGTTCTGGCAGCGGTATTTGTAAGCCTGCGCCCAAGGGCGCGCCCCGGGGCGCGGAATCTACGACGCTGGCCAAACGGCTGCGTTATCCAAGGGATGGGGGCGCCCTGGCCGGGCGCCCGCACCGCGGTACCCGGACGCGCTTGCCGGTCGCATGTGAGCGGCCACTCACCACTGCGCAAAGCGTCCCCCTGTGCAATACTTTCTGCAGCAATGAGTTCGGTGTAAGCATCCAACATGGATCGGGTGGGTGCGAACGCGGAACAGGGAGGAGGTTTGCTATGCGATTGATCTCTACTCTTGCGCAGGGACGCTATCAATACAGCTGTGACGGCCGCGATATGCCGGTGCAGGACAGCTGGCAACTGGGTGTGGACGGCGACGGGCGGCGCACAGTGATCAGCCGGCGGCTGGTCGGTGACCGGGGCTTCGGCATGGAGGTGCGCGCCCTGTTCAGCGAGGGCCTGGTGAGTGAATGTGGTGTCTGTTGGCGGGACGAAGTAGACGAAGTAAACGCCCGTTACCGCCTGTGCAGTGCCGAGGGCGCCGCGCCGCGGCTGGGCGACACCATAGAGGCGAACTGGAGCGGCCCGAACGGTCCGCAACAGGCGTTTGTGGAGGGCAAAGGTCGGCTGCTGTTCCCGCTGATGCGCATTTTCATGGGGCCGCTGCTGCTGAAACTGGAACAGTTTCGCGAGGGCCTGGAAGTGGTCACCCCGGATATCGTCGACCCATCCCAGCGCGGCAAGCTGCTGGCGCCGCGGGTCAGCCATCGCAGCGCCAGGCCCATGGCCGGCGAGGTCGCCACCCAGAGAACCCAGGAGTTGGGCTCCAGCGTCAGCGCCTACATTTACCAGGGTGACGAGGCCGAGCGCGACGCCCACTGCTATGTGGACGGCCGCGGCCTGCTGGTCGGCTACGACTGGCCCTCCAGCACCGGCCGCCTGTGGCAGGTGCGGTTGCGGGATCTGGAGTGGTCGTCGCAGCTGCTCAGTCTCGCTTGATATATCGGCAGCCGGCGTCGGGGTCGGCACGCAAATGGGTAATATGATCTCCTGCGGTGTAAGATTGCGGCGCAATGCCACCCGGAGAATCCATCTTGCTGTACCGCCCGCCATTCCGCAGCGCTGTTTTGTTGGCCTGTGCCCTGTCCGTACCTATTGCCGCCAGTGGGCAAGAGGCCGAGCCGGAACAGCCCGGTGACGAAGTGGAGCCGGGCCTGACCGTGGAACAGAGGGAGGAGGCCTGCCTGCGGGAACAACTGGTGGTGGCGCCCGCCGACATCACTCTCGAGGAGATGCGCCGCTTCTGTGCGGCGGAGGCGCGGCTCGCCCCGGAGGAACAGGTGCCGAAGCCGGTATTCGCCACCGCGCCCGAGCCGGAACCGGAGGCGCGCGTAGCGGAACCTGAGGTGAGCGAGGCGGTCCAGGCCATCCGCGAGGCGGCCAGCAATCCCTTCGCCCTCGCCTCGCACAAGGCCAACTACCTGCTGCCGCTGGTCTACAACCCGTCGCCGAACGAGGCCGGCCTGGCGGAGGAATTGCGGGCGCTCGGCGAGCCGGTCGACCTGGACCCCGTCGAAGTGCAGTTCCAGCTGTCGGTGCAGGTGCCGGTATGGCGCGGCTTCCTCGGCCGGGCCTCCTTCATGAGCCTCGCCTACACCAACCGCAGCTTCTGGCAGGCCTACAATTCCGACATTTCCTCGCCCTTCCGCGAGACCAATCACGAGCCGGAACTGATCGTGACCTGGTTGAGCGACTGGCGCCTGTTCGGTTTCCAGAACGTGGCCAACCAGTTGGCCTTCAACCACCAGTCCAACGGCCGCAGCGAGCCGCTGTCGCGCAGCTGGAACCGGATCTACGCCAACTTCATTTTCGAGCGGGAGAATTATTTCGTCTTCTTCAAGCCCTGGTACCGCATCAGGGAGAACCGCGAGGACGACGACAACCCGGACATCGAGGCCTACCTGGGCCACTTCGAACTGACTGCCGGCTACCAGGGCGGCAGGCAATCGGTGTCGCTGATGCTGCGCAACAACCTGCGCTCCGACAACCGCGGCGCCGGCGAACTGCGCTGGAGTTTCCCCATGGGCCGTCGGGTGCGCGGCTACGTGAACTATTTCAACGGCTACGGCGAGAGCCTGATCGACTACGATGAATCAGTGCAGACACTGGGATTCGGCATCGAGCTGGCGAGGGGGCTCTAATTGAATGAGGAATCTGTGCCCACCGGTTGAATTATGGGATTTGAAGACACTTACCGCCTCAGCGCCCACGCGGTGATCACCAACGAACTGGGCGAAGTGCTGCAGCTGCGCGCCACCTACGGCGACAGGAACTGGGGCCTGCCTGGCGGCGCCCTGGACCCGGGGGAGACGGTTCACGAGGCGCTGCTGCGGGAGTGCCGCGAGGAGTTGGGGCGGAATGTGCGCATCGACTACCTGAGCGGCATCTACTACCACCGCGTCTACCGCTCCCACGTGTTTATCTTCCGCGCCCACTTCGCCGATTCGGGGGCGATCGCCCTGTCCGACGAACACTCGGAAATGGCCTATTTTCCCCTGCCCGACCTGTCCCCGGTGCAGCGCCAGCGGGTGCGGGAATGCCTGGAGTTCGACGGCCGGGTGCAGAGCGCAAAGTTCTAATTTTGACCTTTTCAGCGGCATTAGATCTGGTCTGCCAGTCACTTTTTGGCAAGTAACGCCAAATCCTACCACTTCGCGGAAATCCCCCGCCGCCTCCTTTAGACTTTGCCCCCAGGCTCGCCAGCCACACCTGCCCGGCGCCGCCGCGAAGAGCTGAAAAAGTAAATAAAATCAAAAAGTTAAGAGGACGAGACAGCGGTCCGCGGGAAGACCCGGGCTATGCTGATGGATAAGACTATGGGTTTGGAATTGAAGATGCCTGACCTGGGCAACCTGAGTGAGAGCGCACAGCCGCTGGAGTGTCGCGTGGCTCTGATCAGTGCCGACCGCCAGCTGGCCGGCGATTGGGTCAATGCGCTAAACGCCACCGCCGCGCAACACGAGAACCCCTTCGGCCTGCGCTTCGAGGCAGTCACCCCCGCCGGGGTGGAGCGGCTGGTGCGGGAGGAAGACAAGCTGCAGGCCTTGATCGTGGACGGTGACAGCGATGCCCAGGGGCTGGCGGCCGCGGACGAACTGGCGGACAGGGTGCACGGCCTGCGCTCGCAGTTGAATATCTTCCTGGTGGCCCACGGCGCCTTTGCCGGCGCCGCGCCCGAGTCCCCAGTCCCCAGCCCCCAGTCCCTCATTACTCTGCGCCAGCGCTTCGACGAGCTGTTCGACCGTCGCGAGGGCAACTTCAACCACATGTTCCGCCTGGTACAGGCGTTTATCGCCCGCCGCGCCTCCACCCCCTTCGCCGACACCCTGAAGGAATACGTGTTCAGCGCCCGCGACGCCTGGCACACCCCCGGCCACTCCGGCGGCGACAGCCTGCGCAACAGCCCCTGGGTGGGGGACTTCTACCGCTTTATGGGCGAGCATGTGTTCAACACCGACCTGTCCGTCTCGGTGCAGGTGCTCGACAGCCTGCTGGAGCCCCACTCGGTGATCCAGGAGGCCCAGGACCTGGCGGCCCAGGCCTTCGGCGCCCGCCATACCTTTTTCCTCACCAACGGCACCTCCACCGCCAACAAGGTGGTGATACAGCAGATCCTCGGCGGCGGCGGCAAGATCATCGTCGACCAGGCCTGCCACAAGTCGGTGCACCACGCGATCGTCATGAACCGCTGCGAGCCGGTGTACCTGAAGTCGGTGCTGCACCCGGAGTTCGGCATCTACGGCCCGGTAAAGCGCGCGGATATCGAGCAGGCCCTGGACGAGCATGGCGATGCGCGCCTGCTGGTGCTCACCTCCTGCACCTACGACGGCCTGCGCTACGATCTCAAGCCGATCATCGACTACGCCCACGAGCGCGGCGTCAAGGTGCTGGTGGACGAGGCCTGGTACGCCCATGGCTACTTCCATCCGGAGCTGCGCCCCACCGCGCTGGAGTGCGGCGCCGACTATGTGACCCAGAGCACCCACAAGATGCTGTCCGCCTTCTCCCAGGCCAGCATGATCCACGTGCAGGACCCGGATTTCGACGACCACCGCTTCCGCGAAAACCTGAACATGCACGCCTCCACCAGCCCCCAGTACGCGATGATTGCCAGCCTGGACGTGGCGCGCAAGCAGATGGCGATGGAGGGCTACGGCCGCCTGAGACAGTGCCTGCAGATGGTGGAGACGCTGCGCCGCGCCGTGGACGAGACCGGCGTCTTCCGCGCCCTCACCCGCGAGGACCTGATTGCCGAGCCGCTGGTCGATGACAACATCCGCCTGGACCCCACCAAGGTCACCATCGACATCTCCGCAAGCGGCTACTCCGGCAAGGAGATGCAGATCAAGCTGTTCGACCAGTACGGCATCCAGGTGGAGAAGACCACCTACAACACTGTCACCGTACTGGTGACCCTGGGCAGCACCGAGAGCAAACTGCTGCGCCTGATCCACGCCCTCAAGCAACTGGCCCGCAACCCCCGCAAGCGCGTCCGCGCGGGCTCGCCGCGGCGGCTGCCGGAATTCACCCACTTCAACTGCCTGCCGGCGGACGCCTACTTCGCCGAAACCGAGGAGCTGCCGCTGATGGACAACGGCGTGGAGGCCACGGAAAACCTCATCGGGCGCACCAGCGCCGACGAGATAGTGCCCTATCCGCCGGGTATCCCGGTGCTGGTCCCGGGGCAGGAAATCTCCGCGCAAATAGTGCAATACCTGCAGCAGCTGCTGCAGGGCCAGACCGCCACCGAGATCCACGGCCTGATCTTCCGCTCCGACGAGCCGCTGTTGCGGGTGGTCAGGGAAGAGGGTGAGAAGAAACGGGGTAAGAAGTCTGCGGCGAAATCTTGACTCACCACAAATCCTGATAGATCCACCTGAGCCCCTTTGCAAGGCCAACTGGAAAAGTTGAATAGTGATCTGTTCCGGGGACAATTTCGTCCGTTAAATGCAATTCCTGATAATTGCGTGAACGCATGCGTTTCAAAAATCTCATATGGCCGTCAACCATGTTATTTTTCATGCCATTTTCAGGTATTTCCAGAGCGCCTGTTGCAAAGAAAACATTGACCGCCAGTGATTTATGATTTTGTGCGTATTTTTCTTCGAGATCAAAAATCATCTCATCCTTAAACCAAAGGGAAGGGCTTGTCAAAATATAGCTGGAAAACAATTGTGGCTTGGTGAGCAGCACCCAGGTACCAAATGACCCACCCAGGGAGTGACCAGAGAGAATTCTTCGTTCTGGGGCGGCGCGGTAGTTTTTCTCGACGAAAGGAATTACCTCTTTCTCAATAAATTTTAGATAGTCAGGGGCTCCTCCGGTCGCGTAGTTGCTCCAGCTCTCATCAGTCTCCGGGGTAAGGTCCCGGACCCGGCTATATTGTCCGTCTTCTCCCTGAGCAAAAGAAATGCCGACAATTATTGCCCTGTTCATACTGTTGAAATGTGTAATACCTGCAGCGACTTTAAATGTATGGGGTCCGTCATTTAAATACAACGCTGGATATGTTTTTTGGCTGTTTTCCTTGTTGAAGTAACCAGAGGGAACTTTAATATAGAGGTCGTATTTACGGCCAAGTACATTCGAGTTGATAGTGAAAATTTCAGAGTCCTTTATTTCAAAAGGCTCTTTGATTTTTGTTGCAGTTGCCTCGGCAATTGCCTGAGGGAAAGAAAATATAATGATCAATAAGACAATAATTTTGTTCATGTGATATCCGATTGATTGCACACAATAAGGCTATGAGGTTCCCGGGTAACAGCGCCCTGAAGCGCCTTGACTTCCTCTGGTATTGCTAGTGTTTCGCCAGCTCCGTCACCTGACTGGCCGGGTCCACCACCTGGCCGTCCCGATGCAACTCCCAGTGCAGGTGCGGACCCGTGGCCTTGCCGGTGCTGCCGACCAGGCCGAGAATCTGGCCCTGCTCGACCCTGTCGCCTTTGTGCACCAGGCGCTTGTCCAGGTGGGCATACAGGGTTTTTACGCCCTGGCCGTGATCGATGATCACCACCTCGCCGCTGGCTCCCCTGGTGCCGGAGAAGGTGACAACGCCGGCCCTGGGCACCTGTATTCTGGTGCCCCTGGGCGCGCCCAGGTCGATGCCCTTGTGCAGGCGCTTCTTCTTATGCTCCGCGTCCTTGACAGGCCAGGGCCGCATGCCGAAGCCGGAGGTGACCCTGGCCTCGGGCAGCGGGCTGATAAAGGTTTCCGCGACCTTGTCGGCCAGGGCCAACTGGGGTTGCAGGCCCAGTATCAGGGCGCCGCCGGCCAGGGTCAGGGACCACAGCGCGCTGTTGGAGCCCTTGCGGGCGTCCTGTTTGCCGTTCAGGATATGACGGATTCTCAAGGTAAAGCTCCTTTGGTTTTGTGAGAGAGGGTTTTGCGTTGAGAAGGCCGCGACAGGATCATTGCCGTGTGCTGTCGCGGTTTGGCGAAGGGTCTTCAGCATTGCCTCTGCGTAGGCCCTACGCCTGTTCGGGTTTTCTCTCCTGAGCACCTGTTCGTCACAGCCCCGCTCCAGGGCGTCGACCGCCAGTTTCGCCAGCGCCTTCAGCGGCCAGTTGAACCACAGCAGTGCCGCCATCCATTGCAGGCCCTGCACCGCCAGGGGATCGCGCCGCGCCAGGTGCTCCAACTCGTGGCGCACCACCAGGCGGGTCTGTTCGAGGGACAGGTTGTCGAGCGCCCACTGGCTGAGCACCAGCGTCGGTCTTGGCAGCGCCGCGGCAAAGGGAGAGATCCGCGCTTCCACCAGCACCAGCCTCAGCCCCTGCGGCGCATCCACTACCCCCAGATGCCGGGCCAACGCGCCCTTCGCCGGTAGGGGCTTGCCCCGCCGGATCAGGCCGCTTAGCCGCCATTGGCCCAATACCAGGTGAGCCAGACCGATGGCAGCGCCCAGGGCCCATATCAACCCCCAGGCCGGGAGCCCCCACTGCCAGGAGAAGGCCGCGCCATCCATCGTCGCTGTGCGTTCAGCGGCATGGGGACCAGTTTGGGTCGGCGCGGTCAACGCCGGCAGGCTCAGTTCGATGGCCGGGGCCTTTTCCACAGCGGGCAGGAAGCCCAGAAAAAAGCTGGCGAAGGTCAGCACGGCCGCGGCCAACCAGGGCTCGCGCCAGCCGTTCAGCCAGTCCAGGCGGCGGGCCGTTAGTACCAGAATGCCCATCAGGGCAGCGCCGACGATCAGGGAGACCAGGCTGGACAGGGCCAGTTGGGCAAGCCATTCAATCATCTTCGCCTTCCTTTTCTCCTCCCGCGGCCAGCAGCGCTTCCAGCGCCTTCAGCTCGGCTTCGCTGAGCAGCTCACTGCCGGCAAAGAAGGAGGCCGGCATCGGCCCCTTGATCTCCAGCACCCGCTGGGCGAAATCCTGGGCATAGGCGGCGAGGGTCTCGACCTTGTCCGCCCTGGCCTCGAATACCTTGAGCCCGTGGACTTCGAAGGCCTGCAACAGGCCCTTGTCCTGCATGCGATCGAGGGTCTTGCGGGTCGAGGAGTAGGACCAGCCCAGTGGGTCTTCAACCTGCCGGTGGATCTCGCGGGCGCTGAGGGGAGACTGTTGCCAGAGGGCCTTGAGGATGGCCAGCTCCGACGCCGAGGGCTGCTGTATCATGATGGCGTACCTTGTGACGGATGGGGTTAACATACGACAGGTGTCGCATGTGTGCAACCTTGGTCGCCTCAGAACCTGTTCATAATCTTGCGTTCTGGAGCGCGACCGGGTGGGATGGCCCCTTGCGGGACACGCTGTGGATACATCCCTGTACGCTCTCCACGGCCATCCATGGCCGTGAAAGGTCCCGCAAGGGGCCATCCCACCCGGTCTGCCAACCTCGTGAGGAGATTATGAACAGGTTCTCAGAACCTGTTTGGAATCTCGCAAGAAACTATCAAAGCAGGGTGGGGGACCACGGTTGCGAACGGGTCGCGCTATACTGCGCGTCCGATCGCGGCCATGGGCCGTTCCTACAAATACAGATAAAAATTGTTGAGCCGATGCAGACACCGCACTGGAAGAGTACACGCGCCGCCATCTGGCGCGCCAAACACACCCGCCTGAAACCGGTCACCCGCCTGGACCCGATCCGCCTGGACCAACTGCTCGGCATCGATCACCAGAAACAGCAGTTGCTGGAAAACACCCGGAAGTTCCTGCGTGGCGAACCGGCCAACCATACGCTGCTGTGGGGCGCGCGCGGCACCGGCAAGTCCAGCCTGGTCAAGGCGCTGCTCAACGAGTTCGGCGATGCGGGGTTGCGCTGCGTGGAAGTGAACCTGGCGGACCTGGAGGACCTGCCGGAGATCGTCGACCTGCTGGATACGGAAGCGGCCAAGCCCTACAAATTTATCCTCTTCTGCGATGACCTCTCCTTCGAACCGGGCGATGCGAATTACAAGGGCCTGAAAACGGTACTGGCGGGCTCGCTGGAACTGCCGCCGGAGAATGTCCTGCTCTACGCCACCTCCAACCGCCGCCACCTGCTGCCGGAAGACGCCCGCGACAACGAGCAGACCCGCATCGTCGGTACCGAGCTGCACCACGGCGACAGCGTCGAGGAGACGCTCTCCCTGGCCGATCGCTTCGGTCTCTGGCTCAGTTTCTACCCGGCCGACTGGGACGCCTACCTCGAAATCGTCGACCGCTATTTCCCCGACTATGAGGGCGACCGGGAACAACTGCACACCGCCGCGCGGCAGTTCGCCATGCTGCGCGCCAACCACAGCGGGCGCACCGCGCAGCAGTTCTACCTCAGCTATTGCGGGCACGGGCAGGGATAGGGGCATACCCGAGTGGCACTAAGATAAGCCGGTGCACTTGGTAGGATGGGCAAAGGAGCGCAGCGAACGTGCCCATCTTCCGCGGCCTTGATGGCACGCTTCGCTTTGCCCAATCCGGCCGTTCCACGTATTCACGGCGCCTTCGGCCCTACAAAAGTTGCTGCACCGACTCTTAACCTGAATCCGCCCTGAAGTCACGGATTCAGGTTATTAATAGCACTCCAGGCAGAAAGTAACTCGCAAATCTCTGATAAGTTTCCGTCGAATTAAGCTGACGCTGGTGTTGGTTGGCTTACCTGCGTCGAGTTCACTCTATGTGGATGCATAGATAACGACGTCTGGTCGTCCAGCAATGGCACGAACTGGACTCAATCCGCCGCGACCAACAACACCAGACGTTATGCCCACCAGGCCCTGGTCTGGAACGACGTGCCGACGCACTCTTTGGCTGCCGTCAACTCCAAGCGCGGTCTCACCGATATATGGCGCTCGTCCCATGGAATGGACTGGCAAAACGCCTATCACCCGAGCGTCAGCCAGGACTGACCCCTTCCCGCACCGCCTAAGGTCCGGTATCAGCTTCACATTAAGAGGAAACACTCATGATCTGGATAAAACGTACTTGTCTTCTTGCTCTATGCCTGGTTTTTTTGTCCGCCTGCGGTGGCGGCGGTAGTGGTGGTGGAGATGTCGGCGGCGAAGATCCAGTAACCGCCCCGCCAGCACCAGTGGCCACCCTGACGCCGACAGCCACGAAGACCTTCGCATTCAGCTGGAGTGATGTGTCTGAGGAAACCGAATACCACCTGCTGGAAAACCCCGATGGCGCTTCCGGCTACAGCGAAGTGGCCGAGATCCCGGCGGACAGCACCGAATATAACCTGACGGTCTCCCTGCCCCAGCGGGTAAACGCAAGCTACATCCTGCAAGCCTGCAACAGCGGGGGCTGTACCGATTCCGATGAGATATTTGTAACCGGCTCCCTGGCCGAGGCGGTGGGGTACTTCAAGGCCTCGAACACCGAGGCTGATGACCTGTTCGGATACCAGGTCGCCCTGTCGGCGGATGGCCGCGTGATGGCCGTGGCCGCCGCCCAGGAGAATAGCGGCGCCACGGGTAGCAATGGTGACCAGGCGGATAACTCCGTGGAACACAGCGGCGCGGTGTACGTGTTCGTACAAAGCGATGGCGTCTGGTCCCAGCAGGCGTATCTCAAAGCTTCAAACCCGGGAGTGTGGGACTTTTTCGGTACCAGTCTTTCGCTGTCGGCGGATGGCGGCGTTCTGGCGGTAAGTGCCAGTGGCGAGGGTAGCAACGCCACTGGCATTGATGGCGATCAAACCAATGACTCCGCACCCACCAGTGGTGCGGTGTACGTGTTCACCCAAAGCGGTGGCGCCTGGTCCCAGCAGGCGTATATCAAGGCGTCGAATGCTCAGAAAAGTGATAATTTCGGTAGGAGCCTCGCGTTGTCGGCCGACGGCAACACCCTGGCAGTAGGTGCCTATGCAGAGGATAGCAACGCCACCGGCATCGATGGCAATCAGGCGGATAACTCCGCTTCCGCCTCCGGCGCGGTGTACCTGTTCACTCAAAGTGCTGATACCTGGTCCCAGCAGGCATATATCAAGGCTTCGAACACCGAGGCGTCGGATTATTTTGGTCACAGAGTCGCACTGTCGTCGAACGGCAATGTCCTGGCTGTAAGTGCGAAGAACGAGGACAGTGCTGCCACCGGCATAGATGGCGATCAGGCGGACAACTCAGCAACCAACAGTGGCGCGGTGTACGTGTTCAGCCGTGCCGATGGCACCTGGTCCCAGCAGGCGTATATCAAGGCCTCAAACCCCGAGGAAAACGACTGGTTCGGTGACAGCGTCGCGCTGTCGTCTGACGGCACTGTCCTGGCGGTAGGCGCAACGGGAGAGGACAGCGCTGCCACCGGCATAGATGGCGATCAGACGGACAACTCCGTTGACCTCGCCGGGGCAGTGTATGTGTTCACCCAAAGTGGTGATACCTGGTCCCAGCAGGCGTATATCAAGGCCTCGAATTCGACGGGGTCTGACCGATTCGGTGCTAGCCTCGCGCTGTCGGCAGACAGCCGCGTCCTGGCGGTAGGCGCGGATGCTGAGGATAGCAGTGCCACCGGTATTAATGGCGATGAGGCGGATGACTCTGCGAATTCCAGTGGTGCGGTGTACCTGTTCAGTCAAAACGCTGGCACCTGGTCCCAACAAGCCTATGTTAAGGCTTCGAACACCGAGGAGGGTGACCTGTTCGGCGTATCCGGGATCGCCCTATCCTCAGACGGCAGCGTCCTGGCGGTAGGTGCATGGGATGAAAGCGGCGGTGCCACCGGCATCAACGGTGACCAGGCCGACAACTCCGCAGAAGGTAGCGGGGCGGTCTACCTCTATTAGTTCATTGACCAGTAAGAAAACAGGGGGGCATTAATTTCCTGTTCCCGCCGGGTTCGGTGGAATTGCATTCCACCGTCCCCTTCACTTAGCATGTGCCCGCGGTTTATCCGCGAACAATCCATTTATTCTCAGGGCGGGGTGAAATTCCCCACCGGCGGTATTTTCAGGCGACTGGAAGAGCCCGCGAGCGCCTGCCACAGGCAGGGTCAGCAGATCTGGTGAGAGGCCAGGGCCGACGGTGAAAGTCCGGATGGGAGAGAATAGATCGATGGTCTGATGACAAATCAGCTGTCGTTTCGGCAGCCGTTCCCGTTTGCTCGCCTGCAGCAAGCGGACGGCTGCCTATGCTCCTATAGGCCCTGATTCAGGTAACTTGAATAAGGAAATTACCATGAATCAGTCACTACTTTCCCAGTTTGGCGATGCCGATACCCGTGTCAACCATGCGATTGCCGCTCTGCAGTCGGGCGGTGGCGTCTTGCTGGTGGATGACGAGGACAGAGAAAATGAGGGCGACCTGATTTTCTCCACGGATTTCCTCACGGAACAGCAGATGGCGATGCTGATCCGCGAGTGCAGCGGCATTGTTTGTCTGTGCCTGACAGAAGAGAAGGCGCGGGCTTTGGCATTGCCGCCGATGGTCGCAAACAATACCAGCCGGCACGGCACCGCATTCACCGTCTCCATCGAGGCAGCGGCAGGCGTCACCACCGGCGTCTCTGCCGCGGACCGGGTGAGAACGGTGAACACCGCAGTCGCACCGGCTGCCAGGCCCGAGGATCTGCACCGCCCGGGACATATCTTTCCCCTGCGCGCAAACCCGGGTGGCGTCCTGTCGAGGCGCGGCCACACCGAGGGTACGGTCGACCTGATGAAATTGGCGGGGCTCAGTCCCTCCGGTGTGCTCTGCGAGTTGACCAACCCGGATGGCACCATGGCCCGCCTGCCGCGCATTGTGGACTTTGCGAAGGAACACCACTTGCCGCTTCTGTCGATCGAGGATATCGCCAGCCGGCTCAGCCTGAGCGAGGCTGTGTAGGGGTGAAGGCATGGCGAATAAGTGAAGCGGCCCCACCGGTTCGAGGGAACCACCTTGTAGGAGCCTGCCTGTGACCGCCATCCATGGCGGTCACAGCAGGCTCCTACGGGCGGAGTGTTTTTCCTCAGTTTTCATTGGGGGTTGGTTCCCCGGGCCCTTTATCCGCTGTGGGCTCTTTACCCGCTGAGGGCTCTCCCATCGCGTAGCGAATGCCCCCGAGAAGGTGACGCATAAACAGCGGGTCGCGATAGCTCTCTCCGGTGTGTCCGCCGGCGGTATAGAAAGCGCGCCCACCGTCGTACTCGTGATACCAGGCAGCGGGGTGATGCTCCCCATTTTCCCCGCCCTCGTAGGTGGATTCGTCCAGGGTCATCAGCACACTGATGTCCGGGTTCACCGACTTGAAGTTGTACCATTCATCGAAGCGGCGCCAGCGGTTACCTTGCAGTTCGGTCTTCAAAAAACCGGTGGCGGGGTGCTGGAAATCCACCACCGCCATTTCCGCCTCCTGCTGTTCGGGATGGCCGGCAAAATAGGCTCCAACCAGCTTGTTAAACCACGGCCACTCATATTCCGTGTCCGTGGCGGAATGAATTCCCACAAAACCGCCACCGGAGCGGATATAGTGTTCGAAGGCCCTGCGCTGCCCGTCACTGAAAATAGAGCCGGTGGTATTCAGGAATACCACCGCGTCGTAGCCGTCCAGTGTCCCGGTATTGAAAAGCCCGGCATTCTCCGAGATATCCACGTCAAAACCCGCTTCCTGCCCAAGGTCCAGCAGTGCCTTTTTTCCATCGATAATGGACTCGTGGCGCCAGCCAACAGTTTTGGAGAAGACCAGGATTCGGGGCTTTTTCCCGGTTTCCGCTGCCGCGGGAAACGACAGTAGGGCGCTGATGGCCAGGGCAGAGGGGGAGAGGCGTTTCTTCTTGTCTGACATCTCGGTTCCTTCGGGGGCAATCGTGAATGTCAGCGAAGTTTCTCAGAAAATAGACCTGACTTAAATGGCGCTTCGGATTCAAACAGCCAGCGGATCGCCCCGCTCGATCAGGGTTTGCACATCCAACCCGGTGGGCAGGCAGCCGGTGTTGTGCGCGCCGCTGCCGCCCAGCCGAGAGGCGATAAAGGCCTCCGCCACGGCGCTGTTGCCGCCCTGGACCAGCAAATGCGCCTGCATCGCCAGGGCCATCTGGTCCACCAGGTGGCGGGCGCGGTACTCGATCTGTTCCCTGTCCGCGAACTGGTTTTTCAGCGCGATGACCGCCTTGTCCAGCAGCGGGTCGGCGCCGGCGCTCATTTCCAGTTCGTCGAACCAGTGGTTGATCGCGGCGGGGGTTTTGTCGATGGCGCGCAGCACGTCCAGCGCCTGGATATTGCCGGAGCCCTCCCAGATGGCATTGATGGGCGCGTCGCGGTAGAGACGCGCGGTGATGAAGTTCTCGATCACGCCGTTGCCGCCCAGGCATTCCATGGCCTCGTAGGCGTGGTGCGGGGTGCGCTTGCAGATCCAGTATTTGCCCACCGCGGTGCCGAGGCGCATCAGGAGCCTTTCGTGTTCGCTGTCGGGATGATCGAAGGCGCGCGCCATGCGCAGGGTCATGGCCACCGAGCCCTCCACTTCCAGCTGCAGGTCGGCGAGCACATTCCGCATCAGCGGCTGGTCGATCAGGATTTTGCCGAAGGCGCTGCGCTGGCTGGTGTGGTAGATGGCCTGGAGCACCGCCTGGCGCTGGCCGCCGGAGGAGCCGATCATGCAGTCGAAGCGGGTGACGGCCACCATCTCGATAATGGCGCTGATGCCGCGCCCTTCCTCGCCCACCAGCCAGCCGAGCGCGCCGCGCAACTCGATTTCCGAGGAGGCGTTGGAGACGTTGCCGGCCTTGTTTTTCAAGCGCTGTATCTGGACGGGGTTCTTGCTGCCGTCGGGTCGCCAGCGGGGGACCAGGAAGCAGCTGAGGCCGGCGTCGGTCTGCGCCAGCATCAGGAAGGCGTCGCACATGGGCGCCGAGGTGAACCATTTGTGCCCCACCAGTTCGTAAGCGCCGTCGCCCAGGGGGCTGGCGATGGTGGTGTTGGCGCGCACGTCGGAGCCGCCCTGTTTTTCCGTCATGCCCATGCCGATGGTGACGGTGTTTTTTTCCGTGTGGGGGCGGTTGCTGGGATCGTAGCCGCGGTCGGTGATCTTCGGCAGCCACTCTTCGGCGAGTGCCGGCGCCAGGCGAATGGAGGGCACGCAGGCGAAGGTCATGGTCACCGGGCAGCCGTGGCCCGCTTCCAGCTGGCTGTGCAGGTAGTACTTGGCGGCGCGCACCACATGGGCACCGGGCTTGGGATTTGTCCAGGGCGCGCTGTGCAGCCCCTCGGACAGGGCCAGTTGCATCAGCTGGTGGTAGGCGGGGTGGTAGCGGACCAGGTCGATGCGGTTGCCGATGCAGTCGTGGCTTTCGAAGATAGGCTTGAACTCGTTGGCGAGGAAACCGCGCTCGATCATCTCCGGGCGCCCGCACACTTCGCCGTAGCGCTGCAGGTCGTCCTCGGCCCAGTGGCCGCCGTTGCGCTCAACCGCTTCGCGCAGCGCAGCGTCGCCGGCGTAGAGGTTGTGGCCGCTAAGGGGCACGGCCTGGTTGAAGACCTGGTGGGTGGAGGCGAGTTCGTAGGGGGATGTTTTATCAGGCATTCGTTTTCTCGCTGGTATTTCAACGGGCGGTGACTCCGGTGAAAGCGTAGTCCCGTCACCGGCCACATCCCAGTGATATGGCCGACGCCGGTGGTTGCGCCATCCTCCAATTTTGGACGCTATTTTTCCAGCTGGTTATTTTTGGCGCACGTAACTACCCGCCCCTGTTGCGAGTCCCGAGCCCCCAGAAAGAGCGAGCAGTTACCGCCGCGCACCCAACCCGAAAGCTACTGGCGAATCAATTCAAACTGCTGATTGGTACTTCCGGAGATACAGGTCCACTGGAGGATGTTGGCCCCGTCCGCGCTGGAAACGCCCTCCACGTCCATACAGAGCCCGCTGTTGCGGTTGATGATCCGCCAGCGCCCAGTGCCGGCGCCCTGGAAGCGGAACTGCTGGTTCCATCCGCCCAGGTATTCCCACAGCATGATATTGCCGCCGTTGCTGGTGGAGAAGGAATCCACGTCGAGGGCCATGGCCGGGGCGTTGAGCGGCGAGATGCGGTGCCAGATGCCGTCCACCGGGGTGATGTTGAACTTCTGGCAGTCGTTATCGAGCCAGCTCCACTGCTGCAGGTTGGTGCCGCCGCCGGTGCCGCACCAAGCCACATCAATGGCCTTTCCACTGTGAACCGGCGCTATGCGGTAGGTGCCGTTGACGGTGCCGTTGTTGCTGCCGCCACCACCGCCACCGCCACCGGAGCCACAATTGGAACCCTTGTTGACGCCGGCGCAGGCGATGACGCGGTCTTTGACGCTGCCGGCGGCATCCAGGCTGTAGTTGTAGGGCGGATTATAGGTGGTGGTGGAGGAGACATTGGGGCCGGCGGTGATGCCGTCGCCGCTCATCCAGGTGACATTGTTGAAAATATTGCCGCGCACATCCCAGTAGCCGATTTCATCGCTGTAGAAAGACACCAGGGGATTCTGCGAATTCTCGAACACGTTGTTCTCGATCCGCAGCAGCGCGCCCATACGGGAATTGATGCCGGTGCTTTCGATGTTGTTGTAGTAGTTGTTGTAAAGGTGCCCGTAGCCGAAGCGGAACAGCGGCGCGCGGGAATTGATGTTCTCCCAGCGGTTGTGGTGAAAGGTGACGTAGCGGTTGCCATTGTCACTGTCGGAGGAGCCGTGCAGTGAGGCCTTCCAGCTGTCGTGGAAGTAGTTGTAGGAAATGGTGATGTACTCGGCCCCGTTCTTGCTGTCGACCAGGCCGTCGTAATAGTCCTTGTCGACATTGAGGGACGCGTAGATTTCGTTGTGGTCAACCCAGATGTTATTGGCCGGCCCCTCGATACTGATGCCGTCCTTGTCCCCCGTGTCCACTTCGTGAATGGTCAGGTTCTGGATGATCACATTGCTGGCGCGCCAGATCTTGATGCCGATGCCGTCCAAACGGCCGCTGCTGCCGACGCCGATGATCGACACGTCGGAGGTGTCCTTCACATTGATCTTGCTGTCGGAGGAATTGCCGGGCGTGATGGTGCCGTTGACGTAAATGGTGATGGGGCCGGAGGCGTTATTGATGGCGTTCTGCAGGGCGGTGCCAGTGCTCACCGTCACCGAACTGCCGCCGGCGCCGCCGGTGGTACCGCCGTTGAGGCTGGCGAAGCCCTCGGGCTGTGCCAGTGCGGCGGAAGTCAGGGTGAATAAAAGCGCAACCAAGATAAATAGCCGGCCGCACGATGCGGTTTTGTGGAATTGGATTTTCATCGCTGATTCTCTCATCTTTATTATTTACAGCTTCCAGTGAAAGAGCCGGTCCCTGGCGGGCAGCGCCTGGATTGAGTAACTACTCTCCCCTCCCCCGCTTGCGGGGACAAATCGGCAGGACTGCCGATTTGGACGCCGAAGGCGCCCGCGGAGCGGGTGAGGGCCATGGATGGCCCGAATCCACTGGCTGGGGGAGGGGGTTTCGATCAGCACCCCCTCTCCCTAACCCTCTCCCCCAAGGGGGAGAGGGGACTGTTGGAGTGAGTAGTTATCCCTGGAAAATCAATCGCCGAATCTGCGTCTGCTGGTACCTGGGAGTTCAGCTCGCGTTTCCGGGCAATGGGGTACGGCAGCATTGCCTGACCAATATGACGTTGGGTGTCATATGGTATGACAATGTTTGCATGCGCTTTTTGGGTGCGCAAGCGGAGCGGCTTTACCAAACCGGCGCTTTGAAGGTCGATCGGATTGGCACGGGTATGATGTTTTGGTGGTTATCTCGTTGAAATAAAAAGTGTTTGATTTTACCTGTGGCGCAGGGTGCATCGGGAGAGGGATTTTTTCTGACGCGGGAGTAAACCTGAGTTTGTGCGCTGATTCGAGCACTGTCATACCAATATCGTAGCCCGGATGGAGCGCAGCGGAATCCGGGATAGGGTGCGGCCCGGCACCACAATCCCGGATTCCGGCGCTGCGCGACTCCATCCGGGCTACGCCCTGAACCCCGAAACTTGAGATACCAATATGATGCGCCTGATCGAACAACTTCCGTGTCTCGCCAAAGACCCTGCTCACACCAGCCGAATATCCGGGCCCCGGCAGGGTGCGGGAGCTTCGCGTGTCAGGCGCCGGAAACTACGTCAATTGACGCATACCCACTGCCCGTTCCTGTTTATATCCTTCCGCAACCACGTTGATCCTGTTTGCCTGCGCGTATTCGCAGTGTGTGACCGATTTCCATGAACCAGCTCGCGCTAGCAAAAAGACCGGAAGCTCCGCCCGCCGCGGACAACCGCTGGTACGCCGGGCTGGATCTCCGCTTCCAGGATTCCGCTGGCCGCTGCCGGCTCGCGCCCAGCCGCCATCGCGGTCCGCTGTATGTGCAGAAGCCGTTTTACCCCGAGGGGCGCGACCTGGCGCACGTCTACCTGCTGCACCCGCCGGGCGGGCTGGTTTCCGGGGACCAGCTGGATATCCGCGTGCAGACGGAAACCGGCGCGCGCGCCCTGGTCACCACCACCGGCGCGGGACGCGTATACCGGGCCCGCGGCGACGGATTGAAGCAGTGCCAGGAGATCCGCTTGCGGCTCGCGGCGGGCAGCTCGCTGGAATGGCTGCCGCTGGAAAATATTGTCTATCCGGGCGCCGATGCGCGCCTGGAAACGCGGGTGGAACTCGCCGCGGAGAGCCGCTTCGCCGGTTGGGAAATCACCTCCCTGGGTTTGCCGGCCTGTGGCGAGGATTTCAGTGCGGGTGCCTTGTCACAGCGGCTGGAAATCCGCCGCGACGGACTGCCCTTGTTTGTGGAATGCCTCGACCTGAACCAGAACGGCACAGGGAGGGACCTGCTATCGGCGGCGGCCGGGTTGCGCGGCTTTCCGGTCACCGGCCTGCTCGTCATGGGCTCCTTCGCCCGGGCACCGGAGGAATCCGTGCTGGCGCGGTGCCGCACCCTGTTGGGGGAAAGCGCACCGGATTGCCTGGGGGCGATCACGGCGGTGGGGGACTTCCAGGTGGTGCGCTGCCTGGGCCATTGCGCCTTTGCGATGCGCCAGCTGTTGGCGCAACTCTGGGCGCTGTTGCGGCCCGCGCTGCTGGGGCGCGACGCCTGCCCGCCGCGTATCTGGTCGACCTGAACCTGCCGGTTATCTGTTGGGGGGAGTTATGGAATTACTGCCGAGAGAAAAAGACAAGCTGCTGGTGTTTACCGCGGCGCTGTTGGCCGAGCGCCGCCTCGCGCGCGGGCTCAAATTGAATTATCCGGAAGCGGTGGCGCTGATCACCATGGAAATCATCGAGGGCGCCCGCGACGGCAAAACAGTGGCGGAGCTGATGAGTTACGGCCGGGAAATCCTGCGCGCAAACCAGGTCATGGATGGCGTCAGTGAGCTGATCCACGAAGTGCAGGTGGAAGCCACCTTCCGCGACGGCACCAAGCTCGTCACGGTACACAACCCGATTACCTGAGGAGACGGCAGTGATTCCAGGGGAAATACAGGTCGCCGAGGGCGACATCGAACTCAACCCGGGGCGCGCGACCGTGACCCTGAGAGTGGAAAACACCGGCGACCGGCCGGTGCAGGTGGGCTCCCACTACCACTTTTACGAAGTGAACCCGGCGCTCCGGTTCGAGCGGGAGAAAGCCCGCGGCTTCCGCCTGAATATCGCCTCCGGCACCGCGGTGCGTTTCGAACCGGGGCAGGGGCGCGAGGTGGAGCTGGTCGCCTACGCTGGCGAACGCCGGGTCTACGGTTTCCGCGCCGAAGTCATGGGACCGTTGGATGAAATTGCGGAGGTACAGCCGTCGTGAGCCGCATGGACAGGCACAGCTACGCGCAGATGTTCGGCCCCACCACCGGCGACCGGGTGCGCCTGGGGGACACCGAACTCTGGCTGCAGGTGGAAAAAGATTTCACCCGCTACGGGGACGAGGTCAAATTCGGCGGCGGCAAGGTGATCCGCGACGGCATGGGGCAGAGCCAACGGGGCTCCGCGGAGACCGCGGACCTGGTGATTACCAATGCGCTGATCCTGGATCACTGGGGCGTGGTCAAGGCCGACGTCGGCATCAAGGCCGGCCGTATCGCCGGCATCGGCAAGGCGGGCAACCCGGACGTCCAGGACGGTGTGGATATCGTCATCGGCCCGGGCACGGAAGTGATTGCCGGGGAGGGCGCCATACTCACCGCCGGCGGCATCGATGCGCATATCCACTTCATCTGCCCGCAGCAGGTGGAGGAGGCGCTGATGTCCGGCGTCACCACCATGATCGGCGGCGGCACCGGGCCGGCCACTGGCACCAATGCCACCACCTGTACGCCGGGGCCCTGGAATATCGGCAAAATGCTGCAGGCCACCGACAGCCTGCCGATGAACTTCGGTTTTCTCGGCAAGGGCAACGCCAGCTTGCCGGTGTCGCTGGAAGAGCAGCTGCAGGCGGGCGCCTGCGGGCTCAAGCTACACGAGGACTGGGGCACCACCCCGGCCTCCATCGACAACTGCCTGGGGGTGGCCGAGCGCTACGACGTGCAGGTGGCGATCCACACCGACACACTGAACGAGTCCGGTTTCGTCGACGACACCCTGGAGGCCTTCGCGGGCCGCGCCATCCACACCTACCACACCGAGGGCGCCGGTGGCGGCCACGCGCCGGACATCATCAAGGCCTGCGCCTCGCCCAACGTACTGCCCTCATCCACCAACCCGACGCGGCCCTACACCCTCAATACGGTGGATGAACACCTCGACATGCTGATGGTGTGCCACCACCTGGATACCAGCATTCCCGAAGACATCGCCTTCGCCGATTCCCGTATCCGCAAAGAGACCATCGCCGCCGAGGACATACTGCACGACCTCGGCGCCTTCAGCATGATCGCGTCCGATTCCCAGGCCATGGGGCGCGTGGGCGAAGTGATCACCCGCACCTGGCAGACGGCCCACAAAATGAAAGTGCAACGCGGCTGTTTGCCCGAGGATGCGCGCGGCGCGACCGAGGGCGCGGACAATTTCCGCGCGCGGCGCTACGTGGCCAAGTACACCATCAACCCGGCCATCACCCACGGCATCGCCCACGAGGTCGGCTCCGTCGAAGTGGGCAAACTCGCGGACCTGGTGCTGTGGAAACCGGCGTTTTTCGCCATCAAGCCATCGCTGATCCTCAAGGGCGGCATGATCGCCGCGGCGCCCATGGGCGACCCCAATGCCTCGATTCCCACACCGCAGCCGGTGCACTACCGGCCCATGTTCGGCGCCCTGGGGATTGCCGCGGCCAAGACCTCCGTGACCTTCACCTCCCGCGCCGCGCTGGACGCGGGCATCGGCGAAACCCTCGGCCTGCAGCGCCGCCTGGTCGCCTGCCGCAACACCCGCGCCATCACCAAGCGCGACATGCTGCTGAACGACTGGCTGCCGGAAATTACCGTGGACCCGCAGACCTACGAGGTGCGCGCCGATGGCGAACTGCTCACCTGCGAGCCCGCCGATGAACTGCCGCTGGCGCAGCGCTACTGCTTGTTCTGAGAGATACACACCATGCTGGAAATATACCAACGCCTCGACACGCAAACGCCCCCCAACATCGACGCCCGCGTGGCGCTCGACCACCTGCAGCGCGACAAAGGCCGGCTGCGTGTGCAATCGAGCGAGGGACAGGAAGTGCGAATATTCCTCGAACGCGGCAAGCCGCTTCAGGTGGGCGAAGTACTGCGCAGCGCCTGCGGCAGGCATGTCCTGGTGGAGGGCGCGAAAGAGACCGTCACCACCGCCCGCTGCGAAGACTGGCTGACCTTCAGCCGCGCCTGCTACCACCTCGGCAACCGCCACGTGCGACTGCAGCTGGGCGAGCGCTGGCTGCGCATCAAGCCGGACCACGTGCTGGAGGAAATGCTCGTGCAACTGGGGCTCGACCTGATCCGAGAAGAAGACGTATTCGCTCCCGAGCCCGGCGCCTACCGCCATGGCCATCACCACCACTGACGCGGGCCTGCTGCGGCTGCTGCAACTCTCCAGCGCCAGCCTGCCGGTGGGGGGCTACGCTTTCTCCCAAGGGCTGGAATACGCCGTCGACGCCGGCTGGGTGCGCAGCGCCGAGGAAACCCGCGAATGGCTGGAATTACAGTTGCGCCACGGCCTGGCCCGGGTGGACTGCCCGCTGCTGCTGCGCTGCTGCGAGGCCCTGGAAACCGGGGCGCCGGACAGGCTGCGCTACTGGAACCACTACGCGCTGGCGTGCCGGGAAACCCGCGAGCTGTTGCTGACCGATACCGCGACCGGCAACGCGTTGATGCGCCTGCTGGCGCAACTGGACGTCCCCGATCCGCTGCCGGGCACGGACGTGAGTTTCGTCACCGCCTTCGCCGTGGCCGCCTGCCACTGGCGGATCGGCGAGGCCGCCGCGCTGACGGGCCTGGTGTGGTCCTGGCTGGAAAACCAGGTGGCCGCGGCCACCAAACTGGTGCCCCTGGGCCAGACCCAGGCGCAAAAACTATTGGGAGAACTGCAGCTACAGGTACCCGCCGCCATCGAATGCGCACGGCGCCTGGATGACAGCGAACTGGGCAGCGGACTGCCCGCCCTGGCCATCGCCAGCGCCCGGCACGAACACCAGTACAGCCGGCTGTTTCGATCCTGATCGGACTACTTGCTCCAACAGTCCCCTCTCCCCCTTTGGGGGAGAGGGTTAGGGAGAGGGGGCGCCTGATCAAAGCCCCCCGCAAGCGGGGGAGAGTAGTTATGATCGATGAAGAAATATTTTGGAGGAAATATGAACCAGTCCAACAAACAAACCCTACGGATCGGCGTGGGCGGCCCCGTAGGCTCCGGCAAAACCGCACTCCTGCGCGAACTATGCCTGGCCCTCCGCGACCACTACCACATCGCCGTGGTGACCAACGACATCTACACCCAGGAGGATGCCCAATTCCTCACCCGCCACGAAGCCCTGGACGCCGACCGCATCATCGGCGTGGAAACCGGCGGCTGCCCGCACACCGCGATCCGCGAGGACGCCTCCATGAACCTCGCGGCCATCGACGAGCTGGTGGCGCGGCACGGCAACCTGGACCTGGTATTCGTCGAAAGCGGCGGCGACAACCTGAGCGCAACCTTCAGCCCGGAACTGTCCGACCTCACCATTTACGTCATCGACGTATCCGCCGGTGACAAAATCCCGCGCAAGGGCGGGCCGGGAATTACCCGTTCGGACCTGCTGATCATCAACAAAACCGACCTGGCACCGCTGGTGGGCGCCTCGCTGGAGGTCATGGATCGGGACGCGAAGAAAATGCGCGGCGAACGGCCCTTCGTATTCTCCAATCTCAAGGCGGGAGAGGGGTTGCGGGACATCATCCAATTTATTGTCCGCGAGGGCATGCTGGACGACAAACCGGCGCTGACGGCTTAGATTCCTTTTCAACAACTCCGGCAGAGAGATCGACAATGACCAACAAGCTTATTTTTTCCGCACTGCTAGCGCTGTTTTCCGCAGGCTTCTGTGTATTCGGTTGGGCACACGAAGGCCATGCGCCCCCCGGTCCTATACATGAATTGCATCACCTGCTGTGGTTGCTGATGCCGTTGGCGGTCGGTGCCGTGTTGGTTTTCTGGCACCGGCAGCGCAAAAGAGATCGCGATTAGCAATACCGTTGTCTCACCATAGCGCCGAGCTCTAGGGCAGCCCGAACTATGCGCCTTTTATGCGAAAATGTGAACGTAGCGATCCGCATAAGGCGCATAGCGTGGGATGTTCCTCAGGAGCGAATTGTTAGAGCTAGACCTCGTCGCGACTGAAATCTTTGATTTGATCTCCGAAAACAGAGGCTGCCTCTGTTTCCAGGCGCTCGTTCAAGCCGACAACCTCCAGGCAATCATTGCCAGCATCAGCAGCTTCATCTTCATCAGTAGAGTTCTCTGCTATATCCTTTAATCGCTGAATTTCTCTTGAAAGAGATTCTAAAACAACTCTAGCTTCCCAGTCTAAAAGTGAGGTTTTAAGCTCTCGTAGAACACTCATTATGAAACCTGCTTCTTAAATACCTTTTGACACTTCATGGCCAATTTAGAAAAAAGCCCCTTGAACTCATCAAGAGGCATGTTTGAAACTGGACATATACTGTAATGCCCTGGGCGATCATTGATAAGTTTTAGCCCGGTTGGTGCGACAGTATGTCTAGGGATTTTCCAAACCCAGCCAGGCATAGGGGTAGAGTCTATTATGCTTTCACTAAGAATCAATTGCCGCATAGTAACGAGGCCTCTTATACAAACTTGGGTAAATTGCGAAAAATATGGTGTTTTCGCTTACCTGCCACCAGCCGGATTCTGAACTGGGTATTGAATGAAGTGAAACACGCTCAATTTCATAATTTAGCTGCCGAGAAGATGCCTCTGGATTAAGACTATAAAATGCTTCTGGTAATTCGACATTGGCAATTTTAACAACGCTTCCAATATCTAGGTTGCGCAGATTTTCTCGCCAGGCATCGTCTTGGGAAAGCTCTATTGCTGCATCAGTCAAGTATTTTTTGTGTATCTTTTTGTCTATTCTCTTGTTCATTCTCGATTGAGTTATAGCGCTGACAGAAACGGCAGATTATATAGAGCACCTTTTTTGAAAAAAATGAGCAAAGTGCATAAAAAAGGTGCGGAGTGTAGGCTGTCCAGCCTGCTGGGTGGGCAGGCAGGCTGGCCTTGTTAGCTAAACTTCTTCAAATTCTGATTCACCTCCGGATATGGGCTTTGCTTTCAACTCCACATTACCGGCAAAAGGCCATTTAATTGAAATTTGCTGAATAAAACTGCCAGCATCACAGAAAGCAACTACATCTCCTTCTATGTTTTTTTCCCATGACGTGCCATTCCAATTTGCAAAATCATAGCAACCTGCAGCTGGCTGCATATTCCGGCCCATCATGAACACCCATTCTGCTTCATCGTGAACACCTGTTCCGGCTCATCGTGAACACCCATTCCGGTTTCATCGTGAACACTTTTGCCGATTTTCCGGAATCGGTGTTCACC
>Ga0207773_100043_pt1 | contig 134959 bp, 119 predicted proteins | sample TtaePargueraPR_2_FD_187281 | JGI IMG/M metagenome (GOLD analysis project Ga0207773, IMG submission 187281) | Aerobic enrichment media microbial communities from Bioluminiscent Bay, La Parguera, Puerto Rico - Tt and M1 (3) (SPAdes) | ecosystem: Environmental > Aquatic > Marine > Unclassified ... | reverse complement strand
GATGCAGGGCGACCGCATCGCCGGCACGCCGAGCCGGCACGAGGCGCCCTACCACTTCCAGACCATGGAGAAGCCGCACGACTGGCACTGGAACAAGCCCGGCGTGTGCCATTACTGCCTGCACTGCGCGGTGCTGATGGAGAAGATGCCGATGGAGAAGTTCGGCTACCCGGTGCGGGTCGTCGAGCCACCGACCTATCCGGGCAACACCGAGCGCTGCCGCTGGACCATGTACAAGGACCCGCGCAACGTCCCGGACTGGGTCTACGAGCGCTCCGGCGAGCGCAAGCCGGCCGCCGACCAGCCGCTGGGCAGCGCCGGCCGCGCGGCACGGCGCGGCGGATAGCCATGACCGGTCTCTGGCAAGTCATCGACCGGGGCGTGGACGGGCTCAAGCGCATGCTCGAAGCCTCGCTGATCCTGCTCACCCTGTCCTTCTTCATCGTCGTGCTGGCCGCGGTGTTCTACCGCTATGTCCTCAATGACAGCCTGGTGTGGACGGAGGAGTATGTCCGCTTCTCGCTGTTCTGGGTCATCCTGCTCGGCTCCGCCCTGGTCAGCGACGACGACGCCCATCTGCGCATCGAGGTGGTGCACCGCTACCTGCCGCAACAGCTGAGCCGGATCGTCGGCGCACTGGCTAATCTCGCCGCCATCGTGTTCTGCGCGGTCCTGTTCTTTCAGGCGCTCAACCTGTTCCTGCGCACCACGGGCACCTCGCCGGCGCTCGGCTTCCCGATGCGATGGGTCTACGCCGCCATGCTGTTCGGCGCGCCGCTGATCGTCATCATGACCCTGCGCTGCTGGATCGCCGGCCGCCACAAGCCGGTGGCGGATCCTCTATGACGCTCACCATCATGCTGGTGCTGTTCGCGGTGTTCCTGCTGGCCGGAACACCGATGGGCTTCGCCATGGGCCTGAGCGCGGTGACCGCGTTGTGGGTACAAGGCGACGTGCCGCTGATCCAGCTGCCGCTGCGCTTCTTCAACGCCATCGACAACTACGCCCTGATGGCCGTGCTTCTGTTCATCCTCGCCGGCGAGCTGATGAATGTCGGCGGCATCACCCAGCGCATCGTTGCCTTCGCCAACGCCCTGATAGGCCACATTCGTGGCGGCCTTGCCCAGGTCAACATCCTCACCAGCATCCTGTTCGCCGGTGTCTCCGGATCGGCCATGGCGGACACCGCCGCGGTCGGTTCCATGCTGATCCCGGCGATGAAGCGGGAGGGCTATGACAGCCGCTTCGCCGTCGTCGTCACCGCCGCCTCGTCGCTGATCGGACCGATTATCCCGCCCTCGATCACCGCAGTCATCTACGGCTCGATCACCGGGGTGTCGATCGGCCGACTGTTCCTCGCCGGCGTCATCCCGGGCCTGCTGGCCGGCGGCGCGATGATGGTGCTGACCTGGTTCCTGGCCTCGCGCTATGGCTGGAAGCCGAGCCCGAAGGCGCCGTGGCGCAAGGTCGGGCGCACGTTCGTTTCGACCTCCCCGGCGCTGACCATGCCGCTAATCATCGTCGGCGGCATCGTCACCGGCATTTTCACGCCGACCGAGGCGGGCGCCGTCGCGGTGCTGTACGGCATCTTCGTCGCGACGGTCTCGCGCAACATGGGCCTCACCGATTTCCTGCGCTTCATCCTGAATTCGACGAAGCTCACGGCGAGTGCGCTGGTTGTTCTCGCCGGTGCCGGCTTGTTCGGTTGGGTCCTCACCCGCGAAGGCTTCGGTTTCATGTTGCAGGATGCCCTGATGGCGGTCAGCGACAACTCGACGGTCGTGATGCTGATGATCATGTTCGGGCTGTTCATCATCGGCATGTTCGTGGAGGGCACGGCGGCGATGATTATCGTGGTGCCAATCGTGGCACCTATCGCCCATGCGCTCGGCTTCGCCCCTGTGCAGTTCGGCATGACCGCGATCCTGATGCTGCTGGTCGGCGCGATCACGCCACCAGTGGGCATTGTGGCACTGCTGGCGTGCCGTATCGGCGGCGTCGAATACTCACGAACCTTCGGGCTGCTCATGCCCTATATCGGCATCATACTTCTCGTCATCTTCGCGGTTGCCTTCATTCCGCCGTTGACGACTTGGTTGCCTGACCTGCTGCTATAGAGCCCGGGGCGGGAAGGAGGGCCACGCTGTGAAGCACCATGGCAAGCCGACGATCAAGGACGTCGCCAGAGCCGCCGGCACGTCAATCGGCACGGTCTCGCGCGTGCTCAACGCCCATCCGAACGTCACGCCGCTGAGCCGTCAGCGGGTTATGCAGGCGGTGCAGTCACTGGGCTATGAGCCCAACCTGGCCGCGCAGAGCATGAGAACCCGCGCCAAGAAGGCGATTGGGTTCATGGTCAACGACATCGCCAACCCGCTGTTCGCCCGGATCAGCCGTCACGCGGAAACCCTGTTCCATGAGAACGGTTATTCGCTCCTCCTGGCCAACACGGCCGGCAGGCCTTCGACCGAGGTGGACTTGGTCGAGCAGTTCTTCCGTCACCGCACCGACGCCATCCTCCTCAGCCTGACGGACGAGACCAATCCAGCACTGCTGCAGGCGCTCAGACAGGTCGATATCCCCATCGTCGTCATGGACCGGGAACCCGATGGCATCGAAGTCGACAGGGTGATGACCGATCACGGGCAGGGCATGCGCCAGGCGACGGAGTATCTCATCCGCCTGGGGCACCGCCGCATCGGGCTGATCACCGCCGATCGGCGGATCAGTCCTGGCCGGGCCCGTCTGGACGGCTATCTCGAGGCGCACCGGCGGGCCGGCATCGGCGTGGACGACAGTCTGATCCGGGCACGGACGCTTTCCGCGGAATTCGGTTTCCAGGAGGCGTCGAGCCTGCTCGCCTCGGCAAGTCGGCCGACGGCCCTGATCGCCGGCGGCAACCAGATCCTCGTCGGTGCCATGCGAGCGATCCGGCAACGTGGGATCGCTTTGCCGCACGATCTCTCGCTGGTGAGTTGTGACGATACAGAACTGACGGAGCTGGCCGGGCCGCCGATCACCGTGATCTGGCGCGATCTCGGCCTGATCGGCCGCACGGCGGCGGATCTTCTGCTGCAGCGGTTGACCGCTGTGGAGCGAGGGGAGCCACGCCGCATCCTGCTGCCGACCGAACTGCTGGTGCGCGAAAGCTGCACACCGCCGGCCACCTGACGCGCCGGAACCTAATCCGACCGAGTTGAACGGGAAGACCATGACCGAAGTCGCCTCCAGCCAACCGCTAGCCGGAATTCGCGTGCTCGACATCGCGACCTTCATCGCCGCGCCGTTCACCGCCGCGATCCTGTCGGAGTTCGGTGCGGAAGTGATCAAGGTCGAGCAGCCCGGTGGCGGCGACCCCATGCGCCGTTTCGGAAGCGTCACCGCCAATGGCGATACGCTGAACTGGTTGAACGAGGGGCGGAACAAGAAGAGCGTCACCCTCGACCTGAGACAGGAGAAGGGCGCGGCGCTGTTCCGTCGCCTGGCGGCGAAGTGCGACGTGGTCTGCGAGAACTTCCGTCCAGGCACGATGGCGCGCTGGGGACTCGGCTACGAGGTGTTGCGCGCCGACAATCCGGGCCTTGTCCTGCTGCAGGTGACCGGATTCGGGCAGGACGGCCCCTATCGCGATCTCCCCGGCTTCGCGCGGATCGCGCATGCGGTCGGCGGGCTTTCACACCTGGCGGGCGAGCCCGACGGCCGGCCGGTCGTTCCCGGCTCGACCTCACTGGCGGACTACATCTCCGGCCTTTACGGCGTTATCGGCATCATGATGGCCCTGCGCCATCGCGACCGCACGGGTGAGGGGCAGGTGGTCGACGTGGCTCTCTACGAATCGATATTCCGTGTACTGGACGAGATCGCCCCGGCGTTCGCCATGTTCGGCACGGTACGTCAGCCCATGGGGCCGGCCGCGCCGAATGTCTGCCCGCACAGCCACTATCCGACCAGGGACGGGAAGTGGGTGGCCATCGCCTGCACGAATGACAAGATGTTCGAGCGGCTTGCTCGGGTGATGGAACGGCCGGATCTGGCCGAAGCCGACAGCTGGGGACCGGTAGCCCGCCGGTTGGCGGAATCTGAACGTGTCGATGCGGTGGTCGAAGAATGGACCTCGTCCCTCACGCTGGACGAGGCGCTGTCTCGGCTGCGGGCCGGACAGGTGCCGGCGGGCCAGCTCAACACCATCGCCGATATATTCAATGATCCCCAGTTCGCCGCGCGCGAGATGCTGCGCACGTTAACCGTGCCGGATGTCGGGCCTGTCACGGTGCCGGCCCCGTTGCCGCGGCTTTCTGCGACGCCTGGCCGGATCGTCCATCTCGGTGGCCCTCTGGGTGCCGCGAATGATGAGGTCTACGGCGATCTGCTGGGGTTGCCGGATCGAGAGATCGACGACCTGAAATCGGCGGGAGTGATCTGAGATGGGCGCCACCGGGCAGGGCGATGCCCCGCCCGTTGCCGCGGTGACAGGGGGCGCGGACGGAATAGGGGCCGCCATCGTCGCCGTCTATCGTCGGGCGGGCTGGCGCGTCGCCGTGCTCGATATCGAGACGCCGGGCCTCACGGGTAACGATGACAGCGACGATATCCGCTACCTGGAAGCGGACGTCGCCGACGCCGACGCGGTGGAACGGGCGGTCGCGATCGTGGAGCAAGATCTCGGGCCTATCACCGTGCTGGTGAACAATGCAGGCATCCAGCAATGGGCGTCGCTCGATGCCTTCGACGGTGAGGCGTGGTCCCGCGTCCTCGGCGTCAATCTGATGGGCACGGTGCATGGGCTGGGCTCGGTCGGGTCGCGCATGGTGAAGCGCGGGCGGGGCGCGGTCGTCAATATGGCGTCGATCGCCGCACTTCACGGCTTTCCGGCGCGCGGACCCTATTCGGCCTCCAAGGCGGCGATCATGGCGCTGACCCGCACCGCGGCGGTCGAATGGGCGCCGCACGGAATTCGCGTCAACGCCGTGGCGCCCGGCTTCGTGGAGACACCCCTTGTCGGCCGCTACATAGCTGACGGTCGACTGGTGCGCAGCGAGCTTGAGGCCAGCGTCCCGCTCGGCCGCCTTGCCGACCCGGCTGAAATCGCCGCGGTCGTCGCCTTCCTGACCTCCGAGGCCGCCTCCTACGTGACCGGCCAGACAATCTTCGTGGACGGCGGCTTCATGGCGCGCTGACGCGGCATCTCAGTCCTGACGAGGAGCGACATGACGATCAACGGCTTTCACCACACCAGTTTCACGGTGTCCGACGTGGACCATGCCGCCGACTGGTTCGAAGAGCACTTCGGCATGCGGCGCCTGGGCGGTGGCGACTACGATTTCGACTACATCAAGCGTCAGACCGGGTTTCCCGACGCCGTGCTGAAGATCGCCGTCTTGGGCTTTCCTGAGCAGGCAGGCCGAACCGGGCGTGATGTGCTGGAACTGATCGAGTACCGCAACCCCGCCGGCGCACCCGCCGATACCGCCACCAACCGTCCGGGCAATGCCCATCTCTGCTTCGCCGTCGACGACATAGAGACGGAGTATCGGCGGCTGAGCGCGGCGGGCGTTACTTTCCGCTCCACTCCCAACACGGTGACCTATGGCGTGAACACAGGCGCGAAGGCGGTCTATCTGGTCGGACCCGACGACATCCGCCTGGAGTTGTTCCAGAAGCGGCCGGAGGGCTGAGCGATGGTCGGTCGCCGCATCGCCGTCGTCCGCGTCTGGCAGGAGACCAACAGCTTCAGCCAGAAGCCGACGACGCTGGCTGATTTTCAGCGCTCCGACTGGCACGAGGGCGCGGCGCTTACAACCAATCTCGCGGGCCGGGCTGACGAGCTGGCCGGGTTCGCGCGGGGGATCGAGGAAGCCGGGGATACGCTGGTCCCGGTTCTCGCCGCCTCCTGCTGGCCGGGCGGTCCGGCGGAGCCGGAGTTGGTCGAGGCGCTGACGACGGCGTTGGCGCGCAATCTCGACGCCGCAGGACCGATCGATGGTCTGCTCGTCTCGCTGCACGGTGCCATGTCCGGCGACAGGACGCCCGACGTGGAGGGCGCGCTTCTCGGTTTCCTGCGCAAACGGCTTGGCGGCACCACGCCGATCGTCCTGACCCTCGATCATCACGCCAACGTCACGGCGGCGATGGTCGAGGCAGTCGACGCGCTCACCGCCTATCGGCAGTGTCCGCATGACGACATGATGGAAACCGGGCGACGGGGCGAACGGCTGCTGGGCGCCATCCTGGACGGCAGGCTCGAGCCCATCATCGCCTGGCGCAAAATCCCCATGGTGACCCCGGCGGAATGCTTCATGACGGCCGAACAACCTCTTGCCGCCTGGTTCGCGCTCGCCCGCCGACTGGAAGCGGAACTGGGTGAGGACGCTGACATCTCGCTCTTCCCCGTGCAGCCCTGGCTGGACGTGCCCGGCTTCGGCTGGAGCGCCACGGTGGTGGCGCCGCGTGCGCGCCGGGACGCGGCCGAAGACGCTGCGCGGCAACTCGCCCGCCACGCCTGGACGGAACGCGACCGCTTCTATGTAACGAAGCTGTCGCCGGTAGAGGCAGTGAGCCGCGCCGCTGCCGCGCCGCGCGGGCCGGTGGTGCTGGCCGACGGAGCCGACGCCACCAATGGCGGTTCCCCGGGTGACAGCACCTGCCTGCTGGCGGAAATGCTGCGCCAGGAGGTCGCCGGGCCGGCACTGCTGACCCTGGTCGATCCGTCGGCGGTGGCGGCCGCGCACAAGGCTGGGGAGGGGGCGGAGCTGGACCTCGACCTCGGTGCCGGCGTCTCGACGCAATTCCATAGGCCGGTGCGAGCGCGGGTCCGGGTCGACCGTCTCGCCGACGGCCGATTCCGCGTCGACGGCCATATCTCCGCCGACATCGATATCGGCCGCATGGCGGTGCTCAGCGTCGGCGGCGTGCACATCGTCGCCAGCGAGCATGCCGGGCCCGGCCACCATCCCGCGATCTTCAGGCATGTCGGCCTGGAGCCCCGCGAGGCTCAAATCGTCGTCCTGAAATGCACCGTCGGTCACATGGAGGTCTTCAAGGACATCATGAGCGAGAGTATCGCCGTTGAGTGCCCGGGGCCGAGCCCATCCTATCTCCACCTGCTACTCCATCGCCGCGTTGACAGGCCGCTCTATCCGCTCGATCGCGACATGGTCTGGGAGGCGCCGTGATGGTCACGACATTCGATGGCCAGGCGTTCATCGTCACCGGTGCGGCGAGCGGTATCGGTCTCGGCGTGGCCGAGGCCCTGATTGGGCGCGGTGGTCGTGTCTTGATGGTCGACCGCGACCCCCGACGGCTGGAAGAGACGGCGGCGCGCCTGGGCGACTCCGCGCGTGTCGTGGCGCTACCGCTCGACGTGACCGAACGCGATGCGGGGACCCGCATGGCCGCCGCAACTGAGGCCGCCTTTGGTCGCTTGGACGGATTGGTCGCTTGCGCCGGTGTCATCGCGCTGGGGCCGATCATGGATCTGACCGAGGCGACCTGGGACCGAACGATGGCGATCAACCTCAAGGCCGTCTTCTTCAACACCCAGCAGGTAGCGCGGGCGATGCTGGCGCGTGGAACGGGAGGCGCAATCGTCACCTTCTCCTCCACCTCCGCCCATGGGGCGCGACCGGGCAATGCTGACTATGGCGTCTCGAAAATTGGCGTCGACCATATGACCCGCTCCTTCGCCATGGCGCTGGCACCCTCGGCCATCCGCGTCAACGCGGTCAGTCCAGGTCCGGTCGAGACACCGATGTGGGACCAGGTCGACCGGGCGCGCAGCGGGGAAATGGGTGGCAAGCCTGGCACTGCGGCGGCGGCGACGAAGGCCGCGACGCCGCTCGGCCGTTTCGGACTGCCGGCGGACATCGCCTCGGTCGTGTGCTTCCTGCTGTCCGCCGAAAGCGGCTTCGTCACCGGTCAGGTGATCGAGGCCGATGGCGGATTCATGCTCGCCAATCCCTGAACCGGCGCCGGCCGGTCAGGGCATGGGGAACGGTGCGGGATCGTTGAAGCGGGTCAGCACGTTGGCGGTGATGCGCGCGACCGGGTTCTTGCCGCCGTTCCAGGCGAGGCTGCCGCTCCAGGCGATGGAGCCGACGGAAAAGACCGCACCGCCGCCCTCGGTCTCGAAAAACACCATGTCGGCGCGCAGCGGATCCGGAGCGTCCGGATCCGTCGTTGGGAGGATGTCGACGATCGAGCCCACCATCAGGTCGAACAGGTTGGAGTGCCCGCCGGACGATGCGAGCACCAGTGCGTGGTCCGGCGAGCCGAGCCCGCGGTCGTAGCGGTCGATCTCGTACCCGGCGGCACCTCCCATCAGGATGCCGAAATCGCCGATCACCTGGTCCGGCACGCCGTCCAGGATGAAGGCTGCGCGCGGGTCGTCGGCATCCGACCGACGATAGTAGGGCGCGGAGGCGTCGAAGCCCTGGGTGATGAAGCCCACGCCGCAGATCGTCTGCGGTGGTCGGCCGACGCGCGCCCAGGTCCCGCCCGGCTCCGGCACGGTGGAGAAGACCTGCTCGCCGGCACCGCCGGCCCAGATGCGCTCCATTCCGGTGCGGCGGACTTCCACCGCTGACGGCCGGCTGGGATGATAGGCGGTGCGCCAGAAAAAGCCGTTGCCGCCGAGATACATCATTCGCCCGCCGTCGCGCAGCCAGCCCTCCAGAGCGTCGAGCATCGGCGTGGTCCAGTATTCCGGGTGCGAGCCGGTGACCACGGTGCGGTAGCCCGCCAGGGCGTCGGCGCCTTCCCGGTGCAGGTCCTCGTCGGTCAGCATATCGAGTTCGAAGCCCGCGGCGTCGGCCCAGGCGATGATCAAGAGGTCCTGGCAGAACTTGTAGATACGCCCCTTGGGTCGGAAGTTGGTGACCGGCCGGTCAAGGCTGGAGTAGAGCACGATCGACCCATCGGTGTGGGTGTCGTAGGTCGACTTGCCGAGCCCGGGATGGGACAGCAGCAAGAGATCGGTGCCGTCGAGTACGGTCAGACGGCCGTGGATCAGCTCGTTCCACTGGCCGGTGACCCGGACCGTCAGATTGGCGTAGGCCGAATAGGTGCAGGTTGGCACCAGGAAGACCGCGTCGGCATTGCGCTGCCCGGCCGGCGGGCGGACGAAGAAAGGCACGAAGAACTCCGCTTCCCCGGCGGAGAGTCGGACGGCGTAGCAACCCGATGGCCAGTCCGCGCCCGTGGCCACCGTGAAATCGTTTTCCCAGCCGGCGTCGATCAGGTCGTCGTCGTGGAAATGGATGGCGCCGTAGTGGGCGGGATTGGCCCGCCAGTCGATTTCGCTGGTATCCCAAAGGGAGCCGGTGACGCCGCGCGCCGGCATGTTGTGCAATACGCCGTGATGGCCGTTTCCGGAGACGTCGATGACGCGCTCGCTGTCGATGGCCTGGGCGAAGTCCCAGTCGGCGACGGCGTTGCGCGGCGGCGACGCGTCCGGCGCGAGTTGGCAGAACGCCAGCCTTTCCGACGTGTCGGACCAGCCGGGAAGCCAGCGTGGCCGCTCGATGCGGCCGTTGAAGACGGCAGCGGGCGTGCCGTCCACGTCCCATCCGGCAGCGAGCCGAAGTGGCCCGTGCTCCAGGATTATGGGCGCGTCGAGACGGCCTTCGCCAGTGGCCATTGCCGCCCGGTCCATACGGTGGCCGGGCAGTCCGATCGCGGTCGCCGCGACGCGGCCGTCCGCCGGGTCGATGGCGACTGTCAGCGCCGACCATCCGCCGACTGGGCAGCGGACATTACTTCGCCAGGCGGCTGGCCCGGCTGGGCCGGCGGCCTCGACAATCAGCGTCCCGTCGGTGTCTAGCACCAGCGCGATCCCGGCGCTGCGTTCGGCGTTGAGCGTCGACACAAGGACGCGCGGCTCGTCCGCCAATCGCGTCGGCAGCACCCGCAGGGAAATGGTGAAGGCAGCCGTGCCGGCGAAGGCGTCGCTCGCCGGGACGTCGATGAGGGAGCCGAGGATGAGTGGCTGCGCACGGGCCGGATGCCGCCCGTTGACCGGGCTCGCGACTGGATCGGCTCGATAGGGGTAGGCATGCGGCGGTGGGCCGACATCCGGAGCGATCAGGCGCACCACTTCGGCGGAATAGGTCTCCACGCCCTCGGCGCTGACCTTGATCGCGATCTCCTCTCCGGCGCGCAGCGAACGGCGGTCGGCGTAACCCATCACCACGGCCCCCATCATCGCGGGCATGTCAGGCCTCCTCAGGGTCGAAGCCGTAGCGGTCCCGCCAGCGCCGACGGAAGACGTGCCACTCTGCATCCTCGATGCGGTCGAAGACGGTATCGCGGTCGACCGTCCAGGTCAGTGGGCGGGTGGTCGAGAAGTGCGCCAGCGCCCAGCGCCGGTGCTGCTCGATCATGTAGAGAAAGGGTTTGCCCTCGATCGGTTCGGCGCGGAAGCGGTCGAGCAGCGTTTGCAGGCCGGCGGAATGCTGGCCGAAGGGCCGGGCGCGGAACTCCGTGACGATGTCGCGCCAGTTGGACGGGGGCGTTTCCGTCATGCCACCTGATATTTTCCGATCACGTCGCGCTTAGGCTCGACGCCGAGGCCGGGGCCGTCAGGCGGGATCGCCCAGCCGTCGACCGGGTCGATTGGGTTGTCGACCAGCTCGTGCTGCATGGGGTTTTCGAGCGGCTTGAACTCGAACAGCATCGCCGCGCGGCTGGCGACGGAAAGGTGCAGGCTGGCCGCCGAGGTCACCGCCGTCGACCAGGCATGCGCATTGATGTGCCGGCGATGGGCGTCGACCAACAAGGCGACCTTCTGGAAGCCGGTCACGCCCTGGGCGCGCCCGGGATCGAAACCCACCACATCCACCGTGCCTGTCTCCAGTCGTCGGAGGTATTGCATTACCGTCCAATCGCGCTCGCCCGCCGCGATCAACGTGCGCGCGTCGGCCCGCAGCCGGGCGTGGGCCGCGATGTCGTCGGGGTGGAACGGCTCCTCGATCCAGGCGATCTGCGCCTCTTCCTCGAACCGGCGGGTCAGGCGCAGCACCGTCGAGACGTCGTAGGTCACGGCGTTGCCCAGATCGCACATGATGCCGGGACCGGGCCCCAGAGCCTCGCGCACCAGCCGCACGAAACGGGCGTCATGCTCCGGGTCATGACCGAGATGCGCCTCGCCTTTCTTGCCGAAGCCGAACTTCACCGACTGGAAGCCGCGCGCCACGTAGCCGGCCAGTTCGGCCGCGCCTTCCTCCGGATCCTTCTTCGACGGATGGGTGGAGGCGTTGGCCGGCAGCCTGTCATGCACCTTGCCGCCGAGCAGCTTGTAAAGCGGCTGGTCGAGCAGGCGGCCCTTCAGGTCCCACAGCGCCATGTCGATGGCACTCATGGCGAAGTTGGCGATGCCGCCTTCGCCGTACCACCAGATGTGGCCTGCCATACGCCGCCACAGCCGCTCGATATCCATCGGGTCCTCGCCGATGACCAGCGGTCCAAGCCCCTCGTCGACGATGATCTGCGTCGCCTTGCAGGCCTCCGGCCACATGGCGATGCCCTCGCCCCAGCCTTCGGCGCCGGTGCTGTCGGTGACGCAGACCAGCATGGTCATGCGCAGGGCGCCGTTATCGTTGGGTTCCGGGTAGCGCAGGATGAAAGTATCGATTGCTCGGATGGTCATCGGCAGCCCATTGAAACGTTTCAACGGCTTGTAGCGAATAGGTCAAGGATCGTCAATGAGGAGCGGTCGCTCAAGGCAGCTCAGTCGCCATTACCTTGGCGGCGACACCCGTCCGCACGATTTGGCCGGGCGCTGAAATTCAAGAACATAGCGTTCGATTGAGCCTAGAGACGTCGAGGACATGCTCGATGAGAGGCGCTTCGGATTCAAATTCGCAGACCGCGCCCATCCAAGGCTTTTGTCGGCGACTTGTTCGCAGACTTGGTGGGGGATCGTCGTCCTGATCCCGCTGACCTCTCTTGAAGCACCAACTCCGCTGGATTGCCCGTTTAGACTGACGGCGCTGTGAGGAGCTTCGTCAAACTACTTCGGGCTTCCCATCGCTATGCTGTATTCACACGCTGCTGCTGCGCGACGGCTCGCCTCTTGCGGCTCGGAAAACACCGCGACGGAAGATGAGCGATCTCAACTGCAGGTCAGCAACCGTGTCATTGCCGCACGCTTACCGGATTGCCCGTTGGGTTCTGAAGATTCCCTGATAAGACTTAGAGAATTCCCTGTTCGCTGCCATGGGAAAATATGGTTAAAGCACTGATAATCATAGATTACTTCGTCTTTTGGGCCCTTCCTGTGTGCTCAGACCAATAGAAATCCCTGTATCTTCCCCGACTATCACGCAGCAGGTTCGGAGACGGGTTCGCGTCAGCCTTTCTGCACAGCCAGCAGTCCAGTATCCCTACCCTACGGATCGGTAACGGATTATTCCGCTGACATCGAGAGAAGCTTTTTGCCGGTCGGGACTCGATAGGCCCGAGTTGGCGGGCGCTTTCGTCGACGTGGCCGAGATCTGAGGTCATGAAGCCGGCCGACCAAAGCCGGGCGCAGACTGCTGGGACCGCTTGGTGACGGCCCTGCCAGATGGCGACTGTGGGCTGCCGAACCGGCGGGTCAAAATTGTTCGCCCCTTCCGAGACGCAGGACAAAGGCAGACCGCTTGCGCCTACCAGACAGACTAGAGGTCTGTGACGCCTCAGCCAGGTGGCCGATCAGTCGGGCAGGAACCGTCCGTTCTCCGCTGCCATCCGTTCCAGCAGGGGCGACGGCTGCCAGTGCTCACCGTCAGTCTCTGAGAATCGTCTGCATGCCTCGTGGATGCCCGACGCACCAAGCCGGTCGGCATGATAGAGCAGCCCGCCTTTTTCACGCGGAAAGCCGAACCCCAGCAACCACATGACATCGATGTCCGAGGGCCTGAGGACCATGCCTTCCGCGAGCACCCGTGCCGCTTCGTTGATGCAGCCGAAAAGGCAGCGTTGCTCGATCTCCTCATCGGAGATCCGGCGCCGGGTTATCCCGGCCTTACGTGCATAGATCTCGATGATGCTCGCCACCTCCGGATCCACCTCGGGCGCTCCGTCCGCGGCGTAGCGATACCACCCGAGGCCGTTCTTTCGTCCGAGCCGCCCCAGGTCGACAAGGTGGTCGGCCAGGTGCGGATAGCGTCCCGAGCCTGCTCCGACGTGCTGGCTTTCCCTTCGGATGCGTGCGCCGACGTCGAGCCCGGAAAGGTCGGCCACCTCGAAGACGCCCATGGACATGCCGAAGGATTTGAGAACACGATCGACGTCCTGCGGCCAGGCGCCGTCCTCGACCAGGAATAGCGCCTCGCGGATCATCGGCCGCCGGGTTCGATTGGCGGCGAACTCGTGGCAGTCGCCGACCAGCACGCCAACCTTGCCGATCCGCTCGGCCAGGGCCATGCCGCGGGCAATCGTGTCGGGCGCGCTCTGCGTCGTCCGGACGATTTCCACGAGCCGCATGATATGGGCCGGGCTGAAGAAGTGCAGGCCGATGACGCTCTCCGGCCGTCCGCTGCCATCCGCGAGCTCCGCGACGCTCAGCGAGGAGGTGTTGGTCGCCAGCACGACGCCGGGCGGCAGTGCCTCACCCAGTCGACGAAACAGCGCCAGTTTGGCGGCGCGATCCTCGAAGACAGCCTCGATCACCAGATCGACATCACCGATCCCGGTGACGTCCGCCACCGGTGCGATCAGACGTGTCGCGCGGTCCCGTTCGTCGGCGGTCAGCTTTCCGCGTGCTGCGGCGCCGTCAAGAATCTCCCCGATCCGGCCAAGTCCTGCTTCCAGGGCCGCCGGGCTGGCGTCCATGACCGTTGCCGCAAGCCCGGCCATGGCGCATCGGGCGGCGATACCGCTGCCCATCGTTCCGAGGCCGACAATGGCTATGCTTCGGAGTTCGCCCGGTGCCTGTCTTGGGATGCCGGGGATCTTTCGGGCCTGACGTTCGGCGAAGAAGGCGTAGCGCAGCGCACGGCTTTCGTCGCTTCCTTCCATCTGGCGAAAGATCTGGTTGTCGCGGCGAACCGCCTCGTCGAACGGAGTGGTCAGTCCCGCAATCACGCTGTCGATTGCGGCTGCCGGCGCGGACCTTCGGGGCCAGCGTCTGGCGGCGTTCGCCCGTGCGGCCGCGATCGACTCCGCCGCCGCGGCGGACAGGCCCATTCCCGCCCAGGGCTGGCAGCTGCGGGGAAGCTGGCCCGAGCGCGCCAGGCTTCGCGCGTGTTCGAGCGCCTGGTCCATCGGGGGAGAACCCACGGCGTCGACCAGCCCGATCCCTAGCGCCTCCGTTCCCGAGACGGGAGCGCCGGAGGTGATCAGGTCGAGGGCCGGCCCAATGCCGATCACCCTGGGCAGCCTCTGGTTGCCGCCAGCCGCCGCCATGAGGCCGAGCGTCACCTCCGGCAGTCCCAGTGTCGCATCGGGTGCGGCAACGCGCCCGTGGCAGGCCAGCGCCAGTTCCAGGCCGCCGCCCAGCACCGGGCCCTCCATGGCGGCGATCACGGGCTTGGTGCTGTCGTCCAGGCGGGAGCAGATCGTGCCTATCGAAGGTCCGGAACGGGCCTTGCCGAATTCGCGCATGTCCGCGCCGGCGATGAAACGATGATTGGCGCCCTCGATGACGACCGCCGCGACCGCTTCGTCGAGCAGGATCGCCTCGAGGGCCTCCAGAAGGCGAACACGGATGTGGGCGCCAAGCGCATTGACCGGCGGTGCGTCCACCGTGATGACGGCGACATTCCCTGAGCGGCGAACGCGGACGCCGTTGCCGGCGGGGTCCGTCTCCGACAGCCGGGGGGCGGATCGAGCGGCGTCACTTGAGGTGGGGCTCTGACGCTCAGCCATCGGCCGGCTTCTCGCAGATCTGGCGGGCGGCGATGTAGCCGAATGTCATCGCAGGTCCCAGCGTGATGCCGCCACCCGGATAGCTCCCCCCCATGACACTGCTGGCGTCATTGCCGACGGCGTACAGACCGGGAATGATCTCTCCCTGTTCGTCGAGAACGCGTGCTCGCGCATCCGTCGCGATGCCCGCGAAGGTGCCGATGTCGCCCGGCTTGATCCTGACGGCATAGAAGGGTGGCGTGCTGAGGGGGGCCAGACAGGGGTTGGGACGATGGTCGGGGTCGCCCTGGAACCGGTTGTAGGCAGTTGAACCCTTCTCGAATTCGGGGTCCTCGCCCTGCGCGGCTGACCTGTTGAAGCGCGCCACCTGATCCTTCAGCGCGGCGGCGTCGATGTCGAGCGCCGTTGCCAGTTCCGCCAGTGTCGTGCCGCGCGTCAGGTAGCCTGAGCGCAGATAGGGGCCGACGGGCACCGGGAAGGGTTTGGCGATGCCGAGGCCATACCGTCTCAGCGCCCTGTGATCGGCGATGAAGAATGCCGCTTCGGCGCCGCGGCTGGTCGCGGCTGCCAGATAGCCCTGGATGAAATCGTGGTATGACGCGCTCTCGTTGACGAAGCGACGTCCATCCGACAGCACGGCGATGATTCCGGGCTTTCCCCGGTCGATGAAGTGCGGATAGAGGCCGACACTACCGTCGCGTCTTCTCACCTCCGAAACAGGCGTCCATGCCGCGGGGTTGGGGAGGTCCGATCGCCACTTCGCGCCGACCGCGCGCGCCATGGCGAGACCGTCACCGCAATTCTCCAGCGGTGCGAGCGAGCGGTGAGATATTCCCTGCCCGACATGGGGGTAGAACTGGCGTCGCAACGTCTCGCTGTGGGGAAACCCTCCGCTGGCGAGCACGACGCCCCGGCCCGACCTGACTTCCAGGGTGCCGTCATCACGGTCCGCTTCGACGCCGGTTACGCGCCCATCGCGCATGAGCAGGGCACGCGCGGTGGTTCCCGTCATGATGCGGACGCCGAGATCGAGCGCGGATCTGAGCAGGCGCGCGGCGAGCGCGTTGCCGTTGAGCAGCCGCATGCTGCGCCGGTGAAACGCGAGATCGCGCGCGTGGGCGACCATCCGTCCGGCGACGAAGGCCGCCGATCGCGCCGATCTGGAGACGTTGGTGAAGTGTTTGACATCACTTCCCGATCCCAGCGTCAGGCCGAGAAAGGTGAGTTCGCGCAACGGTGGCCGGAGAAGCGCGAGGTGGCTGCCCAGGAGGCGACCGTCAAAGGGCCTGGCCAGTATCGAGCGCCCGCCGCGCACCGCGCCGGGCAGGTCGGGATGGTAGTCGGCGAAGTGGGGCGAGAGGTCGAATTTCACCGCCGTCTCCGCCTCGAAGAAACGGATCATCTCCGGCCCGGCGTTCAGGAAGGCGTCCACGCGTTCGCCGTCGAAGTGGTTGCCGGCTTCCGTCCGGATATAGGTCCGCGCGGCATCGACACTGTCCCGGGTGCCGGCCGCCTCGGATGCCGGATTGCAGGGGATCCACAGAAAGCCGCCGGAAAGCGCCGTGGTCCCGCCGATGAGGGACGATTTCTCCATCAGCACCACGTCCAGGCCGGCGTGTCGCGCGGTAACGGCCGCGGACATGCCGGCGGCTCCTGAGCCGATGACGAGCACGTCACAGTTTACCGGTTCTCTGTCCATCACTCCGGGTGATCACGTGGTGAAACGAGGCGGGTAGCCTAACAACACTCCTTTAAAAAACAAACAACCGTTTTATCATGGAGTCCAGCAATGGCGGAGGAGCGATCGCATGACGATGGATCAGGAGACGTTTGAGCAGCTGAGAGCGACGGTCCGCCGGTTCGTTCGCGAACGTCTGGTACCGCGCGAGGCGGAGGTCGGCCTCTCGGACGCCATGCCGCCCGGCATCCTGGCCGAAATGCGGGAACTCGGGCTATTCGGGCTGTCGATCCCTGAAACCTATGGCGGGCTCGGGCTGACGCTTGTGGAGGAGGTGAGGCTGTCGCTCGAACTCGGCTGGACGTCTCCCGCATTCCGGTCGACATTCGGGACCAATGTCGGGATCGGATCGCAGGCGATCGTTGCCGATGGATCACCTGAGCAGAAGCAGCGTTATCTCCCGGACCTGGCCTCCGGTCGCATCATCGGCGCTTTCGCCCTGACGGAACCCGAGGCCGGAAGCGACAGCGGCAGCCTGCGGACACGCGCGGTGCGGGATGGCGACGCCTTCGTCATCAACGGGCGCAAGCGCTTCATCACCAACGCGCCAACAGCGGGGCTCTTCACAGTCTTCGCCCGATCCGACCCGGCAAGCAGCGGGCCCAGAGGCGTGTCGGCATTCCTGGTGGAGGCCGGCACGCCCGGTCTGTCCGTGGGCACCCCGGATCGGAAGATGGGGCAGCAGGGTGTGCACACGGCCGACGTCGTCTTCGAGGACTGCCGCGTTCCCGCCTCGTCGATGATCGGCGGCGAAGGTTCCGGGTTCCGCACCGCCATGAAGGTGCTCGATCGCGGCCGCCTCACGCTCGCGGCCGGTGCATGCGGTCTTGCGGAGCGGCTGATCCACGAATGCCTCGTCTATGGGTCTGAACGCCAGCAGTTCGGACGTCCGATCGCGGAGTTTCAGCTTGTCCAGGCGATGCTCGCGGATTCCCGTACGGAGGCATACGCGGCGACGACGATGGTCATGGATGCGGCGGCCCTCAAGGACAGCGGCGTCGATACGACGATGGCGGCGGCCTGCTGCAAGTACTTCGCGACCGAGATGGTTGGACGGGTCGCTGACCGCGCGGTCCAGATATTCGGTGGGGCAGGCTATGTCAGCGCCTATCCGATCGAGCGCTTCTACCGTGATGTGCGACTTCTGCGCATCTATGAGGGCACCTCGCAGATCCAGCAGCTCGTGATCGCGCGGGAAATGCTGAAGGCGGTGCCCTCCTGACTCGGGAAATGAACGGTTGTTAGTTTTTTCTTGCCAGTCTTTCGGCGGCGGTGCGATAGTCGGTCGATCGCACGCGAACGGGATATGATGAATGTTTCGGCAAGGCCTGCTGAAGGAAAAGCGCATCCTGGTCACCGGAGGAGGGTCCGGTCTCGGCAAGGTGATGGCCGAGAGATTTGCGGCGTTGGGCGCAGATGTCGTCATCTGCGGACGCCGACGCGAGGTTCTGGAAACGGCGGTTCGGGAGATCGGCGAGAAGGCGGCGGACGGCGGCAGGGCGTCGTTCGTTCAGCTGGACATCCGTGACCCGGAGGCCGTCGAGGCGGGCCTGGATGAAATCTTCGACGAACGGCCACTCGACGCTCTGGTGAACAACGCGGCGGGCAATTTCCTCGCCCGGACCGAGAAGCTGTCTCACCGCGCGCTGGATGCCGTGCTGCAGATCGTCGTGCACGGAACGCTCTACTGCACCCATGCCTGCGGACGGCGCTGGATCGCCAGCGGGCGGGGCGGCTCCGTCGTGAGCATCCTGGCCAGCTACGCCCATCACGGCTCGCCCTATGTCGTCCCCTCCGCCATCGGCAAGGCCGCCGTGAAGGCGATGACGCGCAGCCTGGCCATCGAATGGGGGAAATACGGCATCCGCCTGAACGCGCTGACGCCGGGCCAGTTTCCGACGCCCGGCGCGACGGCGAAGATCTACCCCGTGCCGGGCTTCGTCGATCAGATCGTCGCCGACAACCCGCTGCGACGGGCGGGCGAGATGTCCGAACTCGGCAACGCCGCCGCCTTCCTGCTCGCCGACGAGGTGGCCTTCATCAATGGCGAGGAACTGGTGATCGATGGAGGCCGATGGCTGCAGTGGGCCTCGGTCTTCGGCAGGCTTCTTGATATGGAGGAAGAGCGATGGCAGGCGTTGGAGCAGGCCCGGCGCTAGATCCGCCGCTGGCGGGCGTCCGGGTGCTCGACTTCACCGAGAACCTGCCGGGCCCTTTCGCCGGCCTTATTCTCGCTCAACTGGGTGCGACGGTCGTCAAGATCGAGAGGCCCGGTGGTGATCCGATGCGGGTTCGGCGACCGGGTGGCTTCGCTGCCATCAATCGGGGCAAGCAATCGCTGACCCTCGACCTCAAGGACCCGCGCGGCCAGAATCACGCCCTTCGCCTCGCCGCGGAAGCCGATGTGCTGCTGCAGTCCTTTCGGCCGGGTGTGATGTCCAGGCTCGGGCTCGGCTACGATCAGGTCAGGGCGGAAAATCCGGGGATCATCTACCTGTCGATGTCGTCCTATGGCGCTTCGGGGCCCCTCGGTGCGCGCGCCGGGCACGACCAGGATGTCGCCGCACTCGCGGGGCTAGTTTCGCTCTGCGGCCGGCCGGGAAGCGACCTCTCGTACAATGTCGGGATCCCCGCATCGGACAATGCCGCCACGCTGTATGCGGTGATTGCGGTTCTCGGCGCGCTGCTTCAGCGTCACCGGCAGTCCGGGTGCGGCCAACACCTCGACCTCGCCATGGCGGATGCCCTGCTCGCTGCCATGACGCCGCGCTTCGGCGATCTGCATGACCGACCTGATCTCGACCGGCGTGATCTCGTTCGCCCGGGGTCCGGTGTCTATCGCTGCAATGACGGGACGTTTCTGGCGGTCGCTGCGGTCGAGCAGCACTTCTGGGCACTCCTGATGAACGCCCTGGCCTTGACGGAGGTCGAAGACCTGTGGTCCGCCGGATGGGAAGAAAGGTCCAAGGCATTCGAGCGGATCGACGGCGCGCTGGACAGACGCTTCCGGCAGGAGACCCGGTCACACTGGCTCAAGCTGCTGGAAGAGGCGGGCATTCCGGCGTCGCCGGTCCAGACATTGCCCGAGGTCGTGCGCGATACCCATTTCGCCGCCCGCGGCAGCTTCGCAGACCATCCGTTCGTCACCCCACGTTTTCCGGTCCGGCTGGCGGGGATTTCCGATGTCGCCGGCAATGAGCCGGTCTCCGGCTCGCCCGCGGCCGGGAGGGAGGGGACATGGTGACCGCCCCCACCGCCCAGGCGGTCGACAGCGAAACCTTCCAACTGATGCTTCAGTCGATCCGCCGGCTGGTGGTCGAGCAGCTCATTCCGGCGGAAACCGAGGTCGAGGAGAGCGATGCCATCCCGCCGCGACTCGTGGAGGCGATGAAGGAAATCGGCCTCTTCGGGATAGCCGTTCCGGAAGAGTACGGGGGCCTCGGCCTGAACATGGCGCAGGAAGTGGACGTGGTGCTCGAACTCTGCCGCGCCTCCATCATCTTCCGCTCGCTTGTCGGTACAACCAACGGTGTCGCAGGGAAGAGCATCATCTTCGATGGCACGCTGGAACAGAAGGAGACATATCTCCCCCCGGCGGCACGCGGGGACCTGATCATCTCCTTCTGCCTTACCGAAGCCGATGCCGGGTCGGATGCCGCCTCTTTGCGGACGACCGCCCGACGGACGGATCGGGGCTGGGTGCTGAACGGGACGAAGCGCTTCACCACGAATGCGCCGGAAGCCGGGCTTTTCGTCGTGATGGCGAGAACCGGGGATTTGGCGAGCAGGTCGCGGGGAATCTCCTGCTTTCTCGTCGAGGCGGACACGCCGGGTATCACCGTTGGCCCGCCGCAAAAGAAGATGGGACAGCGCGGGGCACACACGGCCGACGTCATTTTCGAGGATTGCCGCGTCCCCGAAACCGCCCTGCTTGGCGGCAAGGAGGGGCAGGGCTTCATCACCGCGATGAAGGTCCTCGACGAAGCCCGTCTGCACATGGCCGCGGTCGCCGTCGGGCTGTCGCGCCGTCTGATCGATGACGCGGTCCGCTACGCGCTGGACCGGCAGCAGTTCGGACAACGCATCGCGGACTTTCAGCTCATCAAGGCGCTGCTGGCGGACAGCGAAGCCGACTATCTGGCGGCGCATTCCATGACCCGGGCCACGGCGAAGGACAGGGTCGAGGGGCTGCGCGTCACCAAGGCCGCATCCTGTTGCAAATACTTCGCGACCGAGGCCGTGTGGCGGATCGCGGACCGGGCGCTGCAGATCCATGGCGGCTACGGCTACACCGCGGAATATGCCGTGGAGCGGCTGATGCGGGACGCCCGCCTGCTGCGGCTCTACGAGGGCACCTCGCAGATCCAGCAGCTGGTGATCGCGCGCGAACTGATGAAGGAGTTCGACCGATGAGTCGAGACGGCGAGGCGGCCATCCTGCTGCAGCGCGACGGAGCGGTTCAGACGCTGACCCTGAACCGGCCCGAATCCCGGAATGCCTTGACCGGCGGGCTGAAGGAGGAGCTGCGCGACCGGCTGCACGAGGTCGAACACGACGATTCGATCCGGGCGGTTGTCATTCGCGGTGCAGGCAAGTCCTTCATGGCAGGCGGAGACGTCAAGTTCTTCGACAGGCTCAAGCACGAGCCGCGAGAGGTCATCCGCCGGACTTTTCTGCAGCGGATTCACGATCTCCACCCGATTCTGTTCGCCATCCGGCGCATGCCGAAACCGGTTATCGCCTCCGTTCATCACGCGGCCGCCGGCTTCGGCACCAGTCTTGTGGCGGCGTGTGACATGGCGATCGCCAGTGACGATGCCTTCTTCGTCATGTCCTACATCCACCTCGGCGTCAGTCCGGACGGCGGCGGGTCCTTCTTTCTGCCGCGCGCCATCGGTGCGCGGCGCGCCTTCGAGATGGCGGCGCTCGGCGAGCGCTGGGACGCCGCGCGTGCGGCCGAGGCCGGCCTGATCAACCGCGTGGTCCCGGCCACCGATCTGGAGCGGGAGACACGCGAACTGGCGCACAGGCTCGCGAGCGGCCCGACGCGTGCCTACGCGTCTCTCAAACGCCTGATGGATGCTGCACCCACGACCCAGCTCGCCGCGCAGATGCAGGCCGAGGCCGAGGCGTTCGCGGAATGCGCGACGACCGAGGACTTCAAGGAAGGCGTCAGCGCCTTCAACGAGCACCGTACGCCGGCCTTCAAGGGACGCTGACGATGGAACCGGCATCGCTCGGCGAGGAACTTGCCATCGTCCTTTCCCGCGAACTGAGGGACGGAGAACGCGCCATCATCGGCACTGCCTCGGACATCCAGGTCGGTGCGGCAAACCTCGCCCGCCAGCTCCACGCGCCGGGCCTGTGGTGGGTCTCCGGACCGGGAGGAATGGTCAATCCGTCAGAGCCGGTCATCCGATCGACGATGGCGTTCGAGAACGCCGCCAGTTCCGAAGCGATGATGGAACTCTCCTACATGATCGACTTCATCGACTGGCGGCCGCAATTCTTCGACTTCGCCATTCTGGGCGCGATGCAGGTCGACCGTTTCGGCAACATCAACACGGTCTGCGTCGGGGATCACGCACGACCGCGCGTGCGCGGGCCGGGGATTGTCGGCATCAGCGCGCTGTGCGGACTGTCACGACGATTCTACGTCCTGCTCACACGCCACGACCGTCGTGTCTTCGTGCCCCGGGTGGATTTCATTGCCGGCGCCGGTCATCTGGATGGGGGCCGGTCGAGAACGGAGCGGGGGCTGCCGGAAGGCGGACCGGCGCTGGTGATCAGCCCGTTGGGCACGTTCGACTTCCATCCCGAGAGCAAGGCCATGCGAATACGCACGGTGACCGACGGGATTACCATCGCGGAAATCCAGGAGCGGACGGGTTTCGATCTCCTCGTCGAGGGCGACCCTCCTCCAACGACACCGTCGCCCACGGAGAGCGAACTCGCGACTTTGCGGTCCGCGGTGGACCGGACCGGCGTGCTGCGCCGCAAATATCCTGCAATCGCTGCGAAAGGCATGTGAGATGACAGCGGAGATGGCTCTGACACCAGGCGACGATGCCCCGTCACAGGCACGGGGACGCTACGCGCTGACGCCGGAGCACGAGGCCCTGCGACAATCGATCCGCAAGCTGGTGGATCGTCACGTTCGCCCGATCGCCGAGGAGATCGACGAGACCGATCGCTTCCCGGAGGAGCTCGTCCCCATCTTCGGCGACATGGGGCTGCTGCAGATGTGGGTGCCGGAAGAGTATGGCGGTCCTGGTGGTGACCTGACCTCCGTGTGCATCGCGCGCGAGGAGATCAGCCGCATCTCGGAGGCCTGCGCGCTGCTGGCCGGGCAGAACTCCATGGGACTCATTCTCCCGCTCATCACGTTCGGCACCGAGGAGCAGAGACGGACCTATCTGCCGGAGGTGGCGAAGGGCAGAACGCTGACCGCCGTCGCGATCACCGAGCCGGAAGCCGGGTCGGATGTGGCGGCGATGAAGACGCATGCGCGTCGGGACGGGACCGATTGGATCATCAGCGGACAGAAAATCTATATCACCATGGGATCCGTCGCCGACTTCGTCCTGGTCTTCGCAAGGACCAGCCCGGGCAAGGGATATGACGGCATCTCCGCCTTCATCGTCGACACGACCCTCAAGGGTTTTCAGCGCGGCCGCGAAGAGCGGAAGATGGGACTGAAGGGCTGCCCGAACACGCAGCTCTTCTTCGAGGACGTCCGCGTTCCCGGGGAATGCCTGGTCGGCGAGGAAGGGAAGGGGTTTCGCGGATGCATGCAGATCCTCGACCTCAATCGCCCGACGGTCGGCGCCTGCTCAGTCGGCCTCGCCGCCGGTGCGTTCGAATATGCCCTCGAGTTCGCCAAGGAACGCAAGCAGTTCGGCCGGCGGATTGCGGACTTCCAGGGTATCCAGTTCATGCTCGCGGAGATGGCGACGCAGATCGAGGCGGCCCGATGCCTCGTCTACGAGGTCGCGCGGGCAGGCGACAATCAGGAGCGTGGCGACTTCGGCGCTCGCGCATCAATGGCCAAGATGTTCGCAAGTGACGTCGCCATGAAGGTCACGACCGACGCGCTGCAAGTTCTCGGCGGTGCCGGTTACATGAAGGATCATCCGGTGGAGCGCTTCATGCGCGACGCCAAGATCAATCAGATCTTCGAGGGAACGAACCAGATTCAGCGCCTGATCATCTCCCGACATCTCATCACGTGAGCGCCGTCATGGCCCGTCCCGTCCCTACCTTCATCAGCGACGACGAGGCGGCGTTGCTGGTGTCCGATGGCGCGTCGATCGCGCTTGGAGGCTGGGTGTTCCACCAGCAACCGATGGCACTGGTGCGCGCTCTGGTTCGCCGGCGCGCGCGGGATCTGACGCTCATTCCGGCGCCGGGCTCGATTGCCCCGGATCTCCTGATCGGTGCCGGCTGCGTCCGCGCGCTGCAGGTCATGTTCATCAGCTTCGAGGAGCTGGGCATGGCACCGCATTTCCGCCGTGCCGCCGAAGACGCCAGCGTCGCGATCACCGAGATCGACGGTCCTGCCTTCGCCGGCGGTCTGCGCGCAGCCGCCTCGGGGCTGCCGTGGATGCCCACTCCGGATCTTGGCACCGATCTGCCTCGCGTCAGCCCGCAGATCTACCGCCGGATCGACGACGGTTCAGGATTGCTTTCGGTACCGGCCATCGTTCCGGACTTCGCCCTGCTCCACGCGCAACAGGCCGATGAACAGGGAAATATCCAGTACTTCGGGGGTACTGCCTTCGACATACTCATCGCTCAGGCCGCGCGGACGACGATCGTCTCCGTCGATCGTGTGGTCAGTGCGTGGGAGGCGGCCCGTGCCCCGCATCTCACCCGACTGCCCCGCGCCTTCGTGGACCATGTCGTCGCCGCCCCCTTCGGCGCGCATCCGACATCCAGCGCCGGGCTGTACAGGGCTGATGAGGATGCGCTGTCCGCCTATTGTCGCGAGGCCGCCGCCACCCATGATCCGCGCGGGCAGACCCGGTCGTGGACCGGGACGTCGGCGGATGACTATGTCAGCCGGGTACCGAGCGCCAGATTGGCCGCGCTGACCCAGCGAGACGGCATCGAACGGACGGCGCCCGCCTAGAGTGGATCATATCTTGACGGAATCGCGGGAGCGCTTCCGTCAAGCCGTGATCCTGTATCGAGAGCCGTTAACGGTCAGCCGGGCACGCCGCAGTGCATCCCGCAGCCGGGTGAAAGGAAGATCCAGTCAGTTCCCGCCGAACGATCGCTAGACAACGACCGCCCTCTCCCTGAGATCGGCGATCGAGTCGTGCGACAGGCCAAGTTCGATCAGGATCTCGTCCGTATGCTGCCCCAGCGTCGGTGGCGGCGAAGAAGGGTGAGGCGGAAGCCCGTCGACCGCGAAGGGAGCGCCGGGAATTTTCACCGGATGCGCCAGCCCGTCGACCGTCATCTCTCGGTACAGGGGCCGCTCGATCAGTTGCGGGTGCTGGAGCGCCTCCGGTACCGTGCGCACCGCGGCCGCGGGAACGCCGGCTTCGCCCAGTAGACGTTCCCACTCCTCCGCGTCGCGCTCCAGGAAGGCATCGGCGAACTTCCCAGCGATGGCGCTGCGATCGATCGTGTTGGGGTCGAATTCGACCGTGGTCGCCTCGGCGACCAGATCGGGCCTCTCGATGGCCGAGCAGAGCAGGCGCAGCTGGTCGCGCGTATTGGCCGCCACCATCAATGTGCCGTCGCGGGTCCTGAACAGGCCGGAGCCCGGACTTCCGGAGAGCGCCCGGTTGCCGGTCGACCGCGGCTGGCGTCCTGTCGCCAGGACACCGGAGGTGACGACGTTCATTGAGAACAGGGCGGTGTGAAACATGCTGACGTCGAGCCAGCGTCCGCGACCCGTCGAGGCCCGATTGACGAGGGCTGAAACGCAGGCAAAGGCGGCACCCTGGCCGGTCACGAAGTCGACGACGGGAAAGCCGGATTTCAGCGATCCGGTCTCCTCGGTTCCCGTGACACTCATCAGGCCAGCCGCGCCTTGCATGATGTGGTCATAGGCCGCGACGCCGCGATAGGGTCCGACCTGGCCATAGCCCGATATCGAGCAATAGACGAGCCCTGGATTTTCCGCACTCAGATCCCGATAGCCGAGACCAAGTCGGTCCATGCTGCCAGCCTTGCCATTCTCGATGAGAACGGTGGCTTCCTTGGCCAGCGTCCGGGCGATGACGTTGCCTTCGGGTTTGCCAATGTCGAGCGCGATCGACCGCTTGCCGGCGTTCGCGTAGAGGAACGAGGTTCCCATCGCCCGTGCCTTCAGCTCCGGGTCGACGCCGCTGTTGCGCACCGGATCGCCCGACGGTGGACGCTCGACCTTGATCACATCGGCGCCGAGTAGCGCGAGCAGATAGCCACAGAGCGGACCGGTTATGTTGGTCCCGAACTCGACGACCCTGACCCCGCCGAGCAGCGAATCGGGTGGTGTCACCACGGTCCTCTAGCCTGGAGCATCGACCTGCAGCAAGGCGTCGAGCGCGACGGCGCCCCGACCCTGAGCCAGGACCAGAAAGGGATTGATGTCCAGTGACAGATGGCTGTCCGCATAGGCCGAGGCGAACTCGGAGACGGCGACGAGCGCGCTCTCGATGGCCGTGATGTCGGCGGGCGGGTGTCCGCGATATCCGCGGAACAGATCCGCCGACCGCAGGTCGAAGATCATGGACCGGGCTTCCGTCCGGTCGACGGGCGCGCGTCGGAACGTGACATCGCCGAGCAGTTCGGCCATCACACCGCCAACGCCGAACATCACCATCGGTCCGAAGACCGGGTCGCGATGAACGCCGATGATCGTCTCGATGCCCGGTGTCGCCATCGGCGTCACCAGAACGCCTTCGAACCTTGCCGAAGGTGCGGCGCGGGACACGTTCTCTTCAAGGGTCGCGAAGCCGGCGGCGACGGCCTCGGCCGTAGACAGGCCGAGCAGGACCCCGCCAATGTCGGATTTGTGAGGAATGTCCCGCGAGACCACCTTGAGGGCCACCGGCAGACCGAGCGCCTCGGCGGCGTCGACCGCCTCCGACGTCGACCTGACCAGGCGTCGGGGCAGGGTGGCCAGACCGATGCGGTCGAGCCAGTCCAGCGACTGGACCTCGTTCATCGGCCCAGGAGGCAGGTCTGCGGCACCTTTTTCGACCCGTCGTGCCGGGCGCGGCCGCGTGAACCCGGCAGCGATCCTTGATGCCGCGGCGGCTGCCCTGACGGCCCTTGTGGGCTCTTCGAAGATCAGGATGCCCAGTTGCTCGAATTTCTCGAGTGCCGCGGGCGTCACCTTTCCGGACATGTAGACGGGCATGTCCGGGTGCCTGCTCAGCGACTGGTGCCAGGTTTCGAGCATCAGTTCGCAGCGCTTCTCCGACAAGCCGACGATGCTCTCGAAGGTGATGAGCGCGTCGTATCGGCCGTGCTCCAGCATCTCGTCAATGAAGGTGCCGTACAGCGAGAAATCGCTGGCGATCTGGCCGGTGACGTCCATGGGGTTCCGCACCGCCGCGAACGGAACCAGTTCGCGCAGGCGTCGCTGCGAGTCGTCCGGCATGGGTGCGAGGTCAATGCCGTATTCGGCCGCGGCGTCCGCCATGAGGACGGCGGCGCCGCCCGAAACCGTTACCACACCGGCCCGGTTCCCGGCCGGAAGCCTGCCGGTCGAGCAGGCGTAGGCGACATCGAACAACTCGTCGATCGAGCGTGCCCGATAGGCACCGTGCTGCTTCAGCACGGCGTCGTAGGTCGCGTCCCTTCCGGCGAGAGCGGCGGTGTGCGACGCGGCCGCTTGGGCGCCCACATCCGTATGGCCGACCTTCATCAGGATGACCGGCTTTCGCGCCTGCCGGGCCGCTTCGAGCGCCTTGACCAGCTTCTCCCCGTCTCTGGCGCCTTCGAGATAGCCGAGGATCACCGAGGTCGAGGGATCGTTGGCGAGAAAGCTGACGATGTCGGCGAAGTCGACATCGGCCTCGTTGCCCGTGGACACCCAGTAGCTGACGGGCAGCCCGCGGTCGCGAGCCATGATGAAGCAGTAGGTTCCGAACGCGCCGCTCTGGCTGACGATGCTGATCTTGCCGGGCGCGGGGAGCCCCAGGTTGATGCTCTGGCTGAAGGTGGCAATGGTCCCGATGCCGAGATTCATCATGCCGAGACAGTTGGGGCCGAGAATCCGCATTCCCGTACTTCGCGCCAGGTCGGCCATCTTCATCTGCTCGGCGTGACCAGCCTCGCCGGCCTCGGCGAACCCGGCGCTGAAGACGATGGCGGAGCGCACGCCAGCCGCCGCGCAGGATTGCAGCGTGGCCAGCACCGCGCGACGGGGGATGGAGACGATGGCCAGGTCGACGGGGCGGCCAATCTCCTCGATGGAGGCGACGGCGGGCAATCCCTGGACCTCGGGTTCACTCACATGGACCGGTATGATCTCGCCGGCGAAGCCGTATCGGAGGAGAGCCTTGAGCACCCGGCCGCCCGGCTTCTCGGGTTTCGAGGAGGCACCGATGATGGCGATCGAGCGTGGCCGGAAGAGTGGCGCGAGCGCATCCTCGATATGGTCAGAGGGGCACGCCTGCACGGTGCTATCCATGAAGCCCTCTGACCTCGGAGAGCTTCATCACCTTGCAGGTCGGATGAGGAGACGTGGACGAAAGCATCCAGCGGAATGTCATCACGCCCTCGCTGTGGCCGGCAGTGTCAAGCCAGTTTGGCACACCCGGATCGCTGCCGGCGATCACGAACGTGACGCCCCCGTCATCGTTCCTGACGGCGCCGGCCGCATTGATGTTCACCTGATGGTATCTGTAGTCGAGCGACTGGTTCCAGAAATTGCACAGGTGGAAGTTCCAGTATCGCGCGTCCGGCGGGACTGTGTCGACGACAAGCGCCTCGTCGGGTTCCAGCTTGAAGTAGCCGGTCAGGTAGATGTTGTCCGGCGTGGCCATGACGAGTCCGCTGCCTTCGCCAGGCTGCACGCTGAATTCGTTGGGATGGCGTCGCAGCGCGCCGGCCACCCGCGCCCAGATGGCGATCTGGTTGTTGACCTGCCAGGCGGTCTTCTTCAGCGCCCTTGCCATCACGGCCGGTGAGAGGGGTGGTGGCGCGGCGGGAGCACCGATGCGCTCGATCGTGTAGGTCGCGGGCTGCTCCGCCTGCCGGTCCAGAAAGTACTGCCGGATCGTCACCGACGTGGCGGTCTCGTCGATCACCACCCAGTTGCCTTCATAGCCGTCGGGTTCTGGATCGGGGCTGAGGGTCACCTCGAACCGCCCGTCATCGGCGACGCGCAGTTCGGGGTCGGATAGATGGGCGACATAGCGGGCACCGCCCTGTCCACCCGTGCTGCCCGCATAGACGGTCAGTCCGACATAGTGGACGGTGCCCCGACGGCCGGCGATGCGATAGCTCCGGTCGCCCTTGATCAGCGTGGACTCGTAGTTGGCGTCAGGATTGTCGATGCCGAATTTCCGCGTCGGTGACATGACGGGAAAGAAGCTGGGAAAGTCGGGGTCCGGTCGCTCGACGACGCTGTCGATCGCCAGGCTGAGGAGCTCAAGGAGGTAGCGAAAGCCTTCCGCGCGATCGATCGGCGAACCCGGTGCCTTGTCGTGCGTCACGCTGCGACCGGCCTCTTTCAGCGTGTCGCAGAATTCATCCCAGGCGACGCCGGACATCACCGCCGCAGGATCGTACCTCGACTTTTCCGCCATGTGATACTCCGCCTGCCTGTGCAGGGCGGCGAAATCGGGTGCGCACAGTGGTCCGCTCGCCGCCGGTCAAACCGCTAAACCACTGACTTGGACACGTTTACTGACAATTAAAAAAACGGTTGATAGTTTTTTTGTCAAGCCCATACTGACCTCGTGGCGCGGCAGATGGAGTGCGCGGATGCACCGTCCTTACAAGGGCATCAGAATAATCGACCTGACACACTTCCATGCGGGTCCTCTGTGCACATATGAACTCGCGCTGTTGGGTGCCGAGGTGATCAAGGTCGAGTCACCCGAAGGCGGGGACATGCTGCGGCGGGTCACCCGTGACAAGGGGCTGCGGGCCGTGGGGCTGGGGGCGCTGTTCACCGGCCAGAACGCGAACAAGAAGTCCGTCGTCCTCGACCTGAAGCAGGATGAGGGGCGTAACGTCTTCCGTCGCCTGGTCGCGACGGCCGATGTCGTGGTCGAGAACATGCGTCCTGGGGCCATGGATCGGCTGGGGCTTGGCTATGCCGATCTGAGCGAAATCAACCCGCGGCTGGTCTACTGCGCCCTGTCCGGCTTCGGGCAGACTGGACCGCTGAGCGATCGCCCCGGATTCGATCACTGCATGCAGGGTTTCGCGGGCATCATGTCGGTGACCGGGAGCGAGGACTCCGGACCGCTGAAGGTGGGATTCCCGATTGCCGATTCCGGAACCGCGCTGATGGCGGCCTTCGCGATCTCCAGCGCGCTTTACGAAGCGAAGAGTACCGGCAAGGGGTTGCTGGTCGATGTCTCGATGCTGGAGTCGTGCCTAGTGCTGCAATCGCTCCTGGTCTACCGCTATCTGAATGGCGGCGAGGAGCCGCGGCGGATCGGCAACGATGCGCTCAGCGTCGCCCCGTATGTGGGGACATTCGAGACCAAGGACGGCATCATTCTGCTCAATCCGAGCGTCTTCAGGCACTTTCGACAGCTCTGCATCTCGATCGACCGCGAGGATCTCAACACCGATCCGCGCTGCGAGAATGAAAGCCTTGCCGTGAGGAATCGGGTGTGGCTACGCCGGGAGATCCAGGACGCTCTCTATGCGCGCGATGCCGTCGAATGGGAAGATATCCTCAGTCGGGATGGCGTGCCTGCATCACGGGTCAGGACGATTCCCGAAGTTCTCGCCGAAGAGCAGACCAGATCACGTTCCACGGTGACCCATCTGCGCGATATCGAGGGTGCTCCGGAGGGTGTCCGCACGCTCAATGTCGGTTTCCGGCTGGGACAGGAAGGACCGGCGCCCGATCGGGCGCCTCCCCGTCTCGGCGAACATACCCTGGAGGTTCTCGAGGATATCGGCCTCGACCGGGAGGAGATCACACGCCTGCTCTCCGGGCGGGTGGCGGTAGCCGCCGCTCCTCTCTGAGCAGGGTGATGAACCAGGGTCGGTTCAGGATTCGCCGGCCGCGACGTATGGTTGTCCGGCTTGGGGGTTGGCGGTAGAACCTCGATGGTCTATTTCCCGCCTATTGTGGTCCGGGACGATCTGAGCGGGGAAGCTGAATGAGAACGGCTGGTTCCAATCGTGAATCCACGATGGCGGCAATTTCCGAGGCCGGCATCGACTTGATCTTCCAGTACGGATTTCCGTCGACCACTTTGCGCATGGTCGCGAAGAAAGTCGGCATGCAGGCTGGTTCGCTCTACAACTACTTCGAGGACAAGCAGTCGTTTCTCTATCAGATCATGAAGCGTTCGCGCCAGGACCTGCTCGAGGAACTCGACCGCAAGCTGACCGGAAATTCCGATCCGGTCCGGGCTCTCAAGGCCTTCATCGAGGTGCATATCGAGTTCTATACCGAGCGGTCAAAGGAGATGTTCATCGGCCGGATGGAACTGCGCGGACTGACCGACGAGCAGTTCCGCGACATCAACGCGCTCAGGGACCGGTATGAATGGCAGTTCACGAGCATCCTCGAAAACGGGCGGCGTACAGGTGACTTCATTGTCGATGACATCCGGCTGACGACCTATGCGATCCTGGCGATGCTGACCGATATCAGCACCTGGTACCGCCCGAGAGGAAGGATGACCAAGGGCCAGCTCATCGAGTACTACACCAACCTGGTCTTTCGCATTCTCCGCTGCGAGCGGCCGGACGCCACCGGTGGAAGCGACAAACCGGCGGACTGAAACGCCACCAGGCGCTGCCGAGGTCATTCCCGGGCTTCCTCGACATCGGTCCCGGGTCGCCTGCGTATCAAGGTCACCCAGACACCGGACTGCACGACCACTTCCGTCTGGTTGACGACCTCGATGCGGCGCTTGACCACGCCGCGCCCGGGGTTGGATGTCGCCGATCTTTCCAGGACCGTCTCGCGGACATGGATCGTGTCGCCTGGCATAACGGGCGCGTGGAACCGCCACTCCTCCATGCCCAGAAAGGCAATCGCGGTGCCGTGCAGTTCGCCGCGGCGCTGCGTCAGGCCCGTCGCGATCGAGAGGGTCAGAAGTCCGTGCGCGACGCGCCCGCCGTAGGGGGTCGTCGCGGCAAAGACGGCATCGGTATGCAGGGGGTTGAAGTCGCCGGAGACCCCGCAGAACTGGACGATGTCTGCTTCCGTCACCGTTCGGGCCTCCGTCTCGCGGACGGCGCCGACGACAAAGTCCTCGAAATAGAGCGGCATCTATCCTCCGCGCCTTCAGCCAGCGGTGCCGGCGGCGCACGCGCCGAACAGCGGTCCGTCCTCATATCGCAGCACCACGAGCTCCATGGCGCTGTCGAGGGCGACCGACGGGTCGCCGACAAGGCGCGTCGCGATGCGGACATTCTCGGCCATATCGACGATGCAGACCGTGTAGGGCGCCTCCTCGGCGAAGCGACCCGGGGCGGCATGGACGGTGGTCCGAGCGTAGAGGCGGCCATGTCCCGACAGTTCGATCCACTGCACCGGCCGGTGCCAGCAGGCCGGACAATGTGGTTTGGGCGGAAAGGCGATGTCGCCGCATTCCGGACATTGCGTGGTGATGAACCGACCGGACGCCAGTTCCTCCCAGAAGGTCCGGGTGAAGGCCGACATCCGGGGAGGGTAGGCGCGGCGCCGGGGCATGGCGACGATCCGCAGTGTCATGGCATCGCCTCGAAGATGTGTATCAGGGCGGCATTGTAGTTGCCGAGCTCGCAGGTCGTGATCCCGAGGGAGGCCCCGGCGACCTGACGTCGTCCGGCGCGGTGGCGCAACTGCTCGGCGATTTCCACGAAGCTGTAGAGAGGCGTGATGAATGGCGGATGTCCCCGGGACAGCAGGCCGCCGGACGTACAGATCGGAATGCGCCCGCCGAGGCTCGTCTCGCCCGCCATGCAGGCGTGCGCACCCTGGCCATCGGCAACCAAACCCAATGCCTCGCTGACCAGCACTTCGACGATCGTGCAGGGCGCGTAGACTTCCGCCAGATCGAGGTCCGCGGCTGTGGTCCCGGCGCTGGCGAAGGCGGTCGCGGCGGCGCGCCGGGCGGCATTGAAGGCGGTCATCGCGTTTGGCCGCTCGCTTATCTGATGCGCACCTTCGTGGTGGAAGCCGGTACCGCGCAGCCGCACGAAGGGGCGGTCGAGGGTTCGAGCGAAGTCGACGCTGCTGAGCACCAGGCAGGCAGCGCCATCGCTGCGTGGCGGCACCTCATAGAGTCCAAGCGGCTCGACGATCGGACGCTGGGCGAGAACGTCCTCGAGCGTCACCGGCTTGCGAAACTGGGCCAGGGGATTGAGGGAGGCGTGCTGGCGGTTTTTGACCGCGACCTGCGCCAGTTCGGCCCGACCGACGCCGTTGTCGTGCATGTAGCGCGATGCGTCCATCGCGTACCAGGAGATCGGCGTGAAGCCGAAGGGCGAGTGAAAGTCGACATCGCCGGTCGCCCGCATGGAACGGTTCATGTGGGTTGTCGCCGGGACGGCCGTCTCGAAATTGACGCCGAGGGCGAGGGCCACCTCGACCCGTCCGCTTCTGATCTGCTGCGCGGCCTGCTCGAAGACCAGGCCGCCGGTCATGCCGTTGCCCACGACCTCCATGACCACGCCATCACAGGCGAGCCGGAGCTGTGCGGCCATGAACGTGCCGAAATAGAGTTGCTTGGTATAGGCGCGCGGATAGTTGAAGACCATCGCGCCGATGGCGGTCTTGTCGATGCCGGCATCTTCGACCGCGTCGATGGCCACGCCGGCGAGAACCTCGTGCTCCAGTATCTCGAGGTCATCCTCGTCACGCGATTGATGCCGTCCGCAGGGAATGGCGGCAGCGCCGATTATCGCAATCTCCATCACGCGCCCGCCTTGCAACCGAACGAACGACCGTTTTTTTAAGGCATCGAGCCAGGTTAGGCAAGCCGTCGTGTGCTTGAAATTCAAACTTATCAGGAAGTTGCATGACTACCGGGACGGCGGCACTTCGCGCCTGAAACGGGCAATTGAACGAATGACCGTTTTTTTGTAGCCGGATTATGCCAAAGCGGGCAGAATATGAGGGGAAGAAACACAAAAATGGGAGGAGACGAAATGTCGATCTGCTGGAGAACGATTGCGTCGGCCGCCGTCGTCATGTCGGGCGGGGCCGCCCTTTGCGCCACGGCACAGGCGCAGACCCTGTTGACGGCCGAAGCCGCCAATCCGGGATCCTCGTCATACATCGCCATGGTGTCCTTCGGGAACGTCACCCGACACCATGCCGGTGTGGAACTCCAGGTAAACGCGGGCGCGACGGCGACCAGATCGATGCTCGATGGCGCGAGAGGCGATCTGGACATCTACACGATCACCTACACGGCGACCAACTGGATGGCGGAACAGTCGCAGATGTACGAGGCGATCGACGATGCGCCGGAGGCGGCGGAGAACCTCCGCGCGATCTTCAGCTATCCGGGCGGCGCCTATCAGATGGTCGTCTTCGAGGATTCCGGCATCCGTTCGATCGAAGACTTTGCCGGTCACTCCGTGTTCATCGGCCCGGCCGGAGGCTCGGCCGCTTCCCAGATGGCAATTCTGATCGAGGGGATCGCGGGATTGGTCGCCGACGAGGACTACGATGCCGTGTCCCTCGACTGGGGCGGCGGGCAACAGGCCTTCCAGGACGGCCAGGTCGACGTGTTCATCCGGCCGACCTTCATCGGCGCCGCGAACATCGAGCAGTTCGGCCTGGCCGACGAAATCAGGATCATTGGCATCCCCGACGAGATGCTCGACAACGAGGTGGTCGCGGAACTGACCGATCTGCCCGGCCGGTCGATCGACAGCGTGCCGCCGGGCACCTATTCCAACCAGACCAATGAGGCGCCGGCAAACGCGCTGGGCTTCTGGCTCGGCGTGGGTGCCAGTCGGGAAGTGCCTGACGATACCGTCTACGAGATGACACGGGCGCTTTGGGAGAACCTCGACGAATTTCAGAGCGCCGGTGCGTTCCTGCAGGCCGTCACACCCGAAAACGCCTTCAACCACATGAACATGCCCCTGCATCCCGGTGCCTACCGGTATTACCAGGAGCAGGGCTATGACGTACCGGAGGACCTGATCCCGCCCGAAGCGATGTAGCTGACGGATTGCATCTGCTGACGTCTCAGTCATGCCATGGCTGTGGGGGGAGTGAGGATCCACGATGACTCGGGTTGCTTCAGAGGACGGTTCGCCGATAAGGCGCGTGATGGCGCTCTTGGCCTTCATTCTCGGTCTCGGCGTCACGGCCAGCGCCGTCTACACGTCAGGCTTCGGACTTCTGGATCCCCAACTGCACCGGACGGCTGCCGTCGCCGTCTCCGTCGTCATCGTGGTCCTTACCGCCTCGCTCTATTTCCTTCACAAGCCTCGCAGCCGCGCGTTGGCGTCCGTCGTGATCCTGGTCGACGTCGCCATCGTCGCTGTGACCATCGCCTCGCTCGGCAATCTCGTCTCGATCCGGGATGCGATGGAAACCGGCCTCTATGATTTCGATACTGTCGACAAGCTTCTCGGCTTCGCCGGCATGGCGGTACTTCTGGAACTTACCCGCAGGCTCTGGGGACTTCCGCTCTTCCTCTTCGGGCTGATTACACTCGCCTACGCGTTTTTCGGGAGTCATCTCGTGTGGATTTTCTATCACACGGGATTCTCATTCGATCAGATCGTGCGCTCGATCTGGTACAGCTATCACGGCGTGTTCGGCTCCCCCACCGCGATCGTCATCGGAACGGTGTGGATCTTCATCATCTTCGGGACGGTGCTCGAGGGTACGGGCGCCGGCGCGGCCCTGCTCCGGGTGTCGCTCTATGTGACCGGGCGGCTTGCCGGCGGACCGGCACACGCGGCGATCGTGGCGAGCGGCCTGTTCGGCACCATGTCCGGCAGCACGGTCGCGAATGTGGTCGGCACGGGCACCTTCACCATCCCCATGATCAAGAGCCGGGGTTTCAGTCCCGCGTTCGCCGGCGGTGTAGAGGCGGCCGCGTCGACGGGTGGACAGATCATGCCGCCGGTGATGGGCGTCGCCGCCTTCCTCATGGCCGAGTTGACGGGAATTCCCTATCTGTCGATCGCCGTCGCAGCACTCCTGCCCGCCCTCTTCTACTACGGCGCGCTGTTCGTCACTGTCTATCTGGAGGCCATCCGCCTCGGAATCCACGCGACGCCGCGCCACGAACGGGTGAAGCTCGACCGGTCCGACATCGTCAAATCGCTGATGTTCATAGGCCCGATCGTCGTCATCGTGATTGTTCTGATAATGGGCCGCTCACCGGCGATGGCGGGTTTCTTCGCCGTCATCACGACGCTTGCGCTCGGCATTCTCAATCCTGAAATCCGGCGGCGCCCGCAGAAACTGGTAACCACTCTCGGTCGCGCCGGCGAAGCCTGCGCTCGCATCCTGGTCGCGGTCGGCACGATCGGCATCATCATCGGTGTCATGAACATGACCGGGCTGGGGCTTCGCTTCGCCAATGTCATCGAAAGCGTGGGTGAGGGTTCGCTGGCCCTTTCGCTCATTCTCTCGATGGCCGGCTGCCTGGTTCTCGGCATGGGAATGCCAACCCTGCCGGCCTATCTGATCATCGTGCTCGTCATGGGCAGGGCGCTGGAGATCCTGGGACTGCCTGTGCTGGTGACGCACATGTTCGTTTTCTACTTCGGGGTCCTGTCCGCGATAACCCCACCGGTCGCGCTGGCAGCCTATGCCGCGGCTCCCATAGCGAACGCCAATCCGTTGACCACGGCGATGGTGGCGCTCAAGCTGGCACTGCCCGGCTTCGTCCTGCCGTTCATCTTCGCCTTCCAGCCCGAACTCCTGCTCGTGCTGGGATGGGAGCCGTTCCATCTGGGCTGGCTTCTGATTCGCATGTGCCTTGCCGTCTGGCTGTTCGCGACGGGCATCATCGGGATGCGATTGCCGCTGTGGCAGCGGACGGCGAGGCTTGCCGCGAGCGCGGCCGTCGTCTGGGAAAGCCCTGCCGTCCACATTGCCGGCATCGCGCTGGCGGTCGCGGTCATCGCCTACAATCGCTATCTGAGCCGTCGGTTGGCGGCCGCGGACGGAGGCTCGGCCTGATCAAGCGGTTTCCAGCAAGGCGGCCGCGCCCATGCCGCCTCCCACGCACATGGTGACAACCGAATAGCGCACGCCTCGGCGGCGAGCCTCGATGAGCGCGTGCGCCGTGCAGCGAACGCCGGTCATGCCGTATGGATGGCCGATAGCGATCGAGCCGCCGGAGACATTGAGGCGCCCGTCCGGGATTCCAAGGTGGTCGCGGCAGTGCAGCACCTGAACGGCGAAGGCTTCGTTCAGTTCCCAGAGACCGATATCGTCGATCGTCAGCCCGTGCCGATTGAGCAACTTTGGCACCGCGAAGATGGGGCCGATACCCATCTCGTCGGGCTCGCAGCCCGCAACGGCCATGCCACGCCAGATGCCAAGCGGGGAAAGGCCTCGACGGTCGGCTTCCTCGCGGCTCATGACGGTGATCGCCGCCGCGCCATCGGAGAGTTGGCAGGCATTGCCGGCGGTCACCGTTCCTCCTTCCCGGACAGGCGACAGTGCCGCGAGAGCGTGGCGTGTCGTCTCCGGGCGGGCCCCTTCGTCCCGCTCCAGCCTCACATCGCGCTGTACGAGCGTGTCCGTTTCCCCGTCGCGATGCAGGTGCGTGGCCGATACGGGCACGATCTCCTCGCAGAGGCGCCCTCCTTCCCATGCCGCCGCGTGACGCTGCTGGCTCTGAAAGGCGTAGTCATCTTGCGCGGCGCGAGAGATGTCATAGCGTCTGGCCACGTTCTCAGCCGTGTCGATCATGGCCATATAGATGCCCGGAAAGCGCTCCTCCACCCATGGATCACGGGCGCGGTGGGTATTGGCATGAGGCGTCTGGACGAGGCTCACGCTTTCGACGCCGGCGGCCACGCACACGCCGGCACCGTCCATAGCGATGCGCGCCGCGGCGGTGGCGATGGCCTGCAGACCGGAGGCACACATGCGCGACACCGTGGCCGCAGATGTCTGGATCGGCAGCCCGCTGCGCAACGCGGCCACGCGCGCGACATTCTTGCCCGCCGTGCCTTCAGGTATGGCGGTTCCGACGATCAGGTCGTCGACCTCATCGGGCATCAGGTGTGCGCGTTCGAGTGCGGCACGTATCGGATGGGACACGAGTTCCGGCGCCGTCGTATCGTTGAAGGCGCCGCGATAGGCCCGACCGATCGGCGTGCGAGCGACCGACGTGATGACGATCTCGGTCATCGGGCTGACGCGAAGAAATCGAGCGCCCCGGCGGCCTCCAGCAGCGCGTCGGCGCGCCGGCGATCCGCGGCGTCGAGCGCCCGGTATTCCGCCAGAAGCGTGTCCAGACATTTCGCGGGATAGGAGAAGGATTTCTGCACGAAGGGATGGCCCAGTATCTCCACCTCGATCGTGTCCGCACCGCGTTCCCGCGCCCTTGCCTGGGCGCGCAGGCAGGGAAGATGGGTCTCGGCGGCGAGCATGAGCAGGCTGGTGACTGCATCATCCAGGTTATCGGCGGGATTTCTCCACGGGCCGGGCTCGATCCCCGACAGGTCATCGATGCGAAACACCCACTGATATGACCGCGGAGCCCGCTGTCGAAGGATGCGCATCGGCGCGGGATCGAAGGACATGGTGTAGAGCTGCCCGAATATGCCGAATTCCGCGAGCGACGGGCGCTTGCCGAAAAAGAACAGATTGCTGGAGAGAACTTTCTCCATCACGCCGAGGAAGCGGTCGAGATAGCTCTCGAAGAGAGGCGCATGGGCAGACCCAGCACCGAGGTCGTCGATCTTCCCCCCCATACGTGCCGAAAACTTCTCCGCGATCTCCCGTGCTCTCTCTTCGCTGACCGCCCAGCTGTGTTCGCGTGCCGCGGCCTCGAGAATGAAGGGCAGATCCTCCGTGTAGCTCCAGCGGTAGTGAAACAGCGCCTTGTTCAGGAACTCATCGGCCGCGTCCTCGATGATGTGTGCCAGCAGGCGATCCACCGGGTCGTCCGGCAGAATCGAGCGTTCGCCCGGGTGGCGTTCCTCCAGCCGGTAGGCGAGAGGAGTCGAGTCCACGTGATAGGAACCGTCTTCGGGCAGCTGCAGCACGGGAATGATGCGCGGTCTGACGTCGGCAACTTCCGTATTGACCTCGCGATCTCTGACCACCCAGACGAAGTCGAGCCGCCGATAGCGCATTATTGCCCGCAGCTTCACCGAATAGGGAGATAAGGTTGCGCCGATCAGGCGATAGGGGGTCATATGATGCTGCCCTCCGTCGCCTGCGTCGGTTCGGGTTCATCGTCCAGGAAGATGTCGAGCCCCGGGGCGGCGTCCGGATCCCAGGCGTACTGGCTGAAGTCGCTCATTCCCTCCTGCCGAAGCACGTCCTCGTCCAGATAGAAGTTGCCGGTGCAGTGACGGGAATCCCGGACAAGGATCGCATGGGCGGCGTCCGCGACGATGCGCGCATGGCGTGACTGGGGAAGGCGGTGCGGCGACAGGTTCGCGACAGCCGCTGTCGCGATCGGAGTCTTGGGCCAGAGCGCGTTGACCGCGATTCCATCGCCCCGCAGTTCCTCCGCATGGCCGAGGACGCATAGGCTCATGCCATATTTCGACAGCGTATAGGCGAGATGGCTTCCGAACCATCTGGGGTTCAGGTTGAGGGGCGGCGAGAGCGTCAGGATGTGAGGGTTGTGGCCACGCCGCAGATGCGGAAGGCAGGCACGCGTGCAGGCAAATGTCGCCCTGACATTGACCGCGTGCATCAGGTCAAACCGACTGATCGGCGTTTCGGCTGTTGGGGCCCGGAAGATCGCCGAGGCGTTGTTCACCAGGATATCGATCCCGCCGAAGGCTGCTGCGGCCGCCTCCACCATCGCATCGATCGCATCCGCGTCCCGCAGGTCGGTGGCGATCGGGAGAGCCTGTCCCCCGACCCGCTCAACCTCCTCGCTGACGCTGTGGATGGTGCCCTCGAGTTTGGGGTGCGGCTTCTCGGTTTTGGCGACGATCGCAATTCTGGCGCCATCCTCGGCCGCTCTCAAGGCGATGGCACGGCCGATCCCGCGGCTCGCGCCAGTGATCACCAGCCGCTTACCGTGCAGATTCATGCCTGCGCTCCACCTGGAAACTAACGATTGTTTGTTTTTAGATGTAGGCGCGTACCATGTCCAGGCCTGTTGCGTCTGTCCTCCGAGCACAGTTTCCCTGAACCAGTGAGGATCAACCTAGTCAGCGTTTCTGATTGCTGTTCGCCTGTGCGCAAGAAGCCCGCGCACTGAGTCGTCTTGGGAGTCGGCGGCGTCGTTTCGGTCCTCGGCGGCACGCGTGCAAACTCGCTGTGCCGATCGATATGTCTTGCACGGGCTGACCGCACATTGCGCAAAAACGGTCGTTCGTTTATTATCTCGTGGCGAACCGCTTGGGAGCCCGCCGATGACGCCCGCATTTCCAATTCGCACCGCGGTTGCCGAGCGGTTCGGCGTTGAAACGCCGATCTTCGGCTTCAGCCACAGCGTAGAGGTGACTGTCGCTGTCTGCCTGGCGGGAGGAATCGGCGTTTACGGCGCTTCGCGTGATCGTGGTGACGACATCCGGAGAATCGCCGCGGAGATTCGCGATCGGGTCGGCGCCCGTCCCTTCGGACTCGATCTGCTTTTGCCGCAGGGTCTGCCCGAGCGCAATGACAGGGCGGCGATCGAGGCGGAGATCCCCGAGGGGCACAGGGCTTTCGTTCGGTCGATCGGGGATAAATACGGTGTACCCCCGACAACGGGCCCCGGCAGGCGGACGCGGTTCATCCGCTCCCGGGAGATTGAAGCTGAGCAACTGCAAGCTGTCGTGGAGTCTGATTTCGATATCTTCGCGGCGGGCATCTACACGCCCGCGGATGTTGTCCACCGCGTCAAGGCACAGGGCCGGACAGTCGTCTCCCTAACCGGTAGTCGGCGCCACGCGCTGCGGGCCGTCGACGCTGGGGCCGACATTATCGTCGCCCAAGGTTACGACGCGGGCGGTCACACCGGACAGGTGGGTACGTTTACGTTGGTGCCGCGTGTTGTGGATGCGGTCGGCAACCGGGCCATGGTGCTGGCGGCCGGCGGCGTAGCCACCGGGCGGCACATCGCGGCGGCGCTTACCCTGGGGGCCGCCGGAGTCTGGTTGGGGACTGCCTGGCTGACGACGAAGGAACACAACCTCAGCACACTGGTTCTGCGCAAGCTGCTCGATGCTGGTGAAGAAGACACAGTTATCACGCGCGCGGATAGCGGCAAGCCGATGCGTCAATTGCGCAGCGCCTGGTCCGAGGAGTGGGCGCGACCAGATGCTCCCCAGCCGCTGACTCAGCCGACCTTTCAGGATGTACTGGTCGGGGACTTCCTCGGTGCCGTCGAGGCTCACGGCATCGAGCCGCTGATCAAGCACGCTGCCGGCCAGGCGATCGGCTGGTTTGACCGCCAGGTCACCGTTGCTCAAACGATGCAGCGCCTTGTTACTGAAACAAAGCAGGCGCTCGCGGATGTCTTTGAGCGCTCATTGACCGTCTAGATCAGCCATCGGCACAGCAATGTTCTAGGCGGTAGCGGCAAGTAAGAAAACCTGACCACTCGATGGGGGACAGGTCAGTGACTCCCTCCCGTTTGCGAGCTAATCAATTTATTAACAGAGCACGTATGGTGGACACGGGCCAGAGGATTGCCTATTGGGCAGCAGACTTTCCCTGATACGTCACAACGATATCCCTGTTTTCAGATTAGGAAAATGCACACGAAGTCTCTGATGAATAGTCGTTACTCCATTTCTCATTCCAATCCAGTTTGCTCTGATTTGATGATTTCCCTGTTTCTTCCCTGAGCATACGGCGGCTCGCCCAGAGTCTGATTCGCGTCACCCTCCTAGCACAGCCAGCGGGCGCTCTGTGTCCGAGCGCCTTCAATATTCATCCAGGCGGCCTGCAGGTCTTTCGCGTTGGGCGCCCTCACCCGCCCTTGCCGCGCTGGTGCTCCGGCCGGCCGCGTTCCATGGCGCGCCAGCGGGTCGGGCTGACGCCGGTGGCGCGCTTGAACTCGCGGCTGAGATGGTAGACGTCGCTGAAACCGCAGCGTTCGGCGATGATCGAGATGCGCAGATTGGTGTCGAGCAGCAGTCGCTGGGTGAGCAGCAGGCGCTCGCGCATCAGCCATTTGCGCGGCGTGGTCTGAAAGTGCTTGCGGAAAAGCCGGCGCAGATGGGTCGCGCTGACCCCGGCCACGCCCTGCAGCCCGCCCTCCCGCCAGGCGTGCTCCGGTGCCGCGCGCATGGCGTTGACGGCGTTGAGCAGCGGCGGCGGCAGCAGCGACTGGTCGACGCCGCGGCGCGACTCCTCGACGAGCAGCAGCAGGTCGGCGACGAAGCGGTTGAGCCGCATGTCGATATCGGTGCTGCCGGCGCGCAGCACGTCGAACAGCCGCTCGAACCAGACGATGATCTCGCTCGTGCGGTCGACGGTCACCACGGGACGATCCGAGCCGAAGAGCTTCTGGCGGCAGGCCGTGTTGTCCGGCCCGTCCAGGCGCAGCCATAGCAGGCGCCAGGGACGGCTCCGGTCCGGCCAGTGGGCGTGCGCGCGCTCATTTGCGATCCACGCGAGTTGGTTCGGACCGACCCGGTGGGTCCGTCCCTCCGAGGTGATGAACCCTGCGCCGGACAGGCAATAGAGCAGGTCCTGGCCGGGATACTGCGGGCGGGCGATCACGTAGCCGGGCGCGGCGTCCATGCGGCCGGCGCGCAGCACGGTGAAGCCGTAGCGCGTCCAGCCGGGCGCCGGATAGTAGTGGAAGTCGTCGATGAAGCGCGAGCGCGACGCTGTCTTGGGCATGTCCGTTTTATACAAATCCCGGTGTGAACCGTCCATTCCGCCGGGTCCGGATATCGCCTAGCGTCGGCCTCGACGGACATCGCACGCCCTCAACCCGAGCGGAGAGGCGGAACTGTCCGCGCCGCCGGCCATGACGCCGACCGTCAACGATACGGTCCGACCGCACGCGGTCGCCAGCGCCAGCCACGGCAACCGCCGACAGCAATGTCGGCCGGGTGGGATAACGAACCGGAATGGGCGGTCAGATGTTCGCGCCGACAGACGCCGAGTACAGCCAGTACGAGCGTGAGGGCTATTTCGTCCGCCCCCGCCTCCTGTCGCCCGAGGAGGTCGACGACTTCCGCGACCACGCCCGCCGGGACCTGGAATCCGAGGCCGCCCGCGACGCGGTGATGGAGAAGGGCGACAAGGACGGCAACAAGACCCTGCTGAAAATGTGGACCACGGCGGCCAACGACAAATACGGCCTGCTCGCCCGCGACGAGAGGCTGGTGCGCCTGGCCACCGGGCTGATCAACCGGGAGGTCTATCTCTACAGCCACAAGATGACGATGAAGCAGCCCGGCGAGGGCGGGGCCTGGGAATGGCACCAGGATTTCGGCTACTGGCACGAATATGGCTGCCTCGCCCCGGAGATGCTGAGCATCTGGATCGCCCTGGACAAGTCGACCGTGGCCAATGGCTGCCTGCAGGTGCTGCCCGAAACCCATCGCCTGGGCCGGCTGAAGCATGTCCGCGAAGCCGGCCAGACGAATGTCGATCCGGAGTTCATCGCCGCCGCGCTGCAGCGCTTCCCCAAGCAGTATGTCGAGATGGAGGCCGGCGACGCGCTGGTCTTCCATTGCAACCTGCTGCACCGCTCCGACGCCAACAAGAGCGACACCTATCGCTGGGGCTATATCTGCTCCTACAACGCCGTCCGGAACGCGCCCTTCAAGCGGGTCCGCGACTACGGCAACTACGAGAAGCTCGACATGGTCTCCGCCGGCAGCTTCATGCACGCGGCGTGAGGGGGCGGGACCGGCGGGTGGACGGGGCGACGCGGATGCCGGACGGCGGCGCGGCCATCAGGCGAGGAACGGGATGCCAGCAAGAGTGAGGACCGAGGACGAGACCCGCCGCGGCAGCGCCAGCGGCGCCGGCGGCATGGGCGGGCTTGTCGGCCGCGTCCTGACCGCGCGCGAAACGGGCATCTTCCTCGCCCTGGTGCTGATGTGCGTGTGCCTCTCCTTCGCCACCGACACCTTTCTCACCTCGCAGAACCTGCTGAATGTCGGCCGGCAGGTCTCGCTGCTGGGCATCATGGCCGTCGGCATGACCTTCGTGCTGATCTCCGGCGAGGTCGATCTCTCGGTCGGCTCGACCTATGCCCTGTCCGGGCTGGCGACGGGCATGCTGATCGTGGTCGGCTGGGCCCTGCTGCCGGCCGTGGTGGTCGGCCTCTCCATCGGCGTCGCGGTCGGCGTGGTGAACGGCGTTCTCGCCACCTATGGCCGTATCCCCTCGCTGATCGCCACGCTCGGCATGCTGAGCGTGATCCGCGGCATCGCGCTCCTGGTGACCGACGGTCAGCCGGTGACGGTGAACGAGCGCCTGGGCGCCGTGCCGTCGGTCCTGGAGCGCTTCGAGTTCATCGGCCAGGGCTACCTGTTCGGCGTCATCCCGATGCAGCTCGTCTTCTTTGTCGGCGTGGCGCTGGTCGCCTGGATCGTGCTCGCCAACACCAATTTCGGGTTCCGCATCTTCGCCGTCGGTGGCAACGCCAAGGCCGCCCGCGTCTCCGGCATGCCGGTGAACGCCGTGAAGATCTGGGCCTTCATCGTCATGGGCCTGCTGGCGGCGCTCGCCGGCATCCTGAGCATGGCCTTTCTGCCCAGCGGCCAGGCCGGGCGCACCGGTCTCGGCCTCGAGCTCGACGTCATCGCCGCCACCATCGTCGGCGGCGCCTCGCTGTCGGGCGGCGAGGGCACCATCCTCGGCACGATCTTCGGTGTGCTGATCATCGGCGTTCTGCGCAACGGCCTGGTGCTGCTCGGCATCTCGCCCTTCGTGCAGGAACTGATGATCGGCCTCGTCATCATCATCGCCGTGGGCATCGACAAGTGGACGGCCGGTCGGCGTGCGCGGTGACGCGCGACCGGTCCAACAATCAGCGAACCACCGCCTGCTAGGGAGGGTACTGCCTTGAGGAAGACGACTTATCTGGCGACCGCCGCCGCCATCGCCCTGACGGTGCAGGCCGCGCCGGCCGTGGCCCAGGACGGCGCCAACGTGGCCGATTTCGCGCTTGCCGATCGCATCGCCGACGCGGTGTCGGCCGGCGAGACGCTCGACATCTACGTCTCCTACCACGACGTCTCCAACGAGTTCGCGCCGTTCATCCGCGAGGGCGTGGCGCGCGCCGGCGAGGAGCTGGGCGTCAACGCCGTGTTCATCGGCCCGGTCGGTGCCGACGCCGACGCGCAGATCAGCGAGATCGAGACGCTGATGGACCAGATGGACGGCCTGGCGATCTCCTCGGTCAGCACCGACGCCCTGGCGCCGCTGATCAACCGGGTGATCGAGGCCGGCATCCCGGTCGTCACCTACAACACCGACAATCCAGAGAGCGGCAGGCTGGCCTTCGCCGGGCAGGACCTGGTGCAGTCCGGGCGCGAGGCGGGCGAGCTGATGGCCCAAGTGCTGGACGGCAACGGCCAGGTGATCATCACCACGCTGGACGCCGCCGCGCAGTGGTCGATCGACCGCGAGACCGGCGCCCGCGAAGCCCTGGCCGCCTATCCGGACATCGAGGTGGTGCAGACCGTCAACACCGGCACCGACCCGCAGGAGATCTACGCCAGCATCGAGAACGCCATGCTGGCCAACCCCGACGTCGACGGCATCCTCTCCCTGGAGTGCTGCTCGACGCCGGCCGCCGGTGAGTGGGTCGACCGGAACGGCGCCAGCGACCGGGTCAAGGTCGTCGGCTTCGATCTGCTCGACCAGACCGTGGACCTGGTGGCCGACGGCGCCATTCAGGCGACCATCGACCAGGCGCCCGAGCGCCAGGGCTTCGAGGCGGTCAACCTGATCCACCAGTTCCTCAACGGCGAGACGATCAGCGACCTCGACACCGGCGTGGGCATCTACACCGCCGAGAACATCGAGGAAGTGCTGTCGCGCTAGCGACCGGCAGCAGGGAAGCGGATGCACGGCGGGCGACCGTCGTGCATCCTGCCGTTCCGGCCCCGGGCCGGCGCCATCCGCTATCGGGACCCGCCCGTTGACCAGACCACCCATCGTCGAGCTGAAGGGCATCACCAAGCGCTTTCCCGGCGTGCTGGCGCTGGACGATGTCGGCATGACGATCGAGGCCGGCACGCTGCACGCGGTGGTCGGCGAGAACGGCGCCGGCAAGAGCACGCTGATGAACGTGCTGGCGGGCGAGCTGCAGCCGGACGCTGGCGAGATCCTGCTGGATGGCGAGGAAATCACCATCCCGTCGCCCATGGCCAGCCAGCGCCTCGGCATCAAGGTGGTCTATCAGGAGCTGTCGCTCTGCGCCAATCTGAGCGTGGCCGAGAACATCATGATCGACCAGCTGGCGGCGCGGCCTGTCTATGGCCTCGTGCGGCGGGGCGAGCTTCGACGGGCGGCGCGGGAGAGTCTCGAGCGGCTGGGCATGACCAGCCTCGACCCGGCCACCCCGGTCGCCAGTCTCACGGTGGCCCAGAAACAGCTGGTGGAGATCGCCCGGGCGATCTCCCAGCGGGCGCGCATCCTGGTTCTGGACGAGCCGAACTCGGCGCTCGCGAAGGGCGAGACGGCCATGCTGTTCCGTGTCATCGAGCAGCTCAAGGCCGAGGGCGTGACCATCCTCTACGTCTCCCATCATCTCGAGGAGGTGCTGGACATCGCCGACCGCATCTCGGTCATGCGCGATGGCCGCCACATCGAGACGGTGGAGAACAATGGCAGCGTGACACCCTCACACCTCATCTCCTCCATGGTCGGCCGGGCGCTGGAGCTGTCGACCAGCGGGCACGCCCGGCCGGTCGCCGCCAACAGCGACCACCCGGTGGTGCTCGACGTCGCCGGGCTCAGCGCCGCGTCCAGCCTGGACGACGTCACCTTCCAGCTGCGCGCCGGTGAGATCCTGGGCATCGCCGGCCTGCCCGATTCCGGCAAGGACGACCTGCCCGCGGCGGTATTCGGGCTGATCCCGCGGAGTGGCACGGTGACCGTGCATGGCGCCGGGGTGCCTGCGAACGCGCCGCGGCAGGCGATCCGCGCGGGCATGGCCCTGATACCGGCCGACCGGCGCGGCGCGGGCGCCCTCTTGTCGATGAGCGTTCAGGAGAACGTCGTCGCCTCCTCGCTCGGCAAGGTCAGCCGCCTGGGCTTCGTCGACAGCCGCAAGGTGCGCGCGGTCGGCCGCTCCTACGTGCGCCAGCTCGACGCCCGGATCGCCCATCTCCGGCAGAAGATCCGCACCTTGAGCGGCGGCAACCAGCAGAAGATCATCATCGCCCGCGGCTTGGCGACGCGGCCGAGGGTGCTGATCCTGCACGAGCCGACCCGGGGCATCGATGTCGGCGCCAAGGCGGAGATCTACGGCATTCTCGCCGGGCTGGCGGAGCAGGGGGTCGGCATCCTGCTGATCTCCTCCGAAATGCCCGAACTGATCAGCCAGTGCGGCCGGGTGCTGATCCTCCACCAGGGACGCATCACCGGCGAGGTGTCGGGCGCCGGGGTCACGGAGGAGGCCATCCTCTCCGCCGCGATGGGGCAGTGACGGCCAGGCAGTGACGGCCAGGCAGTGAAGGGCAGGCTATGACGGGTTGGCAGGCCGCAAGGCGGGAGAGGGAGAGATGGCGGCACCAAGGATAACCGTGGTCGGGAGCTTCGCCGTCGGCATGACGATCCGCTCGCCCGAGCTTCCGGTGTTCGGGCAGACCCTGCTCGGCTCCGATTTCGACATGGGACCCGGCGGAAAGGGCTCCAACCAGGCCGTGGCCACGACCAGGCTCGGTGCGCGGACGTCCATCGTGGCGATCCTCGGCGAGGATCCACTCGCCGCCATCGCCCATGATCTCTACCGGGCGGAGGGCGTGGACACCGCCCATCTCACCACGACGTCGGCGCGCGCCACCGGCGTCGGCTTCATCATCCTCAACCAGGACGGCGACAACTTCATCATCCTGGACATGGGCGCGAACGAACTGATGGGGGCGGCCGAGGTCGACCGGGCCGCGGCGGCGATCGCCGAGAGCGACATCGTCATGACGGTCCTGGAGATTCCCACCGCGGCCGCCCGGCGGGCGATGGAGGCGGGACGGCAGGCCGGCGCCACGACCATTCTCAACCCCGCGCCGGCACGCGAACTGCCGCCGGACATCTTCCGCTTCGTCGACTACCTCACACCCAATGAGAGCGAGATCCGCATCCTGCTGGGTCTGCCCGCCGACGACCGGACGCCGACCCCGGAACTGGCCCGTCGGCTGCGCGGGCTGGGGGTCGGCAACCTGGTCGTCACCATGGGCGCGCGCGGCACGCTGGTGCTGACCGACACGATCGAGGAGGTGGTGCCGGCCTGCCAGGTGGCGGTGGTCGATTCGACCGGCGCGGGCGATGCCTTCAACTCGGGCTTCGCCGTGGCGCTGGGCGAGGGCCGGCCCGTTCTCGACGCGGTGCGCTTCGGCTGCGCCTGCGGCGCGCTCGCCTGCACCAGGCTCGGCGTCATCCCGGCGCTGACGCATCGCGCGGAGGCCGAAAGGCTGGTCGCGGAAACCTACGGAACAAGGTGAGGAGCACGACAATGAACCGCGGCACCATCCTGAACGCGGAATTGAGCCACGCCATCGCCTGCATGGGGCATGGCGACCTGATGATCGTCTGCGACGCGGGCTTTCCCATCCCGCTGGATGCCTGGCGCATCGATCTGGCGCTGGTGCCCGACGTGCCCGACCTGCAGACGGTGCTGACGGCCATCGCCGGCGCCTTCATCGCCGAGAAGGTGGGCTATGCCGACACCCTGCCGACCAACAACCAGCCACTGCTCGACAAGGTGCGGCGGCTGTTCGGCGATGCCGAGCACGAGATGGTGGCGCACGAGACCATCCTCGGCGAGATGGCGGCGAAGGCAAAGGTCATCGTGCGCACCGGCGCCTTCGATCCCTGGGGCAACATCCTGCTCTATTCGGGGGTCGACGTGCCCAAATGGTTCGCCAAGCCGGGGACGGTGGCACCCGACTACTACGCCGACAAGATGCCGAAGTGAGCGAGGAAGCACGCCAGCGACCGCCCGGTCTGAAGCGCATCTTCGACTGGGGCGCCCGGCCGGCCAGCCGCAAGCTGACCGTGGCCGATCTGAAGGCGGCGCGCGGCCGCCGGCGCTACGTCCAGGTGACCGCGAACACGGCCGAGGAGGCGGCGGCGGCTGAGGCGGCCGGCTGCGACATGCTTATCTGCCGGTCGCGCAATATCGAGGCGATCCGCCAGGGCTCGCCCCATCTTTTCGTCACCGCCGCGCTCGGCTTCGCCGAGCGGATCACCGGCGAGGAACTTCTGCGGGAGGCCTTCTTCGCGCTGACCCACGGCGCCGACGCGGTGCTGATCGGCCGTGGCATGGGCGTGGTCGGCATGCTGGCGGCGGAGGACATCCCGGTCGTCGGCCATGTCGGGATGGTGCCGCGCAAGTCGACCTGGGTGGGCGGCGTGCGCGCCGTCGGCAAGACGGCGGCGGAGGCGCTCGACCTTCACCATAGGTTCCGGCGGCTGGAGGAGGCCGGCGCCTTCGCTGTGGAGGCGGAACTGATCGCCGCGCCGGTGATGGCGGAACTCACCGCGCGCAGCGGCCTGGTCACCATATCCCTGGGGTCGGGCGGCCAGGCGGACGTGATCTTCCAGTTCATGTCCGATGTCTGCGGCGAGGAGGAGCGAAGCCCGCGCCATGCCCGGACCTATGGCCGGCTGGCCGAGCTTCACCGGCAGATACGCGAGGAGCGCGTGCGCGCGTTGACCGCCTTTCGCCAGGATGTCGAGAGCGGCGCCTATCCGGGCCCCGGGGAAACGGTCGATGCGCCGGCCGGGGAGGTCGACGCGTTCAGGGATCGGATCGACCCCTCGTGACCACGGATCGCCGGCCGCGCGCCGGCTGAGAGGCGCGGCGCCGTCGGCTCAGACGACGCGGTGGAGCAGGCCGTCTCCTCTGGCGAGCCGACGGCAATTCTCGCCCGCCAACTCGATCGACCGCGCGAGCGTTTCCCGCGTCAGCCAGGCGAGATGGGGCGTCATCGTGACGTTCTCCAGCTTGCGCAACGGCGACTGCGCGGGAAGCGGCTCGTCGACGAATACGTCGAGTCCGGCGGCCGACAGATGACCCGTCGTCAGCGCCTCGGCCAAAGCGGCCTCGTCCACCAGTCCGCCGCGCGCCGTGTTCACCAGGATGGCGCCCTGCTTCATCCCGGCGATCGCCGCCCGGTCGAGCCACCCGGCAGTGTCCTCGTTCAGCGGCAGATGCAGCGAGACGATGTCGGCGCGCGCCAGCAGGTCCCGCTTGTCGACGAATGTCGCCGGCAGATCCCGGCGCGGCGTGCGCGCGGTGACGAGCACCGTCGCGCCGAGCGCATCCAGAATGGGGGCGAGAACGCGGGGGATCGCGCCGGCCCCGACGAGACCGACGGTCCGGCCGCCGATTTCGCCGAGCTGCCCCTGCCATCGGGAGGGCCAGTCCCAGCCGTTCCCGGCGCGCATCAGGCGGTCGAATCCCGCGATGCGGCGCAGACAGGCGAGCATCAGGCTCAAGGCGAGTTCCGCCACCGCCCGGCTGTTGCTGCCGGGCAGGTTGCACACAGCGATGCCGGCCTTGGCCGCGGCGTCCAGATCGATGGTGTTGACGCCGACGCCGATCTTCTGAATGAGCTTCAGGTTGCGCGCTCGCGCGATGTGAGCACCGGTCACCGGCTTGAGCACGTGCCACAGGACCTCGGCGTCGGGCAGGTGGCGATCATAGTCCTCGTCCGAGGCTTCCGGGCACTGCGTGATCTCGAAACCCTCCCCGGCGAGGCGGTCGATCATGGGTCGCAGACCCTGATCGAGGTCGAACCGGAACAGCACCTTCATGACCTGGCCCACGGAAAGATTTCCGGTGCTGGCAGGGCGAGACCGGAAGCGAGGTGATCGGCGATCCGCAGGCATTCGTTCCATTTCGCCGTGCGCTCGCCACGGGCGATCGAGCCGACCTTGAGCTGCGGCAGGTGCCAGCCGACGGCCAGATGGGCAATCGTGACGTCCTCCGTTTCCCCCGACCGGGCGGAGGCGATGCACCCCCAACCTACCGCACGGGCGGCGTCGATGGCATCCCGGGTCTCGCTGAGCGTGCCGACCTGGTTGGGCTTGATCAGGGTGGCGTTGCCGGCACCGGCGGCCGCGGCCTTGCGGATACGCTCGGCATTGGTGACCACGAGGTCGTCGGCGATCACCTGCACCCGCGGGCCGGCGGCGCGGGTGAAGCGGCCGACCCCGGCGAGATCGTCCTCGGCGAGCGGGTCCTCGATGGCGATGATCGGATAACGTTTGAGCCAGTCGGCCAGCATCGCCGACAAGGCGTCGCTATCCAGCACCGTGCCGTCGCGAGCCAGCCGGTACTCGCCGCGCCGGCCGAAATTGCTCGCGGCGATGTCGACGGAGACGCTGACCTCGTCACCGGGTCGACGGCCGGCCCGCTCGATCGCCTCGACCAGGGCATCCAGCGCCTGCTGATTGGTGTCGAAGGCAGGCCACAGGCCGCCTTCGTCGGCGACGCCCCCCAGCGTGCCGCGTTCGTCCATCATCGCGATGGCGGCGTGGTAGATGTCCGCCGTCCAGTCGAGCGCCTGCGCGAAATCGTCCGCGCCGTTGGCGATGACCATCAGATCCTGGATGTCGATGCGGCCGCCCGCATGGGCGCCGCCACCGAAAATCTGTATCTCCGGCAAGGGCAGCCGGCATTCGCGTCCGGCAGAAAGATGCTGCCAGAGCGGCAGATGCCGTGCGGCCGCGGCGGCCTTGGCGGTCGCCATCGACACGGCGATCAGCACATTGCCGCCCAGCCGCGAGCGGTCGGGCGTCCCGTCGAGGGCGATCAGCAGGGCGTCGATCGCCTGCTGGTCGCCGGCATCCCGGCCGATCAGCGCCTCCGCCACCTCGGTGTTCAGGGACGCCACCGCCTGTCGCACGTCATAGCCGCCAAACGCGGTACCGCCGTCTCGCCTGTCGGTCGCCTCGTGCGTGCCGGTCGAGGCGCCTGCCGGGGCGACGGCACGGGCCACCGTACCGTTCTCGAGCGTGATCTCGGCCTCGACCGTGGGGCGGGCCCGGGAGTCCCAGACGCGGCGGCCGCGCACCGTGCGAATGGTCGCATTCATGTCGTCAACTCCGCTCGCCAGATGGCAACGGTCGCATCCAGCGTGTCCACCGGTTCCGCCAGAAGCGCGCGTGTCACCGAGCGCACGAGATCCTGGTCCTCGTCCCGGGTCAGGTACTCGACCGGCGACTTGCCGTCGATGCGCGCCAGGCCCAGCCCGGGCAGGAGATGCGCGGTGCGGCGCTCGACCGCGTCGGCGGGTTCCCAGTCGATCCGGTCCCGGTAGGCCGCGACCAGCGCCTCGAAGCAGGCCAGACAGGCCGGTGCGGCGGCGCGGCGATGGACGGCCTTCAACAGCAGATGGTTGAGGCAGAAGGCCAGATCGAAGGCGGGATCGCCGAACCAGGCACACTCCGCGTCCAGCAGGACCGGTCCGTCCGGACCGATCATGATGTTCTTCGGGCTGACGTCGCCATGCACGAGGACGCGCCGGGTCTCGCGCGTTCGCCCGACCAGGCCGTGAAGGGCCTCGGCGAGATCGGCATGCTTGCGGGCGGCGGCCTCGAGATAGGGCTCGAGGCGTAGGGCATGGAAGATGGGGCCCGTGTCGAAGCGCTGGGGCAAGGTGGGGTCGGTGGCCGTGGCGGCGTGAATCCGGCCGAGCCGCTCGCCCACCGCGCGGGCCACGGCCGCGTTCGCCTTGCCGGCCAGCAGGTCGGACTTCCAGAGCCGGTAGCGCTCCGGGCTCAGCCACTCCATGGCGAAGACGGCGCGCCGGAAGTCGCGGCCCAACAGGCGCGGCACGGCGGCGGGGACGATCCGCCCCACCACATCGAAATAGTCCGCCTCGTGAAGGTTGCGTTCGACCGGTGCTTCCCAGTGCTGCGCGACCTTCAGCGTCGGCAGCGCGCGCTTGACGCAGAACGCCGGGCCAACCGCCGGCTCGACACGCAGGATCTGGGACGACACGCCCCCGGTCAGCGGCACGAAGCGGGCTGTCCGGGGATCGGCGAGAAGCCCCATATCGGCCAACGCCTCCCGAATCTCCTTGAGGTCCGCGTCATCCTGATACCGCTCCCCGGTCATGCTTCGGCGACAACCGGATTGGTGAGCGTGCCGATCCCGTCGATCTCGATGTCGACGACGTCGCCGGGCTGGACCGGTCCGACTCCGGACGGGGTGCCCGTCAGGATCACGTCGCCCGGCTCCAAGGTTATCGCCTGACTGAGATAGGAGACGAGGGTGGCGGCGGAGAACAGGAGGTCCGAGGTCAGGATGTCCTGCCTCGTCTCGCCGTTCAGGCGCGCCTTGAGTCTGAGTGCGGTGGGGTCCAAATCCGTCGCGATCACCGGTCCGAGCGGGCAGAAGGTGTCGAAGGACTTGCCGACGACGAGGCAGCCCATCGCCATCTCCTTGCCCTGGATCACGCGCTCGCTGACATCATTGGCGCAGGTATAGCCGAGGACGTGGGCCAGCGCCTCCGCCTCGCCGACGCGGCGGGCCGCGCGGCCGATCACCACGGCAAGTTCGGCTTCGAAATGGACCTCCCTGGCCTCCCGCGGGTAGACGATCGCGTCGCCGGGCCCGATGACGGTGCTGTCCGGCTTCATGAACAGCATCGGTATCTCCGGACGCTTCATGCCCATCTCCTCGATATGGGAGACGTAGTTGAGGCCGGCCCCGAAAATGCGCCGGGGCCGAAGCGGGGCGAGGCGCGTCACCGCCCCGGCCTGGTCGACCTTGGCCGTCGGGGTCAGGCCATCGAACGGACTTCCGGCCAGGCGCCGGTAGCTTCCGTCCTCCTGAAGCAGGCCGTAGGTCTCGGCACCGTCGATCCGGTATCGGGCGATGTGCTGCGCCATGGGGTCGGTTCCGTTCTGTTTGGTCGAGTAGGGCTGGTCCGTTCAGACTGGTTGTAGCGCGCCCAGCTGGTGCAGCAGGCCGCACATGCCGAGGCGCTGGTCCTGCCTGGTGACGCCGGTGGCGTGAGGCCGAGCGATGACCGGCTCGCGCGGCCCCTCCTCGGCGAGCCGGGCGAAGGCATCGGCGACCCAGGCCTCCGGTCCGCCGGCGATGACCGGCCGGAACTCCGCCGCCCGCGCCTTCATCTCACGGCGATGGAGGGCGCAGAACCGCTCGAGTTCGCGCCGATAGCCCGGCCGATCGGTCTGCCACAGATCGAGCAGGCCCTGATAGGCGCGGGCCGACGCGTCCCGCCGCTCGAGCGCGCCTTGCAGACCGCGCGCTACCGGCAGCGCCTTCAGGCGCTCGAAGGTCTCCGGATCGGCATCGACGTCCGCGCCGAAATAGATGCGCGCGTCGCCGCGCTCGGCGAGGCCGGCATTGGTCATCAGGGCGAGCACGGTGAGGTTCTCGCCGTTGACCGAGCGGTGCAGGGTGTCGGGCGGGAACTGGACGAAGTCGCCGGGCCCCAGGGTCACCGTGCGGAAGCCGTGCTCGAGGTCGTGAAGCTCGATCGCACCGCTGCCGGAAATGACGTAGTAGGCCTCGGCGGTCAGCGCATGCACATGGGCACAGCCGGCGTGGACCCCGTCCGGCCCCGGCCGCTGGTTGTAGACGGCGAGATGGGTCAGTCCCAGCCCGCCGATGAAGGTTTCGGTGGTGCTCGTCATCCGGTCGTCTCTTCCTCCGGCGCCTCGACGAGACGCTGCGGTATGTCGATGTCGCTGGCGGGACCGTCGTGTATCAGGATGCGACAGCGCAGGGCCAGGCTTTCGCCAGCCCGCAGGTGCACGGGTCGGGTGCGCATGGTCCCCACCGTCACGACGCCCCAGTCGGACACGAACCACGAGTTCGGGCCGTCGCCGGGACGGATCACCAGACCGGCCGCGCGTCCGCCGCCCACGGGGCCGCCGGCGCTGACCCAGCCGGTGGTGCTGGCCGAGATCGCTTTGTGCGAGGTTTCTCCGCTTTCCGCGAGCAGCGACACGCCGGCGGCTCCCCGCATGACGTCGGCCAGCCGGACGTTGAAGAAGGCGTGGCGCGTCGGCCCGATGCTCAGCGCCCAGGGGCTCGCGGTCAGTTCGGTGACGAGGTCCAGCGTATACAGCGCGCGGTCGGCGGCGATGGCGACGATCACGCTGCGCCGTTCCGCGATGATCACGCGGCCCGTCGGCGCGCCCCATTCGGCGGGTCCGCGCCATTCGATCGTGCTGTCCAGCCGGAAACGGTCGCGCCCCAGATCATGGCCGGCGATGCCGGTGACGATCTGGCTGCCGGGCGCGCGGCCCTGGAAGGTGTCGTTGACGTAGAAATTGTAGGTGTAGCTCTCCGTGGCGTCGCCTTCGGTCGGGACGTCACAGTGCACGTGGTCGGCGGCGATCCATATGGAGTTGTGGTGCGGGTGGTCGGCCGGGCTCTCCGCGGTGGCGGGCACCCCGCTCAGCGTGAAGACGGGATAGAGGTAGCAGCGCGGCGTTCCCTCGGTCACGCCGAGCAGGGGCCGGTCCTGCCAGTAGAGCAGGTGCCGGCGGGCACCCGAGAAGGCGCCCTTGGGCAGGGCCAGATCCTGTACCTCGAAGCGGAACCCGGTCACGCCGCCTCAGCCGAGAATGTCGACCAGGCCGAGCGACAGGCCAGGCAACAGCGTGACCACGAGCAGGGACAGGACGAGACCGAGGAGGAAGGGCACGACCGCGCGAAAGACCGCCGGTACCTCCGCCTTGGCGACCCGCGAGGTGGTGAAGATCAGCATGCCGAGCGGCGGCGTGAGCGCCCCGATCACCAGGTTCATCACCAGCACGACGCCGAAATGGACCGGATCGATTCCGGCGGCGGTGATGATCGGGATGAGGATCGGCACCAGGATCACCATCGCCGCGATCATCTCCATGAACAGGCCGACGAAGAGCAGGAACAGGTTCAGCACGAGAAGCAGGGCGAGCGCGTCGCCGAAGGCGGCCGCCAGGGCCGCCGCGACGGTCTGGGGCACCTGGTCGGAGACCAGGACCCAGGCGAAGGGGGCCGCCGCGGCGATGATGCACATCACCGCCACCGCGTCGCCGACCGCCTCGCGGCACGCGGTGATGAAATTCCGCGGTCCGAGATGGCGGTAGAACAGGGCGCCGCAGATCAGCGCGTAGACCACGGCGATCGCGCCCGCCTCCGACGGCGTGAAAGCGCCCGCGCGCAGGCCGCCGACGACGATCAGCGGCAGGACCAGCGCCGGCAGGGCGGCGACGAAGGCGCGGCCACGCGCCGACCAGGTCGCGCGCTCCATATCGGCCTGGCGCCGCTGCCGCCCCGACATCACGTGCACCACGATCGCCAGGGCCAGGCAAACGACGGCGGCGGGTACGAGGGCGGCGATGAACAGCGCCCCGACGGACACTGAGGCGAGGGCGCCGTAGATGATGAGGGCGAGGCTGGGCGGGATCAGGTTGGCGAGAACGGAGGAGGCGGCGGTCAGCGCGCAGGCGAAGCTGCGGGTGTAGCCGTGCCGCTCCATCGTCGGCACCAGCGTCTTGCTGATCGCCGCCGCGTCGGCCATGGACGAGCCTGACACGCCGGCCATCATGGCGTTGGTGAGAATGTTCACGTGGCCGAGCCCGCCACGCAGATGGCCGACCAGCGACGAGGCGAGGCCGAGCAGCTTCTCGGTGATGCCACCGGCATTCATCGCCGCGGCGGCGAGGATGAAGAATGGTATCGCCAGGAGCAGGAAGGAATCGAGCGCGCCGGTCATCTGCTGCGGCAGGGTCAGCAGCATGAGCGTGCCGCGCGGGGCGATCGCCGCGAAGCTGGCGAGCGCCAGCGCGAACACGATCGGCGTGCCCCAGAGGACCATGATCAACGCCAGGACGAGCAGGATGAGCGTGGCGTTCTGCCGGCCGGCCACGCCCGGCAGGGCGTAGGCCAGCAGCAGGTAGACGGCGATGCCGAGAAGGATCGCCAGCGGCCCGAACCAGCGCAGCCTCGCCGTGCTGCGGGTCGCCTGGAAGAACAGGATGAGCGCGGCGCCGACGGGCAGCGCCAGAAACAGATAGGTGAAGGGCAGACCGAGCGCCGGGGAGACGTAGGTCGCCTGTCCGACGAGGTCGGCGCCATGACGCAGCAGCGCGATCGCGCTGGCCGCGATCAGCCCCTGCACCGACAGCCAGTGCCAGTCCTTGGCCGAGCCATCCAGCCGGCGCGATACCAGGTCGATCGTGATATGGGCGTCGCGCGCGACACCCAGCGGCAGGCCGAGGAAGACCATCCAGACGAAACACCAGCGGACCAGCTCCTCGGGCCAGCTGAGCGAATCGTTCAAGACGTAGCGGAAAAAGACCTGGAGCACGGCGACGACCACCGTGACGATCAGCAGGGTGACCGTCACCGTCTCCAGAATTGCCGCGAGCCCCTTGCGGACCGTCTCGACCGGCCGGCCAAGCGCGGTTTCCCCGGCCATGTCGGCATGCCGCTCGCTCATCGACACCCCGCGACCGCCGGGCCCGTCAGGAGGTCCGTCATGGGTCTCGCCCCGGCCGTCCGGTCAACGCAGCGCCAGGATGCGTTCCATCATGTCGGCGACCGCCGGTCCGCGCTCGGCATACTGGTCCCAGAGCTGTTCGGCGCGGGAGACCCACTCGGCCATGTCGGAGAGCTCGTGCACCTCCATGCCGAGGCCCTGGAGTTCTTCCAGCGTCGCCTGCGTGTTGGCGCGGTTGGTCTCGCGCTGCTCGGCGAAGGCGGTGGCCGCGGTGCCGCGCACGATGGCCTGCAGATCGTCGGGCAGCGAGTCGAGCCAGGCGGCGTTCACGCGAACGGCCTTGGGCAGGAACCAGTGATAGGTATGGGTGAAGTGCTGCGCCTGCTCGAACCAGCGGAAACCGAGGATCGAGAAGACGTCCGCCTCCAGGCCGTCGATCACGCCGGTGGACAGGGCCGAATACTGCTCCGCATAGGCCAGGGGCGTCGGATTGGCGCCGAGCAGCGACCAGAAGTCGATCCAGACCTCGAGCTCGGGCACCCGCAGCTTCAGGCCCTCGAGCTCCGCCAGGCTGGTCACCGGGCGGCTCGACAGCAGGTGGCGGAAGCCGACCTCGCCATAGGCGACGAACTCCACGCCGGTCCGCTCCCGGGCGATGCGCGAGATCTCGTCGCCCAGCTCGCCCTGCAGGACGCGATCGACATGGTCCTGGTCGGCGTAGATGAAGCCGGGCGCGCCGCCGGCGATGGCGATTTCCGGGGCGACGGCTTCCTCGGTGTCCGGTCCGCCGGCGGTGGCCTGCACGGTGCCGAGCCGGCTCATCTCGATGAGCTGGGTGTAGTTGCCCATCTGGCCCGCCGGGAAATGCTCGACCTCGATGCGGCCGCCGCTCTCCTCGGCAATCAGATCCGCCCAGTGGTCGAAGGCCTGGGTCATCGGCGAGCCGATCGCCTCCGCATGGGCGATGGTCATGGTGTGCTCCGCCTGCGCCATGGCGCGGCGGAACGGCAGCCCGGCGGTCGCCCCGACCGCGACGGCCGCGGCCGCACCTCCCAACACGCGCCGACGCGGCAGGATCAGTCTCTTGCTCGGCGTGAGCAGATCGTTGCGCTTCATGTCGTGTCCTCCCTTTCAGGTGATGCTCGTTTCGCACGCCGGCGCCAGGCGCCTGCCTTCAGGTTTTCCAATGCACCATCCGATCGGACGGTATCATGGGAACGTTCCCGGTCGCAATGCGATTGCGCGCGCGGCGATCTCCGTTTAAGTTCCAACAATCATTAGTCTGTGCAGGATTGGCCCCAGTCGTGTCCGCCAATGAGGTCCGGGAACGATACCGGAATTGGTGCCGAAACGTCGATGTCGACGCGGTGAGCCGGGTTCGGGCATGCAGCGGGTAACGATCAAGGATCTCGCCGAGCGCTTGGGTCTCTCGACTTCGACCGTGGCGCGTGCCCTGGCCAACCAGACGGACGTCCGCGGCGACACGCGTGCCCGCGTCCTGAAGGCGGCCGAGGAACTCGGCTACGTCGCCCATTCCGGCGCCCGCCTGATGCGCGCCGGGTCGGCATCCATGGCCGGCTTGATCATTCCGGACATACAGAACGACTTCTACGCCACCGTCGCCAAGGCGATGGCCGAATGCTGCAACGAGGCCGGACTGCAACTCGTCCTCGCGGTGACCGAGGACGACCGGAAGCAGGAGTACAGTCAGCTCAGGGCGCTGGTGGAGGCGCGCGCGGCCGGCATCATCATCGTGCCGTCGCCGCGGCCCCTGGAGGAGGCGCTGGCGCTGCTCGGGCGGCAGCCCGTGGTGCAGTTCATCCGGTACGTGTCCTCCCTCGGCGCCGACTGGTTCGGCATCGACGAGCGCCACGCGATCGGCCAGGCGGTCAACTATCTTCTCGGCCTCGGGCATCGGCGCATCGCCTATATCGGCGCGCGCACCAGCACCAGCACCGGGCGGGAGCGGCTCGCCGGCTTTCAGGAGACATTGGCGGCGGCGGGTGTCGTGCCGGAGGAGGCGCTGATCCACACGGGCGCGCCGCGCGTGTCCGCCGCGCACGAGGCCACGGCCGCCTGCCTTTCTCTCGATGACAGGCCGACGGCGATGATCGCGGGTGGCGCGCGCATCACGCTCGGCATGCTCCAGGCCGTTCATGAATTCGGTCTCTCGGTGCCTGACGATGTCTCCGTCATCGGCTTCGGCGACGCGCCATGGTCCGCCTGGTACCCTGGCGGGCTGACGACCATCGGGCTGCCCGTCCGGGACATCGCGCTCAACTGCGGCGGCTTCCTCATCCGCAGGATTCGGGACGCGCGCGCCGGCGATGCCGACGCGAGGCAGGCCTTTCGCTCCGCCAGCAAGGCCCAGCTCATCGTCCGGGGAAGCTGCGCCGGTCCCGCCTCGCGGCGCTGAATCGCCCGCGCCGCCACGTCCGCTCCGGCGGGTCTCGACGCCCTTCCTTCACAGGCCGCGCTAGGAGAAGGCCGCCATATGTCGCCCTCAGGCGCGACGTAGCGGACCGCCGGCCGTCGGGGATCCACACCTGAAAAATAATGAGAATACTTGACGCATTCTGAAGAATAATGGAAAAAACTGGAATGTCCCTCCGTTCCAGCAACTCCACACCCTGCGTCGCGCTGGTCATGGGTGATCCGGCCGGGATCGGCCCCGAGATCACGGCCAAGGCGCTGCAGCGCCTGCGGGGCCGCTGCCAGGCGGGCGATCTCAGACTGGTCGCCGTCGGCGCCGGGACGGCCTTCCGCGAGGCCACGGCATCGCTCGCTGCCGGTGCCGCCACCGTCGAGGTCGCCGAGCGGCTCGACGCCCGCCCGCGTGCCGCCTGCACCCTGCTCGATATCGACCCGGGTGGCGCGTCGATCCCTCTCGGCCAGGTCAGCGCCGCGGCGGGCGACATCGCCTACCGCTCGACCGCCGAGGCGGTTCGTCTGGTCGAGCACGGCGTCGCGGACGCCATCGTCACCGCGCCGCTGAACAAGGAGGCGCTGTTTCGTGCCGGGCACCGCTATGCCGGCTATACCGACATGCTGGCCCGGCTGACCGGCTCCGACCAGGCGGTGATGATGCTCTCGCACGACCGCCTCAAGGTCAGCCACGTGACCACGCACGTGGCCCTGCGCGACGTGCCGGCGCTGGTCACGCCCGAGCGCCTGGAACGCGTGATCCGGCTGACCGAGGAGGCGCTGGTCGATTTCGATATCACCCGGCCGCGCATCGGCGTGGCCTCGCTGAACCCGCATGCGGGCGAGGGGCGCAATTTCGGCGACGAGGATGACGATGTCGTAATCCCGGTGATCGAGCGCCTGCGCCTTGCCGGTGTCGGCGTCGAGGGTCCGGTGCCCGGCGACACGGTCTTCGTGAAGGCGCTCGGTGGCCAGTACGACGCGGTCGTGGCGATGTATCACGACCAGGGCCACGTGCCCGTCAAGCTGCTGGGCTTCAAGCTCGACCCCGCGACGGGGGAGTGGCTGGACCTGAGCGGCGTCAACATCACGCTCGGCCTGCCGGTGATCCGCACCTCGGTCGATCACGGCACCGCCTTCGACATCGCCGGCAAGGGAATCGCCAAGGAGGGCAGTCTCCTGGAGGCGGTCGATGTCGCGCTGCGCCTCGTCAACGGCCGGAGGAGCCGGGCGGCGGCGCAGGAAGACCCAACCAAGGCCAACTCAAGAAAGATGGGAGGAACACGATGAACACCCTGACCAAGACCTTGCTGGCCGGCAGCGCGCTGGCCACCGCCATGACCGTGCTGCCCGCGACCGCGGGTGCCCAGGAATTCGAGTTCGTGCACGCGAGCCTGAACCCCAGCAACCACATCGACTATCCGGTCAACATGGACTTCGTGAACCGGGTCGAGGCATTGAGCGACGGCCGCATCACCTTCGAGGTGTTCGAGGGCGGCGTGCTGGGCGACGAGCGCGAGATGATGGAGCAGATCGCCACCGGCACCATCACCACGGCACGCCTGGCACCGGCGGTGATGAGCTCGATCTGCCCCGAGATGTCCATGCTCAACCTGCCCTTCCTCTACGACGACGGCGAGGAACTGCTGGAAGTGGCGCGATCGGACGACTTCGCCGCCATCTGCGACGAGGCGTTGATCGCCGAGGGCATCCGCCCCCTCGACTACTGGTGGATGGGCGTGCGCGACGTCTATGCCACGGTGCCGATCGAGAGCCTGGAGGATGTCGCGGGCGTGAAGCTGCGCACCTGGCAGGACCCCTACGTCCTGGCCGCCTGGGAGGAGCTGGGCGCGATCCCGACGCCGATCTCCTTCAGCGAACTCTACACGGCCATGCAGACCGGCACCGTCGACGGCGCGGAAGGCTGGGCGGCGAGCTACAACTCCCGCAGCTTCTACGAGGTGGCGCCGCATCTGACGCGCATCGGCTACATCCACATCGCCAGCGCCCTGGTGATCTCCCAGCAGGCCTGGCAGAGCCTGCCGGAGGATCTGCAGGCAGTGGTCGCGCAGGCGGCGGCGGAGAACTCCCAGTTCGCCTACGAGACCTTCAGCGCCGAGCAGAACAGCATCTACGACCGCGCCCAGGAGGTGGCCACCGTGCATGACCTGACGGATATCGAGGCCTGGCGCGCGGCGACCGCCTCGGTGATCGAGCGGTTCGCGGCGGACTATCCGGGGCCCGCGGGCGACCTTGCCCTGTCGCTGGCCGGCGGCGAGTAGATCTCCGACCCGACAGACCGGCGGCGGGGCGACCCGCCGCCGGTCTTCCTGATGCGAGGTGGCCCCCATCATGTTCGAGACCATCGACCGGCTGATCGCCCGGGTCGTCGAGGTGATCACCGGACTGCTGGTGCTGTCGATCGCCGGCGTCCTGCTGCTGCAGGTGTTGGGGCGGCACCTGCTGGAATACCCCTTCTCATGGCCGGAGGAGGTGGCGGGCTTCCTCTTCGTCTGGCTGATCTTTCTCGGCGCCGTCGTTGCCTATCGGCGCGGCGGGCTGATCGGCATCGACTGGCTGCTGTCCAAGGCGTCGACGCGGATCGCCGCGATGGTCAAGCTCATTTCCGACCTGCTGGTGATGGCCCTGCTCGTCGGGTTGGTGTGGACCGGCGTGGAGGCGACGGCGGGCGTGGCGGGAACGAGCACCACGGTGCTGCGCTTCTCCTGGGGCTGGGTCTACCTGGCATTCCCGATCGGCTGCGCCCTGCTGCTGTCCGCCTTCGCCGTCAACCTCGCTCACGACGTTCGCCGACTGCGTGCTGGCGGGGATGAGCCCCGACGACCAGAGGATGGCCATTTCTGATGGAGATGGTCCTGCTCTTCGGCCTCCTGTTCCTGTTCATCGCGATCGGGATGCAGGTGCCGCTGGCGCTCGGCGCCTCCATGCTGGCCACCATCCTGCTGGCCATGCCGCTGCTCGATCCGGTGATCGTGGCGCAGCGCGCGGTCGGCACGATGGCCCGCGCCTGGCCGTTGCTGACCATCCCGATGTTCATCATGCTGGGCGAGATCTTCAAGGTCGGCACGATCTCCCAGCGCATCGTCGACGTGGCCAACATCCTGGTCGGCCGTCTGCCGGGCGGCCTCGCCATCGTCAACATCATCTCCAGCTACTTCTTCGGCGGCATCTCGGGATCGGCCAGCGCCGACACCTCGGCGGTGGGCGGCGTGATGATCCCGCTGATGAAGAAGGAGGGCTATCCCTCGACCTTCGCGACGGTGGTGACCATCACCTCCTCGACCCTCGGGCCCATAGTGCCGCCCAGCGTCCTCGTCATCCTCATCGCCTGGGTCACCGACCAGTCCGTCGGAACGCTGTTCCTGGCGGGCTACGTGCCCGCCTTCGCCAGCATGCTGGGGATGATCGTGCTGTCCATGATCATCGCCGCGCGCCGCGGCTATCCACGCCATCCCACGCCACCCTTCGGCAAGGCGGTACGGATCGTCGTCGATGCGCTGCCGATCCTGGTCACGCCCTTCATCATCGTCGCCTCCATCGTCTCGGGCGTGGTGACGATCGTCGAATCCTCGGTCATCGCGCTGATCTGGGCGCTGCTGATCGCCGCCTTCTGGTACCGCGAGCTGAAGTGGCGGCATCTCTGGACGATCCTGCGCAACACCGTGGCGACCACCGCCTTTGTCGGACTGCTGCTCGCCTTCGCCGCCGCCTTCGCCTGGCTGGTCACCTTCTCGGGCCTGCCGCGCGAGGTCTCGCAGGCCATGGTCGCGGCCGATGTCGGCCCGGTCGGCTTCCTGCTGATCACCATGGTCGCCTTTCTCGTCCTGGGCACCTTCCTCAATGCCGGCGAGATCGTGCTGATGGCGATTCCGATCCTGTTTCCGACGGCGCTGACCATCGGGATCGACCCGGTGCATTTCTGCATGATCGCCGCCCTGTCCATGGTCATCGGCAACGTCACGCCCCCGGTCGGCCTGTGCCTGTTCATCGGCTGCGCGATCAGCGGCGACAAGGTCGAGGACCTGGTCCGCCCGCTGATCCCCTACGTGCTGGTGATGATCGGCGTGATCATCCTGCTGATCTTCGTGCCCGACGTGGTCCTCTGGCTGCCGGGTCTGTTTGGCTATTCACCCCAGTGAAGAGATTGAGATGAACGAACGCACCACACTCGACTACGACCTCGTCGTCTTCGGCGGCGGCCCCGGCGGCATATCGGCGGCCGTCGCCGCCGGACGCCAGGGCCTCAAGGTGGCGCTGGTCGAGCGCTCGGCGGTGATCGCCGGCACGGTCAATGTCGGCCTCTGCCTGCATGGTTTCGAGGACGGCCACGGCAAGCGGGTGGTCGGCGGCGCCTCGTGGGAGTTGATCCAGCGCTGCATCGACGAGGGCGGCTCGGTGGGGCCGACCCGGCTGCACGACGCGCACATGTACTCCACCACGCCCGTCGACATGGCGGTGCTGCAGAAGTGCGGGCTCGACATGCTGGAGGCGGCGGGCGTGGAGTGCTGGTTCCACACCCTGGCGACGGAGCCGGTGATCGAGGGCAGCCGGGTGACGGCGGTCCGCGCCTGGGCAAATTCGGGCGAGTTCGAGTTCCGCGCGCCCACCTTCATCGACGCCACCGGCCATGCCGACATCGCCCATCGCGCCGGCGTGCCGATGCGCACGGGACGGATCGGCGACGGCGCCATGCAGCCGATGACGCTCGGCCTGACCATGGCGCCGGTCGACATCGAGGCCATGATGGCGGCGATCGGCGAGGGGTTCGGCAAGGCGGTGAAGCCGGGCACCGACCGCGAGGATTTCGTCTGGTTCGCGCTCAACCTCTCGCCGTGGCGCGAGGAGATCGAGAGGATCGGCATCCGGTTGGGCAACAAGGGTACCTGCTGGGGCAATTCCATCTACCCCAGGATCGTCAATCTCAACGCGGTGAAGATCATCGGACTCAACGGCGCCGACACGCGCGAGCTGTCGCGCGCCGAGGTCGCCGCCCGGCGCATCGCCGTCGACTTCACCCGCTTCATGCGCGAGAACGTGCCGGGCTTCGGCGAGGCCTACATTACCCGCACCTCCCCCTGGATCGGCATCCGCGAGACCCGGCACATCGAGGGCCAGTACACGCTGAGCGACGCCGACGCCGTGGAAGGCCATGTACCGGAGGACAGCATCGCGCTTTGCGGCTATCCGATCGACATCCACGATCCCAAGGACGGCGTGGCGGAGTTCCAGGCCGTCGGCGGCGGTCGCTTCGGCATTGCCTATCGCTCCCTGGTGCCGCAGAAGATCGACAACCTGCTGGTCAGCGGCCGCGGCATCTCCGCCTCGGACAAGGCCTTCGGGTCGGTCAGGGTGATGGGCACCTGCCTGGCCATCGGCGAAGCCTGCGCCTATGCCGCGTCGCTGGCGCGCCAGGGCAACGCGGATGTCGCGCAGATGGACGGGACGAAGGTGCGCGACGCCCTGGAGGCGGACGGCGTCCTGTTGCTCTGAGGGTCGCCGTCGACGGTGACGGGTAGGCGATTGGCCCGACCGGGGGAGGAAAGTCTGTCGCATTTCGGTGATTTGAGATGCTGAAGGAGAGACGGCACGCCCAGATCGTCGAGCGCCTCCGCGCGAGCGGGTCGGCGACGATCGGCGAACTCAGCGAGGCGATCGGTGTGTCGGGCTCAACGGTTCGCCGCGACCTGAAGCTGCTGAGCGAGCGGGGCCAGGTCCAGCTCACCCATGGCGGCGCCGTCATGCCGCAGGAGCACCTGGCCGCCTTCGAGCTCGACAGCGCCCTCGCCGCGGAGATCGCGCCGGTGGAGAAGACCGCCATCGGGCAACTCGCCGCCGCGCTGATCGAGCCCGGCCAGACGGTGATCTTCGACAGTTCCACCACGGTGCTCGCCGCGGCCAGGGCGATCCTCGAGCGGGACCTCGCGATCACCGCCATCACCAACAGCCTGGAGATCGCCACCTGCCTGTCGCGCAGCCGTACCATCGAGGTCATCGCCGTCGGCGGCCGGGTCAGGCTAGGCTCGCCCACGCTGACAGGGCCGCCCGGCCTGTCCTTCCTGAAGGATCTGCACGCCGATCTCGCCCTTTTGGGCACACATGCGATCAGCGGCACCCTGCTGACCGAGACCTCGCTCGACGTCGTGGCGATGAAGCGGGCGATGATCGCGGCGGCCAGGCGGACGATGGTGCTGGCGGACGACAGCAAGTTCCAGCCACCGGCCCTGTTCACGATCTGCCAGATCGACCAGATCGACGAGATCGTGACAAACACCGGCGCCAATGGCGAGGCGCTTTCCATCCTCCGCGACGCCGGATGCCGGGTGCATCTGGCCACCCGTACCGCCTGACGGGAGTGCATGATCGGCGGTGAGCACGGTCGGCATCCTCGCGGACGATCTGACGGGCGCGCTGGATGCCGGCGTGGGCTTCCGCGGCGCTTTCTCACCGGTCGATTTCCTTCCCGATCCCAGCGACGCGGGGCGATGCGGTAGCGTCGCGCTCAACAGCGGCAGCCGCGACATGCCCGGGGTCGACGATGCGGTGCGGGCGACCCTCGACCTGATGGGCCTGATCTCGGACAAGGACATCGTCTTCAAGAAGATCGACAGCCTGCTGCGTGGTCACGCGGTGGCGGAAATCGCCGCCATCATGCGTCATGGCGGCTTCGAGCGCTGTCTCCTCGCGCCGGCCTTCCCCGACCAGGGCCGGGTGACGAAAGGGGGCCGGCAATGGCTGATGGCGGCGGACGGACGCGCGACCCCGGTCGGTCCGGACATGTCGGTGGCCTTCGCCGCGGCCGGTATCGCGGCGGCGGTCCTGTCACCGGACTCGGAGCGACCGCCGGAGCGGGCGGCGATCTGGATCGGCGATGCGTCGACGGCGGCCGAGCTTGCGGCACTGGCGAGGCGCATGGCCGGTCGGGGTCGGGTGCTCTACTGCGGGACGGCGGGACTGGCCCGGGTGCTCGGCGGCGGGGTGCTGCGCTGGCCGTTGCCGCTGCCCGGACCCGCCGTCATGGTGATCGGGTCGCCGCATCCGGTGACGCAACGGCAGGTGGCGCGGCTGCTTGAGAGCGCGATGCCCGCGGCGGCATCGGCCGACATCGTCGTCAGCGCGGAACGGGGCGATCTCGAAGCGGTCGGCATCGCGGGCGGACATTGCCTGCTGCGTCCCCGTCTGCCAACGGGGATCACGGTGCCGGTCGCCGCCCGGCAGGTTGGCGCGCTGCTCGCGGCCCATCTTCCGGCGCGATCGCCGGTCCCGACCCTGATGGTCGCCGGCGGCGAGACGCTGGCCCAAGTGGTCGCGACGATCGGCGCCCGGCGCCTCCGGATGCTGGGCGAGATCGAGCCGGGAGTCCCGGTCTCGCGTGTCGTCGGCGGTGGCTGGGAGGGTGGGCTGCTGGTCTCCAAATCCGGCGCCTTCGGTGACGATGACCTGCTGGCGCGGCTGTTCGGCCTCGCGGCCTCGGAGGCTCGCTGAACGGCTGGATACAATCGGCTGCCGTGCGCGCGGCGCCATCGTCGGCCGTGACGCCGGAGGTCTGGCCGTTGTGGATGTCGGGCGCTATTGCTATGTGAGCGATTCCGCGAAGGGCAATCTTCGCGCCCCGTCACATCGAGTGGGTTCCAGTCGTCTTGAGCCGGTCCAGGAATGGCAAGAACGGGCAACGGCGTGGTCGCCGCTACCTTCTCGAATCGGCCACGCCGGCGACGGAGGAGCGCATCGTCTATGTCGAGACGGTGGACCATTTCGACCTGCGCGGCGCGCTGATCCGGCCGCGCGGAGCGCCCGCGGCGGCGGATCCCCTGCTGATCTGGGTGCACACCCGCCAGCAGAGCTTCGCCGACCTCGAATATGTGCGCATCGGGCGGCTGCTGGCCGGGCGCGGCTTCCACTTCCTCTCCGTCGATACCCGGGGCCATGACTTCGGCGCCTGGTACCGCACGCCCGATGGTCCGCGGCTGCAGGGCAGTGCCTGGGAACGGTTCTCGGACTGCGTGAACGACATCGATGCCTGGGTCGAGGCGGCGCGGGAACTGGGCTATCGCCGCGTCGTGCTGATCGGCCACGGCTTCGGCGGCGCCAAGTCGCTGCACTTCCAGGCGCAGCGGCAGCTGCCGCAGATCGCCGCGGTGGTGCTCGCCTCGTCGGGATCGTCGGTACGCGACAAGCTGCCGGCCGATCTCGCCGATCAGGCCCAGCGCATGGTGGCGGAGGGCCGGGGCCTCGACCTGCTGCCTTGGGGCACGGGACAGAACTATGCCAGTTCGGTCAGCGCCGAGTACTATGTCGCCCGGTCGATCCTGCGCAAGGAACTCTACGGGACGCCGGATCTGCCGCCCGCGGTGGCGCGCATCCGCTGTCCGCTGATCGCCTGGTTCGGGCGCCTGGAGGATCGGCCGACCCGGCGGGTGGCTCAGTTCCTCGAGTGGATCAACACCAATGCCGTCAAGGCGCGGCATGTCGACTGCGCGCTGATCGAGGGCATCGACTTCTTCTACACCGGCAAGGAGGAGGTGATCGTCGACCATCTGGCCTCCGCCCTCGCGCGGATCGGCCTTTCCGCCATTCGACCCCTGGCGCAGGCATGACCGGCAGGCCCGCCTCACAAGAGTCGGCGTGGACGGACCGCACCCGCGCGCTCGACCGGGGATTGCAGATCCTCGAGGAGATCGCAGGCCGCTCCAGCATGACGCTGGTGGAGATCGCCGAGGCCTGCGGGCTCTCGCCCTCGACCGCGACCCGCATCCTGAAAACGCTCGAACTGCGCGGCTTCCTGATCCGCGACCCGGACACCAGGGCCTACAGGATCGGCCTGAAATCCTTCGAGGTGGGGTCGAAGTTCCTGTCAGAGACCCGCCTGCAGGAAACCTGCCGGCTGATCCTGCGCAAGCTGACGGCCGCGACCGGCCAGTCGACCACCCTGGCCATCCTCAACCGCGCGGACGTGGTCTATGTCGAGGCGCACGAGGCGACCTCGCCGCTGCGCTCCACGCCGCTGATCGGCATGCGCACGCCCGCGCACGCGACCGCGTCGGGCAAATGCCTGCTTGCCGCCCAGTGGGGCGAAGGCCTGCTGGAGGCGGTCGGTTCCGGGCCCTATGCCGGGCTGACGGACCGCACCATCACCTCGCTGGAGGCCCTGAAGCAGGAATTGATCGCGGTGCGGAAGAACGGCATCGCCTTCGATCACGAGGAGCTCCACGCCGACATCTCCAGCATGGCCTGTCCGGTGCACGACCGGTCGGGCGAGGTGATCGCCGCGCTGGCGATCCATGCCCTGACCTCGCAGATGACGAGCAACTCCGACGACTGGTCGATCCTGTTGCGCTCGGCCGCCGCGGAATCCTCGCTCCGGCTCGGCTGGCGCGACAAGTATCACGACGTGCAGGCTAAGGCCTCCTCCCTGCTGATCGACTGAGGTTTCCGACCACGGGCGCGATCGCCATGACGGTGGCGGTGGCGCGCATCGGCGCTGTCCGACGCCGACCGGCGGCGAATGTCCGCGCTACGCGGCGTGGGCGTTGGACCGTCCGCCCCGTCCTCTCCCGCCGCGCCCTCACGGTGACCCCAGTGACCTTGCGGAACCATCCCACCGGGAGCGCCCGGATTCTGTCTTCATGGTACGGTATTTCCATCTAACGGAAATGAATTTTGCTAGTTGACGGTACAGGGCGCACTCGTCAGGCTTGTCGCGATCGTCACCATCGACGGTCCATGCAGGACAGGGGCAGGGGCAGGCCAGCGCCACGGATCGCCGCCGAACAGGCGGCACGATGCGGTCGCGGCAAGGCCCCGGCGCCGATGTCCGAAAACAGTGGAGGAACGCCTCATGTTCATTGGGAAGGCAACGCATGCCGTTCTGTCCCTGGGACGGATCGCGGCGCTGATCGCGTTCGCGGTCGCCGCCACCGCCCCGGTCGTCCACGCCCCGGCTGTCCATGCCCAGGACGCGGATCGCGGCGTCGACGTGGTCCTGTCGGTCGAACCGACCGACCTCGATCCCGGCAATACCGACTACCGGACGATCTCTCACGTAACCAAGCTCAACGTCTTCGAGCCGCTGGTCTTCCAGGACATCCGCGACAGTTCGATCAATCCGCGCCTGGCCACGTCCTGGGAGCGGATCGACGATCGGACCTACCGCTTCACGCTGCGCGAGGGCGTGACGTTCCACGACGGCGCGCCGTTCAACGCCGACGCGGTCGTCTTCAGCGTCGACCGCCTGTTCAACGAGAACATCTCGGCCATCACCCGGGCCCAGTTCTTCGGCGAGAACCCGGTCGAGGCGATCCGGGTCGACGACTACACGGTCGACATCCGGGCGGAGTCCACCGATCCGATCCTGCTGACCCGTATCGCGCAGATCATGATGACCTCGCCCAACACGCCGATGGACCAGATCATCCGCGATCCGGTCGGCACCGGCCCCTATCGCCTCGCCGCCTGGGAGGCCGGGGTCGAGATCGTGCTGGAGCGTTACGAGGACTATTGGGGCGAGCTGCCCGAGGTCGAGACGGCGACCTTCGTCTGGCGTGGCGAGCCGACCGTCGCGGCGCAGATGGTCGAGGTCGGCGAGGCCGACATCACCATGTCGATCCCCGAGGAACTGGCCACCAATCCGGAGATGGACCGGGCCTATCCCAACTACGTCACCTTCTACTACATCGTCGGCGCCTGGGAGCCGCCACTGGACGATGTGCGTGTCCGCGAGGCGCTGAACCACGCCATCGACCGCGAGGCACTGCTCGGCACCCTGCTGCCGGCGCAGGAAACGCTGGCGACCGCGCTGTTCCCGCCCGCGACTGTCGGCTACAACACCGATCTTGAGCCCTATCCCTACGATCCCGACCGGGCGCGGGCGTTGCTCGACGAGGCGCGCGCGGACGGTGTCGACGTCGATGCCGAGATCACCATGATCGGCATCCAGGGCCACTTCCCGCGGTCGGACGAGATCCTGGAGGCGGTCAACGCCATGCTGCAGGATGTCGGCTTCAACACCTCCATGCGGATCGTCGAGAACGCCCTCTATCGGCAGTATCGCGACAAGCCGCGGATCGAGGGCGGCCCCGTGCTGCTGCAGGCCAACCACGACAACACCACCGGCGACGCCGGCGCCACGGTGACCCGCCATCTGTGCAGCAGCAACCGCAACCCGATCTGCGACGAGCATCTCGACTCGCTCATCCTCTCCGGCCTGGCGGCCGAGGGTGACGAGCGGCGGGAGATCTGGGAGGAGGTCGCCCGCTACATGCACGAGGAGGTCATGGTCGACCTTCTGATGACGCACCGGGTGGGCTTCGCCCGCGTCGGCCCGCGCATCGAGTTCGATGTGGTGGGACGCAATCAGGCGAACTTCTTCCTCGAGGAAATCTCGTTCGTCGACTGATTGTCGCCGCCTGTCCCCCGGTGTCGCTGGACGCCGGGGGACGGTGTCGCGCACCGGCGCGCCCTCTCGATCATGGCGCGCCCAGGCATTCCGCGCTCTACTGCCATCTTGACGGACCTATCGGGGAGGAAGCGGCACGGTGCAGTACTATGTCGTCAGCCGCCTGGCGCAGAGCTTCATCTCGCTGATCGGACTCGTCATCCTGGTGTTCTTCATGATCCGGATGACGGGCAATCCGGCGGATCTCTACCTGCCCGACGACGTCTCCGCCGCGGCCCGGCAGGCGTTCATCGAACTGCATCGCCTCGACGACCCGATCATCCTGCAGTTCGGCCGGTTCATCGGTGACCTCGTTCACCTCGATCTCGGAACCTCGATCAGACAGGGCCGGTCCGCGGCGGTGATCGTTCTCGAGGCCTATCCGACCAGCCTGGCGCTGGCGGCGATCTCCATGAGCATCGCGCTCGTCCTGGCGATCCTGCTGGGCGTCTGGGCGGCCGTCCGGCCGACCGGCGTCGTCGACCGGACGATCAGCGTCCTGTCGCTCGCCGGGGCCAGCGCGCCGAACTTCTGGGTCGCGCTCACCCTGATTTCGATCTTCGCCGTCGGCCTGCAGCTGGTGCCGACATCCGGCATCGGCGGGTGGGATCACTGGATCCTGCCGGTGGCGGTGCTGGTGCTGCGGCCGTTGGGCCTGCTGTCCCAGGTGGTGCGCGAGGCGGTGATCCGCTCGCTCTCCGCACCCTATATCCGCACCGCCCGGTCGAAGGGCGCGCCGGACCGCTCGATCCTCTACGTCCACGCCCTGCGCAATGCCAGCCTTCCCATCCTGACGATGGCCGGCAACCAGGCGGTGGCCTTCATCAACGGGTCGGTCGTCATCGAGACGATCTTCGGATTTCCCGGTGTCGGCAAGCTGATCATCGACGCCATCGTGCAGCGCGACTTCGCCGTCGTGCAGGCGGCGGTGATCATCACCGCGACGGTCATCTTCCTGCTCAATATCGTGATCGATCTGCTCTACGCCCTGCTCGATCCGAGGATCCGGCACTCATGAGCAGCACCGACCATCCCCTCGGCACGCCGCCGGACGAGGCGGAGACGCTGCTGACGGCGCGCCGCCCCGCCTATCTGCATTTCCTGGTCCGCGATCCCTTCGCGCTCGCCTCCGCCATCTGGCTCCTGCTTATCGTGCTGTTCGCCACGCTGGGGCCGCTGCTGCTGGGCGATGCCGCCACGGACATGAATCTGCGGGCGCGGAACCTGCCGCTCGGCTCGATCGAGAACAGCTGGCTCGGCATCCTCGGCTACGATCCGCTCGGGCGCAGCGTCCTGGCCCGGTGCATCGTCGCCACGCAGACGACGATCGGCATCGCCGCCGCCGCGGCGCTGGCGGCGCTGACCATCGGCACCATCGTCGGGCTCTATGCCGGCTATACCGGCGGGCGCACCGGCCGGGTGATCATGCAGCTCTCCGACATCGTGCAGAGCTTCCCCTCGCTGCTGCTCGCACTCTTCGTCCTCTACATGCTGGAGCCCCAGCCGCTCAACATCGTGCTGGTGCTGGCCTTCGGCCAGATCCCGATCTACCTGCGCGTCGCCAGGGCTGAAGTGCTGGAGTTGCGCGAGCGCCTGTTCGTCGATGCCGCCCGCGTGCTGGGCGCCAAGCCGCGCCAGATCCTCGCACGCCATATCGGGCCACTGGTGCTGCCGGTAGTGATCAATATCGTCACCATCGATTTCGCCCTCATCATGCTCTCGGAATCGAGCCTCAGCTTTCTCGGGCTGGGCGTGCAGTCGCCGTCGATCACCTGGGGCGTGCTGGTGGCGCAGGGGCGCGAATACCTGCAGTCAGCCTGGTGGATCTCCTTCTTCCCCGGCCTGATGATCATGCTGACGACTCTGTCCATCAACCTGCTCGCCAACTGGCTTCGCCGCGTCCGCGATCCGCGCGAGCGCTGGCGCTTCGACCGGGCCCGCCACACCGGGAGGCGGCGATGAAGCCGATCTTCGAGCTGAGCCAACTGACGGTCGAGTTCCGCTCGCCGCTGGAGACCGTGACGGCGGTGCATGGCCTCGACCTGGTGGTCAACGAGGGCGAGAGCTTCGCCATCGTCGGCGAGAGCGGGTCGGGCAAGACCGTCTCGATGATGGCGACCATGCGCCTCCTGCCCACGCCGCCAGCCCATGTCGCGGCCGAGGCCATGCGTTTCGAGGGCCGGGATCTGCGCGCGATGGACAGGCGCGCGTGGCGGCAGCTCTGTGGCGAGCGGATCGCCATGGTCTTCCAGGACGCGCTGACGGCCCTCAACCCCGTCTACACGGTGGGCTGGCAGATCGGCGAGATGTTCCGCATCCATCGCCCGGCCATGTCTCGGCGCGAGATCCGGGAGCGCACCATCGGCCTGCTGGCCGAGGTCGGCATTCCCGAGCCCCAGCAGCGCGTCAACGACTACCCGCACCAGTTCTCCGGCGGCATGCGCCAGCGGGCGATGATCGCCATGGCGATCGCGCTCGAGCCCGCCTTCCTGATCGCCGACGAGCCGACCACCGCGCTCGACGTCACGGTCCAGGCCCAGTTGATGGACCTGCTGGCCCGCCTGAAAGCCGAGCGGGGCATGTCGATGATCCTGATCACCCACGATCTCGGCCTGGTTTCCGAGAACGCCGACCGGGTGGCGATCATGTATGCGGGCTCGGTCATGGAGACGGGGGCGGTCGACGACGTGCTGACCCGGCCGCGACACCCCTACACGCTGGGACTGCTCGCCTCGCGTCCGCAGGCCGTGCGCAAGGGCGAGAAGCTGAGCTCGATCCACGGCTCTCCGCCCAATCTCGCCCGCAAGCCGGAAGGCTGTCCGTTCCATCCGCGCTGCCAAATGGCGCGACCCGTTTGCCGGACCAGCAAGCCGGCGCTGATCGCAGAGGCGTCGGGTCACGGCGTCGCCTGCCATGTCGTCAATCCGCCGGACACGGCCGCGACACCACCCCGCGAACCGGCGCGGGCAGACCGATGAACGACATGTCGACCGCCGAACGACCACTGCGCACCCAGCCCCGGCAGGGGCGGCTGCTGACGGTGACCGATCTCGTCAAGCACTTCCAGATCCGCTCCCGCAAGCTGTTCGGCAAGCCGAAGACTGTCCGCGCCGTCGACGGCGTCAGCTTCGATCTTGACTGGGGCGAGACGCTGGGCGTCGTCGGCGAGTCCGGCTGCGGGAAATCCACGCTTGCCCGCACGCTGCTGCGGCTGGAAGCGCCCGATGGCGGTCAGGGAGTGTTCGACGGCGTCGATCTTTTCGGCACCGCGCCCGATCTCGCGCTCCGACGCCGGATACAGGTCGTCTTCCAGGATCCCTTCGCCGCGCTCAATCCGCGCATGACCGTCTACGAGACGCTGACCGAGCCGCTGAGGCTGCACCCGACCATCCTGCCGCGGGATCAGTGGTCGCGCCGGGTGCGCGACCTGCTCGGGCGGGTGGGCCTGCGGCCGGAATTCGCCAACCGCTATCCGCACGAGTTCTCGGGCGGGCAGCTGCAGCGGATCGGCATCGCTCGCGCGCTGGTCCTAGAACCGGACCTGATCCTGCTCGACGAGCCGGTGTCAGCACTCGACGTCTCGATCCAGGCCCAGGTGGTCAATTTGCTGGAAGAGGTGCAGCAGGCGTTTGGCGTCGCCTATATCTGCATCTCGCACGACCTGTCGATCGTGCGCCACATCTCCGACCGCGTTGCCGTGATGTATCTCGGCAATTTCGTCGAGACGGGGGACTGCGAGGACATCTACGCCGCCCCTGGCCACCCCTACACCAAGGCGCTGCTGAGCGCGGAGACCCGCATCGCCACCCGAGGCGCGTCCCGCGGACGGATCCTGCTGAAGGGCGAGGTGCCGAGCCCGATCCAGCCGCCCACCGGGTGCCGGTTCCGCACGCGCTGCTGGCTGGCGACGGAGAAATGCCGCGAGGTGCCGCCGCCCGTGCGCAACCCGGCGACGAGCCAGGTGGTCCGGTGCCATTTCCCGCTGTGGGAATCCGGCTGAGCCGCTCATGCCGACAGCCACGCCTCAGCAACACCGCGGAGCCCCATGCCCATGAAGATCACCAAGGTCAGACCCTTCCTCGCCGACCGCTTCCTCTTTGTCCTCGTGGAGACGGACGCGGGCATCACCGGAGTGGGCGAGTCCGGAGCGTGGGGCCATTTGCCGGCCTCGGCCACGGCGATCGAGACCTTCGCGGGATATCTGGTAGGCAAGGATCCCGGTGAGATCGAGCAGCACTGGAACACCATGCACCGCTTCGGGCATTTCCGGGGCGCGGCGATCTGCGGGGCGATCTCGGCCATCGACATCGCCCTGTGGGACATCAAGGGTCAGCACCTCGGCGTGCCGGTGCATTCCCTGCTCGGCGGTCCGACGCGGCGCCGCGCCCGGCTCTACGCGCATGTCAAGGCGCCGACCCGGGAGCGGATGGTCGAGAGCGCGCTGCAGCGCAAGGAGATGGGCTTCACGGCGATCGGCCACGTCAACCCGTTCCTCGACGAGGACCGGGATCGGCCGTATTTCAGGAGCCATGCCCGCAAGATTGAGGATGGCGTGCGTGTGGTCGCGGATCTGCGCGCGGCACTAGGGCCGGACGTGGATCTGTGCATCGAGATCCATCGTCGGCTGACCCCGGCGGAGGCCGTGACCTTCGCGCACGAGATCGCGCCATTCCGGCCGTTGTTCTACGAGGATCCGGTCCCGCCGGGTTCGGTAGAGGCGATGGGCCGGGTCGCCGATGCGATCAGCCTGCCCATCGCCACCGGCGAGCGGTTCTTCTCCCTGGAGGAGTTCCAGGCCCATATCTCGCGCGGGGCGCTCGCCTATGCCCGGGTCTCGATCGCGCTGTGCGGCGGCATAACCGGCGCCCGCAAGATCGCCGCGCTGGCCGAGGCCTTCGAGATCCAGATCGTCCCCCACAACCCCTTGTCGCCGGTCTCGCTGGCGGCGGCGCTGCACCTCGACGCCGCCATCCCGAACTTCGCGATCCAGGAATTCGCGATCCAGGATGCCGCGGAGATGAAGGGCGGCGTCCCCCGCCTGCGCGGGCAGCATCTCGTCGACCGGGCGTTCGAGGTCGCCGACGGCTTCGCGCTGATCCCGCAGGAGCCGGGCCTGGGTGTCCGTCTTTCGCCCGCCTGCGAGGCGGCGCCCGTCGTCGCGCGCGACATCCGGATGCGTAGCCACCTCGATGGCCATGTCGTCGACCAGTAGGCCGCCGGGTCCCATCGCCCTCCTGCGCAGGCCGGGCATCGGTGTCTTCTTCGCCGGGCGCTTCCTCGCCGCCACCGGCGCCTGGTCGGAACGCATCGCCATCGGCTGGCTGGTGTGGGAGCAGACGCAGTCGCCGAGCCTTGTCGGCGTCGCCGCCTTCCTGCGGCTCGCCCCGGCGATCGCGCTCAGCCCGATCGGCGGCGTGCTGGCGGACCGCCACGGCGCGGTCGGCATCCTGAGAGCGGCCTTCGCTGTGAACGCGGCCCTGGCGCTCGTGCTGGCCATCGCCGCCACCGAGCTGGCGCTGTGGGCGGTGCTCGCCTGTACCGCGCTGCTCGGCGTCGCCCAGGCGCTGGCCGCGGCGCCGATGAAGTCCGTGGTGCCTCAGATCCTGGCGCGCGGCGACCTGCCGGTGGCGATCCCGCTGAGCTCTGCGACCTTCAATCTCGCCGGCTTCATCGGTCCGGCCGCCGCCGGCATCTCCATCGCCCTGGTCGGCGTCTGGGCCGCCTTCGCCGTCTCGGCCCTCGGCTGCGCGGTCTTCGTCGTCGCGCTCGCGCGCTGGGTCGCCAGCGACTGGCGCCAGCCGGCCGGCACGCGTGGCGTGATCGCCGACATCGGTGCCGCGCTCTCTTTCGTGCGGCGGGACGGTGCCGCCCGACCACTCTTCGCGCTGCATCTCGCCGCCGCGCTCAGCCTGCGTCCCTTCATCGACCTCCTGCCCGCCTTCGTCGGCTCGTCCGGCAGCGGCGGCGCGGCCATGCTCGGCCTCGCCACCTCCGCGGTGGGCGCGGGCGCGGTGCTGGGTGCCGTCTGGATGGCGCTGTCGGCGGGCGCCGCTTCGCTGGTGAAGCGCATGCTGGCCGGTACCGTCATCGCGGTGGCCAGCCTGCTCGGCCTGGCGGTGTGGGGCTTCTCGCACCTGGCCCTGCCCGTTGTGCTGGCATTCGGCACGGCGATGGTGGTGCGGGCGACGGCGACGCTGACGCTGGTCCAGCTCGTCGCGCCAGCCGATCTGCGCGGCCGCGTGGCCGGGCTCTACAGCATGACGATCCGTGGCGGCTCGGCCGCCGGCGCGGCCGCGATCGGCCTCCTGGCCGAACTGATCGGGCTGCGTACGGGCATGGCGATCGCCGCCGCGCTGTGCCTGCTCTGCCTGGCACTGCTGGCACCGGCTCTCGGCCGGCTGTCCCGTACCGGCGTCGCGGCGCTGCCGGACGATGGCGGATGCCACGGCTCGCCGCGTGACGACAGGCGGATGCGATGAACGACCTACCAGGACAGGAGCGGACGATGAGTGGTTGGCGCTGGGCAGGCCCGCTGAGAGAGGGCCAGGTCTCGATCGGCATCGTGGGCGACACGAACATCCAGGACCGCGCGGAACCCGCATCGGCCTTCACCCACGTGCTCGACACGCTGCGCGGCTTCGACGTGCTGATCGGGCAGTGGGAATGTCCGCTCACCGAGGCGCCGGCCAATGACGGCGTGGCGGACGTCGTCTTCAAGCCGCGCTGGCGGCACTCCCGGCCGGCCATGGCCTCGGCCCTGACGGCGGCCGGCTTCAAGGCAGTCAGCCTCGCCTCCAATGTCGCCTACCCGCCGTCGGCCGCCGTCGAGACGGCGCGTCACCTGGCGCGGATCGGAGTCGGCCATGCGGGCGTCGGCGACAATCTGGCGGAAGCGCACGCGCCGGCGCTGATCGAGACGGCGGGGGGGCGGATCGCGCTGCTGTCCTACACCTCCGTCTTTTGGCCGATCGAGCAGCCGGCGACCGAGAACGCGCCGGGCGTCGCCACCATCCGGGCGCACACCTCCTACGCGCCGGGACGCCGGGCGCTGGAGATGCCGGGGGCCGCGCCGGACATCCGGACCTGGGCCGATCCGGCCGAACTCGACGCCATGGTTCGGGACGTAACGCGAGCGGCGGGGATGGCCGATCTCGTCATCGTGTCCTGCCACTGGGGCGTGTCCTCGCAGGAGGAGTTCGTCGAGTACCAGCAGGAGATCGCCCACGCCGCGATCGACGCGGGGGCGGCCATCGTCTACGGCACCCACCCGCACAAGATCCAGGCCATCGAGGTCTACAAGGGTGCCCCGATCTTCTACTCCCTCGGCAATTTCGCCTTCGACTGGGAGAAGATGCGCAATAGGCACCTGGACGGCCTGCTGGTGCGCTGCGTGGCCGAGGGCTCGCGTGTCGTCGCCACCAGTTTCGTGCCGGTGCGGCGTGGCGACGACAACAATATCGCCATCCTCGATCCGCGGTCGGGGGAAGGCGCGACCATCTTCGCCCGCATCCGCGAGCTGTCCGGCGAGCTCGGCACCGGTTTCCGCTTCATGCGGGACGAGGTCCAGGTCGCCCTGGATGCCGGGGAATCGATGGTCGCTCTCTAGATGTAAGGACTGTCAGACCCGACCAGCCGCACCGTCAGACGAAGCCGATCTGTCGCGCCATCTCCGCGGCCTGCGTCCGGTTGCGCACCGAGAGCTTGGAGAAGACGTTCTTCAGATGGCTCTTCACCGTCTGCTCCCGGATACCGAGCGCCAGGCCGATCTCGCGATTCGTCAGGCCGCGTGCCACGAGGCCCGCGATCTGCCGCTCGCGCTCGCTGAGCAGGTCATAGAGCTGAGGCGCGGTGTCGCCGCCGCCGAGATCGACGCCGACCGGCTTCGCGCCGGCCAGACGCTCGATCGACTGCAGGTGATCGCTCCAGCCCTCGTTCGACGCCCTCAGCCCCAGCGCCTCGGCATGCAGGCTGAGGCACTGGGTGAAGTCTGGGCCGAGATCGACGAGGCTGCGGGAGATGCCGCAATCGGCGGCGATGCGCAGGGCGCGCGCGAGCGCGCGGGCGGCCTCCTCCTGCTGCCCCTGTCCGCTCTGCGCGATCCCGGTCAGCGCCAGCAGGGTCGCCAGGGAGTGCAGCCGCTCCTCCCGCTCCGCGCGGACGAGCATGGGCCTGAGCATGTCGAGGGCGGCGGTGAAGCGGCGGCGGGAGACGTTGATGAGGACCCGCACGGCGTGCGCGGGTTCCCAGACCTGCCAGGCCAGGGGAGGCAGCCGGCCCGACTGCTCGGCCAGGTTGGCCATCAGGTGATCGCTCTCCCGCTGCGCCTCGCCGAGGCGGCCGGCGAGCAGGTAGAGGCGGGCCCGTTCGTTGCGGATCGCAAGGGACAGCCGCGTGTTGCCGGTCTCGAAGGCGAAACGCTCGCCACGGTCCAGCACCGAGAGGGCCTCGGCGCCGCGGCCGGTCGCGGCGAGCAGGCGGGACAGCGTCACGTGCCCGACCACATGACGGTCGTCGAGGCCGACCTTGTCGACCTCCGTGTCGCCGGCCGTGCCCGCCCGCAGCAGGACTTCCGCCTCGTTCAGGTGATCCCGTTCGTACAGCGCCAGGCCGAGCAGCACCGAGGACAGGCCGACCATGTAGGAGGCGCTGGCGAAGTTGGTCCGGGCGATGTCGAGCGCGTCCCGGAAATGCGCCTCGGCGTCGGCGACGCGGCCGCGCGCGAGGGTTGCCATCCCGGCGATCGTCTTGGAGTGCACCAGACCCCAGTAGCAGTCGATCGCCTGGTATTTGCCATGGGCCCGCCAGGTGAGGTCGAGCGATCTGTCGAGCGCGCCGAAATGGAAATGCCCGAAGCCCAGAATGGAATCGAGGTCCACCTGGCCGAAGGGCCCGTCGTCGATCACGGTCTCCCCCAGGCTTTCGGTAAGCGCGTGGAAGCGGGCCATGTCGCCGCTATAGGCGGCGACAAGGCAGTCGAAGAGGCGGACCCGTTCCAGCAGCCGCAGGGGAGAACCCGTGCCGGACCCGGCACCGCCCAGCCGGCTCTCGACATCGCGCAGGGTGCGGTCCGCGCGCGCGTAGTTGCGGCTGTTGATGTCGCGCCAGACGTGCAGAAGCATCAGCAGCGGGCGGGAACCGAGGACGGCGTCCGGCAGGCTGGCCAGCCAGCCATGGTAGATGTCGAACAGTCCGTAGCTGAGATAGTCGAACAGGCAGCGGCTCTCGATGATGGCGGCGGCCTGCTCCATGGCGCCGGCGGCGAGCAGGTGGCGGACCGCCTCGCGGTGATGTCCGTTGGCCTCGAACCAGGCGCCGGCACGGCTGTCGATCGCCGCCATCGTCTCCGGGCCGAGCGACCGCGCGCGGTTGCGCAGGAACTGCGAGAACAGCGCGTGATAGCGAAACCAGGTGCGCTCCGGGTCGAGCGGCTGGGTGAAGATGTTCCGGCTGACGAGGAGATCGAGCACGGCGGCGCTGTCGTCGCGCCCCATGATCGCGTCGCAGACCCCGGCCGACAGGCGGTCGAGCGGGGAGGTGCGGACGAGAAAGACCTGGAGGGGTTCCGGCAGGGCGCGGAACACCTCGTCCATGAAGAAGTCGAAGACGTCGGCGCTGGCGGCGAAGTCGGCCAGCTTGCTGCCGCCGCCCAGCCGGTGCCAGGACAGGCTGGCGAGACGGAGACCGGCGACCCAGCCCTCGGTTCGGCGCAGCAGGTCGGCGGCTTCGCGGCTCGCCACCGTCATGTCGGGCTGCGCCGCGAAGAAACGCTCGATCTCCTCGGCGGTGAAGCGAAGCTCCCGTGGTCCGACCTCCCATAACGCATCGGTCGCGCGCAGGCGCGACAGCGGCAGATCCGGCGCGACGCGGCTGGCGATGACCAGGCGCAGGGTGACCGGGCCGCGCAGGGCCAGCTTGCCCAGGAAGGCGGTGATGCGCGGATTGGCGATGACGTGGAAATCGTCGATGAACACCACGAACGGCCGGTCGATCGCCGCCATCTCGTTGACCAGCAGGCCGAAGGCGTGGCCAGTCGCCGGCTCTTCCCGGGCCGAGACGATCTGGCCCAGCGTGTCGCGGCCGAAGTCCGGATGCACCGTCTGCAAGGCGCCGACGAGGTAGGCGAGGAACAGCGGCAGGCTGTCGTCCTCGCTGTCGAGGGACAGCCAGCACGCCGGGATGCCGTCGCCGATCAACGTGTCGTGCCACTGCGTCAGGCAGGTGGTCTTGCCGAAGCCGGGGGGCGCCTCGACGATGGTCAGCCGGCGCTGCGGCAGACGGCCCGATCCGACGAACAGCCGGGGACGCGCCACCACGCCGGTCGGCAGGGAAGGGGGCCGCAGCTTGGTGGCGATGAGGGGAAGGATGGCGCTCGTCGCCATGGACACTCCCTGGTTCCGGCCGTCGGTGATCGGGGCGATGAGGCATCCGGTCGGGGTCGGTCACTGACCCTTTAGGGGTATGACACCCGCCCTGGCCGCACCCTAGCATCCCTCCGATCGGATGCTGGGAGCAAGATCGACGATGCGTCAGTCCGCCATACCCTCCGGCCGGACCGCCATGCCGCTCGCGGAATATGCCAGGCATGACGCGATCGCGCTCGCGGGCCTCGTGGCAGCGGGCGACGTGCATCCGCTGGAACTGCTGAACACCGCCGTCGCGGCCGTCGAGGCCCTCGATCCCGAACTCAACGCCGTGGTCATCCGCTTCGAGGATCTGGCGCGTCAGACGATCGACCGGGGCCTGCCGCGGGGGCCGTTCCGCGGCGTGCCGTTCCTGCTGAAGGATCTGACGGCGCACCTCGCCGGCACGGTCACCAGCTGCGGCTGGCCGGCGCGGGCGGGGACGGTTTCCGCCTTCGACACCGAGCTGGTGGCGCGGCACAGGCGCGCTGGCCTCGTCACCTTCGGCAAGACCGCGGTGCCCGAACTGGCGATGGACTGGAGCACCGAGAGCCGCCTCTACGGCGCGACGCGCAATCCCTGGTCGCCCGCGCATTCCACCGGCACGTCGAGTGGCGGTGCCGGTGCGGCGGTCGCCGCTGGCATGGTGCCGGTGGCCCATGGCAATGACGGCGGCGGGTCGATCCGCGTACCCGCCTCATGCTGCGGCGTGTTCGGCCTCAAGCCCTCGCGCCACCGCAATCCGGCCGGCCCCATGGTCGGCGATCTCTGGCAGGGCATGATCTGCGAGCACGTGCTGAGCCGCAGCGTCCGCGACAGCGCCGCCATGCTGGACGCCACGGCGGGCATCGATGTCGGCGCCTTCCACGAGGCACCGCCGATGCCCGGCTCATTCCTCGCGGCCGTCGGGCAGGCGCCGCGCAAGCTGCGCATCGCGCTGTCGACCGAGGCGCCCTACGGCGCGCCGACCCATCCCGACTGCATCACCGCCGTCGAGGACGCTGCGGCGCTGTGCCGGTCGCTCGGCCACGAGGTCGAGCAGGCGACGCCGCCCCTGCCGGAGAATGGCTGGAGCGCCTTCGAGACCTTCATCTCGGTCGAATACGCCGCCGATATCGCGCGCGAGGCACTCCTCCTCGGTCGCGACCTGACCGAGGCGGACTTCCCGCCGGTGCTCTGGCGGATGATCGAGCGCGGCCGGTCGATCTCCGGCGTGGAGGCGGCGCTGGCCCTGTCCGTGCTGCACGGCATGGCGCGCGATCTCGGCCGCTTCTTCGAGAGCTACGACGTCGTCCTCACGCCGACCCTGGCGGTGCCGCCGGTGCGGCTTGGCCATTTCGGCCTCGACGTGACGCCGGAGGAGCACTGGCGGGCCTATCTCGCCTTCATGCCCTATACCCATCCCTTCAACATCGGCGGCCAGCCGGCGATGTCGGTGCCGCTGCACTGGAACGCCGACGGCCTGCCGATCGGCGTCCAGTTCGCCGCGCCCGTCGGCGACGAATACACGCTCTTCCAGCTCGCCTCACAACTAGAAGCCGCCCGGCCTTGGCTGGATCGCGCGCCGCGCATCTCACTCCAGGGCCAATGACGTGGCCAACGACGCAACCCCTCATCACGCAAGGAGGCAGTAACAATGGCCGTCTTCACTTCCCGTCCACCGACAATGCGTCAGCTTCTGCTGGCGTCGAGCGCCCTTCTGGGGGCCTTCGCGGCATTCGGCACGGGTGCGCTCGCCCAGTCGGACACCATCACCGTCGCCCGCTCGGTCGATGCCGACAGCCTCGATCCGCACCGCACCTCCAACACCCAGTCGCTCCAGGTCACCAACCTGATCTACGACACGCTGCTGACCATGGACGACAGCGGCGGCATCCATCCGGGGCTGGCCTCGGAGTGGTCGATCTCCGAGGACGGGACGACTTACACCTTCATCCTGCGCGAGGGCGTGCTCTGCCATGACGGCGAGACCTTCGACGCGGCGATGGCGGCGGCCAGTATCCAGCGCGCGGTCGATCCGGAGACGACCAACCCGAACGCCTCGTCCTGGGGACCAATCGAGGACGCCGCGGCGGACGGCAACACGCTGACCGTGTCGCTGAGCCAGCCCTACGGGCCGTTCCTCAGCTTCCTCACCAGCATCCAGGCGCCGATGATCTGCGCCGGCTCGACGGCCGGCGCGGAGTTCGATCCCATCGGCACCGGCCCCTACGAACTGGTCGACTGGGTGCGCAACGACCGCATCACGCTGGCCGCCAACGAGGACTACGAGAACGTCCATCCGCTGATCGACAACCCGGGCGCGCCACACGTGCCCAACCTGGTGCTGCAGGTGATCCCCGAGGGCGTGGCCCGGATGGCCGCGCTGCGCAGCGGCGAGGTCCAGTTCGCCGAACCGTCCCTGGAGGAGGCGGCGCTGCTGCAGGACGATCCGGACTTCAACGTCCATGCCGCCATGCTGAGCGGTCAGCAGATCCTGATGGCGTTCACCTGGCGCATCCCACCGCTCGACGACGAGAATGTCCGCCGGGCGATCGGCGCCGTTGTCGACCGCGCGCTCTACGCCGATTTCGCCTTCGAGGGCCTGGTCGAGCCGGCCTATTGCCCGGTCGCGCCCGGCCTGCTGGGCACCGACGCGGAGATGTGCCGGGACGCGGGCGTGCCGGAGGACGTGGCGCTGGCCGAGGAACTGCTGGCCGAGGCCGGCTATGGGCCGGACAATCCGCTCGAGATCGTGCTGTCGGTGCATCGCCTGCCGGGCTGGGACCGGATGCACGAGATCATGCTGCAGCAGTTCGAATCGGTCGGCATCGAGGCGACGATCGAGCAGCGCGAGGTGGCGGCCTTCTTCGACCACATGTCCGGCGAGAACGAGCGCACGGACGGACCGCCAGTGGTCTGGACCATGGGCATGTCGGGCGTCGATCCCGACTATCTCTACTTCCTCTGGCACACGCCGGGCTTCGTCAACATGGGGCTGAACGAGGAGGTCGACGCCATGCTGGAGGCGCAGCGTGGGCTGACCGGCGAGGCCCGCGTCGAGGCGATCCAGGAGATCCACCGCTACCTGCTGGAGAACGTCTACGCCGTGCCGCTGCTCTCGCCCGGCTGGGGCTGGCTGATGGCCTCGAGCGCCGATCTCGAGGGCTTCAAGATGGGCCACATGGTATCCCTGATCTTCAACGACGTGCAGTATGTCGACTAGACGATCCTGAACGGGAGAAAGACCGGCCTCCGCCGTCCCGCCCGCCGGTGCCATCCGGCGCGGAGCGGGGCGGCGGTGCCGCCATTCTGGAACCGGGCCGAGCATGCTGACCTTCCTCGCCCGCCGTGGCATCGCGGCGGTCATCACCCTTCTCGTCTCGACCTTCGCGGTGTCGATGCTGATCCACATCGTGCCCGGAGACCCGGTCACGGTGATGATGTCGCAATCGGTGACGGCGACGCCGGAGGCGATGGACGAGATGCGCACCCGTCTCGGCCTCGACCTGCCACTCTGGCAGCAATATCTCAACTTTCTGGGGCGGGTGGTCTCGGGCGATCTCGGCCGCACGATCATGGGCAACGAACCGGTGCTCCGCCTGCTCCTGGAGCGCCTGCCCAACACGCTGGTGCTGGCGGTGTCGGGCCTGGTCGTGGCCTGCGCCATCGGGCTGCCCCTGGGTATCCTGGCGGCGCGCAAACAGGGCAGCCTGCTCGACAGCGTGGTCATGGTGGGCGCGGTGGTCGGGGTCTCCGTACCGAACTTCTGGCTCGGTCTGATCCTGCTCGTCTTCTTTTCCCTCACCCTCGGCTGGCTGCCGGTCGCCGGCGAGGGCTGGCAGAGCCTGATCCTGCCAGCGGTGACGCTGGGGGCGACCTATTCGGCGGTGATCGCCCGCATGTGCCGCTCCTCGATGATCGAGGTGCTGTCGGAGGACTACATCCGCACAGCGCGCTCGAAGGGCCTGTCGCAGGGCACCGTCCTGCTCCGCCACGCCCTGAAGCCGGCGATGATCAGCGTCGTCACCGTGATCGGTCTCATCTTCGGCTACCTGATGGGCGGCCAGGTGATCATCGAGAACGTCTTTTCCTGGAACGGCATCGGCCGGCTCGCTGTCCAGTCGATGCTGCAGCGCGACTATCCGCTGATCCAGGGCTTCCTGCTGATCTTCGCCACCACCATCGTCTTCGTCTCGATCCTGCTCGACATCATCTATGCCTTCCTCGATCCGCGAACCGCGCACAGCTAGCGCCGGCCCGTCCCGCCGGGCGATGCGGCGGCTCGGCCGCAATCCGGTCCTGGGCGTCGCCGCGGCGGTCATCGTGTGCCTGGTCGCCGCTGCCCTCGCCGCGCCGCTGCTGGCACCCTTCGACCCCTACGAGATGCGCGTCGGCCCGCGCCTCTCGCCGCCGGGCGGACCGCATCTCTTCGGCACCGACGAGCTCGGGCGGGACCTGTTCAGCCGGGTACTCTACGGCGCGCGGCTGACCCTGTGGGTGGGGGCGGTGGCGGTCGGCATCGGGCTCGTCGTCGGCGTGCTGATCGGGCTCACCGCGGGCTACATCCGCGGCATGGTCCGCGCCGTGCTCATGCGCGCCATCGACGTTCTCTACGCCTTTCCCGACACGCTGATCGCCCTGGCACTGCTCGCCTTCCTCGGCCCCAGCCTCACCAACGCGATGATCGCCATCGGCATCAGCGTCATCCCCTACTACGCCCGGGTCACCTACAGCGTCGTCCTGGTCGAGCGGTCGAAGCCCTATGTCGACGCCTGCGCCATGGTCGGGGCGGGAGGCGGGCGCATCCTCTTTCGGCACATCCTGCCGAACTGCTTCGCGCCGCTGATCGTCGTCGCCTCGCTGGGCTTTTCCTCCGCCGTCCTGTCGGCGGCGGGGCTCTCATTCCTCGGGCTCGGCGCGCAGCCGCCGGCACCGGAATGGGGCGCCATTCTGGCCAATGGCCGCAACTACATCACCCGGGCGCCCTGGATCCTGATCTTCCCCGGCCTCGCCATCACCTTCACCGTGCTCGCCTTCAACATCGCGGGCGACGGGCTGCGCCGCAGCCTCGACCCGCGCCAGCGGAAGGTGACCTGATGGCAGGGCTGGCCTCCCACGGAGTCGATCCCGGCGCCCCGGCGTCCGCCGGCCCGGTGCTCACCGTCGACGGACTTGGCATCACCGCCGGCAAGGGCGCGGACCGGCACGAGCTGGTCCAGGACGTCAGCTTCGAGATCGGCCAGGGCGAGGTGCTGGCGCTGGTCGGCGAGTCCGGCTGCGGCAAGACGATGACGGCGCTGTCGATCGCCGGCCTGCTGCCGTCGGGCGTGACGGTCAGCGTCGGGCGGCTCCGGCTGCTCGATGATCCCGTCGACGGCGCATCGGAGCGGGAGATGAACCGGATCCGCGGCCGCCATGTCGGCATGATCTTCCAGGAGCCGATGACCTCGCTCAACCCGGTGCTGACCGTCGGCACGCAGCTGACCGAAGGGCCGATGCGGCACCTCGGCATGACCCGGCGGCAGGCGCGCGACCGAGCCATCGAGCTTCTCGACCTGGTGCGCATCGCCGACGCGCCGCGCCGCCTGCGCGACTATCCGCACCACCTTTCCGGCGGCATGCGGCAGCGCGTGATGATCGCAATGGCGCTGGCCTGCCAGCCCGCGCTGCTGCTGGCCGACGAGCCGACGACGGCGCTCGACGTCACCATCCAGGCGCAGATCCTCGAACTGCTCGAGGGCATCCGGCGCGACCTCGGCACGGCCATCCTGCTGATCACTCACGATCTGGGTGTGGTTGCCGACATCGCGGACCGGGCGATGGTGATGTATGCCGGGCGCGTGGTGGAGACCGCCCCCGTTGAGGACCTGCTGCGGGCGCCACGCCACCCCTACACCCAGGGTCTGATCAAGGCGCGGCCGGAACTGGCCTCGGCCCTTGGCGCGGCTCACCGGCGCCCACTGGAGACAATGCCGGGCATGGTGCCGAAGGCGGGCGCCGAACTGGCCGGCTGCGCCTTTCGCGAACGCTGTCCGCTGGCGCTGCCGCGCTGCGCGACGGATCGGCCTGTCCTGACGCCGCGCGGCATAGGGCACGCCGCCGCTTGCTGGGCAACCTCATGACGGCGCCTCTCCTCCAGGCCGAGAGCCTGAGCAAGCGGTTCGGCGTCGGCAGCGACCTGCTGGGACGGCCACGCGCGCATGTCCACGCGGTAAGCGATGTCTCCATTGCCATCGCCCCTGGCGAGACCTTGGGCCTTGTGGGCGAGAGCGGTTCGGGCAAATCCACGCTCGGCCGCCTCCTGGTCGGCCTGGAGCGGGCCGACGGCGGCACCATCGACTTCGCCGGGGAGCGCATCCACAGGCCCCGCGGCCGTCAGTTGCGCGCCCTGCGGCGGCGTGTGCAGATGATCTTCCAGGACCCCTATGCCTCGCTCGATCCGCGCATGACGGTCGGCCAGTCGGTGGCCGAGCCACTGGGCATCCACGACCTCGCCCGCGGCGCGGCGGCGCGCGACCGGGTGCGGGACCTGTTCGAGCATGTCGGACTTCGCGGCGACATGACCGGTCGCTATCCGCACGCGCTGTCGGGCGGTCAGCGCCAACGGGTCGGCATCGCCCGGGCTCTGGCGGTGGAGCCGCAACTCATCGTCGCCGACGAGCCGGTCGCCGCCCTCGACGTCTCCATCCAGGCCCAGATCGTCAACCTGCTGCTGACGCTACAGGCACAGCACAACCTGGCCTATCTCTTCATCTCGCACGACATTGCCGTGGTGGCCCATATCAGCCACCGCATCGCGGTGATGTATCTGGGCGAACTGGTGGAGACCGGCTCGGCGAAGGCCATCATCGGGTCGCCGCGGCATCCCTATACCGAGGGCCTGATCGCGGCGACGCCGGATCCGGCGCGGCGCGCCCAGCGCAAGATCGTGCCGGCGGGCGAGATCCCCAGCCCGACCGATCTGCCGTCAGGCTGCCGCTACCACACCCGCTGTCCCCTGGCGACGGCGCTCTGCCGGCGGGAACAGCCGCGGCTCTCGCCGCGCGAGGAGGGCCGGCTGGTGGCCTGCCACCACCGCTAACCCTCGCTCGCTCACGAAGCCTTCGCGGCAATCAGGGCGATCTCGACCTTGAGGTCGGGGAAGGCCAGTTTTGCCTCGACCGTGGCGCGGGTCGGCGGATGGTCCTTGCTGACCCAGTCGTCCCACACCGCGTTCATCGCCTCGAACCCCGCCATGTCGCTCAGCCAGATGGTGGCGCTGATCAGGTGGTGCTTGTCCGAGCCGGCCCGCTCCAACAGGCGTTCGAGCTTTTCCAGGATGTTCCTGGTCTGCGCGCCGACATCGGCCTTGCGGTCGTCGGCGACGGTTCCGGCGGTGTAGATCGTGTCGCCGTGAATGACCGCCTGGCTCATCCTCGGGCCTCTCTCGAGACGCTGAATTCCGGACATCGATTGCCTCCGCTCGCTTGGAATACCCGCCTGGGGAAGGGCGTGATGATTGCGGTCCAGTTTCGTATGGTCAATGAAGTTTCTCATTGGACATCGAAAACCGAATGGCCATAATCGGCGCATCACGAGGTGGATCGGATTGGGGAGTACAACGATGCGCATCACGAAGTCACCCTTCATCGCGTTGTCGGCCGCCGCCATGGCGGCGTCGACGGCGGCCACCGCGCAGGACGGCGAGCCGATCACCATCGGCGCCGCGATCGCGCTGAGCGGAATTGTCGAGGCCTATGACGCCGATCCGGCCCGCGCGGCCGAGATGGCGATCGCCGACATCAACGCGGCGGGGGGCGTGCTGGGCCGGCCGCTCGAGATGATCTACGCCGACACCCGCAGCGACTTCACCCAGGGCCCGATCGCCGGCATGGAGGTGATCGACAACGGCGCCGACGTGGTGATCGTGACCGGCGACTTCGACTTCGGCGGCGGCGCGGCGCGCGTCGCCAACGCCCAGGGCATTCTCGCGGTCTCGCCCTTCGCGGCCGATCCGCTGTTCGGTGTGCAGGGGATCGGCCCCTACGCCTTCACCTTCGCCACGGCCAGCGTCAGCTCGGGCACCATCCTCGCCGAATGGGCGCACGACCAGGGCTGGGAGACCGCCTATGTGCTGACCCAGACCGACATCCAGTACGACCAGTCGGTGAGCGAGGCGTTCGTCGCCCGCTGGACGGAGCTTGCCGGCGAGGAGGCGCTGCTGGGCGAGGACGTCTTCTCGCTCGGCGATGCCTCGATCAGCGCCCAGATCACCCGCCTCAACAACCTCGCCGAGCAGCCGGACTTCATGGTGCTGTCGACCTTCACGCCGGCGGGTCCGAGCGCGCTGCGCCAGATCCGCGCCGCCGGTATCGACATTCCCGTGCTCTCCGCCGAGGACATGGACGGCGACTACTGGCTGGAAGCGGTGCCCGATCTCAGCGACTTCTACTTCGTGGCGCTCGGCTCGCTGTTCGGTGACGATCCACGGCCCGAGGTCAACGAGTTCATCGCCCGCTTCGAGAGCGAGCATGGCAACCATCCCTCGACGGCGCACACGCTGACCGGCTATTCCGCCATCGAGGGCATCGCCCGGGCGATCGAGCGGGCCGGCGAGACCGGCGGCGACGCTCTCAGGGCCCAGCTCGAGGCGTTCGACGACGAACCGCTGCTCGTCGGTCCGACCACGTTCAGCGCGGACACCCATATCAACTTCTACCGCCCCATGGTGGTGATGCAGGTGCAGGGCGGCGAGCACAGCGCCGTGGAGTTGCGTGAGCCGCAGGCTATTCCGGGGCAGCCTCGCTGATCATGGATGCCGGTAGTGGAGGGGCGGAGGGCGGCGACAGCCGCCTTCACGCCACCGACATCAGTGTCTCCTTCGACGGCATCCAGGCGCTCCGCGACGTCTCGATCGAGATCGTCCGCGGCCAGGTGCTTGGCCTGATCGGTCCCAACGGGGCCGGCAAGACCACGCTGGTCAATGTCATCACCGGGTTCCAGAAGGTCGATGCGGGCAAGGTCGCCGTCGACGGGCGGGACATCACCGGCACGCCGCCCGCCGCGCGCTGCGTCGCCGGCATCGCCCGGACGTTCCAGGCGGCGCGGCTGTTCGATCGCCTGTCGGTCACGGAGAACGTGGAATTGGCGGCGCTGGTGACGACGAGCGACCGCAGGGCGGCGCGTGATCTGGCGGCGGAGCTGCTCGACTGGGTCGGGCTAGGCTCATCCGGGCACCTCCGGGCGGATCAGCTTCCGCATGGCGACAAGCGCCTGGCGGGGGTCGCCCGGGCGCTCGCGGCGTCACCCCGGTTCCTGCTGATGGATGAACCCGCCGCCGGGCTCAACGAGAGCGAGGCGCAGGACCTCATCGAGGTCATCGGCCGGGTCAGGGAGCGCTTCGCCTGCGGCGTCCTCCTGATCGAGCACAACGTGCCGCTGATCATGGCCGTGTCCGACCGTGTCCACGTGCTCAGCGAGGGCAGAAGCCTGTTCGAGGGCACGCCCCGCGAGGTCGGCGGCAGTGCCGCGGTGCGCCATGCCTATCTCGGCGCCGGGGCGGTCGCGGCCGAGGCGCCGGCATCCGGAAGCGTGCCACCGGCCGCCGCGCCGGCGCCGCGGAAGCCGCTGCTGGAGGTCTCCGCGCTCGGCGTGCGCTACGGCACGGTGGAGGCGGTGCGGAATGCGACGATCCAGGTCGAGGAGGGCGAGTGCGTCGCCGTCGTCGGACCGAACGGCGCCGGCAAGTCGAGCCTGCTGCACGCCATCGCCGGCGTCGTGCGCCCGGCGGCCGGCACGATCCGGCTGAACGGTGCCGCACTTGCCCGCGGCAGCATCGAGTCCATGGTCGGCCAGGGTGTCTCGCTGGTGCCGGAAGGACGGCACGTCTTCGCCTCGCTGACGGTCCTGGAGAATTTGCAGGCGGGTGCGACCCGGCGGACGGATGCGGCCGCGGCGCGGCGGGATGTCGAGGCGCTGATGGACGACTTCCCGGCCCTGCGCGAGCGCGCGGCGATACCGGCCGGGCGCCTGTCGGGCGGCGAGCAGCAGCAATTGGCGATCGCCCGTGCCCTGGTCGCCAAGCCGCGCCTGCTGCTCCTCGACGAGCCGTCCCTGGGTCTCGCACCGCTCGTCATCGACACCGTCTACGACATGCTGCGCCGGATTCACGCGGCCGGCATGTCCATCCTGCTGGTCGAGCAGGACGCCGCCCGCGCCCTGGGGTTCGCCAGGCGGACCTACGTGCTGCGCTCGGGCTCCGTGGTGATGGCCGGCGCCTCGGCCGACCTCGCCCGCGACCCCGGGTTCGAGCATGCCTATTTCGGCTTCGACGGCGTGGAGGCCGCCGCCTCGTGAGCGCCGTCCTCCAGCACGTCGTGGACATGGTGAGCGTCGGCGGCCTCTACGCGCTGATGGCGCTGGGCATCGGCCTGATCTTCGGGATCATGCGCCTGATCAACTTCGCGCATGGCGAACTGATCATGGTCGGCGGCTACGCGACCTGGCTTGTCGTCGACCTGCCCGGTGTCGCCGTCATCGTGCTGACCCTGGCGATCGTCGTCCTGTTCGCGATCGGGATGGAGCGGATCGCCTTTCGACCGCTGCGCGACGCCAGCCCGGCGACGCTGCTGGTGGCGGCCTTCGCGGTCAGCTACTTCCTGCAGAACCTGGCGCTGGTGATGTTCGGCGGCCGGCCCAAGCCGTTCACCTTCGCCGACACCCTGATCGAACAGGTGACGATCGCCGGCCTGCGCATCCCGCAACTGCAGGTGATGTCGCTGGTCCTCACCGTGCTCACCCTGGTCGGCCTCGCCGTGATCCTGAAGCGGACCAACATCGGCGTGCAGATGCGTGCCGCCGCGCAGGACTTCCGGATGGCCCGCCTCGCCGGCATTCGCGCCAACCGCGTCATCGCACTGGCCTTCCTGATCAGCGGCGTGCTCGCCTGGGTCGTCAGCGTCGTCTACGCGGCGCAGATCGGCCAGATCAGTCCGACGATGGGGCTGCAGCCCGTGATCGTGGGCTTCGTGGCCACGGTCATCGGCGGCCTCGGCAGCCTCAGCGGCGCGGTCATCGGCGGCTTCCTCGTCGGCAGCCTGACGGTGGCGCTGCAGGCCTTGTTGCCGGGCGATCTGCGCGAGTTCCGGGATGCGTTCCTGTTCACCGGTCTGTTGCTCGTCCTGCTGGTCCGGCCGTCGGGCATCATCGCCACGCGCGCCCTGAAGGAGCGCGTCTGATGGCCGGCGCCCGCTCTCCCGGCATCACGGCATGGTGGCCGGCGCTCGCGCTGGTGCTGCTTCTCGTCGCGATCACCGTGCTGGTCGGTCTCGCCAGCCCCTCGCTGCAGCGCGTCGCGACGGAGATGCTGATCCGCGTCGTCATCGTCGTCGGCGCCTACATCTTCATCGGCAATTCCGGCGTGCTGTCGTTCGGCCATGTCGGCTTCATGGCGGTGGGGGCCTATGTCACGGCCTGGCTGACCATTCCCGTGGCCCAGAAGCCCTTCATCCTGCCCGACCTGCCGCAATTCCTGGCGCTGACCGAACTGCCCGTCTTCCCGGCCTCGCTCGCCGCCGGGGCCGCGGCGGCGCTGGTGGCCCTCTTCTTCGGTATCCCGCTGATGCGCCTGTCCGGCATCGCGGCCAGCATCGGCACCTTCGCGATGCTGGTGATCATCCAGAGCGTCTTCTCGCACTGGGACGAGATGACCGGCGGCGCCAGTTCGCTGTTCGGCCTGCCGACCTACACCACGCGATGGGTCGCGCTCGGCTGGGCCATCGCCACGATCGTCGCCGCCTTCGCCTACCAGCACACGCGCTCGGGCTTTCGCCTCAGAAGTTCGCGGGAGGATCCGGTCGCCGCCGCCAGCTTCGGTGTCAGCATCACCCGCGAGCGGCTCGTCGCCTTCGTCATCAGCGCCTTTTTCGTGGGCATCGGCGGCGTGCTGCAGGCGCATTTCCTGGGCATCGTCGTCGCCGACAGCTTCTTCCTGGCCTCCACCTTTCTGGTCATCGCCATGCTGGTCGTCGGCGGCATCGGCAGCGTCTCCGGCGCGGTGATCGGCGTGGTGGTCGTCACGGTGCTGGGGGAAATGCTGCGGCGGGCCGAGGGCGGGATCGACCTGGGCGTGGTGGCGCTGCCGGCGCGACCCGGCCTGCGGGAGGTCGGCCTCGCCGCGGCCCTGCTCGTCATACTGATCTTTCGGCCGAGAGGCCTCATGGGCGGGGTCGAGATCCCCGTACCGTCCATTCTCGGGCGCTCGCTCGCGCGGCGCGGCGCCCGCATTCCAACGTCGGAGTCAGGTAAATGAAGCTCATAGGTGTGGATGTCGGCGGCACCTTCACCGATCTCGTCTTCACGGACACGGACGAGCATCGCACGCAGATCCACAAGGTCGCGACGACACCGGAGGACCCCTCGATCGGCGTCATCACCGGCATCGAGGAGCTCTGTTCCGCCCATGCGATCGCGCCCGGCGAGATCGACCACGTCTACCACTCGACCACCATCGCCACCAACGCGGTGCTCGAATATCGCGGCGCGCGCACCGGTGTCATCACCTCGCAGGGCTATCGCGACATCCTGCATATCGGCCGCCACCAGCGGCCGCAGCACTACTCCATCATGCAGGAGATCCCCTGGCAGGACCGGCCGCTGGCGCGCCGGCGGTTCCGCCGCACCGTGCCGGAACGGCTGATCCCGCCGCGGGGCGAGGTTCTGGTCCCGCTGGACGAGGACGCGGTTCGCGCGGTCGCCCGTCAGTTCCGCGACGAGGGCGTGGAATCGATCGCCATCTGCTTCCTGTTCTCCTACCTCAATCCGGCGCACGAGAACCGGGCCCGCGACATCGTCCTGGAGGAGTATCCGGAAGCCTTCGTGACCACCTCGGCATCGGTATCGCCGCAATTCCGGGAGTTCGAACGCTTCACCACGGCGGCGATGAACGCCTTCATCGGCCCGAAGGTCCGCTACTATGTCGACCAGCTGGACCATCGGCTGCGTGAGGGCGGGCTCAAGGCCGACCTGCACATCATGCGCTCGAATGGCGGCATCGCGACGCCCGAACAGGTGGTCGACACGCCGGTGCTCACGCTGCTTTCAGGACCGGCGGCGGGCGTGCTGGGCGGTGCCTGGGCGGGCGCGCTGTCCGACCGCCACCGTCTGATCACCTTCGATGTCGGCGGCACCAGCGCCGATATCGGTGTGGTCGACGACGGCCGGCTCGGCGAGGCCAGCGCGCGCGACACCTGGATCGCCGGCTACCCGGTGATGGTGCCGATGATCGACATTCACACGATCGGCGCCGGCGGCGGTTCGATCGCCCATATCGATCCCGGCGGCGCCTTTCGCGTCGGCCCGCAGAGCGCTGGCTCGAGGCCGGGTCCGGCCGCCTACGGGCGCGGTGGAACCGAGCCCACGGTCACCGACGCCAACGTGGTGCTGGGCCGGCTCGACGCCGGCAACTTCCTCGGCGGCGCGATGAGCCTCGACGCCGATGCCTCGCACACGGTGATCGGCGACCTCGCGGGCAGGTTGGGGCTCGGGAAGCTAGAGGCGGCGGAGGGGGTGATCACCATCCTGAACGCCAACATGGCCAACGCGATCCGCTCGCGCACCGTCCAGAAGGGCATCGATCCGCGCGAGTTCGCGCTCGTCGCCTTCGGTGGCGCGGGCCCGCTGCACGGTGCCGAGGTCGCCGCCATGCTGGCGATCCCCGAGGTGATCGTGCCGCCGCATCCGGGCATCACCTCCGCAGTGGGCATGCTCACGACCGAGCTGAAATACGACACCATCAAGACCGCCTTCCAGATCTCCAGCGACCTCGACCTCGAGCGCATGAACGGCGACTTCGCGGGCATGGAGGCGGAAATACTCGGCCAGTTCGAGACCGACGGGGTGGCGGCGGACGACGTCGCCTTCACCCGCTTCCTCGACCTGCGCTATGTCGGCCAGGGCTACGAGCTGCGCATTCCCGTCACCGTCGGCACGATCGCGCAGGCGACGATCGAGGAGACCTTCGCCGCCTTCCACCGCCAGCACGAGGCGGAATACGGCCACGCCTTCCCGGAGACGCCGATCGAGATCGTCAATCTGCGCACCATCGGCACCTCGCCGACCCCGCAGATCGAGAAGCCGGTGGTCAACCAGGGCGGCTCGCTCGAGGCGGCGCTGGTCAAGGTGGACCGCACGGTGTTCCGCGGCGATGACGGCCTGGTCGATCACGAGACACGCTTCTATCGCCGAGACCGCCTGCCGCTCGACCAGCCGGTCGCGGGACCGGCGATCATCCTGCAGACAGACAGCACCACGGTCGTGCCGCCCGGCTGGACCTTCGTCGCCGACCGGCACGGCAATCTCATCCTGACCACCGGGAGACGCTGATGGCCACCGCACCTGCCAGTTCGAACGAGATCGATCCCGTCACCGCCAGCGTCATCCACGGGGCGCTGGAGAGCATCGCCATCGAGATGGGCTTCAAGCTGATGCGGATGTCCTATTCCAGCATCATCCGGGAGTCGGAGGATTTTGGCGCCGCCCTCATCGACGCCGAGGGCCGGCAGCTCTCCGAGGCCAAGCAGAGCACGCCCCTGCAGTCAGGACCCATTCCGGGCTACATCCGCGGCATCTGGCGCCAGCTCGAGGCGCGCGGCGAGACGATCGAGCCGGGCGACGTGATCATGCACAACGACGCCTATGCCGGGGCCAGCCACGGTCCGGACGTCGCCTTCGTGGTGCCCGCCTTCCACGAGGGCCGGATCGTCGGCTATGCCGCGACCACGGCGCATCATCTCGACATCGGCGCGCACACGCCGGGCAGCGGCGGCATCGTCGACGCCATCGACACCTATGCCGAGGGCCTGCAGTTCCAGGCGATCAAGGTCTACGAGAAGGGCCGGCCGAACCACCAGGTCTGGAACATGCTGCGGTCCAACATCCGCCTGCCGGACCTGGTGGTCGGCGACATGGAGGCGCAGATCGCCGCCGCCCGCATCGGCGCGGAAGCCTATCTCGGCGTCATCGAACGCTACGGGCTGGCCACCGTCGAGGCGGCGGGCAACGCGCTCTACGACAGTTCGGAGCGGCGCATGCGGGCAGCCATCGCCGCCCTGCCGGACGGCGACTACAGCGCCACCACGCATATCGACGGTTTCCTCGACGATCCCGATCCGCGACGCCGCGATCTGGCGATCAAGGTGACGATCAAGGTGCGGGGCGACGAGATGACCGTCGACCTGACGGGCACCTCCGACCAGGTGTCCGACCGCCCGATCAACATGCCGCTCGAAGGCACGGTCGACTGCGCCGTCTGGCTGTCGTTGAGATCTGTCCTGCTCGACTCCGCCGTGCACGGTGAAATCCAGCAGAACTCAGGGCTGACGCGGCCGATCCGGATCGAGGCGCCGGAAGGGTCGCTGGCCAATCCCAGGTTCCCCGCCCCGGTGATCGCCCGCTTCTGCCCCGGCATCGAGCTGTCGAACGCGATCGTCCAGGCGCTCAGCCAGGTGGTGCCGGAACAGGTCTGCGGCGGTTGCGCCAATGGCGGCGGCATGATCTTCACCGGTTCCGGCAAGAACGGCATGTGGGTGCATGTCGACCTGTTCTCGGGCAGCTATGGCGGGCGCTATGGCCACGACGGCATGGACGCGGTCGACGTGCTTTACGCCAACACCCGCAACAATCCGATCGAGGACATCGAGTCGCACGTGCCGCTGCGGATCATGCGCTACGAGCTGCGCGAGAACGTGGCGGCACCCGGCAAGTGGCGCGGCGGCGTCGGGTCGATCAAGGAGACCCTGTTCCTCGAGGACGGCGGCGCCTCCGTCGAGAGCGAGGGCCATAAATACCCGCCGGCGGGCCTCTTCGGCGGCTCGGAGGGCAGGACCTCGTCGCTGCTGCACATCAAGGCGGACGGCAGTCGCGTCGACCTGCCCTCGAAGGTGCCGTACCGGGGCTTCAAGGCCGGCGACCGCCTGGTCGCGACCCGCGGCTGCGGCGGCGGCTACGGCAAGGCCATCGAGCGGGATCCGGCCGACGTGCTCGACGACGTGCTCGACGAGTACATCAGCACCGAGCAGGCGCTCGCCGACTACGGCGTGGTGATCACCGACAGGCTCACGATCGACGACACGGCGACGGCCGCCGAGCGCCAGCGCCGGGCCGGATGACGCAGGACATGACCCAGGACATGACCCAGGGAGATTCGAGATGAGTCGCGTTGTTACGCTCGCTTCCGGCCAGCTTGGGCCGATCGCCCGCGACGAGGGGCGCCAGTCCGTCGTCCGCCGCCTGCTCGACATGATGCGGCAGGCGCACGGCATGGGCGCGCAGGTCATCGTGTTCCCCGAGCTGGCGCTGACCACGTTCTTCCCGCGCTGGTATTTCGAGGACGAGGCGGAACTCGACAGCTTCTACGAGACGGAGATGCCCAACGAGGCGACCCGGCCGCTCTTCGAGGAGTCGGAGAAGCTGGGCATGGGCTTCTATCTCGGCTATGCGGAGCTGGAAGGTGCGCCGGGCGCGCGCAAGCGCTTCAACACGGCGATCCTCGTCGATCGCGGCCGGATCATCGGCAAGTACCGCAAGATCCACCTGCCGGGGCACGCCGACTACCGCCCGAACTATACCTTCCAGCATCTGGAAAAGGCCTATTTCGACGTGGGCGACCTGGGCTTCGGCGCCTGGGAGGCCTTCGGCGGCGTCGCCGGCATGTGCATCTGCAACGACCGGCGCTGGCCGGAGACCTACCGGATGCTCGGCCTGCAGGGGGCGGAGATGATCTTCCTCGGCTACAACACGCCGACCCACATCCCGTGGGAGCCGATCTACGACCACCTGACGAGCTTCCACAACCACCTGTCGATGCAGGCGGGCGCCTACCAGAACAGCGCCTTCGTGGTGGGCACGGCCAAGGGCGGTGTCGAGGAGGGCAGCGATCTGCTCGCGTCGTCCTGCATCATCGCGCCATCAGGCGAAATCATCGCCCTGGCGACGACGCGCGATGACGAGGTGATCGCGGCGCGCTGCGATCTGGATCTCAGCCGCCACAACAAGGAGCACATGTTCAACTTCGCGCAGCATCGGCAGATCGGGCACTACGGCCTGATCACCTCGACCGCGGGCGCGGTGGCGCCACGGCAGCCGCTCTGACCGCCGGCCTGTCTAGGGGACTGCGCGCGGGATGAAAGTCTTGATCCTCGGTGCCGGCGTCATCGGCATCACCACCGCCTACTATCTGGCGCGCGACGGCGTCGAGGTCCACGTCGTCGACCGTCAGGCGGAGCCGGCGGCGGAGACCAGCCATGCCAATGGCGGGGTCTTGCACACCAGCGAGGCGGAGCCCTGGTCTCGACCCGGCGCGCCGTGGCAGATGCTGCGGTGGATCGGCCGCACCGACGCGCCGATGCTGCTGAGGCTCTCGGCCCTGCCGTTCATGTGGCGCTGGGGCTTGGCCTTCGCCGCGCGCAGCAACACGCGCGACTACCGGACGGCGACACGCGCCAACCTGCGGCTCTCGGTCTATACCCTGGGACTGATCAAGCAGCTCAGGGAGGACCTCGGCCTCGACTACGATCAGTCGAGCCTGGGCTCGATGAAGATCTACTCCGACCGCCGCGCCTTCGACCTGATGAGTGCCGAGGCCGAGGCGATGCGCGAGTTCGGCATGGATTTCGAGGCGATCGATCCCGACCGGGCGGTGGCGATCGAACCGGCGCTCGCCTCGGCGCGCGACACCATGGTGGGGGCGCTGCACTACCCGCCCGACGAAGCCGGGGACTGCGCCAAGTTCACCCAGGCGCTGGCCGCGATCTGCGAGGGCCTGGGGGTCACCTTCCACTATGGCCGCGCCGTCCGGCGGCTGCAGCGTGAGGGCAGCCGGATCACCGCGGTGGAAACCGACCGGGGACAGCTTGCCGGCGATGCCGTGGTCGTCGCCATGGGCAGCTACAGCCCGATGATCGCGCGGCCGCTGGGCATCCGCCTGCCGATATACCCGGTGAAGGGGGTGACGGTGACGGTGCCGGCCGCGCCCTGGCCCGACGGGCCGCGCATGCCGATCATCGACGACAGGCGCCTGTTCGGCATCAACCGGCTGGGTGACCGCTACCGCTGTCCCGGAACGGTGGAGATCGCCCGATACGACGCCCGGCCCGATCCCCGCCGCTGCGAGGCGCTGGTGCGCAACGTGATCGACGTGTTTCCGGGCTTCGCCGACTGCTACGATCGCGACACCGCCCGCTTCTGGGCGGGCCTCCGTCCGATGACCCCGTCGGGCAACCCCTATCTGGGGCGCACGGGCTACGACAATCTCTACCTGAACACGGGGCATGGCCACCTCGGCTGGACCATGTCCTGCGGCTCGGCGAAGGTCGTCGCCGATTGCGTTCTCGGCCGACGACCGGAGATCGACCTCGGTGGGCTAACGCTTGTCGATCATACATGAGTTAGTTAAGTGCTCGCGACCAGACACCATGACGGGCAGGCAGCAGGATGAACCGAGTGCGGGGGAGAGCCTTGAGCGACGCAGCCGCTGGTCGGACGCAGAGTCTCGGCCGGAAACTGAGCGAAATCCGCCGGCAACGCGGCTGGACGCTCAAGCAGGTCGCGAACCGGAGCGGGATGGCGGTCTCCACGCTGTCGAAGGTGGAGAACCACAAGATCTCCCTGACCTATGACAACCTGATCAAGCTGGCGCAGGGGCTGGAGGTCGATGTCAGCGACTTGTTCTCCGAGACGCCGGCGCTGCTGACCAGCAATCGCCGATCGATCGCGCGGATGAGCGATGCCGGCCTGCTCGCCACCAAGAACTACGACTACTACTATCTCTGCCGCGAGCTGAAGAACAAGAAGATGATCCCGATCGTCTCGGTGCTGAAGGCCCGCTCGATCGAGGAGTTCGGCGACATGGTCAGCCATTCGGGCGAGGAGTTCATCTTCGTCATCTCCGGCTCGATCGAGGTCCATACCGAGTGCTACGAGCCGCTCGCCCTGTCGGAGGGGGAGGGCATCTACATCGATTCCACCATGCCGCACGCCTATATCGGCACCAGCGAGGAGGAGGCGGTCGTGCTCGGCATGTGCAGTTCCCCGGAAACGGCGGAACCCGCCGCCGACGCGCCAGTCCCGCCGGCCGACGCGGCGCTGCCGATCGCGCTCGGCCGGCGCGTGGACTGAATGGTGGCCGCGCCGCCCGGCAGGCTAGGGCAAGCGCCGCTCCAGCAGGGCGGCCAGGGGCGCGGACAGACCCTTGCTGCGCGGCGCCTTGCCGCCGGTCGCACCCGGCTGGCCGGCGATGCCGAGACGCAGCAGCGCCTCGCACAGGGCGACGGCGCAGCCGACACCCTCGATCAACGGCACCGTGCTGCCGGCGCGCAGTCGCGTGGCGCAGGCGGCCAGCGGCGGGCCGACGAGGAGGACCGTGCCGGGCTCGCTCTCGCCGATCAGGGCCTCGAGCGCCGCTTGCGCGGCCTCGGTATAGCCGGGGCCGCCGGGTGCCGCCGCGACCTCGCGCATGCCGGCCAGACCGTCGGCCGCACCATGGCGCCCGGGCAGGGGCCGCATCAGATCGGCGAAACCTGGGCCCGGCAGCAGCATCGCGTAGCGCCCGCGGCTGAGGCGCAGCGCGGCGAAGGCGGCGTCGGCGAGGGTCATCACCGGACAGCCGAAGAGGTCGGCCGCGGCGTCCGCGCCATAGTCGCCGAAGGCCGCGACGATCATGGCGTCGGGACGCGGATCGATGGCGGCGGCGGCGTCGAGCATGGCGTGGACGCCGATCGCCAGTTCCGACGGTCGCCGCATCAGATCGACGCCGAACCGCCCCGTCGCCCCGACGATCTCGGTGCCGGGCGAGGCGGATTGCTGGGCCAGGGCGACGAAGCTCTCGGTCGAGGCCTCGGCGGTGTTCGGGTTCACGACGGCGATTCGCACCTTTTCCTGCCCCTTTTTACGCTGTGTCGACGCGACGCCGCGATCGACCCGGGAGAGCGCTAGTGGCACGTCATCTGGTCCGCGGCGGCACCGTCGTTACCGGTACCTCGGGTCGCGAGGGTGTGTCGAGGATTGACGGCGGTGCCGTGCTGGTCGACGGCGCGGAGATCGTGGCGGTGGACGACTGGCCGACGCTGCGCGCGCGCCATCCCGACCTGCCGGTGACAGGCTCCGACCGTCACGTCGTTCTCCCGGGCCTGGTGAACGCGCACCACCATGTCGGGCTCACCCCGGTGCAGCTCGGCTCGCTTGACGAGCCGCTGGAGCTCTGGGCCATCACCCGCCTCGCGGCGCGCGATGTCGATCCCTATCTCGACACGCTCTATTCGGCCTTCGAGATGCTGGCCTCGGGCGTCACCACCGTGCAGCACATCTTCGCCTGGCCGACACGCGACCTCGAGGCGCTGCGCCAGCGCATGGACCGCATCATCCGGGCCTATATCGATGTCGGCATGCGGGTGTCGTTCTCCATGGCGATGCGCGATCAGAACCGCAGCATGCTGCTCTCCGACGAGGCGATGCTGGCGGGGGTTCCCGAAGCCCTCCGGCCCAGGCTCGCCCGCCGGTTCGAGATGATGACCGTTCCGCTGGCCGACCAGATCGCCGTCTTCGAGGATCTGATGTCGGCCTATGCCGACCACGACCTGGTGCGCATCCAGCTGGCACCGGGAAACCTGCACTGGTGCTCGGACCCGGCCATCGAGATGGTTCAGCGCCTGTCCGAACGGCATCACCTGCCGCTGCACATCCATCTCCTGGAAACCGCCTATCAGAAGGAATATGCCCGGCGCCGCACCGGCGGCAGCGCGCTCGATCACCTGCACCGCTTCGGCATGACCGGACCGCATGTCACCATCGGCCACGGTGTGTGGATGAGCGAGGCCGATATCGACCTGGTCGCCGGCACCGGCACCCATGTCTGCCACAACTGCAGCTCGAACCTGCGCCTGCGCAGCGGGATCCTGCCGCTCAACCGCCTGCTCGACAGCGGCATCAATGTCGCGCTCGGGATCGACGAGGCCGGCATCAACGATGATCGCGACATGCTGCAGGAAATGCGCCTCGTGCTCAGGCTGCACCGCGAGCCGGGGATGGACGAGCGCTATCCGACGGCCGCCCAGGTGCTGCACATGGCGACCGAGGCGGGGGCGGCGACCACGCCCTTTGCCGGCCGGATCGGTCGCCTGGCTCCGGGCTGCGCCGCGGACCTGCTGGTGATCGACAGGGAAGCCGTCGCCGGTCCCTATCTCGATGCGGCCATCGGCAAGGTGGACGCGCTGCTGAACAGGGCCAAGCCGGAGCACGTGTCGGCGGTCATGGTCGCCGGCCGGGAGGTCGTGCGCGATGGCGAGGTGAAAACCCTCGACCGTGCCGCGACACTGGCCGACCTGCGACGCCAGCTCGACAGGCCGCTGACGGAGACCGAGCGCGACCGCCAGGACCTGGCGGCGGCCCTCTACGAGCCGGTACGGCGGCTCTACGGCAGCTATCTCGACGGCGTCGACCCGGTCCCCTTCTGGGCACCCAATGCCCGACGCTGAACCGGGGACGGGGTGCTGCGTGACCGGGGCGGCCAACCCGGCCCGATCGGGCAGAGTTTATTATTATCCACGAATTTTCTTATTGTAGATTTCATCCCACCGGGTTCATTCTGTCGTCACGTCCGGCGCAGCACTCGATGAAGGCCGATCGGGCCATGCGCCGCCACCTGTTCGCGCGTTTCCGCAAAGCCGGCCAAAGCCCGGCGTCGAGCGCACGGGAGAGAACAAACGGCGTCCCAGGCCGCGCGATTGCGATTGTCAACGGATAACAGCAGACCGGAACGAGGAGGGTGTCATGGATCGAAACCGCTGGAAGACCGGCGACGGAACGCCGTTCGGCGATCTCAGCTTCGAGGAGCAGACCTACGAATATGCGCGCCGCTGGGCGCTGTCCCGCCGCAATCTGCTGAAGACCGGTGGCACCTTTGCCGCCGCCGCGGCGCTGATGGCCGATCCCTTCCATCAGGCGCTGGCCCAGAACCGTGGCGGCCACCTCATCATCGGCCGCGGCCAGGGCTCGGACACCATGGACAACCAGAAGGCGGCGCTGGTCGCCTCGTCCGAGGTCCAGGCCCACATCTACGATCCGCTGGCGGTGATCGATCCGCGCACCGGCGTCGTCCATCCGAGCCTCGCGCTGTCCTGGGAGTTCGTGAACGACAACCGCTCGATCGTCTTCAACCTGCGGCCGGGCGTCACCTTCCATGACGGCACGCCGTTCAACGCCCAGGCCGTCGAGGCGACGGTTCGGCGGCATCTCGACCCGGCCACCGGCTCGCCGACCCGGTTCATCCTCGGCCCCATCGAATCCGCGGTGGCCGAGGACGAGATGACCGTGATCTACACCTATACCCAGCCCTATGTGGCGGTCTGGGTCGGCTTCCTCATCCCCTACGCCTCGCCGCTGAGCCCGACGGCGGTCGAGCGGTATGGCGACGATTTCGGGCGCAACCCGGTGGGCACCGGCCCCTTCCGCTTCGTCAGCTGGGACGCCAACGACGTCATCACGCTGGAGCGCAATCCGGATCGCGACTGGGCCTCGCCGGCCTACGAGAACCCGGGCGCGGCCTGGATCGACAGCGCCGAGTACCGCACCATCCCGGAGGCGCAGACCCGCGTCGCCTCGCTAATCAGCGGCGAGATCGACCTCATCGCCGGCTCGAACGCGGTGCCGCTGGAGTCGATCCGGCAGCTCGAATCCTCGCCCGGCGTCCAGGTGGTCTCCCAGCCGGCCCTCGGCTCCCACGGCGTGGTCTTCTCGCAGAACCGCCCGCCGATGGACGATGTCCGGGTGCGCCGGGCGATCAGTCACGCGCTGGAACGCGAGAAGGTGCTGGTCTTCGCGCTGGACGGCAACGGCCAGGTGGCCACCAGCCCGCTCGCCTCGTCCTACGCCCAGTACGATCCGGCGACGGCCGAGTATGGCTACAGCTACGACCCGGACGCCGCGCGCGCCCTGCTGGCGGAGGCCGGGCACGGCGACGGGCTGCAGCTCACCATGCTCACGCTCGACAGCGAGATCCCGCGCACGCTGGCGGAGGTGCTTCAGGGCGACCTCGCGGCCGTGGGCGTCGAGCTGGAGATCGTCTCGCTGCCGAACGCGGAATATGGCGCGGTTCGCAACCAGGGCGAGTACGACCTGGTGTACATGAGCTACAGCTACTCCGACGCCGACATCGTCAACTTCCTGTTCGCGCACGGTTCGGCGCTCAACCTCGGCAATGTGGAGAACGAGCGTCTCGACCAGCTGGTGCGCGAGCAGCGTACCGAGTTCGACCCGGAACGGCGCCGCGAGATGCTGTACGAGGTGCAGCGCATCACCGTCGGCGATGCCTACTGGCTGCCGGTGATCGAGGCGAATATCGTCGCCGCGATGCGCGACACCGTGTCGATCAACATGACCGCCGCGGGGACGCTGATCCTCAACGACGTGCAGATGGAAAGCTGAGCCGTCGTCCGGCGCGCCGCGCACCGCCGCGGCGCGCCCACGACGCATCGACCGTTGGCCCGTTGAGGTCGTCAGGCAGTGTGGTCAGGCAAAGGTGATCCGATCCAGTATCGATGAAGCGCTGACATCGGCGAGGCGCGCGGACGCGCCAGGGCTCGTGGCCGGTCTGGCGGTCGCCGGCGAGATCGTCCGGCGTTCCTGTGCCGGCCTCGCCAGCATCGAGCACGGCGTTCCGCTCACGCCCTCGTCGCGGCTGCGCATCGGCTCCGTGTCGAAGCATTTCGCCTGCGCCCTCGCGCTCCTGATGGCCGATGACGGTGTTCTCGATCTCGACGATCCCGTGGCCCGGCACCTGCCCGGCACGCGAACGGGGTGGGGCGAGGCGGTGAGACTTCGCCAGCTCTGCGACAACACATCGGGCGTCGCGGACTTCCTGGAATGCCTGCATCTGTCCGGTGCGGGTTTGATGCGGCCGATCACCTCGGGCGAGTGCCTCGATCTCATCCTGGCGCAGCCGCTCAACGCCGAACCCGGCAGTCGGCTGATCTATTCCGCCGGCGGGTTCCTGGTGTTGTCGGCGGTGCTGGAGCGGGTCGGCGGAAAGCCGATGGGCGAGCTCTTGCGGGAACGGCTGTTCCAGCCCGCCGGCATGGCCGCGACCGATCTCGTCGCGTCGGATAGCGCGGTGGTTCGCGACCTGGCGACGCCCTACGTGATCTCGCCTTCCGGCGCGCTCGTGCGCGGTGGCTGGGGGCTCGAACTCAACTGCGAGGGCGGCATCGTCTCGACTCTCGACGACATGCTCGCCTGGGGCGGTTGGCTGCTCGCCGACGACGTCGGGCGTGGCCTGCTCGATCGGCTCGCTCGGCCCTCGACATATGGCAATGGCGTGGAAGGCCTCTACGCCCTCGGCCTGTCGCGGCAGACGCACCGTGGCCTGCCGCTGGTCAGCCATGGCGGCCGCACGCCAGGCTTCGGCACCGAGCTGATCCTGCTGCCCGATCGCGGCCTCGTCGGCGTGGTCATCGCCAATGACGGCCGCCTCGATCCGCACGCCCTGGCCAGGGACATGCTCGACCGGCAGCTCGGGCTCGCCGAGCGCGGGGACGGTGCGTCGGGCGGGCTGGCGATCCCGCCCGGCATCTTCGTCAGCGACCGCGAGGGTATCGCCATCGAGCTCGCCGGAAGCGGGAGTTGCGATACGGTGGTCACCAGCAGCGGCCGGTACGGGCTTCTACGCGAGGGGGCCGAGACCTGGCGCGTCCGGTCGCCGGTCTGGGACGCCGTGGTGACGCCGGCGGATGGCGGCATCACGCTCGTGGACTCCGGCGCCCCGGTCGCGCTCAGACGGTGCGAACGACCAGATGACTCGCTCCTCGCGGAGATCGAGGGACGCTACGTGAACGAGACGCTGCAGGCGTCCTACACGATCGACGTGTCGGCACGGTTGCGCATGCAGGGGGTGCGGGGCTTCCAGGACTACCGCCTGGATCCGGTCGACGAGCGGTTGCTGATCGCCGAGCCGGTCGGCCCGTTCGCCAGCTTCCACCGGCCGCGACTGCATCTGGAGCGTGAGGGCGGCCGGATCGCCGGCTTCACGGTGTCGACCGAGCGAACCCGGGGTGTACGGTTCCGGCCAGGCGAGGCGCGCAGGTCCAGGCGTGCGGACCGGCTCGAAACCGTCGGCACGGCCTAGGACCGGCAAGGGCGCATGACCACCACGACGGTAATCCGCAACATCGACTGGGCCGTGGTCTGGGACTCCGTGCACGGCCGCCAGGCCTATGCGCGCGACGTCGACCTCGCCTTCACCGGCGACCGCATCGTCCATGTCGGTCGCGGCTTCGCCGGCAAGGCGGACCGGGAGATCGACGGCAGGCATTCTGCCGTCATGCCGGGCCTGATCGACATCCACGCCCACCCGACGCTGGAGCCGATCCATCGCGGGCTGACCGAGGATGTCGGCAGCGACAAGCTCTACGGCTCGAGCCTCTACGAGTTCAACACCGCCTTCCGGCCGGATGTCGAGGGCATGGCCTCGGCCATGGAGGTGGCGATCGCCGAGGCGCTGTCGAGCGGCGTCACCACGCTGGTCGACATCAGCGCAGGGGTCCAGGAGGAGGCGACCGGCCGCATGGTGGACAGCGGCATCCGCACCGTCGTGGCACCCGGCTTCAGGTGCGCCCGCTGGCGCAGCAAGGACGGTCACACCGTCGACTACGACTGGGACCTCGCCGCGGGACGGAAATCCTACGAGGCGGCGCTGGAAGGCATCGCGCGCTGGTCGTCCCACCCCAGCGGTCGGGTCAGCGGCATGCTGGCGCCCATGCAGATCGACACGGTCAGCCCGGACATCCTGAAGGAATCCCATGCCGCGGCGGTCGCGGAGGGCATCCCCTGGCAGGTCCACGCCGGGCAGAGTGTCTGGGAGTTCCAGGAGATCACCCGCCGCACCGGCCTGACGCCGGTGCAATGGCTCGCCGATCTCGGCGTGCTCGATCAGACGACGATTGTCGGTCACGCCATCTTCCTCGACCACCACAAGACATCCAACTGGCCGACGCGCACGGATCTGGGACTGCTGGCGGAGACCGGCGCCAGCGTCGGTCATTGCCCGACCATCTTCGGCCGGCGCGGCTTCACGCTGCAGCATTTCGGCGCCTATGTGGACGCCGGGGTCAATGTCGCGATCGGCACCGACAGCTATCCCCACAATATCCTGGAGGAGGCGCGGCACGCCGCCGTCTATGGCCGCATCGCGGCGGGCTGGGTGCACGCGCTGAGGACGGCCGACATCTTCGCCGCGCTGACCGTCAACGGCGCCAGGGCGCTCGGCCGCGACGATCTGGGCCGGCTGGCGGTCGGCTGCCAGGCCGACATCGTCATCGCCGACGGCCGCCACCCGGCCATGATGCCGCTGCGCGATCCGCTGAAGAGCCTGATCTTCAGCGCCGCCGACCGGGCCGTGCGCGACGTCTTCGTGGCGGGCGAGGCGGTGCTCGCCGGGGGCCGGCCGCTGCGCATCGACGTCGAGCGGGCGGCCGGGGAGCTGGCGGAAGCCCAGCGCCGCGCCATCGCGCGCACACCCGACCATGACCGTCTCGGCCGCACCGCCGAGGAGCTGGTGCCCCTGGTACTGCCTCGGCTGGAGGCGGCGGAAGACTGATGGGCGCCTACCTTATCCGCCGTCTGCTGCAGGCGTTGCTGGTGATCGCGGCGGTGGTCTTCGTCGTCGCCATGCTGGTCAAGCTGGTGCCCGGCGACATCGTCGACATGATGGCCATCGGCAATCCGGCCTTCACCGAGGAGGACGCCGAGCGGGTGCGCGAGGAACTCGGCATGAACCGCTCGGTGGTCGAGCATTTCGTCGTCTACACCACCGGCCTTTTCGAGGGCGAGCTGGGCAATTCGATCCGCCACCGCCAGCCAGCCGCCACGCTGATCGCCGAAAGGCTGCCGGCGACCGTCGAGCTCACCGTCGTGGCCATGGTCTTCGCGCTGCTTCTGGCGATTCCGATCGGCGTCATCACGGCGATCAAGCAGGGCAGCGTGGTCGACCAGGTAGGCACCGCCCTGGCCACGCTCGGCGTCGCCATTCCGGGCTTCCTGCTCGGCATTCTGATGATCATGCTGTTCACCGTCGAGCTCGGCTGGCTGCCGCCCTCGGGACGGTCCGGTTCCGTCGTCGTCGCGCTATACCGCTCGGTCGTCGAGCTCGACCCCGGCATTCTCTGGGAAAGCCTGCGCTACTTCCTGATGCCGGCGGCGGCGCTGGCGGCCTCGATCGTGGCCATCAACTCGCGCCTGATCCGCTCCACCATGCTCGACGTCATCCGGCAGGACTACATCCAGTTCGTGCGCGCCAAGGGGGCGCCGACCCGCGTGGTCTATCTGCGCCACGCCCTGCGCAACGCCCTGATCCCCTCGGTGACGATACTCGGCCTGCAACTCGGCTTCCTGATCAGCGGCGCCTTCATCATCGAGAACGTCTTCGCCTGGCCGGGACTGGGACGCCTCGCCGTCGAGGCGATCCTCTGGCGCGACCTGCCGCTGATACAGGCGACGGTGCTGGTCTCCTCGATCATCTTCGTGGCGCTCTCGATCACCGTCGATCTCGTCTACCGCTTCCTCGACCCCAGGATCGACTATGCCAGGCGGTGACAGCACCCGCATGCCCGCCGGCGCGGATGTCGTCGAGGCGCGGCCATCCTTCCTGGCGCGGTTCTTCCGGGACCTGGTGCGCAGCCCGAAGGGCATGGTCGGCTTCGTCATCATCGTCATCCTGCTCGCCACCGCGGCCCTGGCACCGCTCCTGGCGCCGCACGACGCGACATTGCAGGTCCTGACGGACCGCTTCCTGCCGCCCTTCTATGCCGAGGGCGGCTCCGTCGACCACCTGATCGGCGCCGACAACATGGGCCGGGACCTTCTCAGCCGGGTGATCCTGGCGACGCGAACGTCGGTCACGGTCGCCCTGATCGTGATCGCCATCATCATGGTCTTCGGGTCGGCCGTCGGGCTGCTCTCGGGCTATTTCGGCGGCATCGTCGACACGCTGCTGATGCGGCTGGTGGACTTCCAGCTCTCCTTCCCCTTCATCCTTCTGGCGCTGCTGCTGCTGGCGATTTTCGGCCCGGGCTTCTCCACCCTGATCGTCGCCCTGTCGGTCGCCTTCTGGGTGAACTTCGCGCGCCTCGTGCGCAGCGAGACACTGAAGCTGCGCGAGGCGGAGTTCGTCCAGGCGGCGCGCAGCATCGGCGTCTCCCACGCCGCGATCATGATCAAGCACATCCTGCCCAACACGCTGCCCTCGATCATCGTGCTGGCCACCCTGGACATCGCCGTGATCATCATCTCCGAGGCGGCGATGAGTTTCCTCGGCCTCGGCATCCAGCCGCCGACGCCGTCCTGGGGCATGATGATCAGCGACGGCCGTAACTACCTCTACGACAGCTACTGGATGGTGCTGGGCCCGGGCATCGCGATCGTCGTCACGGCGGTCGGCATCAACCTGTTCGGCGACTTCCTGCGCGACACCTACGACCCCCGGCAGAGCCGGCTCTAGGAGCGATGATGAGCGACGCGCTGCTGACCATCAGCGACCTGGAGACCCGCTACCGCACGAGCCGGGGCGATCTGCGCGCCGTCGACGGCGCCAGCCTGACGGTGCGGCCCGGCGAGGCCGTCGGCCTCGTCGGCGAGAGCGGCTGCGGCAAGTCGGCGCTGGGCCAGTCGATCATGCGCCTGATCCAGCCGCCCGGCCGGATCACCGGCGGGCGCATCGACTTCGCCGGCCGCGACCTGCTGACCCTCGGCGACCGGGAAATGCGGCGCCTGCGCGGACGCGAGATCGCGATGATCTTCCAGGATCCGATGGCGACGCTGGACCCGGTGCAGCGCATCGGTGACCAGATCGCCGAGCTGCTTGAGTTCCACACCGATCTCGGCCGCACGGCGATCCGCAAGCGGGTGGTGGAGATGCTGGACGAGGTCGGCATCCCGCAGCCGGCGGCCCGTTACCGCAACTACCCGCACGAATTCTCCGGCGGCATGCAGCAGCGGGCCATCATCGCCGCCGCGCTGATCCTGCAGCCGCGCCTGGTGATCGCCGACGAGCCGACGACGGCCCTCGACGTGACCGTGCAGGCCCAGATCCTGGACCTGCTGCGGCGCCTGCAGGAAAGCCAGACCAACACCGCCATCATCCTGGTCAGCCACGATCTCGGCGTGGTCAGTCAGCTTTGCGACCGGGTCTGCGTGATGTACTCCGGAGAGGTGATCGAGGAGGCCTCGACCGGCGAGATTCTGGCCGATCCCAGGCATCCCTACACCGTGGGCCTGATCGCCTCGATGCCGCGCCTCGATGTCGAGGGACAGACGCTGAACCCGATACCTGGCAGCGTGCCCGACGCGATCAACCCGCCGCCGGGCTGCAAGTTCGCGCCGCGCTGCCCGCGCGCCATGGACCGCTGCCGCATCGAGCGGCCGGTGCTGCGCGACCACGGGAGCGGCCGCTCGGTCGCCTGCCATCTCTATGACTGAGGCGGCGCCCCCGGCACCCGGCCGCCCCTTGTTGCAGGTCGAGGGCCTGGTCAAGCTGTTCGCGGTGCGCCGCGGCCTGCTCGAGGCCTTCAGCCGACCCAAGACCTTCGTGCATGCGGTCAACGGCGTCGACTTCACCATCGGCCGGCGGGAGAAGTTCGGCCTGGTGGGCGAGAGCGGCAGCGGCAAGTCGACGACCGGCAAGCTGGTTGCCCGCCTGCTGGAGCCGACCGGCGGCTCGGTCAGGCTCGACGGCGAGGACTGGCTCACCGTCAGCGGGTCCGCGCTGCGCCGGCGCCGGCGGGACGTGCAGGTGATCTTCCAGAACCCGTTCCTGTCGCTGAACCCCCGCTGGTCGGTGGAGAGCATCGTCGCCGAGCCGCTGCTGACCCACCAGGTGCTGCCGCGGCACGAGGTGCGCGACCGGGTCGCCACGCTGCTGCGCGAGGTCGGCCTCGACCCCCGGCACATGCGGCGCTACCCGCACCAGTTCTCCGGCGGGCAGCGCCAGCGCATCGCCATCGCCCGGGCGCTCGCCCTCAATCCAATGCTGCTGGTGGCCGATGAGCCCGTCTCGGCGCTCGACGTCTCCGTGCAGGCGCAGATCCTCAACCTCCTCGCGCGGGTGGGTGCCGAGCACGATCTCGGCATGTTGTTCATCTCGCACGACATGAGCGTCGTGCGGCATCTCTGCGACCGCGTCGGGGTGATGTATCTCGGCCGCCTCGTCGAGGTCGCGGAGACCCGATCGATCTTCCGAGAACCCCGCCATCCCTACACCCGGTCGCTGCTCTCCGCCGTACCCGTGCCGGGCAAGCGGCAGCGCTTCGAGCCGTTGCAGGGCGAGATACCCAGCCCGCTGGCGCCGCCCTCCGGCTGCGTCTTCCACACGCGCTGCCCGATCGCCACCGAACGCTGCCGGGTGGAGGTGCCCCTGTCACGGGAAGTGGCCGGTGGCCACCGGGTCGCCTGCCACCACGCCTGATCAGATGGAGCCGAATGCCGTGCCGCAATCCACCCTCATCCGGAACGCCGACTGGATCGTCGCCTGGAACCAGCAGGCCGGCCGGCATGAATACAGCCAGGGTGCGGATATCGCGTTTTCCGACGGCCGGATCGACTTCGTCGGCAAGGACTGGCGCGGCGAGGCGGAGCGGGTGATCGAGGGCAGGGGCCTGGCGGTGCTGCCGGGACTGGTGAACCTGCACTGCCATCCAGCCCTGGAGCCCTTCTTCCGAGGCATCCGCGAGGACCACGGCGTGCCGGAGATGCACATGACCGGGCTCTACGAGCGCGGCCAGGCGTTCCGGCCGGATGTCGAGGACATGGCCGCCGCGGCCGAGGTCGCCTATTGCGAACTGCTGTTGAGCGGGACCACCTCGGTCTGCGACCAGATGTGGCCGTGGCCGGGCTGGTTCGACCTGATCGCCCGCAGCGGGCTGCGTGGATTCGTGGCGCCCGGCTTCGCCTCGGCCCGCTGGAAGATGACGGCGCGGCACCGCCTCGACTACGCCTGGGACGAGGACAAGGGCCGGCGGGACTTCGCCGCCGCGCTCGACCAGATCGAGACGGCGCGCCGGCATCCGTCCGGCCGGCTATCCGGTGTCGTCTTCCCGCTGCAGATCGACACCTGCACCGAGGAACTTCTGCGCGATGCGATGGCCGTTGCCGAGGAGCGGGACCTGCCGATCACCACGCATGCCTCGCAGAGCGTCATCGAGTTCCAGGAGATGGTGCGTCGGCACGGCCTCTCGCCGGTGCAATGGGCGCATCGGATCGGTCTGCTCGGCCGCCGCATGACGCTGGGTCACGCGATCTTCGTGGACAGCCACTCCTGGCTGCACCACTGGTCGCGCGACGACGTTCCGATCATGGCGGAGACCGGCACTTCGGTGGCGCACTGCCCCAGCCCCTTCGCGCGCTACGGCCATGCGCTCGAGGATTTCGGACGCTATGTCGAGGCGGGCATCAACATGGGAGTTGGCACCGACGTCGCGCCCCACAACCTGATCGAGGAGATGCGCCTGGCCATCGTCCTGGCGCGGGTGGCGGGCGGCGACATCCGCGCAGCCGACCCCGCCTCCCTGCTGCACGCGGCGACGGTCGGTGGTGCCGACGCGCTGTTGCGTCCGGACCTGGGACGGCTGGCGGTCGGCGCCTGCGCCGATCTCGTGCTGATCGATCTCGACCACCCGTTGATGCGCCCGGCGCGCGACCCGGTGCGCACGCTAATCTGGAGCGGTGCCGACCGGGCGGTGCGCGACGTCTTCATCGACGGCGAGCAGGTGGTGGCGGACCGCAAGGTCGTGCATCTCGACCACGGGGCCGCGCTCGACCGCCTCACCGAGGCGCAGGCGCGCATGGTGCGCGACGTCCCGGCACGCGACTATCTCGGCCGGGACGCGGAGGAGGTGGTGCCCCTCAGCCTGCCCCGGGCGGGCAGCAATACCGCGGGAGGACACCGATGAGCGGATTCGACCGGTACGAGGATTTCGACGCGCTGGGCCTCGCCGACCTCGTGCGACGGCGGGAGGTGACGGCGGCGGAACTGCTGGACGCCGCGGTCGAGCGCCTCGAGGCGCGCAATCCCAGCATCAACGCGGTCAACGCGACCTGGATCGACCGGGCGCGGGACGCCGCCGGCAAGGGGCTGCCGGACGGGCCGTTCACCGGCGTTCCCTTTCTGATCAAGGATCTCGGCACGCCGGTCGAGGACACGCCGCTGACCAACGGCTCGAAGTTCTTCGAGGGCTTCCGGACCGCCGCCGACAGCGAGCTGGTCGCGCGCTATCGCAGGGCCGGGCTCAACCTGTTCGGGCGCACCGCGGTGCCGGAGCTCGGCTTCGGCATGGGCAGCTGGCAGCGTTTCGGCGGCATCACCCGCAATCCCTGGAACCTCGACCACTTCCCCGACGGCTCGAGCGGCGGCGCGGCGGCAGCGGTGGCCGCCGGCATCCTGCCGATGGCGCACGGCTCGGACGGCGGTGGCTCCCTGCGCATGCCCGGCAGCTGCAACGCGCTGGTTGCCCTGAAGCCGACCCGCGGCCGTAACCCCGTCGGCCCCAAGGGGCTGGAGAGCATGGGCGGCATGGGCGTGGAGCATGTGCTGTCGCGCAGCGTGCGCGACAGCGCCGCCGCGCTCGACGCCACCGCCGGTCCCGATACCGGTGCGCCCTACTACGCCCCGCCGCCGTCCCGTCCTTTCCTCGCCGAAGTGGGCGCCGACCCGGGACGCCTGCGCGTCGCGCTGTCGGTCAAGGCGCCGGGCGGGCGGGCGGTCGATCCGCAATGCGTCGCCGCGGCGCGGGATGCCGCCCGGCTCTGCGCCGATCTGGGCCACGACGTGGTCGAGGCCGATCCGGATATCCGCGCCGATCTGCTGGGGCCGGCGGTGGTGGACGTGATGACCACCGGCATGGCCGGGCTGGTGGCGGCGCACGCCGCTTCCCGGGGCCGACCGGCCGAGCCGGACGAGTTCGAACCCACCCAGTGGGCGCTGATCGAGGAAGGCCGGCGCATCAAGGCGACCGACTTCGCCGCGAGCCTGGCCACGATGCAGCTGGAGGGCCGGCGCATCGCCGGCTTCTTCGATGCTGTCGACGTCCTGATCACGCCCACTTGCCCGACGCCCCCGCCGGCCTTCTCCGAACTGGGCGACAAGCTGCTGTCGGCCGGGGATCTGCGGGAGCGCTTCTTCGACTTCGTTCCCTTCACCATGGGCTTCAACGTCTCCGGCCAGCCGGCGGTCTCCCTGCCGCTGCACTGGACGCCGGACGGTCTGCCCGTCGGTGTGCAGTTCGTCGCGCGATACGCCGCGGAGGACACGCTGATCCGGCTCTCGGCGCAGATCGAGGCGGCGAAGCCGTGGTTCGACCGACGCCCGCCCGGCTTCGCGACCAAGGGTTAGCGGCGATGAGGGCGGGGGTGACCTGCCGCGGCCGATGCTGCACGCCACAGGCGGCGCCGTCTGGATGAGGGCAGCGGGTGGCGACCGGTCGGCAGGTCGCCTGCCGGGGTGGTCCGATGCCGCAACCGTCCTGCCGACCGCGCTCTCCGGACCGGCTTGATTTCGGGCACGCACCCGCGCATGACGTCCGACCGGTCACCATCCCCGCTTCACCGATCCCTGCTCACCGACCCTGATTGCGATGCTGGACGACACCACTGGCCGACCGCCGACCACCTTCCGGATCTTTCTCGCCTTCGCCAATATCGGGGCGACCGGGTTCGGCGGCGTCCTGCCGATCGCGCGTCACGTGCTGGTGGATCGCTGGCGGCTTCTGAGCGCGCTCGACTTCGCCCACCTTCTGACGCTGTGCCAGCTGCTTCCGGGCCCCAACATCATCAATCTGACCGTGCTCTACGGCACGCGGACGCGGGGCGCCGCCGGCGCCGCCGCGGGGCTGCTCGGACTGCTGGCGCTTCCGCTCGTGGTCATCCTCGTTCTGGCGGCGCTCTACCGCGAGGTCGCTGACGTGCCCGCGGTGGCGAACGCAATCGGCGGCGTGGCGATCGCCGCCGCCGGCCTGATCGCCTCCCTGGCGCTGCGCATGATCTGGCTGATCCGGAAGTCGCTCTGGATGGTGATCCTAGCGGCCATCGTCTTCGCCTGCATGGTGCTGGCCGGTCTGCCGCTGCTGCTGATCGTCGTCGTGGCCGCGCCCGTCGGCGTTCTCCTCGCCTGGATGCTGCGGGATGCTTGACGGCGATCCGGTCATCGCCCTCAGTCTGCGCCTGGGGCTCCTGTCCCTGGTCGCCGTCGGCGGCCTGCACCCGCTGCTGCCGGCGCTGCACCGCTTCATGGTCACCGACAATGGCTGGCTGACCGATGCAGGCTTCACCTCCCTCTACGCGCTCGCGCAGGCCGCGCCCGGACCCAACGTCGTCTTCGTCACACTGCTCGGCTGGCACCTGACCGGGATCGTCGGCGCCCTCGTCGCGACGGCGGCCATCGTGCTTCCCTCCAGCCTGCTGGCCTATGGTTTTGCCCGTGTCTGGATGACATGGGGCAAGCTCGGATGGTTCGAGATCGTGCAGCGCGGCCTGCTGCCGGTCTCCGTGGGCCTGATCGCCGCCAGCGGCCTCCTGGTCACCGACGCGGCCGCGCGGGGCTGGACCGGCTATCTGCTTGCCGCGGGTGTCGCCCTGATCGTGCTCAGGACGAAGCTGCATCCATTCTGGATGCTCGCCGCCGGCGGCATGCTCGGCCTCCTCGGCCTGGTCTGAGGCCGTCCGGCCCGGCGGCGCACCCGCGAGATCGTCGACGACGCCGGCCGGGCGGCCGTGCGTGCCGGCGGCCCGAGGAGGGTATCGCCGCACTGATCTGGTTGATATACTGTTAATACAACCAAGACCGCGAGCTCGCAAATGAGCCGCCAGGGTCGATGTCCCGGCGGGAACGACCACCACAGAGGAGGCCTTGATCATGACTCCACCGATTGATCCCAAAACGTCCCGGCGCAGCCTGATGAAGGCGGCCGGCACACTGGGCAGCGTCGCTGCCGTCCAGGGTGTGGCCACCACGCTGCTGCTCAGCCCGATGAACCGGGCGCTGGCGCAGACCCGCGAGGTGCAGACCATGCGCTCGACGGCAAAATCGTGGCTCTGGGCCGGCGAGGATTTCGCCAATGGCGGCGGCTTCTTCGAGGAGGTCGGCCTCAACGTGGTCTCGAACGCCTCGGGCCGCGGCGTCAACGTCAACGCGCTGATCGGCGGCGCGGTCGACGTCGTGCTCGGCGCCCCCGGCCAGACGATGCGCGCCCAGGCGCAGGGCCAGCCGATCAAGATCATCGCCGGCACGGTCAACAAATACGCCAGCAACATCGTCATCAATGCCGAGATCCTGGCCGAGCGCGGCGTGGACGAGAGTTCGCCGGTCGAGGACAAGATCGAGGCGATGCGCGGGCTCCGGCTCGGCACGACCGGCCCCGGCGCCGCGCCGGACAACCTGTTCCGCTACCTGTTCGACCGCGTCGGCATCGACCCCGACGCCGATGTCGAGCTGGTCAGCGTGCAGGGTGGCGGCTCCGGCATGCTGGCCGGCATGGAGCGCGGCACCATCGACGGCTTCTGCCTGTCCTCGCCGACCTCCGACGTCGCGGTGCAGCAGTTCGGCGCCGCCTATCTCTTCAACATGGCGACCAACCCGCCCGAGGAGCTCGAGGACTATCTCTACATCGTCGCCCAGGTGAGCGACGAGACGATCGCCGAGCGCCGCGAACTGGTCTTCGACTACTGCCGCGGCACCGCGCTGGCGCTGCGGGCGATCCGCGAGGAGCCGGAGACCTTCCGGGCCTGGGCGATGGAGTGGTTCGAGGGCCTAGATCCCGAGCTGTTCGACACGGCCTTCGCCACCAATAGCCAGATCTACATGCCCAACCCGATCCCCACCGAGCGGCATTTCGAGCTCAACAAGACCTTCGTGAACCAGGGCTTCGCGACGTTGGGCGAGGATCCGCTGCCCGACGATTTCGGCTTCCTGGACGCCTACGACCCGTCGATCGCCGAGGAGGCGACCGCCGCGATCGAGTAGCCGCCACAAGGGGATGCCGGGCGGGAAGCGGCCCCGCCCGGCAGGCCGGCCCCAGGCAGGCCGGCCTCGGATGTGGGGCTGTATCGTAGGGAAGTCGGGAGAAGCGATGTCGATCGTGGTGGACCAGGTGGTCAAGCGCTTCGTCAGCCGTGGCCGCGAGGTGCTGGCCCTGGAGAATGTCGACCTGGAGATCGAGGACGGCGAGTTCGTCGCCTTCGTGGGCCCGTCTGGGTGCGGCAAGTCCACGCTGCTGAACATGTTCGCCGGCATCCTGTCCCCCAATTCGGGCACGATCCTGCATGACGGCCGGACGATCGAGGGCATCAACCGCCGGGTCGGTTACATGACCCAGGCCGACAGCCTGCTGCCCTGGCGCACGGTGCTGCGCAACGTGCAGCTGCCGCTCGAGCTGCAGGGGGTCGGCCGGCGCGAGGCGCAGTCCCGCGCCCGGGCCCTGCTCGAGAAGGTCGACCTGGCGGGCTTCGCCGACCATTTCCCGATCGAACTGTCGGGCGGCATGCGCAAGCGGGTCGCGATTGCCCAGGTGCTGGTCTACGATCCGGGCACGCTGCTGATGGACGAACCTCTGGGCGCGCTCGACGCGCAGCTCAAGGTGATCATGCAGGCGGAGCTGATGCGGATCTGGGAAGAGACCGGCAAGACGGTGGTCTTCGTCACCCACGACCTGGTGGAGGCGATCACTCTGGCCCAGCGGGTCATCGTCTTCTCCGGCCGGCCGGGCCGGATCAAGCACATCGCCCGGATCGACATTCCGCGGCCGCGCGACGTGTTCAAGGTGCGGTTCCAGCCGGAGTTCCAGCAGTATTACGAGGCGCTCTGGGCCGAGCTGGCACCGGAGATCTCGAAGGGAGAGGCGGTATGAGCGACGCGCGCACCTCCGTGTTCGAGGCCGGCGAGGGCGGCCCGGTCGAGCGCTCCCAGGCGGTCGTGGCCTACGAGGCATCGGAGGTCCGCAAGCGACGCGTCCGCCTGGTGCTGCAGCTGGTGGTCGGCATCGCCATCCTGGGGTTCTGGCAGATCGCCTCGGGCACTCTGGTCGACCGGTTCTTCATCTCCTCGCCCATCGCCGTCGGGCAGGAACTCTTCGACTGGGTGGTCGAGGGCACCTTGTGGCGGCACCTCTCGATCACGCTCTACGCCATGATCTGGGGCTTCACGCTGGGCTCGCTGATCGGCTTCACGCTGGGCTTCATCTTCGGCCGTTCCGAGACGGTCGCCGCGGTCTTCGACCCCTATATCACGGCGCTCTATTGCATCCCGAAGATCGCCCTGGCGCCGCTGTTCATCATGTGGTTCGGCATCGGTATCGAGTCGAAGATCGCCATGAGCGCGACGATCGTCTTCTTCCTGGTGTTCCTGAACACCTATTCCGGCGTGCGCGACGTCTCGCCGATCTACATCCACGCCACCCGGATCATGGGCGCCTCGCAATGGCAGCTGCTGCGCACCGTCATCGCGCCCTCGGCCGCCGCCTGGGTGCTGACCGGCCTCAAGGTCTCCGTGCCCTATTCGCTGATCGGCGTGGTGGTGGGCGAGTTCATGTCCTCCAATCGCGGCATCGGCTTCCTGATCGCCCAGGCCTCCGGTCTCTTCGACACGGCGGCGGTGTTCTCGGGTCTGGTCGTGCTGGCCCTTGTCGGCGCCGGGATGAACGCCGCGCTGAAGCGGATCGAGAAATACCTGCTGCGCTGGCGCGGATAGGCGTCCCCGGCCGGCAGGTCACCTGATGATCGCTAGTATGGCGACGGGATGCCGTCCGCTTCCGCCGCGTCCGCCCAGCACTGCACGGCATCGATCAGCGTCGGTCCGCCGCAGGGCAGCAGCAGATAGCTCAGCGCCTCGGCCAGCGCTTCCGGCCTGACGCCGGCGGCGAAGGCGCGCGGCAGATGCACCCGCATGCCGCCATGGGTCCGCCGGGCGGCGTGGCAGACCAGGGCGAGGATCTCCGCCACCGCCGGGTCGAGGCCGCCGCGGGCGGTTTCGAACAGCCGGAGATAGCGGGGATCGGCCTCGCCGTCGGGGATCCAGCTCTGCCAATGGGTCGGACCGAAGCGCAGAGCCGGATAGGCCTCGACCGCGGCGGCGACGGCGGCTGCGTCGGCGAGCGCGGCGGCATCGAGACCGGCCGCCTCAGCGCGGCGCATGTGGATCGTCCCGTGCTCCTCCCGGGCGGCGACCAGCAGGGCGGTCCAGATCAGCTCCCGCTCCTGGGCGGAGACCACGCGGGGCGCCAGGGTGAGGGCGGTGTAGAAGCGGTCGTAGTCGCGCAGAAGCTCCGCGGCGTGGCGGGCCAGCATGCGGTGATAGGGCAGGCGGTAGCCGCGCTTGGCCTCGACCTCCACCAGCACGCGGCCGCCGCCGTTCCCGTCCACCGTCTGCCCGTTTTCCCGCGACCCGCCTTCGTGCAGGCCGTCCTCTCGCCGCGTCTCGCCGCTCATCCGTCCTCCTTGTCCGTGGCCTCGTCATAGCCGCCCTGACCCTCGATCGCCGCCCAGGCACGGAAGGCGGGGCTGGCATCGACCCGTCCCTGCCGGATCAGGCGCATCCACTCCCCGCAGGCGTCGACGAAGACCGGCACGCTGCCGGGGAACATGGTCAGCGAGATCGCCTCCGCCAGTTCCAGCTCCGCCGCACCGGCGTCATAGGCGCCCTCGACATGCCAGGCGAAGGCCTGCCACTGCCGGAGGCAGGCATGGATGGCCGCCATGGTCATCTCGACGAGATCGGCCTCCAGCGCTCCGTCGGACAGGAGCGCCGTCAGCGCGGCGCGATAGGCACGCCTGGTCTCGTAGGCCGGCAGGTGCCGGCCCCAATGCTCGCCGGCGAAGCTGAAGGCGGGCACGGCGCGGGCGAAGCCGGTCAGGCGCACCGCCAGCTCGATCTCCGCGTCGGTGCCGCCGCCGGCCCGGAATTTCGGGATGTGATGCGTGGCGATCGCCTCGTCCATGGCGATCAGGATGCCCAGCCAGACGAACTCCTTGCGGCGCTCGTCGAGATGGCGCGGGCGCAGGGTCAGCGCGGTGTAGGCGGCGTCATAGGCCGTCAGAAGCTCGGGATCGGCGACGGCCAGCAGGCCGTGATGGGGCAGCAGATAGCCCCGCTTCCCACGCACCACCGCCAGCCTGGCCTCGGCCCCGGCCAGGGGGTCGTCCGGTGTCGGCGAGCCATCGGGTGGCGGGCCGTCGGGTGACGGGCCATCGGGTGGCGGGCCGTCGGGTGACGGGGCGCGCTCGGGCTTGTCGGACACGGGTCTTCCCTTCGCTGGCCGGCGGCGGAACATTGCCCGCCAAGGGTCAGATGTTATAGTGATCTATCTTTAATACATTTGAACGGTTTGACGCCAGAGCGCAGGGATTTCAGATGCCAGGCGACGGAGGGGACAGGACGTGGCGGCCAAGGCGGCCGCGATGACGGGCGAGCTTTCAGGCAGGCGGCTGCTCGTCACCGGCGCCGGATCGGGCATCGGGCGGGCGACGGCGGCGACGGCGATCGGCCGGGGCGCCAGGGTCACGGCCATGGTCCGGGACGACGCCGAGGCGGCCGCCACCGCCGCGGCCCTGCCGGAGCTGTCGCCAGACCGCATCATCGTCTGCGACCTTGCCGACGCCGAGGGCGCGGCCGACCACCTGGCGGCCGCGATCGCCGCCGGTGACGGCCTCGACGGTCTGGCCCACTGCGCCGGCATCTACGAGCATCGCGCCGCACTGGAAACCGATCTCGCCGACTGGGACCGGATGATCGCGGTGAACCTGACCGCGGGCTTCGTGCTGGCGCGCGCCGCGGCGGAGACGATGGCGCGGGCGGGCGCGGGGTCCATCGTCCTGGTCTCCAGCCAGATCGGCCTGGTGGGGCACCCGCGCGCCGCCGCCTACGCCGCGGCGAAATCGGGCGTCAACGGCCTGGTCCGCGCCCTGGCGATCGAACTGGCGCCGCGCGGGGTGCGGGCGAACGCCGTGGCGCCGGGCCCGATCGCCACGCCGATGACCGCCATCGCCCGCGACGATCCGGAGCGGCGCGCCGCGCTGATCGCCGGCGTGCCGCTGGGCCGCTTCGGCGAGAGCGAAGAGGTGGCCGAGGCGATCCTCTTCCTGCTCGGCGACCGTGCCTCCTTCATCACGGGCCACGTGCTGTGCGTCGACGGCGGCTACACGGCCCGATGACCGAAGGGCTCGGGCGGCGCGCGGTCGGACCGGACACGACCGGCAGGGCATCTTGCGCGCCGCGACGGTTGCACCTATCAAGCCCGGAACGCCTCCGGTTCCGGCACGCTGTCCGGTGGATGGGAACGGGGTCCAGTTTCTGGCAATGCGGCGCCACGCCCGGTCGACCCGGTCGTCGCGCCCGCGAAAGGCGACCGCACCGATGACGACGAGCGATGGCCGCCCGGATCTGCTGCCCGATACCGCGTCGCCGCTGCCGCTCTACCACCGGATGTACATGGTGCTGCGCGAGCAGATCCTGGAAGGGGCCTTCGACCCGGACACGCCGATGCCGAGCGAGAACGAGCTCGCCCGCGCCTTCAAGGTCTCGCGGATCACCGTCCGCCGCGCCCTGGAGAAGCTCGAGCGGGAAGGCATGATCCGCCGCCGCCGCGGGCGTGGCACCTTTCCCGTCCGGCGAGCCGCCCGGCCGGCCGAACTGCGGACCAGTATCACCGGGCTTTTGGAGAACCTGCTGGCGATGGGTCTCTCGACCGAGGTCCAGCTGATCGATTTCCGCTATGTCGGCGCCTCGGAGGACGTGGCGGAAAAGCTGTCCGTGCCGGTGGGGTCGCCGGTGCAGAAGGCGGTGCGTGTGCGCAAGATCAAGGGCCAACCCATGTCGCATCTGACGACCTGGATCCCCGAGGATATCGGCCGCAAATACGCCCAGGACGATCTCGCCGCCGAGCCGCTCCTGGTGCTCCTGGAGAATGCCGGCATCAAGGTCGCCTCCGCCGACCAGACGATCACCGCGCGCCTGGCCGACGCGGCGGTGGCCGGCCTGCTCGACATTCCGGCCGGCTCGCCGCTGCTCGCGGTCAAGCGGGTCGTCTTCGATCAGGAGGACCGGCCGGTGGAGTACATCCAGGCGCTCTACCGGCCCGATGTCTACGAGTACCGCCTGACCATGTCGCGCAAGACCAGCGATGAAACGGCGATCTGGCAGCCCAGCGGCTGATGCGGCTGGCGGGGCTGATAACCGTCCGTGCCTTGCGTGGCGAGTGGGCCCGCGTCATTCCCGTTCCACCAGTCTATCCCGTCGGAACGCCAGCTTGCACAGGACCCACAACGCGATGGCGAATAGCAGATGGGGCAGGATCGCCGCGACGATCAGCTTCGGGCCGATGGCAAGGCCGAGAAATCCCCAGCCGAGCAGCGGAAAAAAGACGAGGAGAGCGATAAGCCAGAGGATCGCCGCGAGGCCCGCCGCCCTAGGGAAGCTTAGCCGGTCCCAGGCAAGCGACACGTAGATCACACTCCAGACGGTCACGTAAACGAGATGGAAGAGGAAGCCGACGAATGCTGGCTGGCCGGGCCCGAGAACGAGATCGGCGAAGGCTCGCGCCGGCTGCATCGGCATCGGCGGAATCTCCCACTCGAAGAGCGGAATCATGAAGGCGGATACGATGATGGCGGTAAGGAATCCGACGAGCAGCGCCTTGGCAAACTGCCGCAGGGGAAGCGCATGAAAACGCATGGCAGGGCCCTCCTTTGGCATTCCGGTGGTGCCGTCCACGGCCCGTCGATCGGCCGGACGGCCGATGGTCCACAGGTAATGCGGTGTCGCCGGATTGAAACCCGACGATCGGCCGACGGTCCGTCGGCGACCTTTGGCTTTTCATCACCTCGCCATCCTGGCAATGAACCGGAGTGGGAGCGGTGGGGAGTGAGCGGGTGAGCGGCAGCGACGCCAGCGGAACGCAGGAGCCCGTCCGGCGGGTTCCGCGCCAGTTCTTCGGGCATCTCGCCACCTTCGTGGCGGTGGCGGAGACGCTGAGCTTCCGCAACGCCGCGGAGATACTCGGCAGGTCGCAGCCGGGCATCTCGGCCCAGATCCGCCAGCTCGAGGACTATCTCGGGATCGAGCTCCTCGTGCGGACCACGCGCCAGGTGCGGCTCACCGCGGCGGGGGCGGAGTTGCTGGACCGGGCCAAGAAGATCATGACCGAAACCCAGCGCCTGGTCAGCGACATCCAGGCCCAGGGCGGCATCCAGGGCGGGCAGATCGTCGTCTCCTTCTCGCCCACCACCGCCGTCAGCCTGATCCCGCCGGTGCTCACCGCCTTCGTCGAGGAATATCCCGGCGTGCGCGTGCTGCTGCGCGAAGACCTGGGCGCGGAGCAGATCGAGGCGGTGCAGACCGCCAACGCCGATTTCGGCGTCGGCCCCTATTACCGCGTGCCCGAGGCGTTACGCTTTGAGCCGGTCTTCGAGCAGGAGTTCTTCCTGATCGTGCGCGCCGACCACCCGCTGGCGTTTCGCGGCCACATCCGGGTGAAGGAACTGGTCGACGTCGATCTCCTCAGTTCCTCCTTCGGCACGACGGCGCGCGAGGTGCTCGACGAGGCGCTGCGCAAGGAGGGCATCACGCTGGCGCCGCGCTTCGAGGCGCTGCAGTATCCGACCCTGTTCACGCTGGCCGCGTCCGGCTTCGGCGGCACGGTGATGCCGCTGGTCAACCGCAACATGCTTACCGCCCTCGGCCTGAAGGCGATCCCGTTCCGGGGCACCCGGATCAGCCGCACCATCGGCATCATCACCAGGCGCGGCGAGGAGCCGGCGCCGGCGGCGAACGCCTTCATCCGCCTGCTGCTGCTCATCGCCGAGCAGGAGGGGCGCAATCTCGGTCTCGAATAGTCACCACGGCGCAATCGACAAGGACACGACGATGACGAATGACAGGAAGGTGATCCTGGTCACCGGCGGCTCGCGCGGCATCGGCCGGGCGGTCTGCGAGGCGGCGGCGGCGAACGGCTATGCCGTCGTCTTCAACTACCGCAGCGACGCCGCGGCGGCCGAGAGCCTGCGGGCGGCGATCGAGGACGCGGGCGGCACGGCGCTGGCGGTGCAGGCGGACATCGCCGAACCGGGCGCCCTCGAGGCGCTGTTCGCGGCCGTCGACCAGCGGTTCGGGCGGCTCGACGCGCTGGTCAACAATGCCGGCATCACCGGCCGCGCCAGCCCCTTCATGGACAGCGAGCCGGAGACCATCGAACGGGTGATGCGGGTGAACGTGCTGGCCCTGTTCGAGGCCTGTCGGGCCGGCATCGCCCGCATGGCCCTGTCGCGCGGCGGCCGCGGCGGCTCGATCGTCAACCTCTCGTCCGGTGCCGCCCAGACCGGCTCGCCCAACACCTATGTCTGGTACGGCGCCTCGAAGGCCGCCGTCGACGCCTTCTCCAAGGGGCTGGCGACGGAGCTGGCGGGCGACGGTATCCGCGTCAACGTGGTGGCGCCCGGTATCACCGACACGGATATCCACACGACCGGCGGGCGGACGCTGGACCGGGAGCAGCTGGCGCGGGCCATTCCCATGGGCCGCATGGGCACGCCGGCGGAGGTCGCCAGCGCCATCCTGTTCCTGATCTCCGAGGCCGCCTCCTATATCACCGGCGCCAACCTACGCGTCGGTGGTGGGCGGTAGCGGCGGACTATGGCCATTAATCAAAAAATCTGATTGAATTATCAGAAATTGGTCATTGTTTCTGATTTGTTTGCAGTCTTAACTCGTGCCCTGAGGAAGGCGTCCAAAGAAGAATAACGAGGAAAACACTCGTGAAACTCTATTGCTCCGCCAATTCGCCCTATGCGCGAAAGGTGCGGGTCGTCGCGCTCGAGCTGGGTGTCGAGGGCGGCATTACCCTGATCGAAACCGATCCCCGCGATCCCGCCTCCGGCTTCTGGGAGCGCAATCCGCTGGGCAAGATCCCGGCGCTGGAGACCGACTCCGGCGCCATGCTCTACGACAGCCCGGTGATCTGCGAATACCTGAACGAGGTGGTCGGGGACGGCCGGCTGCTGCCGGCGGGGGTGGACGAGGCGTGGCGGGTCCGCACGCTGGCCGCGCTGGCCGACGGCATCATGGATGCCGGGATGGTGGTCCGCCTCGAACTGATGCGGCCGGAGAACGAGCGCTCGCCCAAGGACATGGCCAAGCAGCTGGCCACCGTCGGCCGCGGGCTCGACCGGCTGCAGGACCTGCTGGCCGGTACCGACGATCACGCCGATCTCGGCACCATCGCCGCCGGCTGCTGCGTGAAGTGGATCACCTTCCGCCATCCCGATCACGACTGGCTGGGCCAGCGGCCCGGCCTCGCCGCGTGGTTCGAGGCCTTCGACGCCCGCCGATCGATGCAGCTCACCGCGCCGGGCCAGGCGCTGGATTGGAGCGGCGGCTGAGATCGGGGCGCCGCGGCCGGGTTCCCGGACCGCCAACAGGCCGGCCAATTCGTCAAGCGCCAAAAGGCCGGCCATACCGACAAGACCAGAACAGCATCAACCAAGAGGGAGGAATTCCAATGACCATGATGCGCGTTTCCACGCTCAGGACCGCACTGTTCGCCGGCGCCGCGCTGGCCTTCGTGCTGCCGCCGGCACAGGCGCAGGACGTCACACTGAACATCGTGCACGGCAGCCCGGAGGGACACATCATCGCCGCCGGCGGTGTCGAGCCCTGGATGAGCTGCGTCACCGAGGCCGCGGGCGACCGGGTCGCCTTCAACTACTATCCGGCCGGCCAGCTCTCCGGCCTGCGCGAGTTGCAGGCCGCGCTGGAGAGCGGCGTCGCCGATGCCGTGCCGATCCCGATCGGCTACGTCTCCGATCGTCTGCCGCTGAACGGCGTGGCCATGCTGCCCGGCCTCGGCGGTAGCGCCGATGAGATCATCACCGCCTATTCCGCCGCCGTGCGCGAGGGCATCCTGGCCGAGGAGTTCGCCGCCATCGACGCCGTGCCGATCTGGGTCATGGGCTTCCCGCCCTATCAGATCCTGTCGACCGGCGATCCGATCAGCGATCTCGCCGGCTTCGAGGGCAAGGTGATCCGCTCGGCCGGCGGCACGATGACGCTGGCGATCGAGATGCTGGGCGCGGCCCCGGCCGAGATCCCGATCAGCGACACCTACGTGGCGCTGGAGCGCGGCACGGTCGACGGCACCATCTCGGCGCTGGCCAGCATCAAGCCCTACAACATCCAGGAGCTGATGACCGGCGTCAGCACCAACGGCGCCTTCGGCACCTTCACCAACGTCTTCGCCATCAACGCCAATGTCTGGGAATCGGTGCCGGCCGACCTGCAGGAAGTGATGATGGACTGCGGCTTCCAGGTCGAGGAGTCGATCGCCGAGACCATGGACACCGAGGCCACCCAGCTGGCCGAGGAATTCGCCGGCATGGGCATCGAGGTGTTCGAGTTCTCCGACGAGCAGCTCTCGGAGATCAACGGCCCGCTGTCGGAGGTCCAGCAGGACTGGGTCGACCGGCTCGAGGAGCGCGGCCTGCCGGCGCAGCAGGTGCTCGACGAGTACCTGGCCCGGATCGGCGGCTGACGCCGGCGGCGGTCAACAGGCTGGGGTGAGCGGCTCATGCTGGCGCGCATTCACGGGCACATCGACTGGGTCGTCTCCCGGATCGAGGATGTCTGCGCGATCGTCGCGGGATGCGCGGTCGTGGCAGCGATGTTCCTGGTGTCGACGGACGCGATCCTGCGGCATCTCTTCGCCGCGCCGCTCACCTTCCAGCTGCATCTGACTGAGTTCTACCTGCTGGTGATGATGGTGCTGCTCGGCATCTCCTGGGGCTACCGGAAGGGCGGCACGATCCAGATCAAGCTGTTGCTGGTCGTGCTGCCCCGACGGGTCATGGAGCCCCTGATCAGGGTCGGGCTGGCCGTCGCCGCGGTCTATCTGCTCGGTCTCGCCTGGCGCGGCTACCTCGTGTTCGAGCGGGCCTGGGTGGAGGACGAGGTGGTGATGGGCGTGGTCAACTGGCCGGTCGATCTTTCCTGGATCTGGGTTCCGCTCGGCTGCGGCCTGCTCGCCATCCGGCTGCTGGTCGATGCCACCGCGCCGGTGCTGCGCCCGATCGGCGCCGCGCACGAGTAGGAAGGGCCAGGATCCCCAATGGAAGTCTTCCTCGGCATAGCGATCCTGCTCGCCCTGATCGTCGTCGGCATGCCGGTCGGCTTCGCCCTCGGCGTGGCCGGCGTGCTCAGCCTGATGATCGTCGCCCCGCCGGCGATGATCTACGGGCTGATGGCCCAGGTGGTGCACCACGCCACCGCCAACTACGTCATCCTGACGATCCCGATGTTCGTGCTGATCTCGGAGTTCCTGACCGCCGGCGGCATCGCCCAGGACCTGATGATCGCCTGCAACCGCCTTCTGCGGAAGATCCGCGGCGGCCTCGCCATGGCCTGCGTGCTGGCGGGCTCGGTGCTGGCGGCCGCGTCGGGCTCCTCAACCGCCTCGGTCGCGACCCTGTCGGGGGCCGCCTACCCGACCATGAAGAAGCTCGGCTACAACGCCGGCTTCGCGATCGGCACGATCTCCATCGCCGGCACGCTGGCGATCATGATCCCGCCCTCCATCGCCTTCGTCGTCTATGGCATTATCACCGAGGAATCGATCGGCCGGCTGTTCATGGCCGGCATGATCCCGGGCCTGCTGACCGCGGCCGGCTACCTGGTGACGATCAGCGTGATGGTGCGCCTGCGCCCGCACCTGGCACCGCAGATCCAGAAGACGGTCCGCGACAAGCTGTCCCGCGATCCGGCGCTGGCCGCGGAGCAGACCGGGCGCGTCTGGCCGGTCGTCCTGCTGGTGGTGCTGATCCTCGGCTCGCTTTACAGCGGCATCGCCACGCCGACCGAGGTCGGCGCGCTGGGGGCGCTCGGGGCGCTGGTCATCTGCCTGGCGCTCGGGCGCATCAGGCTCGGCGGCTTCACCACCGCCGTCGGCAACACCGTGCGCACCACGGCGATGATCGTGACGATCATCTTCGGCGCTCTCCTGTTCGGCTACTTCATGTCGCTGACCCAGGTGACAGGGGCGATGCTGGAGTGGATCGACGCCGCCGGCCTCTCGCGCTGGGTGGTGCTGCTGCTGGTGATCGGCTTCTACCTGATCCTCGGCATGTTCATGGACCAGTTCGCCATCATCGTGCTGACCGTGCCGATCTCCTATTCGCTGATGACCGGCCTCGGCTTCGACGGCATCTGGTTCGGCGTGCTGATCGTCAAGACGGCGGAGATCGGCCTCGTCACCCCGCCGCTGGGCCTGAACATCTTCATCGCCTCGGCCTCGACCGGGGTCAGCACCAAGCAGGGCTTCGGCGGGGTCGTGCCCTTCCTGTTCGCCGAGATCCTGATCCTGGCCCTGATCATCATCTTCCCGGAGATCGTGCTGTTCCTGCCGGAAGCGCTGCAATAGCGGCATCCGCGCCGCGGCGCGGGCAGTCAGAAGGGGCGGCCGGACCGCCCGACGGAGGTTTGTTACAATGCGTTTGGTGACCTATCGCGGACCCGCCGGCCAGCGGATCGGGGTGGAGCGACAGGACGGCGTCGTCGACCTGCGCGCGGCGCTCGAGGCGCGGCTGGCGGCATCCGGTCATGCCGATCCGGCGGCCGAGGCGGCATGGCGGGTGCCTGAGGACATGACCGCGCTGCTGACCCGCGCCGGCGGCGACCTCGCGGGCCTGCGCCAGGCGGCCGAGGCCGCCGACACGGCCCAGGACCCGGCCGGATTGCGCCTGCTCGCGCCGGTGCCACGGCCCGGCAAGGTCATCGGCGTCGGCCGCAATTACGGCGCGCACCAGAGCGAGGGCAATCTGGAGCGGCAGGAGGAGCCGCGGCTGTTCGCCAAGTTCACCTCCTCCGTGATCGGGCCGGGTCAGGCGATCGTCCGCCCCGACCGCATCCGCCAGCTCGACTGGGAGGTGGAACTGGCGATCGTCGTCGGCCGGCGCATGAAGAACGTCGCCGAGGCCGACGCGCTGGACCATGTCGCCGGCTACACCATCGTCAACGACGTCTCCGCGCGGGAATTCCAGTTCGACGTGAAGCCGCCGCAGACCACCTTCGCCAAGAGCCATGACACCTTCACGCCGATGGGGCCGGTGCTGGTCACGGCGGACGAATTCGGCAGCCCGACCGATGTCGACGTCGCCTGCCGGGTGAACGGCGACCTGATGCAGGAGGGCAATACCTCCGACCTGATCTTCTCGTGCGCCTACATTCTCTCCTACATCAGCCGTTTCGCCACGCTGGAGCCGGGCGACGTGATCGCCACCGGTACGCCATCGGGCGTCGGCCACTTCCGCGATCCGCCGGTCTACCTGAAGCCGGGCGACACGGTCGCCTGCACGGTGGCGCGCATCGGTACGCTCGAGAATCCGGTCGCCTGAGGGCTGGCCTGGGAACGGACGGGACATCATGACGGCCAAACCGACCTTCGACGTCGACACGGTACGCAGCCAGATCGTGCACATCCTCGGCGGCTGGGGCATGGCCGATGGACGTGCCCAGGCGACGGCGGACGTGCTGATCGACTGCGACCTGCGCGGCATCGACACCCATGGCATCTCCCTGCTCGCCCTGATCGGCGGCTGGGTGAAGTCGGGCGGCTACGACCTGGCGGGCGAGCCCGAGGTGGTCAGCGAGGGGCCCACCCACGCGCTGATCGACGCCCGGGCCGGCCTCGGCTTCGCGGTCTCGGTCCAGGCCACTCGGATGGCCGTTGAGAAGGCGAAGGCGAACGGCATCGCCGCCGTCACCGTGCGCAACTCCCACCATTTCGGCGCCGCCGGCTACTATGCCCGCATCGCCGCGCGCGAGGGCGTGGTCAGCCTGGTGGCGACCTCCACCAAGGTGGTCTGCGTGGTGCCGCCGGGCGCCAGCGAGCCGGTGCTGGGCACCAACCCGCTGGCCTACGGCATTCCGCGCGCCAAGGGCGAGCCGATCGTCTTCGACATGGCGACTTCCACCGCGGCCGGCAACAAGGTGCGCCTGCACCAGTTGAACGGCACGCCGGTGCCGGAAGGCTGGGTGGTGGACGGCGACGGCCGGCCGGTGACCGATCCGGAGGCGGCCTATCGCCTGGTCTACCAGGCCGGCAAGGGCGGTCTGACGCCGCTCGGCGCGACGCCGGTGCTGGGCAGCCACAAGGGCTACGGCCTCGCCCTGCTGGTCCACTTCCTCGGTGGCACGCTGTCGGGCGGCCGCTTCGCCGGCTCCCGCCGACCGGAGACGGACACCGCGCGGGGCGACGACATCGGCCATTTCTTCCTCGCCATCGACCCGACGATCTTCCGCGGCGCCGATGCCTTCCTCGCCGATGTCGAGGAGGTCGAGGAAGCCCTGCGCGAGACGCCGCCGGTCGACCCGGCGCGGCCGGTGCTGCTGCCGGGCGACATCGAGGAGCGGATCAGCACAGAGCGCCGTGCCGGCGGCATTCCGCTGGCGCCGACGCTGCTCGAGCAGCTGCGCGCGCTGACCGGCGAACTCGGCGTGCCCTTCCTGCTCGACCGCCAGTCGTGAGCGTTTCCACGGGGATTGGGACCCACCAGATTTTGGGGAATTGACATGGTACGCGTAGAACCCACCGGCGAGATTCTCGGCGCCCGCATCCACGGCGTCGACCTGTCCCGCCCGATCGCCGACGAGGACTTCGACGAGGTGCTCAGGGCGCTCGGCCATCACGGCTTCATCTGCTTTCCCGGCCAGGACATCACGGCCGCCCAGCAGAAGGCCTTCTCCGCGCGCTTCGGCTCGCTGGAGATCAACGTGGCCGGCACCTATCAGGAGCCGGGCATACCGGAGGTGATGATCCTCTCCAACATCGTCGAGGACGGCAAGCCGCTGGGCATCGCCGATGCCGGCCAGGACTGGCACACCGACATGTCCTACAGCGCCATGATCGCCTTCGTGAACGTGCTTTACGGCATCAAGATCCCGCGCCGCGACGGCAAGCCGCTTGGCGGCACCAGCTTCGCCAACATGCACGCCGCCTATGACGACCTTCCCGATGACGTCAAGCAGCGCATCGACGGCTATACCGCGACCCACGACTTCAACAAGTTCTGGGAGATGATGCGCCGCGAGAAGGGCAGCACCCGGCCGCCGCTGACGCCCGAGCAGCGCGCCAAGAAGCCGCCGGTCAGCCACCCGATGGTGTTGATCCACCCGATCACCGGCCGCAAGGTGCTCTACGCCAATCCGGGCTACACGGTGCGGGTCAACGAGCTGCCGGAGAAGGAGTCCGACGAACTGCTGGACTATCTGTTCCGCCACCAGCTCGACCCGAAATATCAGGCGACGCACCGCTGGACCGAGGGCGACGTGCTGGTCTGGGACAATATCGGCAATCTGCACAACGCGGTCGCCGACTACCGGCCCGACGAGCATCGCCTGATCAAGCGCTGCCAGGTGATGGCGGACTGGATCTTCCAGTCGCCGATGGCCAGGGCGAACGGCGCCGACCGGGTGTTTTCCTGAACCACGGGAGCGAAGTGACGGCATGTTCTACACCGAGGCGGATGGCCACCCGCTGCCCTTCGATCCCTTCAAGGCGATCATTGCGCCGCGGCCGATCGGCTGGATCTCGTCGCTCGACGGCGAGGGACGTCCCAACCTGGCGCCCTACAGCTTCTTCTGCGCGATCTCCAGCAAGCCGAACATGGTCGGCTTCACCAGCGACGGTCTGAAGCACTCGGTCCGCAACATCCGCGACACCGGCGAGTTCGTCTTCAACCTGTCGACGATGGAACTGCTGCACGAGATGAACGCGACCTCCACCGAGCTGGAGGACGGCGAGGACGAGTTCGCCTTCGCCGGGCTGGAGACCGCACCCTCGGTCCTGGTGAAGCCGCCGCGGGTGGCCCGCGCGGCGGCAGCGCTGGAATGCAAGCTGACCATGTTCAGCGAGATCCAGGACGTGACCGGCAAGGGCATCGACCGCTGGCTGGCGATCGGCCAGGTGGTGGCCGTCCACATCGACGACCGCTTCATCAAGGATGGCCGCTTCGACACCGCCGCGGCCCAGCCGCTCGGCCGCTGCGGCTATCGCGACTACGCCGTGGTGGACGAGATGTTCGAGCTCTTGCGGCCGACCGATCCGGGCCGGGTGATCCGATGAGGCTCTACCGGCTGCGCAACGAGACGCCCGGGCGGCTGACCCTCGAGGAGGCCGACGCGCCGTCACCCGGGCGTGGCCAGATCCTGGTCCGCATCCACGCCGTCTCGCTCAACTATCGCGACCTGATGGTGGCGGAGGGGCGCTACGCCCACGGCTCCGTCGCCGACGGTATCGTGCCCTGCTCCGACGGAGCGGGCGAGGTCATCGCGGTCGGTGAGGCGGTCGACCGGGTGGCGGTCGGCGACCGGGTGGCCGGGGTGTTCATGGGCCGCTGGCTGGGCGGCCCCTACGAGGAGCGCTACGGCGCCTCAGCACTGGGCGGCTCGACCGACGGCGTGCTGGCCGAACAGGTGCTGTTTGACCAGGAGGCCGTGGTCCGCATCCCCGACCATCTCGACTACGCCGAGGCGGCGACGCTGCCCTGCGCGGCGGTCACCGCCTGGAACGCGCTGTTCGGCGGCACGCCGCTGGTGCCAGGCGAGAGCGTGCTGGTCCAGGGCACCGGCGGCGTCTCCCTATTCGCGCTGGCCTTCGCCAGGCAGGCCGGGGCGGCGGTGATCCAGACCACGACCAGGCCCGGCAAGGCGGAGCGCGCCCGCGCGCTGGGCGCCGACGAGGTGGCGGTGATCGACCCGGACGGCGACTGGGCGCAGGCGGTGCTCGACCTCACCGGCGGGCGCGGCGTCGATCACGTGGTCGAGGTGGTCGGCGGCGCCAATGTCGCGGGTTCGGTCCGGGCGGCGCGCAATGGCGGGGCGGTCCACCTTATCGGCGCCCAGGCGAGCGGCAGCATCGACCCGACGGCGGTGCGCCGGCGAAACATCGTCCTGCGCGGCATCTATGTCGGCTCCCGCAGCCATTTCGAGGCCATGAACCGGGCGATCGCCAGGGCCCGGCTGCACCCGATGATCGACCGCAGCTTCCCCTTCGCGGCCGCCGCGGAGGCCTATGCCCATCTCAAGGGACAAGCGCATATGGGCAAGGTGGTAATCGACGTCTCGGGCGAGGCCGGGGTCACGCGGCGAGCCGACCGGCGCTGAATGACACACCTTCTCGAGCCCGCCAATCTGCGGCGGATCGCCCTTCTGCTCGTCCTCTCCATCGCCGCCGGCGCGGCCGCGGCGGAGGCCGGCGTCCCGCTCGCCTGGATGATCGGTCCGATGCTGGTGGCGACGCTGCTGGCCGCCACCGGCTGGACGGTCGCCATTCCGCGCTACACCCGCGGGTCCGGCCAGATCGTGGTGGCCTGCGCGGTCGGCCTGCACATGACCAGCGTGGCGCTGGGCCAGGTCATCGCCCTGTTCCCCGAGATGCTGGTCATCGCCGTCGGCTCGGGCCTGCTCGCCTGTGCGATGGCGCCAATCCTGACGCGGGTCGCCCGGGCCGACCGGGTGACCTCCTTCTTCGCCTGCGTGCCCTGCGGGCCGTCGGAGATGGCGCAGCTGGCCGAGCAGGGGGGCGGCAACGGGCCACTGGTCGGCCTGTCCCAGAGCCTGCGCATCGCGCTGGTCGTGCTGATCGTGCCCAATGTGCTGATGGCCGGGGCCGACCCGACGGCTCTGCCGCCGGCGAGCGACGATCTGTTCGCCTTCGAACCGCTGGTGGGCGTGACGCTGGTTCTCGCCGTCGGCGTGGCCTTTCTCTGCCAGCGCATCGGCGTGGTCAGCCCCTTCTTCCTCGGCCCGCTTGCGCTGGCGTCGGTGATCGCCGCCACCGGGTCGGTGGAACTGCCCTTCCCGCGGGCGCTGATCTATGTGGGTCAGCTCCTGGTCGGGCTGTCGCTCGGGCTCAGTTTCACCCGCGAGCTGCTGCGCCTGGCGCCACGCTTCATCCTCTGCTCGGTCGCCATCACGCTCACCATGATCGTGCTGTGCTCGCTGCTGGCCTGGGCGATCGCCGCCATCGACGGCTTCCCGCTGTCGACGATGATCCTCGCCGCCGCGCCGGGCAGCGTCACCGAGATGTCCCTGACCGCCGAGGCGCTGGGGCTGGGCGTCGCCATGGTCACCGCCTTCCACGTGGTCCGGCTGTTCATCATCCTGCCGCTCTCGCCGCTGGCGCTCAGGCTGATTCCTCAAGACCGGACAGGGTGAGGGGCGGCGGGGCGGCCGCC